>Ga0180221_1000008_pt1 | contig 604879 bp, 581 predicted proteins | sample eDN5th37CKraftMG_FD_151339 | JGI IMG/M metagenome (GOLD analysis project Ga0180221, IMG submission 151339) | Enriched Miracle-Growth compost microbial communities from Emeryville, California, USA - eDNA 5th pass 37_C Kraft MG (version 2) (version 2) ... | reverse complement strand
ATGGCTAAAGGTAAATTTGAGCGCAATAAGCCGCATGTGAACATTGGCACGATTGGTCACGTTGACCACGGCAAGACGTCGCTGACGGCGGCGATCACGAAGTACTTCGGTGACTTCCGCGCGTACGACCAGATCGACAACGCGCCGGAAGAGAAGGCTCGTGGTATCACCATCAACACGTCGCACGTCGAGTACGAGACGGCCAACCGTCACTACGCACACGTCGACTGCCCCGGCCACGCCGACTACGTGAAGAACATGATCACCGGTGCTGCCCAGATGGACGGCGCGATCCTGGTGGTTTCGGCTGCTGACGGCCCGATGCCGCAGACCCGCGAGCACATCCTGCTCGCTCGCCAGGTTGGTGTTCCGGCGCTGGTCGTGTTCCTGAACAAGTGCGACCAGGTTGACGATGCCGAGCTGCTCGAGCTCGTTGAAATGGAAGTTCGTGAGCTTCTGTCGAAGTACGAATTCCCGGGCGACGACATTCCGGTCATCAAGGGTTCGGCTCTGGCTGCTCTCGAAGACTCCAACAAGGAGCTCGGTGAAGACGCAGTTCGCGCCCTGATGGACGCTGTCGACAGCTACATCCCGACGCCTGAGCGTCCGGTTGACCTGCCGTTCCTGATGCCGATCGAAGACGTGTTCTCGATCTCGGGCCGTGGTACGGTTGTCACGGGTCGTGTTGAGCGCGGCATCATCAAGGTCGGTGAAGAAGTCGAGATCGTCGGCATCCGCCCGACCGGCAAGACGACGGTTACCGGCGTTGAAATGTTCCGCAAGCTGCTCGACCAGGGCCAGGCTGGCGACAACATCGGTGCTCTGATCCGCGGTATCGGCCGTGAGGACGTTGAGCGCGGTCAGGTTCTGTGCAAGCCGGGTTCGGTCAAGCCGCACACGAAGTTCAAGGCTGAAGCCTACATCCTGACGAAGGAAGAGGGTGGCCGTCACACGCCGTTCTTCACCAACTACCGTCCGCAGTTCTACTTCCGCACGACGGACGTGACCGGCGTTTGCGAACTGCCGGAAGGCGTCGAGATGGTCATGCCTGGTGACAACATCACCATGGACGTGACGCTGATCGTGCCGATCGCGATGGAAGAGCGCCTGCGCTTCGCTATCCGCGAGGGTGGTCGCACCGTCGGTGCAGGCATCGTAGCTTCGATCTCCGAGTAATCGGTCCCAGCTGGACTGAATGGATCAGGGCAGCCTTCGCGGCTGCCCTTTTCTTTTGCGCGGGTCTGCTTCCATACCCATTGTTGTGCGCGGATTGCGCCTGAATCGCCTGGGGATAACTTTCGGACAAAAACGCCCAGAAGGTTGTTGCGCTCTGGGGTGAAAATGGCTACATACCGGCCCGCGCAGCGAGGTGTTCGGACACAGATTCTGATCCACCGAAACCGGTGCTAAAACAGCCAATAACTGAAGAATTGGCTTGCAGCATTTTCCGTCTCGCACTAGAAGCAGGCGGCGCAATCAAAGCGCATAGGGGTATAGCTCAGTTGGTAGAGCGGCGGTCTCCAAAACCGCAGGTCGCGGGTTCGAACCCTGCTGCCCCTGCCATCTTCCACTCTACAATTTATTTACAGGGGTTGCGTTCCACGGGAATCGGAACTATGTAGGCAATCGAGATGCGCGGTGCGTGGAGCGGTAATGTTGCTTTACGCGCCTTTCTCGTGTGTCTGGAACGGTGTGATTCGTGACTTCCTTTCGAAGTCCTGTATCCTGTGCCAGGTGAGACAGGGTGGTTCTGCCTGAAGCTATTCGGGCGCTATAATAAAGATTAAGAGCGGTATATGTCGTCCAAGACCACGAATCCTTTCACGTTTCTGCAGCAGGTGCGGTCTGAAACGGCGAAGGTGACATGGCCATCGCGCCGCGAGACAGCCATCTCGACGGTGATGGTCCTGATTTTCGCTGCGATGGCTGCGCTGTTCTTTTTTGCTGCGGATCAGCTCATGTCGTGGGTGATCAATCTGATTCTCGGAATCAGCATCTGAATCTGGCGGCGAAGGGAGAATTTTTTTCATGGCAATGCGTTGGTACATTGTCCACGCTTATTCGAATTTCGAAAAGAAAGTAGCCGAGTCGATTCTGGATCAAGCGAACCAGAAGGGGCTCGCCCACCAGATCGAGCAGGTCGTCGTTCCGACCGAGAAGGTTGTCGAAGTTCGTCGTGGTCGTAAGGTGGATGCCGAGCGGAAGTTCTTCCCCGGTTACGTCCTCGTGAAGGCTCATCTGACCGACGCTGTATTCAGCCTTATCAAGAACACGCCAAAGGTTACCGGGTTCCTCGGTGACTCCAAGCCTGTTCCGATCACTGAGTCCGAGGCCAACCGCATCCTTATGCAGGTTCAGGAAGGTGTCGAGCGGCCGAAAGCCTCGATTTCTTACGAAATCGGCGAGCAGGTCCGCGTTTCCGATGGACCGTTTGCTTCGTTTAACGGTTTCGTGCAGGAAGTGGACGAAGAGCGTTCGCGCCTGAAGGTCGAAGTGTCCATCTTCGGACGTGCCGTACCCGTTGATCTAGAATTTGGTCAGGTCGAAAAGACCTGATCAAGGTTCCGGCTCAAAGCCCGGAACAATCGCGGTGGAAGGGGCGCGTCGTTTAGCCGACGACATTGGCTCCGCACCACCAAACTGCAACCGCCGGCCGTAAGGCTGGCATAAAAACAGGCAGATGAGAAATGGCTAAGAAAGTTGCAGGCCAGCTCAAGCTTCAGGTTGCCGCGGGTTCGGCCACGCCGTCGCCCCCGATCGGTCCTGCGCTTGGTCAGCGCGGCATCAACATCATGGAGTTCTGTAAGGCGTTCAACGCACAGACCCAGGATCTCGAGAAGGGTTCGCCGATCCCCGTCGTGATCACGTACTACCAGGACAAGTCCTTTACGTTCGTGATGAAGACGCCTCCGGTGTCCTACTTCCTCAAGAAGGCTGCTGGCCTGAAGTCCGGTGGTTCCACCCCGGGCAAGTCCATTGCAGGCAAGATCACGCAGGCACAGGTTCGTGAAATCGCTGAAGCGAAGATGAAGGACCTGAACGCGGCTGACGTTGAAGCTGCGATGCGCATGGTCGAAGGTTCCGCCCGTTCGATGGGCCTTGAGGTTGCGGAGTAAGATCATGGCGAAGAAGACTTCCAAGCGCATGACCAAGGCCCGCGAGGGCATCGACGCAAACCGCCTCTATTCGATCGAGGAAGCAGTCAAGATCCTGAAGGAAAAGGCTGCCGTAAAGTTCGACGAGACCGTTGAAGTCGCGATGAACCTGAACGTCGATCCGCGTCATGCTGATCAGATGGTTCGTGGCGTTGTGAATCTGCCGAATGGCACGGGCCGTGACGTTCGCGTTGCTGTCTTTGCTCGTGGCGACAAGGCTGACGAAGCGAAGGCCGCCGGTGCAGACATCGTTGGTGCAGAAGAGCTCGTTGATGCCATCCAGAAGGGTGAGATCAACTTCGACCGCTGCATCGCGACCCCGGACCTGATGCCGCTCGTCGGCCGTCTCGGCAAGGTGCTCGGCCCGCGTGGCCTGATGCCGAACCCGAAGGTCGGCACCGTGACCACCGATGTTGCCGCTGCCGTCAAGGCATCCAAGGGCGGCGCCGTTGAGTTCCGCGTCGAGAAGGCCGGTATCGTTCACGGTGGCGTTGGCAAGGTTTCCTTCACCGAGGAGGCTATTGCTGCCAACATCCGCGCGTTTGCTGATGCAGTCATCAAGGCAAAGCCGGCAGGCGCCAAGGGTATCTACCTCAAGCGCGTTGCTCTTTCGTCGACCATGGGCCCGGGCCTGAAGATCGACCTCGGCGCGCTCGCTGCGCAGTAAGTTTCGTTGGGGGAGGCAACTCCCCTGGCATATTTCGGGGCAGAAATGCCCCGGAACCGGAGGGTAACCTCCGGAAGTCCTGTCCGAGATTGCGGGTGGTTCGCCTTAATTCACAAGATGAACCTGCATGAGACGGGTGAGACCGGACAAAAGCTGGACTTGATCCAGCGGTTGAAAGGTTCGAACCATGTAAGCCTTTTGTTGACCAGCCTTGCTGATCTGCGGAAGGGGGCAGGATCCTCGAGCGCCGTTCGGGTGATCAAACGAGAACCCGGCGGCACAAGGCAACCCGGCGGCATCATATTGGTGACGCCGTCAACTGGAGAAAGGCATGGACAGAGCGGAAAAACGCGAGTTCGTCGCTGAACTGAACCAGGTGTTTCAGAGCACCGGCTCAGTTGTCGTGGCGCACTACACCGGCCTGACCGTAGCGCAGATGACCGACCTTCGGTCGCGTATGCGCGAGGTAGGCGGTACCGTTAAAGTCGCGAAGAACCGTCTTGCCAAAATCGCTCTTCAGGGTACGCAGTCCGAAAGCATGCAGTCCCTCTTCGAGGGTCAGACTGTCATCGCTTATGCGGACGATCCGGTTGCAGCTCCGAAGGTCGCAAGTGAATTCGCCAAGACCAATGACAAGCTTGTCATTCTTGGCGGAGCCATGGGACAGACCGTGCTCGACGCAGAAGGTGTCAAGGCTCTCGCCACACTGCCTTCGCTCGACGAGCTCAGGGCAAAGCTGGTTGGTATGATCCAGACGCCAGCAACCCGGATCGCACAGGTCGTCAACGCACCGGCAGGTCAGCTTGCCCGCGTGTTTGGCGCCTACGCCCGAAAAGACGAAGCGGCATAAGACCGATCTTCTTCACCTAAACATGTGTTTGAACTTTTAAAGGAATAGAAAATGGCTGATCTTGCAAAGATCGTTGAGGACCTGTCGGCCCTGACCGTCCTTGAGGCTGCTGAGCTCTCCAAGATGCTCGAAGAGAAGTGGGGCGTTTCTGCTGCTGCTCCGGTTGCTGTTGCTGCTGCTGCTGGCGGCGCTGCTGCTCCGGCTGTTGAAGAGAAGACCGAGTTCGACGTCATCCTGGCTGACGCCGGCGCAAACAAGATCAACGTGATCAAGGAAGTACGCGCGATCACCGGTCTTGGCCTGAAGGAAGCTAAGGACCTCGTCGAGGGCGCTCCGAAGGCTGTCAAGGAAGGCATTGCCAAGGACGAAGCTGAGAAGCTTAAGGCACAGCTGGAAGGCGCAGGCGCCAAGGTTGAGCTGAAGTAATACTGTTGGCCCGCGGACCTTCGGGTCTGCGGGCCGCGGTTACAGGTTGAAAAAACCCTTTTCCTGAATGCCCCAAGAGGGCCTTCAGGAAACGGGTTTTCTACTCGTTTGAAATGGCCGTTTCCGTAAGCGGCCCATTTGGCAGGTAAGCGGCAGGCAAGGAGCGACGATGGCCCAGACCCAGACATTTAACGGTCGCAGGCGCGTACGCAAGTTCTTCGGAAATATTCCGGAAGTTGCGGAGATGCCGAACCTTATTGAGGTTCAGAAAGCATCCTATGATCAGTTCCTTATGGTTGAGGAGCCCGAGGGTGGGCGTCCTGACGAGGGACTCCAGGCTGTCTTCAAGTCAGTGTTTCCGATCCAGGACTTCGCTGGCACGGCGATGCTCGAATTCGTCAAGTACGAGTTCGAGGGGCCGAAGTTTGACGTTGATGAGTGCCGGCAGCGCGATCTGACCTTCTCCGCGCCTCTCAAGGTGACGTTGCGCCTTATCGTGTTCGATGTCGATGAAGACACCGGCGCGAAGTCCATCCGCGACATCAAGGAACAGGACGTCTACATGGGCGACATGCCGCTCATGACGGACAACGGCACCTTTATCGTGAACGGCACCGAGCGCGTTATCGTTTCGCAGATGCACCGTTCGCCGGGCGTGTTCTTCGACCACGACAAGGGCAAGTCGCACTCGTCGGGCAAGCTGCTGTTTGCCTCGCGCGTGATCCCGTACCGTGGCTCGTGGCTTGATATCGAGTTCGACGCGAAGGATGTAATCTTCGCGCGTATCGACCGTCGCCGCAAGCTGCCGGTCACGACGCTGCTCATGGCCCTTGGCATGGACAGCGAAGAGATCCTGTCGACGTTCTACAACAAGCTCACCTTCCTCCGTGACGGTGAGAACTGGCGTATTCCTTACTCCGCCGAGCGTTTCCGCGGTATGAAGGCAACCGCCGACATCATCGACGCCGACACCGGCGAAGTTGTTGTTGAGGCTGGCAAGAAGCTGACCGCGCGCCAGGCCCGTCAGCTGGCCGAGAAGGGCCTCAAGGCGATCCGTGCAACCGAGGAAGATCTGCTCGGCATGTACCTCGCTGAGGACGTCGTGAACTACGCCACCGGTGAGATCTATCTCGAGGCCGGTGACGAGATCGACGAGAAGACCCTCAAGGTTCTGCTCGACACGGGCGAGGACGAGGTCAACTTCCTCGACATCGACCATGTCAACATCGGCGCCTACATCCGCAACACGCTGGTGGCAGACAAGAACGAGAGCCGTCAGGACGCTCTGTTCGACATCTACCGCGTGATGCGCCCGGGTGAGCCGCCAACACTCGACACCGCTGAAGCGATGTTCAACTCGCTGTTCTTCGACGCAGAGCGCTACGACCTTTCGGCCGTTGGTCGCGTGAAGATGAACATGCGTCTTGAGCTGGACTGCCCGGACACCGTCCGCGTCCTGCGCAAGGAAGACATCGTTGCAGTCGTGCGCACCCTCGTGGACCTGCGCGACGGCAAGGGCGAGATCGACGACATCGACAACCTCGGCAACCGCCGTGTTCGTTCGGTCGGCGAGCTGATGGAGAACCAGTACCGCGTCGGTCTCTTGCGCATGGAGCGCGCGATCAAGGAGCGCATGTCGTCGATCGATATCGACACTGTCATGCCGCAGGACCTGATCAACGCGAAGCCTGCCGCTGCTGCCGTCCGTGAGTTCTTCGGTTCGTCGCAGCTGTCGCAGTTCATGGACCAGACCAACCCGCTGTCGGAGATCACCCACAAGCGCCGCCTCTCGGCACTTGGACCGGGCGGTCTTACCCGCGAGCGTGCCGGCTTCGAAGTCCGCGACGTGCATCCGACCCACTACGGCCGTATTTGCCCGATCGAGACGCCGGAAGGCCCGAACATCGGTCTGATCAACTCGCTCGCAACCTTCGCCCGCGTCAACAAGTATGGCTTCATCGAGACGCCGTACCGCAAGATCGTGGACCACAGGGTTACGCAGGAAGTTGTCTATCTCTCCGCCATGGAAGAGGCCAAGCACTATGTCGCTCAGGCCAATGCCACGCTGAATGATGACGGCAGCTTTGCCGACGAGTTCGTCGTCTGCCGCCATGCCGGCGAAGTGATGATGACGCCGCGTGAGAACGTGGACCTGATGGACGTGTCGCCGAAGCAGCTCGTTTCGGTCGCTGCGGCTCTGATCCCGTTCCTGGAAAACGACGACGCCAACCGCGCTCTGATGGGCTCTAACATGCAGCGTCAGGCCGTGCCGCTCGTCCGCGCCGAGGCTCCGTTCGTCGGAACCGGCATGGAGCCGATCGTTGCACGTGACTCCGGTGCTGCCATTGCCGCCCGCCGTACCGGTATCGTCGACCAGGTCGACGCGACCCGCGTGGTTATCCGCGCGACGGAAGGCGTCGATGCGTCCGAGTCTGGCGTGGACATCTATCGTCTGCAGAAGTTCCAGCGTTCGAACCAGAGCACCTGCATCAACCAGCGTCCGCTGGTTCGCGTAGGCGACCGCATCCAGAAGGGTGACATCATCGCTGACGGTCCGTCGACTGATCTCGGCGATCTGGCGCTCGGCCGGAACGTGCTCGTCGCGTTCATGCCCTGGAACGGCTACAACTACGAGGACTCCATCCTCCTGTCCGAACGCATCGTTGCCGATGACGTCTTCACCTCGATCCACATCGAGGAGTTCGAAGTCATGGCCCGCGATACGAAGCTTGGACCGGAAGAAATCACGCGCGACATTCCGAACGTCTCGGAAGAAGCTCTGCGGAACCTCGACGAAGCCGGTATCGTCTACATCGGTGCTGAAGTTCAGCCGGGCGACATCCTTGTCGGCAAGATCACGCCGAAGGGCGAAAGCCCGATGACGCCGGAAGAGAAGCTTCTGCGCGCGATCTTTGGCGAGAAGGCTTCGGACGTCCGTGACACCTCCATGCGTATGCCCCCCGGGACCTACGGCACGGTTGTGGAAGTGCGCGTCTTCAACCGCCACGGCGTGGAGAAGGACGAGCGCGCCATGGCTATCGAGCGCGAGGAAATCGAGCGTCTCGCCAAGGACCGCGACGACGAGCAGTCGATCCTCGACCGCAACGTCTACGCACGTCTGTCGGACATGCTGGCCGGCAAGGAAGCGATCGCCGGACCGAAGGGCTACAAGAAGGGCACGACCCTCTCTGCGGAACTTCTGACCGAGTACCCGCGTTCCCAGTGGTGGCAGTTCGCTGTCGAGGACGAGAAGCTTCAGAGCGAACTCGAAGCTCTCCGTGGCCAGTATGACGAGTCCAAGAAGGCGCTTGAACAGCGGTTCATGGACAAGGTCGAGAAGGTCCAGCGCGGCGACGAGATGCTTCCGGGCGTGATGAAGATGGTCAAGGTCTTCGTTGCGGTGAAGCGCAAGATGCAGCCGGGCGACAAGATGGCTGGCCGTCACGGAAACAAGGGTGTGGTCTCCCGCATTCTTGCTTGCGAGGACATGCCATTCCTCGAAGACGGTACGCATGTCGACATCGTGCTGAACCCGCTGGGCGTGCCTTCGCGCATGAACGTCGGTCAGATCCTTGAGACGCACCTTGGCTGGGCTTGCGCCGGTCTTGGCAAGCAGATCGGTGAGCTTCTCGATGCTTATCAGGCGGGCGGTCAGATTGATCCGCTGCGTGTGAAGATCGAGAACCTGATCCCGGACAACGATCGCAACGAGCCTGTTCGCAACTACGACGACGAGAGCGTCGTTCGCCTTGCAGAGCAGATGCGCCGCGGTGTTTCGATTGCGACCCCCGTCTTCGACGGTGCGCATGAGGCCGAGATCAACTCGCTCCTCGAGGAAGCAGGCCTCAACTCGAGTGGTCAGGTCACACTCTATGACGGACGTACGGGTGAGCCGTTCGACCGCCAGGTGACCGTCGGCTACATCTACATGCTGAAGCTGCATCACCTTGTCGACGACAAGATTCATGCACGCTCCATCGGACCTTACTCGCTTGTCACCCAGCAGCCGCTTGGTGGTAAGGCGCAGTTCGGTGGCCAGCGCTTCGGTGAGATGGAGGTGTGGGCGCTCGAAGCTTACGGTGCTGCCTACACGCTGCAGGAAATGCTGACGGTGAAGTCGGATGACGTGGCTGGCCGTACCAAGGTCTACGAAGCGATCGTTCGCGGCGACGACACGTTCGAGGCGGGTATCCCGGAGAGCTTCAACGTTCTCGTCAAGGAAATGCGGTCGCTCGGCCTCAATGTCGAGTTGCAGAACTCAAGGACGGATGGTCCGTCACAATTGCCAGAGGCCGCCGAGTAATCGGACTGGCCTGCGCGCCGCGGCAGATGTCGCGGCGTGCAAGGGCAGGGGATGGCAGAAGAGGTTGCCAGCGCCTGCTACGACCGCAAGAGTTTTTTGGGACTGACAAGGTCCCGCAAAGGAGATCGGCATGAACCAAGAGGTCATGAACCTGTTCAACCCTCAGGCGCCGGCCCAGACGTTTGATTCTATCCGGATTTCGATTGCGAGCCCGGAGAAGATCCTGTCCTGGTCCTACGGCGAGATCAAAAAGCCGGAGACGATCAACTACCGTACGTTCAAGCCCGAGCGTGACGGTCTTTTCTGCGCGCGTATCTTTGGCCCGATCAAGGACTACGAGTGCCTGTGCGGCAAGTACAAGCGCATGAAGTACAAGGGCGTCATCTGCGAAAAGTGCGGCGTTGAAGTCACGCTGTCGCGCGTTCGCCGTGAGCGCATGGGCCACATCGAGCTCGCCGCTCCGGTCGCCCACATCTGGTTCCTGAAGTCGCTGCCGTCCCGCATCGGTACGCTGATGGACATGACGCTCAAGGATATTGAGCGCGTCCTCTACTTCGAGAACTACATTGTTACCGAGCCGGGCCTGACCGCTCTGAAGCCGAACCAGCTGCTCTCCGAAGAAGAGTACATGATGGCGGTTGACGAGTACGGTGAGGATTCCTTCACCGCCATGATCGGCGCTGAAGCGATCCACCACATGCTCGCTTCGATGGAGCTGGAGAAGATCGCAGGCGACCTGCGTTCGGAACTAGCTTCCACCACGTCCGAGCTCAAGCAGAAGAAGCTGCTCAAGCGCCTCAAGGTGGTTGAGAACTTCCTCGATTCCGGCAACAAGCCGGAGTGGATGATCCTCAAGGTCGTTCCGGTTATCCCGCCAGATCTGCGTCCGCTGGTTCCGCTGGACGGCGGCCGTTTCGCGACGTCAGATCTGAACGATCTGTACCGCCGCGTGATCAACCGTAACAACCGTCTGAAGCGCCTCATCGAGCTGAAGGCCCCTGGGATCATCATCCGGAACGAGAAGCGCATGCTTCAGGAAGCCGTTGATGCCCTGTTCGACAACGGTCGTCGTGGCCGCGTCATCACCGGCGCCAACAAGCGTCCGCTGAAGTCTCTGTCCGACATGCTCAAGGGCAAGCAGGGCCGCTTCCGTCAGAACCTGCTCGGCAAGCGCGTCGACTACTCGGGCCGTTCGGTTATCGTGACGGGTCCTGAGCTCAAGCTGCACCAGTGCGGCCTGCCGAAGAAGATGGCTCTCGAGCTCTTCAAGCCGTTCATCTATGCCCGCCTCGACGCGAAGGGTTATTCCTCGACCGTCAAGCAGGCAAAGAAGCTCGTCGAGAAGGAGCGCCCCGAGGTTTGGGATATCCTGGACGAAGTGATCCGCGAGCATCCGGTTCTTCTGAACCGCGCTCCGACGCTGCACCGTCTTGGCATCCAGGCGTTCGAGCCGATCCTGATCGAAGGCAAGGCCATCCAGCTGCACCCGCTCGTCTGTACGGCATTCAACGCCGACTTCGACGGCGACCAGATGGCTGTCCACGTTCCGCTGTCGCTGGAAGCGCAGCTGGAAGCCCGCGTGCTGATGATGTCGACCAACAACATCCTGCACCCGGCCTCCGGCGCACCGATCATCGTTCCGTCGCAGGACATGGTTCTCGGCCTCTACTACCTCTCGATCATGAACGAGAACGAGCCGGGACAGGGCATGGCTTTCGCCGACATGGGCGAGCTGCACCATGCACTGGTCAACCAGGTCGTGACGCTGCACTCCAAGATCCGGGGCCGGTTTGTTTCGGTTGATGCCGAAGGCAACACGTACTCGAAGATCTACGAGACGACCCCAGGTCGCATGCTGATCGGCGAACTGCTGCCGCGTAACGGCGCCATCAAGTTCGACATCTGCAACCAGGAGATGACCAAGAAGAACATCTCCAAGATGATCGACACGGTCTATCGTCACTGCGGTCAGAAAGAGACGGTCATCTTCTGTGACCGCATCATGCAGCTCGGCTTTGCGCATGCCTGCCGCGCCGGCATCTCCTTCGGCAAGGATGACATGGTCATTCCGGATTCGAAGGCAAAGATCGTTGCCGAGACCGAGGCACTGACCAAGGAATACGAGCAGCAGTACAACGACGGTCTGATCACCCAGGGTGAGAAGTACAACAAGGTCGTTGACGCATGGGCAAAGTGCTCGGAGCGCGTTGCCGAAGAGATGATGAAGCGCATCAAGGCGGTTGAGTTCGACGATAACGGCCGTCAGAAGAAGATGAACTCCATCTACATGATGTCGCACTCGGGTGCCCGTGGTTCGCCGGCCCAGATGCGTCAGCTTGGTGGTATGCGCGGTCTGATGGCTCGTCCGGACGGTTCGATCATCGAGACGCCGATCATCTCGAACTTCAAGGAAGGCCTGACCGTGATGGAGTACTTCAACTCCACCCACGGTGCCCGTAAGGGTCTTGCCGATACCGCTCTGAAGACCGCCAACTCGGGTTACCTGACCCGTCGTCTGGTCGACGTTGCGCAGGATTGCATCGTCACCATCCCGGATTGCGGTACGACCAACGGTCTTACGATGCAGCCGATCGTCGATGCCGGTCAGGTTGTGGCGTCCATTGGTCAGCGCGTCCTGGGCCGTACGGCTCTCGATGATGTTGTTCATCCGCAGACTGGCGAGGTCATCGTTCAGGCTGGTCGCATGATCGACGAGCAGGACGTGGAGCTGATCGAGAAGGCCAACATCCAGACGGTCCGCATCCGTTCGGCTCTGACCTGCGACGTCCGCGTGGGTGTCTGCTCGGTCTGCTATGGACGCGATCTGGCACGCGGTACGCCGGTCAACATCGGTGAAGCTGTCGGCGTTATCGCCGCTCAGTCGATCGGTGAGCCGGGTACGCAGCTAACCATGCGTACGTTCCACATGGGTGGTACGGCGCAGGTGGTTGATACCTCGTTCCTCGAAGCATCCTATGAGGGCACGGTGAAGCTGCGTAACCGCAACGTGGTTCGCAACTCCGACGGCCACCTGGTGGTGATGGGCCGCAACATGGCCGTGGTCATCATCGACGAGAGTGGTGCTGAGCGTGCTGCTCACCGCGTCGCCTACGGTTCCCGCATCTACATCGATGAGGGTGATCAGGTGAAGCGCGGTCAGCGTATCGCAGAGTGGGATCCGTACACCCGTCCGATCCTCACCGAAGTCGAAGGTGTGGTTTCGTTCGAGGATCTGGTCGAAGGCGTGTCCGTTCAGGAAGCGACCGACGAGTCGACCGGTATCACCAAGCGCGAAGTTATCGACTGGCGTTCGACGCCACGCGGTAGCGACCTGCGTCCTGCGATCACCATCATGAACGCAGACGGCAAGATCGCAAAGCTTGCGCGTGGTGGTGATGCACGGTTCCTCCTCTCGGTGGAAACGATCCTGTCGGTTGAGCCTGGTGCTCGGGTTCATCCGGGTGACGTGCTTGCACGTATCCCGATGGAAAGCGCCAAGACCAAGGACATCACCGGTGGTCTTCCGCGCGTGGCAGAGCTCTTCGAGGCACGTCGTCCGAAGGATCACGCCATCATCGCAGAGGTTGCCGGTACGGTCCGCTTCGGGCGCGACTACAAGAACAAGCGCCGCATCATCATCGAGCCGCATGACTCCTCGCTCGAGCCGATCGAGTACCTCATCCCGAAGGGCAAGCCGTTCCATCTTCAGGACGGCGACGTCATCGAGAAGGGCGACTACATCCTCGACGGCAACCCGGCACCGCACGACATCCTGGCGATCAAGGGCGTGGAGGCTCTGGCTTCCTACCTCGTCAACGAAATCCAGGAAGTCTACCGATTGCAGGGCGTGATGATCAACGACAAGCACATCGAGGTGATCGTTCGCCAGATGCTGCAGAAGGTCGAGATCACGGCCGCTGGTGGCTCCACCTACATCCCCGGAGATCACGTGGATTCGGTCGAGCTGGCAGAGGTCAACGAGCGCCTGGTCGAGGAAGGCCGCGAGCCTGCAGAGGGCCTGCCGGTTCTGCTCGGTATCACCAAGGCATCGCTGCAGACGCCGTCCTTCATCTCCGCGGCTTCGTTCCAGGAGACGACGCGCGTTCTCACCGAAGCTGCAGTGGCCGGCAAGATCGACTCGCTGCAGGGCCTCAAGGAGAACGTCATCGTCGGTCGTCTTATCCCGGCCGGTACCGGTGGCTCCATGGCCCAGATCCGCAGGATCGCCCGCTCGCGTGACGAACTCATCCTTGATGAGCGCCGCAAGCAGTCCGGTGCCGAGATGGATCGCGCGCTGATCGGTGTGTCCGAGACGCCTGCCGCAGAGTAAGCTCTGAAGGCACAAAGAAACGGAAAAGGCCGCCGAGGTGATCGGCGGCCTTTTTCATTGGGTAAAAGGTGAGGCGGAGAGTGGGAGCCTTAAAACTGTGTCCGGCGCGGGTCGGGAATACGGAATTCCTGACGGCCCACCGGCTCCCGCTTTCTCTGCAATTGCTCTAGTCTTCGGCGTCGAAGCTCACGATGGCGATCTCGCCATCTACTGCACCCTGCCAGGCGGAGCGGTGCGGCTCTTCGTCCGGTGCACCTTCAAGCTCGCCGATCTGGTCGAGTTCAGCTTCCGCGTAGCCTTCTTCCGCCAGTGCCTCGAGAGCCATGGTGACTGCCGTGTCATCATCGGGTGCGACCAGGAGGACATGCACGTTTTCAGGAGTCGAATCTCCTTCACGCCATACACGGCCCGTGATGATCATTACCCGGGGTTCTTCACCATCCGTCATTATTTTGTTCCAATCAGACTAAATTCACTAAGGAGTAAGTGGCACTATCATGCCCCAATTAATAGGGGCGGGGTGGAATTTCGTCCGGGACAGCACCATATCGACGCAGCTAGCCGGTTTTTGGCTTGATGCGGCATTCGGCAACGCAGGAATGCAAGATTATTAACGGTTCGGACTTGACGGACTCACCGGTAATGCGTATTACCCCGCTGTCTGAGCCAAATGTGAGGCGCTCATTTCGAGACGACGCGTCCCGAAGCCAGGAGCCTCAAACAGGGTTCGTTTTAACGAGCGACAGACTTCCGGAGCACGAGGCACCAAAAGTGCTTCCTCTGCGATGAATCGGGCCGGACCGCTGCCAAGCGGTTTGACGCCCGAATTTGCGTTAAGGAAGGTTGATTCGAAAGAAACGGCTCTTCGCTCAAGATGCGAGATTGAACAAGGGAAGGTTTGATGCCGACCATTAGTCAGCTGATCCGCAAGCCGCGCCAAGCGCCGGTAAAGCGCAATAAAGTTCCTGCTATGCAGGCAAACCCGCAGAAGCGGGGTGTGTGCACGCGTGTTTACACGACGTCGCCAAAGAAGCCGAACTCCGCCATGCGTAAAGTGGCCAAGATTCGGCTTGCGAACGGTTTCGAGGTTATCGGCTACATTCCTGGTGAGGGTCACAACCTTCAGGAGCACTCTGTGGTCATGATCCGCGGCGGTCGCGTTAAGGATCTTCCGGGTGTCCGCTACCACATCATCCGTGGTGTGCTTGATACCCAGGGTGTGAAGAGCCGTAAGCAGCGTCGCTCGAAGTACGGCGCGAAGCGTCCGAAGTAAGGTTTTACGGCTTTGGTGTTTGCACGCCGGGCCTTGAAGGTGAGACAAAGAAGATGTCCAGACGTCACCGTGCAGAAAAGCGCGAGATCAATCCGGATCCAAAGTTTGGTGATCTTGTTATCAGCAAGTTCATGAACGCCGTCATGTTCGACGGAAAGAAGTCCGTGGCGGAAAGTATCGTCTATGGCGCGCTGGAGCGGGTCCGTGAAAAGACCAAGCAGGAACCAGTCGCTGTATTCCATTCGGCGCTTGATAACGTCGCTCCGCACCTCGAAGTGCGCTCTCGCCGTGTTGGTGGTGCGACCTACCAGGTTCCGGTGGATGTGCGTCCGGAGCGTCGTCAGGCGCTGGCTATCCGTTGGCTCATCAACGCTGCCCGTGGACGCAACGAGCAGACCATGATCGAGCGCCTTTCCGGCGAACTGCTCGATGCCGCCAGCAACCGCGGTACTGCTGTGAAGAAGCGTGAAGACACGCATCGCATGGCCGACGCAAACCGCGCATTCTCGCATTACCGCTGGTAAGGCGAGAGGGAATTAGAGGTAAAGACGATGGCCCGCGAATATAAGCTCGAAGATTATCGTAACTTCGGTATCATGGCTCACATTGATGCCGGTAAGACGACGACGACCGAGCGTATCCTTTATTACACCGGTAAGTCGCACAAGATCGGCGAAGTCCATGACGGCGCGGCCACGATGGACTGGATGGAGCAGGAGCAGGAGCGCGGGATCACGATCACGTCTGCTGCTACGACCACCTTCTGGCAGGGTCGTGACGGCAAGAAGCGCCGCTTCAACATCATCGACACGCCTGGACACGTTGACTTCACCATCGAAGTCGAGCGTTCGCTGCGCGTTCTCGACGGTGCGATTGCGCTGCTGGACTCCAACGCAGGTGTTGAGCCGCAGACGGAAACCGTTTGGCGTCAGGCAGAAAAGTATCATGTTCCGCGCATGATCTTCTGCAACAAGATGGACAAGACGGGCGCTGACTTCTACCGCTGCCTTGAGATGATCGGTTCGCGTCTTGGTGCGACGGGTGTTGCTATCCAGCTCCCGATCGGCGCCGAGAACGAGTTCAAGGGCGTCATCGACCTCATCGAAATGAACGCGCTGGTCTGGCGCGATGAGACCCTCGGTGCTCAGTGGGATGTCGTAGAGATCCCGGCTGACCTGAAGGACAAGGCTGAAGAATACCGCGAGAAGATGATCGAGGCTGCCGTCGAAATGGACGAAGCTGCTCTCGAAGCTTATCTCGAGGGTAACGTTCCGTCGAACGACGAACTTCGCCGCCTTATCCGCAAGGGCACCATCGAAGTTAAGTTCCACCCGGTTCTTTGCGGTACCGCGTTCAAGAACAAGGGCGTACAGCCTCTGCTCGACGCTGTTGTCGATTTCCTGCCTTCGCCGGTAGATGTCCCTGCAATCAAGGGTATCGACGCGAAGACCGAGGAAGAGACGACCCGTGCATCGTCCGACGAAGCACCGCTGTCCATGCTGGCGTTCAAGATCATGAACGATCCGTTCGTTGGTTCGCTGACGTTCGCCCGCATTTACTCCGGTGTCCTCAAGAAGGGCGTTTCGGTCGAAAACACCGTCAAGGGCAAGCGCGAGCGCATCGGCCGTATGCTGCAGATGCATTCGAACTCCCGTGAGGATATCGAAGAAGCATTCGCCGGCGACATCGTTGCTCTGGCTGGCCTCAAGGAAACGACCACGGGCGATACGCTTTGTGATCCGCTGCACCCGGTTATTCTGGAGCGCATGGAGTTCCCTGATCCGGTTATCCAGATCGCGATCGAGCCGAAGACCAAGGCCGACCAGGAAAAGATGGGCCTCGCGCTCAACCGTCTGGCTGCTGAGGATCCTTCCTTCCGCGTGAAGTCTGACGAGGAAACCGGCCAGACCATCATCGCCGGCATGGGCGAACTGCACCTCGACATCATCGTCGACCGTATGCGTCGCGAATTCAAGGTCGAGGCGACTGTTGGTGCTCCGCAGGTTGCTTACCGTGAGACGATTACCCGCCAGGCGGAAATCGACTACACGCACAAGAAGCAGACCGGTGGTTCGGGTCAGTTCGCTCGCGTCAAGATCGTGTTCGAGCCAAACCCGGACGGCGAAGATTTCGTCTTCGAGAGCAAGGTCGTTGGTGGTTCGGTTCCGAAGGAATACATCCCCGGCGTTCAGAAGGGTATCGAAAGCGTTCTGTCTTCCGGTCCGATCGCTGGCTTCCCGATGCTCGGCGTCAAGGCGACCCTCATCGACGGTGCCTATCACGATGTTGACTCGTCGGTTCTCGCGTTCGAAATCGCGGCCCGCGCTGCATTCCGTGAGGGTGCGCAGAAGGCCGGTGCTCAGCTGCTCGAGCCGATCATGAAGGTCGAAGTCGTCACTCCTGAGGACTACGTCGGCAACGTCATTGGCGACCTGAATTCTCGTCGCGGTCAGATCCAGGGTCAGGAGACCCGCGGTATCGCCGTGGTGGTGAATGCCATGGTTCCGCTGGCGAACATGTTCAAGTACGTGGACAATCTGCGCTCTATGTCGCAGGGCCGTGCACAGTACACCATGCTGTTCGATCATTATGAGCCTGTGCCGACCGCTGTGGCCCAGGAAATCCAGAAGAAGTTCGCGTGATTGCCCGTCAGGGCGCAACAGAAATAAAGTCCTGTACAGGCAAAAGCTAACGGAGAAGTCACATGGCTAAAGGTAAATTTGAGCGCAATAAGCCGCATGTGAACATTGGCACGATTGGTCACGTTGACCACGGCAAGACGTCGCTGACGGCGGCGATCACGAAGTACTTCGGTGACTTCCGCGCGTACGACCAGATCGACAACGCGCCGGAAGAGAAGGCTCGTGGTATCACCATCAACACGTCGCACGTCGAGTACGAGACGGCCAACCGTCACTACGCACACGTCGACTGCCCCGGCCACGCCGACTACGTGAAGAACATGATCACCGGTGCTGCCCAGATGGACGGCGCGATCCTGGTGGTTTCGGCTGCTGACGGCCCGATGCCGCAGACCCGCGAGCACATCCTGCTCGCTCGCCAGGTTGGTGTTCCGGCGCTGGTCGTGTTCCTGAACAAGTGCGACCAGGTTGACGATGCCGAGCTGCTCGAGCTCGTTGAAATGGAAGTTCGTGAGCTTCTGTCGAAGTACGAATTCCCGGGCGACGACATTCCGGTCATCAAGGGTTCGGCTCTGGCTGCTCTCGAAGACTCCAACAAGGAGCTCGGTGAAGACGCAGTTCGCGCCCTGATGGACGCTGTCGACAGCTACATCCCGACGCCTGAGCGTCCGGTTGACCTGCCGTTCCTGATGCCGATCGAAGACGTGTTCTCGATCTCGGGCCGTGGTACGGTTGTCACGGGTCGTGTTGAGCGCGGCATCATCAAGGTCGGTGAAGAAGTCGAGATCGTCGGCATCCGCCCGACCGGCAAGACGACGGTTACCGGCGTTGAAATGTTCCGCAAGCTGCTCGACCAGGGCCAGGCTGGCGACAACATCGGTGCTCTGATCCGCGGTATCGGCCGTGAGGACGTTGAGCGCGGTCAGGTTCTGTGCAAGCCGGGTTCGGTCAAGCCGCACACGAAGTTCAAGGCTGAAGCCTACATCCTGACGAAGGAAGAGGGTGGCCGTCACACGCCGTTCTTCACCAACTACCGTCCGCAGTTCTACTTCCGCACGACGGACGTGACCGGCGTTTGCGAACTGCCGGAAGGCGTCGAGATGGTCATGCCTGGTGACAACATCACCATGGACGTGACGCTGATCGTGCCGATCGCGATGGAAGAGCGCCTGCGCTTCGCTATCCGCGAAGGCGGCCGCACCGTCGGCGCCGGTATCGTGGCAAGCATTAGCGAGTAAAGAGGCTGGATCTCGGGTTGCGGCGCGGAAGTGTCCGCGCCGCGAGCTGGATAAGGAACGAAAAAATGAGCAGGCAAAAAATCCGTATCCGCCTCAAAGGAAACGACCATCGCGTACTCGATGCTTCGACGCGCGAAATCGTTTCTACTGCGAAGCGCACGGGCGCCCAGGTCCGGGGACCGATCCCTCTGCCGACCAACATCGGTAAGTTTACAGTCAACCGGTCCCCGCACGTTGATAAGAAGAGCCGTGAGCAGTTCGAGCGGCGCACGCACAAGCGTCTTCTCGACATCGTTGATCCGACTCCCCAGACGGTGGACGCGCTGATGAAGCTCGATCTCGCCGCTGGTGTGAATGTCGAGATTAAGCTTTAAGGCGGAAGATGTTAGGACCCGCCATTGGTGAATAGCCAGCGGGTAACCTGAAAGGAAACCGAACCGATGCGTTCAGGTGTTATCGCACAGAAGATCGGGATGACGCGCGTTTATAACGATGCGGGCGAGCACATCCCCGTCACGGTTCTGCGCATGGAAAATTGCCAGGTCGTGGCACACCGCACCCAGGAAAAGAACGGCTATACGGCTGTTCAGCTTGGCGTTGGTCTTGCCAAGGTAAAGAATACGTCGAAGGCTCTGCGTGGTCATTTCGCTGTAGCCTCCGTTGAGCCGAAGGCTAAGATTGCGGAGTTCCGGGTTTCTCCGGAAAACCTCATCGAGGTGGGCGCGGAAATTACTGCTGACCACTTTGTTGCAGGCCAGAAGGTGGATGTAACCGGCACGTCAGTCGGTAAGGGCTTCCAGGGTGTCATGAAGCGCCACAACTTCGGTGGCGGCCGTGCATCCCATGGTAACTCGGTCTCGCACCGTTCGCACGGTTCGACCGGTCAGCGTCAGGATCCGGGCAAGGTCTTCAAGAACAAGAAGATGGCTGGTCACATGGGTGCAACCCGCGTAACCACCCAGAACCTTGAAGTTGTCTCGACGGATATCGAGCGTGGCCTGATTTTCGTTCGCGGCGCAGTGCCGGGATCGAAGGGAGCCTGGATCATGGTCAGCGACGCCGTCAAGGTACCGCTGCCCAAGGATGCCCCGCTTCCTGGTGCAATCCGCGTTGCTGGCAACAATAACGCCAAGGCTGTTGAAGCCGCCGCCAGCGAAGGGGCTGAATAATGGATCTTAAGGTAACAACCCTTGCGGGTGAGGATGCCGGAAAGCTGACGGTCTCTGAGGAGATCTTCGGTCTGGATCCCCGCGAAGACATTCTCCACCGCGTCGTTCGCTGGCAGCTCGCAAAGCGCCAGCAGGGCACGCACGCTGCAAAGGGCCGTGCGGACATCGCTCGCACCGGCGCCAAGATGTACCGTCAGAAGGGTACGGGCCGCGCCCGTCACTCGTCTGCTCGTGCACCTCAGTTCCGCGGCGGTGGTAAGGCTCATGGACCGGTTGCCCGGAGCCACGAGCACGACCTGCCGAAGAAGGTGAGGGCGCTTGGTCTGCGTCATGCGCTTTCCGCCAAGGCCAAGGCTGCGAACCTGATTGTTGTCGACGACCTGCTGCTCCAGGATGCCAAGACGAAGGTTCTCGTTGAGAACCTCGCAAAGCTCGGCCTGGCCAATGCTCTGGTTATCGGCGGCACCGAGATCGACGCCGGCTTCCAGCGCGCTGCTGCCAACATCCCGAACATTGATGTGCTGCCAATCCAGGGCATCAACGTTTACGACATTCTTCGCCGCGGCACGCTGGTCCTTTCCAAGGCTGCTGTTGCAGCACTCGAGGAGCGGTTCAAATGACGGATCTTCGCCATTACGACGTGATCGTGAGCCCCGCGATCACCGAAAAGTCTACGATGGCCTCGGAATTCAACCAGGTCGTCTTCAATGTGGCCCGCAAGGCTTCCAAGCCGGAAATCAAGGCGGCCGTCGAAGCGCTGTTCAACGTCAAGGTTGCGAGCGTCAATACGTTGGTCCGGAAGGGCAAGGTGAAGCGGTTCCGCGGCACCATCGGCAAGCAGAGCGACGTCAAGAAGGCGATCGTTACGCTGGCTGAAGGCCATTCCATCGACGTTGCGACCGGTCTCTAAGGCGCGAGGAAGGGAATATGGCACTTAAGCATTATAAGCCGGTTACCCCCGGTCAGCGCCAGCTGGTCATCGTTGACCGCTCCGGCCTCTACAAGGGCAAGCCCGTCAAGGGCTTGACCGTCGGCCTGACGAGCAAGGGCGGCCGCAACAACTACGGCCGCGTTACCGCCCGTTTCCAGGGTGGTGGTCACAAGCGCAGCTATCGCCTTGTTGACTTTAAGCGCAACAAGTTCGATATGGCCGCCACTGTTGAACGCCTCGAGTACGATCCGAATCGTTCGGCATTCATCGCACTCGTTCGCTACGAGGACGGTGAGGTCAGCTACATCCTGGCTCCGCAGCGTCTGGCTGCTGGTGACCGCGTCGTTTCCTCCAGCAAGGGTGCGGACGTAAAGCCCGGCAATGCAATGCCGCTTGCGTCGATCCCGGTGGGCACGATCGTTCACAACGTCGAGCTGAAACCAGGCAAGGGCGGTCAGATCGCCCGTTCCGCAGGCGCCTACGCACAGCTCGTAGGTCGTGACGGCGGAATGGCAATCCTGCGCCTGAACTCGGGCGAGCAGCGCCTCGTACCCGGCGCCTGCCTGGCGACTGTTGGTGCCGTGTCCAACCCGGACCACGCCAACATCAAGCTCGGCAAGGCTGGTCGTCAGCGCTGGCTGGGTAAGCGTCCGCATAACCGCGGCGTTACCATGAACCCGGTCGACCATCCGCACGGCGGTGGTGAAGGTCGCACTTCTGGTGGCCGTCATCCCGTTACGCCTTGGGGCAAGCCCACGAAGGGCCGCAAGACCCGCTCCAATAAGGCGACCGATAAGTTCATCATGCGCTCGCGTCATCAGCGCAAGGCATAAAGAAAGGTAAGGGAACCGTGTCCCGTTCAGTCTGGAAAGGCCCCTTCGTCGACGGCTTCATGCTCAGCAAAGCCGAGAAGGCTCGCGAGAGCGGACGTAAGGACGTTATCAAGATCTGGAGCCGTCGCTCCACTATTCTGCCCCAGTTCGTCGGGCTGACTTTCGGCGTTTACAACGGCCAGAAGCACATCCCGGTCAACGTCTCGGAAGAGATGGTGGGCCACAAGTTCGGTGAATTCGCCCCGACCCGTACGTACTACGGCCACGGCGCGGACAAGAAGGCAAAGAGGAAGTAACCATGAGCAAGGCCAAAGCGCCACGCAGGCTCAAGGACAACGAGGCCCGTGCAGTACTGCGCACGATCCGCGTCAGCCCTCAGAAGCTGAACCTTGTCGCCGCGCTTATCCGTGGCAAGAAGGTGTCGAGCGCGCTCGCTGACCTGGAATTCTCGCGCAAGCGGATTGCAGGAACCGTAAAGAAGACGCTCGAGTCGGCAATTGCCAACGCAGAAAACAACCACAACCTTGATGTGGACGCGCTGGTGGTGGCTGAGGCCTATGTCGGCAAGTCGATTGTCATGAAGCGTTTCAACGCTCGCGGTCGTGGTCGTGCGAACCGCATCGAGAAGCCCTATTCGCATCTTACCATAGTGGTGCGCGAAGTTGAGGAGGCCGCCTGATGGGTCACAAAGTTAATCCAATCGGTCTGCGCCTCGGCATCAACCGTACGTGGGACTCTCGCTGGTACGCCAACAAGGGCGAGTATTCCAAGCTGCTTCATGAAGACCTGAAGATCCGCGAATACATCGAGCGTGAGCTCAAGCAGGCTGCGATCTCCAAGGTTGTCATCGAGCGCCCGCACAAGAACTGCCGCGTCACGATCCACGCTGCCCGTCCTGGCCTGATCATCGGCAAGAAGGGTGCGGACATCGAGAAGCTGCGCAAGAAGATCGGTTCGATGACCGAGAGCGAAGTGCACCTCAACATCGTTGAAGTGCGCAAGCCCGAAGTTGATGCCAAGCTGATCGCTCAGTCGATCACCCAGCAGCTCGAGCGTCGCGTCGCTTTCCGCCGTGCGATGAAGCGTGCAGTTCAGTCTGCAATGCGTCTCGGTGCCGAGGGCATCCGTATCAACTGCGCCGGTCGTCTTGGCGGCGCGGAAATCGCTCGTACCGAGTGGTACCGTGAAGGCCGCGTGCCGCTGCACACGCTGCGCGCTGACATTGACTACGGCACGGCTGAAGCTAACACAGCTTACGGCATCTGCGGTGTGAAGGTCTGGGTTTTCAAGGGCGAGATCCTTGAGCATGACCCGTTTGCATCCGAGCGTCGCAACAGTGAAAACGATGCGACCGGCAGTGGTGGTGGTCAGCGTCGTCGCGAGAACGCCTGAGCCGGGATTTGAGGTAGAAGAAAATGCTGCAACCAAAGCGCACGAAATTCCGTAAGCAGTTCAAGGGGCGCATTCATGGCGTCTCCAAGGGCGGCACGGATCTGAACTTCGGTTCATTTGGCCTCAAAGCCCTCGAGCCAGAGCGCGTAACGGCGCGACAGATTGAAGCGGCCCGTCGTGCAATTACCCGCCAGATGAAGCGCCAGGGAAGGGTCTGGATCCGCGTATTTCCTGATGTTCCGGTCACTTCGAAGCCTACCGAAGTCCGCATGGGTAAGGGAAAAGGATCTGTTGACTTTTGGGCGTGCCGCGTTAAGCCGGGCCGCATCATGTTTGAGATCGATGGCGTTGATTTGGAAATCGCACAGGAGGCCCTTCGCCTCGGTGCCGCGAAGCTTCCGATCAAGACGCGCTTTGTGCAGCGCATCGTAGAGTAGGAGAGGGCATTATGAAGGCCGCAGATATCAGGTCCCAGACCCCTGACCAGCTCGACGAACAGCTGGCGAACCTCAAGAAAGAGCAGTTCAACCTTCGTTTCCAGAAGGCTACTGGGCAGCTCGAAAAAACCGCGCGTGTGCGAGAGATTCGTCGTGACATTGCGCGCATTCGTACAATCCTGGCCGAGAAATCGGTCGGCAGCAAAGCCTGAGGATAAAAATGCCAAAGCGCGTTCTGCAGGGCACCGTGGTGAGCGACAAGAGCGACAAGACTGTTGTCGTTCGCGTCGAGCGTCGTTTCACGCACCCGTTGCTTAAGAAGACCGTGCGCCGTTCGAAGAAGTACAAGGCGCACGACGAAAACAACGCATGCAAGATCGGTGACATCGTCTCGATCCAGGAATCTCGTCCGATTTCGAAGGACAAGAACTGGGTGGTGATTGAGAACCAGACTCAGGCTACGGCCTGATTGGGTTTAAGTTGAAGGGAAGCAGCCTGACGTGCTGCTTCTCGCCATTATTATAAGAAGGCGGCCATCATGATTCAGATGCAAACAAACCTCGACGTGGCGGATAATTCCGGCGCCCGTCGTGTCATGTGCATCAAAGTGCTTGGCGGCTCGAAGCGGAAGTATGCTTCGGTCGGAGACATCATCGTCGTCTCCGTGAAGGAAGCCATTCCGCGCGGCCGCGTAAAGAAGGGTGACGTAATGAAGGCGGTAGTCGTTCGCACCGCCAAGGACATCCGTCGTCCGGACGGGAGCGTCATCCGCTTCGATACGAACGCTGCCGTTCTTGTCGACAACAAGAAAGAACCAATCGGCACCCGTATCTTCGGACCGGTTCCGCGTGAACTTCGCGCCAAGAACCACATGAAGATCATTTCCCTGGCGCCGGAAGTGCTGTAGGAGCCGGATGGATGCAAAAGATTAAGACAGGCGACAAGGTCGTCGTGCTCACCGGTCGCGATAAGGGCCGCACGGGCGAAATCGTTAAGATGATGCCGAAGGACGACAAGGCCGTCGTTCGTGGCGTGAACCTGGTGCGTCGTCACCAGAAGCAGAGCGCCCAGACCGAAGCTGGTATCATCACCAAGGAAGCGCCAATTCACGTCTCCAACCTGGCTCTGGTTGACCCGAAGGACGGCAAGCCGACCCGCGTTGGTTTCCGCGTTCTCGAGGACGGCAAGAAGGTACGTGTGGCCAAGCGCTCAGGAGAAGTGATCGATGGCTAACACCGAATACAAGGCCCGTCTGAAGGCCCACTACGAAGACGTTGTTCGCAAAGAGCTGACCGAGGCGTTCCAGTACAAGAACGTCATGGAGCTTCCTCGCCTCGACAAGATCGTGCTGAACATGGGCGTTGGTGAAGCAACCGGCGATTCCAAGAAGCCGGCCGTTGCTGCAGAAGACCTGTCGCTGATCGCCGGCCAGAAGGCCGTCGTTACTCGTGCGCGCACGTCGATTGCAGGCTTCAAGGTTCGTGAAGGCATGCCGATCGGTGCGAAGGTAACGCTTCGTCATGACCGCATGTACGAGTTCCTGGATCGTCTGGTGAACATCGCTCTGCCTCGGGTACGCGACTTCCGTGGTCTGAACCCGAAGAGCTTCGATGGCCGTGGCAACTATGCCTTCGGTATCAAGGAGCACATTATTTTTCCGGAGATCAACTACGACAAGGTTGATCAGATCTGGGGAATGGACGTCATCGTCTGTACGACTGCTAAGACCGACGACGAGGCTCGCGCCTTGTTGAAGGCCTTTAACTTCCCGTTCCGGCAGTAACGGCAGGCGAGTAGAAGGAACGCTATAAATGGCAAAGATTAGCGCAGTCGAGAAGAACAAGGCGCGCCGGAAGCTGGTAGGCCGTTACGCTGCAAAGCGTGCCGCGCTCAAGGCTATCATCATGGACAAGAGCAAGCCGATTGAAGAGCGCTTCAAGGCGCAGCTTCAGCTTGCTGCCCTTCCGCGCAACTCGTCGAAGACTCGCATCCGCAACCGCTGTGAGGTTACGGGTCGTCCGCGTGCTTACTACCGCGAGCTTGGGATGTCGCGTATCGCGCTTCGTGAGCTTGGTAACCGTGGCCTGATCCCAGGCCTTGTCAAGTCCAGCTGGTAGGGGAGGCATCCGATGTCTGTTAATGATCCAATCGGTGATATGCTGACCCGTATCCGCAACGCACTCGGCCGTAAGAAGTCCACGGTCACGACGCCGGCTTCCAAGCTGCGCGCTCGCGTTCTGGATGTTCTGAAGGCTGAAGGCTACATTCGGGATTACAGCCAGGTCGATTATGGTAACGGCAAGTCCGAGATCAACATCGAGCTGAAGTATTTCGAAGGTGCGTCCGTTATCCGCGAGATCGTCCGCGTTTCGAAGCCTGGCCGCCGCGTTTACGTGTCGGTAAAGACCATTCCGCACGTCGGCAACGGTCTCGGTATCGCCATCCTTTCGACGCCGAAGGGCGTTATGGCGGACCATGAGGCTCGTGAGAAGAACGTCGGTGGAGAGGTTCTCTGCAAGATTTTCTAATCTAGCGGAAACGTAGAAGGAACGAGGGCATAACATGTCTCGAATTGGCAAAAAGCCGGTTCCAGTGCCGGAGAGCGTGACCGCTTCCATCGATGGTCAGACCATCACGGCTAAGGGGCCGAAGGGCGAGCTAAAGTTCGTCTTTACCGAAGAAGTACTTGTAAAGCTTGAGAATGGTGGCGTGGTTGTTACGCCGCGTGACGAAACCAAGGATGCTCGTTCGAAGTGGGGTATGACCCGCACCCAGATCTCGAACATCCTCAACGGCGTCAAGACCGGTTTCGAGCGCAAGCTTGAGATCAGCGGCGTTGGTTATCGTGCAGCGATGCAGGGCAACACGCTTGCTCTGTCGCTGGGCTTCAGCCACGAAGTCAATTATGTTGCCCCTCAGGGCATCACGATTGCTACGCCGAAGCCAACGGAAATCGTGGTTACCGGTATCGACAAGCAGGTTGTCGGCCAGGTCGCTGCGGAAATCCGCGCTTACCGTGGTCCAGAGCCTTACAAGGGCAAGGGCGTGCGGTACTCGGACGAAGTAATCGTCCGTAAGGAAGGCAAGAAGAAGTAAGGATCTAGCCATGGTGTCGAAAGTATCCGTTACGCGACGCGCAGGGCGCGTCCGTCGTAAGCTGAAGTCGGTGGCCAATGGCCGCGTCCGTCTTTCGGTTTACCGTTCTTCGAAGAACATCTATGCCCAGCTCATCGACGATGTGAAGGGTCATACGCTCGCTGCCGCTTCCACGCTCGACAAGGATCTTCGCAGCTCGCTGAAGACCGGCGCCGACGTTGATGCAGCTGCTGCTGTCGGCAAGCTCCTCGCTGAGCGCGCCAAGCAGGCGGGCGTCAGCGAGGTCGTCTTCGACCGCGGTGCCTACCTGTACCACGGCCGCGTGAAGGCTCTTGCAGACGCAGCTCGCGAAGGCGGTCTGCAGTTCTAATTGAACTTTTCATTCCTCCCGCGTTGCTGTAAGCACCGCGGGAGTATGCTTTAACAACCCGTGCTTCCGGAAAAGAACAAGGAAAAGGGCAATGGCACAACAGCAAGGACGTAAGGACGATCGCCGTCCGCGCGAAGAGCGCGACAGCGAATTCGTTGACAAGCTGGTCCACATCAACCGTGTTGCCAAGGTGGTCAAGGGCGGCCGCCGTTTTGGTTTCGCGGCACTCGTCGTCGTCGGTGACCAGAAGGGTCGCGTCGGCTTCGGTCATGGCAAGGCACGTGAAGTGCCGGAAGCTATCCGCAAGGCGACGGAAGCTGCCAAGCGCGACATGATTTTCGTTCCGCTGCGTGAGGGACGTACGCTGCACCACGACGTTAACGGCGCACACGGCGCTGGTAAGGTTCTGCTGCGCACCGCCAAGGCTGGTACCGGTATCATCGCCGGTGGTCCTATGCGCGCAGTCTTCGAGGTTCTCGGGGTTCAGGACGTTGTTTCGAAGTCTCTCGGCTCCTCCAACCCCTACAACATGGTGCGTGCCACCTTCGACGCTCTGAAGCGTCAGGCGCATCCGAAGGATGTCGCTGCACAGCGTGGTATCAAGTACTCCGTACTGCAGGCGCGCCGCGGCGCTGCCGCTGGTTCGGAAGAGTAGGGCAATCCGTGCGGCGTTGCCCAAGGGCAACCTAGCCGCTGGTAGAGGATGACGAAAATGGCAGAGAACAAGAAGGGCAAGACGGTCACCGTCGAACAGATCGGCAGCCCCATTCGCCGCCCCAAGGAACAGCGTGCGACGCTGATCGGCCTGGGGCTGAACAAGATGCACCGCCGTTCCACCCTGGAAGACACTCCTTCCGTCCGTGGTATGATCGCCAGCGTGAGCCACCTGGTTCGCGTTGTCGACGAGGCCTGAGAGATCCGGGATTAAGACTATGAAGCTCAACGAACTCAGGGATTCTGAAGGCGCTACCAAGTCCCGCAAGCGCGTCGGCCGTGGTATCGGTTCCGGCAGCGGCAAGACCGGTGGTCGCGGCGTCAAGGGACAGTCGTCCCGCTCGGGTGTCGCCATCAACGGCTTCGAAGGTGGTCAGATGCCAATCTACCGCCGCCTGCCGAAGCGCGGTTTCGTGAACATTTTCCGCGGTGACTTCGTCGAAGTGACCGTGGAGCGTATCCAGGCCGCCATCGACGCCAAGAAGCTTGACGCCGGCAAGACGATCGACGCTGCTGCTCTCGTAGAGGCCGGCGTTATCCGCCGCGCCAAGGACGGCGTTCGCGTACTCGGCAACGGCGAGCTGACCGCTAAGGTTACGCTGGACGTTGCTTACGCCACGAAGTCGGCTCTCTCGAAGATCGAGAAGGCTGGTGGTTCCGTCAAGCTGCCGGTACAGGCAGCCTGATCTGAAAAAACTTGCAAGCGATGCCCACAGGCATCGCTTGCATCTTTGCCGCTCCGGTCCTATCTCGGCATTGGCTTGCGTCGTTGGAATCGGTTTCCCCCGGGCGAGTCGTGTGTAACTGAGGGGCGGGTATCCGGTTTTTGCGCAGGTTAACTCCGGCGTATAAGCTTTACCGGCGTCCAATTATTCATCGCCGCCGTAGAGCGTGCGTGATGAAGCGGAGAGAACTGCATGGCCTCTGCAGCCGAGCAACTAGCATCCAATCTCAATTTCTCTGCTTTTGCTAAGGCAGAAGACCTGAAAAAGCGCATCTGGTTCACGCTGGGCGCACTCCTGGTCTATCGTCTCGGAACCTACATTCCGATGCCTGGCATCAACCCTGACGCATTCGCGCAGGCGTTCCAGCAACAGTCCGGCGGCGTTCTAGGCATGTTCAACATGTTCGCCGGTGGTGCCGTTGAGCGCATGGCGATCTTCGCGCTGGGCATCATGCCTTATATTTCCGCCTCCATCATCATGCAGCTGCTGACGAGCGTCGTGCCGTCCCTGGAGCAGCTGAAGAAGGAAGGCGAGCAGGGCCGCAAGGTCATCAACCAGTACACCCGCTACGGTACAGTCATTCTCGCTCTCGTACAGGCCTATGGCATTGCAGTCGGGCTTGAGGGTGGACAGAACATCGTCAGCGATCCGGGCTGGTTCTTCCGTATTTCCGCCGTCATCACGCTGCTCGGCGGCACCATGTTCCTGATGTGGCTCGGTGAGCAGATTACTGCACGCGGCATCGGCAACGGCATTTCGCTCATCATCTTTGCCGGTATCGTGGCAGGGCTTCCGTCCGCCATCGGCGGTACTCTCGAGCTCGGCCGCACTGGTGCGATGTCGACCGGCCTGATCCTCGCGATCATCGTCATCTGCATCGCCTGCATCGGTGTCATCGTCTTCTTCGAGCGTGCGCAGCGCCGCCTTCTGATCCAGTATCCGAAGCGCCAGGTTGGCAACCGCATGTTCCAGGGCGACACGTCGCATCTGCCGCTGAAGCTGAACACCGCCGGCGTCATTCCTCCGATCTTTGCTTCGTCGCTGCTGCTGCTGCCTGCAACGCTTGCCGGTTTCGCCGACACGACGCAGCTGCCCGGTTGGGCTGCAACGATCCTTGCGACGCTCGGCCACGGTCAGCCGCTCTACATGTTCCTGTATGCGGCGATGATCATGTTCTTCGCGTTCTTCTACACCGCGATTGTTTTCAACCCGAAGGACACCGCTGACCAGCTGAAGAAGCATTCGGGGTTCATTCCAGGCTATCGTCCCGGCGAGCGCACTGCTGAATACATCGACTATGTGTTGACTCGCATCACTCTCATCGGGGCGATCTACCTGGTCCTGATCTGTCTCCTTCCGGAGTTCCTGATTTCTGCGACTGGTGTGCCGTTCTACCTCGGTGGTACGTCGTTGCTGATCGTTGTGAGTGTTACGCTCGACACGGTTGCTCAAGTTCAGGGACACCTGATCGCCCATCAGTATGAGGGCCTGATCAAGAAGTCCAAGCTCCGGGGAGGGAAGAGAGGCAGATGAGATTAATTCTTCTAGGACCGCCCGGCGCGGGCAAGGGCACGCAGTCGCAGATCCTTGTCGAGAGACTGGGCATTCCGCAGCTTTCAACCGGCGACATGCTTCGTGCCGCGGTGAAGGCCGAAACGGAAATCGGGAAGCGCGCAAAGGCCGTGATGGACGCCGGTGAGCTGGTGTCCGACGAGATCGTCAACGCGATCGTTGCCGAACGCATCGACCAGGCGGATTGCGCCAACGGTTTTATTCTCGACGGTTATCCACGCACGCTCGTGCAGGCTGACGCGGTCGAGACCATGCTCTCCGAGCGCGGTATCAAGCTCGATGCAGTCATCGAGCTGGTGGTGGATGACAAGGCTCTCGTTGGCCGCATCCTCAACCGTGCGGAGGAAGCCAAGGCTGCCGGACAGCCGGTCCGCAAGGACGACAATCCGGAAGTGTTCGAGGAACGTCTTCGCGAATACTACAAGAAGACGGCGCCGCTGATCGGCTACTACTATGCCAAGGGTCAGCTTCGCTCCGTTGATGGAATGGCCTCTGTCTCAGAGGTTACTGGCGCGATCGCAGGCATTCTCGGAAAGTAACGTCAGGGTTCGGGTGAGGGCGTGCGGCGCTCACCCTTAGGGTCGTAAGGCCTGAACCTGGGCATCTGCCGAAAGAGAATGGATCCGGGAGTTGACTTTTCCGGTAGAATCCGTCAAGACCACGCCAATTCGCTGGATTTTCATGGCGGTCGGCGTCGGTCTAAGTTGACCGGGCTGGGCGCTTTTGTCTTGTTCGGTTGGATGAAATAATCCGCTGTGACAGCGGTCAAAAGAACCAAGGAGATACGACGTGGCCCGTATTGCTGGCGTCAATATTCCAACTAACAAGCGCGTTGTTATTGCGCTTCAGTACATTCACGGCATTGGCCAGAAGTTCGCTCAGGAAATCATCGAGAAGGTGAACATTCCTGCGGAAAAGCGCGTTCATCAGCTCACCGACGCTGAAGTTCTTGCTATCCGCGAGACGATCGACCGCGATTACCAGGTTGAAGGTGATCTGCGTCGTGAGACCTCGATGAACATCAAGCGTCTGATGGACCTGGGCTGCTACCGCGGTCTGCGTCATCGCCGCAGCCTGCCGGTTCGTGGTCAGCGCACGCACACCAATGCGCGTACCCGCAAGGGTCCTGCCAAGGCAATCGCCGGCAAGAAGAAGTAATTGGTGAATAGGGAATGGTGAATTGTGAATAGCAGTCCGACTGAGGACCGTTCGCCATTTACCAGGTACCATTCACCAAAGGTGTAGCCGCTGGCGTTACGGCGGCGTAGAGATCGTTGAAAGGAATACCATGGCTAAGGAAGCCGCTCGCGTTCGTCGTAGAGAACGCAAGAACATTTCGTCGGGTGTTGCGCACGTTAACTCGACTTTTAACAACACGATGATCACCATCACCGACGCGCAGGGCAATGCGATTGCCTGGTCGTCTGCTGGTGCGCAGGGCTTCAAGGGTTCGCGCAAGTCGACCCCGTTCGCTGCTCAGATCGCAGCGGAAGATTGCGCCAAGAAGGCGCAGGAGCATGGTATGCGCACGCTCGAGGTTGAGGTCTGCGGTCCTGGTTCTGGCCGTGAGTCCGCCCTCCGTGCACTCCAGGCTGCTGGCTTCACGATCACGTCGATCCGCGACGTCACGCCCATTCCGCACAATGGTTGCCGTCCGCGTAAGAAGCGCCGCGTCTAATGCCTTTTCTGCTGATGGCGCCGTCAGGCGTCATCGGTGGTTCCAGAACGCCTGCCACGATTGGATGGTGGCAGGGTAACGGAAGGATAAATCCATGATCCAGAAAAACTGGCAGGAACTGATTAAGCCGAACAAGGTTGAGTTCAGCTCCAAGGGCCGTACTCAGACGGTTCTTGTTGCCGAGCCGCTCGAGCGCGGTTTTGGTCTGACGCTGGGCAATGCGCTCCGTCGCGTTCTGCTGTCGTCGCTGCGCGGTGCTGCTGTCACCGCAGTGCAGATCGACGGCGTTCTGCACGAGTTCTCCTCGATCCCTGGCGTTCGTGAAGATGTCACCGACATCATCCTGAACATCAAGGAAATCGCTATCAAGATGGAAGGCGACGGCCCGAAGCGGATGGTTGTCCGCAAGCAGGGTCCAGGCGTCGTTACCGCTGGTGACATTCAGACGGTAGGCGATGTCGAGGTTCTGAACCCGGATCACGTGCTCTGCACGCTGGACCAGAACGCCGAAATCCGCATGGAGTTCACGGTTAACACCGGCAAGGGCTACGTGCCTGCCGATCGCAACCGCGCTGAGGATGCTCCGATCGGACTGATCCCGGTCGACAGCCTGTATTCTCCGGTGAAGAAGGTGTCGTACAAGGTTGAGAACACCCGTGAGGGCCAGGTTCTTGACTATGACAAGCTGACGCTCACGATCGATACCGACGGTTCGATCAGCGGCGAGGATGCCGTTGCTTTCGCAGCACGCATTCTGCAGGACCAGCTGTCACTGTTCGTCAACTTCGAAGAGCCGCAGAAGGAACAGCCCGTCGAGCAGGTTACCGAACTCGCGTTCAACCCTGCGCTTCTCAAGAAGGTCGACGAGCTGGAACTCTCCGTACGCTCGGCGAACTGCCTGAAGAACGACAACATCGTCTACATCGGCGACCTGATCCAGAAGACGGAAGCAGAGATGCTCCGTACGCCAAACTTCGGACGCAAGTCGCTCAACGAAATCAAGGAAGTGCTGGCATCGATGGGTCTGCACCTGGGCATGGAAGTCCAGGATTGGCCGCCGGAAAACATCGAAGAGCTCGCCAAGCGCTACGAAGACCAATATTGACCCCCGGGCTAAGCCCGAAGGGAATATTAAGGAGACAGAGCCATGCGCCACGGAAATAGCGGACGCAAGCTGAACCGAACCTCTAGCCACCGTAAGGCCATGTTCGCCAATATGGCGGCCTCGCTCATAGAGCATGAGCAGATCGTCACCACCCTGCCGAAGGCGAAGGACCTGCGTCCGATCGTCGAGAAGCTCGTCACCCTCGGCAAGCGTGGCGACCTGCATGCCCGCCGTCAGGCAATCTCTGCCATCCGTGACGAGAAGGCCGTCCGCCGTCTGTTCGAGACGCTGGCACCGCGTTACGCTTCGCGTAATGGTGGCTACCTGCGCATCATGAAGGCGGGCTTCCGCTATGGCGACAACGCACCGCTGGCCGTGATCGAGTTCGTTGAGCGCGATCCTTCCGCCAAGGGCGCTGCTGACCGCGTGCGCGTCGAAGCAGAGCGCGCAGCTGAAGAAGAAGCAGCGTAAGCTTCAAGGCTCATTGCTGATACGAAAGGCCTCGGTTTTACCGGGGCCTTTTTCTTTTTTGAGATATGATCTTGAATGAAAGCGAGCGCTAACACCCGCATGCTGAGCCTGTCGCAGTATGTCGGCGAGAGGCTTACCCCAAAGGGCCCTTGAAGATGAAGAAGGCGCCGAGGCAGATGAGGGCGAAGCCGACGAGGTGATTTATCGTCAGCTGTTCGTTCAGGTAGAAGACTGAGAACACGGCGAAGACGGCGAGGGTGATCACCTCCTGGATCGTCTTCAGTTCCGCCGCCGAATAGACAGAGTGGCCTATGCGGTTTGCGGGCACGGCGAAGCAATATTCGATAAAAGCGATGCCCCAGCTGACGAGGATGACCACGATCAGCGGCTTGCTGCCGAACTTCAGGTGCCCGTACCAGGCGAAGGTCATGAAGATGTTTGAAATGGCGAGCAGGACTATTGGCGTAACGTAGCTAAGGGCCATGGATGACCTCGGTGCGCAATGCGGCTGGGCAGGGTTGGTGAGCGATTTCGCTGTGCCTTTTGGGAAAAATCGGGGCACAGAGTTTTCCTTTTCTTATACACATTCCTATGTGACACAAGCGTTCCCTCGATGGTGTAGTCGGTACGATTGAACCGGCGCGCGTCGCTGGGTAGCGCAAAGCGAAGATTTCGCTCTATGATCCTGATTTGTGTGCATTCGCGCGTGGTTGGTGAGGCAAAGGCATAATGAACAAGCGGTTTTTGAGTCTTGTAGTGGTTGCGGTTTTGACCTCCGGTACGGCTCTGGCGCAGAGTGACGGCAAGAGCCTGCGCGATACGTTGTCGGAGTTGCTGCGCGGAGGGCAGACAACGGAGCAGAACGTGCAGCGCAAGGTGCCGTTCAGCAACGAGCAGATCCAGCTTTCCTTCGCGCCCTTGGTTGCTGAAGTCTCGCCCGCGGTGGTGAATGTCTATGCCTCGACGCGTGTGCAGGCGCGCTCGCCGTTCCAGGGCGATCCATTTTTCGAACGCTTCTTCTCGTTCCCGCAGATGCCTCCGCGCGTGCAGTCTTCGCTGGGCTCAGGCGTATTCGTCGACCAGTCCGGTATCGTGGTTACGAACTACCACGTGATCGAGGGTGCGGATGAGGTCCGCGTCGCGCTCTCCGACGGTCGGGAATATGCAAGTGAGGTCGTGCTGCAGGATGAGGCGCTCGATCTCGCCGTGCTCAAGGTTGAAGCCAGCGAGACTTTCCCAGTCGCACCGCTGGGCGATTCAGAAGCGCTTCAGGTGGGGGATCTGGTGCTCGCCATCGGCAATCCCTTTGGTGTCGGGCAGACCACGACGAGCGGCATCATTTCGGCTGTCGCCCGCTCGCTCGGCGGCATCGGTGATTTCGGCTACTTCATCCAGACCGACGCTGCGATTAACCCGGGCAACTCGGGTGGCGCACTGGTCAACATGCAGGGCGAGGTGATCGGCATCAATACGGCAATCTACAGCCGATCGGGTGGTTCGATCGGCATTGGCTTCGCCATTCCCGCCAATCTAGTGCGAGCGGTCGTGGAATCGGCCAAGGAAGGGTCTGACCATTTCGAGCGGCCCTATGTCGGCGCCAACATGGAGCGGGTGACGCCGGACGTCGCCAATGCGCTTGGCATGACAAGGCCCGCAGGAGCCTTGGTGACGAATATTGCGGCTGACAGTCCTGCGGCAGAGGCAGGCATCGAGCCGGGCGATATCGTAATCTCGGTGGACGGAAAATCGGTCGATACACCGGAGAGCCTCGATTACCGTCTCGCGACGCTTCCACTGGGCTCGGCCGCCGAAGTTGAGGTCCTGCGCAACGGCAAGCCTACCAAGCTTTCGCTGACCATCCAGAAGGCGCCTGAGGGTTCCGGTGAAAAGCTGCAGATCGGAGGACGCGGTCCATTCGCGGGTGCGACCGTGGCGGACCTGACGCCTGCCGTTCTCCAGCGGATGCGGCTTCCGGTGACGGAGACCGGCGTGGTGGTAACGGATATCGCGCGCAATTCTCCGGCGGCCCGCATGGGGCTCAAGACCGGCGACATCGTGCGCGAACTCAATGGCGAGCCCATCAAGACCGCCGCGCAATTCAAGTCCCTTGCGGAAGAGGATACGCGCCTCTGGCGCTTCGCCATCAACCGCGACGGACGCATTCTGACGCAGATCCTTCGCTTCTAGACCATGGCCGATCTTTTTAACCAGAACCCGGATGCAAGCGCGGCTGCCCTGCCAGGCAAGCCGCTTGCCGATCGCCTTCGCCCAAAGAAGCTGGATGAGGTCGTGGGGCAGGAGCATCTCACCGGTCCCGATGGGGCGCTGACCCGCATGATCCGATCTGGAACGCTGGATTCGCTCATCTTCTGGGGACCGCCCGGAACAGGCAAAACCACCGTGGCGCGGCTGCTTGCAGGCGAGACATCACTCGCGTTCGAGCAGATTTCCGCGATCTTTTCAGGTGTGGCCGATCTCAAGAAGGTTTTTGATACGGCCCGCATGCGCAGGAGCCAGGGTCGTCAGACGCTGCTCTTCGTGGATGAGATCCATCGTTTCAATCGTGCCCAGCAAGATTCGTTTCTGCCGGTCATGGAGGACGGGACGATCATCCTGATAGGCGCGACAACGGAGAATCCGTCCTTCGAGCTCAATGCGGCTCTTCTGTCCCGGGCTCGCGTGCTGATCTTCAAGCCTCATGAGGCTGACAGCCTCGAGCGATTGCTGGCACGCGCCGAGACGGAGGAGGGCAAGCCTCTGCCTATTGACGAGGAGGCCCGCGCGGTGCTCATCCGCATGGCGGACGGCGACGGGCGCGCAATCCTGACGCTTGCGGAAGAGGTCTGGCGTTCGTCCGGCGAAGGCGAAGTGTTTGATGCCGAAGGCGTGCAGAACATCGTCCAGCGCCGCGCCCCAATCTATGACAAGGGCCAGGATGGTCACTACAATCTGATCTCGGCCCTGCATAAGTCCGTGCGTGGTTCCGACCCGGATGCAGCACTTTATTACATGTGCCGGATGCTCGATGCCGGCGAGGACCCGCTCTACGTCGGTCGCCGTCTGGTGCGCATGGCTGTCGAGGATATCGGGCTTGCCGACCCACAGGCAGTCGTCATCGCCAATGCCGCCAAGGATGCCTATGAGTATCTGGGCTCGCCCGAAGGTGAACTGGCGCTCGCGCAGGCCTGCGTCTATCTGGCGACCGCGCCGAAATCGAACGGCGTCTATGTGGCCTACAAGGCTGCGATGCGGGCGGCGAAGGAAAATGGATCGTTGCTGCCGCCCCGGCACATTCTCAATGCGCCGACTAAGCTCATGAAGGAAACGGGCTACGGCGACGGCTACCAGTATGACCACGACATGCCCGACGCCTTCTCCGGTCAAGACTATTTCCCTGAAGCCATGGGGCGTCAGCGCTATTACGATCCGCCGGAACGGGGTTTTGAGCGGGAGATCCGCAAGCGTCTCGACTATTGGGCGAAGCTGAGGCGCGAGCGCGCCGCCAAGGGCTGAACAAAGGGGAAGTGACCTGTATCATTTTATGCTGGTTTGTCTTGGCGGCGGCATCGGCGCGGGGCTGCGCCATCTCACCAATCTTGGGGCCGCGCGGCTGCTTGGCATTTCCTTTCCGTGGGGTACGTTCACGGTGAACCTCGTGGGCAGTCTTGCCATGGGGTTCATCACCGGCTGGATCGCCCAGCGCGTGAGCGGTTCGCAGGAGCTTCGCCTTTTTCTCGCCACCGGCATTTTGGGCGGCTTCACCACCTTTTCCGCGTTTTCGCTCGACACAGTGACGCTCTGGGAGCGGGGAGACGTGACGACTGCTGCGACTTATGTGCTCGCCAGCGTCATAGGCGCCATTCTTTGCCTCTTTGCCGGATTGTGGCTCGCAAGAAGCGTTTTCTAGTGGTATGCCCGCCTAAATGGTGACGATATGGCTGGCATAGAACAAATTAAAGTAGATGACGGCGAAGCGGGCATGCGCCTCGATCGCTGGTTCAAGGTACATTATCCAGGGCTTGCCTTCGGGCAATTGCAAAAGCTGCTGCGCACGGGCCAGGTTCGTGTCGATGGCGGTCGGGTCAAATCCGAAACCAGGGTTCAGCCGGGACAGATGGTTCGTGTCCCGCCCCTGGGTGGCGTTGACCACAAGAGCACGCTTCCCACGACGACGCGCACCATGCGCGGTCAGGGCGACAGCGAAGTGCTCTCGCAGATGTTGATCTATGAAGATGAAAAGGTCTACGTCTTCAACAAGCCTGCGGGCCTGGCGGTGCAGGGGGGCTCCGGCCTCAATCGTCACGTCGATGGCATGCTGGAAGCCTGGCGCAACAAGAAGGGCGAGAAGCCGCGTCTTGTGCATCGTCTCGACCGTGAGACGTCGGGCGTTCTGGTTGTCGCGCGGACGCGACTTGCAGCCATGAAGCTGACCGAAGCTTTCAGGCTGCGTGAGACGAAGAAGACCTATTGGGCGCTCGTCAAGGGTGTGCCGCGCAAGCGGGAAGGGCGGATCTCGACCTGGCTCGTGCGCGAGGCGACGCCGGATGGCGACAAGATGCGCGTCGCCAAGCATGGCGAGCTCGGCGCGGATCACGCCGTATCCAACTACCGCGTCGTCGAGCAGGCAGGGCAGGCGCTCTCCTGGCTGGAGCTTGAGCCTTATACCGGCCGCATGCATCAGCTGCGCGTCCATACCGCCTATATGGGCTGCCCAATCATTGGTGATCCGAAGTACTTCGAAGCCGATCAAAACTGGGAGTTTCCCGGCGGCATGCAGAACCGTATGCACCTCCATGCCCGGCGCATCGTCATTCCGCATCCGGACAAGGGCGTGGTGGATGTGACGGCCGACCTGCCGCCGCACATGAAGCAGAGCTGGAACCTACTTGGTTTCGACGAAGCCTCTGCCGAAGAAGACAACTAACGGGAAGGTGGCAGGTCCATCACCTGCCGCCTATATGAAGCATCATGCGTGACCTTCTGAACGATCTTGAACAGGGCCAGAAGCCCGATCCCATCCGCCAGGCGCAGGAAAAGATGCGCCGGCCGCTGCCGAAGCGCTTCTACAAGGACGTTTTCGTCGTCGGAGAAGAGGGCGCGTACAAGGTGAAGCTGGACGAGCGTGCCGTGCGTACGCCGGGCGGCGCCGAACTCGTCGTTCCAACCGAGGGCGCTGCCCAGCTGGTTGCCGGTGAATATGCGGCCCAAGGCGAACACATCGATCCGATGTCGATGCCTGTCACGCGTCTCGTGAACACGGCGATTGATGGCGTGGCCACCGATCCGCAGGTCGTTCTGGAAGATGTGCTGCGCTACGCGTCATCCGACCTGATCTTCTATCGAGCAGATTCCCCTGAGCGCCTGGTGCAGAATCAGCGCGACGCGTGGGACCCGGTCCTCGAATGGATGGAAACGACCATCGGCGCGCGTTTCATGCTCGCCGAAGGGGTCATGCACGTCCAGCAGCCGAAGGAGACTTTGGCGGCTCTCGGTTCCTATCTCGTGCAGCGTCGTGAAACCTTCCGCCTTTCCGCGCTCCATGTGATGACGACACTGATGGGCTCGGCCCTGCTGGCGCTTGGAGTCGAGTCCGGCTTCCTCGAAGCTGAGGCAGGGTGGAACGCTGCCCATGTGGACGAGAACTGGAACATCAGTCAGTGGGGCGAAGACTCTGAAGCTGCGGCACGCATGGCTGCGCGCAAACGCGATATGCTGGCAGCAGTTGAGTTACTCAAGGTTCTATAAGTATTAATCGCTTACGGTTGGTCGTTGAACCTACAGTAGAACGTTAAAGTCGTCTCGGGTGTACCCTCTAGCTCTACCGGGGATCATCGCATGTCGTTTGAACAGTGGCTCGCATTTGCAGCGGCTTCAGCCGTCGTGGTGGCAATCCCCGGTCCGACGATCCTCCTCGTCGTCTCCTACGCGCTCGGACATGGGCGGAAGATGGCGGGCGCCACGATCGCTGGCGTCACCCTTGGCGACTTCACCGCCATGACCGCGTCCATGCTGGGGCTCGGTGCCTTGCTTGCCGCTTCGGCTACGCTCTTCACCCTGCTCAAGTGGGCAGGTGCGGCTTATCTCATCTATCTCGGCATCAAGCTTTGGCGAGCTCCTACTCGCACTGGATCAGCAGAGATTGGTGATGCGTCCCCGGAAAAGCCGTTCCGCATCTTCCTGCATACGTACGCAGTGACGTCGCTCAACCCGAAGACCATCGTCTTCTTCGTGGCCTTCCTGCCGCAGTTCCTCGATGCCACACAGCCGGTGGTATTCCAGATGGTCGTCTTCGAAGTGACGTTCCTGGTGATCGGCACGATCAATGCCACGCTCTATGCGCTGTTGGCTTCAGCTGTTCGCTCGAAGATCGGCAAGCCTGCCGTGCAGCAGGTTATCAACCGGGCAGGGGGATCGATGATGATCGGTGCCGGCCTGCTCGCGCTCAGCTGGAAGAAGGCCGCCATCTGACGCCAGCCACCTCTATCCCTTGGACGCTGGCTGCTGGACCATCCGTTCATGCCTGCAACTCATCCAGCTGAGCGGGATGGAGGACAGATATACCACAGTGAAGATCACCAGCGACGCACGCGGATAGGTCGCCACCACCCCCAGCAGTCCCACTGCCACCGCTATCAACCCAGCCATCGACGGCGACTTGCTTATGTGCCACCGCTTGCCGGAAAAGGTGGGGATGGTCGAAACCATCAGGAACGCGATCAGCAGGGTGTAGAGCCCCAACCATTGCATCGTCTCCGAGGTCGGCTCGAACAGGGAAACCGGCAAGAGGACCGTCACAGCCGCACTCGGCGTGGGCATGCCGGTGAAATAGGCTTTCTGCCATTCCTCCTTTACAGTCCCGGCATCGGCGTTGAAACGGGCGAGGCGGCAGGCCGAGGCGACGGCGAATGCCATCAGGCAAAAACTGACGGCTGCCGTCATCGCTTCGCCAGCCCAGAAGAACAGCAGGACGATCGGCGCCAAACCGAAGCTGAGAAAGTCGGCCAGGCTGTCGAATTCCTCGCCAAAGAGTGACGTCGTCCCGAGCATCCGCGCCAGCCGTCCATCAAGGCCGTCGAGAATGGCGGAGGCGATAATCGCCACCAGCGCATAATCGAAATGGCCTTCGATCGAAAAGCGGATGGAAAGAAGGCCGGCGCATAGCGCCAAACCCGTCACGACATTCGGTGTCATCCAGGCGAGACGGGGAGGATGTTTCCGTTCGCTCGCAAAATCTATGTACCTCATGGTGCCCCCCTTGTTCAGTGCATGATGGATTCCTTGCATGTGCGGATGTCGCCGCACACCTCGCCGAAGTCTTCAGGTGTGGTGAACCGCGCCTGTGCGCCTTGGCGTAGTTGAAGACCTCGGTCATGAAACGGTCGGTAACGGAGAGGCTTCCACTGGGCTCCACGCCCTCGGGCGAACCCAGCGCATAGGGAAAGTGCCCGCCATTTTTGTTGGCATAGATGAGGACACGGTCTCCTCGCGCCAGCTCCTCGAGAACAATTCTGACGAGTTCGTCATCAAGCTCGTGCGGGCTGATAGCACGGCCGAGCTCATGGAAGTCGTCAACCAGCAGCGCCTCGCGCGGGCGTCATCAGGTTCTGCAGTTTCCCGTACACGTCTTGAAACGTCGGTTGGGCGTCGATGAATAGGGTACGGTAGCCTGCTTCCCTGGCGTAATCCCAGATGGTTGGGCTCGTATGAACCGTCTCCACCAGGTATCGTCGGTCTGCCATGAAGCGCAGCAGCGCGTTCGACAGGTAGGAACAGTTTCCGGCCGAGACTGCCGGACCGAAATTCACCCAATGGTCGCGCAGCGACGCCAATTCTGGAGAAACCGGATTGCCTTCTTCGAGCGAGATGAAGTCTGCGCGAATGCTTTCGTCGACAACAAGAACAATTGCACGTGAAAGCGGCGTGCCGGCTGTCATGGAAACTCGTTGGCGCTCCTTGAAGGTGCCTGCCTTGATCTTGTAGGCCGCCACAGCCGAGAGCGAAATCGGAGAAAACTGCATTGGAAGAGCCTGGGAGCCCTTGCCGTCCCTCATGACGACAACACCGGCGATCAGCAGAACGGGCAGGACAGGAAGCAGAGGTGACCAGTAACGTGCCTTGAGCGTGTGTCGCAACGTTCGTGACGAGGGCGGCATGACGATGGCAACCACGAACAGAACGAATATGAACGCCGCCGATCGGATTGCGTCGGAAAAGTAGTTATAGGCATTCCCGGCATCATCCGATGACACCCAGAAATTGAGGACATCGAAGATGGTGAACTCTGCGCCCTGAACGATATAGTACCCGTATCCGGCTGCGCTTGCGATGCCCAGGGGTATGGCCCAAAGCGCCCGGACGGCGATGCCCGGCAGGAAAGCGATCACGAGCAGGGTCGCGACGGAAATCATCCAGATGAAGATGAAAATCGCCAGAGACAGCAGGCGCTGATCGCTGACAAGAACTCGCAGCCTGTCCCCAAAACCCTGGTTTGTTATGAGAACTAGGAGTAGGAGCAGCCCACACTTCAGGGTCAGAAGAATTCCTCTCTTCATTAGCGGCCCCATCCAGCTTGATCCAAACCGAGCCGTCCCCCGCGGCTTAAAGCTTGGCCGCCGCAAAGATGAATGCGAATTTTCCGACCGTACACTTGTCCGAAAGGTGACTTGGAGAAGAGGGGATCAGCCGAATGGCTACCCGGTCCGGCCAAACGCCCTGATGAGGGCATGGGTCAGGTCACTGGTAGAACAGTACAAGCAGCCAGCTGCTCACAAGCGTCAGAAATGTAAGGAGAGTGGTGGCGCTGGCGGCGTCCTTCGCCTTCTTGGCCAGCACATGCTCTTCCTTCGTCACCAGATCTACGGCCGCTTCCACCGCTGTGTTGATGAGCTCCGAGGCGAGTAGCAGGAAGCCGCTGCCAATGATGATCATGATGCGCAGGCCGTCCGTCAGGAAAAGCAGCGCACAGATGTCGGACAGGAGGACGAGGGCGAGCCATTGCCGGAAACTTGGCTCGGTGAGCCAGGTTTCATGAATACCGTCAACGGAATAACGGAATTTGCTATAGATAAGCTTGATCATGCGCCCAGGCCCCACCGACGGCTCCTGAGGCGCAGAATCGTCCTTTTGGAAGCCCTGATCAAGCTAATAGAACGGATGATGGCAGGGGCCGCCGTGGCAAAACAAAAAAGGCCGGGCGAAACACCCGGCCTTCCTGAAACTTTTATCGAGCGCTTAGCGCTTGGCGAGCGGTACGTAGTCGCGCTGCGGAGCACCGGTGTAGAGCTGGCGCGGACGGCCGATCTTCTGTGCCGGATCCTCGATCATCTCGCTCCACTGGGCGATCCAGCCTACGGTACGGGCCAAGGCGAAGAGAACCGTGAACATCGTGGTCGGGAAGCCCAGCGCCTTCAGCGTGATGCCCGAGTAGAAGTCGATGTTCGGGTAGAGCTTCTTCTCGATGAAGTACGGATCGGTCAGCGCGATGCGCTCCAGCTCCAGAGCAACCTCGAGCAGTGGATCGTCCTTAATACCGAGCTCGTTCAGAACCTCATGGCAGGTCTTCTGCATGATCTTGGCGCGCGGATCGTAGTTCTTGTAGACGCGGTGGCCGAAGCCCATAAGACGGAACGGATCGTTCTTGTCCTTGGCGCGTGCAACGAACTCGGGAATGCGGTCCACCGAACCGATCTCGGCCAGCATGTTGAGCGCTGCTTCGTTCGCACCGCCGTGAGCAGGGCCCCAGAGGCAGGCGATGCCGGCCGCGATACATGCGAACGGGTTAGCACCCGACGAACCGGCGAGACGAACGGTCGAGGTCGAAGCGTTCTGCTCGTGGTCGGCGTGAAGAATGAAGATGCGGTCCATCGCGCGGGCGAGGATCGGGTTCACCTTGTATTCCTCGCACGGCACCGAGAAGCACATGTGCAGGAAGTTCGACGAGTAGTCGAGCTGGTTCTTCGGGTACATGAAGGGCTGGCCGACATGGTACTTGTAAGCAAGCGCAGCAATCGTCGGCATCTTGGCGATCATGCGGATCGAAGCGACCATGCGCTGATGTGGATCGGAGATGTCCGTCGAGTCGTGGTAGAAGGCCGACAGGGCGCCGACGATACCGCACATGACAGCCATCGGGTGCGCGTCGCGGCGGAAGCCGGTGAAGAACTTCAACATCTGCTCATGCAGCATCGTGTGATGCGTCACGCGGTAGTCGAAGTCTTCCTTCTGTGCCTTGGTCGGCAGTTCGCCGTAGAGAAGCAGGTAGCAGGTCTCGAGGAAATCGCCCTGCTCGGCCAGCTGCTCGATCGGATAACCGCGATAGAGCAGAACGCCTTCGTCACCGTCGATGTAGGTAATCTTCGATTCGCAGCTTGCGGTCGAAGTGAAGCCTGGATCGTAGGTGAATGCTCCGGTCTTTGCATAGAGCGAGGAGATGTCGACCACGTCCGGGCCGATAGTGCCTTTTCGAGTCGGGAACTCGCTGATTTTCCCGCCAAGCTCTAATTTGGCATTCTGATCGGACATGGTGTCACCTCTTAATTATTGGCTGAACGTGAACGAAATGGACCTCCCGGCGCGGCACTTAAAACGGTCGACCGGCGAGCTTTAGCTATCGCATTGCAAGGATGTTGCCAAGGAGTGCATCGCAAATAATGCGATGCAATATATCCATATTTGACATCCCTAGAGCTGGTCGCGGATGCGGCCGAGACTTTCGTCTCGTCCCAGCACGGCAAGCACGTCGAAGATGCCCGGGGACGTCGTGCGGCCACAGAGTGCTGCGCGCAGCGGCTGTGCCACCTTGCCCAGCTTACGGCCTGATTTTTCCGCATAGGCGCGTACCACGGCGTCGGTCGATTTCGCAGTCCATTCGGTGAGCGCCTCGAAATCAGCAACCAGCTCGGACAGGATTTCACGGGCTTCATCATTGAGGAGTGCTGCTGCCTTTTCGTCGAGGACAAGCGGGCGATCAGCAAACAGGAACTGAGAGCTGTCCAGCAGCTCGACCAGCGTCTTTGCACGCTCCTTCAGCCCCGGCATGGCAGCAACAAGCTGCTCGCGGCGCGTGTCGTCGAGCTTTGCGAGGAACGCGTTGCCGCCTTCCAGGTAGGGAAGCGTGTCGAGGAAGATCTTCGTCAGCTCGCGATCATCCATCTGGCGCATGTGGACGCCGTTCAGCGCTTCCAGCTTCTGGAAATCGAAACGGGCTGCACCCTTGTTGATGTCGGTCACCTCGAACCACTCGATCATCTGCTCGATGGACATGACCTCGTCGTCGCCATGGCTCCAGCCGAGGCGGACCAGGTAGTTGAGGAGGGCGGAAGGCAGGTAGCCCATCGCGCGGTAGGCGTCGACGCCAAGCGCGCCGTGACGCTTCGACAGCTTCGCGCCATCCGCACCATGGATCAGCGGCACGTGCGCCCAGATCGGCACATCCCAGCCCATGGCTTCGTAGATCACTGACTGGCGGGCAGCATTGGTGAGATGGTCGTCACCGCGGATCACATGCGTGACGCCCATGTCGTGATCATCGACCACAACGGCGTGCATGTAGGTGGGCGTGCCATCGGAACGCAGGATGATGAAATCGTCCAGATCCTTGTTGGGGAAGCGGATGTCGCCCTGCACCTGGTCGCGCACCAGCGTGTCGCCATCAAGCGGCGCCTTGATGCGGATGACGGGCTTCACACCCTCAGGGGCCTCGGACGGATCGCGGTCACGCCAGCGACCGTCGTAGCGCGGCGGCTTGCCGGCGGCGCGGGCCTCCTCACGCATCTGGTCCAGCTCTTCAGGTGACGCATAGCAATAGTAGGCCTTGCCCAGACGCACCAGCTCCTCGGCCACCTCACGGTGACGGCCAGCGCGCTCGAACTGCGAAATCGGCTCGCCTTCCCAGGTGAGGCCCAGCCACTGCAGACCCTCAATGATCGCGGCGGTTGCTTCCGGCGTGGAGCGCTGGCGGTCGGTGTCTTCGATGCGCAGCAGCATCTTGCCGCCCGTATGGTTGGCATAGAGCCAGTTGAACAGCGCGGTTCTCGCGCCTCCGATGTGAAGGAAGCCGGTGGGCGAGGGGGCAAATCGCGTAATGACGGTCTTTGACATGACTTCTTGCTGCTTTCGCAATTTCGCGCGGCCGCGATGGCGAGGCGCGAGGGTAGAAATTGTTGGCCCGTCATGTACCATAGGTATCAGAGGGTGCAAGCCTGTCGGGCCTTGGGGGGACCGAACATGAGCATAAACCTGTCCGGTCCGGCCGTCGATGAGCGCGCTCAGTTCGCGCAGGCCGAACTATCGGAACACGCCAGCGTCCTCGTTCCACGGGCTTCGCAGGGTGTCGACCTGCCTGCTACCCGCCCATCGGTTCAACTTCGCCCCTGGGCCATAGAACGGGCCGCCAGGACACACGCCTGGCTCAAGGAACAATGTGCGACGGAACTGGCGCGCGGCGCAGGCTTTCTTTGTCTGCCGGTATTTCTTGGCGCAGGGGCCGTGCTCTACTATGCGCTGCCGGAAGAGCCCGGCGCAATTGCGCTAGTCTCGACCGCCGCATGCCTTGGCATTCTGGTCTGGCTGGCGCGGCAGCGGTCACTACTCTTCTTCGTTCTTGCTGCACTCCTGACTGTCGTTCTCGGAAGCACATCCGCCAAGATGGAGGTCTGGCGCGCGTCGACGCCCATGCTTGGGTCGGATATTGCGACGCGCATCACAGGCCGCGTCGTTCGAATCGAGCATCAGGCTACCGGGCGTGTGCGGCTGACGCTCGACGTGATGAAGACGGAGCGTCCGACGCTTCGCTATGCGCCGGAGCGAGTCCGGATAACGGCGCGCAAGATCCCGGAGAATTTGCGATCCGGTGATGTGGTGGAAGGGTTTGCGCGCCTTTTGCAGCCATCGGGGCCGGTTCGTCCCGGCGGCTATGATTTTGCCTTCGGGAATTATTTCAGCGGGCTGGGTGCAACCGGGTTTTTTCTCACCGACGTTGTTCCAGTGGCGGATGATCAGCCGCCGACAATCTTGGAGCGGCCGATGCGCACGTTGGAGTCTATCCGGGAAGCGCTGGCTGACCGCATCAGGCAGCACGTGTCAGGACCCGAAGGGGAAGTCGCCGTCGCACTCATCACCGGCTATCGCGCAGGCATTCCGGAAGAGATGAACGAGGCGCTGCGGCGGTCCGGACTTGCGCATGTGCTCTCCATCTCCGGTCTGCACATGGCGCTCGTCGCCGGAACCGTCATGCTGATGATCCGCTTCGGCTGCGCCTTGTTTCCGGTGTTTTCTTCAAGCTTCCCGGTCAAGAAGTTTGCGTCGTTGGCCGCGCTTCTCTTCTGCACGCTTTATCTGTCTCTCTCCGGGGCTGATGTGGCTGCGCAGCGGAGCTATTTCATGCTGGCCGTCATGCTTGTTGCGACCCTCTTCGACCGGGCGGCAATCTCCATGCGCAACGTTGCCATTGCAGCGACGGTCATCCTGATCGTCGCGCCGCACGAGGTTATCGGACCAAGCTTCCAGATGTCTTTTGCGGCCACGGCGGCGCTGGTTGCAGGCTATGCCGCCTGGACCGAGTGGCGCAGCAGCCGACTAGCGAACCGTACACCCCCTTCTAGCCACGTCGCCGCGAAGCTTGCTCGCTATATGCTGGCGGCCGTGGGTGGGCTTGCGCTCACATCAATCATCGCGGGAACGGCGACGGCGATCTATGGCATCTGGCATTTCCAGCGCGCGACACCTTTATCCTTGCCAAGCAATCTGGTTGCGATGCCTGCGATTTCGGCGGTGGTCATGCCTTGTGCGGTGCTGGCCATTCTTGCGCTGCCTTTTGGGCTCGAAGGCTTCTTCCTGAAAACCATGCAATGGGGCATAAGCGTCATGGTGGATGTGGCGACCTGGTTTTCCGAGAGGACGCCCGTGGATGCGGTGGGCCTGCTCCCGCTAGGCGGGATGCTGTGGTTCACGGCCGCGTTGCTCGTGCTGGTCGGGTCGACGACGCGTCTGCGGCTCCTGGCATTGCCGCTTGCAGCCTTTGGATCTGCCGCGGTGATGGAACGTAGCTTCCCGGATGTGATGATCACGGAGGATGCGCGTCTGGTGGCCATCCGTGGGGAGGGCGGCACACTGGCGGTGAACCGCCCGCGACCATCGGGCATTGCTATCGATGACTGGAAGCGGGCGCTGGCCTCCGAAACAGTGGTCACCCCGCAGAAGGGTTCTGTGGATGCCACAACAGCTTCCGATCGCTTCATCTGCGAAGAGGGTGTCTGCCTTGCACGGCACGACACGGGAGCACTCATCGTGCAGGCGCAGAAGGCAGGCTCGGTGACGCCGTATTGCACCCAGGCGGCGATTATCGTCGTGGAGGATGCGACTGTCGAACATCCTTGCGGAGACAATCAGACAGCCGTGGTGCTGACGGGGCGAGATCTGGCGCGGAGAGGATCGGCTGCCATTTATCTTTCAGAGCGGGGCAGTGGCCCCCGGCTGGTGCAGGCGATCGATGAGCCGTGGCGACCGTGGCACGAATACAGGGCGTTTTCCCGCGCCTCACGCGGACTTCCGCCGCCTGAAAAGCGTTAGGTGTTAAAATCGCTTCCATATAATCGGTTTACCTCCGGCATCGCCTTTCCGGCGCATTGTGTTTTCTGGCTCGTAGGGTAAGAGAGGCGCAAATCTCCAACTTCTTCCAACCCGGAGGACACTACATGACTGCCATCGTCGATATCATCGGCCGTGAAATTCTCGACAGCCGCGGCAACCCGACCGTAGAAGTCGATGTCGTTCTGGAGGATGGTTCCTTCGGACGTGCAGCGGTTCCGTCGGGTGCGTCCACAGGCGCACACGAAGCTGTTGAGCTGCGCGATGGCGGTCCGCGCTATCTTGGCAAGGGCGTGCAGGGCGCTGTTGATGCCGTTAACGGCGAAATTTTTGAAGCGCTGGGCGGCATGGAAGCCGAGCAGCAGCTTCACATCGACGAGACGCTGATCGAGCTCGACGGTACGCCGAACAAGAGCCGCCTTGGCGCGAATGCGATCCTCGGCGTTTCGCTCGCGGTTGCAAAGGCTGCCGCCCAGTCCGCCGGCCTGCCGCTCTACCGCTACGTTGGCGGCGCTTCGGCCCACGTTCTGCCAGTTCCGATGATGAACATCCTGAACGGCGGCGCGCATGCCGACAACCCCATCGACTTCCAGGAATTCATGATCATGCCGGTCGGCGCTGAGAGCTTCAGCGAGTCCCTGCGTGTCGGTGCGGAAGTGTTCCACACGCTGAAGTCCGCACTCAAGGCTGCCGGCCACAACACAAACGTCGGTGACGAGGGCGGTTTCGCTCCGAACCTGAAGAGTGCTGAGGAAGCCCTGGACTTCATCATGAAGTCGGTCGAGAAGGCCGGGTTCAAGCCAGGCGAAGACGTCTACATCGCACTCGATTGCGCGTCGACGGAGTTCTTCAAGAACGGTGCGTACAATTATGAAGGTGAAGGCGTTTCCCGCGACGGCGCCGCTCAGGCAGAGTACCTCGCGAAGCTGGTGGACGGTTATCCGATCATCTCCATCGAAGACGGCATGGCCGAAGATGATTTCGACGGCTGGAAGCAGCTGACGGACCTCGTCGGCTCCAAGTGCCAGCTGGTTGGTGACGACCTGTTCGTGACGAACTCCGCGCGTCTGACCGACGGCATCCGCATGGGCATCGCCAACTCGATCCTCGTGAAGGTCAACCAGATCGGCACGCTGAGCGAGACGCTTGACGCCGTTTCCATCGCGCACCGCGCGTCCTACACGGCGGTCATGTCGCACCGTTCGGGCGAGACCGAAGATTCGACGATCGCCGATCTCGCGGTTGCGACGAACTGCGGACAGATCAAGACCGGCTCGCTGGCCCGTTCGGATCGGCTCGCCAAGTACAACCAGCTGCTGCGTATCGAGCAGGAACTCGGCCGTCAGGCCCGCTTCGCAGGACGCTCGATCCTGCGCGGCTAAGCTGCTCCTAGCATTCATAAAAACGGCCCTGCAGGCATTCGCTTGCAGGGCCGTTTTGCTTTAACAGTTCGCTGGCGTGTACTGGTTGTTCTCCAGCGCGTCCATGAAGGTGTTGAGCCACCAACGTGCATCCTTCTTGCGGATGCGATCGATGAGAGCCTGCTGGCGTTCCTGCCGCTCACCAAGCGGCATCGTCAACGCATGGCATAGCGTGCGAGCCATATCATCGCTATCATAAGGGTTTACGATCAAAGCTTCACGCAATTCTTCAGCAGCGCCGGCAAACTTGGACAGCACCAGAACCCCCGGATTGTCGATAGACTGAGCTGCGACGTACTCCTTAGCGACCAGGTTCATGCCGTCGCGCAGGGGCGTCACAAAGCCCACCTGGCTTGCGCGGAAGAGCGCTGCCAGCGCATCACGCGGGACGGTGCCGTACATGTAGCGCACAGGCGTCCAGTTGAAGTCTGCGAACCGACCGTTGATCGCGCCTGAAAGCGCCTCGAGCTCCTTGCGGATCTCGACATAGGCTTCCACCTCTTCGCGCGTTGGCGTCGCGATCTGCATGAGGGCGACGTTCTTGCGCAGCTCCGGAAAGAGCTCGAGCAGACGGCCGAAGGCGCGCAGGCGGTCCGGTAGGCCCTTGGTGTAGTCGAGCCGATCGACGCCAATGATCTGTTGACGGCCCAGAACGCGGCGACGGTGCATTTCGATCTGCACCTCCTCGTTGCCCTGCTGCGCCATCTGGTTGAAGGCGTCGACGTCAATGCCGATGGGGAAGCAGCCGGCGATGACCTCGCGATCGTCGATCTTTATGCGGTTGCCATTCATCTGGTAGCCGAGCTGGTCTTCCACGTAGTGCTGCAGATTGCCGAGGTCGGTGTTTGTCTGGAAGCCGATGACGTCGAAGTCGAGCAGGGATTCAACCAGCCAGCGATGCTTCGGAACGGCAGCCATGATCTCCGGTGGCGGGAAGGGGATGTGGAGGAAGAAGCCGATCCGCTGGGTGCAGCCGCGCTGGCGCAGCTCCGAGGCAAGCGGGATCAGATGATAATCGTGGATCCAGATGACGTCATCCGGCTGCAGGACGGTGAGCAGTGCATCGGCGAACTTGCCGTTCACACGGCGATAGCCATCGAGGAAATCGGATTTATAATCAACAAGATCGAGCCGGTAGTGAAAGAGCGGCCAGAGAACGCTGTTCGAGAACCCCAGATAAAATTCTTCGTAGTCCTGCTGGGTCAGCGGGATCGTTGCCTGTGTGACCGGACCGATTTTTCGGATACGCGGTTCTGGAGGCTCTTCATACTTCAGCGTCTGCCCATCCCAGCCGAGCCAGACGCCACCGCGCTGGCGCAAGGCATCGCCCACACCGACAGCCAGGCCACCGGCCTGCGCCGAGCTTGATAGATCCGCAACGCGGTTCGAGACGATCACTAGCCTGTTCATCGAACGATCTCCCTAGGATCAGCATGATCCGACAGCCGAAATGTCATGGATGACAACCTGTTCCATCGAGCGTGACGTTCTCTGCTCTTGCTCATGAATGTCGCTTGATCTCCTATGCTTCAGGTTTTGGAAAAGTCTGGGCGAGGGCGGTTAGCCACTCGGAAAGTTCTTCCGGGCCGGACGCGCGGTACATGGCTGCGGTGGCGCCTTCGCCGATGCGCACGGTCACCCCGCCCGATTGGCGGACAATGGGAAAAGCTTCCTCGTCCGTCACATCATCTCCGACAAAGAAGGGCTGCTTTCCGGCAAAGGGCGCTTCCTGCATGAAGGCGCGGATGGCCGCTCCCTTGGAGGCGCTGCCGGCCTTTACCTCAAGCACCATCTTGCCGGGGAGCACATGCAGGTCCGGGTAAGGAGCCGTGCTCGTTGCGACCTGAGCAACGCACTCGTCAGCCAGATCCGGGCGCTGGCGGAAGTGAAGCGCGATGGAGCCGCGCTTTGGCTCAAGGATGAGGCCGGGATTGCGGATCACGAATTGTGAGAGTTGCTCGGAGACGTCCTTCAACGCTTCTTCGTTGATTGGCACCCCGTGAATTACGCCATCGGCACTTCGTCTCTCCAGCCCATGGACACCAGCAACCGGAAGCTCCAGCGGAGAGAGGAAGCGGTCGATATCATCGATGCGTCGGCCCGTGACGATCGCCAATGCGCTGGTCTTCGCCAGGCTGGCAATGGCGTTCATGGTCTGAATGGGAACTGAAACGGCGTCCGGATGTTCAACAATCGGCGCGAGCGTACCGTCAAAATCGAGAAAAAATGCTGTTCGTTCTGGATGAAAGGTAGAAAAGTCGAGTGCTGAAATAGGTTGAACTGGATCTGACATCGCGCTCTGGTTGGAAGAACCTCTGGGGAGTTAGGAGCCTTTTCACAGGCCTAACGGATCATAATGCAGCATTCCGCGTTTGGTTCCCGAGCGCGGGGAATTTTGCGTGTGGAGGCGGAGAAATGCGTAAGTTTAAGGTTGGCGCGTTGGCGATGGCTGCGCTTGTGACAGGCATCTCAATGGCAGAGGCCCAGCAGGTGCGACGGCCGGATGTTCGCAGCATGACGTGCGACCAGGCCAAAATGCTGGTCGAGCAAGAGGGCGGAATCGTGCTGACCACTGGGCCGCATACTTACGACCGCTACGTGGCGGATCAGATGTATTGCCCGACCGGCCTCGATATCAAGGATGCATGGGTCGACACCGGGGATGGCCAGTCCTGCCGCATCGGCTACACGTGCGTGGCCGAGTCGCGTTTCGAGCGCTTCGATTCCATGCGCATCCTGAGAGATTGAGCGTCAGGTTTACCCTGACGCTCGGGATGCCTTACTCAGCGGCATCGGCGCGCCTTACATAGTTCTTTGCGAAACGGCGGATACGCTCCGCAGCCGTCTTGAGCAGGTGCTCCTCCTGGCACATGGAGAAGCGCAGGTGTCCCTGCGCGGCCTCGCCGAAGCTCGTTCCCGGCAGAGCTGCGATCTGCTCTGCATCGAGCAGCGCCCAGGCGAAGGTTTCCGCATCCGGCTCGATCGCTGATACGTCGAGCATCACATACATCGCGCCTTCCGAACCACGGATGACGATGTTTTCAGCACCCTCCAGCGCGTCCATGAAAATCTTGCGGCGCGCCTTGTAGCGGTCTGCAATCTCATCCACGCCATAGCGCTTCTCGACCGCTGCCACGGCAGCGTGCGAGATGAAATCGGCCATGCCGTAGCTCGACACGATGTTGAGGTTGATCAGCTTCAGGATGACTTCCGCAGGTGCGGTGAGCCAGCCGAGACGCCAGCCCGTCATGCCGTGGCTCTTCGACAGCGAGTTCACGACCAGCGTGCGCTCCTTCATGCCGGGCAGCGACCGTGGGGAGACGTGCTCGCGGCCTGCAGCCAGTGTCCAGTAGACTTCATCGGAGAGGAGCCACAGGTCGTGCCGGCGGCAGATGTCGGCAATGGCCTCGATCATTTCGCGTGAATAGACGGCGCCCGTCGGGTTGTTGGGCGAGTTGATCATCAGCAGACGCGTCTCGGGACGGATTGCTGCTTCGATGTCCTTCGGATCGGGAGCAAAGCCAAGCTCGGGCCGCGCGGTAACTTCCGTCAGCGTCGCGCCCGCTGCCCGTATTGTGCCCGGGTAGGTGGCGTAATAGGGCGCGACGACAATCGCGTGATCGCCCACGTCCAGCGTTGCCTGGCAGGCTGCGAACAGCGCGCCCTGGCCACCCTGGGTGACGATGATCTCCTCAGCCGCCGTCTCGGTGCGGGTGCATTCTTCCGTCATCTTCGCAAGCGCGCTGCGCAGACGCGGCAGGCCCGGAAGCTGGATATAGTGATGTTTCCCGGAGCGCAGCGCATCGATGCAGGCATCCACCGTTCCTTCCGGCGTGTCGAAGTCGTGGTCGCCAACGGAAAGCATCAGGATCGGCTCGCCCGCCTGCTTACGGGTGAGGGCCGCGAAGTGGACTTCCCATCCGTCCTTTCCGGAAGGCATGATGCCGGTGATACGATTGGAAAGCTTGGGCATGATCAGATGCTCTCTTAAAACTACGCTATCTGTTGATGGGTGGCCGATAGGGCAGGTCAATGTCAAGACAAAGGCTGCCTGCGCTTACGGAGTCGTTATGCGAACTGCCTGTTATCTTACACGATTGTAATGATCTGGCCACGTCTCGGTAATGTTCGGACCGCTACAAAGGTCACATAGGGACATGACAAGCCGAACCTCTCGGCGAGACTACTTGGAGAAAGACATGCTACGCAAAATCCTCTTGTCGGCTGTAGCCATTTCCGTTGTTGCCGGCCCGCTGGCGATGGCGCAGGAACAGACTGCCCCCGCGGAGAAGCACGCAGCTGCCCAGTCCCAGAAGAGCCGTGGTTTTGGCCGGATCGATGCAGACAAGGACGGGTTCATCACGCCTGAAGAATTCGGCAAGCGTCGCATCGATGCGCTGAAGACGGCCGACGCCAATGGTGACGGTGAGCTTTCCCAGGAAGAGCTTGTGGCCTTCATCCAGAAGCGCGAGTTCGAACGTCGTGCCCGTGCAATGTCCCGCCGTCTCGACGTGGATGGTGATGGCAAGGTGACCATTGCGGAGCTGGAACGCCAGAACGAGAAGCATCTCGCCCTGCTCGACACCAATGACGACGGCAAGGTGAGCCCGGAAGAGCTGCGTCGCGCCCACCGCGTCATGGGCAAGGGCATGGGACCGGGACATATGGGACCACGCCACATGGGCGCCGACCAGAAGCATGGACGTTGGGAGGGCCGTGGTGCTCCTCACTTCGGTCAGTTCCGCGATCACCGGATGGCGCCGGATCACGTTACGACGGATGCACCGGCCGCTGAAACACCGGCAGCGCAGTAAAGCTTGTTCGGAATACTCTCCCGCTTGATATGAGGGACAAATAAAACGGTCTTGCCGCCCTTCTCGGGGGCGGCAAATGCCTGCCCGCCAAGGCTTAGTGCCAAAAAAGTGATCATCCGGGCAGGATTTTCTTTTACGTGTTTATTGTCACAGCCCGGGATGCGCCTACAATTTCCTGCATGAGGTGGATAAGTCGCGCATTTCAAGCCGTAGTGCTGACTGGTGTTTTGCTGATGCCTTCCCTGGGACAGGCTCAGGAAGAGGTCGATGTAGAGATCATTCTGGCCGTCGACGTTTCCCTTTCCATGTCGCCCACCGAACTCGAGATCCAGCGTCGCGGCTATGCCGAGGCGCTTCAGCATGAAACCGTTCTGAAGGCGATCCACGACGGAGTCTACGGTCGCATCGCGCTTGCCTATTTCGAATGGGCCGGCAGTTTCTCCCAGCGTGTTGTAGTGCCCTGGACCTCCATCAGTTCGGCGGAGGATGCAAAGAAGGTGGCTGATCGCCTGTCGGTCGATCCGTCAAACAGCGCACGACGCACGTCTATCTCCGGTGCGCTGGACTTTGCAGGCGATCTGTTCGCCGAGAGCCCCTACAAGGGGTTACGCCGCGTTCTTGATATTTCAGGTGACGGTCCGAACAACCAGGGCCGACCTGTCGCAGATGCTCGGGACAAGCTGGTGAACAATGGCATCACCATCAATGGCCTGCCTCTCATGACGTCGTCCGGCTACAGCTCCAGCTATGATGTGGAAGAGCTCGACGTCTATTACAGCGAGTGTGTTGTGGGTGGCCCGGGGGCGTTCACCATTCCAGTCAATGACTGGTCGCAGTTCGCGGAAGCGGTGCGCCGGAAGCTCGTGATCGAGCTGGCGGACAATGGGATGGATCTTGGTGAGGCGAAGGTGATCAGGATTCAGGCCAGGGCGCCTTATGATTGCCTGGTGGGCGAGAAGCGCTGGCAGGGCCGCATGCTGCAGTGGCAGCAGTAGATCATTCTCAGTGGCACATGGAAAAACGGAGCGCTGGCGAGTAGCGCTCCGTATCAGTTTGTGAATTTACAGCGAGGTCGCATTCAATCACCCTAGCACTCGTTGGCACGAGATGAGGGTGAGGACCATCTGGAGCTGGTTGGCCAGCCGATGTCCTTTTGCAGTTCTGCAGGCAAGCTGCGCAGCATCCGTTCAGTCTGCCGCTGCCGCCACCGCAGCCTGTGTCTCTCCAGAAGGTTCGTAAGTGTCAGTAGTAACATCGTTCAACTCCATCCCTTGAGGTCTGCAGCTTGACTATGCAGGCAGTTTGACGTTCAATCAAACGCAATGAACTTATGTTATCGATCAATCTTATTGAAGGTTTGATCATGAATGCACCCTTCAACCATCCGATGCCGTTGCTCGAACTGGACGTGCTGCGTACGTTCGTTGCAATCGCTGAGACCGGAAGCTTCACCACCGCGGCCAATATGGTGTTCCGCACACCCTCGGCGGTTTCCATGCAGATCAAGAAGCTGGAGGAGATCGTGGGGCGATCGGTATTCTCGCGTGATGCCCGCTCCGTGACGCTGACCGCCGATGGCGAGATCCTGCTTACCTATGCCAGGCGGCTCTTGGCACTCAACCGGGAGGCGGTGTCGAAATTCGTGCTCTCCGATATCAGCGGCGTGGTGCGGTTGGGTTCGCCCGACGACTATGGCGAGCGGGTCCTGCCGAGCGTGCTGAAGCGCTTTTCGTTGTCGCATCCTTCGATTGCGGTTGATGTGGTGATCGACGTCAGCACAAACCTGCGCAGGCGTATTGCCAGCCGGCAGCTGGACATCACGCTTCTGACCTGCACCGACGTGGCCGCGGATCCAACGGCCGAAATTCTCTTGAGTGAGCCGATCGTGTGGGCAGGGGCCAAGGGAGGCTGCGCGCATCTGCGCGATCCTCTGCCGCTATCCCTTTGGGAAGAGGGCTGCGCCTGGCGCGCCTCGGCGCTGCAATCGCTGGCGGGCACCGACCGGAAGTTCCGGATTGCCTATATGAGCGCCTTTTCGGCGGGCCAGCGGGCGGCAATCCTCGCCGACCTTGCCGTGGCTCCGCTGCCGAAATCCTTCCTCGGACCGGACATGGTCGAGCTCACGACAGACGACGGCTTGCCAGACATGGGGAATTATCAGATCGGCATGCTGGTGGCGCCAGATGCATCGGCGCCGGTGCGCGCGGTGGCCGATCATATCCGCGCAACGTTCGAGATGTTTTCGGAGACCCAGAAGGTCCAAGCGTAAAGAGCGCCACCTGGCGCTCTTTCTCATTTCTCAGCTGAAAACCATACTGGCCATGACGCCGGCGGTGCCAAATACCAGCCCCAGCATCGTGACGGAGATGACGACGGTCAGGCTCGCGGCCACCAGAACAAGGCCATCACGCTCGGCGAGCGCCAGCCCGAAGAGCGCGCAGGCAAGTGCGGGAAACCAGTTCCCGAATGGGATCGGCAGGGTCACCACCGTTCCAAGCACCAGCGCCACAAGGCCGATCACGCGCTCAGCCGTCTTGGAGTTGCCGAAGGGCCAGTAACGCGGGCGAACGAGGCTCTCGAGCCATTGCAGGCGCGGCAGCATCTTCTCGGAAAGCTTGCGGAACTGCTCGGCGGTGAGCGACTTCGACAGCAGGAAATTTGGCAGCCACACCGCCTCGCGGCCACTCACCATCTGCATGGCGACCAGCATCAGCGGCAGGCCAAGGACCAGCGTCGTGCCGGGGGGCAGGGGCAGGAGGTTCAGGAGCGCGAAGAAGAGGAGCAGCGTCGCAAAGCTGCGCTCGCCGAGTGCGTCGCGGATCTCCTGTACGCTGACGCTGTGTCCAGCGCGGGCACATAGCTCCTCAACGATGCAGGACAGGCGACGTCTCGTGTGAAAGGCTGCAACCCGCGCAGGCAGTGCCAGACCCTCAGAACTTTCGTCTAGTTTCATTCACTCATTTTCGCTTGGGTTGATGCGGTGCCATGTTTAGCGCCGATCGCTTTCAGATGGTATCGGAACATGGCGGAATTCAAGAATATCGAGTTTTGATTCACGCGCAGGCAGTGGAAATTCGATGCGCCATTCAACCTCGCCGCTGCGGAAGGCATAGCCAACCTGGTCGGTTTCGGGACCAGAGCCATAGGGGGGGGGCTTGTCGCCAGCGACGTAGAACGAGCCGAGATAGGTGAGTCGCGTATCGCTGTCGGTGAAGAAGCGCCCCATCGTCCGCTGCGAACCAGTTTCCTTCGTTAACTTCCAGCCGGAACCATCGTCAGTGATCCGGCAACGGAACCAGTCATAGATGACGAGGGAAGCGAGGCCGCCGGCCTTGATGGTGCGGCATTGCCAGGAGCCGGAGAGGTCAAGGCCGGAGAAGGGCAGCTGCTCCCTCGAGAGGATCTGCTCAAGCGTGGCGACGTCTTCGGGGTTGCCGCCCGCCCGCGCTTCATCGAGGGCGGTGGCGCGTGCAGTCTCATACTGCTCGAGCCGCGCCTTGTCGGCTTCGGTGATCAGGCTCAGAATTTCTCCGTCGGCGGCAGCCGGAACGGGTGCGAGAAGCACCAACGCCGCAATGTAACCGGAACGCATGATATTGATCATTTCGTAGGCGGGCGAGGATTCCATCGCCGCATTTTTACGTGATTGCGTCCGGTGTTAAAGCGCGAAAACGACGCGAATAAGGTCGCGTGGAAAATTCCTCGCCAGAACGTTTCCCGCTGTTCCGGACGGAAAAACGGTTCCCACTTTTCTTTAGCAGGTGAACTATTTGAGAGTGCGCGCGTTTGGACGGTATCGCTTCAAACATTCGCCAGGAGAAATATGATGATCCAGCGCCTTCTCATGCTTGTGCTCGCTGCAGGACTGGCAGCCGGTTGCTCCAACACCATTCGTGGTGCCGGCCAGGATACGGCCAATGTCGTGAATGCAACGCAATCGGCAGGTCAGAACGTGGGTAACGCTGCGGCTTACTAATTCCGCACCACGCCACAAAGAGAAGAGGGCGAGGGGGGCAGACTGCCCCACTTCGCTTACTCATACATACTGACGCTGAACGCCGCACGGCTGATACGCTCTAAGAGCAAATCTTGCTCCGGTACGCGAGACCTTATCCGGAGCAGGTGGCTCAATCAGCCGCCGTGCTCTCATTTCTAAACGCGTTGCGTTACCATCTGGTTAGCGCCGCAGAAGCTTTTGGAAATTTTCTGAAGATTGCAAAGCCGCAGGCGATGAGGCGGATGCACGAGCATCGACGCGAGAGATGCGGCTGGAGAGTTGCAGGTCAACGCTGGGGGCAACTCATGGGAAGATATGCGCGCATTTCCGTTGGACGGGATGCGAACCTGTTACATGAAGCCGAATGGACCTGCGCATCCGGCCAGTAAGCAGCAACTGGGATCCGGCTATAGGCCGGGAACGAGCGTTGCCAAGGCCAACACAACAAAAGCCGCGGTCATGATCCAGAACGGCTGTACCGGAAGCACTGGCAGGATGGAAAAGACTGCGAGCAGCGCAACAACTGCCAGAACCAATGCAACTAGAAATATTATTTGTGTGGGTGCATTTAATTTCATGGCTGCCTCTCGGCCAAAGTTGAACGAGGGGCAATCTATGAGGCGCGCGGCATTATAGGCCAATAAAGGCGCGCAACGGGTTGTGTTCTTCCAGAAGCAGTTTGGCTGCCAGCAGGATGCACATGGTGACGAGCAGCGGCTTGATCACCTTCGCGCCGCCCTTCATGGCCAGTCCCGCGCCAAGACGCGCACCAGCAAATTGTGCTGCTCCCATCACCAGTCCGATCTTCCAATGCATCGCACCCACCAGCGTGAAGGTGATGAATGCGCCGATGTTGGACGCGAAATTGAGCGTCTTCGTGTGGGCAGTTGCCTTCAGCACGCCAAATCCCGCCAGTGAAACGAAAGCCAGCATGAAGAACGAGCCGGTGCCTGGCCCGAAGGCACCGTCATAGAACCCGATCAGTGGCACCAGCGTCATGCCGAACACAAAGGGCGTCATGCGTTGCGCGCGATCAACGTCGCTCATGTTGGGCTTCACGAGGAAGTAGATGGCGATGCCGATCAGCAGCAGCGGCAGCATGAAATCGAGAACGCTGCTCGGAAGGACGGTGGCGAGCAGGGCGCCCGCTACCGATGCGAACGCGGAAGCAAGCGCCGAGGGCCATTGCTTGCGCAGATCCACATGACCCTTCGAGGCATAGGAGATGACCGCCGAGCCGGAGCCGAACAGGCTCTGCAGCTTGTTGGTGCCCAGTGCGTCAACCGGCGGCAGTCCGGCAAGAAGCAATGCGGGCACGGTGATGAGCCCTCCGCCGCCGGCAATCGCATCGATGAATCCGGCCACAAATCCTGCCATGACGAGAAGCAGGACGACTTCGACGGAGATTTCAAACATGGGAGGCTGCCAGTGATGGAGAGGAAGCCCGTTCCATCACAAGCGGCGCGGAAGCGCAAGCGGTTCAAGTGAAACCGCACGCTTTGGGAGACGCCTGTTGCCGATCAGCGATCGAGACGCGCGATAAGTGAAGAGGTATCCCAGCGGTTGCCGCCCATGCCCTGCACGTCCTTGTAGAATTGGTCGACGATTTCCGTCACCGGCAGGTTTGCTCCATTGCGGCTGGCTTCGGCGAGGCAGATGGCAAGGTCCTTGCGCATCCAATCCACGGCAAAGCCGAAGTCGAACTTGCCTTCGGACATGGTCTTGTAGCGGTTCTGCAGCTGCCACGAGCCCGCAGCTCCACCGGCGATGACTTCCATCGCCTTGTCGATGTCGAGTCCGGCCTTCTTGGCGAAGTGAACACCTTCGGCAAGACCCTGCACGAGACCGGCGATGCAGATCTGGTTCACCATCTTGGTGAGCTGGCCGGAGCCCGATGGCCCGATCAGGCGCACCGTTCTGCCAAATGCCTCGATGACAGGCTTGGCGCGTTCGAACACCGCTTCGTCACCGCCGCACATGACCGACAGCACGCCGTTTTCTGCGCCTGACTGGCCGCCGGAGACAGGCGCATCGATAAACTCGAAGCCGCGGGCTTTCGCTTCCGCTGCAAGCTCACGCGCGATCTCGGCGGAGGCGGTGGTGTTGTCGATGAAGACCGAACCCGGTTTCATGGCATGAAAGGCGCCGTTTTCGCCGAGCGTGACCTCGCGCAGATCATTGTCGTTGCCGACGCATGAGAAGACGAAATCCTTGTCGGCAGCAGCTTCGCGCGGGGTAGCGGCCATCGCGCCGCCGTGCTCTTCCACCCACTTTGCTGCCTTGGCCTGGGTGCGGTTATAGACAGTGACGTCGTGTCCGCCGCGGTTCTTCAGATGCGCGGCCATCGGGTAGCCCATTACGCCCAATCCGATAAAAGCAACCTTTGCCATTGAAATAATGTCCGTCTTTAGCGTTGGTCTTGGTGGGGCTCTCAGGCCCGCCGAATATGCCGGGTGAGGCGCTGTTCGGCCTTTTCCGTGCCGATGCGCAGCAGCTCGACCAGAGCAAGATAGATGAGCGCCGCCCAGATGTAAGTCTGAAAATCGAACGAACGCGCATAGGCGCGGCGCGTCTCGCCCATCAGGTCGAAGACGGTGATGATGGCGACGATGGCCGACCCCTTGAGGAGCAGGATAAGCTCGTTCACGTAAGGCCTGAGCGCGACCAGCATCGCCTGGGGCGCGATCACCTTGCGGATGGTGATCCAGCGCGAAAGACCGAGTGCTGCGGCTGCCTCCCACTGTCCTCGCGGGACGCTGGCAATCGCGCCGCGCAGGATTTCGGCCTGATAGGCGGCGGTATTCAGCGTGAAGGCAAGGATCGCGCAGTACCAGGCGTCGCGGAAGAACCACCAGAGCCCGATGGCATCAAGCTGCGGGCGGAAGGAGCCGAGCCCGTAGTAGATCAGGAAGGTCTGGGCGAGGAGGGGTGTTCCCCGGAAGAAGTAGACGTAGCCGTAGCTCAAGCCGCGGGCGAGCGAATTTGCGGATTTCCGCCCCATTGCCACCGGGACGGAGAGGATGGCTCCTGCGATGAACGAGATGACCACCAGCTTCACGGTTACCCAGAGGCCGGATGCGTAGTTAGGGCCATAGCGCGCGACGAGCTCCGGGTTCCAGGATGAAACCAGGAAGTAGACGATGCCGAGGGCGCAAGCGGTCCAGATCGCCAGCAGGATGAGGCCCAACACCCGGGCCTTGCTCATCCGCGATTTTTGGGGCGCTGGCGCAGGTTGGGCCGCGATGCCGTTGAATGCGGTCGTCATCGTGTCATTCCCGGAGTTTCGACACGACGTTCGATACGCTGGAACACGAAGGAAGAGAGGATCGCGAGCACGAGATAGATGAGGCAGGCGAGAGCATAGAAAAGGAAGGTTTCCTTGCTCACCCGCGCAGCAATGCCCGTCTGGCGGATGATGTCGGCGAGGCCGATGACCGAGACGAGCGACGTATCCTTGAGCAGGATCAGCCAGAGGTTCGAAAGGCCGGGAAGCGCGACCCGGATCAGCTGCGGCAGGATGACGAGCCGCATCGTATGCCTGCGGTTGAAGCCGAGTGCGGCAGCTCCCTCATACTGGCCATTGGGAATGGCGCGGAAGGCGGAAACGAAGACCTCGCTCGCATAGGCCGCAAACACGACGCCGAGCGCTGCCATGCCGGCGACAAAGGCATTGATCTCGATGCCGCCCGTCTGACCGATGAGCCGCAGGAACTGCTGCAGCGCGATCTGCGCCCCGTAGTAGACGAGGAACAGCGTGAGAAGCTCGGGCAGGCCGCGAAAGATGGTGGTGAAAATATCGGCCGAAAGTTTCAGGAAACGGTCGCCGGAGAGCTTAGCAAGCGAGATCGCAAAGCCCAGCAGCAGTCCGAAGGGCAGGGTAGCCAGCGCCAGACAGACCGTGATCAAGACTCCCGCCGCAATCTCATCGCCCCAGCCATCAGGGCCGAAGCTGAGAAATGTCAGCATGCGCTCCATGGTCCGCTCGTTCCGCTAGCAGGTCGTTTCGGCACTTCAGGCACCCAGAAGATGCGTGGCCGACCCATCGATCGGCCACTCCATACGCCCAAAATCAGGCGACGTACACTCCCTCATTCTCCGTATACGTCGACGGAGAAGTATTCGTCATTGATCGCCTTGTACTTGCCATTGTCGCGAATGGCCTTGATCGCCACGTTGAACTTCTCGCGCAGCTCGTCATTGCCCTTCTGCACCGCGACACCGATGCCCTCGCCATAGATTTGTGCCGGTGCTGGCAGGGTATCCAGAAGCTGGCAGCACTCGCCATCATCCGTGTTGAGCCACTGGTCGAGCACGATCACGTCATCGATCACGGCGTCGAGGCGGCCGTTGACCATGTCGAGCTGGTATTCCTCTGCCGTGGGGTAGAGTTGGATGGTGCTGTCCGGAAAGATCGTTTCGGCATACTGGGCATGCGTGGTCGAAGCCTGGGCTCCGATGATCTTGCCTGCGAGGTCTTCCTTGGTCACCCCGGCAATGTCGGAATCCACCGGCACGGCAACTGCCGGAGGGGTGCTATAGTACTTGTCGGAGAAATCGACCTGCTGCTTGCGCTCATCCGTGATGGACATGGAGGCGATGATGGCGTCGAACTTGCCGGCCTGCAGCCCGGGGATCATGCCGTCCCAATCCTGGGTGACGAACTCGCAGTCGGCCTGCATCTCTTCGCAGAGGGCCTTGGCTATGTCGACGTCGAACCCCTTCAGCTGGCCGTCTGAAGTCATGTAGTTGAAGGGCGCATAGGTGCCTTCCACTGCGATCTTCAGCTGCATACGGTCCTGGGAATTCGCCATTCCAATATTCAACGCCATTGCCAGCGCTGTTAGTCCGGCTATCGCGTAGTATCTCGTGCCCATCGACAAACACCTCTTTGAAGAGCTCCCACCATCCCCCTCTGGAATGGTATCCTTGAACACAATGATACTCCCACCGTTGGTGCAGTAAATGCAAGCGCGGAAGCGTCAGCGGGCGTCGGAGTTAAGGTGGAGGAATTTCAGGATGAACGCGCCGATGCCTTCCACGTCGTCGATGTGGAACTGGGGCGGGGCTGATGCAGCCTCAGGCGCTTCTGTGGCGATGGCGACGATATTGGCGATCGTGCCGAGGAGCGGCGACCGGTCTCGTGCGCCAGCGCGCCGGCATTCGATCTTGGCATGGCTATCGTTCTTGTAGCCTTCCACAAGGACCAGATCAGCCGGGCTCAGCCGCTCAAGGATCTCTGAAAGGGGCGGTTCCTGCTCCGAGCGGAGTTGGTGCATCAGTGCCCAACGGTTGGCAGATACGATGGCGGTCTCCACGGCTCCGGCCTGCCGGTGGCGGAAGGAATCGGTGCCCTTTCTGTCGATGTCGAAGGAATGATGCGCATGCTTCACGGTGGCGACCCTGAAACCCTGCGCCGTGAAGAGTGCCACAAGACGTTCGGTCAGCGTCGTCTTGCCTGAATTCTTCCAGCCGGTGATGCCAAAGACTCGTTGGTTCAACGTTCCGTCCTCACGACATTGGCGGCGATCTCAAGATCCTCCGGCGTGTTGACGTTGAAGAAGGGATCGAGTTCGCCGGCATACGAAAAGTCGACAACGACTGCCCCGTGCTCGCGTTCCGCGAAGGCTCTGACCGAAGCTGCACCCTCTCTGGCGAGGAACTCCGTCAGATCCTGTCTGAGCGAGACCGGCCAGAGGCCGAACGTCGGATGAACCCTACCGCCAGAGGATGCCAGAGCGATCGTGCCCGTTCCGGCCTCGGCAGCGATGAGGCGCCTGGCCAGGGTGTCGGGGAAAAAGGGTGTGTCTGCCGCAACCGTCAGGATGTGCGAAAAGGCTTGAGGCTGCTCAGCTGCCCACAAGAGCCCCGCTTGGATGCCGCCGAGAGGTCCAAAATCGATGATAGAGTCAGCCACGACCGGAATTCGCCAAGGGGAAAAGCGCGAAGGATCGCCGTTGGCGTTCAGCAGAAGCCCGTCAACCTGCGGGCTCAATCGTGCGATCACATGGTCGAGCAGGGGACGGCCGTCGAGCTCGCGGAGGCTCTTGTCGCCTCCGCCCATTCGGGTGGATTGCCCTCCAGCCAGGATGACGCCTGCTACTTTCACTTCGCTGTTCTCAGATATCGCCTGCCTGCTTTGCCACGCGTATCACGTAGGCCGTGGCAAGCATAGCCATCACCAGGGCTCCCCCCATCACGATCAGCAGAGGATAGACGCCGGTCTTCTCCGAGATCAGCAGGCCCGCCAGAACGGCAAAGGTCGCACCGCCGGCAACCTGGATCGATCCTCCGAGGCCCGAAGCCGATCCGGCAAGGCGAGGGCGAACGCTCACCATGCCGGTGGCGGCATTTGGCTGCGTGAGGCCGCTTCCAACGCCGAGCAGCATCATCGGGGCAAAGAGCGAGAGCGGATGATTGTAGCCTGCCAGGAACAGGCTGATGCAGATCACCATGGAAAGCAGGCCAACGCAGTTTCCGAGCTGCATCATGTTGTTGATGCCGACCTTGCGGGTAAAGCGTGCCGAGAGGAAATTGCCTGCGGCGTAGCCGAGGCTGACGGTTCCGAAATAGATGCCGTATTGCGTCGGCGACATGCCGAGAATTTCGGTGGACACGAAAGGTCCGCCACCGATGAAGGCGAAGAAGGCTCCCGACGAGCATGCGGCTGTCAGCGAATAGCCCCAGAAGCGGCGTGACTTGATCACTTCCGGGTAGGACTTCATCTGCGCGAGCATGCTCGGGGACTTGTAGAGGTTGGTCTCGCCAAGATCCTTATAGGCGATGAAGATGGCGACCGCGCCGAAGACGGCCATCATGTAAAATGACGCCTGCCAGCCATAGATTTCATCAAGAAAGCCGCCGATCATCGGTCCGATCATCGGGGCTACGGTCATGCACATCATGACGTAGCCGAGCTTGGCGGCTGCGTCGGCCGGCTCTGCCGTGTCGCGCACGATCGCGCGGGCGAGCACGATGCCGCTTGCCGCAAAGGCCTGGAGCAAGCGACAGGCGAGAAGCACCTGAACATTGGGAGCCCACAGCGCTGCAATCGTGCTGATCAGAAAGACGGTGAAGCCGAAGATCATGACCGGACGCCGCCCGAAACGGTCGGAGGCGGGGCCGATTCCCAGTTGCAGTACCGCCTGCGCTACGAGATAGAGTGATACCGCCAGCTGGATGACGCTGTAATCGGTCTTGAAATAGGTCGCCATGCTGGGCAGCGATGGCAGGAAAAGATTGGTCGACAGTGCTGCCGTTGATGCCGCGACAACCAGCGTGAACATGTGTGGCGGCGTCGACCGGTCGAGAAACTTCACCGTCCTCAGGGCCGCGCTGCTTCCTGTCTGCTGAGGTTCGACCTTAGAGTCCATCTGGAGCCATTTCCGGGCTGGTGCTTTTGACGATGGGAAGAGATCTGCTGACCTTACGTTCCCGGTAGAGCGTATAAAGGCCTGAGGCGATAACAAGCGTAGAACCAAGAATGGTGAGCTGGTCCGGAACGTCCGCAAAGACCAGGTAGCCAAACAGGGTCGCCCAAAGGAGGCCGGTATAGCGGAACGGCGCCATGAAGGAGAGTTCGCCGATCCGGAGTGCAGAAAAGATGGCCTGGTAGCCGATCATCATCGCGACGGCCGCACCCAGCATATGGCCAAGATCAGACGTTTCCATCGGCTGCCAGCTGCCGGAGGGCGCGATCGCAATGGAAACAAGGCCGAAAATGGCGAGGGCAGTCGTGGTGGTCAGCGATACCGTGGACGCGTGGAGTTCCTTCGGCACCTTGCGGGTGACGAGGTCGCGCATGGCAGCCGAAAGTACGGCGCACAGTGCCGAGATCGACCAGACGTTGAACCCTTCCAGTCCGGGCCTGACGATGATGAGCACGCCGATGAAACCGACCGAAACCGCACACCAGCGCCGCCAGCCCACCTTCTCGGAAAAGAAGAAAGCTGCGCCGATGGTGATGATGAGCGGCAATGCCTGATGGATTGAGGTGGCAAAGGCCAGCGGCAGATGCATGAGGCCCATCAGGAAGAAGAAGGTCGTTGCGATTTCACCCGATATACGCGCGATGGCCGCAGGATGCAGCAGCAGGCGAAACTGTGTCGTTTTGAAAACGCGTCCGAACAGAATGACCAGGAGCGCGGCAGTCATCAGGCTTCGGATGAAGAGGATCTGTCCGAGCGGTAGCGACTGTAGTGCTACCTTCATGAAGATGTCGTTGATGGTGTAGCCAGCCGTGGCAACGCACAACAAGAGTGCGCCACGCAAATTGGGTGACAAAGCGATGCTCCGGACAAAGTATATTAAGTAATGCTTATAGTTAGGCGCTTTACTGGGCAAGGGCGCAAGCAAAATAGCGCGAAGGTGGTGACGCGCGTCGTCCATCCGGACACGTGCGGCAGGAATGCAACGGTTTTGACGCGAGATTGGGTGCTGACAGAGCGGGTCGAGGGTTGGCCGACTACGCGTTGCCCGATGTTTACGTGACGGCGCAGTGAGTCGCGCCGTCCGATATCAGAGTCCGTCGGGCGTCATGCTTTCGCCGGTGCTTTTCATCACTGGCATTGTCTTGCTGACGCGGCGCTCGCGGTAGAGCGTATAGAGACCCGACCCGATGACGAGCGCTGAACCCAGGATGGTGAGTTCGTCCGGAATATCTGCAAAGAGCAGGTAACCGATCAGGGTCGCCCACAGCAGGCCGGTATAGCGGAAGGGTGCGATGAAGGAGACTTCGCCCTCGCGCATGGCCATGATCAGGCAGTGGTAACCCACCACCAGCGCGGCTGCGGCAGTGGTCACGACCACTCCATCCTGCAGCGATATGGGCTGCCAGCCCCCCATTGGTTCGATGATCAGGCCGCCGAAGATGGCGACGGAAAATGCCGTGCTGATGGAAAGCGCTGCGCTGCTGATTTCCTTCGGGATACGCCGGGTGCTCAGGTCCCGCATGGCGGAGAAGACCACGGAAGAAAGGGTCATGAGCGACCAGGCGCTGAAACCTTCCAGTCCCGGCCGAACTATGATGAGAACGCCAATGAAGCCAACGCTTACAGCGGTCCAGCGGCGCCAGCCAACCGGTTCCATCAGGAAGAGCGCTGCTCCGGCGGTGATAAACAGCGGAAGCGCCTGGTTGATGGCGGTAACGAAGCCGATCGAAAGGTGGATGAGCGACGTGAGGTAAAGCATCGATGCCATGAGTTCCGCGACGATCCGGAGGATCGAGGCCGGGTGGCGCAGGAGCGGCAGCTGCTTCATGTCCAGCGAACGGTGGAAGAAAACCACCAGCAGCGTGGTCGCGATCAGTCCGCGGATAAAGATGATCTGTCCGAGAGTGAGTGTGTTCAGGGCCAGCTTAACGAGGCTGTCATTGAGTGCGAAACAAGCCATGGCAATGCACAGCAGGAGTGCGCCACGCATATTGGGTGACAAGGCTGAGGCTCCGAACAGTAAGAATATTCAATGCTTAACGCTCCGCGGCAACGTAAGCAAGGGCGCAGAGATTGGCCGCAGCGGATATGCGGCTACGTGCCAATTTTACTGTCCTGGATACAGCTTATCCGCCAGTGACGCTCATGTGGCGGGCGACTGACGGGCGCTTGGTCGCACGATCGATGACGAAGTCATGGCCCTTCGGCTTGCGGCCGATCGCTTCGTCAATTGCGGCCGAGACGAGCTCATTGCCTTCCGACTCGCGCAGCGGCGTGCGCAGGTCGGCGGCGTCCTCCTGGCCGAGGCACATGTAAAGGGTGCCGGTGCAGGTGAGTCGCACGCGGTTGCAGCTTTCGCAGAAATTGTGGGTGAGGGGAGTGATGAAACCGAGCCGTCCGTCCGTCTCCTCCACCTGCACATAGCGTGCCGGGCCGCCGGTCTTGTAGGGAATGTCCGTCAGCGTGTACTGGCGCGACAGATCCGCGCGAACCTTGGAGAGCGGCAGGTACTGGTCCGTCCGGTCGCCGTCGATGTCGCCCATCGGCATGGTTTCGATGATCGTCATGTCGAAGCCGCGGCCATGCGCCCAGCGCATCATCTCCGGCAGCTCGGCCTCGTTGAAGCCCTTCAGTGCGACAGCGTTGATCTTGATATCGATGCCGGCGCGGTCGGCGGCATCGATGCCGCGCATCACCTTGTCGAGATGGCCCCAGCGCGTGACGGCATGGAATTTCTCTGCGTCCAGTGTATCGAGCGAGACGTTGATGCGGCGAACGCCACATTCGGCGAGTTCGTCGGCGAAGCGCTCGAGCTGCGAGCCGTTGGTGGTGAGCGTCAACTCTTCCAGATCACCGGACTTGATGTGGCGCGAGAGCTGGCGGACGAGATGCATGATGTTCTTGCGTACCAGCGGCTCGCCGCCGGTCAGACGCAGCTTGCGGACACCCTTTTCAATGAAGACGTCGCAGAGGCGCTCCAGCTCTTCGAGGCTCAAGAGATCCTTCTTGGGCAGAAAGGTCATGTCCTCGGCCATGCAATAGACACAGCGAAAGTCACAGCGATCGGTCACGGAGACGCGCAGGTAGGTGATTGCGCGACCGAACGGATCGATCATGTTGGCCTTCGGATCTATCATGGATACGCCTCCTCCGTTGCTGGCTCCAATGTGGCCATTGCGTTCATTTTTTCAAGCAGTAAGTAATGTCCTATCACCAGCTGGTCCGGTTTCGGACAGGAGACTTGAAGGATTGTACGATTGTGAAAACGCCGAGTGAGTTGCGGGTATCGAAGGAGCGCGACGCGCTGACGGTGACCTTTCCGGGAAACGAGCCGGTGAGGCTGTCTGCGGAGATGCTGCGCGTTCTGTCGCCCTCGGCGGAGGTGCAGGGTCATTCGCCCGACCAGCGCGTTCTTGTCGTCGGCAAGGAAAACGTCACGATCTCCAATCTCGAGCCGATCGGCCACTATGCGGTGCGTATCGTTTTCAGCGATGGCCACTCGACAGGGCTCTTCACCTGGAGCTATCTGGAGGAGCTTGCGCAGAAGAGGAATCAGCTATGGGCTGATTACCTGCGCGAGCTGCAGGAGAAGGGGTACAACCGTAAAACGTGAATGAATTCACGATGATTTTACGGGAAAGCGGAGGCGTTGGGGAATGACGCTTACTGTTCATTCACCAAACCAATGTAGTTAACGGTTTGTGACGGAGCTGCTTCGCGCATGTTCCATGCCGATCGTGAGCGCCGCCGCATAGCTTTATTCATGGGACGCAGCAGGGGCGCATTCGATGGCTAACGTTTTTCATGCACGGAACGCTGTTTCCGCGGTGGCATTGGCTGTCACACTTGTCGGTTATTCATCATCGCAAGCCGATGCTCAGTATCTCTTCGACCGGCTGTTCGGCAATCGCGTGCCGCGCCAGCAGCAGCAGGTGGTGCCGCCAACGGCCGTGCCGCGTCCGCAGGAGCCTGTTGCGCAGGCAAAGCCCGCCGCGGTCAAGAAGGTCTCCGCTCCATCCTTCTATAATTACAAGGCCGAAGGCCTGGTAAGCATCAATCTTGCGGCGCTCAAGTCAGCCCTTGAAGCAAAGCCCGGTGCGACGACTGAAGGGCAGGAGTCTTTGTTCCGCGAGGCCGTAGCCGCTACGGCAGAGCTGGAGTTGAAGGTCGAAAAGGCAATCGCTGACGCCATTGTCGCCCATTATAGCGCCAGGCCCGAATTCATCTGGCTTGACGAGAACGGCACGACGCAACGTGCGCGTGGGGTCATGGGTGTGCTGAACGGCGCGGAATCCCACGGTCTGACCGGCAGCGACTATAGCGTCAACAGCCGTTTCTTCCCGGCAGCGACCAGTGAAGAGGCGAAGCTTCACCGCGCAAAGTCAATGTTGCGCTGGGAGCTGATGATGACAGCCCGGGCGCTGCGCTATGCACGCGATGCCAATATGGGCCGTGTCGATCCGAACAAGCTCTCGGGCTTCCACGACTTCGCCCGTGCAAAGCTGGACGAAAAGCTTGTTCTCAGCGTACTGGCTTCTTCCGATGCGCCGGACCGCTATCTTGAATCGCTTCATCCGCAGAACGATGCATACGCAGCGCTGAAGGATGAGCTTGCGAAGCTGCGCGCCGAGGCTGCTGCCGACGAGGAGGTGGTCCTTGATCCGCAGCTGCTCCTGAAGCCCGGCGGCACGCACCCTGATCTGCCGAAGATCCTCAAGATCATCGACCGCAAGGCCGATTCCAGCTTCCGAGAGCAGCACGGGACGGTTCTGGCAGCTTTCGCCGGCACGGACACCTATCTCGATGAACTGGTGCCGGTCATCAAGGCCGCGCAGCGCCAGCACGACCTGAACCCGGATGGCATCATCGGACGCCGTACGGTGGGCGTTCTTGCCGGTGAGACAAAGGCCGCCAAGATCGAAAAGATCCTGCTGGCGATGGAGCGCCTGCGCTGGCATCCCTCCCACTGGGGCAACACGCGCGTGGTGCTGAATGTCCCTTCGTTCACGGCAAGCTATGTCGAGAACGGTGTGGAAAAGCTCAACATGCGCACGGTGGTGGGCACGACGACCAACCAGACCTACTTCTTCCACGACGAGATCGAATACGTTGAATTCAATCCGTATTGGGGTGTTCCGAATTCGATCATGGTCAACGAGAAGCTGCCGCAGCTGAGGCGCGATCCGGGCCTCCTGGACCGCACGGGGTATGAGGTCTACGACCGCAACGGCCGTCAGGTTTCTTCCGCGTCGATCAACTGGAACAGCGTTGGCAACAATATTCCGTACAGCGTGCGCCAGAAGCCCGGCCCCAGCAACTCGCTGGGCGAGCTGAAGATCATGTTCCCGAACAAGCATGACATCTACATGCACGACACGCCCTCCCGGAACCTGTTCAGCCGTGACGTCCGGTCATTCAGCCACGGTTGCGTCCGGCTTGAGGATCCGCGCGCCATGGCCGCTGCGATGCTGGGTATCAGCAAGGAAGAAGTCGGCAAGCACATCGCCGGCGGCAAGAACAACCGCAAGACCGTTCCGGTGAAGATCCCGGTCTACGTAAGCTACTTCACCGCCTGGCCGGACCTCGCCGGCAATGTCTCGTATTATGACGACATCTACGGGCGGGACGCTCACCTGGCGAAGGCGCTGGGTCTTGTCGACAACGCTCGTTCAGCTGGCAGCTGATTGACACTATAAAGAATGGTTAAGGAAAGCGGTCGCCTGTTTCGGGTGGCCGCTTTTTTGCTGGGCAAAGCGCGAGCGGTTCGTGGGCTGTTACCGTACCGTCTGCAAGGAGAGGGGATGGTGGGGGATACTGGGATCGAACCAGTGACCTTTCGCGTGTGAAGCGGACGCTCTCCCGCTGAGCTAATCCCCCGGCGCCTTGGTTCCAGCTTATGAGGCGGGTGAACCCTGAGGCCTGATTAACCAAATCACCGATCAATCGGGACGCATATAGTGCCTCGCTTCAGGGCGAGTCAAGGCCGCAGACGACCTATGCCCAACTGTGTCTTTCGACACACAGCAAGCGCAAGAACTAAGTATATAACAGCACAATAATAGACACCAACTCAAGGTTAAGCTAACAAAAATGTCGGGCACTAAGTTGGGGGCGCGTCTAGGCATGTACAGAAAGCGGGGTCTTTTTGACCAGGCCGTAATGTATGCGATTGTGGGGCTTGTATGGGCGGGATTTGCCTCCGCCATTCTCTACTCGAGAGCGCATGCGAATATCGCGAGCGATGTCACCGTTACGGCGAGCGTCGCTGACACCGCGATTGCGGATACAGCAAGCACGACTCAGTGAATGCATGACCTGCCGGCCTCTGGGATTGTTTCAGTGTTTCAGAGGAACGCCGAAACGATCTAAGTCTCTGTTATAACGCAGCTCCGGACGCAACCCATTTTCACTCTTCCTGGCATCGCTCCAGGGCAGGGAGCAATGAACAGAGCACTCGCCGCAGCGTTTCGGGGAGGCTTTTCTTATCGCATCTCTCAATGTATGCGTTAAACGGTTTTGCATAACCACCCATTTTGCGGTCCATAAAGGAGAGGGAAGTCTATGCGTAGTGTTCTGATTGCAGCCGTTGCTGCACTTTCATTGTCTGCCTGCACGACCACCGAGAAGGACGTCAGCGTCGGTACGGCAACCGGTGCGGTTATCGGCGGTATCGTTGGCGGTGGCCGCGGTGCACTGATCGGCGCCGGTGCAGGTGCAGTCGGCGGTCTTCTGGTGCGCAACCTGCGCAACGGCTACTGCGAATATCGCGATCGCAACGGCCGCATCTACCAGGCACGTTGCAACTAAGCAGTTTCATATTGCAGCGCGGCTTCGGTTGAAGCTGCAGCCAGCAGGGCGGCGGATCACTTCCACCGCCCTTTTGTTTGTCCGCCCCATCCGCGTTGACTAAGCTCAGCTCGGTTTCCGGGTCCGTGAAGCGGGCTTTCGGTCATTTACCTATTCCTAACCATATGACTCGATTGAGGGTTTTCTGCCTGGTTCTTGGGCGGAATAGGTCTGGAAAAATTTAGCATAAATTGTAACTAACCCTCCATCGAACATCCAATGAGGGTTCCCGTGAAACTCGTAGTAATTTCCGCCGCCGCCGTGCTGGCTTCTTCCGCTGCATTCGCTGCAGACGCTGTTTACTCCTATGACTCCGTCCCGGCTGCTCCGGCCGTCCAGGCTCAGCAGATCGACTGGACCGGCGCATATGTTGGCGTGAACGCTGGTTACGCTGGTGGCAAGGCAAAGGCTTCTGCCGAAGGCGAAAACATTCTCGGCGTGACCGGAAGCGGCTTCGTTGGCGGTGCACAGGCTGGTTACAACTTCCAGTCCGGCCAGATGGTTTACGGTGTCGAGACCGACATCCAGTACTCCAACGTCAAGGCTGAGATCGACTTTGTTGGCACCGAAGTTGGCGCGAAGCAGCGCTGGGTTGGTACGACCCGTGCGCGCGTCGGCTACACTCCGGTCGAGAAGGTCATGACCTACGCAACCGGCGGTGTCGCTTACGGCAAGACCAAGGTTTACGCCGGCGATGATTCCATCTCCAAGACCAAGGTAGGCTGGGCTGCCGGCGCTGGCGCTGAATACGCCGTCGACAGCAACGTTTCGCTGAAGACCGAGTACCTCTACACGGATCTGGGCAAGGTCAACGTTGACGTTGTTGAAGGCGGAAACGTCAAGTTCAAGACGCACACCGTCCGCGCTGGTGTGAACTACAAGTTCTAATTCAGTTTCCAGACTGAACAGAAGAAAAGCCGCAGGTCATCGATCTGCGGCTTTTTTGTTTGCTACGTAAAGGCGCTTGGGCGGTGAGACGGTCGCCTGAAGCTATGCAGTCTGCGGAAAAGCTGATTGAATGAGGCGTTCAGCGAGCTCGACCGTCAACTCGTCGAAATGCGAGATCACCTTGGACGGCTCGTACATGTGCACGGGCTGGTCGGTGTAGCCGAAGTCTACGGCCACGACCGGGATGCCGGCATTCTTCGCCGTATCGATGTCGGTTCGTGAGTCACCGACCATCACGCAACGTTCCGGATCGCCGCCCGCCATTTCGATCGTGCCAAACAGATGGCTCGGATGTGGTTTGCGCTGCGCGAACGTATCGGCGCCGCAGATGGCGCTGAAGAGATGGTCGATACCCAGGCCCTCAAGCAGCCGGCGCGACAGGCCCTCAAGCTTGTTGGTGCAGACAGCCGTCTTGTATCCGGCCTCGTGGAAAGCCTTGATGGCGTCCAGGACACCGGGGAAGGGCTCGGACTTGCCGGGCATGTTGCCCTCATAGTGCTCGAGGAAGATCTGGTAAACCGTTTCCAGCTCATCCTGCTTCAGCGGGTGGCCGTGGGCGACGCAGGCCCGCTCAATCATGATACGGCCGCCGAAGCCCACGTAACGGCGGATCTCAGCCGGATCGACTACATCCAGGTTGAGATGGCGGAGGCAGTGATTGAGGCTTTCCAGCAGGTCTGGCGCTGTCTCGACAAGCGTTCCATCCAGATCGAAGACGATAATCGGGTCGGCCATGATCACTCCTTCTGCACATCTTTAGCTGTGGAAGGCGATAGCCCCGATGGGCGAATTGAGCAACAGCATGGCGAAGCCATTTGCCCGGAGCGATGAAAAAAGCTACTGATCCAGCCATAAAAAGGGAACGGAAAGCATGGCAGCAGATCCAAAGGCTATGAAAATCGAAGCAGCACGCGCCGCGCTCGGCCATGTCGAGGACGGCATGAAGCTGGGGCTCGGAACCGGTTCTACGGCGGATGAGTTCGTGCGTCTGCTGGCGGAAAAGGTTGCTGCGGGCATGAAGGTCGTCGGCGTTCCCACGTCGGTGCGCACTGAACAACTGGCGCGCGAACTGGGCATCCCGCTCGCGACGCTTGAGGAAGAGCCGGCACTTGATCTCACCATTGACGGCGCCGACGAGATTGGCCCGGGCCTGTCGCTGATCAAGGGCGGTGGCGGCGCGCTGCTGCGTGAGAAGATCGTTGCTGCAGCCTCGAAGAAGATGATCGTCATCGCCGACGAGAGCAAAGTCGTGGAGACCCTCGGTGCGTTCCCGCTGCCGATCGAGGTAAACCAGTTCGGCCTACGCGCGACCATGATCGCGATCGAAGAGGCCGGCCGACGTTCGGCCTTGACCGGCGAGATCAAGGTGCGCGAGAAGGACGGTAAGCCTTTTGTAACGGATGGTGGGCATTTGATCGTCGATGCATCATTTGGCCGTATTCCGGCGACAAAAGCATTCGCGGATGATTTGAACATGATCCCTGGCGTGGTGGAACATGGCTTGTTTATCGGACTAGCCAGTCTCGCGCTCGTCGCTACCCCAGGTGGCGTAAAGGTGATCGATGGGAAGCACTGATTTGAACCGAGGACATGGAGTAGGATCGAAGATGACACTGGCAAAACGCGCTCGCCTCGTTGCCATTGGCGCCGTGATGGGCTTGGCGGCGCTGTCGCTGCCCTCATATGCGCAGGAATTCTCCGAAGAACATCTGAAGGCTGCCCGTGCGACGGTCGCCGCGCTCGGCGCAACGGATGAATTCGACAATGTTTTGCCGATGGCTGCACAGCAGCTGAAGGCCGAGCTGATCCAGCAGAGCCCAAATTTGGTCAACGAGATCAACTCGACGGTTGATGCGAAGGCTCTGGAGCTGGCATCGCGCCGTGCCGACCTCGAGAAGGAGGTTGCCTCGATCTACGCCCAGGCGTTCTCGATCGAAGAGCTGAACGCCATCAACACGTTCTACTCGTCAGAGGCGGGCAAGGCACTCATCTCCAAGGGTCCGCTCGTGTCCCGCGAGATGCTGGCAGCTGCCGAGATCTGGCGCAACGGCGTCATGCGCGATCTCTCCTCGCAGGTCGTGGAAGTCATCAATACATCGCTGAAAGATCAGGCTGAGCAGAAGAAATAAATTCTACTGACAGCAGCATCGCGAAGCCCGGCCATTGCGCCGGGCTTTTTCGTTTGCGCCGCAGCTTTCCCGAAGGGGAAGCGGAGCGGGTACTCGAATATCAGCGAAGGAAGAACTAGATGTTTGGAGTCGCTACCGCATTGGACCTCTGCTAGGCAGGGTCCGAGATTCTTGAGGGCTGCCCCGGCAGCCATGGTTCCTTCCGCAAATGGGGCGCAGAATGGCCGAATTTGACTATGATCTCTTTGTGATTGGCGGAGGCTCGGGCGGTGTTCGTTCCGCGCGTGTCGCAGCCTCTCTTGGCAAGCGCGTTGCAATCGCTGAGGAGTACCGGTTTGGCGGAACCTGTGTCATCCGCGGCTGTGTTCCCAAGAAGCTCTATGTCTATGCCTCGCAGTTCCCCGAACATTTTGCCGATGCGGTAGGCTATGGGTGGACCGTAGGCGAGACATCCTTCGACTGGCCGACGCTCGTTGCCAACAAGGAAAAGGAAATCACCCGTCTGGAAGGTCTCTATCGCAAGGGGCTGGATAATGCCGGCGCGCGTCTCTACGAGGGCAGGGCGGTGCTGGTCGACCGGCACACGATCCAGGTCGGATCCGAGACGGTGACCGCCGAAAAGATCGTCATTGCCGTTGGCGCTCGTCCCAATATGCATCCGGACCTGCCGGGCAACGAATATTGCATTTCCTCGAACGAAGCATTCGATCTCGATGAACTGCCGCGCTCGATCGCCATCGAGGGCGGCGGCTATATCGCGGTTGAGTTCGCCAATATCTTCCATGGCCTCGGTGTCGAGACGACGCTGATCTATCGCGGCAAGGAGATCCTCGGGCGTTTCGATGGCGACATGCGCCGCGGCCTGCACGAAGCAATGGAAGCCAAGGGCATCCGGATCGTCTGCCAGGACGTGATCATGAAGGTCGAGAAGCGGGCGGACGGCCAGCTTGACGTGCTGCTGAAGTCCGGCGAGACCTGCGTCTTCAACAAGGTGATGCTGGCGATCGGCCGTGTGCCGAACACGGAGGGTCTGGGCCTTGATGCTGCCGGCGTGGAGACGGGGCCAAGGGGCGAGATCATCGTGGATGAATTCTCCCGCACCAACGTCGACAATATCTGGGCGCTGGGCGACGTGACGGATCGGGTGCAGCTGACGCCGGTCGCGATCCACGAGGCCATGTGCTTCATCGAGACCGAGTACAAGAACAATCCGACGCCGGTCGATCACCAGGACATTGCGACGGCTGTCTTCTCGCAGCCGGAAATCGGTACCGTCGGCCTCTCGGAAGAGGAAGCCTGCAAGCGCTTCGAGGAGCTCGAAATCTATCGCGCGAGCTTCCGCCCGATGCGCAATACGCTCGCTGGTCGGGATGACAAGATGATCATGAAGCTCGTGGTGGATGCAGCAACCCGCCGGGTGGTGGGTGCGCATATCCTCGGGCCTGACGCCGGTGAAATGGCGCAGCTTCTGGGCATCACCATCAAGGGCAAGCTCACGAAGGATGATTTCGACCGCACCATGGCCGTGCATCCTTCGGCGGCGGAAGAGCTGGTGACGATGTACCAGCCGAGCTACCGCATCAAGAATGGCGAGCGGGTGGGCTAGGGTGTAGAATAACTTCACCCTCTGCTTTACGCCCCCGCACGATAAGAACTGGAATATATTGTGGGGGTCGTGTAAAGAGCCCCTGCCGTGGGGAGAGCCCACAAGATTTTCGGGTGGTAGTTATGATGAAATGGTCGCCAAACTCCTGGAGAAACAAGCCAATCCAGCAAGTTCCGGCATATCCGGATCCGGCTGTTCTTGCAGACGTTGAAGGCCGCATGGCGACCTATCCCCCGCTGGTTTTTGCCGGTGAGGCCCGCAAGCTCAAGAAGCAGCTGGCCGCAGTGGCAAATGGCGAGGCGTTTCTTCTCCAGGGTGGTGACTGCGCGGAAAGCTTTGCCGAGCATGGCGCGGATAACATCCGCGACTTCTTCCGCGTCTTCCTGCAGATGGCGGTCGTTCTGACCTATGCCGGCGCGCAGCCCGTTGTGAAGATTGGCCGCATTGCCGGTCAGTTCGCCAAGCCGCGTTCGTCGGACACGGAGTCCAAGGACGGCGTGACGCTTCCGTCCTACCGTGGCGACATCATCAATGGCATCGATTTCACGGAAGCATCGCGTCTTCCGGATCCGAACCGTCAGGAAATGGCCTACCGCCAGTCGGCGGCAACGCTGAACCTGCTGCGCGCCTTCGCGCAGGGCGGCTACGCCAACCTTGAAAACGTGCACAAGTGGATGGTTGGCTTCCTCGCCGATAGCCCCCAGGCCGAGCGCTACCGCGCCATCGCCGACCGCATCAGCGAGACGATGGATTTCATGCGCGCCATCGGCATCAATGCCGAGAGCCATCCGTCGCTGCGTGAGACCGACTTCTACACGAGCCACGAAGCACTGCTGCTCGGCTACGAGGAGGCGCTGACCCGCATCGACTCCACGTCCGGCGATTGGTACGCCACCTCCGGCCACATGATCTGGATCGGCGACCGTACCCGCCAGCCGGACCATGCCCATGTTGAATACTGCCGTGGCGTGAAGAACCCGATTGGCCTCAAGTGCGGTCCGTCGCTTGATCCGGACACGCTGCTGACGCTGCTCGACATCCTGAACCCGCAGAACGAGGCCGGCCGCATCACCCTGATCGCCCGCTTCGGCGCCGAAAAGGTTGGTGAGCACCTGCCGAAGCTCGTTCGCGCCGTAGAGCGCGAAGGCCGCAAGGTTGTGTGGTCCTGTGATCCGATGCATGGCAACACGATCTCGCTCAACAGCTACAAGACGCGTCCGTTCGACCGGATCCTCTCGGAAGTTCAGAGCTTCTTCGACGTTCACCATGCGGAAGGCACCCATCCGGGCGGCATCCACATCGAGATGACCGGCAAGAACGTTACAGAATGCACCGGCGGTGCCCGCGCGATCTCGGCAGAAGACCTGCAGGACCGTTACCACACGCACTGCGATCCGCGTCTGAACGCGGACCAGGCGCTGGAACTGGCGTTCCTCGTCGCGGAACTCATGAAGAAGAGCTCCGCCGGCAAGCCTCGCCAGCAGGTTGCTGCTGCCCTCTGATCAGGACGGCTGATCGCTCCGATCAAAACTTTTCGTTCCAACTAAGAAGCTCGCTGTGGCAGACACGGCGGGCTTTTTTGTTTGTTCCTGGGGGAATGCGATGGATGAAATCAGACATGGCCGCTGCCTTTGCGGCAACGTGCAATTCAAGATCACGGGCGACGCAGGTGGCGTAACCTTCTGCCACTGCTCCATGTGCCGCCGCCAGACGGGGCACCATTACGCGACGATCAACGTCAAACGCGAGCAAATCGAGATCGAGGGAGAGGACTCCGTCAACTGGTACCAGTCGTCCGAAAGCTCCTACCGCGGCTTCTGCGGCCGGTGCGGATCAGCCCTATTCTGGAAAAGTGATCGCTGGCCCGGCATCGCCGTACAAGCCGGCAGTCTCGATGCACCGACGGGACTGAAGGGAAAGTTCCACATTTTCGTCGCCGACAAAGGCGATTACTACGAAATTGATGATGACCTGCCACAATTTGCGCAGTCGAGTTGAAAGCAACAATGCATGTCGGCGTGAAAATGAAGTCTTATTTATTAGAGCACAATCATTCGACGAGAAAGTTATGTGAAATATAAACTAAAGTTAATAAAACAATTGTTTTATATATGATAATATCGGTGTATGGAAAACGTAGTCACTTTAGCGATTTTATACAGGTGATATTATGAAAAGCATTTTAATGGCGTTTATTGTTCTCGCTGGTATTTCATCTGCCGGTGTCGCTCCCGCCTCCGCTTGCGAAATGGGAGGTGATTCTGCCATTGCTTGTGGCATCAAGTGCTATGATCAGCCGAGTTTCATTGAACAGGCTGTATGCGAAATAATGGCTCCAAATCCGGGAGCATAAGTGTTGCGGCGGCGCCCCCAGATGGAGGCGCTGCCCATCACCATCATGCATTCAATTGCATCGTTATTCCCTGTGCGTTAAAGGTTCAACGAGACACAGGTTCTAAACCTAGCACAGAGAATCCCATGCTTCGTATTGCCATCGCGCAGCTTAATCCGACCGTCGGCGACATCGTCGGTAACCTTAAGAAGGCGCGGGAGGCGCGCGCGAAGGCGGCTGAGCTTGGGGCGGATCTGGTGCTCTTCACCGAGCTTTTCATTGCTGGTTATCCTCCGGAAGACCTGGTTCTGAAGCCAGCGTTCCTCGCTGCCTGCGAGGAGGCGGTGACGGAGTTTGCCGCGGATACTGCTGATGGCGGTCCGGGTGTCATCATCGGTACGCCCCTGAAGCGACAGAGCGGCGTGCACAATGCCATCGTGGCGCTGGACGGCGGCAAGGTCATCGCCGAGCGCTACAAGGTCGATCTGCCGAACTATGGCGAGTTTGACGAGAAGCGCGTCTTCGTTGCTGGCCCCCAGATCGGCGGACCTATCAACTACCGTGGCGTGCGCATTGGAATCCCGATCTGCGAGGATATCTGGGGCGAACTTGGCGTCTGCGAGACGCTCGCCGAGGCAGGTGCCGAAATCCTGCTCGTGCCGAACGGTTCACCCTATCATCGCGGCAAGGTGGATCGTCGCCAGCAGGTGGTGATCCGCCAGGTCATCGAGACGGAACTTCCGATCGTCTACGCCAACATGGTGGGCGGCCAGGATGAGCTTGTCTTCGACGGTGCGTCTTTCGCGATACAGGCAGACAAGACGCCCGCCTTCCAGATGCCGGAGTTCTCCGAGGATATCGCGCTGACCGTGTGGCAGCGCGACGGCGGAACGTGGGTGTGTACCGAAGGCCCAATGGCCGCCATCCCTGAGAATGAGGAGGCCGATTACACCGCCTGTGTTCTGGGCTTGCGGGACTATGTGAACAAGAACGGTTTCCCGGGTGTGACGCTCGGCATGTCCGGTGGCGTTGACTCTGCGATCTGCTGCGCGATGGCCGTCGACGCACTCGGACCGGAGCGGGTGAGGGCGGTGATGCTGCCTTACCGCTACACCGCGCAAACCTCGGTCAAAGACGCGGAGGATTGCGCCCGCGCACTCGGCTGCAAGTACGATTATCTGCCGATCTTTGAGCCGGTCGAAGGCTTTCTGAAGGCACTCGCGCCGCTGTTCGAAGGCACGGAAGCTGGCGTGACGGAGGAAAACCTTCAGAGCCGCACGCGCGGCACGCTGCTCATGGCGCTGTCGAACAAGTTCGGCTCCATGGTGCTCACCACCGGCAACAAATCCGAGATGTCGGTCGGCTATGCAACGCTTTATGGCGATATGAACGGCGGCTTCAATCCCATCAAGGACCTATACAAGATGCAGGTCTACGGCCTCTGCCGCTGGCGCAATGCCAACGTTCCGGCAGGCAGCCTTGGCCCCTCAGGCGAGGTGATTCCGGTCTCGATCATCGACAAGGCTCCGTCGGCGGAACTGCGCGAAAACCAGACGGACCAGGATTCGCTTCCGCCCTATCCGGTGCTGGATGACATCCTCGAGTGCCTGGTCGAGAACGAGATGAGCGTCGATGATATTGTCGCACGTGGTCACGACCGCGATCTGGTGCACCGCGTCGAGCATCTGCTCTACATCGCCGAATACAAGCGCCGTCAGGCCGCTCCCGGCGTGAAGATCACGCGCAAGAACTTTGGCCGCGACCGGCGCTACCCGATCACCAACAAGTTCCGCGACCGTTCCTGATCGTCCGTTTTTCCCTTGCGCGTTCAGCTGGCAACAACCGTTGCCAGCTGAACGCGCACTTGCCAAGAATTGAAGCCTCGGCTACCTCATTGCCATGACCATTACCGTTCGCTTCGCGCCTTCTCCGACAGGGCAAATCCATATCGGAAACACACGCACCGCGCTGTTCAACTGGCTGTTCGCCCTCCAGAACAACGGCCGGTTCATCCTGCGCTTCGACGATACGGACCGCGAGCGCTCGAAAACCGAATACGCTGATCAGATTGAGACCGATCTGGCGTGGCTCGGCGTCAGCCCGCATTTTGTGTGTCGTCAGTCCGACCGCTTTGCGCTCTATGAGCAGGCGGTGGAGAAGCTGAAGGCTGCTGGCGTTCTTTATCCCTGCTATGACACCGCGGAAGAGCTGGAGCGCCGCCGCAAGATCCGCCTTACGCGCCGTCTGCCGCCGGTCTATGGCCGTGAGGCGCTGAAGCTGACCGAAGAGGAGCGCAACGCTCTGGAGGCTGAAGGCCGCAAGCCGCATTGGCGCTTCCTGTTGCCCAATTTCGACACGGATCCATTCAGCCCGCAACGCACGGAAGTCCATTGGGACGATATCGTTCGCGGCCCGCAGACCGTGGATCTTGCCTCCATGTCCGATCCGGTTCTGGTGCGCGAGGACGGAAGTTTCCTCTACACGCTGCCGTCAGTCGTCGATGATATCGATCTAGGCATCACCCACGTCATTCGCGGCGACGACCATGTAACCAACACGGGCGCGCAGATCGCGCTGTTTCGTGCTCTGGGCGCGGTGCCGCCGGAATTCGGCCATCACAATCTCCTCACCACGGTTTCGGGTGAGGGGCTTTCGAAGCGCACCGGCGCTCTGTCTGTCCGTAGCTTGCGCGAAGATGGCATCGAGCCGATGGCGGTCGCTTCGCTTGCTGTTCTGATTGGCACCTCAGCGTCGGTCGAAGCCTGCCGGACGATGAATGAGCTGGCAGCCCGCTTTGATCCTTCGACCAGCTCGAAGTCGTCGGCCAAGTTCGATCCGGCCGAGCTTCTGGTGCTGAGCCGCGCGATCGTTCAGGCAAAGTCATTTGACGAGGTATCCGCGCAGCTGAAGGAGCTTGGCATCGACGGTCCGAAGGCTGAAGCCTTCTGGAATGCGGTGCGCGGAAACATCGAGCGCCTTACCGATACGGCGGTCTGGTGGACAGTCGTCGAGCAGGGACCAGTCGAAGTGGAGCTTTCCGACGACGACAGGGCTTTTGTGAAGGCGGCAGCTGACCTGCTTCCGCCCGAGCCCTGGGATCACGGAACGTGGAAGGCCTGGACCGGTGCTGTGAAGACCGCGAGTGGCCGCAAGGGCAGGGAACTCTTCCACCCGCTGCGTCAGGCGCTGACGGGTCGCGATTCTGGGCCCGAACTGGCAGAACTTCTGCCGCTGATCGGCCGCGAAGGCGCTGTGAACAGGCTCACCAGAGCTTAAACGAACGGGGCTAGTTGCTGCCCCCTTCATCTGTCGCCTTCGTCCTGGTGGGCTTTGTCAGGTCCAGCATGTCTTCCGGATCCTGCAGGAATTTCGGACCAATCGCCCGTGGTCTTACCTCTGGCTGCGCCTTGGGCAGCCGGTCGTTTTTCAGCATCTTGCGGAGGGCCGGACGGAGTTCCGCGTTGATGCCCAGGTACTCCTCCAGAACGACGGTGCGGGAAAGTTCGGTTTCCAAAGGTTTTCCGCAGCCAAGTAAATTTGACTGAACAGCATCGCGCGCGGGTATACAGGTAGAGTAGTGTAGATGGATCAAGTTCGGAACAGGCCTTTCCTGCCGCTGCTCAATGTTCGTGGGCGAGTGATGCAGTCTGTGATCTGTAATGGCGTTCAGATTGATGATTATGCTGGCAATCAAATGTATCATCGCAATATACCATACGGAAAACAGGATAGAGACTAATCCAGCAATATTTAAGGATGAGTGCATAACCAGCTTGTTATGGTGCAGTATGCTGGTGGTTTATGCTGCGAATAGTTGCGTGTGTTGATCGGGTGTCCGGGGCAGACAGCAAGCCACCTAACGGTCAAAGAACGACATCCTCTAGAATTATGGTCGGTTGAAATGTTTCGTGCTTGACCTAGGTCACATTATGAAATTCGATGGGCATGCAAGCTTGGGAATGGGAGGATCGGCAGATCAGTCGGTCGTTCCATTGATGATGGGCAAGCCCTGAATGAAAACAATAAGGGGAAAGAGAATGAAGAACTTGGTCAAGACACTCCTTGGAGCATCAATCATTGCTCTGTCTGCAATGCCAGCGAGTGCCGCTACTTTGGACGACGTCAAGAAGGCTGGCACCCTGCGCTGCGGCGTAAACACCGGACTACCCGGATTCGGCTATCAGGGTGATGACGGCGAATGGCTAGGATTTGACGTCGACTACTGCCGTGCAGTTGCTGCCGCTGTTTTCGATGGTGATGGAACCAAGGTTCAGTTCACGCCTCTTTCCGCAGTTCAGCGCTTCCCGGCGCTGCAGAACAACGAAGTTGACCTGCTGGCCCGCAACACCACCTGGACGATGAACCGCGACACGGCGCTCGGCCTCAACTTCGTTGGCGTCAACTACTACGACGGCCAGGGCTTCATGGTCCGCAAGGATCTGGACGTGACCTCCGCGCTGCAGCTTTCCGGCGCAACCGTCTGCGTGCAGAGCGGCACCACCACCGAGCTTAACCTGACCGACTATTTCCGCTCCAACAACATGGAGTTCCAGCCGGTCGTTATCGAATCGCAGAACGACGTGAACACCGCCTATGAGCAGGGTCGCTGCGACGTGCTGACCACGGATGCCTCGGGCCTCTATGCAAGCCGTCTGGAGCTCGCCAATCCGGATGAGCACGTGGTTCTGCCAGAAATCATCTCCAAGGAGCCTTTGGGCCCGCTCGTTCGCCAGGGCGATGAGCAGTGGTTCGATATCGTCAAGTGGGTGCACTTCGGCCTCTTGAATGCTGAAGAGCTTGGCGTGAACCAAGACAACGTTGACGAAATGGTCAATTCGGAGAACCCGGATGTGCGCCGCCTGCTCGGCCAGGATGGCAACTTCGGCGCCGACGTCGGCCTGACCAATGACTGGATGGTGAAGGTCATCAAGGCCGTCGGCAACTACGGCGAGATCTTCGACCGCAACATCGGACCGGACACCCCACTCAAGATCCAGCGCGGCCTGAATGCGCTGTGGACCAAAGGCGGTCTGCAGTACGCTCCGCCGGTTCGCTGAGGGAACGTCTAATCTGAGCCGCGCCGAAAGCGCGGCTCTTGTGTTTGAACAGGCGGGGGCAGTCGCTTTCCGCAAGCGTTCTGCATCCGCCGTTAAACGGCAGATCCAATGACGGTCTATAGCCAAGCTATTGGGAAACCCAGGGAGCGCGTCTCCCTGATGCGGGATCCCAAAACGCGCGGTCTGATCATCCAGATCGTGCTTATCATCGCCATCACCGCTTTTGCGGCATGGCTGATCAGCAATACCATGCAGAACCTGACGCGCTCGAAGATCGCGTCCGGTTTTGGCTTCCTCAACTATCGCGCCGGTTTCGACATCGGTCAGGTGCCGATCGATTACACCGCCAATTCCTCCTATGGCCGGGCGCTCGTTGTCGGCATCGTCAACACGATCCTGGTCTCAGGCGCAGGCATTGCGCTCGCCACAATCGTTGGCTTCATCGTCGGCATCGCGCGGTTGTCACACAACTATCTGCTGCGCGGACTGGCAACGATCTATGTGGAGACGTTCCGCAACATCCCGCCGCTGTTGGTGATCCTGTTCTGGTATTTCGGTGTGCTGACAGTGCTGCCGTTGCCGAAGGACGCCATCGAGTTCCCGCTGAGCACTTATCTCAGCAACCGCGGTCTTCAGATGCCCGCGGCACGGTTCGATGCGATCGCGATCTGGAGCGTGTTGGCCCTCATCGCCGGCATCGTGGGCGCTTGGCTTCTGTCCCGGCGCGCCCGTGCCATGCAGCTCCAGACGGGGCAGCGGCCGTCGATCCTGTGGCCGGTGCTAGGTCTGCTTATCGGACTTCCGCTTGTGGTCTTCGCTGTCACCGGATTTCCGATGACCTTCGAAATTCCGAAGGCGACGCGTTTCAACCTCTCCGGTGGCTGGCACGTGCGGCCTGAATTCCTGGCGCTCTTCCTCGCTCTCTCGTTCTATACGGCAGCCTTCATTGCCGAGATCGTCCGGGCAGGGATCATCGCCGTGTCAAAGGGGCAGACGGAAGCGGCCTCGGCGCTTGGCCTGTCACGCAGGCTCACGTTGCGGCTGGTGGTCGTGCCTCAGGCCTTCCGTGTCATCATCCCGCCGCTCACAAGCCAGTATCTGAACCTGACGAAGAACTCTTCGCTGGGCCTGGCTGTGGGCTACCCGGAGCTGGTTGCCATCGGATCGACCGTCCTCAACCAGACCGGCCAGTCCGTCGAAGTCGTTGCGATCTGGATGCTGAGCTATCTGGGCCTCAGCCTCTCCGTTGCAGCCTTCATGAACTGGTTCAACGCGCGTGCAGCGCTGGTCGAGCGATAGGAGGCGAGAATGAGCGAACACGTTTCTGCCTACGTCTCACAACGTGAACTACCAAGGTTGCCAGCGCCTCGCAGTGAAGCCGGACTAATTGCCACGCTCCGCAAGAACCTGTTTGCGACGCCCTATGACAGTGTCGTGACCATCGTTCTTGGCATCTTTGTCGTCTGGCTCGCGTGGAACCTCATTGAGTGGGGCATTCTCACAGCCGTCTTCACAGGCGCCAACCGTGAAGCCTGCGTGCCGGCCGAAGGGCAGGTGATCGGCGCTTGCTGGGCTTTCGTCAACGCCAAGATGGGCCAGTTCATCTATGGGCTTTACCCGGTCGCCGAGCGGTGGCGCATCGATCTCGTCCATCTTCTGCTGGTCGTGTTCGCGGTGCCGCTGGCCATACCGTCAGTTCCGTGGAAGCGACTGAATGCGCTGCTTCTGTTTGCTGTCTATCCGATTGTCGCTCTGGTTCTCATGACCGGCGGCGATTTCGGAATCGGCGGCGGATGGATCTCGTTCCTGTTTGCCATCGCAGCCTTCGTCGCGATCGCAGTTGCTGGAACGAGTCTCCAGGTTTCCGAACGCTACGTGCGGATTGCGACCTGGCTTGCGACGGCGGCAATTATCGTCCTCTTTGCAAGCAACATCGTGCGGTCGGAATCCTTCAGGGTACTGGGTTTCGAGTTCACGGCTTTGTCTTTGGTGTCGACCCTTCTGGCCTTTGGATCAGTCGCGGCAAGCGTTGCGGCGAGCGTGACGAACAACCAGCGTCTGAAGGTGCTGGTCGCGCCGGTCGTTATGCTTGCAGTCATCCTCTTCCTCTCGGCGGATTTCGGACTGCGCGAGGTACCGACGCATCTGTGGGGCGGCCTTTCGCTCACACTTGTCGTTGCCATCACGGGCATTGCCGCATCGCTGCCGCTCGGTATCCTGCTGGCGCTCGGGCGGCGCTCGCATCTGCCGGCCATCAAGCTGCTCTCGATCATCTTCATCGAGTTCTGGCGTGGTGTGCCGCTGATCACCGTTCTGTTCATGTCCGCCTTCATGATCCCGCTGCTGCTGCCTGACGGGGTGACCTTCAACAACCTGCTGCGCGCGCTGATCGGCGTGGCGCTGTTCTCGGCTGCTTATCTGGCCGAGGTCATTCGCGGTGGCCTGCAGGCCATCCAGAAGGGACAGTTTGAAGGGGCACAGGCGCTTGGCCTCAGCTACTGGCAGATGATGCGCTTCATCATCATGCCGCAGGCGCTGAAGCTGGTAATCCCTGGAATCGTCAACTCCTTCATCAGCATGTTCAAGGACACGAGCCTCGTCTACATCATCGGCCTTGCGGACCTTCTGGGCACGGTGCGGCGCGGTTTTGCCGACCCCGCCTGGATCACGCCATCGACTGCCGCGACCGGTTTGGTGTTTGCGGGGTTTGTCTACTGGGTCTTCTGCTTCGGCATGTCGCGGTATTCGCAGTTCATCGAGCGCAGGCTCGAAACTGGCCACCGCCGCTAAAATTGGAGAAATAAATGGTTGCGAACATAAATCCGGCGCAGGTGCCTCAAACTCGCAAGCTTGCGGTCTCCGATACCGAAGTGGCGATCGAAATCATCAACATGAACAAGTGGTATGGTGATTTCCACGTTCTGCGTGACATCAACCTGAAGGTGATGAACGGCGAACGCATCGTCGTCTGCGGCCCGTCGGGTTCGGGCAAGTCCACCATGATCCGATGCATCAACCGTCTGGAGGAACATCAGACAGGCAGGATCATGGTTGACGGCAAGGAGCTCACCAACGACCTGAAGAAGATCGACGAGGTGCGCCGGGAAGTTGGCATGGTGTTCCAGCACTTCAACCTCTTCCCGCATCTGACGATCCTCGAGAATTGCACTCTTGCGCCGATCTGGGTGCGCAAGATGCCGCGCAAGGATGCGGAAGAGATCGCGATGCAATATCTGGCGCGCGTGCGCATTCCCGAGCAGGCCCACAAGTATCCGGGCCAGCTTTCGGGCGGTCAGCAGCAGCGCGTGGCGATCGCCCGGGCGCTGTGCATGAACCCGCGCATCATGCTTTTCGACGAGCCCACTTCGGCGCTCGATCCGGAGATGATCAAGGAAGTGCTGGAGACGATGGTGGATCTGGCGGAATCCGGCATGACGATGATCTGCGTGACCCACGAGATGGGCTTTGCCCGTCAGGTGGCTAACCGCGTCATCTTCATGGATCAGGGTCAGATCATCGAGCAGAACACGCCCGTCGAGTTCTTCGAGAACCCGCAGCACGAGCGCACGAAGCTCTTCCTGTCGCAGATCCTGCACTAAACCTGGTTTTCCGTTGAGGGAACGAGTTGCCTGCCTGATACTTGATGAGAGTCGAAGGCAGGTGAAGAGCGATGCGGTTTCTGATTGACGATCCTCAAGAAAACGGTGGCAGCCAAGCGGTTGCCACCGTTTTGCTTGCGCATGGGGCAGGGGCGGCAATGGATTCGCCCGGAATGACATCCATTGCCACAGCGCTCTGCGGGCAAGGGTTCAGGATCGTCCGCTTCGAGTTTGGCTACATGGCAGCCCGGCGCGAAGGTGCGCGAAAGCCGCCGCCGAAGGCAGAACTGTTGAAACCGGAATATCTGGAGGCCATCGAACAGCTCCAGGCTGGTTTCGATGGCCCGATCATCATCGGCGGCAAGTCCATGGGCGGCCGCGTTGCATCCATGGTTGCGGACGAGCTCTATACGCAGGGAAAGATCAACGGTCTCGTCTGCTTCGGCTATCCCTTCCATCCGCCGGAAAAGCCTGAACAGCTGCGGACGGCTCATCTTCTTGATCTGAAAATTCCGACGCTCATCTGCCAGGGGACGCGCGATCCGTTCGGTACGCGGGAGGAGGTGCCGGGCTATGCGCTCTCGGAGGCAATTGAAGTCCTCTGGCTGGAGGATGGCGATCACGACCTGAAGCCGCGCAAGAAGATCTCCGGCTTTTCCGCCGCCGACCATCTGCGCACCATGGCTGAAGCCGTGGCCAGCTTTGCGAAACGCGTCGCTTGAGAATGAAGATCGCGACATTCAACATCAACAACGTCAACAAGCGGCTCGCCAATCTGCTCGAATGGCTGGAGGAGTCAGAGCCGGACGTCGTCTGTCTTCAGGAGCTGAAAGCGGCACAGAACGCCTTTCCCGAGGATGCGATAAATCAGGCAGGCTACGATGCTGTCTGGGTCGGCCAGAAGACCTGGAACGGCGTGGCCATCCTGTCGCGCATTGGTGAGCCGCTCGTCACCTGCCGGCAATTGCCGGGAGACAGTACCGACACCCAGGCGCGCTATATCGAGGCGGCTGTGCAGGGCGTGCTGATCGCCTGTATCTATGCACCCAACGGTAATCCGCAGCCGGGGCCGAAGTTCGACTACAAGCTGCAATGGCTGGAACGGCTGCGAAAGAGGGCGACAGAGCTGCGCAAGATGGGCGCGCCAGTGGTGCTCGCGGGCGATTTCAACGTGGTGCCGACCGAGTTCGACATCTATCCCACGAAGTCATGGGACAAGGATGCACTGGTGCAACCGGAAGCCCGCGCGGCCTTCCGCAAGCTGGTCGGCCGCAGCTGGACCGACGCGTTGCGCGAACTTCACCCGGACGAACGCATCTACACGTTCTGGCACTACATGCGAAACCGCTGGGAGCGGGATGCCGGGCTCAGGATCGATCACCTTTTGCTGAGCCCGAACCTGCGCGACCGTCTGATGGCCGCTGGCGTTGATCGCGAGGTGCGCGGCAGGGAGAACGCCAGCGACCACGCACCCGTCTGGATCGAACTCAGCGAATGAGCATCACGGTTTAGACCAGCAAGTGCCTCATGCTGTCATCCGGAATGACGACGAGCGTGCTGCCGTCGCGCACATGATCATAGAGGTGGATGATGTCGTGGTTGATGAGCCGGATGCAACCGGAGGAGACAGACTTGCCGATCGTCCAGGCTTCCATGCTGCCGTGGATGCGGTAGATCGTGTCCTTGCCATCCTTGTGGATGTAGAGCGCGCGGGCCCCGAGCGGGTTCTTCAGGCCCGGCGCCATGCCGCCATTGGCGATGCTGTAGGGCTCCAGCTCGGGTTGGCGCGCGACCATCTCGTCAGGCGGCGTCCAGCGCGGCCACTTGCGCTTGTAGGCAACCTTCGCACGGCCAGCCCAGGCAAATCCGTCGCGCCCGACGCCGATGCCGTATCGCGTCGCACGGCCGCCGGCATGCACGTGATAGAGGTAGCGATTGGGTGTGTCGACGATGAGCGTGCCTGGCTTCTCGTCGGTGACATAGTCGACTTCCATGCGCCAGAACGCCGGATCGAAGCGGGCCATGTCGACGGCCGGCAACGGAAATTCTTCGTTCGGAAGCGCCTGATACATGGGCGGAACAGCGGGCGGGGGCGGGGCTACGTTCAGCACGGGCACAGGTTGGGTCGACACGCAGCCCGAAACGGCCATCGTACCCAGTCCCAGCAGAAAGGTTCTGCGAAGCATCGCTGCACCCTCCTTTTGTTCCGGTGAAACGGACTGGGCACTGCGATCGGGGCCGACCATGTCATTCCTATGCTGGTTGATCCGAACATCGGTCGTAATGCTTCGGCCAGGGGAGGCGGTCCGCGTCGGGCCGTGTCCGGAGACGTTTGAAGGGAGCTTTGTGGCGGAACTCTGCCAACAAAGGGTTCGATAACTGATTGTTTATCGATGACATAATGTCGGCATTGTGGCTCGGAGGGGGTGGCAAAACGTGCATGTGTCACATCATGCGCCCGTGTGGCCAAAAAGCGACACTTCCATCAACGAGCAGAAGCGTAATGTATACATGGGTCGCGATGTCGGCTGTAATGGCTGGGATGGGGTGAGAGGCATATCGGCAACAGACACTGTAAGAATGGTCCGTACGAGCTGCACCAAAGCTCTTGCTATTATGTATACACATAAGCATTATCATTCCTGGCGAGACTGCGGAGGATGCAGTCTTGAGGTACCAGCGCGTTGGGGGAGGTTCTGGCCGCCGAAGTTTCAGCAGCTTTGAGGAGAGTTGCAGCGGAGCGTCATCAGCGCGCGGGAATAACAGCATTCATTGTCTGATCAGGGAGGAGAGATCATGCAGAGGCGCACATTCGTTACGCTTGCGGTTTCCGCAGCGCTTTTGAGTTTCACCAGCGGATTTGCCTATGCGCAGGAGGTGGTGAAGATCGGCGCCAGCGCGCCCAAGACCGGTCCGCTGGCAGGCGGTGCTGCGGTCACCCATTGGCCGAACGTCAAGATGTGGGTTGATGAGGTCAATGCGCGCGGCGGTCTCAAGATCGGCGATACGCAGCAGAAGATCGAGCTCGTCGAATACGACGACCAGACCAACCCGGAAAACGCGATCCAGAACATCCAGCGTCTGGCGACCGTGGACAAGGTCGACTTCATCGTTACCCCGTACTCGACCGGCATCAATGTCGCGACCGCTCCGATGATCGCGCAGCACGGCTATCCGCATATCACCACGAGTGCGGCGACCGACGGTGTCGAGGAATTTGCCAAGCGCTGGAACAACTCGTTCTGGATGCTGGGCACAGCTACGCAGCTTGCAAAGGGTGCGGTCGAGACGCTGGTCAAACTGCGCGACAAGGGTGACATCGGCAACAAGGTAGCGCTCGTCAATGTAACGGACGCTTTCGGCATGGAGCTTCTTGGCGCGGCAAAGCCGGCGCTGACTGACGCCGGGTTCGAGCTCGTCTATGAAGCGTCGTTCCCGCTCGGCACGCAGGATCTGGCCCCGGTCATCTCCTCTGCCAAGGCGGCATCGCCAGATGCCTTCGTTGCCTTCTCCTATCCGGGTGAAACCTTCGCCCTGACCGAGCAGGCGCAGATCCAGGGCCTTGATGTCGGCGCCTTCTACGTGGGTGTCGGCACGGCATTCCCGTCCTTCGCGGCGCGTTTTGGCAAGGCTGCCGAAGGCATCATCGGCATTGGCGGAGTCAACACGGACGATCCGAAGGTCAAGGACTACATGGAGCGCCATCAGGCGTCGGCGGGGCAGGGACCAGACTTCTGGGCCAGCGCCACGACCTACGCCGGTTTGCAGGTCCTTGAGCAGGCGATCGAACAGGCAGGCACGAAGGATCGCGCTGCCGTGGTGCAGGCCATCAAGGATGGAACCTTTGACACGGTCATTGGGCAGGTCAAGTTCCAGAACAACGTCAATCCGAACGTCTGGACCGTCGGCCAGTGGCGCGATGGCGCCTTCGTGGCGGTGGCCGCTGACGGCATCGAGATCTCGCAGGAGCCTGTGAAGAAGCAGGGCTGGGAATAACATCCTCGATCAACACGCTGGCGCGGTTCCAAGCCGCGCCGGCAGCCTATCGGTAGACGTGTTCCATGCAGATTCTTGTTACCGGCATATTGCTGAGCGGTACCTATGCGCTGATCGCGCTCGGCCTCACGCTGCAGTACGGCGTCGCGCGCATCATGAACATCGCCAATGGTGAGACGCTCGTTGCCGGCTGTTTCATCGCGTTCTGGCTCTATGTTTCCTTCACGATCAACCCGATACTGGGGCTCTTCGTCATTGCGCCGCTCGCCTTTGTGTTGAACTGGCTGATCTATGAGGTTGCCCTGCGCCCCCTCGTCAGGCGTGCGAAGAACCGTGGCCAGCTGGAGGTGGATTCCATTCTGGCAACCTTCGGCCTGATGTTCCTGCTGCAGGGCCTGATGCTTCTGGCTTTTGGCGGCGAGTACGTAAACTACCAGTTTCTGGCCGAGCGCTTCATGCTGTTCGGCTCCGCCTATGGCCTGAACCGCGTTGTAGCCTTTTGTGCTGCGGTGGTGATCGCAGGCGCGCTCTACTTCTTCCTCTACCATACACGGCAGGGCACGGCAGTCCGCGCCGTCGCGGCTGATCCCGCGTCTGCGAACCTCGTGGCAATCGATGTGGCGAAGACCTCGGCCATGGCCTTTGCGCTGGGTGGCGCCCTGACGGCCTGCGGCGGAGCGCTGCTCTCGACCTTCTACACCTTCAATGCCGCCATGGGCATTGCCTTCACCATGAAGGCGCTGATCATCGTGATCATGGGAGGCGTCGGCGATGTGCGTGGCGCGGTGCTCGCCGCCCTCATGCTGGGCGTGGCTGAAACGGCGGTCGCAAGCCTGATCGATCCGGGGCTCACCATCGCCGCGACCTATGCGCTGTTCATACTGGTCCTGCTGGTCAGGCCGCAGGGTCTCTTTGGAAGGCGCACCACATGAGTCCATTGCCTTTCAACCTGACACAAGAGGAGCTTAGGGCCGGTGCCGTAGGGGCCGCGCTTGTGATCGTAGCGGCACTTCTCCCGGTGTTCGATCAGGCCTATTACTTGGCGCTTGGCGTCAACATCATGCTCTATGCGGCGCTATGCACCGCCTGGACGCTGTTTTCCGGCCCGACGCATTACATTTCCCTCGCGTCTGCCGCCTTCTTTGGGCTCGGCACTTATTCGGTGGGTCTGGGCATCGACCATCTGCCGTTCCCGCTGCTGGTGCTGATCGGCGCCGGCTGCGGCGCTGTCCTCGCAGGCATTGTCGGCGTGGCGACGCTCCGGCTTTCCGGCGTTTATTTCGTGATCTTCACCCTCGGTCTGGCTGAGCTGGTGCGCCAGCTGGTGAGCTGGGGCCAGTCGAAGATTACGACGCGCATGGGCCTCTATGTCTTCACGGATTTTACCGAGAAGCACATCTTCTGGATGCTGCTGGCGCTGACGGTGCTGGTCTTCATCACCGGCTGGCTCATCAACCGCTCGCGGCTGGGCTTTGCCATGCAGGTGATTGGCAACGACGAGACCGTGGCGCGCCATGTCGGGATCGATACGGCGCGGGCGAAGATCATCCTCTTCATGATCTCGGGCGCCTTCATCGGCATCGCGGGGGCAATCTGCGCACCGCGCTATGCGTATATCCAGCCGAACTCCGCCTTCAACCCGACCATCTCGTTTCTCGTCGTCATCATGGCGCTGCTCGGCGGAACCAAGCGGCTGTGGGGACCGCTGGTGGGCGTCATCCCGTTCACGATCCTTATGGACTTTGTGACGGCGAAATTTCCTAACCACACATCCATCGTGATGGGCATCGCCTTCCTTGCGATCGTCTACTTCATTCCGAACGGCGTGACGGGGCTGATCGAGCAGGCGCGGACGAAGCTGCGGAGCCGCATGGGTGCGCCCGCAGTCAAGCCCGGGGAGGTGCAGCCATGAGCATGCCTGCACTTTCCGTGCGCGTGGCGCGCAAGACTTTTGGGGGCTTGGTCGCCGTCAATGACGTATCCTTCGATGTGCGGCAGGGCGAGCTTTTGGGCCTGATCGGCCCGAATGGGTCGGGCAAGACGACGCTGCTCAACCTCATTTCCGGAGCGCTGAAACCTTCAGGCGGCGAGATCCTGTTGGGCGGGCAACCCATTGGGGGGCTCGCTGCGCATCACATCGCTCAAAAGGGCGTGGCGCGGACCTTCCAGCTTGTCCGCGTCCTACCGTCGCTCGATGCCGAACAGAACGTGATGGCTGGCGCGGTGTTCGGCCATCGGCGCACCTGGGGGGCTGAAGCGCGCGCGTTGGCGCGCGAGCTGCTCCACCGTGTGGGTCTTGGCGGCCGCGAGCACGTGCCGGTGTCGGCCATGACCTACATCGACCAGAAGCGGATCGAGCTCGCCCGGGCGCTGGCGTCCGATCCGCGCGTGCTGTTGCTGGACGAGTGGCTGGCTGGCCTCAATCCCACGGAGCTCCAGGTCGGCATCAGCCTGATTGATGAGCTGCGGCGCGAGGGGCGCACGATCATCATGGTCGAGCATGTCATGGATGCGATCCGTACGCTCTGCGACCGCTGCGTGGTGATGTCGAGCGGGGTGAAGATTGCCGAGGGCAGGGTGGAAGATGCCCTGTCCGAGCCGGAAGTAGTGCGCGCTTACCTGGGGGACGAGGATGCTTGAAGTCAGTGACCTCGCCGTAAGCTACGGCCGCCATCAGGCGCTCGACGGCGTCAACCTTCGGGTGGAGAAGGGCGAGATCTGCGTCATCCTCGGCGCGAACGGCGCGGGCAAGTCGACGCTGCTCAAGGCCATCGCCGGCATGGTGCGCGCCGGGCGCGGTTCTGTGGTGATGAATGGCCGCAACATTTCCGGCATGAAGGCGCACCGGATCGTGGAAGAAGGCATCGCACTGGTGCCGGAAGGCCGCGGCATTTTCGGTGAGCTGACGGTGGCCGAAAACCTGCAGCTTGGCTCCTATGCGGCGCGTGCGCGCTCTCACGAAGCTGCCATGTTGTCAGAGGTATACCGGCTCTTTCCCCGTCTTGCCGAACGCAAGCGTCAGGTGGTTCGCACCATGTCGGGCGGTGAGCAGCAGATGGTTGCCATCGGCCGCGCGCTGATGTCGAGGCCAGAGATCCTGATGCTGGACGAGCCGTCGCTCGGCCTCTCGCCCTTGCTGACGCAGGAGCTCTTTCGCGCGCTGAAGGAAGTGGCGGAGACGGGCGTCGGCATCCTTCTGGTTGAGCAGAACGCCCGCCAAAGCCTGAAGATTTCCGATCGGGGCTACCTGATCGAGAACGGCCATGTGACGGGTGAAAGTTCCGCCGAGGCCATGATGAACAATCCTGACGTCATCAACGCCTATCTGGGTGGCGTCGGATCGAAGGATGCGGGCAAGCCCAGGCCGCAGGGCTGGATTTCGGCCACGGTCCAGGAGGGGCTTGGCGCGTTTGAACGGGCAGTCGAACAGCTCGCCATACGGGCTGGCCGGATCCAGGCGCTGTTCATCCGTGCGCTTCGGCGTGAACGTCCTATTCCTTCCGCATTCGTCGGCCTCTATGATCCTTCGAAGGAGGAGCCGCCCATGAACATCGCCGTGGAAAGGCCTGTGCCGATTGTCTCGGCAGACGCCCGTGCGCTCAGCGCCCGCGCCGGAGAATTTGCCGACCGCGCATCGCGTCGGCTGGCGCTGCACATGGCGGCTTGTCGTGGAGGGCAAAGCGCTCCCGTATCGCCGGACGCGCGTGAGATCAGCAATCGCGCCAGCGATCTTGCCCAGCAGGCGGCGGAGCGTCTTTCCGCACACATGGCAAAGCAGCGGAAGCCAGAGCTGCAAGACGCGGAAGAGCAGGATAAGTTCGAAGACGAACTCTCCAATCCGCTCATCGGCCACAACAGCCGCTTTGCCGAAGAGGAGGATGAACCCGCAGCGGAAGAGCCGAAGCCGGTGCCCAACGGCCACTGGTCGGTTGCAGATGGCATCGGGGCTCTGGTGGCTGAGCTTTCGGCGAAGCAGTCGGAGCAATGGCAGGCGCGAACCCGCAACAAAACCGCCTGGCCGGTCAGCGATGGCATCGCATCGCTCGTCGCCGAGGCTGCGGGCCAGCAGAAGGTGTCGAATGCCCTGCGGGGGAAGGATCTGACGGCCTATTCGGTGAAATCCGGGAGCTGGCCTGTGACCGGCAACATCGTGATGTTGATCGAGCAGGCGACGCACGAGCAGTCTAGTCCCGCCAAGCAGGCGGACGATGCCAAATCGAAATGAAAATGTTTCTGTGTGAGTAGCACTAGGAGGAAAAATCATGGCCCGCGTATTCGAAGGCATGTACATCGGTGGCAGCTGGTCTGCCGCCAAGAAGACATTCAAGGATCTGAACCCCGCCGACGGATCCGTCTGGGCTGAAGTGCCGGATTCCGGCCGTGCGGAAACGGCTGCGGCCATCGAGGCTGCACAGGCGGCATTCCCCGAATGGTCGAAACTGCCGTTTTCAAAGCGCGCGCACTATCTCCACAAGGCGGCCGAGATCTGGGAGCGCCGTCGTATGGAGATCGTCGACGCCATTCAGGCGGAAGGCGGCGGCTGGTTCGGCAAGGGCATGTTCGAAACAGGCTATGTGGTGGAAGTCTTCCATGCCGCCGCTGCCTCGGTCTGGCAGTCGACAGGCGAGGTGCTGCCCTCGGAATATGGCAAGGTCTCCATGGCCGTCCGCCGCCCGATGGGCGTCGTCTCCGTCATCAGCCCGTGGAACTTCCCGTGCATTCTGTCCGCGCGCGGCTTCCTCTTCCCGCTTGCAGCCGGCAACACCATCGTGCTGAAGCCCTCGGAAGAGACACCCTACCTGGGGGGGCTGCTATTTGCAGAGATCTTCGAGGAGGCGGGGCTGCCCAAGGGCGTCTTCAACGTCGTTACCTGCTCGCGCGACAACGTGATGGAGGTGGGCGACGAGCTGATCGAGCATCCCTACGTGAAGGGTATCTCCTTCACCGGCTCGACGGCCGTCGGTCGCCAGATCGCCGCCAAGGCCGGCGCGCATCTGAAGAAGTGCTGCGTCGAGCTCGGCGGCAAGGATTCGCTGATCGTGCTGGATGATGCCGAGATGGAGCGCGCAACCCAGGCGGCGAACTTCGGCTCCTTCATGCATCAGGGTCAGATCTGCATGGCGGTCGAGAAGGTGCTCGTGCACGAGAATATCTTTGACGATTTCCTCAAGCGTTTTGTGGAGCGCGCAGCCAAGCTCAAGGTGGGCGATCCGACCAAGAGCAAGGACCATATCATTGGCCCGCTCATCAACAACAAGCAGGTGGGCAAGGTCAAGGAACAGCTGGAAGACGCGATCGCCAAGGGCGCCAAGGTGGTGCTCGGCGGCAAGATCGAGGGACGTTACGTCGAGCCGACGATCCTGACGGGTGTCACCCCCGCCATGAAGATCTACCAGGAAGAGACCTTTGGACCTGTCGTCCCGGTAATCCCATTCCGCACAGACGAGGAGGCCATCCAGATCTCCAACGATACTGAGTACGGTCTGTCCGCGGGTGTGTTCTCGCAGAACGAGGCGAGGGCGCTTGCCATCGTCAACCAGCTGGACACCGGCAATTGCCACGTGAACTGCTCGTCCGTGAACGACGAGCCGCACGTGCCTTTCGGCGGCATCAAGGCTTCCGGTCTGGGCAAGCACGGCGGGCGCTGGTCGCTGGAAACGTTCACGGAGACCCGCTGGATCACACTCGATCGCGGCGGACGTCCGTTCCCGCCTGTGTTCTAAACTGCTTGCTGCAAGCAAAGGGCCGGCGCTTGGCCGGCCCATTTCTAGAGCCGCTCAGGTCCTGCCATGCAGGTGAACAGCTTTATCTCCTGATCCAGCAGCGTATCAGACGTTAGACAGCCTCAAGTGCTGCATGCCTTCCTGTGAAGGCTACCGGCGGGACTTTTTTCCGGATTTCGCGACAGCCTCGCCGGGAAGTTCCTCCTCTCCCTCGAAGCTCGCGTAGAGGTGCTCGGGAACACCTTTGGGTGCATCATACGCCTTCATGCACCACGGACAGCGGCGGGCGGCGGAAGGACGGGGCCCTGCACACGAGTGACAGAACCTGGCTAACATAGAAACCTCCACATTCAGGCGTGCCGGGTCATGCCGGTCACGGAAGAACGATCAATATATGCCGCCGGTTAGACGGCGCTCCTCTTGCGTGTGGCTGTTGCGGGACTGGTAAACCCGTCGCTGGCACACACGCTATGCAAGTCGGCTAATAAAGTGGCGAAATGATGCCTGATTGGCATAGTTACTATGGACATAATGTCCCCGCTGCCGGTTATATACAGAAGCTGTAACCGTTAATCCGCGCTCGTATTCGCTTTCAGGCCCAAATGGGATGCCAGTTCGCGCACGGCTACACCGCCGGCACGGTTGGCGCCAATGGTCGAGGCGGAAGGTCCGTAGCCTACGAGGTGTATGCGCGGATCCTTGGCGACCTGGGTGGCAAGGCGACCGGTCATGGTGATTCCGCCGTCCTCGTTGCGCAGCTGCAGGGGCGCGAGATGATCGAGCGAGCTGCGGAAGCCGGTGCACCAGAGAATGACGTCGGCCTTCATCTCGGAGCCGTCTTCCCAGCGCACGCCATGTTCGGTGATCTCGGTGAACATTGGCAGGCGGCTGAGCACGCCGCGTTCGCGCATCGCGTCGATCGCCGGTGATTTGGGTATGCCCGTCACGGAAACAACGCTGCTTGGCGGCAGACCCTGCCGCACACGCTCTTCCACCTTGGCGACGGCGGCCCGACCCAGTTCCGGTGTGAAGGACTGGTCCAGAAACTGCGGTTCACGCCGCGTCACCCAGGTGGTGGTCGTAACCCGCGAAATCTCGTCCAGCAGCTGTATCGCGGAGACGCCACCGCCGACAATGACGACGTGCTTGCCTCTAAACGCATCGGCAGTGCGATAGTCCCTGGTGTGCAGTTGCAGCCCCTGGAAACGTTCAGCGCCTGCAACTTCCGGGATGTACGGCGTTTCCCACGTGCCGGTCGCGTTTATGATGCCGCGAGCGGAAAAAAGGCCCTTGTCAGATTCGACGCGGAGCCGTTCTCCCCGGTCGCAAACCACCTGCACGTGGGCGGGACGCAGCACGCGCAGGTCGAACTTCTTCTCATAGGCGGCAAAGTAGGCCGGGACGGCGCTCGATGCCTGAACATCGGTGGAGGTGACATCGATCGCTTCCGTGAGCCCCAGGCCCGGAAGGTCGTGGATCTTGTTCACCGTGGATAGCGTGAGCGACGGCCACCGGTGCTGCCAGGCGCCGCCCGGCTGTGGCGCGTGATCGAGGACCAGAAAATCGCGCCACGGCGAAAGACCGAGCCTGCGCAGATGATACGCCGCCGACAATCCAGCCTGTCCGGCGCCGATAACGACGATGCCGATCTTCAGGAGGGTGACGGGGGCGCTATTGCTCACCTGCCTAGCTCATTGCCTTACCACGCGGATTTTGGCGGGATCACTCGTGCTCGTCGAGCGTGTTCTCGACTGCTGCGATGTTGAGCTCGAGCTGAGCGATCCGCTCCAGGCGGTTTCCGGCCGGGATCTGGCCAAGGGCAGCGGCCTCTTCGAGCAGCTTGCGCTGCTCCTCACGCATGGCGTTGGCGACTGTTTCGAGTTTCTTCTGCATGGTCTTCTCTATCGCGAAAGGCGTTGGTGCACCCTTAGAACATTTTTCCGGCGAAGGGAAACCGTCAGCGGATATGAAAATATACGGTGGGTGTTCCCGATGACTATTGCAACATCGTGAAAGCTATCGCTGCCGAATACTTGTGCGGCTGCCTATTTTCTCATCGCTCAAACCAGATTGACAGTTTTTTGGCGCGGCGACACAGTTGAAGCGGGCTGATTGAATCAAGGAGAACTTGAATGCGTAGAGGGGTTACCGCAATTGCGCTGCTGATGGCGCTTTCCGTAAACGCGTCTGCAGGCGAAGTACGCGGCAATGTTACATTCAATGGCCCGCTGGAGCCTGAGGGATCGGCCCGCGCGACGATGCAGAACCTGGTATTCGACGTGGCTTCGGCCTGGGCCAATTGCGATCGCGACGCCATGAAGAACGCGATGGCTGATGATGTTGATTTTTCCTATCCGACAAGCCGGGTGCAGGGGCTCGATGCCGTACTGGCTGATCTCGATGCCTTCTGTAATGCCGCCAAGGATACGAGCATCTATTTCCCGGCTGATGCCTTCTTCATTGATGAGGCGGCCGGGCGAGTCGCTGCCGAAGTCCAGTTCCGCACTTTTCAGCGGGGCAACAGGCAGGTCGTAAATGACGTCTGGGTCGCGCACGTAGAGGACGGCAAGATCACGGTCATCAAGGAATATCTCGACGGCCGCGTGAAGGATCTTCAGGCGCTGGGCGTTCTGGAACTCGAAGAAGATCCGGAAATGCTGACGCCATGGCCGCCGCGCACGGCAGAATGGAAGGACTGCTTCCCGATCGTGAAGGCTGCGCCGACGAACAGCTGCCCGGCGAAATAGTGCACTGGAAGAGCAGGCAGGCCGCCTTATGGGGGCCGTCTTCCAACCGAAAAAGGGACCGAAAGCTGAAGCGCTCGGTCCCTTGATATTCTTGGGTCTTACTTTTCTTCGATCAGGATATTTTCGATCGCAGCGATGTTCAGTTCCAGATAGGCGATACGCTGGAGCGCATTTCCGGCAGGTATACGGCCGCTCTCTGCTGCGTCTTCCAGCAGCCTACGCTGCTCGTCACGCATCAATTGGGCGAGGTTTTCGAGTTTGTTCTGCATGACCATTACATTCGGGCTAGATATGCTGATATCTTAAGAGCGGCTTTTGGCCTCTTGAGCAAGCCCAAACTGCCAAGCATCTCGAATCTTTCGTCAGCTAACCGCGAAAGTCTTAAGATCTGGCTTCCAGCCGCGACATTGACTTGTCAAATCATGGTCTGGCGGATGGCAGTTGGACCACTGATGCGGCTGAAAAGCCCGGGGCAGAATCACTGATCTGCTTTGACATTGGCCTTCAGAGTAAATAGGAACAGCGCAACATTTGCTGCGCGCGTCGCAGCTTTCCGCACGCTGATGTGCGAACTCCGAAAGTGAAGTTTTATGACTGATACCCATGCCGCTGTTCCTGCGCTTGCGCGAGCGTTGGCAAAACGCGGCTACGATACGCTTACCCCAGTCCAGGAAGCGATGCTCGATCCCGCGCTGATCTATTCCGATGCACTGGTTTCCGCCCAGACAGGCTCCGGCAAGACGGTGGCCTTCGGCCTCGCCATGGCGCCGACGCTGCTTGAGGAGAGTGAAGTCTTCGGCCGGGCGGCGACGCCGGATGCCGTCATCATCGCTCCGACGCGCGAGCTGGCGCTGCAGGTGAAGCGCGAACTCGAATGGCTCTATGAAGAGACGGGCGCAGTGATCGCAAGCTGCGTCGGCGGCATGGACATCCGTACCGAACGCCGTACGCTGGAACGTGGGGCCCATATTGTTGTAGGCACGCCGGGGCGTCTCTGCGACCATATCCGCCGCAATGCGCTCGATATCTCTGCGCTGAAGGTCGTTGTGCTGGACGAAGCCGACGAGATGCTCGACCTGGGCTTCCGCGAGGATCTGGAGTTCATCCTGGAGGAAGCGCCGGTTGAACGGCGCACCCTGATGTTCTCGGCTACGGTGCCTGCTGCCATCGCCAAGCTCGCCAAGCAGTACCAGCGCGATGCCATCCGCATCAAGACTGAGTCCGAGCGCAAGCAGCACGTCGACATCGAATACCGTGCGTTGATGGTTGCCGGTTCGGATCGCGAGCACGCCATCTTCAACGTTCTGCGCTACTACGAAGCGCCGACGGCAATCGTCTTCTGCTCGACCCGCGCAGCGGTGAACCATCTCACGGCGCGCTTCAACAACCGCAATGTTGCCGTTGTGGCTCTTTCCGGCGAGCTGTCGCAGACCGAGCGCAACCACGCGCTGCAGGCCATGCGCGATGGCCGCGCCCGCGTCTGTATCGCCACCGACGTCGCGGCACGCGGCATCGACCTGCCTGGCCTCGATCTGGTCATCCATGCCGACCTGCCGACGAATTCGGAAACGCTGCTTCATCGCAGCGGCCGTACGGGCCGCGCAGGGCGCAAGGGCATCAGCACGCTGATCGTGCCGACCAGCCAGCGTCGCAAGGCTGAACGCCTGTTGGGTGGCGCAGGCATCACCGCTGTGTGGGCGCATCCGCCTTCAGCGGACGAAGTACTGCGCCGTGATGACGAGCGGCTGCTCGCCGATCCGATCCTGCAGGAGGAAACCCGCGAGGAAGAACAGGCGCTTATTCAGACGCTGGTTGAGACGCACGGGGCCGACAAGCTCGCGGCTGCCTTCATCCGGCTTTACCGCACGAAGCATTCGGCGCCTGAAGAGCTCATCGAGGTGTCGCTTGGCTATCCAGACCGCAAGGCGCGCGCCGAGGGCGAAGGTGCTGCCCGCCGCGCCCCCCGCGAAAGCTTCGGACCATCCGTCTGGTTTTCGGTGTCTGTCGGTCGCAAGCAGAATGCAGAGCCGCGTTGGCTGATCCCGATGCTCTGCCGCAACGGCAATCTTTCCAAGGCCGAGATTGGCGCAATCCGCATGCAGGCGGATGAGACATTCGTCGAAATCGCTGCCGATCACGTCGATACGTTCATGCAGGCGCTCGGCAAGAACATGACGCTGGAGCGCGGCATCACCGTGCGTCAGCTTGAGGGCCCGCCGGATCTCACGCGCCGGTCAGAACCAAAGCCCTACCGGAAAAAGTTCGATGATCGCCCGTCGGACGACCGCCCGCGCGGCGAGTATCGTGGACGCGAAGAAGGCCGTGACGAGCGTCCGAGCCGCGGCTATCGCGACGATCAGGGCTCCGCGAAGCCCCGCAAGCGCGCCAGCCATGCGGATGGCCCGGCTCGGGACGATGCCGCGGCGGCCAAACCCTTCCGCAAGAAGGAAAAGCCAGGAAAGCGCGAGCGGGATACCCGCCGATAAGCACTCCAGGAAAAGCCCGCGAAAATCATCGCGGGCTTTTTTGTATGAGTGACAGTATACGGTGTCAGGCAGTACAATCCTGCTATGTCACATTGAGCACAGGTATATTGCTGGCTTTGATCTAGTAGATATCCAATATTGCTATCATCGAATTGGATATCTTCATGGACGTTCTGAATATTCAAGGATATCGGGGGAACGGTTCTCTTTCCCTGAACGCTCTTGAGACGCTGCGTGAGAAGGCGGTGAAGGGCCAGGACATCGGTTTGTTCGAGAAACTGTGGGACAAGATCAAGGATCGCTTTCTGGGAACCCATATCGGGGAGGCCAAGTCGCTGCTCTTGTCTATCCTTTCAGACAACACACCCGGTCCCGAGCGGCTGACCAACTTCCGCAAGCTCCAGCGCCTTGAGCGCCCTTGCTCCAATCCGGCGCTGGTCGAACTGGCGCAGACTGATGGCGCGTCGATCCGGATCATGGCAAGCCGCGGCGGTCATGTTGAGGCACGGCGCTCGGTTTGTCTCTATGAGTGTTTCATCCCGCTGCCGATGCAAAAGCAGGCCCTGGATCTTGAATGGGACCAGGACGCAGGCGCCTTTGTTGGTACGGGCTTGCCATGGCTCGGCTCTGCGATGGAGGACGACACGCTCTCGTTGTTCGACGGGTCATCGCTTCCAGGCGCCTGTCCGGGCGAAGTGGAGCTTGCATCAGATGTGCCCAGCGCAGAGGAATATGGACCGGAGCCGCTGCGCACAGAGCTCTGGATGTCCGCACCGAATACCTCTTTTTATCGACTGCTTGAGGTCTGACGGACGAAAGCATCCGCAGGTCGCAATTTCGCGCGTAAGTTGAGTAGGCTCGGTCTGGCGACCGGGCCTCTTTCATTTTGTGCCTGAGCTTGTTTTCAGCCTGTGCCGAGCTCCAGAAGTCATGCAGTGCAGCGTTGCTTTGAAGCTCGCGGGTGTCACTTGCGCGCCAACCGCCATAGGCAACCCTCAACAAATCGAAAGGGTTACGCCCTGCCTCACGGGCGAATCAGATGTTGCCTGCCTAGTCTATCGGCGTTGGAACCTTCTTCCACTCTTTTACTGTTCCTCGTGGCCTCTTCCTAGCCGGAAATCTGTCGCTCAGTTGGGGGGATACGAGGTGGACAACCTGCGCATCTACCACAACTGGGTGTTGTGATTATAGTTAATAACTGTAATCTCAATTAACTAGAGGGGCTGCGTGGGGAGTCTACGCATGGGAACGGTGGCAGGCTTGGCCGATGCCGCGCAGCGAACTGCTGCCGGTTTTATACGAAGAGTTCTCGCGCGCAGCACCGGAGGGCCAGGTGGCTTTCTCCATTCTCTCGGTTTCATTCCCCTTTTGGCGATCGCAATCGCCCTTTTTTTCGCCTTTTGCAGCTCTGAAGTGTTGGCAGATGATCCCCCGCCGGCTCCTTCAGCCACTTCCCAGGTGGGTGCGCAAGTCACCAATCCGATAACCAACACGGCAACGACGGTCGCGGCGCTGATCGTCGATCCGGTCGGAACGCCCACAGCGGGCAATACAGCCTTCGTCAGGACCGACGACGGTTACGTGTTCCTGGTCAAAACGGTTGGTGAGAAATTCTACAATAGCGACAATCCCCCGCTTGAATTTCAAATTACCGCGATTTCAAACGGCGATGCGATTGTCGCAAATGCGCTCGCCGCTGCACCGATTTCATTTGCGCTGGGCCAGACCACGGTCGAGTTCAACAACGGCTTTGCCGGCGCCGATACGCCAGGATCCGTCACACCGCCAGAGGAGGTGGTGGGCGCCGACGGGGTCAAGCAGGTTGTTTACGGCAACAACGGTAGCAACGGCCGGGATGGCGCGTTGGTGGTGCCGCCGAACTCTGGCGGTGATGGAGCCGCTGGTCCCCTAAACGAAAAAACACTGACGCAGAACGTCAATACCAGTACAAAAATCGGGTGGGAAATCGGCAGCGTTGGGGGCAACGGTGGTAGTGGTGGCGACTCCTATTTAAGCTTCTGGGACGGGCGTGATGGCGGCGACGGAGGGGCGGGTGGCCGCGTCATCGCCACTCAAGCACAGTCCAGCACTATTCAGACCACGGGTGACAACCATCACGGCGTTTTTGCCTATAGCCGCAGCGGCAAGGCAGGTAACGGCGGCAGCGGGTTTGCCGCGCCCGGAGGTGGTACCGGAGGCCATTCTTCGGATGGTGGCCGTGTTACGGTCAATCAATATGGCGGGATATTTACAAACGGCACCAATGCTCACGGCATATACGCACTCAGCGTAAGCAACAACGGCGGCAACGGCGGGTCACAGTGGGGACTCGTCGGGCAGGCGGGAAACGGCGGCTATGGTGGTAACGGCGGTCAGGTGGACGTCAATACGTTTGCCGGCGCAGGGATACTAACCGAAGGAAGATTTTCTCACGGCATCCTGGCACAATCGATCGGCGGTACGGGCGGTTCGGCCGGAACGAGCGGTAATCTGCTGGTCTCGCTCATTGGGGCGGCTGACAATGGCGGCAACGGTGGTGCAGTCAACGTTTCGCATGGCGGCGCCATCGAAACGCGTGGTTATGCATCGCGTGGCATTGTCGCGCAGTCGATCGGCGGCGGCGGCGGCGAAGGCGGAGCGGCTGCCGGGCTTGTTGCTCTGGCGATGGGTGGTGTTGGGTCGAACGGCGGATCCGGCGGTGCAGTATCAGTCCAGATTAGCGGCACAGGATCGATCGTTACCGGAGGCAAGTTTGGCGACGGCGTCCTGGCGCAGTCGATCGGCGGTTCCGGCGGTGAGGGGGCGCAGGCATCCGGTCTGATCAGCGTCGGCGGCAACGGTTCCAAAGGTGGCGATGGTTCGACCGTATCCGTCAGCAACTTCGGTTACATCGAAACGCGAGGCGAAGCAGCACGAGGCATCGTTGCTCAGTCGATTGGCGGTGGCGGAGGTGATGGCGGTAACACGGGCGGCATGGTCGCCGTGGGAGGTAGTGGCGCAGCTGGCGGCAAGGGCTCTACAGTCAACGTAACCAACGATGGTATCATAAGGACGCGCGGCAGCGATGCGATGGGCATTCTCGCGCAGTCGATTGGCGGTGGCGGCGGCAATGGCAGTTCCGCTGGAGCGGTTGGCGCCTTTGCCGGCGTTGCAATTGGCGGCACGGGCGGTGGGGGCGGAGCCGGTGGGACGGTCAACGTCACCCTGTCCGATACCGATACCAGTTACGCTTCCCTAATTGAAACCATTGGCGATCGCTCAACCGGGGTTTTCGCGCAATCGGTTGGCGGCGGCGGCGGCAATGGTGGCGGCGCCGTCAGTGTAGCCGCAGGCGCGTTTGGCGCTGCCTCGATATCAGTCGGCGGCGAAGCGGGAGATGGCGGCGCGGGCGGCACTGTCATCCTGACAGGCCAGGGCGATGCATCCGTCCAGACCGGCGGCGAAGATGCAGCAGGCATTCTTCTCCAGTCCATCGGCGGTGGCGGTGGTAATGGTGGGTACGCAATTTCCGCGGCCGCCTCGGCAGGACCTGTAAACGCATCATTGGCCGTTGGCGTCGGTGGTTCCGGCGGCAAGGGTGGCGTCGGTGGCGAAGTGCGCGTCGGCACGTTGGACGGGAACGGCAATCTCCTGGCGCCGGGCTTCTCCGGCGACGTTCTGACAACCGGTACCCGCTCTGCCGGCATGATCTTCCAGTCGGTCGGCGGCGGTGGTGGCAATGGCGGTCTGTCCGTTGCTGCTTCTGGTGGTGGGTCTGTCCTGTTCTCCGGCAATGTTTCCGTTGGCGTCGGCGGCTCTGGCGGCGACGGCGGTCAGGGTGGTCGTGTTCGCGTCTATACCGATGCCAATGTCACCACCACGGGCAGCCATTCCGTTGGCCTCCTGGCTCAATCCGTTGGCGGCGGCGGCGGTAACGGTGGCGGCAGCATTGCCGCCGGTTTCTCTGCAGCTGCTGGCAATGCAGTCAGCATCAATGTCGGCGTCGGCGGCAGCGGGGCGGCCGGGAGTGCTGGCGGCGCTGTCGATCTGATCGCGTCAGGCGATCTCATCCGTACCACGAACCAATTCTCTACAGGTATTATTGCGCAGTCCATCGGTGGTGGTGGTGGTAATGGCGGTTACACCGTTGCCGCCGGCGGTGCCGGTGGAGGGGTGAGCGCGGGGGCCGTCAATGTAGGCGTTGGTGGTAGCGCTGGCGGTGGCGGTGCTGGCGGAGCGGTCAACGCCCGAATAAACGCGGCCGTTCTCACGGAAAAGGATGACTCCGGCGCAATACTGATTCAGTCAGTGGGTGGCGGCGGCGGTAATGGCGGCTTCTCGGTAGCAGCCGGTGCAGCCGGCGGCGGCACAGGCGCGGGCGCTGTTTCGGTAGGGCTCGGCGGCTCTGGCGGCGCCGGCGGCGCCGGAGGCGCAGTCATTGCAGCGATCAACGGCGACGTGTTGACCAAAGGCGAGCGTTCCTCCGGTGTGGTTGTTCAATCGATTGGCGGCGGTGGCGGTAACGGCGGATTCTCCGTATCGGGCACGCTGACGGGCGCGGGCTCGGCAAGCGGGGCTGTTTCAGTCGGCCTTGGTGGCTCCGGCGGCACGGGCGGAGTTGGCGGGACGGTCCTTGCAACAGTCGACGGCGATGTGACAACCGAGAAATCCGATTCAACTGCCATCCTTGCGCAGTCGGTCGGCGGTGGCGGCGGTAACGGTGGGTTCAACGTCTCCGGGACAATTAGCGGATCGGGAGCGAGCAGCGGTGCAATTAGCGTCGGCCTTGGCGGCGGCGGCGGATTTGGAGGCGACGCGGGGACCGTGACGCTCACCAACAACGGTTCTGTTTCGACATCGGGCGCTCGCTCGTCGGGTGTCGTGGCACAGTCAATCGGCGGCGGTGGCGGCAATGGCGGCTTCAATGTCTCGGGAACCATCAGCGGATCGGGCGCCAGCGCCGGCAGCATCAGCGTCGGCCTTGGCGGCAGCGGAGCCGGAGGTGGCGACGCCGGAGCGGTGAATGCAATCTCGACGGGCCGGATCCTGACCACGGGGAATTCGTCCTCTGGTTTCGTCGCGCAGTCGATTGGCGGCGGTGGCGGCAACGGTGGTTTCGATGTCAGCGCGGCCCTGTCCTTCGGGGGTGCCGGATCGGGTTCGATCGGTGTAGGCCTGGGCGGCAGTGGTGCTGGCGGAGGTGACGGCTCAACCGTTACAGCCCGCACCGAGGCCTTTGTAGAGACCCGTGGCAACGCCTCGATCGGCATCCTTGCCCAGTCGGTTGGGGGCGGCGGCGGCAGTGGCGGTTTCAATGTCACCCCAACTGTCTCCGGATCGAGCGCTGGCGCCGGCGCCATTTCTGTCGGTCTTGGTGGAAGTGGTGCTGGTGGTGGCGACGGCGGTGCCGTCGACCTGACGGTCAAAAACAGCGTGGTGACCAGGGGTGCGCAATCGGCAGCTGTCGTGGCACAGTCAATTGGCGGCGGCGGCGGCAGTGGCGGTTTCAATGTTTCCGTCGCAGGTACTGGAGCAGGAGCAGGGTCCGGCGCGATCGGCGTGGGCATCGGCGGGCGGGGTGGAACCGGAGGCAATGGCGGGACGGTCACCAGCAACGTAACCGGCAATCTTCTGACCATTGGCGCCGACTCAACCGGTCTCCTCGTGCAATCCGTCGGTGGTGGTGGCGGTAATGGCGGGATGAATGTCTCGGCAGCCGTAGCAATGTCACAAGCCGGAGCGTTCGGCGCTTCCGTGGGCCTCGGTGGCACGGGCGGCGGTGGCGGTGACGCCGGCGACGTAGAGTCCGAGCTCGTCGGCAATGTTGCAACGGTTGGCAAGGGTTCCTCCGGCGTTGTGGTGCAGTCGCTGGGCGGCGGTGGCGGCAATGGCGGTCTCAATGTTTCCGGCACGGTGACGGCTTCCACCACGAGTTCCGGCGGCGTCTCGGTCGGTATCGGCGGCAGCGGCGGTGACGGGGGTAACGCGGGAAAGGCTGAAAGCACCATCGAAGGCAACGTGCTGACCGTTAGCGACAATTCAGGCGGTGTTCTTGTCCAGTCGGCCGGCGGTGGGGGTGGAAACGGCGGTATCAGCGTTTCCGGCGCGGTGAACCTCAGCAGCAGCGGTGGCGGTGCAATTGCGGTCGGGCTTGGCGGAAGCGGCGGCGGTGGTGGCGACGCTTCCACGGCGGTCAGCCGGATGACTGGCAATGTCATGACGATAGGCGCCGATGCATCGGCATTCACGGTGCAGTCCGTTGGCGGAGGCGGCGGCAATGGCGGTCTCAACGTCAGCGGTGCGATCAGCCTTGCTGGAACCGGTTCTGCAGCGGTGGGCGTCGGCATTGGTGGATTCGGTGGCGATGGTGGCAATGCCGCAGACGTCGAAGGTATTTTAGCCGGTGATGTCCGCACCTTTGGCGACCGTTCGAGCGGCGTCGTCGTGCAATCGCTGGGCGGCGGCGGCGGCAATGGTGGCCTTAACGTTACCGGTACAATCAGCTTTGCGGGCGAGGGCAGCGGTTCCGTCGGCTTCGGCCTCGGCGGAATGGGTGGCTCGGGCGGCAATGCTGGAACCGCGTTTGGTGACGTCAAAGGCACCATTGCGACACGGGGCGAAGATGCAACCGCGGTCCTGGTCCAGTCACTGGGCGGTGGTGGCGGCAACGGCGGTCTCAATGTCACCGGCGCGGTCAGTTTTGGCGGAAAGAAGTCGGGTGCGGCCGCGATCGGCGTCGGTGGTTTTGGTGGTGACGGTGGCTATGCCAGCGATGTAACCGGTATCTTTGCCGGCGAAGTCCTGACCACGGGCGACCGTTCGGCCGGCGTTGTGGCGCAAAGCCTTGGCGGCGGCGGCGGCAACGGCGGGATCAACATCTCAGCCGGGCTGTCGGTCGCGAAGGATTACTCGGGTGCATTGGGCCTCGGCATCGGCGGCTTTGCAGGTGGCGGCGGTGTAGCCGGATCAGTTGATCATAAGGTTGCCGGCTATGTGCAGACCGAGGGGCACGAGTCCGTCGGCATCCTCACCCAAAGCCTTGGCGGTGGTGGTGGCAACGGTGGTCTTAACGTGACCGGCGTTGTGTCCCTGGAGCGCCACACGGGTGCGGCTGTGGGACTTGGTGTTGGCGGCTTCGGTGGAGATGGCGCTGATGCGGGCGCCCTGACTGCGTCCAACGTTACCGGGGGGGTCTTTACCTTCGGGAACCGGAGTTCGGCGATCGTTACGCAGAGCCTGGGTGGCGGCGGCGGCAATGGCGGCATCAACGTTTCCGGTGCCGTAAATCTTTCCCAGGAAAACGGTGGAGCTGCCACGCTCGGCCTTGGAGGCTTCGGCGGCGGTGGCGGCAACGGCGGGGCCGTCGAAAGCATCGTTCGTGTAGCAGACGACGACAGCATCACCACGCGCGGCGACCGAAGTATGGCGGTGCTTGCGCAATCGGTCGGCGGTGGCGGCGGCACAGGCGGAGTGAACGTCAGCGGTTCCGTCAATCTTACCGGAAAGGGCGGGGCAGCTGTCGCGCTGGGAGTCGGTGGCTTCGGCGGCGCGGGCGGCGATGCCAGTTCTGTGACGCTGGATGTGATCGGCTCGGTCAATACTTTCGGCGATCGGTCCCATGGCCTCATGGCCCAGAGCCTCGGCGGCGGCGGTGGCGTCGGCGGCACCAACATTTCAGGCGCGCTCGCACTGGAAAAGCCGAGTGGATCTGAATCGATCTTCTCAATCGCTGCAGGTGTGGGCGGTTTCGGCGGCGGCGGCGGCGATGCCGGTGCGGTCAGCGTCTCCTACAGCGGTACCCTGATCGCGTTGCCGCGCACCATCGACGGCGACGAGGTCACGATCAAGCAGACCAAGGGTGCAAACGGTCTCGTCGCCCAGTCGATCGGCGGCGGCGGCGGCGAGGGTGGGCTCAACGTCAGCGCCGGCCTTGCCATCAGCAGCAAGCCGGGCGCGGGTCAAACCGAATCCAAGTCCTACGGTGTTCTGGTGGGCGTCGGTGGTTTCGGCGGGGTTGGCGGCGATGCTTCGACCGTTGATGTAGACGTCGCTGAAGGGAGCTTCATTCGGGCGCATGGCACCGGACGCTCCGGCATTCTGGCGCAGTCGGTTGGCGGCGGCGGCGGCAATGGTGGCCTGAACGTCAGCGGTGGCCTGGTCTCAGACACATCGTTGATCGTCGGCGTTGGCGGCATGGGCGGCAATGCGGGGCGTGCGGGCGACGTGACCGTCACCGCGCGCGCCGACATTGAAGTAACCACAGATCCCGCGAATCTGGTGGCTCCTGATGATGAGGAGAGCTTCGAGGAGAAGCTGCGGGATATCTTTGGTGACGCCATCATCGATGACATGGAAGAGATGGTGGAATCGAAAGGCCTGAAGACGCTTCTTGTTGATCTCGGCATGTTCAAGAGCGAGGAGATGCCCGAGACCGAGGGTTCAGCTGGCGTGCTGGCACAATCCATCGGCGGCGGCGGCGGCAATGGCGGCCTGAACGTTTCCGGCGGCGTCGCGATCAACAAGGACGGCAAGGTTCCCTCGATCACCTTCGGTATCGGCGGCTTTGGCGGCGCGGGAAGTGTGTCCGGCGACGTCATGGTTGATCACGCCGGAACCATCGTTGTCGAAGGAAACTGGAAGCACGGCATCCTTGCCCAGTCGATTGCGGGGGGCGGCGGCAATGGCGCGCTGAACGTGACCGGGCAGTTCAACTGGGGCAGTTCTGAAAGCACCGGTGGCGCAACGGATCTCAGCGTTGTCGCAGGACTTGGTGGCCACGGCGGCGTGGGCGCAGACGCAGGAGACGTCGAGGTCATTTCCACTGGCGACATCTTCACGCGAGGTTATCACGCCCGTGGCATCTTCGCCCAGTCGGTGGGCGGAGGCGGTGGTACAGGCGGCATGAACATCGCGGCTGTGGGCACCAAGGACAGCACCCCCGTGGCGATTGGAATCGGCGGGTTCGGGGTGAGCGGCGGTGATGCCGGGAACGTGCGTGTCGTTCGCGGAACTGAGCTTCAGTCTGCTGGCATGATATATACTGACGGCATCGGCGCCCATGGCATTGAGGCCAGCAGTATCGGTGGCGGTGGCGGTGATGCCGGCATCAATGCCGCTATCGGCATCAGCAAGACAACAGGATCGGGTAGCAACGGCGGTTCAAAGGACGACCGCAAGGACGTGGTGCACGACGGCGTCGACGCCAAAGTGGGCAGCAACATAACCGACAAGGTCGACAGTGTTGATTCACCAGATGACGGTGGCAGTGGTGGCGGCGACAAGAAGACGGTGAATGGCGCGGTGATCGCCATTGGTGGTTCTGCCGGCAATGCTGGGAATGGCGGTGATGTAGACGTTGAGCACTTCGGCAACATCGTTACGGTTCAAGACGGCAGTTCCGGTGTCTTTGCACAGTCGGTTGGCGGTGGCGGCGGCAACGCCGTCCTCAGCCTCGGCCTGATAGCAGCTACCGGTGATTCATCCGACAACAAGGCCTTTGGCCTGGCCATCGGCGGCGGTACGGGAGACGGGGGCAACGGCGGCAAGGTCAATCTTGCCAATGTTGGAGACGTCGTCACCCTGGGCGACGACTCTCATGGTATATTCGCGCAGTCCATCGGCGGTGGCGGCGGGAATGCCGGCTACAACTTCCTGCGGACAGGCACTGACGGCGGCAACGTCAACATCAAGATCGGCCGGGTCGGCGGGATCGGCGGGAGTGCTGGCGATGTTTTCGCCAGCAGCAACGGCGATGTCATAACGAATGGGGCACGCTCCCACGGCCTCTTTGCGCAGTCGATCGGCAACGGCGGCGGCAACTCCTCCTTGGTATCAGTGTCGCTGACAGCTGCTGCAGAGGAAGAAGGAAAAGACGGAGATACCTACGCTGTAAAAGTAGGTCTTCAAGGTGGTGAAGGTGGTTCCGCCGGGAATGTTACGGCCGAGGCCGCGGGTCTTCTCTATACGCTTGGTGATGATTCCTATGGCGTCTTCGCGCAGTCGGTCGGCGGCGGCGGCGGCAATGCCGGGCGCGTTGGCGGGACGGCAGGCACGGGAACATCTTTCTCAGTAAACATTGGCGGTGAAGGCGGAACAGGCGGAACGTCGGGTGATGTCGAAGTCACAAGTGTGGCTCGTGTCGGGACGGAAGGCGCCCGTGCGATCGGAATCTTTGCGCAGTCCGTAGGCGGTGCAGGCGGCACCGGCAGCGTGATCAAGGGCGGCACCAGTGCCCTTGTCGGTACGGTGCAGACCATCAAGGGATCGGAAACAGGCACAACAACTGACATCAATATCGGCGGTTCCGGCGGTACCGGAATGACGTCAGGTGACGTCACGGTCCATAGCGGCGGTGAAGTATCCACCCTGGGAGACAACGCCCACGGCATCCTTGCCCAGTCCATCGGCGGTGGCGGCGGTATGAGCGGGGCAATCAAGAATGTTGTCGTCAACGTTCGGTCGACTGTTGCAAGCAATTCCACGATGTCGATCGGTGGTAGCGGCGGAGAGGGAGCCGCATCCGGCGACGTCAAGGTAACCAACGATAGCTGGGTCAGCACGGCAGGGAAGCAGGCGGCCGGCATCTATGCCCAGTCGGTTGGTGGTGGTGGCGGTGACGCCCAGCAGATTGCCAATATCATCAATGGTCGCACCGCAGACAACAGCGCCCGCAATGCGCTTATGATCGGCGGTTCTGGTGGAACGGGTGGAACCGCCGGCGCCGTGGAAGTCATCAATGGTGCTGATGCAGTCATATTCACCGAGGGCGAACAGAGCCATGGCATCTTTGCCCAATCAGTGGGTGGTGGTGGCGGCAGCGGGTCTGACATTGAATCGATCATGGCGATCAGTGGGGCTGACAGTCAGGCAAACACCAAGCGTAGCCTGCAACTTGGCCTCGGTGGCTCGGGCGGTACAGGCGGCACGGGCGGGACCGTCAAGGTTCAAAACGACGGTACCATCGTAACGTTGGGAGACCGGGCGCATGGGATCATAGCGCAATCGGTCGGCGGTGGTGGCGGCAATGGCGGCCAATCCATCTTTGGGTCCACCGGCTTGAGGAATGGTAACGGTTCCGATCCCACCATGGCACTAATGATCGGCGGCGAGGGCGGATCCGGCAATGCTGCGGGCAATGTGACCGTCACCAATACCGGTATTATCGATGTCAGCGGTGCCGGATCTTACGGCATATTGGCCCAATCCGTTGGTGGCGGCGGCGGCAATGGCGGAATGGCCGCATCACTTTCCCTTGCGGGGCTGGTCGAGCAGGCAAAGGGTACGTCCTATGCCAGGCTCGCGGTAGGTGGTGCAGGTGGCGATGGCTCCAATGGTGGAGATGTAACCGTCAATCACAGCGGCACAATCTATGTCCGCGGCGAAAATGCTTACGGCATCTTCGCTCAATCCGTGGGCGGTGGAGGTGGTAATGCCGGCCTATCGATCTCGACCCCCGCGGTGATGGCGGCGGATTACACGATTTCCACTTTGCTTGGAGCTCGTGAGGGTTCCAACGGAACGGCGGGAACCGTCGAGGTCAACAGCACTGGCGACATACTCGTCACGGGCGCCGGCAGCCAGGCAATCTTCAGCCAGTCGGTGAACGGTGGTGGCGGCAATGTGGAGACGTTCCTCGACTTTGCCGCGGTGACAGATGCCCCAGGATCCGAACCCAATCGCGGCATCATCCTCACCAGCATAATGCAGCTGGGCGGTGACGCCGTGAACGGCATGTTCGGCAGTGACATCCTGCAGCAGCACACAGGCGAGATCGCAACCACTTCCGACCGCTCTTCGGGAATGATGCTGCAGAGCATTGGCGGCGGCGGCGGCAATGCAACGACGATCGTGAAGGGCAATGGTGGAACGGCGTCCATTTCGGCAATGCTGGGGGCCATCAACACCAGCGATGCGGCGGGCGGCAATCTGGCCGCGAGCCGGACTGGCGCTGTAACGACGCTCGGCCATCTGTCGAGCGGAGGAACATTCCAGTCGATCGGCGGCGGCGGTGGCCGGCTCGTTGTCGTAGGCGACCCGGAGGCGGGTGGATATAGTACCGCCAGTATTACTCTCGGCGCTGATCCCTCCTTCTTGAACGCGGGCGGCAATGTAGAGCTGGAGCTCAGTGGTGACCTCAATACCGACGGAGACCATTCCAGTGGGCAGATCGTTCAATCCATCGGCGCCGGTGGAGGAGAAAGCTATATTGTAGGGTTGGATCAGGTGACTGTTACATTGGGCGCCACTGACGGGTCGTCGGGCGATGGTGGTCACATCGCCTTGTCGAACACGGGGAACACCGCGACAAGAGGAAGGCTGTCCCACGGGTTCGTGATCCAGAGCATTGGCGGCGGCGGTGGGCTCGTTGGCACGGATTTGGATGCCTCTGCCATCGATTTAATCCTGTCCACGGACAACGCCGGTGACGGCGGTGACATCGAGTTCACCAACGAAGGCTATGTCGTCGTGACCGGCGATGATGCCGTGGGCGTGTTGGTCCAGAGCCTCGGCGGTGGCGGCGGTTCAGTTGACGCCCTCTACCGCAACACGGCGGGCGGCGATGGACGCGGCGGCAGTATTGCCCTTAACCTGACGGGTAACATTCTGGCGGTCGGCAACCGCGGCATCGCCGTCATGGCACAATCCGCTGGCTCCGGTGGTGGCGACAACATCGATATAGCGCTCGATGGGGTGATCATCGGTGGTAGTGAGGATGAGGATGATCCCAATGGAGCCGGTGCTGCCGGCAGCACGGCGGGTCCCGCTGCCATCGTGATGGATGGTGGCGCCGACAACTCACTTTCACTCTCTGCTGACAGCTTCCTCATGGCGTTCAACAACCGCATCATAAGCGGCGGGAGTGGATCCGATCATGTGTTCCTGCATGGACGGGCAGTAGGCGACATTCACCTGGGCGGCGGCGTGAACGAGATGACTGTGTCGGAGGGCGCTGCCTTTTACGCACAGGATCAGGTGGACCTGGGAGCAGAGGGCCTGCTGCACATCGATGGGCACTTGTATCTGGGTGGTGTGGCTTACCTGGCAGACAGCAGTCTGACGAAAGAAACACAGGCGTCAGAGTTTCAGGTCACCAGCAATGTCAGCCAGACGACCATGCTGAACGGGTCGATCAGCTTTGGCAGCGCCGCGACCTACACGCCGGATGTCTACTTCCTCCAAAGCGGCGCCGCCGGTGGAGACAGCGACCTCATCATTGCAACGGAAGACGCGACGATATCCGGTACAGTACGTCCCGTGCTGCACAGGCTCGATCGGGCGCTGCCTCTGGTGTTGATCGATGCGGGCGGCCTGACTGCCGATCTTGGAACGCAGGTAATCGGTACGCCGGTCATGAGCTACTCGATCGGCCTCAATGGTCCGACCGGTGATGGCAGCACGATCGATCTGGTGCCTACGGCTGACTTCCAGATGTCGGGCATGAACCGAAACCAGACCCTGGCGGCACAGCACATCAACCGTGTTCTGACCGGCCAAGGGTCTAGCGCAATGGGACCAATGTTTGCGTTGATCGCCAATATGGAGAACAGTGAGCAGGTGGTTCATGCCGTCGACCAGCTGATGTCGGAGGACTATGCGGCCACTCAGGTGGATGCGCTTTATTCAGGCTATCGGTTCACACGCACCATGGCGGATTGCGGTTACAACAATTTCGCCGCTCTGGTCGAAGACAATAGAAGCTGTCTGTGGATCAATGGCGGCGTAAGCTCGGTCGAACGCCAACCATCCTTCGAGTATCGCAGCCTGGGCACCCGTGCCGTAGCCTTCACCGGTGGCGTCCGCATGCCGATCAACGACAATCTCTATGTCGGTTTCGGCGCTCGCGTTGAAGATTTCAAGCTGACCAGTGGCGATTATTTCTCTGCGGAAGGGAAGCGGTTTGGAATGGGCGTGTCGCTGACGAAATATCAGGGGCCATGGGAGGTTTATGGTATTCTCGATGGAAGCACGGCCCACTACGAAACGCAGCGCTTTATCGACATCGCCGGCAGGTTGCCTGGTGGAGACGCTGTTATCGGCGGTTTGGCCTATGCGAAGCAGCACGTCGGCCAAGCCAATCTCCGGCTGGGCACAGCCTACCGGTTCCAGTCAGAGGACAGCCCGGCCTATCTCAAGCCTTCGCTGTATTTCGACGCCAGCTATCTCTACTCCGGTGCGGGTTCCGAAAGGAACACTGCCTACGGTCTGGATCTGTACAGAACCCGTCAGTGGATTGTGACCGCCACACCATCGCTGGAACTGGGTATCGGGATGCAGCCGACGGAGACAATCGGGTTGCAGGCGTTTGTTCGCGGTGGGGTGAGCTTTGCCAGCAAGGATGATGTTTTTGTGAACGCGTCCTTTGTTGGTACGGATTCATCAGACGGCGTCTTCCGCAACTACAGTCAGATCGGCGATATAACCGGACGGCTGAATGCTGGTCTGACACTTTTTTCCAAGGATGACACCGCGCGTCTGACCTTGGGTTACGAAGGCCAGTGGACCAAGGATACAGTGGGCCACACGGCGACTGCTAATTTCAGTCTGCGCTTTTAGGGGGAAGTGTGAAGCATGAATGAAACGAGAATGAAAACTGCTCTGGGGCTGGTGCTTGCCATATCCATGTTCAGCGGCGTGAATGCACAAGCGCAGCAAGCTCCTGCAAATGCGAGTGAAACGCCGGCGCGCCCTTTGTGGCTCATGTCTTGCTCGAACGAGCAGAAGCCTGAAGAGTTGCTGTGCGAATTCTCCCAGAGCCTGGTCATGACACAGGGCAATCAGGGGCAGAGATTGGCGACCGCATCCTTCAATCGCGTAGCCGGCAAGGCCGAGACAAAAGCAGCGTTCACCGTGCCTTATGGGGTCAGCCTTCCGGATCCGGTGCGGGTCCTCGTCGACAATGTGGAGCTTGGAACTCTGACATGGCGCAGCTGTGACCTCGGTGGCTGCTACGCCGACGCGGCAGCCGCCGGAGCTTGGCTGGACGCGATGCGAAAGGGCAAGGAGTTGGTGGCCGCGTTGAAGACGCGCGATGGGCGCGACCTTGCCTTCACCTTCAGCCTGGATGGGTTTACCAAAGCCGAGCAGATGCTGCCGTAGCCACACCTTTAAGTGCGGGAATGCAACCACAGGGACAGTCAGGACACATGGATCGCTGCAGCGTTTTCACTGATCCGCTGAAACGATCCCTGTCTCTATTGTAACGCAATGGAGGGATGGAAAGCCGGTTTCCACTTTTCCTGGAGTCGTCCAGTGTCCAAGGGTGCTGGCCCTGTGGTTTTCAGTGCTCCCGGTTTACCGTTTTGCTCGGCTGTAAACCTGGAGCGTAGCATCAAGAGGCATCAGGAGGCATCAAGAGGCATCGAGAAGCTTTTGCATGGCTGAAGCCGTATCCGGCGTCGCTGGAAAGAATGTTTCGATCGTCACTTCAGAAAGGGTCACGTCAACGGCCGTGCCAAACACCGTCGTGGTGCTGATGAAGGAGAGGGAACCTTCATCGCTCTCAATGGTCAGGGGTACGGCGATCCCGTTCCCCACTGCCGGAGCAGGCCTGGATGATTGCGCGTGAGGCGGTATCGGATAGGCCTTCAGTTCTTCCAGCAATGCCGCAAGTCGAGGTGAAGCGGAGACATCGAGCTCATGGCTGAGGCGCGCAAGAACGTGAGCCCGCCACTCCCTGAAATTGAGAATGCGCCTTGCAAGACCGTCCGGGTGCAGGCTGAGACGCAACACGTTGACCTCGCCGGCGAGGAGATGGTCCGCCACGCCCTTCAGCAGAACGCCAACAGCCTTGTTGGCCATGATAAGCGTCCAGTTGCGATCCACGGCAAGCGCGGGGTTAAGCCCATGACCATGCAGGATCTGTTCCACCGCTGCCCTTGCTGAAGCCAGTTCCGGCGCGTCGAGACTTCGCTCCCGATAGATCGGCGCAAAGCCTGCCGCTGCAAGGATCGCGTTGCGGTCGCGAAGCGGGATCGTAAGCCGCTCGGCAAGGTGCAGGATCATATCCCTGCTCGGCTGTGAGCGACCGGACTCTACGAAACTCAGGTGGCGTTGAGAGATGTCAGCTTCCACCGCAAGCGCGAGCTGGCTCAGACGCCTGCGCTGCCGCCAGACGCGCAAAAGATCGCCAGCCGATTGAGTATGTTCGTTCAGCATGGCCCAAGGCTAACAGGCCGGAGCGCTGCCAACAATTACCTCTGACGTAATCGACGCTGCACATCCAGGCTGCAAGGATTGCCCCATCCTTTGGTTCCGAGTGACCGACAACCGATGAGGCAAACGATGAACAACAGGTATTCTCAACCGATCCGGACACTTCTCGCGCTGGATGCCGCATCCTGCGCTGTCATGGGTGCGGCGCTCCTTGTCGCATCGCGTCCGATCGCGGCTCTGACACTGATCCCCGAGGCGCTGCTGACCGTAGCGGGTGCAAGCCTCCTTCCGATCGCACTGTTCATGGCCGTCTGCGCGAGGGCTCGCCGTGTCCCCCGTTGGGCGGTCCAGCTGATCATCTGGGGCAATTTCCTCTGGTCGGCGGTCAGCATTCTCCTGCCGCTCAGCGCACTGATCGAACCTAACGCGACCGGTTGGACCCTCCTGGTGGGGCAGGCCGCCATGGTCTCCGCACTCGCTGTGCTGGAGGCGAGAGCGTCTGCCAGCCCATCCCTTCAATCGTAGTAACGGAGACTTATGATGACGACCTACGCTGTAGCTCACCTTCGCAATGTCCGGATGGGACCGGAAATCATTGACTATCTGCAGAGCATTGACGGGACGTTGGCGCCCTTCAACGGCTGTTTCATCATTCACGGCGGTGAAAAGCAGGAGCTTGAGGGCGCCTTCACCGATGATCTGATCGTGCTGGCGTTCCCGGATCGCCACTCGGCCAACGCCTGGTATCGGTCGGATCCCTATCAGGCGATCCTGCCGAAACGCTGCGCCAGTTCGGAAGGTGAGGTGTTCCTGATCGACGGCGTGGATGAGGATCACCGCGCGACGGATATCTTGGCGCGGGAGATGGCTACGGATAGTTGAACTGGAGACGTGAATTCCTGGAAGGGCAGCGCCGGCAGATATGCTTGCTCCCCTTACAGTAATAGATGCGCAAATAGATCTGCCTGAAGCAATCGTGTTATTCAGCTTCGTAAATGCATAAATAGTACTCAATATTATATAATATTGCGTTCAAGTGCTCGCTCATCTAATTTATTGGCATCAGGCGCCCAAGAGATGAGGCTGTCCATGTTGCGGCGGGAGTTTATCCAGTGGTCAGCTTTTTCGCTGGGCTTGCTTGGCTGCAGACGTGATGACTATATCGCACCGGGCGATGGCGTTCCCGTCATCGATATCCATTGTCACGTATTCAACGCATCCGATCTGGCGACCACCCGGTTCCTCAAGGAGGTCGTCCTTGAGAAGTTTCCGGAGCAAGCCGCACGTCTGATGGATGTTCGGGATCCCGATGTCACGGATCGTTTGTTGCAGCTTTTTCTCCTGCTTGTGGGCGCGAACAAGGCGCCTACGGCGGATCAGGAGATCACCTATCTGAGGGGCCGTGCACAGCCCGTAAAGTCCGCCATCTCGATTACTGCGGCACGCGAGTCAGCGATCGATGACACCGCTGCGTTTCTTTTGTCCCTCGACCAGAGAAGCGGGACCAGCGCCGTGCAGTCGGCGGCGAGGCAGGCCCAGGACGAAGGAGATCGCAAGTTTCTCACATACATGCTGGGTGAGACGACGATCAGGCGTTCCTCCTCCGGCCTGGACGCGCCGACGGCGCGCAATGCCAGTGTTCGCGCCTTCTCCGGATTGGGGATGATCTCCACGTATCTCAACTGGTTCGCGCTGTTTCGAACCTACCGACACGTTCTTGTCGAACAGTTGTCATCCGACCTGCGCCGGCAAGGTTTCGAGCCCGTCATGCTCTGCCCCGCGCTGGTGGACATGGATGAGTGGCTCTATGAAGACGTCAAATCGCCCCTGTCGCGACAGGCTGAGGTGATGGGGATCATTTCGGCCCGCATGGCGCGAAAGAACGGACCTGTCGTCCATGGCTATATCGGCGTTGACCCGCTGCGCGAGGTCATGCATCGCATCAAGGGCGGCCCCAGCTCGCTGCAGATTGCCCATGACGCGCTGACCCGCCACGGGTTCATGGGCGTGAAGCTCTATCCTCCTATGGGGTTCCGCGCCTCCGGGAATCGAGGGCCTTACCCGCGGCGGGTGGTGAATTCCCTGGGTTTCGACCCCAGCGAACGTCTCGACGCAGTCTTGCGCGATCTCTACGTCATGTGCGACGAGCTTGACGCACCCATCATCGCGCACGGCTATGCCTCCAACGAAGCTGGCCCGGACTACGCCTTGCGGGCAGACCCTGCATATTGGCTTCCTGTTTTCCGCGAGTTTCCGCGCTTGCGGATCTGTCTTGCCCATTTCGGCAGGTTCGACATCAAATCGGCGGGGCGTGCCGGACGAGACTTGCCTGAAGCAAGCTGGGAATGGGTTCTCGGCGAATACATCAAGGCCAATCCGCGGCAACGCATCTTCGTGGACATCAGCTACTTCTCTGAAGCTCTGAACGACTCCCGCGAAAGCCAGGCGAGGCTCGCCGCCACATTCAAGCGGTGGATCGCCGCGTTCGATCCGTCAGCCGAGCATGTCATGTTTGGCACCGACTGGATCATGCTTGGCAAGGAACAGGGCTACGAACAATACGTGACAAGGCTGCAGGCATTCCTGCGCGACCAATGCGGCCTTTCCGATGCGCAACTGGAACGCATCTTTCGCCGCAACGCCGAGTCTTTCCTGCCCCTGCAAGCCGGAAGCGCCGGCCGCCGCCGGTTGCAGAAATTTTACCAGGAGAATGGGCTGGATGACAGCCGCTTGCCGGTCAACGGAGGCTGGTTGCAGGGGTTGTTGAGGAGAGGGTGAGGTGACTGTTGTATGGGGAGGGGAAATTCCAGTGAATTCTACGTAGCGTCATTGCAAGGTCTACATGGGGGTGGGAGGCGGAACGGCGGGTTGGGGCGGTCTGCTGTAAGAGCGGACGTCGATGATCCGGCATAGACCGGGGCGCAAGTTTACCGTCCGGTTTCTGAGCGACCAGACTACGAAATGTGCGATTCAACTATCGATCCTATTGTGACCGTAACACATCGCTGCGATGAGTGCTAAAAGCAGACTTCGATCCCAAGAGGCTCCCGTGTCCGACGATCCCGCAATCCATGTCGCTTCGACCGCCGCTGTGGCAGCTCCCGCCTCCGACGTTGCAATTCCGCTCGAGGTCATAGCGGGCAAGCCCGGCGGCACGGTTACGATCCGTCCCGGTATCACCACCCTCGTCGGGCCCAACGGCAGCGGAAAGACGCGGGCGTTGCGGTCCATCCAGCGGGCGCTTCGAAGTCGCGGCGAGGAGGCCGCCCATGTCCGGTTTCTCCCCGCAGGTCGAACCGGACCAGTCGAGCGGTACCGAGCGGCCACCGATTCTCCTGGGGTGGGATCCAATCAAGGCGAGGCTTTTTACGGAGACATAAGTTATCGGTCCCAATGGCACGAAATCGAGAGCGTTGTAGGCGACGTGATTAATCTCGATCAGCGTTCTGATTTGCGGATCAAGGTCGAAACGAGGCTGCAACAGCTTTTTGGACGGGGAATCGACTTTCAGTGGAGTCAGAGGGGGCTCGCAATGTCCTTCACCGCCATGTCAGGCATGGCTCGCTATCACTCTGGGCTCGAAGCGAGCGGGATCACTCAACTCGTTTCGTTGCTCGCCGCGATTTACGACGACACAATACGAACTCTCATCGTCGACGAGCCCGAGATTTCGCTCCACCCACAGCTCCAGGCGTTCATCCTTGAGGAGATGGAAATGGTCGCGGGCGACTGGGCCGATCCTGGCAAAAAGCGTATTCTGATCTCGACCCACTCGCCGTCGTTCCTGCCCCTCCGTTCGCTCGCCGACCTTCCCGGCATCGTCTTCTTTGGCGGCGACATCGATTGCCGCCAAATCGATCCCGCCGACGGCCTGCTCCTATCGTCGAAGCTCGGAGATTTCGTGGCGCGCATTAGCCTGTCCCACCGGCAGGCGCTGTTCGCCGAGCGTATCCTACTTGTCGAAGGACCGAGCGACGAGATCGTCGCGGCACGCACCGCCCGGCTTCTCGGCCTCAAGATCGAGGCCCGAAACACCCAGATTCTCCCTGCGCTCGGCAAGGGAGAATTTCGCGAGGCGAGGAAGCTCTTCACCGAAATCGGCATGCGGGTGACAGTGCTTGCCGATCTCGATGCCCTCGCCGACGACAACCGCCTCGTGAATGACTTCAGCGGAGCGGACGGGGCGATTGCGATCGCAAACGCTATCGGCCATCCCTCGCTGATCGACCTCGACAGCAAACTGCGATCCGAACTTGCCGGGCTCATCACCGCGAACGCCGTAGCGATCGACGGAGTGGTGGGGTCCTATCCCTACTGGTCGGACAAGCAAGACCCCGATGTGAAGCGTCGTCGCTGCACACTAGCGCAGCTCCTAACCGATCCGTCTGCTTTTACTGGTGTGCTCGGGCGTGAAATGACAGCGCTAGCCACCCGCTACGGCGTGCTGCTCCACGGGCTCGAACAGCTCGGTTGCTTCTTTCTCCGCCGCGGCGCGATCGAGAACTACTATGCCGACACGTCAAGCGGCGCGGGCAAGCCCGCGCGGGCGAGCACCGAGGCGGATCGCCTCGCAGCGTTGACGCCCGTACAATTGTCCGCCGAGTATCCCGAACTCGTCCGCGCGCTGCGCTGCGCTTCACCCGGGCGCAACATCGACGAAAGCGTACTCCTCCGAGCCAGGCTGGCAGCGGCGCTGGGGGCCATTTTCCAGTCGATGGAACCCGGCTCTACCGACGAGCAGATCGAAGCGATGGCGATTTCGGTGCTGCCCGCAATCAAAGGACTTTTTAACTTTCACAATGCCACCAATGCCACCAATGCCAACGAGCCTGCGGTGCGCGTCGAACTTCGCTCGAAAATTTTTAACCTGACCGGATTTCCCTTGACCGTTGCGAGGAAGAACAACCTCAACGACGCGGTCGGCCAGATCCAACCTGCCTGATCGTCCGCTCAATGGCGCTGATTCTCCATATCGCGGCGATAGTTCGCTCCTACTCCAAGTTGCTTGCGACGTGATTGTTGGTTACCGGCGGAGGACGGATGAGACGGGAAAACCTGATTGCTGTTCACTCTGGGCCAAGTGAACGGAAGCTCTTGGGTAAAACGTAGTACCCACCTAAAGGATCGGAGATGGGACGCACTGGCTCACCCCGTGAGCGCTCATGCATGACAGCTATTAAGAAGTTTCGCGCACGGCGGGAACGAACGAAATGGGGTCGAAACCTGATGATGGGCAACCCTGCAATTTCAATGCTCTTGCCTTTGGCCGAGCAGCTCCCGCAGCGCTTGAAGACGGATTGCCTTAATCAGATACGCCTTAGTCGGGCGTGAAAAAAACGGCCCGCAATCGGGCCGTTTTTTTATGCCAATTCATTGGGTGACTGACATCACCTCAGCCAGCAGCAGCAGCAGCGGCGCTGCAGCTAATCAGCTGCAGCCGCTCGTTGCTCCACACGTGTCGCACTTTTCGCAGGTGCCGTTGCGGACCATCGTGAAGTTCTGGCACTCGGTGCACATGGAGCCGGTGTAGCCCTGCATGATCGCCTGCTGGCGGCGCTGGGTTTCCTTCTTCTTGGCTTCAGCGGCTTCTTCCGCTGCCTTGTCCGTGAAGAGGGCGTTCACGCCTTCGCTGGCCGCGGCCTGGTAGGGGGCCGGTTCCTCGTTGAGGCTGGACACGTTCTTCAGCGCCGTCACGGTCGCGCCGCCGGCAAAGGCGTGCACGTTCGAGGCGGAAGCAGCACTCGCCGGAGCAGCCGTTGCCTCGCCCTTCGGATCGGACTTGCCGCTCACCACCTTGAAGGTGGCGCCGCGCATCAGGCCCTTGGAGAAGGGGATCGCCTTGCCTTCGTTGATGCCGCGGCCAAGCGACGTGTTGGAGAAGTCCGACATGTCGACATGGGCCAGATCGTTGCGGCCGAGGTAGGAGACCGCGAGCTCGCGGAACACGTAGTCGAGGATCGACGTCGCGTTCTTGATCGCGTCATTGCCGATGACGATGCCGGCCGGCTCGAAGCGCGTGAAGGTGAAGGCCTCCACATATTCTTCCAACGGCACGCCATACTGGAGGCCGAGCGAGATGGCGATGGCGAAGTTGTTCATCATCGCGCGGAAGGCGGCGCCTTCCTTGTGCATGTCGATGAAGATCTCGCCGATGCGGCCATCGTCGAACTCCCCCGTGCGCAGGTATACCTTGTGGCCACCGATGACAGCCTTCTGCGTGTAACCCTTGCGGCGGTTCGGCAGCTTTTCGCGCTCACGCACCACACGCTCGACAACGCGCTCGACGATCTTCTCGGTCACCTGAACGGCGCGGGCTGCGGCCGGCTGGGCGACCAGCGCCTCGACGGCTTCATCCTCATCGTCCTCGTCGGCGATCAGCGACGAGTTCAGCGGCTGCGAGAGCTTGGAGCCATCGCGGTAGAGGGCGTTCGCCTTCAGAGCCAGCTTCCACGACAGCATGTAGGCGTTCTTGCAGTCCTCCACCGTCGCATCGTTGGGCATGTTGATCGTCTTGGAGATCGCGCCGGAGATGAACGGCTGGGCAGCCGCCAGCATGCGGATGTGGCTCTCAACCGAGAGGTAGCGCTTGCCGATCTTGCCGCACGGGTTGGCGCAATCGAAGACGGGCAGGTGCTCTTCCTTGAGGTAGGGCGCGCCTTCAAGCGTCATCGCACCGCAGACGTGGATGTTGGCAGCCTCGATCTCCTTGCGGGTGAAGCCCAGTGCCGGCAGCATCTCGAACGACATGTCGTTCAGCTGCTCGTCGGTGAAGCCAAGCACCTCCTTGCAGAAGTCTTCGCCGAGCGACCACTTGTTGAAGACGAACTTGATGTCGAAGGCGCTTTTCAGCGATTCGTTCAGCGTTGCGATCTTCTCGTCGGTAAAACCCTTGGCCTTGAGCGTCGTCGGGTTGATGCCCGGCGCCTGGTTCAGGTTGCCGTGGCCGACAGCGTAAGCCTCCATCTCCGCGATCTCAGCTTCGGAGTAGCCGAGCGTGCGCAGCGCTTCAGGAACAGCGCGGTTGATGATCTTGAAGTAGCCGCCGCCGGCGAGCTTCTTGAACTTCACCAGCGCGAAGTCGGGCTCGATGCCGGTCGTGTCGCAGTCCATGACGAGGCCGATCGTGCCGGTCGGCGCGATGACGGTGGCCTGCGCGTTGCGGTAGCCGTGCTTCTCGCCGAGCTCGAGCGCCTTGTCCCAAGCTGCGCGGGCATGGGCGATCAGGTCTTCGGATGGGCAGTCCTCAGCCTGGAGCGGCACCGGGTTGACGGCCAGCTTCTCGTAGCCTTCCGTCTCGCCATGGGCGGCCCGGCGGTGGTTGCGGATGACGCGCAGCATGTGCTGCGAGTTACGCTCGTAATCGGCAAAGGCGCCGAGTTCCGAGGCCATCTCGGCCGAGGTCGCGTAGGCGACACCGGTCATGATCGCGGTCAGGGCACCACAGATCGCGCGGCCTTCCTTCGAGTCATAGGGAATGCCCGAGGTCATCAGCAGGCCGCCGATGTTGGCGTAGCCAAGGCCGAGCGTGCGGTACTGGTAGGAGAGGCGGGCGATTTCCTTGGACGGGAACTGCGCCATCATCACGGAGATTTCGAGCACCACGGTCCACAGGCGCACGGAATGCTCATAGCCCTCGATGTCGAAGTGACCATCCGCATTGCGATAGGCCAGCAGGTTGATCGAGGCGAGGTTGCAGGCCGTGTCGTCCAGGAACATGTATTCCGAGCACGGGTTGGAGGCGCGGATCGGACCGGCCGCTGGCGACGTGTGCCAGTCGTTCATGGTCGTGTTGAAGTGCAGGCCCGGATCAGCGGATGCCCAGGCGGCATAGCCGATCTTGTCCCATAGCTCGCGTGCCTTCACCGTCTTGGCCGGCTTGCCATCGGTGCGGCGGATGAGGTTCCAGTCGCCGTCATTCTCGACCGCGCGCAGGAAATCGTCCCTGAGCGAGATGGAATTGTTCGAGTTCTGGCCGGAAACCGTCAGGTAGGCCTCGGAATCCCAGTCCGTGTCATAGGTGCGGAAGTCGAGCGAGGTGTATCCCTGACGCGCGAACTGGATCACGCGCTGGACGTAGTTCTCCGGCACCGCGTTCTTCTTGGCAGCCTTGATCTCGCGCTTCAGCGCCGGGTTCTTGGCCGGGTCGTAGCAATCGTTGTTGTCGGCCTCGCAGTTGACGCAGGCGCGCATGATCGCTTCGAGGTGCTTCTTGACGATCTTGGAGCCGGTGACGAGAGAGGCAACCTTCTGCTCTTCCTGCACCTTCCAGTCGATGAAAGCTTCGACATCCGGATGGTCGATGTCGACGATGACCATCTTGGCGGCGCGGCGGGTGGTGCCGCCCGACTTGATGGCGCCAGCCGCGCGGTCACCGATCTTGAGGAAGGACATGAGGCCGGAAGACTTGCCGCCGCCCGAAAGCCGTTCGCCTTCGCCGCGAAGCTGCGAGAAGTTCGAGCCGGTGCCCGAACCGTACTTGAAGAGGCGCGCTTCGCGGACCCAAAGATCCATGATGCCTCCTTCGTTCACCAGGTCGTCGGAGACGGACTGGATGAAGCAGGCATGCGGCTGCGGATGCTCATAGGCCGAGTTGGACTTGGTGAGCTTGCCGGTGAACGGATCAACGTAATAGTGGCCCTGGCCGGGACCATCGATGCCATAGGCCCAGTGCAGGCCGGTGTTGAACCACTGCGGGCTGTTCGGCGCGACGCGCTGCGTGGCGAGCATGTAGCAGAGCTCGTCCATGAAGGTCTGGGCGTCTGCTTCGGATGCGAAATAGCCGCCCTTCCAGCCCCAGTAGGTCCAGGTGCCGGCAAGACGGGTGAAGACCTGGCGGGCGTCGGTCTCGGAGCCGTAGCGCTGATCCTCGGGGAGGGCGGCGAGCGCCTTCTCGTCGGCCACGGAGCGCCAGAGGAAGGAAGGAACTTTGTTTTCCTCAACCTTCTTCAGCCTGGCCGGGACGCCTGCCTTGCGGAAGTACTTCTGTGCCAGGATGTCGGACGCGACCTGGCTGTACTGCTCAGGTACGTCGATGTCAGCCAGGCGGAACACGATGGAGCCGTCCGGATTGCGGATCTCGCTGGTCGCCTTGCGGAACGGGATCTCCGCATATGGTGACTGGCCTTCTTTCGTGAACCGTCGTTCGAAGCGCATCTTCGTCCCTTCCGCCTTCTAGTGTCTCGATGGGGCCTCGTGCCCCGTTGTTTCCGTCAGCACAGGAACGCCGTTTGCTCGGCTGCTCCGGTACGGGTTGTTCAAAACCCTTTCCCGATCAGGGAAAGGTAGGGTGTTTCAGACGCCTGCAAAGCAGCATTGCTTACTGATGCATAATCCATGGAATCGGAAGCGTACCTGCGAGCACTAAATATAGTGTTAAACGCTGCCTTTGTCACTAGATTTAGCGCCCCGCATCGCATCCGCGTGCCAAAACACCCGAACGTATTACGCCGGGTACGGGCCAGGGGGCCCGCGAATGATGACTCGCGAAACTGAAAAAGATTTGACGTCGGCAGAACGACTGAAACGACGCATCGCCGATGGGGATATAAAAGCGCGTCTAGGACAATAACGCAAGCTGTCGATTATTATTTAGTTCAACAGACTACATCTTGTGGCTATGCGGTGTGGATTGTGTGGAAACGGCAATTCGGGGGTTGATGTTTGGGAACCCCCGAAAACGTTGGCTTCCGGGGCCCTGGAAGCCCGCCCGCTCAGCTGACGAAGGTGAGTACGTAGAAGATGGCCGCCGAAAGTGCCGCCGATACGGGCACTGTGGTGACCCAGGCAGCCACAATGGTTTGTACATGGGCGCGGCGGACGAGCTTTCGGCGGATGATCTCTTCAGCCGTGACGCGCTTTTCGACCTTTTCCGCTTCTTTCAGCTGCCCGCCATTCTTCCGCGCAAGGTAGGCCTTACGGCGCTTTGAATTCGCGGTGTACCACTCACGGAAGAAACCGACGCCGAAGATCGCGCCGACGGCCGTGTGGGTCGAGCTGATCGGGAGCCCGAACCAGGATGCGATGATGACGGTGACGGCGGCCGAAAGCGCCACGCAGAAGGCGCGCATCGGGTTGAGCTTGGTGATCTGGTCGCCCACCATCTGAATGAGCTTCGGACCGAAGAGTAGGAGGCCGAGCGAAATGCCGATCGCGCCGATGAGCATCACCCAGAGCGGAATATCAACATGAGAGGCTACGCTGTCGGACTGGGCGGTAGAAACAATGGCCGCCAGGGGGCCAACCGCATTGGCGACGTCATTGGCGCCGTGGGCAAAGGAGAGCAGGGCGGCCGAGATGACGAGCGGCAGGTTGAACAGCTTGCGCAGCGACTGATTGCGGTTTTCCATGCCTTCCGACTGCTTGCGGATATGCACATGGGAAAGTGCCCAGACGATAAAGAAGCTTGCGACAGCGACAGCCAGCAGGGTCATGCCGCTGAGACTGATGATGTGCGTTAGCCCCTTGGTAACGAGATAGGTGGTGAATGCAGCCGCCATGAAGGCGATCAGCAGCGGCAGCCAACGGCGGGCCGAGGCAATCTTGTCGTCCTGGTAGACGATCGTCGTTTTGATGAAGAGCAGCACCAGGGCTGCAGCCACACCGCCGATCGCGGGCGAAATCACCCAACTAAGCGCGATGTTGCCCATCATCGGCCAGTTTACTGCGGAAAAGCCAGCGGCAGCGATGCCGGCGCCAACCACGCCGCCCACCACGGCATGGGTGGTAGAAACCGGAGCACCAATCCAGGTCGCGAGGTTCACCCAGAGGGCGGAAGAAAGCAGCGCCGCCATCATGGCGAGAACGAAGTGGGTAGGATCTCCGACCGCTTCCGGTGCGATGATGCCCTTCGATATGGTGTCGACCACGTCGCCGCCCGCCAGAAGCGCGCCTGCGCTCTCGAAAATGGCTGCGATAACGAGTGCGCCACCCATAGTGAGCGCCTTGGCGCCCACGGCAGGTCCAACGTTGTTCGCGACGTCATTGGCGCCGATGTTTAGCGCCATGTAGGCGCCGATCGCGGCGGCTGCGATGATGATGACTGCGTTCCCACCGGCACCCACATAGAAGGAGGACCAGATGCCTGCGAAGGCGAGGAAGAGAAGGCCAAGCCCTGGCGCAATGAGGTTGCGCGAGAGAACACTCGCTGCCTCCTCGACGTGAACGATCTTGTCGAGGTCCTTGTCGAGAGTCTGTTTACGGGTGACCGGAGCTGTCTTGTTCATCGGGATTAGCTAAGCTTCATAATCGGACGCATCTGGGACGCGAGCGTTGGAGCGTGGAAATGGTCCAAGGACATTGACGCAGATCAACGTGGCTGTGGGCACTTCGGTTCAAGTCGGATTAGCGCTAGGGGGTGTTGGCCCGCGACACAAGACCGAAAATCGTGCAGTGCCTCACAATTGCAGGATCAGGATGCACTTTCTTTTGGATTACCAAAGCTCTCAATGAGCCGGGCAAGCTCGCGCTCCTCCACCAGCCTGGCCGCTTCAGGCGCCGGCAGCCAGCGCTTCTTGCGCACCTTTCTCTCCGGCCATTTCTTGACTTCTTCGAGGACCTCGAGCGGAATGACAGTAACTTCAAAGCGATGCGGCGTGCTCTTCGAGCGCTTCTTTTGGTACTGATAGCGCCCTAACTCGCTCGAAGCGGCATGACCCCGCACCCCTGCTTCTTCGAAGGCTTCCCGTTCGGCGGCGCTTGAAGGACTTTCTTCTTTCTTCACCCAACCCTTGGGCAGGATCCAGCGGCCGCGGCGGCGGCTGGTGATCAGCAGAACTTCGATCTGGCCATCCTCGGTCTTGCGCCAAGGCAGGGCCGCTACCTGCGTACGCGGCGGATTTCCACCGATCCAGCGGCGGAAATGCTCCAGCAGGCGGTAAACGATCTGGCGTTCGGGCATCGAAGTTGCATCTCTTCGACTCAGGAGGGTCAGAAGGATACTAACAGCTTCGCCGCAGATAGGATCAATCGCCGTCCGAACAATAATCGAAGATAATTGGTCAATCCGCTCGTCCGGATAGCAAAAAGGCCCCGGATGGGGCCTCAGCTGACACAAACGAAAGGAGGACTACTCCTTGTCCTTCTCCGCGATCGGGCGCTGGTAGGAGAAGCCCATGTCCCAGGGGAAGTAGATCCAGGTGTCCTGCGAGACCTCGGTGACGAAGGTATCGACCAGCGGGCGGCCCTTCGGCTTCGCATACATGGTGGCGAAATGGGCCTTGGGCACCATGGCGCGCACGATCGCAGCCGTCTTGCCGGTGTCGGTCAGGTCGTCGACGATGAGGATGTCCTTGCCCTCGTCGACGAGCAGTGCGGGGTTGATCTCCTTCAGGATCTGCAGCTCACCCTGTGAGTTATAGTCGTGGTAGGAGGCAACGCAGACCGTCTCGATCAGGCGAACGCCGAGCTCGCGGGCGATGACGGCGGCAGGCACCAGACCGCCACGCGTGATGCAGACGATGGCCTTCCAGTTGTTGTTGGTTCCGGCAAGACGCCAGGCGAGCGCCCGGGCGTCGCGATGAAATTGATCCCAGGTGACGGGAAAGGCTTTATCGGGGAGGGACATTCTGCATGCTCCAGAAGGGGGTGGCTCATAGCGCCGGAAGATGCGGGGGCAATTAGCCGAATTTGGCCGGGTCAGGCAATAGACTCGGCCAAAAATGCGGTTCAAACCGCTGAAGTAGTCTGAAAAATGTGGCTAGCGCGACATCAGGGTCGGCACTGTTATCGACTGCAACACGCTGCGCGTCATTCCGCCGAAGACGAATTCCGCCAGCCGCGAACGCCCGAATGCGCCCATGACAAGCAGGTCGGCGCCAGACTCCATGATCGCCGCATTTAGGATGTCGGCCTCGGCCATCTTGCCCGATTGCCGGGCCATGATGGTGACATCCAGGCCATGTCGGGCAAGGGCGGTTGCTATCGCTGTGCCGTCCTTTCCGCCACTGCCGCCGCCATCCGGTGCGTCAATGGTCAGGATCTCAACGCTTCCGGCCTCCTTCAGGAGCGGCAGTGCGTCGAAGGCGGCACGGGCGGATTCCTTGCTGCCGTTCCAGGCAATCACCACCTTCTGGAAGGTCGCACCGTTGCGCGTGTAGGCGTGGGGCACGAACAGCACCGGCCGCCCGCTGTGGAAGAGCAGTGTCTCCAGGTCGGCAGCGGCAATGCCTTTGGGATCATTCTGGAGTACAACCACGAGGTCGGCACTGCGGGCGCTGTCGATGCCGGAAACGGCAGAGTCGCCGGAGATGCTGTCGAAGCCGCGCCATTCCAGCGAAACACCTTCCACCCGCGCGCGCTCCTCCACCATGTCGCGCAGCCGTGCGTGGCGTTCAGCCGCTTCGTGTTCCATGTCGTTGGTGACGGCGAGGAACGGGCCTTCCATCGGCGTCGCCAGAACGACGGGGAGGGCTTCAGCATGGAGGCCGATCAGGTGGCTCTGGTGCCGGCTGGCAAAGGGCAGGGCGAAGTCCAGCAGACGGGGCGCATCACCTTCGCTATGGAAAATTGCCAAGAGAGTCCGAATGTCCACTGCAGCCTCCTCCGGTTGCTTCAATTCTGCTCAAGGGCAATCGCCTTGTGCGCAGCGTCATCCGCCATTGCCAAGACTGTCAAGCATTTCCTTGACGGCGGCAAGAGCCGCATCCCGCTGCTCGGCCGAGCGCGAGCGCACCACGATCTCGGTGTAGGGACCGGAAGTCTCGAACCTCGGATAGGAGCCGATGATCGTCTCCGGGAAAGCCTTCTGGATCTCGCCGAGCGGACCGCCAATCGTGCCTTCACCCAAAGTACAAATGAGCGAGCCCGAAAGCAGCTTGGCGCCGGTGCGCAGGGTCGGAATGACGTTATCCAGCATCGCCTGGAAAACAGACGGGATGCCGGCCATCACATAGACATTGCCGATATTGAAGCCTGGCGCGACGGAAACCGGATTGTCGATGAGGCTCGCGCCTTGCGGCGTGCGCGCCATCCGCTTTCGGGCCTCGGTGAACTCGATGCCGCGCGCCGCGTAGTGCGCTTCCAGCAGCGGGTAGGCATCCGGGTGATAGTCGCATGGGACGCCAAAGGCTGCCGCGATCGTATCCGCCGTGATGTCGTCATGGGTTGGTCCGATGCCACCGGTCGTGAACACATAGTCGAAGCGGGCGCGCAGTGCATTCACCGCCTCAACGATATCGGCCTGCTCGTCCGGCACGATTCGCACCTGCTTCAGGTCAATGCCAACGGCGGTGAGCATGTCGGCCAGGTGGCCGACGTTCTTGTCCTTGGTGCGGCCTGACAGGATCTCGTCGCCGATTACCACCATGCCCGCAGTAACAATGTCACTCATTCAAATGCCTTCCCATAGCGGATCCTGGACGCGCCAGAATACCAGCGTCGCCTGACAATGGGGCAATTATCCGCCCCGGTTGCTGTACGCATCTTCAACGCTGCCCGCGGAGTTGAGGGCTGCGTCCATAGTCTCCCGCAGATAGCTCTTCAGCCGGGCAATTTCATCTTCATTCCAGCCTGTGGGTTCGGTGACCGCCCGCCAGGCTTCGACGTAGTGCTCTGGGGCATAGAGATGCCCGAAGCCAAGCGGCGTCGTGGTGGCGAAGGCCATGTCCACAAGTAGCTGCAGCATGGTGACCACCGGATACCAGCGCAGCTCCGGCGAAATATCCGGCCCGCGGGGCTGATGCATCCAGGTCGGTTGGCGGAAGAAGCCGAGCGGGCTGAAGAAGGTGACGGAGTCGCTTGCATATTGAAGATAGAGAAGCCGGATCGGCCCCCATGGAGCGAATTCGGCACCCTCTGGATAGCCGTCCTGGTTCATGAAGCGGATGGTCGAGCCATCGCGATATTGCGGCAGCCACGCAGGCGAACCCTGGTTGCGCTCGGTCGTCACTGACCGCCAGAGGGAATTGGCGAAGGGTGGCCCGCTCCACACCGCCCCGTTGATCGGATCGCCAACGATCTTGAAGAGATCGAGCGACGCTTCCGAGTTGAGGGCTCCGAGGCTCAGGCCATGGAGATAGAGGCGAGGGCGGTTCTCCCTGGGCAGCCTTGTCCAATGGTCGTAAATGACCGTCAGGATAGCGTTCGCCGCTTCTGCTCCCCGATCCGGCTCGACGATGAGCGAGAGCGGGCTGTTGAGATAGGAGTACTGGAGCGCCACGGTCGCCACGTCGCCATGGTGGAGGTACTCCAGCGAATCCATTGCCGCCGGATCAAGCCACCCCGTTCCAGTGGGTACCGCGACCACCAGCACGGAACGGTCGAAGGCGCCGACCCGCTGCAGCTCGGCCAGCGCCAGTTTGGCCCTCTCCATCGCCGGCCTTTGGTCCTGAAGACCAACATAGACGCGGATGGGCTCCTGAGCTGGCTTGCCGGTAAACAGGCTGATCGTCTCCGCCGACGGGCCGGATGCAATGAACTCACGCCCGGCACGGCCGATGCTCTTCCAACCGATGAGCGAGGCGGCACTTCCTGTCTTGTTCGGGTCTTTCGGCTGCGGGCTTGCGGGCTCGATCAGCGCATCGAACTCGCGGAAAGAAGCATCAATGGCGTTGAAGCCGAACCGCCAGAAAACGTCCGTGGCCAACAGCCAGAAGACCACCACGGCAATCGCCACGCCGAGAACATTGGCGACCCGGCGAGGGATGTAGCGGGCGCCATAGCGGGATGAGCGGACGGCCAGAAACTTGAACCCCCGTCCGATGCACAGAAGCACGACGAAGGTCACGATGGCGATGAGCGACAGCAGGAGCGGATGGCCAGAGTCGAGCGGCTCCATGTCCATGAGCAGACGGATGGAATTCTGCCATTCGGTCGCCTGCCAGAGAAACCAGAGCGCAACCAGGATGGAAGCCGTGATCGCGACCGTATTCAGACGCCGCCGCGTGTGCTCGTTGACGGCCGGCAGTTCCAGATAGAGCCAGATCCAGCGGATGAAGACGCCGATAAGATAGCCAGAGGCGAATGCGGCACCGGCAAGGATGCCCTGGATGACGTAAGTTCTAGGAACGAGCGTGGGGGTCAGCGCTGCTGCGAAGAAGAGCACGCCAAGCACGAGGCCAATGCCGGAAAGAGACCGCATGAACCGTTCTGCGAGATCTCGCGCCATCCGCCACCTGTCTGCTCAAGTTCGAGAATATTCCACCGCCACAGGCTTACATGTTTCGGCGGCGCGGGCAAAGGTGGGCCCCGGTCCTATCCGGCAGACTATATCGCCTGCCTGACCTTGGCGACAAACTCTTCGGAACGAACGGTCATGAACTTGATCGTGCCCGTGTCGTGCTCGAACTCCAATGTTTCGGAGGCGACGCCCTTCGACGTGGTGATATTGCGGATGTCGGCCAGTGGGAACTTCCAATCAATGCCCGGGTTGCGGGCCGACTTTATCATGCGCGTCTGCGTGAACTGGATGCTGTCGGCGAGCAGTTTCAATTCTCCGCTGACCCATACGCCCTTGTTGCGCTTCAGCATCAGTGCCGTGGCTGGCAGAAGCACCCAGCGCCAGATGGGGATCTTGTAGCCTTCCGGTATGGGCTGCAGCCAGGCGACCGGATGCTTGGCGAGGATTTCCGGGGTGGTTACTGGCGACTCGTTTGACACAACAACTCCTGCTTTCCTGCGCGCTTCCGCCGAGACCTTGATCGTGGCCCTTCGCGTTTCTAGCAGAAGCAGCCTGAAAACCCATGCGGGCCGCGCTGAAAATCCATGCGGCCCGCGATATTCCGAATTACTTGGAGGTAGCTTCTTCCGGAGCTTGCGCCGGCAGTGCCTCAACGAAGGCCGAGACGACCGCAGCCGAGTTCTTGGATGCCAGGCCGAAGAAGGTGCCCATTTCGTTTTCGCCTTCACCGCCGCCGGCAAGGTCGGACAGCGAGCGGAAGGCGATGAAGGGCACGCCATTCACGTCCGCAACATGGGCGACCGCAGCCGACTCCATGTCAAGAACGGACGCTTCGAAGGTGTTGAAGGTGTAGTCCCGGAACTCGGCATTATCCATGAAGGCCTGGCCGGATACGCCGTTGCCGCCGACATGGATCTCCGGTGCATGGGTGAGGCACTTGTTCTCCTCGACGCAGTTCAGGAGATTGAGCTCGCCGGCAACCTTTTCGGCCACCTTCAGCAGCTCCGGATCGGTCTCGAACCAGAACTTTTCCTCGATCTGGCCGCCGGGACGGGCGATGTCCACCGCACGGGGGAAGATCATGCCATAGTTCGCCCACTCCGGCTTTACCCAGCTCGGGGGCACGAACTTGCCGTCAACTTCGCGTGCGAACACGGCTTCCAGATACTGACCCCAGCGGGCCGGAACGACCACATCGCCGATGTGGTAGGACGGGTTCACACCACCGGCGATGCCGGAGAAGACGATGGCGCTGATGTTGAAATTGTCGAGCGCGAGCTGCGTCGACATGGCCGCATTGACCATGCTGACGCCCGACATGAAGAGCACGACGTCCTTGCCTTCGAGTTCGCCCAGCAGGAACTTGATGCCGTTGATCTCGACTTCGTTCGTATCGGTCAGTTTTCCCTGCATCGCCGTCCATTCAGGCGCGAAGGCGGTCATCACCGCGATGCGGGTCTCGTCACCGGCGAAAGCCGCGGTGCTGATGCTGAGGCTGAGTGTGGCAAGGGCGAGAAGAGACTTCATGGGCGTGCTTTTTCATGATTGATAGGAATTAGCACGTCGTATCATTGTCATGTTGCGGTGCGCAAGCAACAGCGACGCCATTGTCCGGAAGGAACTCGGAGCTTCAAAGGCCCCACAGGAGATGAGGGACCTTTGCATAAATTAGAGGAGTGGATCAGACCTTCGCCGCGAGTTTCGGCGCCAGTGCAAAGGCGATCTTGCTGGTGAACTGGGTGAGGATGAAGGCGATCGGCCAGGCGATGATGAACTGTATCGGCCATACCGACAGCCACTGCTTGGTGGGGCCGAGTGCAATGAGGCTCATGATGCCGGACATCAGCAGGGCCATCATGAATGTCATCAGGATCTGTGCAATCAGAAGGATTTTCTTGTTCATCGTGTCTATCGCAAAGTTATGGGACGGCGAAAGACGGGATGAACCGCCAGGCACCGTCCAGGAAAAAGGAAGGTGCCGCGGGTTCGCGTGAAGCGACTTCATCCCCTTGGAGAAGGGGGGCTGGAATAACCACACCAGCCTGAAATCTTTTCGGCTTGCGATAAATACGGAGCGGTCGGACCTGGGTCAAGAATTACGTCGCGCCATGAAACCGCATGTGTTACCAGCGGTCGCGACCGCATTCAGAACAGGCTAGGTTGTTCGGGTAGCGCGGGCGGGAGCATTGTGAGAAGGCAATCGGGCAGCGTCCTTTGCAGGGTCCGCGCTTCGTCCCATGGTGCGCGAAGCCAGGTTTCGACTTCTGCGGGATCGGTAAGGATCACCGGCATCGCCTTCGGGTGGACGGCGCCGACGAGCGCGTTGGGTGCAGTGGTCAGGAACGCAAAAAGCTCATGCTTGGCAGGATCTTCGCGCGCCATCCGTTTTCCCGTCCACTGCGTCCAGAGCCCGGCGAAGAAGAAAAGCCCGCCATCCGGACGCGCAAACCACGCATCCGGCACGCGCTCCCCCGGACGCTTGCTGGCTGGGTCCGGCTCGGCAAACTTGACGAGCGGAACCAGACACCTGTGCTCGGGAGAGAGCCATCCACGCCAATGCGGAGAAGAGGTGTTGCGGATGTTCGTTACGCCATAGTCATAAGCCTTGCCTTCGAGCACCGACGGCGGCGAGGGCATGCCCCATCGGGCGCGCACCAGTTCCTGACCGTTCTCAGTGATCCTCACGATTGGCCCGAAACGGTTCGGATAGACGTCGAAGGTCTCTTCGTTCGACTGAAAGCGATCAACCAGCTCGCTCAGATAGCGCGAGAACTGGCGCATCGCCTCAGCATTGGTCGTTGAAGTGTAAAGGTTGCACACGCCAGCCGATCCTTGTTGCGCAGGCAAGAGTGGCAGGTTTTCCGTTGCGCTGACAAGATCTGAAGTAGAAGGCTTGGCCTGTTCGACGAGCGCTACCGTAGTACAAGATAGAGCTAACCGGCAAAACGTAGGGCTTTCCAGGTTAACGTGGCACAATCCTTGTCACAGTATGCCAAATATACCCGCAAATCGCGAGCGCTTTGCGCGTCCCGCTCCACGTGGTTTGCGGGTAAGTCGCTATTTATACTCAAAAAATGAATGGTGCGGACGGCGGGGGTCGAACCCGCACGGGCAAAGCCCGAGGGATTTTAAGTCCCTTGCGTCTACCAATTTCGCCACGTCCGCGCCGGTTTTCTTTTCCCCTGCCTGCGTCGTTGCGTCAATCTGGAGGGGGCGGAATTCTGCGTTCTTCCAGCAGAAATTGACGAAGATGCAAGGAAGAGCAACAGAACCCAAGCTGTATCGTGGAGATGGCCGATCAACTGTGCCAGCCATTCTTCAGTGAAGCTTGGGCAGGCAACCTGCCCGCCAAAGAACCTCAATACCGCCGGATGAGACCCACCAGCTTGCCCTGAACCTTCACGCGGTGAGGCGGGAAGATGCGGGTTTCATAGGCGGGGTTAGCGGCTTCAAGCGCGATCGATGCGCCCTTGCGGCGGAAGCGCTTCAGCGTCGCCTCCTGGTCGTCCACCAGTGCCACCACGATCTCGCCAGGGTTAGCCGTCTGCATCTGGCGGATGATCACCGTGTCACCGTCAAAGATGCCGGCCTCGATCATCGAGTCACCCTTGACTTCCAGCGCGTAATGCTCGCCTCCGGAAATCATGTCTGGCGGAACGCTGATGCTGTGCGTGGCGTGCTGGATTGCGTCGATCGGAACACCGGCGGCGATCCGGCCCATGACGGGAATGGAGATGGCGCTGGAGTCGTTCGCGCTGCCCAGCGACGAGGCGGCAGGGGCGGGCGCCGGCTCCGGCATGCTCTGGCCGCCTTGAATGACCGACGGCGAGAACCCTTTCGCGCGGGGGAGGCCCGGCGCGATCGAGTCGGGAAGCCGTATGACTTCCAGAGCGCGGGCGCGGTTGGGCAGGCGGCGGATGAAGCCGCGTTCCTCGAGCGCGCTGATCAGGCGATGGATGCCGGATTTCGAAGCGAGGTCGAGCGCCTCCTTCATTTCATCGAACGAAGGGGGGATACCCGTCTCCTTGAGGCAGGCATGTATGAACAGCAGCAGTTCATGCTGTTTACGGGTCAGCATCGGCACCAAGCCCCTGAATCAAAGTAAAAACAAATGCAGAACAGAACGTAGACGTTCAGTGTGTGTTCTGCAACCGTAAAGTTGCGGCGGGAAGGTTGAGAAGGTGTTAACGCAGCATCAAAACCTGGCAGCGGTCGCCGATCTCGGCCGCGGGGGCGTTCGGTGCGCGAATAATGAGCGCGTTTGCTGCGGCCAGCACGCTGAGCATGGACGAATCCTGCAGCGGAAACGGCGTTGCAACCAGGCCGCGAGGACCGAGCGCCACGCTGGCGCGGACATAGTCGCGACGCGAGTCGTTTGCCGGCAGGGCGGCGCCGAGTTCCGCCGGGCGGAGGTCGGGCGCATGGATTCGGCCGGCGAGACGCCGCACGAGTGGGCTCAGGAACACGTGAGCGCAGACCATGCTGGAAACAGGATTGCCGGGGAGGCCGAGCACGGAGGTTCCGTTGAACCGCCCGAAGATCAGCGGTTTGCCGGGCCGCATCGCGATCTTCCAGAACGAGAGCGTCATGCCTTCGGCGGCAAGAACATCGCGCGTGATGTCGCGGTCGCCAACCGAAGCGCCGCCAAGCGTCACCAGAATATCCGCGCCTGCCTCGCGCGCGCGGCGGACCGCGCTGGCGAAGGCTTCGCGGTCGTCCGGCACGATGCCGAGGTCCAGTATTCGTGCGCCATCCCGCTGAGCAAGTGCTGCGATGCCGAAGTTGTTTGAGGCGACGATCTGGTTGGGGCCGGGTGCTACGCCGGGCGGGACCAGTTCATCACCGGTCGAGATGATGGCGATGAGCGGGCTGCGTACCACAGGGAGCGTCGCGTGGCCGGCGGCTGCCGCAAGCGAAAGCGCGGCAGGATCGAGGATGCGGCCCTGTTCAAGGACGATGTTGCCTTCGGCGAAATCCAGTCCCGCCCGACGGATGTGACGGCCAGCGTCTACCGCCTGCAAGGCTTCGATGCTGTCGCCATCGATGACACGGGCATTCTCCTGGATCAGGATCGTGTCAGCACCCTTGGGCAGCGGTGCGCCAGTGAAAATGCGCACGGCAGTCTGTGGGAGGACTTCGCCCTCAAAACTGCCGCCGGCCGCAGAAGTGCCGATTACACGGAGCGAGGCGGGCGCTTCCGCGATATCAGCCGCGCGGACCGCGTAACCGTCCATGGCAGAAGCATGGAAGGGCGGATGCGTCCGCAGTGCAGCGAGAGGCGAGGCGAGCACCCGGTCAGCGGCTTGCCGGAGGGGAACTGTCTCGGCGGGCAAGGGCTGTACGCCTTCCAGGATACGCTCAAGCGCCTCATCGACTGCAAGCAACGACATTATGTCTGTCCTTCGCGACTCCAGTGACCGGACTTGCCGCCCACTTTTTCAACCAGGCAGATATCGCCGATGACCATGCCCTTATCGAGCGCCTTGGCCATATCGTAGATGGTGAGGCAGGCGACGGAAACGGCCGTCAACGCCTCCATCTCGACGCCAGTCTTGCCGACGAGCCGTGCAAGCGCGCGCACGCGCAGGCCGGGAAGCGTCTCGTCCGGTTCGATATCGACGGAAACCTTGGTGAGCGCCAGTGGATGACAGAGCGGAATGAGATCGCTCGTCTTCTTGGCGGCCATGATGCCGGCGACGCGGGCGACGCCAATCACGTCTCCCTTCTTCGCATTGCCGGCAATGATGGCGGCAAGCGTTTCCGGCGCCATGCGGACGGTGCCTTCGGCAATGGCCGTGCGTTCTGTGTCTGCCTTGGCGCCGACGTCGACCATGTCGGCTTTGCCGTCAGCATCGATATGGGTGAGACGCGAATGATCGTCAGCCATGGCGTGCCGTCCTCAGGCTGCCGCGGAGAGGCCGAGCAGACTGCGCGTCGCCTCGGCCACGTTCTGCTGACGCATCAGGCTTTCGCCGACGAGGAAGCTGCGGATGCCAACCTTCTCCAGCCGCTTGCAGTCTTCATTGGTGAAGATGCCGCTTTCGCCCACGATCATGCGGTCTGAAGGCACCATCGGAGCGAGCCGTTCGGATGTGGCAAGCGTCGTCTCGAAGGTGCGCAGATTGCGGTTATTGATGCCGATCATGGGCGAGGAGAGTTTCAGCGCCCGCTCGAGCTCCTCTTCGTCGTGCACTTCGATGAGTGCATCCATGCCGAGTTCGAGGGCAGCATCTTCCAGCACCCTGGCGGTTTCATCATCGACGCTCGCCATGATGATGAGGATGGCATCGGCACCCAGATGACGAGCCTCCAGCACCTGATACGTATCGAGCATGAAATCCTTGCGGATTGCAGGCAGCGCGCAGGCTGCACGTGCCTGAACCAGGAACTCCGGAGCGCCCTGGAATGAGGGACCGTCGGTCAGCACGGAAAGGCACGCCGCGCCGCCTGCTTCATACTCTTTCGCGAGCGTAGGCGGATTGAAATCCTCGCGGATCAGGCCCTTGGAGGGACTTGCCTTCTTGATCTCAGCGATCAGGCCGAACTTGCCGTCGGCTTCCTTGGCACGAAGTGCCTTCAGGAAACCGCGCACGGGCGAAGCGTCGCGGATGCGCGCCTTCAGTTCGGATTCGGGCAGGGCAGATTTGGCGGCAGCGATCTCCTCGCGCTTGTAAGCTTCGATCTTGCGCAGAATATCCGCCATGAAAAATGCTCCTACAATTCCAATGGTGCCGCGATCTCAGGCCTTGCGGTTCGACACTTCGACGAGCTTGTCGAGCGTGGCGAGAGCTGCACCCGACGAAAGCGACTTTGCCGCAAGTGCGATGCCTTCCTCAATGGTCGCGGCCTTGTCCGCGACCACCAGTGCGCCGGCAGCGTTAAGGACGCTGATGTCGCGATATGGGTTCTGGGCGCCTTCGAGAACGGCCCGAAGCGCCTTGGCGTTTTCGACGCCGTCGCCGCCCTTGAGGGAGGCCATCTCGGCGCGGGCAAGGCCCACTGCTTCCGGCGTCAGTTCGAAGGTCGTCACTTCGCCCTTGTCGAGGCTGGCAACGAGCGTCGAACCTGTAATGGTCATCTCGTCGAGACCGTCGCCGTGGACAACCCAGGCCTTCTCCGCGCCGAGGTTCTTCAGCACGTGTGCCAGCGGCTCGACCCACTGAGGGGCAAAGACGCCGAGCAGCTGACGCTTGGCGCCCGCCGGGTTTGCGAGAGGGCCAAGCAGGTTGAAGATTGTGCGCGTGCCGAGCTCGATGCGGGTCGGGCCCACATGACGCATGGCCGAGTGATGCATGGGGGCGAACATGAAACCGATACCGGCTTCTGCGACACAGGCTGCAATCTCGTGCGGGCCAAGCTCGATATTGACGCCGAGGGCGGCAAGGGAATCCGCTGCGCCCGACTTGGAGGAGAGGGCGCGGTTGCCGTGTTTTGCCACCGGCACACCGCAGCCTGCCACGATGAAGGCCGCGCAGGTGGACACATTGTAGGAGCCGGAAGCGTCGCCGCCGGTTCCAACGATGTCGACGGCATTGTCGGGGGCCGTGACGCGCAGCATCTTCGAGCGCATCGTCTCGACGGCGCCGGTGATCTCGTCCACCGTTTCGCCGCGCACGCGGAGCGCCATCAGGAAGGCTCCCATCTGGCTCGGCGTCGCGTCACCCGACATGATGATGTCGAAGGCCTGACGGGATTCCTCGTGGCTGAGCGGGGTACCCGCTGCAACCTTCGCGATATGCGCCTTCAAGTCAGCCATGACGTACCTCAGAACAGAGTAAGTGCCTGCTGCATCGCATTGCGGTTGACGGTAACCTCAAGGTCCGACTGCAGACGGGCTGCGAGCTGGATCAGCAGGTCCTGCGTGAGCGTGTCGCCGATGGACTTGGCGACATCTGCGGGCACGGCATCCGAGGTCGCCGCTGCAGGCTGGAAGACTTCCGTCACCTGGAACAGGAACTCGCCATCGCCTGCCGGGTTCGGGAAGGAGCCAACGCCGCCCTTCTGGACCGCAAAGACAGCTCCGACACCGCCGCGTCCGAGATCCGGATCGTTCGACTCGCGCTTCAGACCGCGCTTGGTCGTCTTCTCCTGGGAGATTTCCTCGGCAACCTGGTCTAGCGTCCTGGTGCCATCGCGTACAGCCTTGGCGAATTCCTCGGCCTTGGCTTTGAGACGCTTGCTCACCTCAGCGCGCGTCCAGTCGGCGACAACGCGGTCACGAACCTCATCAAGCGTGCGCTCACGGGCCGGGATGATTTCCTCGACTTCGTAGAAGAGGTAGCCACTTGAGCCGAAGTTGAGCGGAGCGTTCTCGACGCCTTCGTCCGTTTCAAAGGCTGCGGAGAGAAGCTGCGTGGAGTTCGGCAGGGTGACCTGCTTGCCTTCCTGATCCTCACCCTTGGCGGAAACAGCCTGAATCGTCTGCACAGTTAGGCCGAGGCTATCGGCTGCTTCCTTCAGCGTCGCGCCGCCGGCACGGGCATCCTCATAGGCGTCGTAGGCGTCCTGGATCTGCCGGGTAGCATCGGCAACCGCCAGCTGCTGGCGAATCTCCTTCTCCACCTCGGCGAGCGGGGTAACCTTTTCAGGTTCGATCTTGGTGACGCGCAGGATCACCGGGCCAAAGGTGCCCTCAACCACTTCGCTAACCTGGTTCTCAGGAAGCGAGAAGGCAGCTTCCGCGATCTTCTCGTCGGCGAGCTGGGTGCGGGGCAGGTGGCCCAGATTGACGTCCTCGAGCTTCTTGCCCTGCAGCTGGACGAGATCCTCGAAGGTCACACCGGAACGCAGGCTCTCCTGCGCAGCTTGGGCAGCTTCCTCGCTGTCGAAATTGATCTGCTCGATGGTACGACGCTCGGCCACGGTGTAATTCGCACGGCCCTGCTCGTAGGCGCGCTCAATGTCTTCCTGCGCAACCGCCTCAGGCTCGGCGATGTCTTCCGGCTCAAGCTTCACATAGCTGATCGTGCGGAATTCCGGGGCGGCGTAGGCAGTCTTGTTCGCGTCGAAATAGGCCTGCAGATCCTCTGCCTTCGGCTCCTCGATCGGTTCGACGAGAGAACGGGGCAGGACGACATAGTCCACGGTGCGATCTTCGCCGCGGTACTGTGCGATGCTCTGGAGCAGCGTTGCCGGGGCGTCCACGCCTGTCGCAACCGCGTCAACGATCTGCTGGCGGCGCGCCACCTGCGTCTGGTTGCGCAGGTAGGCATCACGGGTCATGCCGATCTGCTGGAGAATGTAATCGAAGCGGGCAACGTCAAAGCGGCCGTCGAAGCCCTGGAAGGTCGGATCCTTGGCTGCGAGCTCCGCAATGCTTTCGCGCGAAACGCCAAGGCCCATCTTGCGGGAGGTCTCATCCAGGAGCGCGCCGACGGTGACTTCCGACAGGACCTGCTCCTGAACGCCGAAGGCTTCCGCCTGGGCGCGCGTCAGCTGGGTGCCGAACTGGCGGGAGAGTTCCGCCACGCGGCGGTCGAAGGCCAGCCGGTAGTCCATCACCGAGACCTCGGTCTTGCCAGCGGTCACGACAGACAGGGCAGATGGATCCGTCAGCATCTGGCCGGAGATGCCCCAGATGCCGAAGCTGAGAACCAGGATGCCAAGGAGCAGTTTTGCAACCCAGGTGTTGGCGGCTTTGCGAAGACTATCGAGCATGGTGGTTTCTTGCCAGCTTTCAGTTTTATAGATCAATTGTTGGGAATAGCGTCCTTGATCGAGACTGTCGATTGCTTTGTGGCACCTTTTTGGTAGTGAACGCTTCCTATCCCGCTTACAGATCAGGAGTGACCGCCAATGACCCCCGGAATTCGCCCGCTCATCGCCGGAAACTGGAAGATGAATGGCACGAGTGACTCGCTCGGTGAATTGCAGGCTATCGCTGCTGGGTTCGCCGATGCTTCCGGAAACGAGGCGGATGGCCTGATCTGTGTCCCTGCCACGCTCCTTGATCGCGCTGCGAAGGCTATGGCCGGTTCTCCGGTTGCATCCGGCGGTCAGGACTGCCACGCCAAGGAGAGCGGAGCCCACACCGGCGACATTTCGGCTGCCATGATCAAGGATTGCGGCGCATCCCATGTGATCGTCGGTCACTCCGAGCGCCGCGCCGACCATGGCGAGAGCGACGCGGTCGTTGCAGCCAAGGCCAAGGCTGCGTGGCAGGCAGGACTCGTTGCTGTCATCTGCATTGGCGAGACGCGCGAAGAACGCGTGTCAGGCAAGACCCTGTCGGTTCTCTCCACGCAGATTGCGGGCTCAGTTCCGGCTGAAGCGACTGCCGCAAACACCGTGGTCGCCTACGAGCCCGTATGGGCGATCGGCACCGGTCTGATCCCGACGCTTCCGGATGTGGAAGAAGCCCATGCCCATATCCGTGCCGAGTTGAAGAGGCTGATCGGTGCAGAAGCGGACGGTGTGCGCATTCTCTATGGCGGCTCGATGAAGCCCGACAACGCGGGCGAGCTACTCTCCATCAACAACGTAGACGGTGGCCTGATCGGCGGTGCGAGCCTGAAGGCGAAGGACTTCCTGGCTATCGCAAACGCGGTCAAAGGAAAGTAAGCGCTCCTCTGCCTCAGCGCCTTGTAATGAGGTCAAGGATAGTTATGTTTTGCGCGGGACTTGGAAAAGCCTTGAAACGCGTGTATTGAGCCGCGTCCGCTTGAGGCACGTGTCCGCGACCGCCGGAAGGAACCATGCAGAATATCATCATCGTCATTCACCTCATCATTGTTGTCGCGCTCGTAGGCGCAGTTCTGCTGCAGCGCTCTGAGGGCGGCGGTCTGGGAATCGGTGGTGGTTCGGGCTTCATGACGGCCCGGGGCGCGGCCAACACGCTGACGCGCACGACTGCAATCCTTGCGGCGCTGTTCTTCATGACCTCGCTGGGGCTTTCGATCTACGCCCGTTACCAGGAGCGTCCGGCTGACATCTTCGATCAGCTGCAGCGGAATCAGCCTGCTGGCTCGCAGCAGGGCGGCAATGGCATTCTTGACCAGCTCGGCGGTCCTGCCACGCAGCCGGCAGCACCGGCCGGTGAGTCGGCTCCGAGCGACGTTCCGGCACCCGCTGAAGGTGCTGCGCCGGCAGAACCTCAGGTTCCGTCGGGACAGTAAGTCTCGCACGACCTTGATGGTTGACCGGGCGTTTAGCCCGGCCCGAGCTGGGGGGGCTCGGTCAAAGGAGGATCGATGCTGACGGTGCAAACCGTTATGCGCAGGAAAAAGGCCAGAGCGACAATTTTGTTCTGGCCAAATTGAATCTGTCCAGATAAGCGATAACTCCCATGGCGCGATATGTTTTCATCACTGGCGGCGTGGTTTCCTCCCTTGGTAAGGGTATAGCAGCGGCAGCGCTTGGTGCGCTTCTGCAGGCGCGCGGATACCGTGTTCGCATCCGTAAGCTCGATCCCTACCTCAATGTCGATCCGGGCACGATGTCACCTTACCAGCACGGTGAGGTCTTCGTGACTGACGACGGGGCGGAGACCGACCTTGATCTTGGTCACTACGAACGTTTCACAGGACGCTCGGCCAACAAGTCGGACAACATCACCACCGGCAGGATCTACCAGAACATCATCGAGAAGGAGCGCCGTGGCGACTACCTCGGTGCGACTGTTCAGGTGATTCCGCACGTGACGGACGAGATCAAGAATTTCGTCCTCTCGGGCAACGATGAGTACGATTTCGTACTTATCGAGATCGGTGGCACGGTTGGCGACATCGAGGCGATGCCGTTCCTGGAAGCCATCCGCCAGCTCGGCAACGAGCTGCCGCGAGGTGGTGCAATCTACGTTCACCTGACGCTCATGCCGTACATTCCGGCAGCCGGCGAGCTCAAGACGAAGCCGACGCAGCACTCCGTCAAGGAGCTGCAGTCGATCGGTATTGCTCCCGACATTCTGCTGGTGCGTGCCGACCGTCCGATCCCGAGCGAGGAGCGCCGCAAGCTGTCGCTCTTCTGTAACGTGCGTGAGACGGCCGTTATCCAGGCGCTTGACGTCAAGCACATCTATGACGTGCCGATGGCCTACCACAGGGAAGGCCTGGACTCGGAAGTTCTGGCTGCCTTCGGCATTGACCCTGCACCGAAGCCGCGCCTTGACCGCTGGAAAGAGGTCGCTGACCGGATCCATAATCCGGAAGGTGAGGTCACCATTGCCGTCGTTGGCAAGTACACCGGTCTCAAGGACGCCTACAAGTCGCTGATCGAGGCGCTGTCCCATGGCGGTCTGGCCAACCGGGTGCGCGTCAACCTTGAATGGATCGAATCGGAAGTCTTCGAGAAGGAAGATCCGGCTCCGTATCTCGAGAAGGTCCACGGCATTCTCGTGCCGGGCGGCTTTGGCGAGCGCGGTTCGGAAGGCAAGATCCATGCGGCGAAGTTCGCCCGTGAGCGCAAGGTGCCTTATTTCGGCATCTGCTTCGGCATGCAGATGGCCTGCATCGAGGCTGCCCGCAACCTGGCGGATCTTCCGAAGGCATCATCGACCGAATTTGGCCCGACGTCCGAGCCGGTTGTCGGTCTGATGACCGAATGGCTGCGCGGCAACATGCTGGAGAAGCGTGCGGCTTCCGGCGATCTGGGCGGTACCATGCGTCTCGGTGCCTATGAAGCTGCGCTCACCGAAGGTTCGCGCATCGCGCAGATCTACGGCTCGACCACGATCCACGAGCGTCACCGTCACCGCTACGAGGTGAACGTTGAGTACCGCGAGCGCCTTGAATCTGCTGGCCTGGTCTTTGCAGGACTTTCGCCTGACGGCGTTCTACCAGAGACGGTGGAATATGCGGACCATCCGTGGTTCATCGGCGTTCAGTACCATCCGGAACTAAAAAGCCGGCCGTTTGAGCCGCATCCGCTGTTCGCATCGTTCATCGCTGCGGCAGTCGAGCAGTCCCGGCTGGTCTAACCACAGATGATGATCTGGCGTCAGCGCCCGATCATTGCCATATGAGCATCTTACTGGTCCAACTTGCCGGTTGGACCAGTTTTCATTTCAGCAGTTCTCAAGTTGCAGGAGATCAGGCATGCCCCCGAATTCCCGAGTTGAAGTGGGAAAAGCAGTTTTCGCCAACGATGCGCCGCTTGCCCTGATCGCCGGTCCGTGCCAGCTCGAAAGCCGCCAGCATGCCTTTGACATGGCAGGCAGCCTGAAGGAACTGACGGAAAAGCTCGGGATCGGGTTCGTCTTCAAGACCAGCTTCGACAAGGCCAACCGGACGTCGCTTTCCGGCAAGCGCGGAGCAGGGCTTGAGGCCGCGCTTCCGGTCTTCGCGGACTTGCGCAAGGAACTCGGCGTTCCGGTGCTGACCGATGTTCACACCGAGGAACAGTGCGGGATCGTGGCCGATGTGGTCGACATCCTGCAGATCCCCGCCTTCCTCTGCCGGCAGACCGACCTCTTGATCGCCGCAGCCGGGACCGGCCGCATCGTCAACGTGAAGAAGGGCCAATTTCTTGCTCCCTGGGACATGAAGAACGTGGTCGCGAAGGTCGTCGGTTCCGGCAATGCCAACGTGCTTGTCACCGAGCGCGGGACGAGCTTCGGCTACAACACGCTGGTCAACGACATGCGCGCGCTTCCGATCATGGCGGAGCAGGGCGCTCCGGTGATCTTCGACGCGACCCATTCGGTGCAGCAGCCGGGCGGACGTGGTGAGTCGAGCGGCGGCGAACGCCGATTCGTTGAGACCGTTGCCCGTGCAGCCGTGGCAGTTGGCGTCGCCGGTGTCTTCATCGAGACGCACGAGGACCCGGACAACGCACCTTCCGACGGACCGAACATGGTTCCGCTCGACAGGATGGAAGCGCTGCTTGAACGCCTCATGCGTCTGGACCAGGTGGCCAAGGGCCTTTGATTGTAGCGAGCAGAAGCTTCCCACCTCATGGTGAGCTTGTCGAACCACGAGGTGGGTAGGACATCACTGCGCACTGGACCCTCGTGCTTCGACAAGCTCAGCATGCGGGCTCTGTCGGGTAAGCTGTGACGTTCACCAGACGCGGCTCGACCTTCGTGCCTGAACGCGGCACAATCTGATTCCAAAGTGATGGGTGAAGAAGTTCATGGCAAGCGAACGTCCTCCGCGTGATCCGATCAAGCGCGCAGCGATGATGCAGGGTGAAGCGCCGGTTCCGCCGTCCGTGCCGGTGCGACGCTTCATCCACCTTCGCGTGCACTCGGCCTATTCGCTACTGGAAGGAGCGCTGCATGTGGGCAAGGTCATCGCCCATGCGCTCGCCGACAACGCCCCCGCCATCTGCATCGCCGACACCAACAACCTGTTTGGCGCACTGGAATTTTCCCAGAAAGCCTCGAAGGATGGCATTCAGCCGATTATCGGCTGCCAGCTTTCGATAGCCTTCAGCGACAGCTTCACCGAAGCGCGCAAGGGCAATCGCAAGAACGCCACGCTGGAGTATGACAGTCTCGTCCTGATCGCCTCCACTCAGGTTGGATATGACAATCTGGTGCGCCTCGTCAGTCGCGCCTACCTGGATCATGAGGCCGGAACGCCGCCCCACATCACGCAGGAATGGCTGAAGGAACTGGGCGAGGGCATCATCTGCCTCACAGGCGGGCCGAAGGGTGCCATAGGCGTTGCCTTGCAGGCTGGCCGCAAGGAGATCGCCGAACAGCGCCTCCTGTTCCTGAAGGAGGTTTTCTGCGACCGACTCTATGTGGAGCTCGAACGCCTGCAGGATTACGACCGGGCGCTTGAGGCTGCGACCGTGGATCTTGCCTATACGCACGATCTGCCGCTGGTCGCCACTAACGAAGCTTTCTTCAAGAGCCGCGACGATTACGAGGCCCACGACGCGCTGATCGCCATTGCCGAAGGTGCGGTCGTCGCCATGGATGATCGGCGCCGTCTGACGCCGGACAATTACTTAAAGACCCAGGCGGAAATGTCTGTCTTGTTTGCAGATCTGCCTGAGGCACTCGACAATACGGTCGAGATTGCACAGCGCTGCTCATACTACGCGAAGACGAGAAATCCCATCCTGCCGCGCTTCACCGGCGACGATGCAGCAGGCGAGGAAGCCGCTCTCAAGGCAGAGGCCGACGAGCTTCGCCGACAGGCGCGTGAGGGTCTGGAGCGCCGCCTGGAGGCGCATGGGCCTTCCGCCGGTCACACTGTTGAGGAGTATCAGGAACGTCTCGACTACGAGCTCGGCATCATCGAGCGCATGAAGTTTCCGGGCTATTTCCTTATCGTTGCTGACTTTATCAAATGGGGTAAGTCGCAAGGAATTCCCGTAGGACCCGGTCGTGGATCGGGTGCAGGATCGTTGGTCGCTTACGCGCTCACCATCACCGACATCGACCCGCTTCGCTTCTCATTGCTGTTCGAACGCTTCCTCAACCCGGAACGCGTCTCGATGCCCGACTTTGACATCGATTTCTGCCAGGATCGCCGCGAAGAGGTGATCCGCTATGTCCAGCAGAAGTATGGGCGCGAGCAGGTGGGCCAGATCATCACCTTCGGTTCGCTGCAGGCCCGCGCGGTGCTGCGCGACGTCGGCCGCGTGCTGCAGATGCCCTATGGTCAGGTGGACCGTCTCTGCAAACTCGTGCCGTCAAACCCGGCCAATCCGGTGCCGCTGAAAAAGGCCGTCGAGGAAGAGCCCAAGTTCGCCGAAGAGGTCGAGAAGGAGCCCATCGTCGCGACATTGCTTGAAAACGCAATGAAGCTCGAAGGGCTCTACCGTCACGCGTCGACCCACGCTGCCGGTATCGTGATCGGTGACCGACCGCTGCACGAACTGGTGCCGATGTACCGCGATCCGCGCTCCGATATGCCGGTGACGCAGTACAACATGAAGTGGGTCGAGCAGGCGGGTCTGGTGAAGTTCGACTTCCTCGGCCTGAAGACGCTTACCGTGCTGCAGACGGCGGTGAACCTCATCAAGCGCCGCGGCATCGAGATCGATCTGTCGAAGATCCCGCTCGACGACCAGAAAACCTACCAGATGCTGTCGCGCGGCGAGACCGTCGGCGTGTTCCAGGTTGAAAGTGCCGGCATGCGCAAGGCGCTGATCGGCATGAAACCCGACTGCATCGAGGATATCATTGCGCTTGTGGCGCTCTACCGACCCGGTCCGATGGAGAACATCCCGGTCTACAATGCGCGCAAGCATGGCGAGGAAGAGATTGCCTCGATCCATCCGAAGATCGACCACCTGGTGAAGGAAACGCAGGGCGTTATCGTTTACCAGGAGCAGGTGATGCAGATCGCCCAGGAGCTCTCGGGCTACTCGCTCGGTGAAGCAGACTTGCTGCGCCGCGCCATGGGTAAGAAGATCCGCGAGGAGATGGACAAGCAGCGTGTCCGTTTCGTCGATGGCGCCAAGAAGCAGGGCGTGACCGAGACGCAGGCCAACACGATCTTCGACCTGCTTGCCAAGTTTGCCGACTACGGCTTCAACAAATCGCACGCTGCCGCCTATGCGGTTGTCTCCTACCAGACGGCCTATCTGAAGGCGCATTATCCGGTCGAGTTCCTTGCCGCGTCCATGACATATGACATGGCCAACACGGACAAGCTGAACGAATACCGCCGCGACGCGACGCGGCTCGGCATCGAGGTCGTGCCACCTTCAGTCATGACGAGCTATCGCCTGTTCGAAGTGGGCGAAAACCGCATCTACTATTCGCTGGCAGCCATCAAGGGCGTGGGCGACCATGCGGTCGAGCACATCGTCGCCAAGCGCCAGGAGAAGCCCTTCGACAGTATCGAGGATTTCTGCACCCGTGTTGACCCGCGTATCGTCGGCAAGCGTGTGCTGGAAAGCCTGATCTGCGCCGGAGCGTTCGACTGCTTCGGCCATGACCGCGCGGCTCTCTTCCAGGGCATTGATCGCCTCATGGGCCTCTCCGCACGTGCGGCTGAAGACGCGGCACTGGGGCAGGGCGATATCTTCGGCTCGGCCGCTCTGGAGCCGCAGAAGCTGCATCTGCCTGTGAGCGAACCATGGCTTCCGGCTGAACGGCTTCACCGCGAGTTCGTCGCCGTGGGCTGCTATCTCTCCGCCCATCCGCTCGATGACTATCGCGATGCGCTGGAGAAACTGCGCGTCCAGAACTGGATCGACTTCCAGGCTGCCGTGAAGCGTGGTGCGACGGCCGGTCGTCTTGCTGGCACGATCACGACCAAGCAGGAGCGCAAGACCAAGACCGGCAACAAGATGGGCATCGTCCAGTTCTCCGATTCCAGCGGCCAGTACGAGGCCGTGCTGTTCTCGGAAGCGCTGAACCACTACCGCGACATCCTTGAGCCCGGTAAATCCGTAGTGATCACGGTTCAGGCGGAGGATCGGCCCGAGGGCGTCAACCTTCGCATTCAGACTGTGCAGTCACTCGATGAAGAGGCGAGCCGCATGCAGAAGGCGCTGCGCGTCTATCTGCGCGATCCGAAGCCGCTCTCGATGATCACGTCACAGCTTACGACCCGCGGCGAGGGTCAGGTCAGCCTGATCGTCATCAAGGATGGCGGACAGGGCGAGGTCGAAGTGAGCCTTCCGGACAGATATCGCCTTTCGCCGCAGATCGCTTCAGCTATGCGTTCGGTGCCGGGCGTGGTGGAAGTGGAGCTCGTGTAGAACTTTAGCTGCTTCCATCAAAGACTTAGAAACAGCCGCTAAGTCGTTGTATTACTTTCTTTGATGGCCGAACGTATAACCCGTCTCCACGGCTGATTGACCGAATTTGTCGCGCAGGCGGTCAATCGCGCCTTCGGCCAGTGCGCGCTTCCGCGCTTGCGTATCAACCAGGTCCGGTGGATCGGCACGAGTGGGGTCGCTGAGATCACTGACGCCGATGCCGAGCAGCCGGAAATGCGTTCCGTCTACCTCGCGTCGAAGAAGGTCCAGCCCCGTCTGAAAAATGCGGTCGGCGAGCTGTGTCGGATCGGCAAGCTGCCGGTTACGCGTGCGGCTTCGGAAATCCTTCGTCTTTAGCTTGAGGACGACCGTACGTCCGGCAAGCCCAGCCTTCTTCAATCGTGCGGAGACCTTCTCGCTCTGTCGACGCAGGATCGGCACTAACTCCTCAAAGGAGGCTATGTCTTCGTTGAACGTCGTCTCAGACGAAACGCTCTTTGCCTCTCCATGCGGCTCCACCCGCCGGTCATCTTCTCCACGGGCGAGGTGATAGAGCCTGACGCCCATGGTGCCGTAGCGGCGCATGAGGTCGTTCTTTTCCATGCGCTGCAACTGGCCGATTATTTTGATTCCATCGTGCGCCAGTGTCTCGGCAAAGGCCTTGCCGACGCCCCAGATGGTTGTGACGGGCTTAGGGCCAAGAAATTCCTGCGCTTCCTCCCGTCCGATCACCGAAAACCCGCGCGGCTTGTCGAGATCCGAGGCAACCTTCGCGAGGAACTTGCAATATGAAAGCCCGACCGAAACCGTAATGCCGATGTCGCGCTCAATCTCCTTCGCAAAGCGCGCCAGGATGTGGGCGGGCGAGGCGCCGTGCAGCCGCTCCGTGCCGGTAAGATCGAGAAAGGCTTCGTCGATGGAGATCGGCTCCACCAGCGGCGTGAGCCGCAGCATCCGCTCGCGCACCTCACGTCCGACTTGCGCGTACTTCTCCATGTCCGGCTTGATGACCACCGCCTGCGGGCAGGCTTCCAGCGCCTTGAACATCGGCATGGCAGAACGCACGCCATGGATGCGCGCGATATAGCAGGCGGTGGAAACGACACCCCGCTTGCCGCCGCCAATGATCAGCGGCTTGTCGACAAGCTCCGGATTGTCCCGCTTCTCCACAGCCGCATAGAACGCATCGCAATCGATATGGGCGATGGAAAGCTGACCCAGTTCCGCATGTGCAACAAGGCGAGGGCTGCCGCAGGCGCGACAACGCCGTCCACTGTCCCTCAGGGCAGTGAAGCAGTCGCGGCAAAATCCTTGGCTACGGAGCTTGTCATTCATCTTGGTTTGTGAGAACGTAACAGGAACAGATGGTATGACAACGAAGGACGTCGCACAAGCTGGACGTGCGTCTATGCACTGGAGAATGCTGACATCCCCGGCCAAGGCGCATGGAGGCGCTTACGGCTGGTAGTCCCACTGCTCGTCGCCAAACGGCAGGCTTCGCGCGGCGGCGCTCACCATGTTCGGTCGCAGATCGGCCGCGCTGCAGAAGTCGAGGAGGGTAGGCTCATGCGCGAGAATGAACTGCAGGACGCCGGCAAGGAACCCGGGCGATTGGGCCGCCTGGCGGATCTCCGAGGCGCTTATCCCTGAAATGCCCAGGAACCGGGGCAGGAGCTCTTCGCTTCCCGCGATGTACGCCAGCGCGCTGATGGCGATGTTTTCTGCCTGTTCCCGATCCATGTCGACCACCAGATTTCTGTGATTGGAAAGGATTTGATAGGCATATGTCCTGAAAACCACAAGATCCGCCTGCATTCTCCGGCAGTGGTTCGGAACGTTGTCCGTTTGTTAACGGTGGATGCGCCATGGCATTATCGGGGGTGACAGCGTAGATGCCAATGCGTCGATACCTGTAGCCAGTGGTTCCACTTGATCTGCGTGGGACGCCGACGGGGAGTGCAATGCCCAAGAAGGTTATGATTGTCGAGGACAACGAGCTCAACATGAAGCTCTTCCGCGACCTGATTGAAGCTAACGGATACGAGACCGTTCGTACGCGCAACGGGTTGAAGGCGCTTGATCTTGCTCGGGAACACATGCCCGACCTGATCCTGATGGATATTCAGCTGCCGGAGGTGTCCGGTCTGGAAGTCACCAAATGGCTGAAAGAAGACGAGACATTGCGGTCAATTCCGGTTATCGCTGTAACCGCCTTCGCCATGAAGGGCGATGAAGAACGCATCCGTCAGGGTGGATGCGAGGCGTATATCTCGAAACCGATATCTGTCACGACTTTCATACAGACCATCAAATCCTACTTAGGAGATGCCTGATCAGCGGCATTGGTGGGCAAGCACCGGGGGGGCTTGGGAGGAATGACCGCTCGTATACTTGTGGTCGATGACGTCGCGGCCAACGTCAAGCTTCTGGAAGCGCGGCTTTCAGCAGAATACTACGATGTCGTCACGGCGCGTTCGGGTCCGGAAGCCATCGAAATCTGCGAGGACGGCAAGATCGATCTCGTTCTGCTGGACATCATGATGCCCGGCATGGACGGTTTTGAAGTGTGCCGCATCCTGAAAGGCAATCCGAAGACCGAGCATGTGCCTGTCGTCATGGTCACAGCCCTGGACCAGACAGAGCATCGCGTCATGGGCCTAGAGGCTGGCGCCGACGATTTTCTGGTGAAGCCCGTGAATGACGTGCAACTGCTGACCCGTGTGCGAACACTGACGCGTCTGAAGGCTTTGACGGACGAGCTGCGCCTGCGCGCCGAAACGACCAATGACATGGACATTGCCGAGCTGTTGCACGCCAGGAGCTCCGGCACCCAGGACAGCCCGCCGATCCTGCTGGTCGACGCCAATCAGCCCTCTCGCGATGCGGTACTCGGCATGCTGTCGGGCGAGTTCGTGGTCGATATCGCGGTGGAGGCACAGGACGCGTTGCTGCGGGCGATCGAAGGCGGCTATGAATGCATTCTGGTCGCGACCGGCAGCAGCGAATTCGATCCGCTGCGCCTTTGCGCGCAGCTCCATGCGCTTGAGCGGACGCGTTCGATACCGATCATCCTGATCGCCAGCCCGGGTGAAGAGCGTTACGTGCTGCGCGGCCTGGAACTTGCCGCCCACGACTATGTGCTGCGGCCCGTCGTGCAGATGGAGCTCATTGCGCGCATCCGCACCCAGATCCGGCGCAAGAGCTACAATGACCGGTTGCGGTCGAGCGTTGCGCGCACAGTCGAAATGGCGATCACGGACCCGCTCACGGGCGTCTACAACCGGCGATATCTCGACAGTCACCTGCAGAGCCAGTTCCATCGCGCGCAGGCCCGCAAGCGGCCGCTTTCGCTCATGATCATCGACGTAGACCGCTTCAAGTGGATCAACGATCAGCTCGGCCATGCGGCTGGCGATCAGGTGCTTCAGGAGCTGGCCCTGAGACTGCAGCGCAATCTGCGCGGCAAGGATCTGATCTGCCGTTTCGGCGGCGAGGAATTCATCGTGGTCATGCCCGATACGGAGCTCGCCGACGCTTTCAAGGTGGGCGAGCGCATCCGCGGCCAGATCGCCGACAGGCCTTTCTCGCTTGATGGCGGCAAGAGCCTGCAGGTGACCGCCAGCGTCGGTATTTCGGGCGTGAAACCCTTCGAGGACAGCCCCGAAGAGATGTTGAAACGCGCTGATGTCGCGCTCTACAAGGCAAAGGCGCAGGGCCGCAATCGGGTGGTCGCCCCTGCAGCGTGACTGGCGCGGGGCGGCAACAGCTCGGTGTTCGATTGTTTTCAGTCGGTTTGCCTTGAGCCCGTTTAACACCGGCGAAGAGGCGTTGCATCATCGTCTAGGTAACATCCGCAGGCTTGCGTGAAGATTGCGTGTGGAACCGCGCGAATTTCCGAGACTGCTTCGGACGCAGGGTACTCGATGCCCGAGTGAAGACTTTCATTCCTCGATCACAAGGAGGCGAGGGGCCCCAGCACTACGGTGCTTCAGACCTGCAGCAAAGAGCTCCGCCGCAACAAATTCCTTGTCCGCCGATTCTTCCTATTGATCTCAGGCGAGCTATGATGCATTATACAACCAGTAGTAGAAATAGCTTACGCAAGGTTGTGCGAACACCCTTCTACTCAGGTTGCCGCATCTCCTGAGCTGTTGGGGTAGGCCGGTCGGCTCTGGCGTTAAAGTGGATTCCTCGTGCCACTGCCAGAATGCCGTCCGGCCATTTTCTTGCCCTGCGTGCCAATTCCACAGTCCAGCCTCGTCCGTTTCAGCCATGGGAGGGATCGCGCGTAGGGCGCGCATCGCCTGCTGAGCGCAGCGTCTAGCTATTCGCATGCTCTGTTGGAGTGGGGAACTGAAATCCGGCGGTGCAATCCAGTGTCTGTCGCGTGCGCCGCGCAACGATGAGTGCACTGCCGTTCTCGGCCAGACTGGCACGGCTGCGGAGGCTGGTGGGCGCATAATGCTCGCGCCGCAGGCAGAATGGCGGCTTGGCATTTCCCGTTTCCGGCACCGCCACAAGGAGCCCTCGATTGGCCGCATCGCGATCACTGACGGCGTATAACGGTCAGGGCAGGTGAGGCTTCGTTGGCTTCAGCCACGACAAGACGGCAACTGGATATCGGCAGATGGCAGTTAGTTGGAGCGAGCCCGAGGCAGTGAACGCTACACCTGCCTCTCGGGGTTGCGCGTGGTGTACGACTTCGGAGGCCTGAGGCGCATGGTGCTGGCACAGGCGCAAGAATGCCGGCTTGTTACTTCCCGTTTCCGGCCACAAGGAAGCCCGCCTCGCATCTGCGGGGGAGCGCCTCACGGCCAGCGCAAGCGTGGCGTCGTTGGCTTCAGCCACGACGAGACGGCAGCTGGATGTCGGCAGATGGCAGGTAGTTGGAGCTAGCCCGAGGTAGTGAACGCTACACCGGCCTCTCCGGGTTGCGCGTGGTGTACGACTGCGGAGGCTTGGTGGGCGTATAGTGCTGGCACCAGGGCCAGAATGCGGGAGGTTAGTTCGACGTCAAGACCACGGTCCCATTCGGTTAGAGGGACGGCTGCTGATAGCTGAGCGGGCAGAGAGCGCTGGTGCGTGTCTTGCGGCTACCAGAGACGCACTGCCGTTCGATCTGTTAAGAGGCTTCGAAGTAAGAATGTTTGGGGTGTCGGCCCGGGCAACACCCACATATGTCGGCTCGCGGACGGAGCGGCAGTAGGTGGACGGAAGACCCGGTTCTCTCTTCCTCGAGTTACTCAGACCTCAGCCACGCGAGAGGCTCAGCCGCCCATCCAAGCCATTGTTTTACGCAATTGCGGAGGGAAAACCGCTTCCCACTTTTCCTGGAGTTGCTCTAACGAAAAACGGCGCCTCAAGGGCGCCGCATCCAAGAAGCAAAGCGAAGATCTTACTTGATCTTGGCTTCCTTGAAATCAACGTGCTTGCGAGCGACCGGATCGTACTTACGAACCGTCATCTTCTCGGTCATCGTGCGGCTGTTCTTCTTGGTGACGTAGAAATAGCCGGTGTCGGCCGTCGACAGAAGCTTGATCTTGATGGTCGTGGCCTTCGCCATATCATTCGTCCATATGTTCTATTGATAACGATGGGCCGGCTGGGAAAACCCAAGGCGCCGAAATTGTTGGCAGAGACATAACGATCACCGGGAAAAAGTCAAGCGATTGTCGGCGGGTTCGCATGTTCTGCGTAAGGTTGTGGCTAAAGTTCAGACAAGCTCGCGTTTAAAGCGGTTGTTGCGCATGTAATAGAAGGGGACGGGCAGTGCTCCCGGCCGCAGTTCCGGGTCAATCGCGAGTCTCTCTTCGAGGTCCGTCAGAATCGTGCGGGTGATAGGCGGGATTTCAAGCTGCTTGGCATCCTCGATGGGTAGCCAGACCTGCTCTTCAAGCTCATCGGTAGGAGGACCGTCGGGCGCGGCCATGGCCACAGCCTCCCGCCAGACGGCAAAGAAGCGGGTGTCGAAGCGGCGAACGCGTCCGGTGGGCGTGATCGCGCGGCCGACGTAACGCAGCGCGTCGAGCGCTGGCTGTACGCCATTCTCAGCAAATCCCTGCCAGCTCGGGTTTGGCGCGTTGAAGGCGCCTTTGTGGCCAATCAGCAGGCCGGCTTCCTCGTAGGTCTCTCGCACGGCTGACATTGCGACTGCGCGAACGCGTGATTCGGTCATCCGACCGACCTGCAGCTTCTTGAACTCGGCGGGATGAAGGGGGGCGGCCACCGGTATCCGTCCATCGGTTGGATCGGTCCTGCCGCCTGGAAAGACAAAGCGACCGGCCATGAACACATGCTTGCTGTGCCGGCGTCCCATCAGGACCTTGATCCTGTCAACGTTCCGGTCGAGGAGGATGAGCGTGGCGGCATCGCGCGGTCGAAGGACAGTGGCCTTGGCGAGGTCCTTCCTCTCGGTTTCGTCAAGCTGCGCCCGCGTCATGCCTTCCATATTCGCCCTCCCTGCCGATTCTTTTTTAGGCTCGTAGAGCCCCAATGTTAGCGGGGCTACTGATCCCCGTAAGCCTTCTCGAATTCTTCATGCCTGTCGCCGAAACCATGCATGCGCAGCGCCCATTGGAGGCCGACGACAGAGCCCTTGATCGGATTGATCAGTGCTATTGCCATCAGGATTGTTATCGGGATCCAGATCGCCAGATGGGTCCAGGACGACCAGTTCGTCATCCGTTCGAAGCTCAGCACCCCGCCGACGGCTATATGACCCACGATGACGATCACCAGATAGGCCGGCAGGTCGTCGGCGCGATGGTGGTGATATTCCTCACCGCACGCGGCGCAGTGATCATTGACCTTCAGAAAGGCCCGGAACAGCTTGCCCTTGCCGCAATGTGGGCAGCGGCCCAGAAAACCGCGCTTCATTGCCTCGAAAATGGGCCGTGCCGGTAGCTTGGACGACTTGGCAGCACCGCCAAAGACGTGTTCTTCCATTATTTTCTCCTGCCCCTGCGTTCGGGCATCTTGCCCCGGCGTGCGGCGCGTCCAACGTCGCGCTTCGCCTTGTGCAGGGATTTCGACGATCCTGGCAGGCCGATCGGCTCGCTCAGCATCTCAAATCGCATGGCGCCGGCAAGTGGCTGGACCTCAACGAGGCGAACCTGCACGGTGTTGCCGAGCTGAAAGCCGCGTCCTGTCCGCTGGCCAACGAGCGCGTGACGCGCTTCGTCGAAGATATAATAGTCCTCGCCCAAAGTTGAAACCGGAATGAAGCCATCTGCGCCAAAATCAGGCAGCTGGACGAAGATTCCGGCTTTGGCGATGCCGGAAATCTTTGCCGTGAACTCTTCGCCGGTGCGGCTGGAAAGATGCTCGGCGATGAGACGGTCGACGGTCTCGCGTTCAGCCGCCATGGCGCGGCGCTCGGCTGCCGAGATGAGAGCTGCCGTTTCCTCCATGCGCGCCTCGTCGTCGCGACTGAGGCCGTAGGGCCCAAGCTCCCTGGCAGTCACAAGCGCACGATGCACGATCAGATCCGCATAACGGCGGATAGGCGAGGTGAAGTGAGCGTAGCGGCGCAGATGCAGGCCGAAATGCCCGAAATTGTCGGTCGAATAGACGGCCTGGCTCTGCGACCGCAGAACAACCTCGTTCACCAGTTGCTCGTGTTCCGTGCCGGAAACGCGCGAAAGGATGTGGTTGAACTGCGAAGGCCGCAGCGCCGCGCCATGCGCCAGCGAAATGCCGAGCGAAGCGAGGAACTCGCGCAGCGATTCCTGCTTGGCGAGCGACGGTTCGTCGTGCACGCGGTAAATCAATGGCTGGCGGGCAGCTTCCAGCGTTTCGGCGGCCGCCACGTTGGCCTGGATCATGAACTCTTCGATGAGCTTGTGCGCATCAAGCCGCGGCGGGACGAAGACCCGGTCGACGGTCCCATCCTCCTTCAGCACGATCTTGCGCTCCGGCAGGTCGAGCTCCAGCGGCTCGCGCGCCTCGCGGCCCCGCTTAAGAACCGCATAGGCGGCCCAGAGCGGCTTCAGGATGGGTTCAAGGATCGGGCCGGTCTTGTCGTGCGGCTTTCCGTCGATCGCCTCCTGCGCCTCCGTGTAGGAGAGGCGTGCCGCAGACCGCATCATCACGCGATGGAACGTGTGTGAGAGCTTACGACCGTCAGAGGCAAAGCGCATGCGCACGGCAAGGGCAGGGCGGTTCTCGCCTTCACGCAGCGAGCAAAGATTGTTGGAGATGCGCTCGGGCAGCATAGGCACGACGCGGTCCGGGAAATAGACCGAGTTGCCGCGCTTCAGCGCCTCACGGTCCAATGCTGAACCGGGATGGACGTAATAGGCCACGTCGGCAATCGCCACAGTGACGATCACGCCCCCGGGATTTTTTTCCTGGTCCGGATCCGGCTCGGCATAGACCGCATCGTCGTGATCCTTGGCGTCGGCTGGATCGATGGTGATGAGCGGAAGCTTACGCCAGTCCTCACGGCCTTCCTTGAGCTGGGCGGGTTCGGCAGCTTCGGCTTCCGCCAGAACGTCTTCAGGGAAGATGTGCGGGATCTCGTGGGCATGGATGGCGATCATCGAGACCGCCTTTTCCGAGGTTAGCGATCCAACGACCTCAACGACCTTGGCTTTCGGCAATCCATAGCGGCCAACGCGGAGCGGAATGACTTCCACAAGATCGCCGTTCTTGGCACCGTTCGCATAGTCGCGATCAACGGTCAGTTCTTCCTGTCGGCGATCGACGGGTTCGATGCGCAAGGTGCCGTCGCGTCGTTCGCGCAACACGCCGAGAACCGCCTTCTTGCGCTTCTCGAACACCTTCATGATGCGGCCGACATAGGCAGGTCCGCTGTCGCCCTCGTTCAGGTGCACGCGGGCGAGCACGCGGTCGCCGACGCCGGCGGTTGCGCGCGCGCCTTTCTGGACACGGATGGAAACGAGAGGAACAGGCCCCTCCAGTTCCTCGTCCTCTTCGGACGGGCGCGCGATGAGCGCACCTTCCGCATCGCGCGAGAAGATGTCGAGCATGACAACGGGCGGAAGGTGACCGGCGCGGATGTTCTTCTTGCCGCGCACGCTGATTGCGCCTTCCGACTTGAGTTCGGCAAGAATGTCCTTCAGCCAGATGCGGTGTTCGCCCTTGATGTTGAAGGCCTTGGCGAGCTCACGCTTACCGGAACGGTCGGGGTTTTGGGTGATGTAGCGCAGGACGTCCTCTTTCGAGGGGAGGTACGCTCCGTCCGCACCCGGCGTGGCTGCCTTCTTCGCGGAGCGCTTCGTAACCCTGCTGACCAAAGACCTAACTCCCTGTCTTCTTCGATTTCGTGGCGGCAGCCTTCGTCTTGGTAGCTGTCGTCTTGGTAGCTGTAGTCTTGGCCGCAGCCTTCTTGGCTGGAGCCTTCTTTGCTGCGGCCTTCTTGGGCGCAGACTTTGAGCTGCCAGCCTTGGCGTTGATCAGCTCGATTGCCTGTTCCAGTGTCAGGCTCTGCGGATCCGTGCCCTTGGGTAGCGTCGCATTGACCTTGCCGTGGTTCACGTAAGGACCAAAGCGGCCGTCGCGTACTGTAATGGCGCCGCCGTCCGGATGTTCCCCGAGCTCCTTCAGCGCTGCAGGCTTGGAGCGTGCACCCGGGCCTCGGCTCTTCTTCTCAGCGATGACGGTGACGGCGCGGTTGATGCCCACCGTGAAAACTTCCTCGACGCTTTCCAGATTGGCGTAGCCGCCATCGTGGAGCAGGAAGGGGCCGTAGCGGCCAATGCCGGCCGAGATCATCTTGCCGGTTTCGGGATGGATGCCCACGTCGCGGGGGAGCGACAGCAGCGATAGCGCCTTCTCCAGGTCGATCGAGTCGGGCGTCCAGCCCTTGGGCAGGCCCGCGCGCTTGGCTTCCTTGCCTTCACCACGCTGGATGTAGGGACCAAAGCGACCGCTGCGCAGCGTGATTTCCTCGCCGGTCTGCGGATCGGTGCCGAGCACCTTGTTGCCGTCGGCAAGCGCGTCCGAGCCGTTGGCTTCACCCGTTTCACCGAACTGCCGTGTAAAGCCGCACTCCGGGTAGTTGGAGCAGCCGACAAAAGCGCCGTAACGGCCGAGCTTCAGCGACAGGTTGCCGGTGCCGCACTTCGGGCAGATGCGCGGGTCGCCGCCATCCTCGCGCGCCGGGAAGATGAGGGGCGCGAGTTCGTTGTTCATCACGTCGATGACATCGGTGACACGCAGTTCCTTGATGTCGTCAACTGCACCCGAAAAATCGCGCCAGAAGTCGCGCAGCACGTCCTTCCAGGAAAGCTTGCCGTCCGAAATCTGGTCGAGCTTTTCTTCGAGACCGGCGGTGAAATCGTACTCGACGTAGCGGCGGAAGAAGTTCTCGAGGAATGTCGTGACAATGCGTCCGCGCGCCTGCGGGATGAGCCGGCGGCGTTCGTTGGTGATGTAGTCGCGGTCTTCCAGCGTCTTCAGGATCGCCGCATAGGTGGACGGCCGGCCGATGCCGAGCTCTTCAAGCTTCTTGATGAGGCTTGCTTCCGTGTAACGCGGCGGCGGTTCGGTCGTGTGTGCAGTGACCTGGATCGACTCGCGCTGAACCTGCTCGTTGGCGTTGATGACTGGCAGGCGGCGATCGTCGTCATCCTCCGCGTCGTCATCCTTCACTTCCGCATAGGCAGCGAGGAAGCCGTCAAACCGGACGACCGAGCCAATGGCACGCAGGCCTGCAACGCGACCGCCACCCTTTGCCTCGATCTCGACGGTGGTGCGTTCGATCTCGGCGGGTTCCATCTGGCTCGAAATCGCACGCTTCCAGATCATCTCGTAGAGGCGTGCCTGATCGGCGTCGAGGTACTTGCGGACCTCGGCAGGTGTGCGGGAAAAGTCGGTCGGGCGAACGGCTTCGTGGGCTTCCTGGGCGTTCTTGGCCTTGGTGGAATAGAAGCGCGGCTTTTCCGGCAGGTACTTGTCACCAAAGGTCTTGGCGATAGCCGATCGTGCCTGCTCGATCGCCTCGGGCGCCATCTGCACGCCGTCGGTACGCATATAGGTGATGAGACCGGTCGTCTCGCCGCCAATGTCCACGCCTTCGTAGAGCTTCTGCGCGACCTGCATGGTGCGCGAGGCCCCGAATCCGAGCCGCGAAGATGCCGCCTGCTGCAGCGTCGAGGTGGTGAACGGTGGCCACGGATTGCGGCGGGTAGGCTTGGCCTCGACCGACAGCACGCGATAGGACGCGCCATCGAGCATGGACTTGATGTCTTCGGCCTGCTCGGCGCTCTTGATGTCGAGCTTCTGCAGCTTGCGGCCTTCGAACTCCGTCAGGCGAGCCTCGAAACTGTCGTTGCGCGGCGTCTGCAGCGTGGCGGCGATCTGCCAGTAATCTTCGCGGACAAAGCGCTCGATCTCAGCTTCGCGATCCGAGACGAGTCGCAGCGCCACCGATTGCACGCGGCCTGCCGAACGCGCGCCGGGAAGCTTGCGCCACAGAACGGGCGAAAGATTGAAGCCGACGAGATAGTCCAGCGCGCGGCGGGCGAGGTAGGCGTCCACCAGCGGTACGTCGATGTCACGCGGATTGGCCATCGCGTCGAGCACGGCCTTCTTGGTGATGGCGTTGAAGACGACGCGGCTGACCTTCTTGTCCTTCAGGACCCGCTTTTGCTTCAGCACGTCGAGCACGTGCCAGGAAATGGCTTCACCTTCGCGATCCGGGTCGGTTGCGAGAATGACGCCGTCGGCGTCCTTCACGGCCTTGGCGATGTCGGCGAGCCGCTTCGCAGACGCGCCGTCGACCTCCCAGGACATGGAGAAGTCTTCATCCGGCCTCACGGATCCGTCTTTGGCGGGAAGGTCGCGGACATGGCCGAAGGAGGCCAGGACCTTGTAGCCCGATCCAAGATATTTGTTGATTGTTTTCGCCTTGGCAGGCGATTCGACGATGACAACATCCATTGACGGACAATACCTTCTCCGGCGCCGTGGTGTTGGCACCGCCAATTTCGAAGCGAGCGAAAGCTCTGGTGACTAGGTCAAATGGCTGTGCTTTTGATCGCGGTCAAGACCCGCGATGTTTTTCACAATGCAGACGATGATGTTTCTCTAAGCCGAGCCGGCAAAATATTCGGCATTATTGGCTTATATTTCCGGCGGCTTCTAGTCCTTGCTGATCAGCTGGCGAAAGCGTCGAGATCCAAGGTTGTGATTGTCGCGCATTCGCCTCGGTGCGAGGGATAGGGGATGCCAAAGTCAAAGGATGGGAACGCCTCGCCGCCTGGGCGAGGTACGGAGACTCTCGACTATATCTGCGCGATGCTACGAGAACTGAGAGTGCTGGCGCACGGCGACCGGGCGGATATGCTCTCCTATCTCATCGAGATGGCCTATGTGGAGGCGAGCGACCTGATGCGGGAACAGGCCCAGGGCGAAAATAGCGTTCAGACGTCGAGCAGGAGTGAGACGAAGCCGCCCGAATGACGTTCGATGCGGCCAGCGAGGTCGAGTTCAAGCAGGACGAGGGCCACCTGCGAGGCCTGCAGGCCCGTGTGGCGGATGATATCATCGATCAGAACGGGGGTTGAGCCAAGCGCGTCAATCACCAGGCTGCGCTCGGTATCGTCCGGCATCGGAGCGGATGCAAGGTCTGCCGGCTCCTCAACGCTAGACACACTTATTGTTCGGCCGAGCAGGGGCGAGATCGCCTCGATGATGTCTTCCGCCTTTGTGACGAGTGTTGCGCCTTCCTTGAGGAGGCGGTTGGTGCCGCCCGCGCGCGGATCGAGGGGGAAGCCGGGCACGGCGAATACGAGGCGGCCCATCTCGTTGGCGAGGCGGGCGCTGATCAGCGAGCCGGACCGCTCCGCGGCCTCGACCACCAGCAGCCCGTAGCAAATGCCCGCGACGATGCGGTTGCGACGTGGAAAATCGATCGCGCGGGGCACCCAGCCGAACGGCATCTCGGTGAGTACAACGCCGCGGACCGCGATCTCTTCATAAAGAGAGTGATTTTCCGGTGGATAGGGTTGATCCAAGCCGCCGGCCAACACTGCTACGGTGCCGTTCTCCAGGCTGCCCCGATGGGCTGCTGTATCTATACCGCGTGCGAGACCGGACACGATGAGGAGGCCTGCGCCTGAGAGCTCCCGCGCCATTTTCTGGGCAAATTTCACGCCCGTGATAGAGGCGTTGCGGGCGCCGACAATAGCGCAGGCGGGCGTTTGCAACAGTTCAGCCCGACCCCTGATCGCGATCAGAGGCGGGGGATTGTCGATGCGCGCGAGGAGGGGTGGATAGTCGGCTTCACCGATGGCGATGAACCGCGCGCGCATGCGTTCGGCCACTTCCAGTTCGGCATCGATCTCGTTCCAGGACGCCAGCTGCACCTTGTCGCGGCCACCGCGGGCGGCGAGTTCCGGCAATGCTTCAAGGGCGGCGTCAGCGCTGCCGTAGCGGTTGATCAGCGAGCGGAAACTTGCCGGCCCGACATTGTCGGTTCGCAGAAGACGAAGCCAGCTGCGTTTCTGGCGTTCGGACAGGAGGCTCCGGCTTTGCGTCTGCGCCTCCATGCCCGGTTCTCCTAGCCTTTGGCGCCGATCCGCGTCTCTGTCCCCGCGAGGAGACGCGATATATTGGCGCGATGCTTGATGAAGATCATGATGCTGAGGGCAGCAAACAGCAGTGCCGGCAGCTTGAGCCCCAGCGCCAGGAGCGCGAGCGGTACGCAGACAGCAGCCACCAGCGCTGAGAGCGAGGAAAAGCGCGTGATGAAGGCCGTCGCGAGCCAGGCAAGAGCAAACACCAGAGCACCCTGCCAGGCAGCAGCGAGCAGGATGCCGAGGTAGGTTGCGACACCCTTGCCGCCCCTGAAGCCCAGCCACACCGGAGCGATGTGGCCGAGGAAGGCGCCGAGTCCGGCGATCAGGCCGTACTGCTCACCGAATCGACCGGCGATCAGAACGGCAGCCGTGCCCTTCAGCGCATCCAGCAGGAGCGTCAGCGCCGCGAGCTTCTTGTTGCCCGTGCGCAGGACGTTTGTCGCACCGATATTGCCCGAGCCGATCTTGCGCACGTCGCCCAGGCCGGCCATCCGCGTCAGGATGAGCCCGAAGGGTATCGACCCGATCAGGTAGCCGCACAGCAGTGCGGCTGCCATGAACGGCAGCGAAGCTTCCCAGCCTGCTGTCTCAATCATGATTTCCCTCGCCCCTAAGCTGAATACACAATGGATCCTGCAACCATAGTTTGCAAGACCCGTCCCTGCATTCGCGCATCCTCAAACGTCGTGTTCTTCGAAAGCGAGCGAATATCGCCCTTGCGGACGAGCCATGGCGCATCAAGATCCACCAAAATGAGGTCGGCAACTGCCCCGGGCTTCAGCGTTCCGCCAGGAAGACCGAAAATCTTGGCCGGGTTGGTGGAGAGCACCTCTACCAGACGCAGCAGCGGCACGTCGCCGGAGTGATACAGGCGAAGGGCGGCAGCCAACATGGTCTCAAGGCCGATTGCACCCACGGCAGCTTCCGAGAAGGGCTGACGCTTGGTGTCCACGTCCTGCGGGTCATGCGAGGAGACGATGATGTCGAGCGTACCGTTCTTCAGCGCCTCGACCATAGCAACCCGATCATCCTCGGATCGGAGTGGCGGCGAGAGACGGAAGAAGGTGCGGTATTCGCCAACATCATTCTCGTTTAGGCAGAGATTATTGATGCTGATACCGGCAGTTACAGCCAGACCCTCATCCTTCGCGCGAGCAATGGCGTCGGCTGACATTCCATTCGAAAGCTCTGCCGCGTGATAGCGGGAGCGGGTGAGGCGGGCGAGCATCAGGTCGCGCATCAGCGGAATGGCTTCCGCTTCGCGCGGGATGCCCGGCAGGCCGAGCCAGCTTGCGAGCAAGCCCTCGTTCATGACGCCGGAGCCAAGCTCCTTGTCCTGCGTGGAGTGGGAGATCACGAGCCCCATGTCGCGCGCATAGGTGAGCGCGCGGCGCATCACCGTGTTGCTGGCGATCGTGTGGCGACCTTCCGTCAGCATCACGGCTCCCGCATCGCGCAGCAGGCCGAATTCGCTGAGTTCTGCCCCTTCAAGGCCCTTGGTGATCGCAGCGGCCGGGAAAACGTTGACGCAGGCGGTCGCCGTCGCGGTGCGTCGGACAAATTCGACCAGCGCCACATCATCAATGACCGGGTGCGTATCGGGCATCATGATGAAGGACGTCACGCCGCCTGCAGCAGCCGCACGACTTGCCGAAGCGATGGTTTCGCGGTGCTCGGCGCCCGGCTCGCCGCTGAAGACGCGGGCGTCGACGAGGCCGGGCAGGATGACCTTGCCGGTCGCATCGATGACTTCCGCGCCGGCAGGCGTGCCCTGGTTGAGCGCTTCGGGACCGGCCGCGAGGATGACGCCGTTCTCGACGATCACCGTGCCGACGGCATCCAGCTGACGGGACGGATCGACGATCCGTGCATTGGTAAAGACTGTAGCCGTCATGCGGTCTCTCCTGCCTGACGGGGATCGAGCAGTGCTTCCAGCACCGCCATGCGGACGGCGACACCCATCTCAACCTGTTCCTGGATAACGCTCTGCGGACCGTCGGCCACGTCGGAGGCGATCTCTACGCCACGGTTCATCGGACCCGGGTGCATGACCAGCGCGTCTTCCTTGGCGAGCTTCAGTCGTTCGGAGTCGAGGCCGAAGAAGCGGAAGTATTCGCGCACGGACGGCACGTAGCTGCCCGACATTCTCTCGCGCTGAAGTCGGAGCATCATCACGACGTCAGCGCCTTTGAGGCCCTCTTCCATCGAGGTGAAGGGCTCGACGCTCATCTGACTGACGCCGGAAGGCATCAGCGTCGAGGGCGCAATCACGCGGACGCGTGCGCCGAGCGCATTCAGCAGGATGATGTTGGAGCGGGCGACGCGGGAGTGCAGCACGTCACCGCAGATCGCGACGGTCAGGCCGGCGATGGCGCCCTTCGCGCGGCGGATCGTCAGCGCGTCCAGCAGCGCCTGCGTCGGATGCTCGTGCGCTCCGTCGCCGGCGTTGACCACCGAGCAGCCAACCTTCTGCGCGAGCAGGGCTGCGGCACCGGCGGCGGAATGGCGGATCACCAGAATATCCGGTCGCATGGCGTTCAGCGTCGTCGCCGTGTCGAGCAGCGTCTCGCCCTTCTTGGTGGAGGAGCTGGCGACCGACATGTTCATCACGTCTGCACCCAAACGCTTGCCGGCCAGTTCGAAGGACGACTGCGTGCGGGTGGAGGCTTCGAAGAACAGGTTGATCTGGGTGCGTCCGCGCAACACGGAGCGCTTCTTTTCCGACTGACGCGACAGCGAAACCGCCGCGTCGGCGCGATCGAGGAGGGTCTCGATGTCAGAAGGCAAAAGGCCTTTGATGCCAAGCAGGTGGCGATGGGGGAAAACGGGGAAGGGGTCGGTGTTTGTCATCACGCGGCGGTATATTCCCGGGTTAACGCATCCGCAAGCATTGTGGGGCGCTTGCTTCAGGTTCTAGGCGGATAAATATGTGCTTCGGCGCAGCCCTTTACCGGCTGTTCAATTTGCGATTGTGGTCTTATGTGCTGTGCATCGTATCACGCGCGGGATATGACTGCCCACCGCTGCATTGCCCTTCCAGATCCCACGAATTTTCGTGGATGGAAGCGAAAGTGCTACAGCTGGCGTTTATAACAAAAAAACCAATATGCGAGAGTGTCTCCGCAAGGGAATCATAAAGGACAATCGAGTGGATCACGAGGTTAGCAATCAGACGCCGCCAATGGGGGCAGCGAACGCCTGGCGTGCGGATCCTCTATTGAATCAACTCGCCGACGATTTTTCGGAGCCTGTACGCAGCGAACTTGAGTCTCTGGCGCGTTTTACCCGTACGCACGAGGCGCAGGAACTGGCGCGGCTGGCAAATTCCGAGGGGCCGGTGCTGAGGACGCATGATCGTCACGGACGGCGTGCTGACATCGTCGAGTTTCACCCGTCCTACCACGCGCTGATGCGGCGCTCGATCGGAATGGGCATCCATTCCTCGATCTGGGAGGAGAGTGCAGCCGAGACCGGCAAGCGCCACCAGGTGCGCGCGGCCCGCTTCTATCTGCTGTCGCAGCTCGAGCTCGGGCATCTCTGTCCGCTGACCATGACGAGCGCTTCGCTGGCGGCCCTGATGGCTTCGCCTCAGCTCTTCCGTGACTGGGCGCCGCGCATCATTGCCCGCAAATACGATCACACCAACAAGCCCGCTTCGCAGAAGCAGGGTGTCACGATCGGCATGGGGCTGACCGAGAAGCAGGGCGGTACCGACATCCGGACGAACCAGACCAAGGCTGATCCGGCCGGTCGCGGGCTTTATCGCCTGAACGGGCACAAGTGGTTCATGTCGGCTCCCATGAGCGACGCGTTCCTGGTGGTGGCGCAGGCGAAGGAGGGTCTTTCCTGCTTCCTCGCGCCGCGCCTTCGCGACGACGGAAACGCTAACGGTTTCCATTTCCAGCGGTTGAAGGACAAGCTCGGCAATCGCTCGAATGCGTCGGCCGAGGTGGAGTTCAAGGACACGCTGGCGTTCCCGGTAGGCGATCCCGGCAACGGCATCCGCACGATCATGGACATGGTGACGCTGACGCGGCTCGACTGCGCACTGGGCTCTGCGGGCCTGATGCGGGCGGCACTCTCCGAGGCTGTTCATCACGCGCGTCACCGCACCGTCGCGGGCAACAAGCTGATCGACCAGCCGGTGATGATCCGCGTTCTGGCGGACCTCGCCCTCGACGTCACCGCTGCCGCAGCTCTATCGTTCCGGCTGGCGCGCTCCTTCGATGAAGCCGCCAACACGCGGGCCGATGCGGCCTTTGCCCGGGTGATGACGCCGGTGGTGAAATACTGGGTGACCAAGATCGCGCCGGCCATCACCTATGAGGCGATGGAATGCCTTGGCGGCAATGGCTACGTGGAAGATTTCCCGCTAGCCCGTTTCTATCGTGAAGCTCCGGTCAACGCGATCTGGGAGGGTTCCGGCAACGTGATGGCGCTCGACGTTGTCCGTGTTCTGACGCGCAATCCGAGCCTGCTCGACGAAGTGCTGTCGATGATCCACGACGATCTGGGCGAGGCGGGACCGGGCACCGTTAAGGTGCTCTCGGCCGCCATTCAACTGTGCAAGCAGGATGAGGCTGCGGCGCGTCTGCTGACGGAACAGCTGGCGCTCGCCGCCGCTGCTGCCGAGCTGCGCCGCCTGGGTTCAGGCCGCATCGCCGATGCCTTCATCGAAACGCGGCTCGCCGGTCAGTGGCGCACGACCTACGGCATGCTGGACATGCGCCACGACGCCAAAGGCATCGTGGATGTGCTCTTTCCGCCGGTCTAAAGGCGCTGTGGGTTGCGCAGGCCGCGCAGGCGGTCGAGCGCTCCCTGCAGGATGAACGAGGCGGCGGCCGAATCAATGCGGGTCGCCCGCTTGGCGCGCGAAACGTCCATCTCGAGCAGCGCACGCTCGGCTGCCACCGTGGAAAGACGCTCGTCCCAGAAAACTATGGGCAGTTCCGTCAGCGGCATCAGGTTGCGGACAAAGGCGCGGGTGGCCTGTACGCGCGGGCCGGCGCTGCCGTCCATGTTCACGGGCAGGCCGACGATCAGAGCAGCCGCGCCGTCCCTGGCGAGCAGCGAGAGCAGCGCTTCCGCATCGACGCCAAACTTCTTGCGCATGATGACCGGGCGCGGGGAGGCGAGGCTGAGGGAGGGATCGGAGACCGCGACGCCAATGGTTTTCGTGCCGAGATCGATGCCGGCGACCACGGAGCGTGGCGGCAGGGTTTCGGCCAATTCTTCAATGGTCACTACGGGCATCGCACCTTCCTTTTGACTTCGCTGGTGCTCGTCTTATCTTGCGACAACAAAACAGGCGAGAGGAACTGATTGATGAAAGTTACCTGGTATGGTCATTCGGCGTTTCGTGTCGAGGTAGAAGGGGCTGTCATTCTCATTGACCCGTTCCTGAGCGGGAACCCAACCTGGCAGGGCGGATGGGAAGGCCCGGCGGAAGGCGTCACGCACGTTCTTCTGACGCATGGCCATGGCGACCACATCGGCGACACGGCTGCGATTCTGAAGAAGACGGGCGCCACGCTCGTCGCCTGCGCCGAGATCTGCACCTACATGTCGAAGCAGGACATCGGCGAGGCCAAGACCAGCCCCGGCAACACGGGCGGCACGATCGACTGTGGCGCCTTCACCGTCACTTTCGTCAACGCACTTCACTCCTCGTCCCTGTCCGCCCCGGACGGAACGCCGATCTATCTCGGCAATCCACTGGGTCTCGTGCTGCACTTCCCGAATGACAAGACGCTCTATCATATGGGCGACACGGACATTTTCGGCGACATGGGCCTGATCAACGAACTGCATCAGCCGGAGATCGGCATCGTGCCGATTGGTGACCGCTATACCATGGGCGGCGCGGTCGCGGCTCTGGCCTGCAAGCGCTATTTCAACTTCGAGACTGTCATTCCCTGCCACTATGGTACATTCCCGGCGATCGATGCGACGGCCGAGAAGTTCATTGCCGGGCTCGACGGCGCAGGCCCGAAGGTACTGGAGCCCACCCGTGGCGAGGCGGTGGAGCTCTAAATCGTCGGTCTTGCAGGGCGCGGCACTTTTCAGCGTTGCGCCCGGGGCCTCGCATGATTATAGCGCGAGCAGCATCTCACGGCATCAATCCGGCTATCCGGAGCAGGATGCTGTAACTCTAATAGATTGAGGCTTCCTGGTTCGCGAACCGGATCAGGCGGCTTCAGACACCAACGGAAGCGAAACGATGTCCGTCGATACCGATACGGTAAAACGCGTGGCGAAACTCGCCCGAATTGCAATCGATGAAGAAGCGGCAAACCGGATGACCGGGGAGCTCAACGCCATCCTCGGCTTTGTCGAGCAATTGAATGAAGTTGACGTGACGGGTGTGGAGCCGTTGACGTCCGTGATCCCCGTGGCGATGCGCCTGCGCGTCGACGAGGTGACGGATGGTAACAAGGCTGCGGACATTGTTGCCAATGCGCCCGCACAGGCAGACAGCTTTTTCATGGTGCCCAAGGTCGTCGAATAGGCGGAGCTTCAGGCCCGGCCATTCCAACCTTGCCCTTCATTGCTGCCGGTAATCCGGCTGCCGCCGCGAACGGATGATCATGACGGAACTCACCAAACTGACCATAGCCCAGATCCGAGCCGGACTTTCGGCCAAGGATTTTACCGCTGTCGAACTCACCGACGCCTATCTTGGCGCGATCGATGCAGCGAACGGGAAGCTCAATGCCTATGTGGCCGTGACCGCCGACAAGGCGCGTGAGATGGCCAAGGCCTCCGATCAACGCATCGCGGCCGGCGAGGCTCGCGCGCTTGAAGGCGTTCCGGTCGGCGTGAAGGACCTGTTCGCCACGGAAGGCGTCCACACGCAGGCCTGCAGCCACATCCTCGACGGTTTCAAGCCGCGCTATGAATCGACCGTCACGGCGAACCTCTGGAACGACGGCGCCGTCATGCTGGGCAAGCTCAACATGGACGAGTTCGCCATGGGCTCGTCCAACGAGACGTCCTACTACGGTCCTGTGATCAACCCGTGGCGTGCCAAGGATAGCGAACGCGATCTGGTTCCCGGCGGTTCGTCCGGTGGTTCCGCTGCCGCCGTGGCCGCCTGGCTCTGCGCCGGTGCGACCGCGACGGATACCGGTGGTTCGATCCGCCAGCCTGCAGCCTTCACCGCGACCGTTGGCATCAAGCCGACCTACGGCCGTTGCTCTCGCTGGGGCACCGTGGCCTTCGCCTCGTCGCTTGATCAGGCTGGTCCGATCACCCGCGACGTGCGCGATGCGGCCATCATGCTGAAGTCCATGGCTTCCGTTGACCTCAAGGACACGACCTCCGTCGATGTGCCCGTGCCGGACTATGAGGCCGCACTCGGCCAGTCCATCAAGGGCCTGAAGATCGGTATTCCGAAAGAGTACCGCGTCGACGGCATGCCCGCCGAAATCGAGGCGCTCTGGCAGAAGGGCATCGACTGGATGCGCGATGCCGGTGCCGAGATCGTCGACATCTCGCTGCCGCACACGAAATACGCGCTGGCGACGTACTACATCGTTGCTCCGGCTGAGGCTTCGTCCAACCTCGCGCGATACGACGGCGTTCGCTACGGCCTGCGCGTTCCGGGCAAGGACATCACCGAGATGTACGAAAACACCCGCGCCGAAGGTTTCGGCCGCGAGGTGCAGCGCCGCATCATGATCGGCACCTACGTTCTCTCGGCTGGTTACTACGACGCCTATTACCTGCGCGCCCAGAAGGTCCGTTCGCTCATCAAGCGCGACTTCGACCTTGCGTTTGAAGCTGGTGTCGATGCGATCCTGACGCCTGCAACGCCTTCGGCTGCCTTTGGCATCGCGGATGAGAACCTCGCCAACGATCCGGTCAAGATGTACCTGAACGACATCTTCACGGTCACCGTGAACATGGCCGGTTTGCCGGGCATGACCGTTCCGGCCGGTCTCGACTCCAACGGCCTGCCGCTCGGTCTGCAGCTCATCGGTCGTCCGTTTGACGAGGAGACGCTGTTCCGCGCGGCTCATGTGATTGAACAGTCGGCAGGACGCTTTGAACCTTCGCGCTGGTGGTAACACCACCAGCTTCGGGGGGAGCTGATGTTTCACTACGCCTCGGCCATCTTCTGGGGCCTCCTGCAGCCGGTCAACCTGGTTGGCCTGCTGCTTCTGGCCTCGGTGGTTGCCGGGGCTTTTCGTTGGCGCATCACCGCGCTGCTGGCGTCTTCCGCCGGTCTGCTCGTCCTGGCGCTCGCCGCCTGGACCACGTTCGGCGCACTTCTCCTTCAACCACTTGAGAACCGGTTTTCCCGTCCCGATCCGCTGCCGGACGACGTAACCGGTATCATTGTGCTTGGCGGTGGGTTTGAAGGTGCGATCAATCTCGCTCGGGGCGGCTACGAGCTCAACGACAGTGGCGACCGCTTTGTCGAAGCCGCCATTCTCGCTCGCCGTTTTCCGAATGCGCGGCTGATCATCTCCGGTGGGAATGGGTCCGTCATGCTTGCAGGCGAGGGGGACGCGGATACCGCGCCGCGCCTGCTGGAAGCGCTTGGCGTCGAGCGCGGCCGCATCGAGCTTGAGGGTCAGTCCCGCGATACCTACGAAAATGCCGTGATGACTCGGCGTCTGGTGGAGCCCCGACCGGGCGACAACTGGCTGTTGGTTACCTCTGCCTTCCACATGCCGCGCTCGGTGAATCTCTTCCGCAAGGTTGGCTTCGATGTCATTCCCTGGCCGGTCGATTACAAGACTGCAGGCACGGAAAACGTTGGACTTGCCGAAGACAATGTCATCGACAACCTGAGCAACACAACCCGCGGCATCCGCGAGTGGATCGGGCTCGTGGCTTACTGGATGACAGGGCGAACCGACACGATCCTGCCGCCTGTCGACCCCATTGAGTAGGGCTGGTTATCGCCACGATCGCGCCCATCATGTTACCAACTGGTTAATTAGTTTTGCGCCATAACCACTTGATTTTAAATAAACGCATTTTCATTTCTTTACCTAGATTAGCTATCTCCGACACAATCTTGCCGCCTTGAGGCTTGCTTCCCCAAGTGAAAAGGGCTATCCGGAGTGCACTGCACCATCGGAGGTAGGGAGGTTGGTGCGGAGTGAAACAACTTCATAGGACCCAAATGGACGGATCCATTCAGAAATCCTGCTGGGGCGTTACCGCCAAGGCAGCGATTGGTTTCGCCGGCATTATTCTCCTTGCTTGGCTGTTCGTCGGAACGCACTAGATCATTTTCAGAATGATCTAAGTCTAGGTTCCATAGCAGTTTCGAACCGAAAATCGGTTTCCGCTTTTCCAGGAACTGCTGCAGTACCCGGCGCGCCCCGTTAGGCGCAAACTGCTCTACATACTGGACCTCTGGAACGCGGCTTTACAAACGGCGGCGGTCTGCTGTTTTGCTTCCAAGCCCAGCGCGGGTACAGGCCCGCTCCTTCAATTGCAAAGCGCAGCCTTCGGGTTGCGCTTTGCCGTTTCTGGCGCATGGAGGCGGGGCACAATTTCGACAGCATTGTCGCCGACATGCTATGTAGGCTGAAGCTTTGTCGCAAAGAGGTGTTGTCCTTGTTCCTTTCGGTTTTTGATCTCTTCAAGATCGGCATCGGTCCGTCGAGTTCCCACACCATGGGGCCGATGGTGGCTGCCCGACGTTTTCTCGATGAGGTAAAATCCGGCGACTGGCCGCGACCCGCAGGCACAGAAGTGGCACGCATATCGGTAAGCCTTCATGGCTCCCTTGCTTTTACCGGCACTGGGCATGCAACCGACCGGGCTGTGATCCTCGGTCTGCAGAGCTTTTCACCGGAGACCATCGATCCGGACGAGATCGAACCTGCGCTTCAGGCGATCGCTGCGCGCAAGATGGTCGCGCCGGCAGGGCATCCTCCATACAGGTTTGATCCGCAGACGGATCTCGTCTTCGACCGGAAGCACCCTTTGCCGGGTCATGCCAACGGAATGCAGTTCTGCGCTTACGACGCCGAAGACAGACTTCTCCTGCGTCGCGTCTATTATTCCATCGGTGGCGGTTTCGTGGTCTCGGAGGAAGAGCTGCAGGGCCGGAAGAGCGGTTCCGGCCAGCAGGACTTGCTCGCCGTGCCTTACCCCTTTGCCAGTGCGCGCGAGATGCTAGACATGGCGACGGCCTCAAACCTTTCAATCGCCGAGATGAAACGGGCCAATGAGCTAGCAACCCGCAGCGAGGAAGAGCTCGATACAGGGATCGAACACATCTGGCAGGCGATGAAAGCCTGTGTGGCGCGCGGTCTCTCCCAGGATGGGGAGCTGCCGGGTGGGCTCAAGGTCCAGCGCCGGGCGCGTCGGCTGTTCGAGAAGATGGAAGACGACTGGGTGAGCAACCGGCCCAATCCGCTTGCGGCCAATGACTGGCTTTCCGTCTATGCCATGGCGGTGAATGAAGAGAACGCGGCTGGTGGTCGGGTCGTCACCGCTCCCACCAATGGAGCGGCGGGCGTCATTCCGGCGGTGCTGCACTACTGGATACGATTTTATCCGGAAGCCGAAGAACGGCAGATCCACGATTTCTTCCTGACGGCGGCTGCCGTCGGCGGGCTCATCAAGCATAATGCCTCGATCTCAGGTGCTGAGATGGGGTGCCAGGGCGAGGTGGGTTCCGCTTCGGCCATGGCGGCTGCAGGTCTCGCAGCGCTCATGGGCGGAACGCCAATGCAGGTGGAAAATGCGGCTGAAATCGCGCTCGAGCATCATCTTGGCATGACCTGTGATCCTGTGGGCGGACTGGTGCAGGTGCCCTGTATCGAGCGCAACGCCTTGGGCGCGGTCAAGGCTGTCACGGCCGCCTCGCTGGCGCTGAAGGGGGACGGCAGGCATCTCGTTTCGCTCGACGCAGCAGTCGAAACCATGCGCCAGACGGGCGTCGACATGAACGAGCGCTACAAGGAAACGAGCCTCGGTGGGCTCGCGGTCAATGTGATCGAGTGTTAACTCATGACGCATTGACCTGCGGGCACATTTGCGCGAAACCGCAGCCATGGCCCTGAACATCTTAAAGCTTTGTGTCGGTTGCAGCTCGCCGGAAGAACTCGAAGCGTGGATCGATTTCACGCTGGAGGACAAGAAGCGGCGAGGGGCGCCAGCTGAACAGTATCACACCACACGCATGATCCCGAAGCGCGTGGAGGAGCTGACCGATGGTGGTTCGCTCTACTGGGTGATGAAGGGCGGTATCACATGCCGTCAGCGCCTGCTCGACGTTCGGCCCTTCCGCGACTCCGAAGGCGTCAACCGCTGCCATCTGGTTCTCGATCCTGTCGTGGTGCGCACGGAGTGGGTACCGCGCCGCCCGTTCCAGGGCTGGCGCTATCTGTCGCCTGAAGATGTCCCTGCTGACGTCGGTGCATCGGGCACGGGCGAGCTGCCGGACAGCCTGCGCCGGGAACTGGCCGAGCTGGGTCTGCTTTAAACTCACCTGAAAAACCTCTCCGCCTGACGATCAGGGCTTGTCAGGGCGATTGCTGGCCCACATCTTCAAGGCATGAGCAACAAGCAGACGCCCGTAAAGAGCAATCCTGGCGATGTCGCGGCCGCGCGATCCGACAGCAAGGCAATCGATGCCTTTGTGCGGCAGGCGCGGGCACTTGCGCCACAGGGCGGGAGTGCGGGACGGCTGATCCTCGCGCTCGATGCCACCATGAGCCGCCAACCCACCTGGGATCTCGCCTGCGAAATCCAGGCACACATGTTCGATGCTGTGGCCAAGGCGGGCGGGCTGCAGGTTCAGCTCGTCTACTACCGTGGCCTGGATGAATGCCGCGCCTCGCGCTTCGTGAGCGATACAAACGCGCTCAAAAACCTCATGACCAAGATCGACTGCCGCGGCGGGTACACGCAGATCCGCAAGGTTCTTGCCCATGCTCTCAAGGAACATGCCACAACCAAGGTCAATGCGGTCGTCTTCATTGGTGACGCAATGGAGGAGAACGTCGACGACCTCGCGGCCAAGGCTGGAGAACTCGGGCTGAAGGGCGTTCCGGTCTTCGTCTTCCAGGAAGGTAACGATCCGGTGGCAACCGGCGCATTCAAGGAGATCGCCAGGCTGTCGCGCGGCGCATGGTTCCGCTTCGACAGCTCAGCTGCTGACCATCTGGCAAAGCTGCTTTCGGCTGTCGCGGTCTACGCCACGGGTGGCCTTAAGGCGCTTGCGGCACGCGGCAAGCCCGAAGATCAACTCATGCTCGAGCATTTGAGCGGCAGGAAACCATGACCATAGCGGTACCCATTGTCCTGGCCCTGCTTCTTGCGGGCGCTTCCGTCTACGCATTCCTGCGGGCCAGTCCGGCGGCGATAGCAACGGTTCTGCGCTGGGCCGGACCCATTGTTCTGGGACTTTTCGGCCTGCTACTGTTGCTTTTTGGAAGAGCAGGCCTTGGCGGCATGCTGATTTCAGGTGCTCTGGGATGGGCAGGACGCAACCGCTACACGGCGAGGGCAAAGCCGACCCCCGGGCAGCGCTCGAGGGTTCAGTCGTCAATGCTTGAGATGGAGCTTGATCACGACAGCGGGGAGCTGGAGGGCCGGGTGCTCGCCGGACATTTTCAGGGAAGGCAACTCGCTGACCTGTCCCTCGATGATCTCATCGCCCTTCATGGTGAATGTCGGGGCGATGAGGACAGCGTTCGTCTCCTAGAGACGTATCTTGATGGCCGTTTTGCCGGATGGCGAGACCGCGTTGATGCGAACGGAAGTGCGGGGCAGGGAAGCCCGGGCCGTTCTGGCGGCATGACAGAGCAGGAGGCCTACGAGATTCTTGGTCTTGAAGCTGGTGCTTCTGCGACGCAGATCAGAGAGGCTCATCGCCGCCTTATGCAGCGAGTACATCCCGATGTTGGGGGCTCGTCTTTTCTTGCTGCTCGTATCAATGAAGCCAAGGACGTCCTCTTGTCCAAACACGGCTAGTCTCCCCAAAACGCAACGTTACCTACTATCTCGTCACTCTGCTGATCTCCGCTTCAAATCCTGGCTGGAGATCACCCGGTTCCCTGGGCCAACCCCAGGCCCGTGGTTCCGGAAACGGGGCCGACGGAACGGCCCCGCGAAGTTCTTAGTTCGCAACCACGGCGAAGCACTGGATCTTCTGCTTCTTCAGCGTCTCGCAGGCGTTCCAGGCGGAAACCTTGTCGTCGAAGCCGCCGAAGCGTGCACGGTGATACGTGCGGCCCTTGTGCTCGAAGGTCTCGGTGAACGCAGACGCCTTGGAGAGCGGGGAGCCGACCTTTTCCTTCATGTTCTCAAGGAAGCGGAGCGCTTCGGTCTTAGACGGCATGGAGGCAACCTGGATGACCCAGCCGCTCGACGGCGTAGCGGATGCGGTGTGAACCGGATCGACTTCCATGTGGGCGCTCTCGGCTACGATGCGGGCCAACGGGTCACGCTCGGAGGAGCTCTTTTCCTGGGCGTAAGCGGTGATCGGCAGGGCATCGGACGGACGCTCAACCGGAATGGGAGCGCTCGACGGAAGGATCGATGCCACGACCGCTGCCTTGGCAACATTGTCGTTCGCGGCAATCTGCTGCTGCCTGGGCTGAACGACGACCGGACCACGGGCGATCAGCTGCTGGTCGCGACCGGTTGAAGCATTCGGGAGGTAGCGCTTGATGAGGGCTGCCATCTGGTTGTCACGGGCACGGCCGCTGGAGCCACCCATCACCACCGCGACGATGCTGCGACCGTCTGCCTGAACCGACGAAACGAGGTTGTAACCTGAGGCCCGGGTGTAGCCGGTCTTGATGCCGTCAACGCCATTCACAACACCAAGCAGGTTGTTGTGGTTGCGGATCTGCTGCTTCCCGAACGCGAAGGAACGCGTCGAGAAGTACTTGTAGTGGTGCGGGAAATGCTCACGCAGCGCAATGCCGAGCTTCGCCATGTCACGTGCCGTGGTCTTCTGGGCGTCGTTCGGAAGGCCATTGGCATTGCGGAACACGGTGCGACCCATGCCAAGCTGACGAGCCTTCGTGGTCATCATGGCCGCAAAGTTCTTTTCCGAGCCGCCCAGCAGTTCGCCCAAAGCCGTGGCCGCGTCATTGGCCGACTTGGTGACCAGGCTCAGGATTGCCTGTTCGACGGTGATGCTGTTGCCTGCGCCGATGCCGAGCTTGGTAGGCGGCTCGGCGGCTGCATGCTTGGAGAAGGTAACACGCGTGCTTTTCGAGATCTTGCCCGCATCCAACGCTTCGAACGTCAGATAGAGAGTCATCATCTTCGTAAGAGACGCCGGGAAACGCGGAGCGTCCGCATTTTCCTCGTAAAGAACCTTGCCGGTCTTGGCGTCAACCACGATACCCGCGTACTTTGGATTTGCGATGGCCGGAGAGGCCAGCCCCAACATCACGGCCGCAATAATGGCAACCTTGCCGCGGCCTCGTGAGATGTTTTGAACAAAGTTACTGATACCCAACAACGCCTGACGCACCGTCACACCCACTGCTTTTTTCTGGAGTAGAGGTCATCAACCCCTTGTCTCCGACACTAGTGCGAGCAGCGTTACCAATTGGTTTATGGCAGTTATGATATTTACGGAAAATTACCGTTGTGGAGTGGCGCGTGAGCATGTCGACGCGTTGTCCGCAGGCAATGTCTCCCGCCTACCTGCGCTCAACGGGGAACGCTAGCTCGCACGGCTTTGGGGTCCCTGATGCGGGACGGATTTGTGATGATTATGGCAAAGTCGTAATTAAGTTGAACTCTGCGACAGTTCGCCCAAAGCCAACGGCGGCTCCTTCGGCTCGTTCCATCCCAGGTAGTTGTAAAGAGTGTAACGCCAGATATCGAAATGCTCCTGGAAGCCCACTTCAGCGGCAAGAAAATTGAGCCCGGTGGCGGACATGTTCGTGTGTGACGTTGTCAGGTAGGCAGCGGCCATGGGTTCAGCGATCACGCCGAAGTGTTCCAGATAGAGCAGGCTGCGCTTCATCATCGGCGCGCTCTGCAGAAGAACCACCCGTTTCGGCTTCAGGCTGTGCAGGATCTCACCAACGTGCCGGCTGCTTTCCCAGGTGTTCAGGCTCTCTTCCTCGCGAATGATCGCCTGAGTGGGGATGCCTGCCTTGATGAGGGCGCGGGCGCTCACTTCGGCTTCCGAGATGCCGTTGCCGGCGATGTCTGCACCCGCAGTGATGAAGGTGCACTTCAGCTGTCCCTGGGCGCATTGATGGTACATGTCAACGGCTGCCATCAGTGGTCCGTAGGCGAAGGCGAGGGGCTCCACATAGGTCCGATCATCGGCCGCGATCTTTTTGCGTGCCCATTCCAAATACCACGAAGGCAGTATCGTCCGTGACGGGCGATTGGAGTCGCAGGGAATAGGGCGTCTGTAGGCGCTCCATCAGGTATTCCGGGAGGGCTGAGGAAGCGATGGACAGATAACCAAGAACCGAGACCAACAACGATAGTGTCGCGATCTTGTTCAATCTGAGCGAAAGGGAAAAAATTCCGACTATGAACAATGCGAAAATCAAATTTAAAAGCATGACGATTTCTTGAAAAGGATTATTTCTATTAGCCAGATAATAAGACACGAAGCGTTTCTGGCGCGCAAGTTTCTTTGCGGATTGGGGGAGATGTGCAGTCAAGTGAACCATTTTCCGCCGACCGCGTTCAGCTTCGCGTGCCACAGCCGATCAACGTCTGATGTGGCCGGTCAGAGTGCTCGCGAAAGGTTGAGCAACGGCTTCCATCCACCCATTGCGGTCTGGCGGCAATTGTTTCAACCAATGTATTGTGTGCTGAACAGAAGGGCTTAAAATCGGTTCCGCAGCACCCTACATGTCGTGCTCAGAGTGAGCGCGACGGTTGGACAGGAAGTTGAAGATCGCGAGATGAGAATGCCAGGGGACACGTTACGGATGACGAGTGGGGATGAGGGCGGCAATGGTGTCGGCCGCAGCACCGCGGTCATTACAAAAACGCGGACGAAGACCAAGAAGCCTAGCCTCTATCGCGTATTGCTCTTGAACGACGATTACACACCAATGGAATTCGTCGTGCACGTCCTGGAGAGATTTTTCCATAAAGATCGTGAGACGGCCACAAAGATCATGTGGCATGTTCATAATCACGGCGTTGGTGAATGTGGTATCTATACGTTTGAGGTGGCTGAAACCAAGGTCTCGCAGGTCATGGATTTTGCCCGTCAGCATCAACATCCGCTTCAGTGCGTGATGGAGAAGAAATGAGGTTTTGAATGCCCGCTTTCTCACAAGGGCTGGAACGCGCGTTGCACCAGGCGCTGACCTATGCCAACGAACGCCATCATGAGTACGCCACTCTGGAGCACCTGCTGCTGGCGTTGATCGACGATCAGGACGCAGCTGCTGTCATGCGTGCCTGCAACGTTGATCTGGAAGCCCTGAGACGCAACATTGTTGAATATATCGACGGTGAGCTGGACAACCTTGTCACCGGCTATGACGAGGATTCCAAGCCGACGGCGGGTTTTCAACGTGTGATCCAGCGGGCGGTCATCCACGTGCAGTCGTCTGGCCGTGAGGAGGTTTCGGGCGCCAATGTGCTGGTGGCGATCTTCGCCGAGCGCGAAAGCCATGCCGCCTACTTCCTGCAGGAACAGCAGATGACCCGCTATGACGCGGTCAACTACATCAGCCATGGCATCGCCAAGCGTCCGGGCTCGGCCGAAACGCGCACGCCGCGTGGGGCCGACGAGGACCAGGCAAGTGCAGCCGAGGCGGATGAGGGTTCGAAGAAGAAGCAGCAGCAGGATGCGCTGACCGCCTATTGCGTGAACCTCAACCAGAAGGCACGCCAGGGCAAGATCGATCCGCTGGTTGGCCGCGAGGCCGAGATCAACCGCACGATCCAGATCCTCTGCCGCCGTTCCAAGAATAACCCGCTCTATGTGGGCGATCCCGGCGTGGGCAAGACCGCCATCGCGGAGGGGCTCGCCAAGCGCATCGTTGAAGGCGATGTGCCGGAAGTGCTGCTCGATGCCACGATCTTCGCGCTGGACATGGGCACGCTGCTCGCCGGCACCCGTTATCGCGGTGACTTCGAGGAGCGTCTGAAGCAGGTCGTCAAGGAGCTGGAAGACTATCCCGGCGCGGTTCTGTTCATTGATGAGATCCATACGGTGATCGGTGCAGGCGCGACCTCCGGAGGCGCCATGGATGCCTCGAACCTTCTGAAGCCCGCACTGTCGTCAGGTGCAATTCGTTGCATCGGATCAACGACTTACAAGGAGTTCCGCCAGTTCTTCGAGAAGGACCGGGCACTCGTCCGTCGCTTCCAGAAGATCGACGTGAACGAGCCGAGCGTGCCTGACGCGATCGAGATCATGCAGGGCCTGCGTCCGTATTTCGAGGACTTCCACAAGGTCAAGTACACCAACGACGCCATCAAGGCGGCTGTTGAGCTCTCGGCCCGCTACATCAATGACCGCAAGCTGCCTGACAAGGCGATCGACGTCATCGATGAGACCGGTGCGTCGCAGATGCTGCTGCCGGAGACCAAGCGGCGCAAGACCATAACGGTCAAGGAGATCGAGGCGACGATTGCCACCATGGCACGCATCCCGCCGAAGACCGTCTCGGCCGATGACGAGAAGGTTCTGGCAAACCTTGAGGCCGAGCTGAAGCGGGTCGTCTATGGTCAGGATCGTGCGATCGAGGCGCTTGCCTCATCGATCAAGCTGGCGCGTGCCGGCCTGCGCGAACCTGAGAAGCCGATCGGCAGCTACCTGTTCTCCGGTCCTACGGGCGTCGGCAAGACGGAAGTGGCCAAGCAGCTGGCGGCCTCGCTGGGCGTGGAACTGCTCCGCTTCGACATGTCGGAGTACATGGAGCGTCACACGGTCTCCCGCCTGATCGGTGCGCCTCCCGGCTATGTCGGCTTCGACCAGGGTGGTCTGCTCACCGACGGCGTCGACCAGCATCCGCATTGCGTGCTGCTGCTTGATGAGATCGAGAAGGCGCATCCGGACCTGTTCAACATCCTGCTGCAGGTCATGGACCACGGCAAGCTGACGGACCACAACGGCAAGAAGATCGACTTCCGCAATGTCGTCCTGATCATGACGACGAACGCGGGTGCTTCGGACATGGCCAAGCCTGCCATCGGCTTTGGTTCGTCGAAGCGGGAAGGCGATGACATGGAGGCCATCAACAGGCTCTTCACGCCGGAGTTCCGCAACAGGCTTGACGCAATCATCCCGTTCGGCGCCCTGCCTACGCCGGTTGTCCATCAGGTGGTGCAGAAGTTCGTCATGCAGCTGGAAGCTCAGCTTGCCGAGCGGAATGTCACCTTCGACCTTTCGGAAGACGCCATCGCCTGGCTCGCCGAGAAGGGTTACGACGAACGAATGGGGGCTCGCCCGCTCGGTCGCGTGATCCAGGAGCACATCAAGAAGCCGCTGGCCGAAGAGGTGCTTTTCGGCAAGCTCAAGAAGGGCGGCACCGTCAAGGTAACGGTCGAGGACAAGGAGGACGGCGCGAAGGGTCTGAAGCTCGAGTCGATTCCGGACGAAGTTCCGGTGCGGCCAAAGCGTGAGACCCCGGCCAAGCCCAAGAAGGCGACGGCTCGCAAAGCCAAGCCGAAAGCTGCTGCGGCCAAGCCGAAGGATGGGCCGGCCAAGGAGCCCCGAAAGCGGAGCCTTGTCCCGCAGCTGCCTCGCAAGAACTAACCACAAGAAAAAGAGCGTCCGGTGAAAATCGGACGCTCTTTTGCTACAGTCTCACATTATCGATTCAAGCCGTGCCTATTGAAAAATGAAACGTGGACGCAGGTTTTTCTTACCGGTGTCCCTTTCTGAGCGAGCTGGAGATCGAATGAGCGACCGTAATATTTCGTTAGAACTTGTAGACACGGTCGTACCTCCTCATAACGAACTTTCTGACCAGAGCACACGCCATCAGGGAAGGCTGTTCAGGACCCTTCTGCTGCGGCGGCACGTCGACCCCATTCTGCTGTCCGCCGGAATGGCCGCCTTTGCCGTCAAGCTCCACCTGGACATGATCGTCTTTGCCTACTTCATTGGGACTGGCGTCTATTTCCTGGCCTTCCGGCATCGTATCAGCCAGCGTGTCGATCCCGACTATCGCTTCTGGTGCCTGATCTACGTGGGTTATGCAGTGGCAGTCGGCCTGCTTCTGCATGGCAACCTGCCAAAGGAAATCCGATGGATCGGCTACCCGGTCTATCTCCTCTCCGGCATGCTGCTGATGGTGGGCTTTGCACTGGTCAAGGATCCACTTCGCCAGATCGTGCTGGGTGCGAGAATCGCGACCGTCATTGCCTTGCCGCTTGCCATCGTCGAGCTTCTGACCGGTGATATGCGGATCGGTTTTGGCGGAAACGAAGCCAATACAGCCTTCGTTCTGATCGTGATCTCTCTCCTGGCGCGCCACCGCGTTGACGCGGCGCCGAAATATCTGCCGGACAGCAGCCTCTGGTTCTACCTGGGCGCAATAGTGGTGTTCATGACCGGGACGCGTTCCGTCCTGCCGGTGGTTCTGATGGCAATCGCCTTCGACATCTTTCGGATCTTGCTAGCGCGGAAGAAGGGCCAGACGCTCCTCACCCGGCAGCACAGAAGTGCCATCATTGCCAGCGGGATCGCATTGGTGGTGGTCGGAACCATAGCTGGAGCAAAGATGAGCTCGAGCCTTGCCGACCGATTCGACTACACGGTTCTCGAGATCCAGGATGCAATGGGTGAGGTTCCCGAACAGCAGCCGATGACCGGGTTAGGGGTGCGGCTGCGGCTCTGGAAGAATGCGCTCGCAACCATTGCGGAACATCCGCTCGCGGGAGTCGGTGGTGTCGAGAGCATGCGGCAGGTCAAGTCGATGATCCCACCGCAATTCAGCGATACTTTCTCACACTTCGTCCACGTCCACAATTTCGTGCTCGATGAACTGCGCCAGCGCGGTCTCGTTGGTTTGATCCTGATGCTGGCCTTCTTCGTCGTCGTGAGCCGCAAGATCTGGAAGGGCGGCGACGCTTCCGTGCGCGAAACGCTGACGCTGATGCTGCTGTCGCTCATCTGCTACGGCTCGCTGCACGGCCTGATGCTGAGTGACAGGAACGTGCTGCTGATCTCGATCGTGCTGGCGGCCTTGCTGCTGGAGGCGCACCGGCACGGAAAGATCGGCGTTCGGACGAGGTTGATCAACCCTTGAGGGCGTAGACCGTGCGCGACAGGTAATCGACGCCGCGGAAGAAGGCGGTTGGTATGCGCAGGATGCGGGGAAACTTGGTCCCGGCATAGCTGCCGATTGTGGAGACTGCGATCTGCGCAGGGCGGATGACCGGTTCACGGGTGAGGTAGATCCGCACTCCGCCCTTCCAGCCGCGTTCAAGTGCGACGTCATAGGGCAGGAACATCGGGAGCAGGGTATCAAGTAGCCGCTGCGCTCCGTCGCGCGTCACCAGATACCCCATGGACGAGCCGAGCGGCCCGTGGATGCAGCGGCCGAGCTCGTCGCCCTCAGACGTCTTGGCCTTGGTGACAAACCCCTTGGTCCGGTGATTGAAAAGCTTCACGACATCGAACCCGAGGCCACTGTCAATGATCGCCTGCAGGCGCTTCATCGCGTCTTGTGGGATGCCGGCGTCATCCTCAAGAATGACGGCATACGGGATGTTCTGGTCAACAATCCTTTGCAGGGCATGAATATGGCTCATGTAACAGCCATATTCCGCGCCAATCGGCCGGCGCCCATGGCAGAGGTAAAATTTCCTGCGGTCGAAATTGACCCACTCTGTGTCGGGTATCGCGTTTCCGTCGACGGCCGGCACCCGCTCAAGCTGAATACCGGCTGCTTTGGCCTGGTTCTCAATGCTCTTCCATCGATCGCGACTGCGATCGAGGTTGATGACCAGGAATGGTAATTCACACGTCAAGTAGTCTGCTCCAAAGCCGCCCGCAGCTTCTCGGCGTGGCTGGCCAGCAGGTCCTTGTCGGCCATCTGTCCCGCGTGCGGACGAAGCGCCACGCCCTCGTAGCGAGGGAGGACGTGGAAATGCAGGTGGAAGACGGTCTGGCCCGACGGCGCTTCATTGTACTGGTCGATCTGCAGACCATCCGCATCAAAAGCCTTCATCGCAGCGCGACCCACCTTCTGGACCGTTGCAATCACCCTGGCGAGCGTTTCAGGCTCTGCGTCGAGAAGATTGCGTGAGGGATTCCTGGGAATGACGAGGCAATGCCCGTCAGTGCGCGGCATGATATCCATGAATGCGACCGTATCGTGGTCTTCGTAGACTTTGTAAGCGGGCAGTTCACCGCGCAGGATCATCGCGAAAGGGTTCTTGTCGTCATAAACGGGTGAGCTCATGCTACGTTCCTTCAGGCAACTGAATTCGGGCAAAGGCGATGGCAGAATCAGATCGACGCCGATGACGCCATGATAGTCATTAGCCGCTCTTGCGATACGGGGAATACTCGTTAAGCGCTTCCTCCATCAGATCAACCTCACGACGTTCGGCGTCAAGGAAATCGGCCACCGCGCTTCGGAGACCCGGATGCTCGATGTGATGGGCTGAATAGGTGGTGACGGGCAAATAGCCGCGTGCAAGCTTGTGCTCGCCCTGCGCGCCGGCTTCAACCTTGGCGAGGCCCCGCTCTATCGCGAAATCGATGGCCTGGTGGTAACAGACCTCGAAATGCAGGAACGGGTGGTGCTCGATCGCACCCCAGTTGCGGCCAAAGAGCGTATCCGATCCAATGAAGTTGATCGCGCCGGCAATGTAGCGACCGTCGCGCCGGGCCATGACCAGAAGGATGTCATCGGCCATGCGTTCGCCGATGAGCGAGAAGAAGGTGCGGTTCAGATAGGGCCGACCCCACTTGCGCGAGCCCGTGTCCATGTAGAAGGCGAAGAAGTCGTCCCAGTGGGCCTCGGTGATATCCTTGCCGGTGAGCCGCTCGATCTCGATTCCTGGCGCGACGGCCTCCCGCCTTTCCTTGCGCAGCGCCTTGCGCTTGCGGGAGGCGAGGGTATCGAGGAAATCCTCGTAGCTGCCGTAGTCTTCGTTGAAGAAGTGGAACTGGGTGTCCGTGCGAAGCAGGAAGTCTTCGCTTTCCAGCGCTGGAATGTCATCAGGCTGGGCGAAGGTCACGTGAACGGATGAAACGTCGAGTTTTCCGGCCAGCGTCTTCAGCCCCTGTGCGAGTGCCTGCCGGACTGCAGCGGCGTCAGAGCCTTCCCGGACGAGGAGGCGAGGGCCGGTCGCCGGCGTAAAGGGCACCGAGACCTGGAGCTTTGGATAGTAGCGACCGCCGGCGCGTTCGTAGGCGTCCGCCCAGCCATGGTCGAAGACATATTCTCCCTGGCTGTGCGACTTCAGATAGCAGGGTACGGCGCCGAGCAGGCTTCCATCTTCCGTCGTAAGAGCAAGGTGCTGGGCAAGCCAGCCGGTCCGGCCGATGGCACATCTGCTTTCTTCAAGTGAAAGCAGAAAATCATATGAAAGGAATGGGTTGTAAGATGATGATGAACCTTTGTGTGAGGTTCCGACCAGGTGCTCCCATTCCTCCCGGTCGAATTCCGAGAAGCTTGCGAGGACACGCAGGGTCAACGTGAGGTCATTGCTCATTGGCCATACCCGACTTGAGCGAAGGCATGAAACCTTCAAAGGTCATCTGGTCAGCGTGCTCAAAGGTGCGCCTTACATCGGCCTCATCGCGTACCGTCCAGGTGATGACCGGCATCGAAAGCTCGTTGCGGACGTGCCTGACGAAGGCATTCGGAAGGTCGGCGATGGAATAGGAGACAAACGAGATCCCGTGCCCGAGCATATGGAAATGCTGCTTGTGCTCTTCCAGCCCGCGACTCTCGGCGGTCAGGCCATAGGGAATCACTCCGGCATGGCGCTCCAGATCGCGGATGAGCTCATGCTCGAAGGACATGAGCGCCACGGGGCCAGGGTAGGCGGCAAGGCGGTGCACGACTTCTTCCACGAGGCCCTCGGCGCGCGATCCCTTCAACTCAATGACAATCGGCACGCGGCCATCAACAAGCGCAAGCATCTCTTCCAGCGTCGGGATGTGTTCCTCCGTACCGCCAATCCGCAGCGCCTGAAGCTCGGAGGCGGTTCGCTCCCAGATGCATCCGCCGGTTCCCGTGAGGCGGTCCAGTCTCTCGTCATGGAACAACATAGGCACTCGATCAGCGGAAAGGTGCACGTCGCATTCGATCGCATAGCCTTGATCGATCGCAGCCGAGAAAGCGGCGAGCGTATTTTCCCAGCGCGTGCGGTTCAGGTCGTGAAGACCCCTGTGGGCGATCGGCCTGGCGGTGAGCCATGAGAGATCAGGCATTATGGCCGTTTACTCGACTTCTAAGACGGCTTCGATTTCGACCGGAGCATTCATTGGCAGAACAGCGACTCCGACCGCGGACCGGGCATGTTCGCCGCGTTCTCCGAGCGCTGCAACCAGAAAATCGGAAGCGCCATTGGCTACCAGATGCTGCTCCGTGTACTCCTGTGTGGATGCGACAAAGACGGTGATCTTGACGATCCGCCGCAGCTGATCGAACCCACCCAACGAATTGCGTATTGCAGCGAGCACATTAACGGCGCACCATTTGGCGGCGAGCTTGCCTGCTTCCGTGCCGAGTTCACGCCCGAGCACACCCATTGCCATCAGCTTGCCGTCCTTGAATGGTAGCTGACCCGCCGTGAAGATGAACTGGCCAGCCCGCATGGTCGGCACGTAATTGGCAAGAGCTTTAGCGGGCGGGGGCAATTCCACACCAAGTTCAAGCAGGCGCTTCTCAATGGATTCTGACATGGATCACTCCTGTTGCTCCAATCATGGTTGCAGAATCAGTCCGCATTCTTCAGGACTTCGGGTCTACCGGCCGGGGGCGTCATTCATGATCAACCGTTCCAAAGCGGAGTTCTCAATGCGCGTGACGCGTCATAGCCTTCTTGCCGCCACATTGACTGTGGTGACTCTTTGTGGCGCCGTAAGGGCTGAGGCTCTGACACTATTACCACATAGGGCGGTCTATGACGTCAGTTTAGCCTCCGTCAGCGACACGTCCGACATCGAGGGGCTGTCCGGACGCTGGGTCTTCGATTTTTCCGGTTCCGCATGTCAGGGCTACACCGCTGAATCCCGGCTGGTGATGAAGTTCGAGACAAGTGAGGGGCCGCGCCTGCTCGACCGGCGGGTTCAAAGCTTCGAGACGGCTGACGGCCAGAGCTTCAAGTTCAAGAGCCAGTCCTATTCGGACCAGGAGCTTGAGGAAGAGGTGGAAGGATCGGCGGAGCGCGCCGCCGACGGCATTCAGGTGGCATACACCAAGCCTGAGAAGGCGGAGATGACGTTCGGTCCGGGCGCCATGTTCCCGAGCGGCCAGGTTTTCGAGATTCTCGAAAATGCGCGCGAAGGCTTGCGCTTCTATGAGAGCTCCGTGTTCGACGGAACCGAATTCGTTGATGACGCCACCACCGTCTCTGTCGTTATCGGCAAGGCGAAGCCGCTCAAGGCCGCAGAAACCAGAACACTCCTCGGCGATATCGGCGACGACAACTTTCTGCCGGTCACGATGGCCTATTTCGAGCCGGACACTGACCAGGAAGGCGAGCGCGTCAGCGACTATGACGTGACCTTCCAGATGCACGAGACTGGCGTCCAGACGAACATCGTGATCCGCTACGAGGAATACTCCATGGCGGCCAGCCTCGTCGAATTCACGAAGAACGACGTCGATCAGGATTGCACCAAGCAATAGCGGTCGTCCGAACGGAGAAGCGCCAGCGGCAAGCGAAAATGGCCGAAGCCGGCCTCCGGCACTTGCCTTGTCCGGTTTTACCCGATATATGCGCGCCCATCCCACACGCGGGCTTTTGGTATTTGGCAGGGAGAAATCCTGTCAACACCACCGGTGGCAACGAGAGTTGCCTTGCAGTCCGCGGAGGTTCAACCGGAAAGGAAGATAAAAGATGGCACTGCCTGATTTCAACATGCGTCAGCTGCTCGAAGCCGGCGTACACTTCGGTCACCAGACGCACCGCTGGAACCCGAAGATGAACTCGTACATCTTCGGTTCGCGCAACAACATCCACATCATCGACCTCAGCCAGACCGTGCCGCTGCTGCACCAGGCTCTCAAGGTCGTTTCCGACACCGTTGCCCGTGGTGGCCGCGTTCTGTTCGTCGGCACCAAGCGCCAGGCATCGGACATCGTTGCTGATTCCGCTCGTCGCTCCGCTCAGTACTACGTGAACTCCCGCTGGCTCGGCGGCATGCTGACCAACTGGAAGACGATCTCCAACTCGATCCAGCGTCTGCGTCGCCTTGACGACCTCCTGGCTGGCGATGCTCAGGGCTTCACCAAGAAGGAGCGTCTGAACCTCGAGCGTGAGCGTGAAAAGCTTGACCGCGCCCTTGGCGGTATCCGCGACATGGGCTCCACGCCGGACCTGATGTTCGTCGTCGACACCAACAAGGAAGCAATCGCCGTTCAGGAAGCTCGTCGTCTTGGCATTCCGGTCGTTGCAATCGTTGACTCGAACTGCGACCCAGACGTTGTTGACTTCCCGATCCCGGGTAACGACGACGCAGCGCGCGCCATTCAGCTGTACTGCGATCTGATCGCTCGCGCAGCCATCGACGGCATCGAGCGTCAGCAGGGTTCGCTCGGCTTCGACATCGGCGCTTCGGAAGAGGCTCCGATCGAGACGACGCTCGCTGACGCGCCGGCCGACGAAGCCAACGCCTGAGACCCAGCTTGTATCGGGAGGAGCAATCCTCCCGCCTAGAATTCAGGCCATGGTTCCGGGATGAAACCTCTCGGAACCATGACTAGTTTAAACAAATAGATAAAAGAGGCGATGATGAGCGTTTCAGCTGCACTAGTTAAAGAACTGCGCGAAATGACGGGCGCCGGCATGATGGACTGCAAGAACGCGCTGACGGAAACGGGCGGCGATCTTGAAGCTGCGGCCGACTGGCTGCGCAAGAAGGGCATCTCCAAGGCCGAGAAGAAGTCGGGCCGTACCGCTGCCGACGGTCTGGTTGCTGTTGCTAGCGATGCAACGAGCGCGGTTCTGGTTGAGGTCAACTCCGAGACCGACTTCGTTGCTCGCAACGGAGCCTTCCAGGAACTCGTCACCAACGTTGCACGCGTTGCTCTTACGACCGATGGCAGCCGTGATGCCGTTGCTGCTGCAGCCTACCCGGGCAGCGAGAAGAGCGTCGAGCAGTCCATCAAGGACGCCGTTGCTACGATCGGCGAGAACATGACGCTCCGCCGCTCCGCCAAGCTGTCGGTCGAGAAGGGCGCCGTTGCATCCTACGTGCACAATGTCGTTGTCGAAGGCCTCGGCAAGATCGGCGTTCTCGTTGCAGTTGAGACCGAAGGCAATGCCGACGCAGCCCGCGCATTCGGCCGCCAGGTTGCAATGCACGTTGCCGCAACGAACCCGGCCGCTCTGACCGACGCTGACGTCGATCCGGCTCTGGTTGCCCGCGAGAAGGAAATCTTCGCGGATCAGGCCCGCCAGTCGGGCAAGCCGGAAAACATCATCGAGAAGATGGTGGAAGGCCGTATGCGCAAGTTCTTCGAGGAAGTCGTTCTGCTCAAGCAGAACTTCGTTCTCAACCCGGATCTGACCGTTGAGGCTGCCCTCAAGGAAGCCGAAAAGGAAATCGGCGCTCCGGCCAAGATCGTAGCCTTCCTGCGCTACGCACTCGGCGAAGGCATCGAAAAGGAAACGACGGACTTCGCCGCTGAAGTGGCTGCCGCCGTCAAGAGCTAAGCACAGCTTTTTCCAGTTACTAAAGAAGGGCACTGCGTGACAACGCGGTGCCCTTCGTGTAGGCGACAGTAGGAAGACGGATCTCTCATGGTTCTGCACGTGGTGCGGCGCCTTGGAGCAGTTCCTGGAAAATGGGAACCGGTTTCCGGCCGGTCTGGTGCGCTGCGGGGAATTTACCTGCGAATGTTCTGATGCGTTTCCTGGTCCCGACGTATTCCGCTGTGACAGCCCAATGCTCAAAGAGGTCAGCATGGAACAAAAACCCCGATACCGCCGCGTTCTCCTAAAAGCCTCCGGCGAGGCACTGATGGGGCAGCAGGGCTTCGGCATCGATGTGAATGTCGTGGACCAGATCGCCCGTGACATTGCCGCAGCAAGGGAACTTGGGGTTGAGGTCGGTGTGGTGATCGGCGGCGGAAACATCTTCCGCGGCGTGGCCGTAGCCTCGCGCGGCGGCGACCGCGTGACCGGCGACCACATGGGAATGCTCGCCACCGTCATCAACTCGCTCGCGCTGCGCACCTCGCTCGTCAAGCTCGGCGTCGACGCGGTGGTTCTATCCGCCATCGCCATGCCTGAATTGTGCGAGAGCTTTTCCCAGCGTCAGGCTACGGCCTACATAAATGAGGGAAAGGTTGTGATCTTCGCCGGCGGAACCGGAAACCCGTTCTTCACGACGGACTCTGCTGCAGCGCTGCGCGCGGCCGAGATCGGCGCGGACGCCCTGTTCAAGGGGACGCAGGTTGACGGCATCTATTCGGCCGACCCGCGCAAGGATCCCAATGCGGTTCGCTACGAGCGCCTCAGCCACGAGCGCGTCATGCGCGAGAACCTCGCGATCATGGACGCGGCTGCGATTGCGCTTGCGCGCGAGAACAACATTCCGATAATCGTCTTCTCGATTCACGAAGAGGGTGGGTTCAAGGATATTCTCCTCGGTGCAGGTCACTGTACCATCGTCGAGAACGAACCTGCCTCAGGCAAGGCTTAATTGTAAGGAGAGGTTGGCATGGCCGACGGTATTGATTTCAAGGATCTCAGCCGACGCATGGAAGGCGCGATCTCTGCCTTTAAACAAGATCTGGCGGCGCTGCGCACCGGCCGCGCCTCTGCCAACCTGCTGGACCCGGTTGTCGTGCAGGCCTATGGCGCACCAATGCCGCTCAATCAGGTGGCCAGCGTTTCCGTGCCTGAACCGCGCATGCTTTCGGTCTCCATCTGGGACCAGACGCTGGTTGGCGCCGTCGACCGCGCGATCCGCGAGTCCAACCTGGGCTTCAATCCGATCGTCGAGGGTACGACGCTGCGCATTCCGCTGCCGGAGCTCAACGAAGAGCGCCGCAAGGAACTCGTCAAGCTCGCGCACCAGTATTCGGAATCCGCTCGCATCGCGGCCCGCCATGTTCGTCGTGACGGCATGGATGGCCTGAAGAAAGCCGAGAAGGACGGTGTCATCACCCAGGACGAATCGCGAGTGCAGTCCGACAAGGTCCAGAAGATCACCGATGAGACGATCGCGACGATCGACAAGCTTCTGAGCGAGAAAGAAGCAGAAATCATGCAGGTCTGAGGTGCGGGCGAACGGTCTGGCAACAAAGGGACTTCGTCCGTGAAGCCTTCACACGTGGCAATCATTATGGATGGTAACGGCCGCTGGGCGAAAGCCCGCGGCTTGCCCCGAACCGCTGGCCACAAGGCCGGTGTGGATGCATTGCGCCGGACCATTCGAGCTGCTGCCGATCTGCAGATCCCGTGGCTCACGCTCTATGCCTTTTCTTCGGAGAACTGGTCGCGGCCGCGCTCCGAAGTCGCTGACCTCATGGGTCTCCTTCGCCTCTTCATCCGGCGCGATCTGGCCGACCTGCACCGGAGTGGTGTGCGCGTCCAGATCATCGGCAGCCGGGAAGGGCTGGAGCCGGATATTGCCGGCTTGCTAGCCGAGGCTCAGGCACTGACAGCCAACAACAAGGCGATGAACCTTGTCATTGCCTTCAACTATGGTGCACGTGACGAGATCACCCGCGCTGTTCAGGCCATGGCCTGCAAGGTGCGCGACGGCGCGCTGTCTCCCGATGACATTACTGCCGAGCTGATCGGGAATCATCTGGACACCCGCGGTATTCCGGATCCCGATGTGATCATCCGCACGAGCGGCGAACAGCGCCTCTCCAATTTCCTGCTCTGGCAGGCGGCTTACTCCGAGTTTGTCTTCCTGCCTTGCCATTGGCCCGACTTCGGCAAGGAGCAGCTGATCGAGGCAATTGCCGAGTTCGGCAGCCGGACCCGTCGCTTTGGCGGTGTCGAGACCAAGGAAGCGGTGTGACACCGATGGCGGGGGGAACAAAGCCGCGCAGCAATCTGCAACTGCGCATCATTTCCGGGGTGATCCTGGCCGCTGCCGTGCTGGTGCTGACCTGGTGGGGCGGTTTTCCGTTCAGGCTGTTCGCTGCCGCCATGGCAGCAGCGATGTTCCACGAATGGATGACCATTCGCGGCGAGAACCACAAGGTTCACCTCGCGATCTCTCGTTTTGCCCTTGCCGCAGCCCTTGCGCTGATGCTGGTGGGCTTTGCCCCGGCCTTCGTTTTTGCCGGCCTTTTCGTTGCCGCCGCAGTGGCTGCAATCTCCGGCTTGGCGACGGGCAGGGGCCTCTGGGCTGGCTGGGGCGTCCTCTATGCGGGTCTGCCGGCAGCAACACTGATCTTCCTTCGTGGCAACGCGCCTGAAGGCCTGTGGACGATTGTTTTCCTCTTTGCCGTCGTCTGGGGCACCGACACGATTGCCTATTTCACCGGCCGCGCTTTGGGCGGGCCGAAGCTTGCACCTTCCATTTCGCCGGGAAAGACCTGGAGCGGAGCGATCGGCGGCGCCATAGGCGGCGTCATCGCGAGCCTGATCGTCGCCTATTTCGCCTGGGACAGCGTGAACCTGCTGATGGTCGCAATCGTTGCGATCCTGCTCTCGATCGCATCGCAGGCGGGCGACCTTTTCGAGTCAGCCGTCAAGCGCCGCCACGGGGTCAAGGACTCGGGAAATCTCATTCCGGGACATGGTGGTGTGATGGATCGTGTCGACGGTCTGGTGGCTGCTTCCGTGCTGCTTTTCGTGCTCTGGATCCCGTTCCTCGCCGGGATGGAATGACAGTTCCCACACTTCCTGAGTCATGCTAGAGGAAGGTCATTGATCCGCCCATTTTGGCAATTCTGCTGAGATGGCTTTGTTGATTCGTGGATGACCTGACGTGACCGACATTTCTGCCATAATCCCCGGTCTCGGAAGCTTCCTCTTCGGTACCCTCGTACCCTTCTTTTTTGTGCTGCTGGTGGTCGTCTTCGTGCATGAGATGGGCCATTTCATTGCCGGCAGACTGTGCGGCATCGGCGTACAGGCGTTCTCCATCGGTTTCGGTCCGGAAATTTTTGGCTACACGGCGAAGAACGGCACGCGCTGGCGTTTGGCGGCCATCCCGCTTGGCGGTTACGTCAAGTTCGTGGGGGACATGTCCGCAACTAGCGCCTCGGTGGATGAGCAGGCGTTGAGCAAGCTGAGCGAGGCCGAGCGGCGCGTGGCGTTCCATACGCAGCCGCTGTGGAAGCGTGCCATTACCGTCTTTGCCGGTCCCTTTGCGAATTTCGTGCTTGGTGCTGCGGTCTTTGCCGCCATGTTCGCGATCTACGGCCAGTATGTGTACCAGCCGACCGTTGCCGAGGTGCGTCCCAACAGTCCGGCCGCTGAGGCAGGCATTCTGCCCGGCGACACGTTCATCTCCGTTGATGGTGTGCGGGTTGCAAGCTTTGCCGACGTTCAGCGCATCGTCACCGGCAGGGCAGGCGATCCGCTGAAGATCGTTCTGGAGCGTGACGGCCGTGAGATCGAGACGGTGGCAACGCCGGAGGTGTCCGAGCAGCCGACGGCCTTGGGTCAGAAGGTGCGCATCGGGCTTATCGGTGTGGTCACCAACGAAGCTGTGGGTAAGCGGGATCGCATCGAGTACGGGCCGCTGCAGGCGGTTGTGGCCGGCATCCAGGAAACCGGCGACGTGATTGCCCGCACGGGCCAGTTCATGAAGCGTTTCGTTGCTGGGCGTGAAGACCGGTGTCAGCTGGGCGGACCTGTCCGGATTGCCGACATGGCGGGCCGGGCTGCGGGTCTAGGCTTTGAGTGGCTGGTGCAGCTGGTGGCGTTGCTTTCGGTGGGAATCGGTATTCTCAACCTGCTGCCGATACCACCTCTCGATGGCGGCCACCTTATGCTATATGCAGCAGAGGCTATCGTCCGCAGACCGATTCCTGCTCAGGTAACTGAAGCAGTTTACCGTGTCGGCATGTTGATGGTGCTTGCGTTCATGATGTTTGTGTTCTGGAATGACTTGTTCGGGTGCTGAAGCTGTGGAAGAAATTGCTCCACAGCCGCGACATTTCATGACGGAATAGATCGGGAGAGGGGCGATCTGGGATAATGTGGTTTGTTCAGTGTGTGTTTACCACGCCGACAAAATACCGTGACGGGAAAGCCACGTGGTCCCAAGTTCGTAAATTCAAATTTACCAGAAGCCTTGCGTGTAGAGAAAATCTGGCTATTACGGTAAGCAGCCGGTTGAACGGATTGCCGCAAGTCCGGGTTTCTCGCGTGGGGACAACGGGGATAGAAGGTTTAAAGGCCCAATGAAGGCAGCTTCAAGATTTAGGTCCGCTGTTTCGGCGGTAGCGATCACCACCAGCTTTGTTATTGCTGGAGCGACCACCGCACAGATGACGATGGTCGGTCAGGCCGAAGCCGCTTCGGTGAGCCGCATCGAGGTGAGGGGGAACCGCCGTGTCGACGCCGACTCAGTGCGCGGACAGCTTGGCATTCGCCCTGGCCAGAACTTCAACCAGTCGGATCTTGATGATGCGGTAAAGCGCCTGATCGCGACCGGTCTCTTCGCCGACGTTTCCGTCCGGCAGTCCGGCAGCACCCTGGTTGTGACGGTGATCGAAAATACGATCGTCAACCAGGTCCTGTTCCAGGGCAACAAGAAGATCAAGGACGCAAACCTCGCGCAGGCTGTCCAGCTTGCTCCGCGCAGCGCCTTCTCGCGTGAAGCGATGGATGCTGATGCCGAGGCAATCCGCGAAGCCTATCGCCGGATCGGTCGCGACGATGCGACCGTCAGCGCCAGCGTGCAGGAGCTTGAAGGTGGACGCGTAAACGTCGTCTACACCGTTCAGGAAGGCGACCGCACCAAGATCGCGGACATCAACTTCGAAGGCAACCAGGCGTTCAGCGACCGCCGTCTGCGTGAAGTTATCAACACGAAGGAATCGAACATCCTTTCGTGGCTGTCCCGCAACGACGTCTATGACGAGAATCGCATTCGCGCCGACGAGGAAGCGCTCCGCCGCTTCTACTTCAACCAGGGCTATGCGGACTTCCGCGTGCTTGATGCCTCGGCCACGCTCGTCGACAACAAGTACACGATCGTCTTCACCGTTGATGAAGGCCAGCGCTACACGTTCTCTGACGTCAGCATCGAATCGTCCGTTCCGGGCCTCGATATCAGCGCGCTCAACTCCTCGCTGAAGACGCGCTCCGGCAGCACCTACCGCGCCAAGGATGTTGAGGCGTCTGTCATCGGTCTGACCGAGCGTCTTGCTGGCAGCGGCTATGCCTTTGCCGAAGTGACGCCACGCGGCAACCGCGACTTCGAGAACCGCACGATCTCCGTCGTCTACTCGGTGGACGAGGGCGTTCGCGCCTACATCGAGCGCATCGAGATCCGCGGCAACAACCGTACGCGTGACTATGTCATTCGTCGTGAGTTTGACGTGAGCGAAGGCGATGCCTTCAACCAGGTCATGGTTTCGCGCGCCAAGCGCCGCCTGGATGCCCTCGGCTTCTTCCAGACCATCAACATCTCCACCGTGCCGGGCTCGCAGCCTGATCAGGTGGTGCTGGTTGTTGATGTCGTCGAGCAGTCTACGGGTGAGTTCTCGATCGGCGCCGGCTACTCCACCGGCCAGACGTCGAGCAGTGGCGGCGGCTTCTCGCTGGAAGGCTCGATCAGCGAGCGCAACTTCCTCGGTCGTGGTCAGGCCATCCGCTTGTCCGCATCGGGCGGGAAGGACTCGCGTGACTTCATGCTGTCCTTCACGGAGCCGTATTTCCTTGGCTACCGCGTCGCAGCCGGGTTCGACATCTATCGCAACACGCGAAAGGTGAACAACTCGAACAACGACCACATCTTCGATCGCGAGACGACGGGTGGTACGGTTCGCTTCGGTCTGCCGATCACGGAAGACCTGACGGCGCAGTTCGCCTACAACTACTCGCAGGAAAAGTACGAGCAGGTTGCTGCCGATGCCAATCTGTCCAGCGCGGTCAGACAGGCGCTCGAGCAGGGCACCTGGACCCGTTCGTCGATTTCCACAGGTCTCGTCTACAACACGATCGACGACACGAAGAACCCGCGTGACGGTATCTACGCGACGGCCTCGGTCGAGTTTGCCGGTCTGGGCGGCGACGCGAAGTACGTGAAGGTCACTGGCCGCGGCAACTACTACAAGACGCTGTCGGAAGATCTGGATGTCGTCGGTTTGGTCACGGTTGGTGGCGGTCACGTCTCCGCCTGGGGTGATGAGCCGCTGCGCATCTTCGACCACTTCAACAGCAACGACCGCATCATCCGCGGCTTCAAGTACAACGGTATCGGACCTTTCGAAACTGTTGACGGTACCAACAACCGCGATTACCTCGGTGGCAAGACCTACTTCCACGGCACGGTTGAGGCTCAGTTCCCGATCCCGGTTCTGCCTGAAAGCATCGGCCTGCGCGGTGCAGTCTTTGCCGATGCAGCAACGCTCTACGGCAACGACTACACTAGCAATCTAGTTGATGGCACCGGTATGAAATGGCGCGCATCGGTTGGCGCCAGCTTGATCTGGGCTTCGCCCTTCGGTCCGCTGCGCGTTGACTATGCCGAGCCGGTCGTCAAGGAAGATACCGACCGCATCCAGCATTGGAACTTCGGTATCTCGACCCGGTTCTAGAGCTGAATTAACCCTCCGGGCCTTATGGCCCGGACGGTTCGGATGATTGGCACCATGACGGAACCCAAGTTCTTTGTTCCCTCGCGACGCCTTGAACTGGGCGAAATCGCGACGCTGACAGGTGCCAGGCTGCTGGACGAGTCGAAGAGCGGATTGCCGATCCATCGACTCGCGGCTGCTTCCGAGGGAGGGGAAGACTCCCTCGTTTTCGTTGATGGCAAGCGCAACGCTTCCCTGCTGAGCACGGTTCGTGCGGCAGCCGTCATTTGTGATCCCGATAGCGTCAAGGACGTTCCGAAAGGGGTGGCCGTTCTGGTTTCAGAACGTCCGCAGCATGCGTTTGCTCAGATTGCGCGCCTGCTGTTTCCGAGTGGCACGCGCCCGCAGCCTATCACGGGTGAGACGGGCGTTTCTCCACGCGCCGTCATCTGCGAGGGTGTAACCCTCGAAGATGGCGTGATCATCGAGGCCGGCGCTGTTATCGGCAGGAACGTTACCATAGGGCAGGGCACCGTCATTGGACCGAATGCAGTCATTGCCGATGGCTGTACCATCGGCCGCGACTGCTTCATCGGCTCCCAGTGCACCATCCAGTTCGCCATGCTGGGGGATCGGGTGATCATTCATCCCGGCGCACAGATCGGCCAGGATGGTTTTGGCTTCCTACCGGGTCCGACAGGGCTTATGAAGAACCCGCAGATCGGCCGTGTGGTTATCCAGAACGACGTCGAGATCGGCGCGAACACGACCATCGATCGCGGTGCGTTGACGGACACCGTCATTGGTGAAGGCAGCAAGATCGACAATCTTGTGCAGGTCGCTCACAACGTAAAGATCGGCCGCTCTGTGGTCATCGCAGGCCATTGCGGTATCTCCGGTTCAGTGACCGTGGGCGATATGGTGATGATGGGTGGGCGCGTCGGTATTGCCGACCACATCACCATTGGTGACAAGGCGCAGCTCGCAGCAGGCAGCGGCGTCATGAACGACATTCCCGCTGGAGAGCGTTGGGCAGGTTTGCCGGCCCAACCCATGCGGCAGGCATTTCGCGAGATCGCAGCATTGCGCAGCCTCGTCGAAAGAAATCGGAAAGGAAAATAGAAGCGATGGTAGAGGAAGCGCCCAAGGCGTTGGACAGTGTCGATATTGCCAAGTTGTTGCGGTTGCTGCCGCACCGCTACCCGTTTCTGCTGGTTGATAAGATCATCGAGATCGATGGTGACAACTCGGCCATCGGCATTAAGAATGTGACGATCAACGAGCCGCACTTCCAGGGCCATTTTCCCGAGAAGCCTGTGATGCCTGGCGTGCTCATCATCGAGGCCATGGCGCAGACGGCAGGTGCGATCTGCATCAACAATGCCGGCGCGAACACCCCTTCGGTCGTGTATTTCATGACCATCGATGGCGCCAAGTTCCGCAAGCCGGTGCTGCCGGGTGACCGGCTCGAGCTGCACGTGAAGAAGCTCAAGCAGCGCAGCGGTATCTGGAAATTTGAATGTGAAGCGATAGTTGATGGCGCCAAGGTTGCCGAAGCGGTAATCTCGGCACTGATGACACCGAAAGAAGAGCCAGAAACGGCAGCTGCATGACCCTTATTCATCCCAGTGCAATTGTAGACAAGGGCGCGGAGCTTGGCAGCGGTGTGCGTATCGGACCGTTCTGCCATGTTACGGCGGATGTGGTTCTGGGGGATGATGTCGAGCTCATCGGTCATGTGACGATTCTTGATGGCACGCGTCTCGGCGCCGGATCCCAGGTCTACCCGAATGCCGTGCTTGGCGGCGCGCCGCAGAACTTCAAGCACAAGGGCGGACGCACGACGCTGGAGATCGGCAGCGGCAACATCATCCGCGAGGGCGTGACGATGCATTGCGGCACTGACACGAGCCGCGGCAAGACCACCATCGGCAACAATTGCCTGTTCATGGTGCAGACCCATGTCGCGCATGACTGCGACATTGGCGACAATGTCACCATGGCGAACAACTCCGTGCTGGGCGGGCATGTCGAAGTTGGCAACGGCGCGATCGTTTCGGGTGCTGCAGCGGTGCATCAATTCGTGCGTATCGGCCACCATGCATTTATTGGCGGCTGCGCGGCTGTTGCAGGAGACGTTATTCCCTTCGGCATGGCGCAGGGCGACAGAGCCCGGCTGCGCGGCCTGAATGTCGTCGGCATGAAGCGTTCAGGCATGGCGCGGGCGCAGATTTTCGCGATCCGCAAGGCCTACAAGATGCTGTTCGACCCGCAACGTCCGTTGGCGGAGAACATCCCTATCGTGCGTGAGGCCTTTTCAGAAGCCCCGGAAGTGATGGATATCGTCAATTTTCTGGCGGCGCGTGAGCATCGGCTGTTTACAGTGCCCAAGCGCGGCTCCAGCGGGATAAATGGGGATGACGGCGTCGACGAATAAGGCGTCGTTTCATCATCTGGGGCCTGAGGCCAAGGTCGCCATCATCGCCGGTAGCGGCATGCTTCCGCACAGTGTTGTCGATGCCTTGCAGGCAAGCGCCAGGCGGCCGCTCGTGGTGGCGATCGAGGGTGAAGCCACGTTCGATCCCGCACCTGATCGCTACGATCTGCTCCCGGTGAAACTTGAGCATGTCGGGCTGCTGATGCCGAGGCTGAAGCGCGAGGGCGTTACGCATCTCGTGATGGCCGGTGGCATTCGCCGCAGACCACCGCTTACCAGTCTGCGGATCCGCCCGAAGGTGCTCTTGTTTCTGCCGAAGCTTCTGTGGGCTTACGCGCGCGGTGACGACGACCTGCTGTCCACGTTGATCGGCTGGGTGGAATCGCACGGCATCATCGTCGTGGGCGCCCATGAGGTTGCGCCGGAACTGCTGGCCCCCGACCAGGTGATGACACGCGCCAAGCCTACCGCTGCGGACGAAAAGGATATTTCGGCCGCGCTGGAAGCTGCACGCGCCATCGGTCGTCTCGACATCGGACAGGCCGCCATTGCCGTTGGCGGCAGAGTGGTTGCTCTTGAAGGAATCGAGGGAACGGACGGTCTCCTCGAGCGAATGAAGGACCTTCGCTCACATGGAAGGCTCGCAGGGAAGAAGCGTGGCGTTCTGGTAAAATGCGCCAAGCCGGGGCAGGAATCGCGTGCGGACCTGCCTTCGATCGGACGGCGAACCGTGGTTGACGCTCACGCCGCCGGTCTCGCGGGTATTGCAGTGGAGGCCGGACGCAGCTTTATCTTGGAGACTGGCGAAACAGTTCGACTCGCCAATGAACTTGGTCTCTTTTTACTTGGGTATGAGGAAGGTCGCGAGCGATGAGCCAGATGCCGCCACTGCGTGTGGCTATCGTTTCGGGTGAGGAGTCAGGCGATATTCTGGCCGCCGACCTGGTGCGGGCGCTTGCGCGCCAATCGGGCCGGCAGGTGGAGCTGATCGGCGTCGGCGGCCGCAGATTGGAAGAAATGGGCCTGCGCTCGCTGTTTGATGCCTCCCAAATCGCCATCATGGGTTTCTCTGCCGTGCTGCGCGACCTGCCGCGTCTTATGTGGCGCATCCGCAAGACGGCGAAGACGATCGCAGCAGAAAAGCCCGACTGTCTCATCACCGTCGACAGCCCGGACTTCGGTTTGCGCGTCGCCAAGAAGGTGAGGGCGCTTGCGCCCGACATCCCGACGATCCACTACGTGTGCCCAAGCGTGTGGGCGTGGCGGTCGGGCCGGGCCATCGACATGCGGCCCTATGTCGACCACATCCTGTGCCTTCTGCCGTTCGAACCGACCGAGCTCGATCGGCTTGGCGGACCCGAGGGAACGTTCGTCGGCCATCGCCTCGCGAACGATCCATCGATCCGGGAATCGGCGCTCAGCCAGCTCGGCGGCGCGCGCCGGGGCGAGGTGAAGCGCCTGCTGCTGCTGCCGGGTTCGCGACGCGGAGAGGTGACCCGCCTGATGCCCGTCTTCGGGGAAACCGTGAAGCGCCTCAAGTCTGCCGGTCACAAGTTCGAACTTTTGCTCCCCACCGTTCCGCATGTGGAGGGCCTGGTGCGCGAGGCCACGGCGAACTGGCCAATTCAGCCGGAAATCATTCTTGGCGAAGAGGCAAAGTGGAAGGCATTTGCCTCTGCCGATGCAGCCCTTGCCTGTTCCGGCACGGTCGCGCTTGAACTCGCGCTTGCGCGCGTGCCCTTCATCTCGGTCTACAAGGTGGATTTCCTGGTGCGCATGCTGGCGCCTTACCTGCTCAAGGTCTGGACTGCGTCGCTGCCCAATCTCATCGCTGGTTGGCCTGTGGTTCCGGAATATTTCAACCAGTACATCAACCCGGAAATGCTGGCCCGTCTGCTGCCCCGGCTGTGGAACGAGACGCCGACGCGTTTGAGCCAGCGTCAGGGATTTTCGCATGTAGCCGACGCGCTTTCGACGCCCGTGCCATCAGGCGATCTTGCCGCCCGCGTCGTGCTGAACAAGATCCAGATCGCTCTCATGACAAAGACTGCATGAAGGCCTGCGCCGCCTGCGGCGCGCGCACCTTGCCTTCGTGTATGAAATAGACAAACACGTCGCGCGGCACGGCTTCGACCTTTGCGGCTTCGTCGGCGAGCGGAAGATCCTTCGGCACGCCACCCTTGGCCCAGGTCGCCGCGCGGTCGGCCCATTCGGCTATCTCGGCGGAAGGATAGGCCGTGGGGATGTCGTCATTCCCGCGCTGCAGGCGCGCGTAGACGAAATCCGCCGTCACGTCGGCGATCTCCGGATAGACCTCGTGATGGGCATAGCAGATCGCCGTGCCATACTTGCGGGCCAATGCCGCGAAATCGGGTGCGACGAAGCTGGCGTGACGCACCTCAAGCACCTGGCGCAGCTTCACACCCGCCCAGCGGGTGGGCAGGAGTTTGAGGAAAGCCTCGAAATCTTCCGGCTCGAACTTCTTTGTGGGTGCAAACTGCCATACGATGGGCCCGAGCTTTGGCCCCAGCTCCGTGACGCCAGTGGAGAAGAAGCGCTCCATGGACTCGCCTGCCTCGCCCAGGATCTTGCGATTGGTGACGAAGCGGTTGCCCTTTACCGAGAACACGAAGCCTTCCGGGGCCGCTGCCGCCCATTGGGCGAAGGTTTCCGGCTTCTGGCCGCGATAGTAGGTCCCGTTGATCTCTATGGTGGGAAGTTGACGGGACGCATATTCCAGCTGGCGCTTCTTCGGGAGATCGTCCGGATAGAAGGTGCCTTCCCAGGGCTCGAAGGTCCATCCGCCGATACCGGCCCGGATTGTGCCCGCTGCTGCCATGTCTGCACCTCCTCAATGCTTTGGAACCTCACCCGCACTCCCACGGGGGCGTCATCCTGTGAAGCCGGGCGATCACCGCCCAGCTTCATCCCTGATGCCGCTTAGGGCAGCTCCTCCCTGGAACACTACAGCCTTACGTCACAACGCTGAAATGCTCCTGGCCGTCGCTATTGCCGTCCCGTGTCCGCCGGTTCGCGGATACCCGGCAATTGCTGTAGCAGCGGGACGGAACTACTCCGCCGCGTCTTGCATCCTCCGGCTCACGGGCCGACGGTCCAGCAGCTCCTTCAGGAACTGGCCCGTATAGCTGCGCGGCTCGGCCATCACCTCCTCGATGGAGCCTGCGACGACCAGCTCACCACCGCCATCGCCACCTTCCGGTCCAAGGTCCAGGACCCAGTCCGATGTCTTGATGACCTCAAGGTTATGCTCGATCACGACCACCGTATTTCCCTGATCCACAAGTTCATGCAGAACTTCAAGAAGCTTGGCTACATCATGGAAATGCAGGCCAGTCGTGGGCTCATCGAGGATGTAGAGCGTTCGTCCGGTCGCCCTGCGCGACAGCTCCTTGGCGAGTTTCACGCGCTGCGCCTCGCCGCCGGAAAGCGTCGTCGCCTGCTGGCCGATCTTGATATAACCGAGACCAACGCGCGACAGCGTCACGAGCTTGTCGCGGACGGAGGGAACGGCGGAGAAGAAATCCACGCCTTCCTCGACCGTCATCTCCAGCACATCTGCGATGGACTTGCCCTTGAAGGTAACTTCCAGCGTCTCGCGGTTGTAGCGCTTGCCCTTGCAGACGTCGCAGGTGACGTAAACGTCGGGCAGGAAGTGCATCTCGATCTTGATGACGCCATCGCCCTGGCATGCTTCGCACCGTCCGCCCTTGATATTGAACGAGAAGCGGCCGGGCTGATACCCGCGCGCCTTGGCTTCCGGCAGTCCGGCAAACCAATCGCGGATGGGCGTAAAGGCCCCCGTGTAGGTCGCCGGGTTCGATCGCGGTGTGCGCCCGATCGGCGACTGATCGATGTCGATGACCTTGTCGATGAACTCCAGTCCTTCGATGCGGTCATGTTCGGCAGGATGGTCGCGCGAGCCCATGATGCGGCGCGAGGCGGCCTTGAACAGTGTCTCGATCAGGAAGGTCGACTTGCCGCCGCCAGAGACGCCCGTCACACTGGTGAAAGTGCCGAGCGGGATATCAGCGGTGACGTTTTTCAGGTTGTTGCCACGAGCGCCGACCACGCGAATCCGCCGCTTCGGCGAAATCTCGCGGCGTTCCTTCGGCATGGGAATGGCCAGTTCGCCAGTCAGATACTTGCCGGTGATCGAGTTGGGGTTGGCCATGATTTCGGCAGGGGTGCCCTTTGCCATGACCTGGCCACCGTGAATGCCAGCCGCTGGGCCGATGTCCACCACATAATCCGCCGTGGCAACCGCATCCTCATCGTGCTCGACGACGATGACCGTATTGCCAAGATCGCGCAGGTGACGCAGCGTCGCGAGCAGCCGCTCGTTGTCGCGCTGATGGAGGCCGATCGAGGGTTCGTCCAGCACATAGAGCACGCCGGTGAGGCCCGAACCGATCTGCGAGGCGAGGCGGATACGCTGGCTCTCGCCGCCGGACAGCGTGCCGGACCCGCGCGACAGGGTGAGGTAATCGAGACCCACATCAACCAGGAACGAAAGACGCTCGCGGATCTCCTTCAGGATGCGAACAGCTATCTCGTTCTGCTTGTCATTGAGCTTGGCGGGCAGCGCGGAAAACCAGTCGCTCGCCTTGCGGATCGACATCTCCGTCACTTCGCTGATGTGCAGCATGTCAATCTTGACGGCAAGCGCTTCGGGCTTCAGGCGGTAACCCTTACAGGTGGGGCAGGGGTAGGCCGACATGTAACGCTCGATCTCCTCGCGCGCCCAGGCCGAATCCGTTTCCTTCCAGCGGCGCTGGAGGTTGTTCACCACGCCTTCGAACGGTTTGGTGGCACGGTAGCTCCGCACACCATCGTCATAGTCGAAGGCGATCTGCTTGGCGCCAGTTCCGTAGAGGATTGCCTTCTGCGCGTTCTCCGGAAGCTCCTTCCAGCGGTTGCTGACCTTGAAGCCATATTCGCGGCCGAGCGCTTCCAGCGTCTGCAGGTAATAAGGCGAGGTCGATTTGGCCCATGGCGCAATCGCGCCTTCGCGCAGGATGGCGTTCTCGTCCGGAACGATGAGGTCCGGATTGATCGCGCTCTGGCTGCCGAGGCCATCGCAGGTGGGGCAGGCGCCGGCGGGATTGTTGAAGGAGAAGAGCCGCGGCTCGATCTCGGGAATGGTGAAGCCGGAGACCGGGCAGGCGAACTTTTCCGAGAAGATCAGCCGCTCGTGCGTCTCGTTCTTCGAGCGGTTTGGCTGCGCAAGCACCTCCGCCGGGAGCGGGCGATCGGCATATTCCGCCGCGCAGAGACCATCGGTGAGCCTCAGCGCCGTCTCGACGGAGTCCGCAAGGCGCGTCGCAATGTCGGGCCGCACGACGATGCGGTCCACGACCACGTCGATATAATGCGACAGCTTCTTGTCGAGCGTGGGCACATCGGCGATCTCGTAGAACTGCCCGTCCACCTTGACGCGCTGGAAACCCTTCTTCTGCAGCTCGGCGAATTCCTTGCGGTACTCGCCTTTGCGACCGATCACGATAGGCGCGACGATATAGAGGCGCGTGCCTTCTTCGAGCGCCAGGATGCGATCGACCATCTGGCTGACCGTCTGGCTCTCGATCGGCAGGCCCGTGGCCGGCGAATAGGGCACACCCACGCGCGCGAATAAAAGGCGCATGTAGTCGTAGATTTCCGTGACGGTGCCGACCGTCGAGCGCGGGTTCTTCGACGTCGTCTTCTGCTCGATCGAAATGGCGGGGGACAGGCCGTCAATCTGGTCGACGTCCGGCTTCTGCATCATCTCCAGGAACTGGCGCGCATAGGCCGACAGGCTTTCCACGTACCGCCGCTGCCCCTCGGCATAGATGGTGTCGAAGGCCAGCGAAGACTTGCCCGAACCGGACAGTCCCGTCATCACGATCAGCTTTTCCCGTGGCAGGTCAAGATCGATATTCTTCAGGTTGTGTTCGCGGGCGCCACGTATGGAAATGAATTTATGTTCGGGCATGCTTCTAGGGCCGCTCTACTCTAATCGGTGACAGTCAGTGTCCGTGCAGAAAGCCGCGTTCGAGCGACATCAGCGTCATGTAGGAACTCGACGCGAAATGTCGACGCCCGGCGGCAGCTGGCCGCACCCTAATCCAGGTTGCGCTTATCTTTTGGTGCCTTTTTCCTGCCAGCGCAAGCAAAAAGAACAAAGAACGAACGCTCTCCTGACATTTGCGACATTAGGGGGTTGACGGCGGCGGCCAATGGACGCAGAATCAATCCACCATAGTTCAGTTCAATCTGAGCGAATGGTTAGGAGCAACGAACACGGAGGGAGGCATGAATCCACCCGACCAATCGTCCGGCTCCACCGAAGAGTGGAGCCACAGCCGGTAAACGGGCTGAATTGCTCTTCTGCTGCCACGGTTAACCGAGGCAGGGGCGAAGTTGCAAAGGTGCATCTGCACCACGACCAGCAACGGGCCGGTTGATCACCTACATCGCTGGAAAATATGCTGGGCAAGCTTCAGGCTGCCCTTTAGAGATCCGAACTCGAATTCGGAAGATTCATCGTGAAATGTCGTAGCGGCCCCGTTTGCCATTGATGGCAACGGGGCGTTCGATTGTGAGCAGCAAGAAGAGGGGCTCATTTCGCGCCCTCAGGCATCACCGGGGTCGGCAAAACCAGCCGAGCACGGCGCTTACCTCATTCCTGTTCGACGACGAGCAGGCGACGGTATCGATACGTGGGAGTACATGGACGAGACGTCCGGGGCCCGCATGGCTCCGAATTGGCCATCGGAATTCGCGCCGGGTGGCACTCCCAAGCTGGTCCCCGCCAGTGCAGGTATGCCCGCGCATTGCCTGGGTGGGCCCAGCTGCATCCTCTCAACAGCAGAAACTGTGACTACACAAGGGAAAATTTCAACGGACAGTTGAACAGGATCAAAAATTGCATTAGAACAAATGAAGAACCAAATGAACTGTGGACGGCTCGGCGGATTGCCGGTTGAGGCGCGCAAGTTTCGTGCTGTTCAAATAGAATGGGCACATGAATGAGACGGGTGGCTGCGGATCGTTATCCTTGCAGCTGTCTCTCGCCAACGTAGTTGAATGGAGTTTTGCCATGGCGGGCAGCGTGAACAAGGTTATTCTGGTCGGCAACCTGGGTGCGGACCCGGAGGTACGCCGTTTGAATTCGGGTGAGCCGGTGGTGAACCTGCGGATTGCGACGTCGGAAAGCTGGCGCGACCGTAGCTCGGGTGAGCGCCGTGACCGGACGGAATGGCACTCGGTCGTCATCTTCAACGAGAACCTGGCAAAGGTTGCCGAGCAGTACCTGAAGAAGGGCGCCAAGGTCTACGTCGAAGGTCAGCTGCAGACGCGCAAGTGGCAGGACCAGAACGGCAACGACCGCTACACGACGGAAATCGTGCTGCAGAAATTCCGTGGCGAACTGCAGATGCTCGATTCGCGCGGTGAGGGCGGCGGCGGCCAGGTCGGCTACGGTGGTGGCAGCAACCGCGGCTCCGACTTCGGCCAGTCAGCCCCAATGGACAACATGGGTGGCGGCGGCGGCGGTGGCGGTTTCGGCCGCGACATGGACGACGAGATCCCGTTCTAAGGCTGAAGATTTGCGCGAATATCTTCTGGAAAGGCGCTGGTTCTACGGCGCCTTTTTTCTTCTCGAACGTTCTTGTTCGGTGTGGGGACAACATCTTCGGCTGGGCGAGCAATAGGGAGCCTGCGGGCCGCATCAATCCCGTAACTCGCACTGGATGGGATCAGCCGAACGAAATGCTTTAGATCCGGCGCCTTTTGTGATGGCGATCAGGTTTAGCGCTGATTCATCCAACCTGGGCGAGCCGCGCCATCCCGACATTGCCGCATTCGGCCGGTAAGGTGGCCAAATCTTCAGTTGCCAGTGTTTGGACGGGACGCTTGATGAGAATACTGCTTGCCGGGATCGCCTCGGTTGTTCTGGTGACTTCCGCCATCGCAGATGATGTCCCTGCAAGTACCATAGAGCATCAGCAGGTCCCGAATGGACCAACTGCCAAAGATGAGCAACCGTCGCCATCAGTGGAAGAGTTGCTCGAACTCCCGCCGGCCACTGAGGAGCCGCAGGTCGCTCCACCAGTCGCAGTTGAAGAAGATGCGACGACAATCTTCCCGGATCCACCGTCGCCATCAAGCGAAGAGTTTCTCGAACTCCCACCGGGCACTGAGGAGCCACAGGTCGCTCCGCCCGTTACAGTTGAGGAAGATCCGACCACAATCTTCCCGGATCCACCGTCGCCGTTTCCCGATCCCCCGGCCGAGCAGAGCGGTCCGCTCAGTTCCATGGTCCAGCAACTCTCGAGCGCTGCACGCACCGCTTGCGCGGGACGGGACGACTGTCTGCGGACGGCTGGAAACTTTGCGCGGTTCCTCTGGAACAACCGGGACAAGGCCGACATGCAGACCCGGGCAGCCAGCTGTCTCGGTCAATCCGCCATCAAGCGTGGCTATGTCCAGGCACCAATGGATGCGATCCGCAACGCTTCGACTGCCGAAATGATGGATCTGTCGGTTGAGGTCTGCGAGTGCGTTATCGGCTTTCTCGGCAAATTCGGCCTCTGCCGACCGGCTCTCGTTCAGGGCAAGCTCGCGCCATTGATGAGCCTGTTCAACAGGCGATAGCGCCTATGTTTTGAGAGTTGCCAAAGTGGCGGAGGGAGTGGGATTCGAACCCACGGTGACATCACTGCCACGCCGGTTTTCAAGACCGGTGCCTTAAACCGCTCGGCCATCCCTCCAGTCAGTCGGTTCGATTACCACGACTCTTGTGACGTGGGCCGTAACCGCTGCAAGTGGAGTCGGCTTATAGCAGGCTGCGATGCGGCGTCAACGTCCCACAGCACGCGTAACGTCCGGCTGCAGTGATCACTCCCGCGTAAGCGCAAGGGTGCTCGGGGTGATCCGCAACATCCATAATGCACATCAGTCAAAACAACCATAAGTTGCGCATAAGCCAAGACGGGACCTATAATACACCCCGGATGGCTGTACTTGGGGCTTGATGTTGGGTAGTGCCATCATGTCTTCGGCGCAGGATACCGCTAATTGTGCAGTTGGGAGCCGTCGCGACAACAATCATTTTGGTTGCCGTGGAACGTTTTACGCCTAGTTCAGTTTTGTGGTGTGCGATTGAGGTGAGGGCCTTGTGACTGACCAGAATGACTTTCCTTTGGCGGCTGTTGCAGACGCGCGGCTGTCGGCTATCGTTGACTCCTCCTTTGACGCCATCGTCAGCAAGGACCTGAACGGCATAATCCGCACCTGGAACGCGGCTGCCGAGCAGCTTTTCGGCTATTCCGCCGAGGAAGCTATCGGCAAGCCGGTGCTCATGCTGATCCCGCCGAACCGCTATGATGAGGAAGCCAACATCCTCGCGCGGATCAAGCTTGGCGAGCGTGTCGAGACCTTCCAGACCGTGCGCGTGCGCAAGGATGGGAGCCTTGTGCCGGTATCCCTCACCATTTCGCCGATCAAGGATGTGAGCGGCAAGATCGTCGGCGCCTCCAAGATCGCGCGCGACATTTCTGCGGCTCAGGAGAACGAGCAGCGCATCCGCATGCTGTTGCGCGAGGTGAACCATCGCGTGAAGAACCAATACGCGGTGATCCTCTCGATCATCAACGAGACCTCGCGGCGGACCGGCTCTACCCAGGAGTTTGCACAGAAGGTGCGGCAGCGGGTTATGGCGCTTGCCAGCTCCCATGATCTTCTGGTGGCCGCTGACTGGCATGGCGCCAGCGTTGCAGACCTGCTGATGGCGCAGCTGAACGTCGTCTCGCACGAAGACCTGGTGAGCATTTCCGGTCCGCTGGTGACGGTCGTTCCGGCAGCCGTCCAGCATCTCGGCATCGCGCTCCACGAGCTCACCACGAACTCGGTGAAGTATGGCGTCCTTGGTGCGGCCCGAGGCCATATCAATGTGCAATGGGGTGTCGAGAATATCGAGCCTTACGGACAGAGCTTTGTGCTTCGGTGGGAAGAAAATTCCGCAGGCATCGCAGCCGAACCGGACTCGTCGCATCTTTCCGGCGGCTTCGGCACCGTTGTGCTGACGCGACTGTCGTCGGAGATCTTTGGCGGGACGGCGACTTTCCAGACTACGGAGGCTGGCGTGATCTGGTCGCTCGTGGCCCCCGTTGCAAGTGTGCTCGCCAATCCAAATCTTGTGGTGCCGCCGCCCTCCCGGATGGAATCCGAGGCGTGAGATAAGCTGGCCGGAGGCGGGGTTCCGGCCAACATTTGCTGCAATTCCGGCCTATGCCGCTTGCAACGGGGCTTGGGAGCATCGGCGGAAGCACGGCTCCCGCTCTGGCGGAGCCGGAATGCACGAAGATTCCAGCAGAATGGCAAGTGTCGCCGCGGCGCCAGCCTCGTGGCGGCAGAGTGCTACGCTCGCCGCCCTTGGCGTCGTCTACGGGGACATCGGAACAAGCCCCATCTACGCCTTCAGGCAGGCGCTGCATGCGAGCGGAAGTTCTCTTCCGACAATAGCTCGCGAGGATGTGCCAGGCATCCTGTCGCTCATCGTCTGGGCATTGTTCATCACTGTCTCGATCAAATACGTCTGCTTCGTGCTGCGCGCCGATAACCGGGGCGAGGGCGGGATCCTGTCGCTGATGGCGCTGTCTCGGCGCATGAACCAGAAATATTCGACGGCTATTCTGGGCCTCGGAATGGTGGGGGTAGGTCTCTTCTTCGGCGACGCCATGATCACGCCGGCGATCTCTGTTCTCTCCGCCGTCGAAGGTCTGTCGATAGCGGCCCCCGGCGTCGAGCCATGGGTAGTGCCCATCACGGTGGTCATTCTGCTCGCTCTGTTCATGGGGCAGCGGTTCGGCACCCACAGGGTCGCCGCCGTCTTTGCTCCCGTGATGTTCGTCTGGTTCCTGGCGCTCGGTCTTTCGGGGCTCGTGCATATCTGGGACGACCCGCATGTGCTTTTTGCGGTGGATCCATTCCACGCAATCGGGTTTTTCGTCCGCGCGCCGGTGACAGGTTTCGTCACGCTTGGCGCCGTATTCCTGGCGGTGACGGGTGCGGAGGCGCTCTATGCTGATCTCGGCCATTTTGGCCGCAGGCCGATCATCCGCGCGTGGTTCTGGATCGTATTTCCCTGCCTGCTTGCCAATTATTTCGGGCAGGGCGCCTATGTGCTGGCCCATGACGGTAGGATCGACAATCCGTTTTTCGAAATGAATGCGGGCTGGGCATTGCTGCCATTCACGCTACTCGCGACGATTGCGACCATTATCGCGAGCCAGGCCGTGATCACCGGCGCTTTCTCGGCTGCCCGTCAGGCGGTTCAGCTCAACCTGCTGCCGCGAACGGAAATCCGACATACTTCAGAGACACAGGAGGGACAGATCTATCTGCCTGTTGCCAACTGGATCATCGCCACGGGCGTGCTGCTGCTTGTCGTCTGGTTTGGCGATTCCACGCGACTTGCCTCCGCCTACGGCATCTCGGTCACGGGCGCCATGCTGGTAACCTCGGTCCTGATGGTTGTTGTGGCCCGGCGCATTTGGCGCTGGAATCTTGCCCTTGCACTCCTGCTCTTCGGCTTCTTCGGCCTGATCGAGACAGCCTTCCTGTCTGCCAATGTCCTGAAGGTCGTGCATGGGGGATGGGTCTCGCTCGCCATCGCGGCAGTGGTCATTCTTCTCATGGTCACCTGGGTGAGGGGATCGCGCACGCTTTACGAGAAGACGAGGCGAACCGAGGTGCCGATGCAGGAGATCGTTGACCGGCTGAACAGAAACCCTCCGCCTCTGGTGCCGGGACAGGCGGTCTTCATGTCGAGCGATCCGGAAAGCACGCCGACAGCGCTGCTGCACAGCCTGAAGCACTACAAGGTGCTGCACGAGCGTAACCTGATCCTGACCGTGAAGACCATGCCAGAACCCTATGTACGAGACGATCAGCGCGTGTCCATGGAGGTGCTGAACCCGCTTTTCCGTCAGGCGATCATCCGCTTCGGCTACATGGAGAAACCGAACGTTCCCCTGGCGCTTGCCCGGCACGAGGAAGAAGGCTGGAGTTTCGAGATCATGGAAACGTCCTTCTTCCTTTCGCGTCGCACGCTCCGCCGGTCGCGGATCTCCACACTGCCCCGGATACAGGGGAAGATCTTCATCGCCATGTCAGCTTTCGCCACCAACGCAAGTGCCTATTACGCCATACCGGCAGACCGGGTCGTCGATATCGGTACACAGGTTGGTATATAGATGTTCCTGTTTTGTTTACGTGCAGTAGAGCGGAAGAAGCGATCACGACGGTGACACAATCCGCCAAATTCACAGTATGGTTAACGATCAGCCTGGCGAGCGACACTGTTGATCCGGCCAGAATAAACGTATGGAAATACTGGGGTTTAAGTAGGAAATACGTCGCCTGAAGCGCTGCTCGTGCGGTTGCTAACCAACATTTCCATCCTGTTAAAAAAGCTTATTAGGCAAAAGCTCACATTTCTGACACCTTGCGGTCACAAAGGGTTTACACCCTGATAACGAATATATGTGACTGGGGTCGTTCTTACTGCCCATTTCCACGCGCCACTACGGCTGGCTTGGACCGGGCGGGAATATTGGAGCAGATTGTTGAGGGAAGTGATAATGGGGAACGCAAAACGGCGGAATAGAGCGCTGCTGCACGCCAAACTCATCGGCACCGCACTGATCGTCGCTTCACTCTCCGCCTGTTCCGGCAGTTCCACCAAGACCAGCAGCACCCGCAGCAAGGAATATTTCCCGGAGTCAAAGTATGGCGTGAAGGCTAGTCCGCGCGTCAGCACGGCCAAAGCGAACCTTCCGCGAGGAGGGGGGCGCTATCAGGTCGGCAAGGCCTACAAGGTCAAGGGAAACTGGTTCCATCCGAAGGAAGACCCGAATTACGCGGCTGTCGGCGCGGCGTCCTGGTACGGCGATGCATTTCACGGTCGTCTCACCGCCAACGGTGAAGTCTACGACATGACGCATCTGACGGCTGCGCATCCGACGCTGCCGCTGCCGAGCTACGCCCGCGTCACCAATCTTGCCAACAACAGCTCCGTGATCGTGCGCATCAATGACCGCGGGCCGTTCGAGCGCAGCCGCCTCATCGATCTTTCGAAGCGGGCGGCTGAACTGCTCGACTATCAGCACGCCGGCACAGCCAAGGTGAAGGTTGAGTATGTCGGCCCGGCACCGCTGCATGGGCAGGACGACGCCTTCCTGATGGCATCCTACCAGCCAGGCGGTCGTGCGCCGGATCCGTCCGACGGTCTGCCAACGGGTGTTATGCTGGCGATGAATGGCCCGACACCCACGCAGGCGAATTCGCACGGCGAGGTGGATACCATCACGGCCGCGATTGCCGCCGCCTACACGGCGCCTGCGCCGAATGGCGCCGTGCAACCGTCTGATGTCGGCAGCGTCGCACTACCGTCCTTCGCACCCATCCCGGCAAGCCGTCCGGGCGAAATGTTTGCTGCGCTATCCTATGCGCCGCAGGACACGAATGCCGCAGCCGAGGTGTTCAACACGGTGCTGAACCCAGAAGCTGGTGCGCCAGGCGGTTCCGTGGTGAACCTCGGCGTCTGGCCGTCGATCAAGGCTGCTGAAGCCGTCACCCGGACATTGTCCGGCCACGGACAGATCCGCATCGAGCAGGCCGGCAGCGGACAGGTTGCCCTGTCGCTTGTGGCGCCGGAAGAGAGTGTAAATGATGCGCTTCTGGCGGCATGGGACGCCGGCGCAACAGACGCGTTCATTGTGCGGGACTGATCGCACGACTTGTTGTGCACCCTGACCTTTAGGCGTAGAATATGCGCCTTAGCCGGGCTTGGGGAGGCATGCAGTTGTACCGCATCGGCGCAGTCGTCACGGCATTCTTCATCGCATCATTTGGGGCGATCTCTGCAGGATCCGCTGCAGACCTGATCGAGACCAAAGCCAAACGCATCCATCTCCTGGATGCGGACACTGGTTTTGTGCTGCTTTCGCGTGAGGCCGACACGCCATTCCCTCCAGGATCACTTGCCAAGCTGATGACCGCCGAGGTCATGTTCCATGCCCTTGGGAAGGGGCAGGTCACGCCTGAGACGGAGTACTTCGTCTCGGAACATGCGTGGCGCACCGGCGGCGCTCCATCGCGTGCGGCAACCATGTTCGCCAAGGTGAAATCGACGGTTTCGGTGGCTGATCTTCTGCAGGGTCTGACCGTGCAGATGGCGAACGACGCGGCAATTGTCATGGCGGAGGGCATGCGCGGCTCTGAGGAGAGCTTTGCCCAGTTGATGAACGAGCGCGCCAAGGAGATTGGCCTCAAGGATTCGCACTTCGCCAATCCCACGGGATTTCCGGATGACACGCAGAAGGTGACGGCGCGCGACATGACCGCGCTCGCCACCCATCTCTGGCGCACCTATCCGGAGCAATATGCGCTGTTCTCCCAGCCGGCCTTCGAGTGGAACAAGATCTTCCAGCGCAACAAGAATCCGCTTCTGAACCTGAACATCGGTGCGGACGGGTTGATGACCGGCCTAGCGGAAGGCCATGGGCTCTCCATCGTCGCATCGGCCAGTAATGGCAGCAGGCGCGTTTTCGCGACGCTCGGGGGCTTTGAGACCGATCAGGAACGTGTCGAGGAAACCCGCAAGCTCCTGCAATGGGGTCTTGACGGCTTCGCGATGAAGGATCTCTTCGCCTCAAAAGAAGTGGTCGGGGAGGCCACGGTCTATGGCGGCACCGCGTCGATGCTTCCGCTGCGCGTGGAAGAGAAGGTCAGTGTTCTCGCACCAGTCGCAAACCCCGAAGCACTGCACGCCCGCATCGTCTACGAACGGCCGCTGCCCGCGCCGATCCGGGAAGGCGACAGGGTGGGCGAGCTGCAGATCTGGGTCAACGATACGCTGAGCCGGAAGGTCGAGCTCCACGCGGCCGAGACGGTGGAGAGCGGCACCCTTCGTCAGCGCGCCTTTGGCGCCGTGGCTGAATTGCTGGTCGGCTGGCTGCGCCAGTTCTCCTGGGCGGGGTAAAGAACCTCCGGTTGCCAAAAGTGTCCGAGCAGGACGCGCGGCAAAAATACCGCGCCTTTCGATAGACGCACGTTGCTTCAATGGGTTAAGAAGGTGCGCAATCAGGAAACCGGAAGGCGAGCTTGCGGGGATTCTTCATCACATTCGAAGGCGGCGAGGGGGCTGGTAAGTCGACCCAGATCCGTCTTCTCGAGCAGTATCTGCGAGGCCGGGGCCACACGGTTGTCGTCACGCGCGAACCGGGCGGTTCGGCAGGCGCTGAGGCCGTTCGCCACGTTCTGCTGTCCGGCGCTGCCGAGCCCTTTGGCCCCGAAATGGAAGCGGTTCTTTTCGCTGCCGCGCGCCTCGACCATGTCGAGCAGCTGATCCGGCCAGCCCTTGAAAGCGGCGCTGTCGTACTCTGCGACCGGTTCATTGATTCCACCCGCGCCTATCAGGGCACGGTGAAGGGCCTGACCAAAGCCTTCCTCAGCTCACTCGAGAAGGCGGCCGTTGGCGAAACCCGGCCCGACCTGACCATCATTCTGGATATCGATGCCGAGGTGGGCCTGCAGCGGGCTTCGGCAAGAAGAGGCGAGGGGAGCATCGACCGCTTCGAAAAGGACACGATTGCGGTTCACCAGAAGCGTCGGGATGCCTTTCTGGCAATTGCTGCGGCAGAGCCGAACCGTTGCGTGGTGATCGACGCCGACCGCGATGTCGAAGCGGTTTTTTCTTCGATCAAGGCTGCGGTTGACGCTGCCATGGAACGACGTGAATTCAAGGAGGGGCAGGCGAACAGTTTCCAGAGGGAATTGCATTGATGTTCGAACGCCTTGCACCGGAACAATACGATACGCTGACGGACATTCCCGAGCCGGTCGAGAACACGTTCCTGGCTGGTCATGAGGAAGCGCTTGATATGGTGGCGAGCGCCTATCGGGCGGGCAAGCTGCATCACGCGCTGATGGTCACCGGCCCGCGTGGCAGCGGCAAGGCCACCTTCGCCTTCCGCATCGCGCATCACCTGTTCCGCTATCCCGATCCGAAGCAGTCGCCAGAGCAAATTGCAGAGATCGACCCTGAGAACCAGGCGTATCGTCTGGCGATCCGCGGCGCGCATCCGGGCCTTCTGCATCTGACGCGGCCTTACATCGAGCGCGACAAGAAGTTCCGCAACGCCATCACCGTGGACGAGGTGAGGCGCGTCGGAAAGTTCCTTTCCATGACGCCGCCCGACGGCGGATGGCGCGTGGTGATCGTCGACAGCGCCGACGACATGAACAACAATGCCGCGAACGCGCTCCTGAAGAACCTGGAAGAGCCGCCGGCGCGCACGCTCTTCGTTCTGATCGCCCATTCGCCGGGAAGACTGCTGCCAACCATCCGCTCGCGCTGCCATGTGGTCCGCCTGAAGCCGCTCGATGGCGGCCAGCTGGAGACGGTGCTGGAACGGCTCGGCGCACCGGCGCCCGACGAACCGGAAGCCCGCCAGTTCCTGATCGAGCAGGCGGAGGGCAGCGTGCGCAATGCCATTCTGCTGACGCAATTCGGCGGTCTTGAAATAGCGACCGCAATGCAGAAGATCCTGAACTCCGACCGCTTCGACATCACGGCAACCCACAAGCTTGCCGAGGCGGTCACGGGCCGTGATGCGCAGGTTCAGTACGACCTCTTCAACCAGATGATTCTGGACCGGGCTGCCGGAATTGCCCAGCAGGCTGGAGAGACGAACAGGGTCGTTCTTGCCGAGCGGTTCGCAAAGCTTTGGGAAGAGCTCGCCCAGCGGATACGGGACACCGACACCTTCAACCTCGACCGCAAGCAGCATTCCATCAATGTGCTGAGACAGCTCCACGAGGCAATGCGCGAGCTAAAGCAGCCGGAAACCGCCTGAAACGGCTGCATGGACGCATGGCATTCTTGATCACAATGCGCTATCTGGGCGCTAAGAGTTTTATTGGACGTATTCTATGACGCGCGACTCCTTCTATCTCACCACGCCAATCTTCTATCCCAACGGCAAGCCGCACATCGGCCACGCCTACACCGTGATCGCCAGCGATACGCTGAGCCGGTTCCAGCGCCTGAACGGCAAGGAAGTCTTCTTCCTGTCCGGAACAGACGAACACGGACTGAAGATGCAGCAGACGGCGGACAAGGAGGGGATTACGCCCAAGGAGCTGGCTGACCGCAACAGCGCCGTGTTCCGCGACATGATCGAGATGCTCGGCGGCTCCAACGACGACTTCATCCGCACGACGGAAGAGCGTCACCACAAGGCCTGCCAGGAGATCTGGCGCCGCATGGCGGCCAATGGCGACATCTATCTGTCACGCTACAGTGGCTGGTATTCGGTCCGCCAGGAAGCCTATTTCGATGAGAGCGAGACGACCGTCGGTGAAGACGGCGTGCGCCGCGAGCCGCTTGGCTCGCCGGTAGAGTGGAACGAGGAGGAGAGCTACTTCTTCCGTCTTTCCGCCTATCAGGACAAGCTCATCGAGCTCTACGAGAAGAACCCGGAATTCGTCGGACCTTCCGAGCGCCGCAACGAGGTCATGAGCTTCGTGAAATCCGGCCTCAAGGACCTGTCGATCTCGCGCACCACCTTCAACTGGGGTGTGCCGGTGCCGGGCGACGAGAAGCACGTCATGTATGTGTGGGTCGACGCGCTCACCAACTACCTCACGGCTGCCGGCTTCCCCGATGAGAACGCCGAGCGCTGGAAGTTCTGGCCGGCGAATGTTCACGTCATCGGCAAGGACATCGTTCGTTTCCACGCCGTCTACTGGCCGGCCTTCCTGATGTCCGCCGGTATCGAACTGCCGAAGCGCGTGTTCGCACACGGCTTCCTGTTCAACCGCGGCGAGAAGATGTCGAAGTCGGTGGGCAACGTGGTCGATCCATTCCAGATGGTCGAGCACTACGGCCTTGATCAGGTGCGCTACTTCTTCATGCGCGAAGTGTCCTTCGGCCAGGACGGCAGCTACAGTCACGAGTCGATCGTCAACCGCATCAACGCGGATCTGGCGAACGATATCGGCAATCTGGCGCAGCGCTCGCTGTCGATGATTGCCAAGAACTGCGAGGCCAAGGTTCCCGCCTATGGCGCGTTCTCCGATGCCGACAAGGCTATCCTCGATCAGGCGGAATCTGCTCTTGCCACGGCTCGCGAGGCGATGGACCGTCAGGCGATCAACGTGGCGCTTGGCGCGATTTTCGACGTCGTCTCCGAAGCCAACCGCTATTTCGCGGGGCAGGAGCCCTGGGCGCTGCGCAAGACCGATGCGGAGCGCATGGGCACGGTGCTGTTCACCACAGCGGAAGTGTTGCGCCGCGTCGGCATCATGTGCCAGCCGTTCATCCCGGGCGCTGCCGCCAAACTGCTCGACATCCTTGCGGTGCCGGCAGACAAGCGCACCTTTGCCGAGATCGCGGGCGACCGCATGCTCGTTCCGGGAACGGATCTGCCTGCGCCGCAGCCGATCTTCCCGCGCTACGTTGAAGCCGAAGCTCCGGCTGCGGGAGCTTGAGGAACGATGCTGGTCGACAGCCATTGCCATCTGGATTTTCCGGACTTTGAGGCGGAACGGGACGCGGTCATCGACCGCGCCCGTGAAGCCGGCGTCGGGCTGATGGTCACGATCTCGACCCGCGTGCGCCAGTTCGAGCGCATCCGGGCGATCGCCGAAGCTTACGGGAACGTCTACTGCACCATCGGAACGCATCCGCATAACGCCGACGAAGAGGCTGGGATTCCGGCCGAAGAGCTGGTGAAGATTGCTGCGCATCCGAAGGTCGTGGGCATCGGCGAAGCAGGGCTCGACTACCATTACGACAAGGCGCCGCGCGATCTTCAGGCGCAGGGTTTGCGCGTCCACATTGCCGCCGCGCGCGAAACGCAGCTGCCACTTGTGATCCATGCCCGTCAGGCTGACGAGGATATGGCCGCGATCCTCGAAGACGAGATGGGGAAGGGGGCCTTCCCCTTCATCCTGCACTGCTTCTCTTCCGGTCCGGAGCTTGCCCGCAAGGGTGTGGAGCTCGGCGGCTATGTGTCGTTCTCGGGCATCCTGACCTTCAAGAACTCGCAGGAGATCCGCGACATCGCGAAGACCGTCCCGCAGGACCGGCTGCTGGTGGAGACCGACGCGCCCTATCTTGCGCCGATCCCTTACCGGGGCAAGCGCAACGAGCCGGCCTTTGTGGCCAACACGGCCGCCGTTCTGGCGGAAACGATCGGCGTTACGCAGGAAGAGATTGCGCGGATCACCACCGAAAATTTCTTCCGGCTCTTCACCAAGGTGCCGCGCGAGGCGATGAAGGAAATCTGAGACATGGCTGATCGTCTGCGGCTCACCATCCTCGGGTGCGGGTCTTCTCCCGGCGTGCCGCGCATCATGGGCGACTGGGGTGCATGTGATCCGAACAACCCGCGCAACCGGCGCCTGCGAGCGTCCGCGCTGGTGGAGCGCATCCGTGAGGATGGCGCGCGCACGCGTGTCGTTATCGACACCGGGCCGGACTTCCGCGAGCAGATGATCAGCAATGGCGTGAATACGCTTGATGCGGTGGTCTACACACATCCGCATGCCGATCATATCCATGGCATCGACGATCTGCGCGGCTATGTGCTGGTGCAGAAGAAGCGCATGGACATCTATGCCGACGACGCCACCATGGAGCGTCTACGCGACGGGTTTCTCTATTGCTTCGAGACGCCGGAAGGAAGCGACTATCCGCCGATCCTGACGCCGCACCGGATCGAGCACTATGAGCCGCTCACGATCGAGGGAGCAGGGGGCCCATTGACCTTCCTGCCCCTGCCGCAGCAGCACGGCCTGATCCACTCCCTGGCCTTCCGCGTCGGGCCGTTCGCCTATTGCTCCGACGTCAGTGAATTCTATCCGCAGTCGCTGCCGCATCTCGAAAACCTCGAGCTTCTGGTCATTGACGCGCTCCAGTACAGAACGCACCCGAACCATCTGTCGCTTGGCGAAGCGCTGGAGTGGATCGAGCGGCTGAAGCCGGAACGCGCCGTGCTGACCCACATGCATAATCCGCTCGACTACGAAGCTGTGCAGAATGAGACACCGGCGCATGTAGAACCGGCTTATGACGGCATGGTGCTGGAAACGACCATTTCGTCGGACTGACACCTGGGGGGAACCATGTCGAAGAGCATCAATCGCGTCATTGCCGCTGCCAACGCTGCGGGTCTTCCGATCGAAGTAAAGCGCATGGGCGAATCCACGCGCACGGCCGAGGAAGCTGCCCAACAATGCGGCTGTTCGGTCGACCAGATCGTGAAGTCGCTGATCTTTGCGGGCGAACAGTCCGGCAAGCTCTACCTGTTCCTTGTTCCGGGCTCCAAGAAGCTTGACCTCGACAAGGCGCAGGCGCTCGTGGGCGAACCTCTGTCGCGCGCCGATCCGCGCAAGGTCCGAGAAGAAACCGGCTTTGCGATCGGTGGTGTTTCACCGCTCGGCCATCCCGAGACCGTGAAGCGGTACGCGGATAATGGGCTGGCGAATTTCGCAAGTGTTTGGGCGGCTGCTGGCGCTCATGATGCCGTCTTTGAGGCAGAACCCGGTGCACTCATTGCGGCGGCTAATGCCGTCGTTGCTGACCTTTCATCATCATAATTATCGTAACTGGCTGAACTTTCATGAAAGCTTTGGAACTGCTGATCGAGCGGATCATCCTGTCTGCTCGCTGGATCCTGGTGGTGTTTTACATCGGCCTGGCGATTGCGCTCGGCATCTACGGCTTGTCGTTTCTTTTCAAGCTCGCAAAGGTCGCCATGCACTTTTCCGAGTACGACGATGCGGGCATGATCCTGGCGATGCTTGGCCTCATTGATGCGGCATTGGTGGCGAGCCTGATCGTCATGGTGATGATCTCGGGCTACGAAAACTTTGTCAGCCGGTTCGATGGCGCACAAGGCGATGAGATTTCGTGGCTTGGCAAACTTGATTCCGGAAGCCTCAAGATCAAGGTTGCATCATCGATCGTAGCGATTTCATCGATCCATCTGCTGCAGATCTTTCTGAACTTTCAGACCTTCACCGGTGAGCAGCTAATGTGGGCAACACTTATGCATCTTGCATTCGTGCTATCCGCGTTGATGCTTGGGTTCCTGGAAAAGGTCATGAAGGTGAAGCACTGAATCTTACTCGGGGTTGGTTTGATCCTTGGGTCAAACCGGCCTGCCATTTCGGGGGGGCACGATTCCAAACCAGATGCGCTGAGGAGTAGACGTCATGTACGGTGAACAAACCTATGCGTGGGAAGGACACTCATCCGGCTGGCCGCTCTCCATCATCTTTCTATTGCTCTTGGCGTACCTGATTGCCAGCTTCTTCATTCTCTTCTGGCCGTTTGCGAGAATATTGAAGCGCATGGGCTTTTCACCAGCTTGGGCTCTCCTGGGACTGGTTTTTCCGCTCTGGTTAATTGGTGCCTGGATTCTTGCTTATGTTCGTTGGCCGAACGACGACAACGAGCAATCGTAGCGCACCAAATCCGGTTACCTTACATCAATTAGTTCCATAATCTTCCTTATGCGATCGCCGTTTGTGACCAACCGTGCGGCCCTTTAGCTTCTCTTGCCTTGTGGTGCTCGAAGCTTCTAACTGGGAAGCAGCCCACTATTGGCTTCAGGAGGATTGGAATGCTGGAGCTTCGACCCGGTTGTGAATGTTGCGACCGTGATCTGCCGCCGGACAGCATGGAAGCACGGATCTGTACGTTCGAGTGCACGTTCTGCGCCATATGTGCAGAAGACGTTCTCCAGAACGTCTGCCCGAATTGCGGTGGCGAGCTCGTGAGACGTCCGATCCGTCCAGCCATGGCGCTGGCCAAACATCCGGCATCCAAAGTGCGCGTCTTCAAGCCGTCAGGCTGTGCCGAACGCTTTCGCCAAACCTGATAGGCTGGTCAGCCACGCCGCGCTGCATCGATCGCGGCCACGTCGATCTTGCGCATCGTCATCATGGCCTCGAACGCGCGCTTGGCTTCATCGCCGCCAGCGGTGATAGCCTCGATCAGCGTGCGTGGCATGATCTGCCACGAGATACCCCATTTGTCCTTGCACCAGCCGCAGGCGCTTTCCTGGCCGCCGTTCTGCACGATGGCATTCCAGTAGCGGTCGGTTTCTTCCTGGTCTTCTGTGGAGATCTGGAAGGAGAAAGCTTCGTTATGCTTGAAAGCCGTTCCGCCGTTAAGGCCGATGCAGGGTATCCCGGCGACAACGAAATTGACCGTCAGGACGTCGCCTGCCCTGCCCGATGGAAAATCGCTGGGCGCCCGGTGAACTGCAAGGACGCGGCTGTCCGGAAAGGTTTCCTCGTAGAAGCAGGCCGCTTCCTCCGCATCCTTGTTGAACCAAAGGCAGATGGTGTTCTTTGCAACAGCCATGGATCGATCCTTTCGCTGTTTGCCGTCTGGCGTCCGAGACATCCACTCAACGCTCGACGGATGCGTGTGATGAGCGTCCGGAGAGCATTTCCAATGCTGCTGAAGCCTATTAGATACCCTTGCGCTCAGGCTGGCAATAAGCGGCTGATCACATCAGTTTGCACAATAGGTACACCGTTTGGGGTACACTACCACTGCGAAACGGCGCTATGGCAACGTTTATGGGTGCAGGATAAAGAATATTCATAACGCGTGAAACAAATACTCGTCTGCGTACTTAGGGTAATGGAGTATACAGGGAGAGTATTATGACGAAACGATTACAGGCTCTGTTGCTGGGTGCGTGTTTATTTGTTCCAGCCACAATTCAGGCCCAAGCTCAAGTAGGTGTTTCTGTCGGCGGTAGTGATGGCATCAGCGTGGGGGTCGACGTGGATACGAGCGACGGCCTCGGGGTTGGTGTCGATGCATCTGTCGGCGGCTCACAGGGCGTAAACGCGAATGCTGACGTGGGTGTCGGCGGAAGCAGAGGCGTGGACGCCGATGTGGACGCCACCGTAGGTGGTTCAAACGGCATAGCGGCAAACGCCGATGCAAATGTCGGCAGTGAAGGCATAAACGCTGACGTTGACGCATCCATAGGCGGACCCAACGGTGTCAACGCAAACGTGGACGCTGCCATCGGTGGTGGCAATGGTATAGACGCCGGAGTTACAGCCGGTATCGGTGGCTCGGGCGGCGTAAATGCCGATGTCGGCCTTGGTATAGGCGGCGGCAATGGCGTTGATGTCGGCGTCGATGTTGGCATCGGCAACGGTGCAGGCAACAATCCGGGCGGCAATACCGGAGGCGGTCCGGGCGGAAATCCTGGCGGCGGTGGCACACCCCTCACCCCCGGCCAACAAGCTGTTCTCGATAACATGTCCGATAGCGAGCGCCAGCAGATGCTACGCCGTTGCGGCTCCATTGATGCAGCAAGCTATGACGCTGCACTCGTCAACCTCTGCAAGCTTCTGCAGGTCGCTGGCTCCCAATAATCCTGCGCCAAATCAGCACGGAAACGATCGGGACGGTGCATATCGTTGGCCGGGAGGTGACAAGCCGTCGCCTCTCGGCTAATATTTAACAGTCGTGGGCTTCGGCCCGCCTGTTTGCGGGAGAGAGCAGCATCGCTGCCGCCGAAGGGGAAGAGCCCGGAAATCTCTCAGGCAAATGAACCGTATACAGGTTAGACACTCTGGAAAGTCGGAGCTCGCCTCCGCGCCGAAGGTGTAAGAATCGACCTTTCCACCGGTCGATTCGAGTCTCTCAGGCTTCCGACAGAGGGGCACTCAACGTGTCGTCAATCTTGACGCCATGGGTGTAACTTTGGAGGCCTGATGAGCAACGTCGAACCGGGGCGGCATTTGCCCCTGGAATCCTTGCATGAATCCGCTGGTGCGCGCTTCGGCGCCTTTGCCGGCTGGAACATGCCCCTCACCTATCCCGCTGGCGTGATGAAGGAGCATCTTCACACGCGTGAGAAAGCCGGGCTTTTCGATATCTCCCACATGCAGCTCTTTGCCGTCGAGGGTGACGAGGCCGCAGCGTTCCTGTCCCATGCATGCCCGCTCGACGCGGCCGCCATCGGCATGGGAAAGTCCAAGTACACGGTTCTCCTGAATGAGAAGGCCGGCATCATTGATGACCTGATCATCACGCAGCTGTCCGCCACCCGATTCATGGTCGTGGCGAATGCTGGCAACGCGGCCAAGGACGAGGCCCATTTCCGCGCCCTCGCCGCAAACTTCTCCGTGTCGCTGGAAGCGCTTCCCCGCGTTCTGATCGCGCTGCAGGGTCCGGAGGCAGAATCGGTCCTGACCAATGCTGGACTCGACCTTTCCGCCCTCACCTTCATGACGGCGACAGAGCCGAAGCCAAACTGGTTCGCCTCGCGTTCCGGCTACACCGGCGAGGACGGCTTCGAAGTCGCGATGCCCGTCACGGAAGCTCAGGCCTTCGTAGAAAAGCTGCTGGCCGATGAACGCGTCATGTGGATCGGCCTTGCCGCCCGCGACAGCTTGCGTCTCGAAGCCGGCCTCTGCCTCCATGGCCAGGACATCGACGAAACCACCGATCCGCAGAGCGCCGGCATTCTTTGGGCCATTCCGAAGCGCGTCCGCGAAGAAGGCACGTTCGTTGGCGCCGAAGCACTGCGTGCGATCCACGCCAAGGGTTCCGACCAGAAACGCGTCGGCCTGAAGCCTGAAGGCCGCCAGCCCGTACGTGCCGGAGCTCCTGTTATCGATGCCGACGGCACTGTCGTTGGCCGCGTCACTTCCGGTGGCTTCGGTCCCTCTGCGGGTCACCCGATCGCCATGGGCTATGTCGCAAAAAATCTGGCCGAGCCCGGCACCCAGCTTTTCACCGAAGTACGCGGGAACCGCCTCGAGCTTCGCGTTGCCACCCTCCCCTTCACGCCACACCGCTACCGCAAAGGATAAACGAGCATGACCAAGACCCTCTTCACTTCCGACCATGAATGGCTTCGTATGGAAGGTGATGCGGCCGTGGTTGGCATCACCGACTACGCCCAGGAACAGCTTGGCGATCTGGTCTTCGTCGAACTGCCGGAAGTCGGCCGTCAGGTGACCAAGGGCGAGACCGTCGTTGTCGTTGAGTCCGTCAAGGCCGCATCCGACGTGTACGTCCCGGTCGATGGCGAAATCGTTGCGGTGAACGATGCGCTGTCCAGCGATCCGGCCCTCGTGAACAACGCCGCCATGGGTGATGGCTGGCTGTTCAAGATCAAGCTCAGCAACCCGTCCCAGCTCGACGAGCTGATGGATGAGGACGCCTACAAGGCCACCATTTGATTGCATCTGGTTTGCTGCGTCCGGCCAAGATACCGGGCGCAACGCAGGCCAGTGTCAGCATGGAAACAGATATGACCAATGCTTCCCTTCCCTTTAGTGCGCGTCACATCGGTCCCCGCGACGCGGACGTAAAGGCTATGCTTGCCGCCCTCGGCGTTCCTTCCATGGAAACGCTGATCTCGCAGGCTGTTCCGAAATCCATCCGCTTCGAAGGCCTTCTCGACCTTCCGGCGCCCGTGAGCGAGTCCGAGGCTTTGGCCGAGCTCGCAGCCCACATGAACAAGAACACGGTGCTGAAGAGCTTCATCGGCGCGGGCTACCACGGTTGCCATGTGCCTCCGGTGATCCAGCGCAACATGTTCGAGAACCCGGCCTGGTACACGGCCTATACGCCTTACCAGTCGGAAATCAGCCAGGGCCGCCTGGAGATGCTCTTCCACTTCCAGACGCTGGTGAGCGAGCTGACGGGCCTGCCTGTCGCCTCCGCCTCGCTGCTGGACGAAGGCACCGCCGCTGCCGAAGCCGTTGGTATCGCCTGGCGTCACCACCGCTCGAAGCGCAACCGCGTTGTTCTCGCCGGTGAACTGCACCCCCAGACCCGCGACGTGATCGACACGCGCGCCGAACCGCTCGGCATCACGATCGAGACGGGCGCGGTCGATGACGACACGTTCGCGCTCGTCGTTCCGTGGCCAGACACCTATGGCGTATTCCGCGACTATGGCGAGGTGATCGCTGCGGCAAAGGCAAAGGATGCAGTTGTCGTCTTCGTTGCCGATCCGCTCGGCCTGCTCCTGTCCGACACACCGGCGGAGCTTGGCGCAGAGGTCGCTGTTGGCTCCATGCAGCGCTACGGCGTTCCGATGGGCTTCGGTGGACCGCACGCCGCTTACTGCGCGGTTTCCGATCGTCTCACCCGTCTGATGCCGGGTCGCCTCGTCGGTCAGTCGACGGATGCTCATGGCCGCCCCGCCTACCGTCTGGCGCTGCAAACCCGCGAACAGCACATTCGCCGCGACAAGGCCACCTCCAACATCTGCACCGCACAGGCGCTGCTCGCCAACATGGCGACGGCATACGCCATCTGGCACGGACCGGAAGGCCTGACCCAGATTGCTGAGCGCGTCCACCAGCTGGCCCTGCGCCTGCAGGCTGGCGCCAAGGCAGGCGGTCTGAAGGTTGCCGGTGAAAAGATCTTCGACACCGTAACCATCACTTTCGAAACCGGCGCTAACGCACTGATCAAAAAGGCAAAGGAGCAGGGTTTCCTGCTGCGCAAGCTTGATGACAATACCGTTGGCATCAACCTTGATGAGACGACCACGGAAGCCGATCTTCAGGCCCTCGCGTCGCTCCTCGGCATCACCCTACCCGAAAGCGTGGAAGCCAATGTCACGAAGCGCGACCAGCACTTCCTGACCCAGCCGGCGTTCCACGAGAACCGCTCGGAAACGCAGATGATGCGTTTCCTGCGCAGCCTTGCTGACAAGGATCTGGCGCTCGACCGCGCGATGATCCCGCTCGGCTCCTGCACCATGAAGCTCAACGCAGCGGCCGAAATGATGCCTGTAAGCTGGCCGACCGTCGCAAACCTGCACCCGTTCGCTGCAGCTGAACACACGATCGGCTACGCCAAGCTGACGGCGGATCTGGAAGAGTGGCTGTCGACTATCACCGGCTTCGATGGTGTCTCGCTGCAGCCGAACGCGGGCAGCCAGGGCGAATACGCGGGCCTTCTCGCTATACGCGGCTATCACCGCTCGCGCGGTGAGGCTGAGCGCGACATCTGCCTGATCCCCTCCTCCGCACATGGCACCAACCCGGCGTCGGCTGCGATGGCAGGGATGCGCGTTGTCGTCGTCCGCTGCACTGAGCACGGCGACATCGACCTCGATGATCTGAAGGCCAAGGCAGAGCAGTACAGCGCCAACCTCGCAGCCCTCATGATCACCTACCCGTCTACCCACGGGGTATTCGAGGAAGGTCTGCGTGATGTCTGCGCGCTGGTGCATGCGCATGGCGGCCAGGTCTATTTCGATGGTGCTAACCTCAACGCGCTGGTGGGTCTTGCCCGTCCGGGCGAGATCGGCGCAGATGTCTGCCACATGAACCTGCACAAGACCTTCTGCATCCCGCATGGCGGCGGTGGCCCAGGCGTTGGCCCTATCGGCGTCAAGGCACACCTGAAGCCGTTCCTCCCCGGCCATGTGGCATGGGAGTCGGGCAAGGCGGTTGCGGCAGCCCCCTATGGCAGCGCCTCCATCCTCCCCATCACCTGGATGTACATCCGCATGATGGGCGGCGCTGGACTGAAGCGCGCGACGGAAATGGCGATCCTCAACGCCAACTACATCGCCGAGAAGCTGAAGGATGCTTATCCCGTGCTGTTCCGTGGCCGCAACGGCCGCGTTGCGCACGAGTGCATTCTCGACACGCGCGTGCTCAAGGAAAGCGCAGGTATTTCGGTCGAAGACATCGCCAAGCGTCTGGTCGATTTCGGCTTCCACGCGCCGACCATGTCCTGGCCGGTAGCCGGAACGCTGATGGTCGAGCCGACCGAATCCGAGCCGAAGCAGGAGCTTGATCGCTTCTGCGAAGCCATGATCGCAATCGCCCATGAGGCAGAGCGCGTGGCAAAGGGTGAGTGGAGCCGCGAGGATAATCCGCTGGTCAACGCACCGCACACCGCCGCCGAACTGATGGCCGACAAGTGGGACCACGCCTACACCCGCAACGAGGCTGCCTTCCCAGCCGGCGGAATGGTCTGGACCAACAAGTACTGGCCTCCCGTCTCCCGCGTCGACAATGTCGCCGGCGACCGAAACCTCGTCTGCGCCTGCCCGCCGGTGGAAGTGCTGGCGAGCTAAGACAGCCTGAATGACGAATGACGAGATGGCGGGCCCGAAAGGTCCGCCATTTTCATATCGGACACACCGTTTACGCCGCGACTAGCCATCCAGCCGACAACGGGCTATGCCTTGGGAAGAGTTTGGGAGGACTCAGATGCTGCAGACTGCAAGCGTGCCGGTGGATCATCGCGTTCCGGATGGCGTTCATTCATGGATTCGGTTGGCGATATGCATGCTGATCGGCACCATCGCCAATGTTGGCTTGTGGTCCATGGTGGTGGTGCTGCCAGCCGTCCAGGAGGATTTCGGCGTTCTGCGCGCTGACGTTTCTCTAGCCTTTACGCTCAACATGATTGGCTTTGGCGTCGGCAATCTCGTGATCGGCCGCTATCTCGACAAGCTTGGCATCACCCTGCCCCTGATCCTCGCCAGCCTCGTCCTCGGCAGCGGCTATATCCTTTCGTCGTTCACCCAATCCATTCTGGTCTTCTCGATCCTGCAGACGCTGGTCGGCATGGGCGCGTCCTGCTCGTTCGGGCCTGTCTTGGCCGATATCTCGCACTGGTTCGAGCGACGTCGCGGCATCGCGATCGCGTCGGTCGCAGCTGCGAACTATCTCGCCGGAGCCGTCTGGCCGAGCATCATCTCCGCTATCGTATCGGCCTACGACTGGCGCACGGCATTTCAGGTGATTGGTATCATCTGCATCCTGCTGGTCGGGCCACTCGCGATGCTGCTGCGGGCAAAGCCGCCAGCAACCCGAAGCGCTAATCTGGATCAGCCTCGCATGGTGAGCAGCCTTTCACCGCGCGCGCTGCAGACCGTCCTTGTGATCGCCGGCGTTGCCTGCTGCGTCGCCATGGCAATGCCGCAGCTTCACATCGTCGCCTATTGCGTTGACCTGGGGTTCGGCGCGGGCATCGGCGCAGAAATGCTCTCGCTGATGCTGGTGGGCGGGCTGATCAGCCGCCTCGGCTTCGGCTTGCTGGCGGACCGAATCGGGGGCGTGAAGACCGTGCTCATCAGTTCGGGACTGCAGTGCCTCTCGCTGATCCTCTACATCCCGTATGACGGACTAGTGTCGCTCTATGTCGTGTCGCTGATCTTCGGCCTGTCGCAGGGCGGGATTGTTTCGACCTACGCCATCATCGTGCGTGAATACCTGCCCGCGAAGGAAGCGGGACAACGCGTCGGTATCGTGGTGCTGGCGACCGTTGTCGGCATGGCCTTCGGCGGCTGGATGTCGGGCTGGATCTACGATCTCACCGGATCCTACCAGACCGCCTTCCTGAACGGCATCGCCTGGAACCTGGTGAACATCGCCATGATGCTGCTTATCTACTTCCGCAGCGGCAGAGCCGCACCCCAAGTCGCAGCGGCCTGAGTTCAGAGCAGGCCAAACCACCAGGTGGCAAGGCCAAGGAAGGCGAAGAAACCGACCACGTCCGTAACGGTGGTCAGAAACACCGCGGAGGCAACCGCCGGGTCTGCGCCGAACCGGTCGAGCAGCATCGGGATAAGGATGCCGGCGAGCGCCGCCGTAAACATGTTGACCACCATGGCGCAGGCAATGATGCCGCCGATGGTCGGGCTCTGGAACCACACACCCGCCACCGTGCCGATCAGTGCGGCAAAGATGACGCCATTGATCAAGCCGACGCCGATCTCACGGCGAATGACGCGAGACGCGTTGTGGAGGCCAAGGCTGCCGGTCGCTAGCGCGCGCACAGTCACGGTCATGGTCTGCGAACCGGCATTGCCGCCCATACCGGCTACGATCGGCATGAGGACGGCGAGCGCGACTACCGTTTCAATCGTATGGTCGAACAGGCTGATGATCGAAGCGGCAAAGAAAGCCGTCACCAGGTTGATGAGCAGCCAGGGAACGCGCGAACGGCTGGTGGCGAGCACGGAGTCCGACAGTTCTTCGTCACCCACACCGCCGAGACGCATCAGATCTTCCTCGGCCTCCTGCGTGATGACGTCCACCACGTCATCGATGGTGAGCACGCCGACAAGTCGCTCGTTCTCGTCTACGACGGCGGCGGACAGAAGGTCGTACTGCTCGAAGATCTGCGCCGCCTCTTCCTGGTCCATGGTGGCCGGAATGGCGTGACGCGTCTCGCGCATGATCTCTTCTATCTTCACCGCACGCTGCGTGCGCAGGATGCGGTCGAGGTCAACGGTGCCTACGAGGCGGAAGGTTGGATCAATGACGAAGATCTGGGCGAAGCTGTCGGGAAGCTCCCTCGCCTCGCGCATATAGTCGATGGTCTGGCCGACGGTCCAGAACGGCGGCACCGCCACGAACTCCGTCTGCATGCGACGGCCGGCCGTCTCTTCCGGATAGCTCAGTGACCGACGAAGGCGCACCCGTTCCGTGAACGGCAACTGGGCCAGAATCTCGTTCTGGTCCGCAGGATCGAGGTCTTCCAGAATGTAGACCGCGTCATCGGAATCGAGCTGCTGGACCGCCTGCGCGATCTGCTCGTTCGGCATCGCCTCGACGATGTCGCGGCGGATAGAGTCGTCAACCTCGGTGAGCGCGGTAAAGTCGAACGTCGCGCCCATCAGGTTCACGAGGTCGCGGCGCTGCTCCGGCTGCAGGGCCTCGAGAAGGTCACCTATTTCCGACTGGTGTAGATGACTTACATCCCTGAGCAGGGTTTCCGTGTCGCCTTCCGCAATTGCATTGGCAATATGAGACAGGAACGAGGCGTCGACAGACCCTTCCTCGTTGTAGATACCCTCAGGGGCCACCTGCCCCGCCATTGTCGTCTCATCTGCCTGCTCATGCGGATCACTCAATGGCACTCTCCCCGCTGGATGTTGGTTAGGCAGGCATTTCCCAGAAACCGCTTTTGTTAGGATGCGTACCGCCCGCTCGCATGGAGGCAGAACGCTTACTTGTTTGGCTGGTTGCAGTTACCGGACGGACAACCTTCTCGCAAGACTGGTCTAACCCGCGATCGATTTGAGATCAAAGGCGAAACGCCGCCTGCGAGAGGTCATTCACAGTCTCGTCCGGCAGAACTGACATTCCAGTTCCAAAAAAGATAGCGCCGGATCGCCCGGCGCCACCTTTGCATCCGAAGGTCAGCGCAGCTTTGCGCCGTCCAGTTATTCGACCGTCACCGACTTCGCAAGGTTGCGCGGCTGGTCAACGTCCGTACCCATGGCAACAGCCGTGTGGTAGGCGAGCAGCTGGATCGGCAGCGCGTAAACGATCGGCGTCACGAACTCAGGCACCTTCGGCATGATGATCGTTTCAATATCGCCGAGCGAAGCGCGGCTCGCGCCCTCCTCGTCGGTGATCAGGATGATCTGACCGCCGCGAGCAGCCACTTCCTGCATGTTCGACACGGTCTTCTCAAAGATGCGGTCATAGGGCGCAATTACGATGACGGGCATGTGCTTGTCGATGAGCGCGATCGGGCCGTGCTTCAGCTCGCCTGCAGCGTAGCCTTCGGCGTGGATGTAGGAAATTTCCTTGAGCTTGAGCGCACCTTCCATGGCCAGCGGATAGCTCGTATCGCGGCCGAGGTAGAGCACATGGCGAACCTCTGAGAGCTTGCGGGCGATCTTCTCGATCTTGTCTTCAAGCTTGGAAGCTTCGCGGACAAGACGCGGCACTTCGGACAGCTCGCGGATGAGCGTGCTCGCCTGGTCCTTCGTCAGCGTGCCACGATCCAGACCGGCGCGGACCGCGAGCGAAGCAAAGATCGAGAGCTGACAGGTGAATGCCTTGGTCGAGGCCACGCCAATTTCCGGGCCGGCAAGTGTCGGGAAAATGCCGTTGCTCTCGCGGGCGATGGTCGAGTCGCGCACGTTGACAATCGACGCGATCGGAACACCTTCGTTCTTGCAGTAGCGAAGCGAAGCAAGCGTGTCGGCCGTCTCACCGGACTGCGAAACGAACATTGCCGCGCTGTTCTTCGAGATCGGCATTTCGCGGTAGCGGAATTCAGACGCGATATCGATGTCGACCGGTAGACGCGCATAGCGCTCGAACCAGTACTTGCCGATCAGGCCAGCAAGATAGGCTGTGCCGCAAGCGGAGATCGAAAGACGGTCGATCCTGGCAAAGTCGATCGGCGACTCGAAGTTCTTGACGGTGACATTGGCGAAATCAACGTAGTGCGCCAGCGTGTGCGAGATGACCTCCGGCTGCTCATGGATTTCCTTTTCCATGAAGTGCCGGTGGTTGCCCTTGTCGACCATGAACGCGGTAGCTGACGACTGCTGCATCTTCCGCTCAACAGGCTTGCCATCCATGTTGAAGATGCTGACGCCGGAGCGGCGCAATACGACCCAGTCGCCGTCTTCCAGATAAGTGATGGAGTCCGTGAACGGCGCGAGCGCAATCGCGTCCGAGCCCAGGTACATTTCGCCGGTGCCATGGCCGACGGCGAGCGGCGGGCCGTTGCGTGCGCCAACAATCAGGTTGTCGTCGTTGCGGAACATGATTGCGAGTGCGAACGCACCCTGCAGACGCTTGAGGGCCGCAAAGGCAGCCTTCTCAGGCTCAAGACCATTCTTCAGCTCGCGGGCGACCAGGTGAGCGACAACTTCCGTGTCCGTCTGGGAATAGAAGGCATAGCCATCAGCGGCGAGCTCGTCGCGCAGCTCAACGAAGTTCTCGATGATGCCGTTGTGGACCACGGCAACGTCGCCGGAGAAATGCGGATGCGCATTGGTTTCGTTCGGCACGCCGTGGGTTGCCCAGCGCGTGTGGCCGATACCGATCTTGCCTGGAAGTGGCGATGCCTGGATGCAATGTTCCAGGTTCACCAGCTTGCCCTCGGCGCGGCGACGGTCGAGCCGTCCGCCTTCGATCGTAGCAACACCGGCGGAGTCGTAACCGCGATATTCAAGCCGTTTCAGCGCATCAACGATAAGAGGCGCTACGGGCTTTTGACCTACGATTCCAACGATGCCGCACATGTTCAAAAATTCCCCGTGTTGTGGTGATGCCTCTGCATATTGCAGTGCACGCCTTAGCATCACCTGAACAAGCTGACTATTCCCGCGAAATCACGAAGCGTTAGCCCCTGTCGTCAAGACTGAAACCGGCTCAATCGATGTCAGCAACCTGGCCACCGCCGCCATGTACACGCTGAGAAAGTGACGCTTTCATGAAATCATCGAGATCGCCATCGAGCACGTCCGACGGGCTCGGGCTTTCGACACCAGTGCGCAGGTCCTTCACCATCTGGTACGGCTGCAGGACGTAGGAGCGGATCTGGTGACCCCAGCCGATCTCCCCCTTCGTCGCTTCTGTTGCGTTGGCGGCGTCTTCGCGCTTCTTCAGCTCCAGCTCATAGAGACGCGAACGCAGCATCTCCCATGCCTTGGCGCGGTTCTTGTGCTGCGAGCGTTCCTGCTGGCAGGCAACCGCGATGCCGGTCGGAATGTGCGTGATGCGCACGGCCGAGTCCGTCGTGTTGACGTGCTGACCACCGGCGCCCGACGAACGGTACGTATCGATACGCACATCCGACTCAGGGATGTTGATCTCGATGCTGTCATCAATAACCGGATAAACCCAGACGCTGGCGAACGAGGTGTGACGGCGCGCGTTGCTGTCATAGGGCGAAATGCGGACCAGACGGTGCACACCAGATTCGGTCTTCAGCCAGCCATAGGCGGCATGTCCCTTGACGAGCAGCGTAGCGGACTTGATTCCTGCCTCTTCGCCGTCGTGCATTTCCAGAGTTTCGACCTTCATACCGCGGCGCTCCGCCCAGCGGATGTACATGCGCAGCAGCATCGACGCCCAGTCCTGGCTCTCCGTACCGCCGGCACCGGCATGGATTTCGACGTAGGTGTCATTGCCGTCGGCTTCGCCGGAGAGCAGCGTCTCTATCTGGCGGTCGGCAATCTGCTGACGCAGCGCCCGAATAGCTTCTTCCGCCTCACGGACGATGCTGTCGTCGCCCTCAGCTTCGCCCATCTCGATCAGCTCTACATTGTCGCTGAGAGCCTGGGCAAAGCCGTTGATGGCGTTGATGTTGTCCTCGAGCGTCTGGCGCTCGCGCATCAATTTCTGGGCTTCCTGGGGATCGTTCCAGAGGTCGCTGCCCTCGGCACGGGCATTGAGGTACTGAAGCCGCTTTACCGCTTCATCCCAGTCAAAGAAACCCCCTCAGCAGGTCGATCGCCTGCTTGATTTCTTCGACCAGATTCGCCGTTTCATTGCGCATCGTATGATCTTCTTTCCAGAGTTTCGTCTTGGCGCCCGGGGCGCTCGACGGAACAGAGTCTTCTTGAATCGGGCCGGAACATAAGTGCCGATACCGCTACTGTAAAGCAACGGATCGGCTTCTGTTTATGGCGGCGGAGAACGTTTCAGTCGGGCCAGCGCCAGGTCAGGACGGTCAGAAGAGACCGCCCGCGCCACGGTTGATGGCTTCACCGGCCTGCGGCGAGAGTTCACGCGCCCGCTCGCTGACCTGGTAGTCGCCGATGACCCAGTAGGTGTCGGCAGGGCCCGTACCCGGCTTGAAGGCTTCCATGATCACGCCCTGCTGGCCGGCTCTTGCCTGCATGCCGGTCTTGCGGTCGATGGCAATGACGTTCATGCCTTCCGGCACGCGGAAATCGACCGGGTCCTTGTCCTTCAGAACCTCAGCCATGAAGTCCTTGAAGACCGGTGCGGTGAGGCCGCTACCCGTAGCGCCCTTGCCCATAGGCTTCGGCTGATCGAAACCCATGAAGACGCCAACAACCAGATCAGGCGTGTAGCCAATGAACCAGGCGTCCTTCTCCTCGTTGGTCGTACCGGTCTTGCCTGCGATCGGATGACCGAGATCGGCGAGGATCGAGGCGGTACCGCGCTGGACCACACCTTCCATCATGGAGGTGATCTGGTAGGCCGTCATCGGATCGAGCACCTGGTCGCGCTCGTCGATCAGTTCCGGCTCTTCCTGGTTCTGCCAGACTTCCGCGTTGCAGCCGACGCACTGACGTGTGTCGTGCTTGTAGACGGTCTTGCCGTAGCGGTCCTGGATACGGTCGATGAGGGACGGTTCGATGTACTTGCCGCCGTTTGCCATCACCGAATAGGCTGAAACCATGCGCATGACGGTCGTTTCGCCGGAACCGAGCGACATGGCGAGATGGCGGGGCATCTTGTCATAGACACCGAAGCGTTCGGCGTATTCGGCAACCGTGTCCATGCCCATGTCCTGGGCAAGGCGCACCGTCATCAGGTTACGCGAGCGTTCGATACCTTCGCGCAGCGTGGACGGGCCACCAAAGCCGCCGCCGTAGTTCTTCGGCTCCCAGACCTGGTTGCCGATCGTGACCGTCAGCGGGCCGTCCATGACCACGGACGCGGGCGTATAGCCGTTGTCCAGCGCGGCAGCATAGACGATCGGCTTGAACGACGAACCGGGCTGACGCATCGCCTGAGTGGCGCGGTTGAACTGCGACTGAGCGAAGGAGAAGCCGCCGACCATCGCAAGAACGCGGCCGGTGTGCGGGTCCATCGCGACCATGGCGCCGCCGATCTTGGGCACCTGGCGAAGACGCCATTCGGTACCATCCTTCTCCTTGCGCTCGACGAAGACAACATCGCCAGGCTTCAGGACCTCGGCCGGAGAGTTGGCCTTGACCATCTTGCCGTTGACGGAATGGCGCAGCGCCCAGTCCATGTCGGCAGTCTTCACCGAGCCCTTCTGGCGCTCTTCGGAAAGCTTGCCGGCAATGTCACGGTCCGGACGGATGCCGACCGTCAAGCCGCTCTTGTCGCCGTCGAGAACCACCGCAAGCTTCCACTCGGGCACGTCGCTCAGATCAGCAACCTTGTTCAGCGCCTCGCCCCAGTCACCCGATATGTCGATCTGCGCCACAGGGCCATGGAAGCCGCGAAGCGTGTCGTACTTGATCAGGCCCTTCTGAAGGGCGGTACGCGCCTGGAGCTGCAGCTCGGGATCAAGGGTGGTGCGGACCGAGAGGCCGCCTTCATAGAGCGCATCTTCGCCATAACGCGAAATGATCTCGCGGCGGACTTCCTCGGTGAAATAGTCAGCGGCAAACAGGTAAGGTCCGCGGCCACGCGGATTGACGCCAAGCGGCTGCGACTTGGCTTGGCCCGCCTCCTCAGCCGTGATGAAGCCATTCTCGGCCATCTGGTCGATAACCCAGTTGCGGCGCTCGACAGCTCGCTCCTCGTGCCGGAACGGGTGGTAGTTCGACGGGCCCTTCGGCAGAGCGGCGAGATAGGCTGCCTCGGCGATCGTCAGGTCGTTCACCGACTTGTCGAAATAGGTCAGCGCCGCACCGGCGACACCGAAAGCTCCCAGACCAAGCCAGATCTCATTGAGATAAAGCTCAAGAATGCGATCCTTGGAGTAGGCCTGCTCGATGCGGAATGAGAGGATCATTTCCTTGAGCTTACGCTCATAGGTCTGGTCGGAGGTCAGCAGGAAGTTCTTCGCCACCTGCTGGGTAATCGTGGACGCACCCACGGGACGGCGACCGCTACCGAGGTTCTGCGCATTGGTAAGAACCGCGCGGATCAAGCCCGTAACGTCGATGCCCGGGTGATTGTAGAAGTTCTTGTCCTCAGCCGAGAGGAAGGCTGCCTTGACGCGATCCGGGATCGCCTGGATCGGCAGATAAAGGCGGCGCTCGCGAGCAAACTCGGCCATCAGCTCGCCTTCCGACGAGTGAACGCGGGTCGTGACCGGAGGCTCATAGCGGGCCAGCTTTTCGTAGTCCGGCAGATCCTGGGAGACATGGCCGATATAGAGGCCAACGCCGGCAGCTACCAAGAGCGCCAGGACTATGCCCAAGCTGAAGAAATATCCCAGTATACGTACCATGCCCACTCCAGCGTTACCGCTTCTCCGGCCCAAATGATTTCTGTTCGTTGGACCGGCCTGCTCCGCACTGGGGCATACGCCATTCCAACACCAACAACCCCAGCCCGTTGCCGAGGCTTGAGGCTACTTCAACATGATCTACTGCGCAGCCACATATAATGCGCTCGCGCAGTTGCAAACGAGAATCTGTTAGCATTTGCACTATCTAACTTACATGTGAGCAAAATACGGCACTTACCTCTTTTGAAGAGGGGAAAGTCACCAAACTGTGACCCACGTGCTTTTTATGCCACATCATGCCGACCGCAGTCGTTTTTCGAATGCCACGATCAGTTGCTCGCCCTGGCGTGGGCCGTCGCAAAGATGTCGATCGCACGCGAAATGTCACGCGCAGCACGCTCTCGCCATTTCGGATCCTTCAGCTGGTTCTCGTCTTCTGTGTTCGAGAGATAACCAAGCTCAAGCAGCACCGACGGTACGTCGTGCGCGCGCAGCACCCTGAAACCTGCCGCGCGCAGCGGATTGTTGACGAACTGGATCGTGTTCGATGTCTCGTCCACCAGGGTGCGTGCGAACTGGATCGAAAAGGAGTGCGTTTCCCGGCGCATCAGGTCTGCCAGGATGTCTGCCACATCGTTGCGCACATCGTCGGATGCTTCCAGACCGGCGAGTTCGTCGGACAGGTTTTCGCGCGCTGCGGTTGCAGCAGCTTCCGCATCTGATGCCCGCTCCGACAGCGTATAGATGGTCGAGCCCCGGAAATTCTTGATCCTGATGGCGTCTGCGTGAACGGATATCAGAAGGTTGGCCCCCTTCTCCCGCGCTACCCGTACGCGCTCGTCCAGGCGCAGGAACACGTCGCTGTCGCGGGTGAGAACGACGCGGTACTTCCCGTTCGCCTCGAGGAGCCGCTTCAGTTCCTGGCTGAATGCCAGCGTGATGTCCTTTTCCTGTGTGCCGGAAACGCCCTTGGCGCCTCCATCAATGCCGCCATGGCCGGGATCCAGCGCTATGGTGAAGCGCTGGTCCTGCGACGAATCGGCAGTGTCCGTCGCGGCTGCCTTTGCGCCTTCCGTGGCCTTGGCGGCCGCCTCCATGCGTTCGCGAATGACCTTGTCGAATTCGGCTTCCGAGGCCGCCACCAGATCGACCACCAGACGGGAACCAAGTCCGCCTCCGTTCTCTACCAGCGTCACATCTTCGATCTTGAACGGACCCTTTGCGGAGAAGATCATCCGCGACTGGGTCTCCGCCATGTTGCCGTAGCGCAGATCGGTGACCAGGCCGCGGCGCGTAACGGTATCGTCATCAATGCCGAAGTCGGTCCTGGGAAGGTCCAGCACGAGACGATGGGGCGATCGCAGGAGGAACCACGAGTAATCTGGCTTGGTGTCAAAATGCAGGATGATCCGCACCCGGCTATCGTCGCCGGCGATAAGGTACTCGCTCAGCACCACGCCCGACGCAGCTGCACCGTCCGCCCCGGCCGTGGTCGCAACAGAATCAGCGTCCTCCTCCGCGAGGACAGCGACAGGCAGGCTGCAGGAGATCAGCAGCGCTGCAGCGACGGGTATGATTTGGCGAAACCAGGGCCATCGCATTCCGGACACTTGCCTCGCTGATTTCACCATTTGTACTTTTCGCCCCATGATCCTTACATACTCACTGTCGCGCTAACCAGGCCATTAGGCTTCTTCATGGCAATTCACAGGAAATCTGCCCGAAAGCAAAATCGCGCAATTCGCGAATTTGGGTTGCCATCACGTGAGCTGCGTCATAAAAGCAGCTTGAGTTATCGTGACACCCTGCATTTGCAGATGCTTGCCCGGATTGTCCAGTAGGCTAGCGCGTTCTGTGGAACTCGGAAGTGTCGCTGGGTGATGACTCAAGGAATTTCTTCCAGGCGTCGGACCGTGTGGTCAAGGTGCCTGAGTGCGAGGAAAACGGCTGGCACCGCGGTGCATAGCTGGCTCACATGAGCATTGAAGCGGGATCGGCGTGCCGGTCCTTAGTAGCAACGGTACTGCCAGGCGGTGCAATGGCTAAGAGAGTGGTAGGAACCCCTACAATAGGCCGCAACGCAGTCGCGGCGGCTGTGTTTCCCACTGCATCCAAGCTCCTGCCGGCATACTTTCAATCATCCGGTCCATCTTTCTTGAACCGCACGGCTGTGAGGCGAAGCGCCCCTGCCCGGCGGTTGGGCTGTACCGGTAGGAACCAATTTTATGCCCAACAAAATGCTAATAGACGCCTCCCATCCGGAGGAGACCCGCGTTGTCGTCGTTCGGGGTAATAGGGTCGAAGAATTCGATTTTGAATCCCAGGACAAGAAGCAGCTCAGAGGAAACATTTATCTTGCGCGCGTAACGCGCGTCGAACCGTCGCTTCAGGCCGCGTTCGTCGAGTACGGCGGCAACAGGCATGGTTTCCTTGCGTTCAGCGAAATCCACCCGGACTACTACCAGATCCCAGTCGCCGACCGTCAGGCCCTGCTGAAGGCTGAGGCCGAGGAAAACTGGAGCGATGACGAGGACGAAAACGGCTCGAAGGCTGCTTCCTCGAACCGCAAGCGTCGCCGCAACAGCAACAAGAAGGACGGCGCTGCCGCCAAGAGTGCGGAGGCTTCCGAGGAAGCCGCTGTTGCCGAAGGCGTGGATGCCGAGGCTCCTGCTGACAATGCTGACACTGACGCAGCATCCGATCACGGCTCGGATGAGGGTACGGACAACGATGCCGACGAAAACGACGGCAACGGCGGCCCCAGCATGGCTGCGGTCATCGAAGGCGAAGTCGTTTCCGAGGACCTTTCGGTCCTGAACGACCACTCTGACGACAAGCACGATGAGGCTTCCGAAGTCGAGTCCGTCGGCGCCGGCGATGCCCTTGAGGAAATGCACGTGCGCCGCCGTCCGGTGCGTCGTCAGTACAAGATCCAGGAAGTCATCAAACGCCGCCAGATCCTTCTGGTGCAGGTGGTCAAGGAAGAGCGCGGCAACAAGGGCGCAGCTCTCACCACCTATCTGTCGCTTGCCGGTCGCTACTCTGTCCTGATGCCCAACACGGCGCGTGGCGGCGGTATTTCGCGCAAGATCACCAACCCGCAGGACCGCAAGCGTCTCAAGGACGTCGTGAAGAGCCTCGACGTGCCGGAAGGCATGGGCGTCATCCTGCGCACGGCCGGTGAGAACCGCACGAAGCCTGAGATCAAGCGCGACTACGACTACCTGATGCGCCTCTGGGAGAGCGTGCGTACGCTGACGCTGAAGTCGATCGCCCCAGCCCTCGTCTATGAGGAAGGTAGCCTGATCAAGCGTGCGGTTCGCGACCTTTATAACAAGGACATCGACCAGATCCTGGTGGCAGGCGAAGACGCATACCGCGAAGCAAAAGACTTCATGCGGATGCTGATGCCGAGCCATGCCAAGGTCGTACAACCTTATCGCGATCCGCAGCCGCTCTTTGCCAAGAACGGCATCGAGACGCAGCTCGACAAGATCCTGCAGCCGCAGGTGACGCTGAAGTCCGGCGGTTACATCATCATCAACCAGACAGAAGCCCTGGTCGCCATCGACGTGAACTCCGGTCGCTCCACCAAGGAGCACTCGATCGAAGACACGGCGCTGCAGACCAATCTCGAGGCAGCTGAAGAAGTTGCCCGCCAGCTTCGTCTGCGCGACCTTGCCGGCCTTATCGTCATCGATTTCATCGATATGGAAGAGAGCCGCAACAACCGTGCGGTGGAGAAGCGTCTCAAGGATTGCCTGAAGAACGACCGCGCCCGCATCCAGGTGGGCCGCATCTCGCACTTCGGCCTTCTGGAAATGTCGCGTCAGCGCATCCGCTCGAGCGTTCTCGAGAGCACGATGCAGCCCTGCCCGCACTGCCATGGCACCGGCCAGATCCGCTCGGATTCCTCGCTTGCGCTGCTCGTCATGCGCTCCATCGAGGATTACCTCCTCAAGGACAACCGCAACGACATCACGGTGAAGACGCCGACCTCCACGGCTCTCTATCTGCTCAACCAGAAGCGTCAGAGCCTGATCGAGCTGGAGAACCGCTTCGGTGTCACGATCACGCTCGAGACCGACGAGCATCTCGGTCATCAGCACTATGCGATCGTGAAGGGTGAGCCGTCGTCGCGTCCGGCTACCATCGCCATCCAGCCGAACCAGGTCGAGGAAGTCGAAGAGCCCGACGTTGCGGAAGAGGTCGAGGACGAGAGTGATGCTGTCGAAGCAGTTGCTCAGCCGGCCGAGGTCCAGACCCAGGCAGCTCCCGCCAATGGCGAGGAAGGTGGCAATGGCCGCAAGCGCCGGCGCAAGCGCCGCAGGCGCGGTGGCCGCGACCGCAACGGCAACAATGCTCAGGCTGGCGACGCAAACCAGTCGGATGAGCAGGGCCAGGGCGACTTTGAGGCTGACGGTGAAGGTGAAGACTCTGCCGATGAGACGGTAGAAATCGCAGCCCCTGCGATTGAAGAAGCTGTGGCACCGGAAGCTGTCGAAGCTGCAGAACCTGCCGCCGTCGAAGTTGCAGCCGCGGCCGAGGAAGCGCCTCAGGCGGAAGCTGCCGAGCGTCCGAAGCGTCAGCGTGGCAAGCGCGGTGGTCGTCGCAATCGCGCCGAGACGGAAGCAGAAGCCGTTAACGCTGAAGAGACGGTCGCCGAGGCAGCTCCAGCTGCTGAGGTTGCTGCCGAGCCAGTTGCTGAGGCTCCGGTCGAAGCACCGCAGGCCGAGGCCACTCAGGAAACACCTGTTGCGGCAGAAGCTGCCGAGGCTGCTGCAGCTCCAGAGTCTGAAGAGAAGCCGAAGCCCAAGACCCGCCGCCGTCCTCGCGTGAAGAAGGAAGCCGTCGCTGCATCCACTTCCGCCGAGGTGGTAGAGAGCAACACCCCTGAGGAGGCTCCGGCCCCCGCACCGGTGGCAGAAGCTCCAGCTGAAGCGCAGCCTGTTGCGGTCGAAACGCCCGCCCCCGCCGAAGAGCCTGCACCAGCAGAACCTGCCCAGGCAGAGGTTGAAGCCGAAGAAGCCAAGCCTGCGCGTCGTCGCCGGTCGGCGGAACCGGAGACGCCGAGTGAACCGGTTGTCTCTTCCTCCGAACCAGCCGCGGAAGCACCGCGCAAGACCGGTTGGTGGCAGCGCAAGAGCTTCTTCTAAGCTCGTCAGATGAACTCAACGAAATGGCCGGATCTGTTCCGGCCATTTTTCATATCCGGACTTGTGCTCGCCGCGGTTGGCCAAATGCAGACAAAATCACGGTTCCCAATAGCGCCTGAGTTGCACTAAGCTGCCTTTTCGTTGCCACGAAGCGTCGGTACGGATTCGGCTCATGTTGTTCCCGCAATTGCTCAAGTCGCGCCTTTCGCGTCTTGCCACTTCATTTGTTGTGACTTTTTCGCTGCTTTCGGCATCCCCTGCGCACGCGCAGCGGGTGAATGTCGTTCGTGACGCCGAAATTGAAGCACTTGTGGCTGACTATGTTCGGCCGATCCTGAAGGTGGCGGGGCTGAACCGCTCAGGCATCGAGGTCGTTCTCGTCAACGACAACAGTTTCAACGCCTTCGTCGCAGGACGCCGCATCTTCGTTCATGCCGGTGCACTGCTCCAGTCCGAAAGCCCCAACGAAATCATTGGCGTGCTCGCGCATGAGGTTGCTCACCTTGCCGGCGGCCATCAGCACCGGCTGCGGGAACAGCTGGCCCGTGCGCAGACAATGGCCGTCGTTGCCATGCTGGTCGGTGTGGGCGCTGGCGTTGCGGGAGCGGCAACCGGATCCGAAGGTTTTGGCCGCGCGGCTACCGGCCTCGCCATGGGTGGCACCGAAATGGCCCGTCGCTCTCTCCTCGGCTATCAACGGACCGAAGAGATCACCGCTGATCGCGCGGCGGTCGACTATCTCAACAAGACCAAACAGTCCGGCCGCGGCATGCTGAAGACCTTCGACCGCATGGGCCGCGATCTTGCGCTGGCGGGTGTGCGTATCGATCCCTACCAGGTGAGCCACCCGATGCCGCGCGACCGTATCGCCAACCTCGAAGAACTGGTACGCAAGAGCCCCTATTTCGAGACAAAGGATCCGGCCGGTCTGCAGCTGCGCCACGACCTGATGCGTGGGAAGCTCGCCGCCTATACGGCTGGCCCGGCAGCGGCACGACGCATCTTCAAGGATCCCTCCAGTATCGGCATGCAATACGCTGATGCGATCTCAACCTATCTTAGCGGCAATCCGCGCGACGCGCTGGCGAAGATTGATCGTCTGATCGCCAGCCAGCCGAAGAACCCCTACTTCCACGAGATGCGCGGGGAAATCCTGATCAAGGCGAACCGTCCGCAGGATGCAGCCAAGGCGTTCGGCCAGGCCGTAAAGCTTGCGCCCTCCTCCGGCCTGCTTCAGGTTGGCTACGGGCAGGCGCTGCTCGCCACCGGCGATGAAGCGCAGATCAGCAAGGCTGTCTCGGAGCTTAGCGCGGGGCTTACCCGCGAGCGCGAATACGTAAACGGCTATCGCTTCCTTGCGCAGGCCCACGGCCGTCTTGGCAACATCGGCGCGGCCGAGTTGGCTTCGGCCGAGGAACGCTACTATTCCGGCAACTACCAGGAAGCCCGTGTTTTCGCGGCGCGTGCCCAGACGAAGCTCAAGAGAGGTTCGCCTGAGTGGGTTCGTGCCCAGGACATCATCAATTCTAAACCACAGGGGCGATAGATTGCTCGCCACGTCAATCAGGATGCGGAAGGTACCGATGAAGAATACACTTCGAGCGGGAATTGCAGCAGCGATACTCGCCGCCACGAGCCTCAACTTCTCGGCCGCACTGGCAAATGATGAAAAGTCCAATTTCTCACGCGCCGAGATCGAGACGATCGTGCGGGAATATCTGATCAAGAACCCTGAGGTCATGCTGGAAGTACAGGCGTCCCTGCAGGCAAAGCAGCAGGAAGCCCAGAAGAAGGCTGCGCAGGAAGCAATTGCGCTTGTGGGTGATGAGATCTTCAACAGCGAAGCGGATGGCATCATCGGGAATCCAGAGGGCGATGTGACCATCGTGGAGTTCTTCGATTACAACTGTGGCTTCTGCAAGCGCGCCATCTCCGACATGGATAACCTAGTCAAGCAGGACCCGAACCTGCGCTTCGTTCTGAAGGAGTTCCCGATCCTGTCGGAAGATTCCCATAAGGCTGCGACCGTGTCCATGGCGGTCCACATGATCGCGCCGGACAAGTACGCCGAATTCCATCGCACGCTGTTGGGAGCCCAGGAGCGGGCAACGGAGGAGAGCGCGGTCAAGGTTGCGCTTAACCTTGGCATCGACGAGACCGCCCTGCGCAACAAGATGCAGGACCCGACGATCAATGACAGGTTCCGCAGCACCTATGCGCTTGCCGAGCAGCTGCAGATCACCGGCACCCCCGGTTATGTCGTCGGTCAGGAGATCGTTTCCGGCGCGATGGGTGAGCAGGTTCTGCGCGAGAAAATCGCCGCAGCTCGAAAGTAAATGGAATACCCACGTCCACCACTTGTGGACAGCGCCCGGAACGCGTATGCGCCCTTTTCGATGGCAGGCAAGCCGTTTATATAGGGCGCGTCTTCACTTGGAGTCGTAATGGCAAAGCTGATTTACATTCTGAACGGTCCGAACCTCAATCTGCTCGGCCAGCGTGAACCCGGTATCTACGGAACCGACACGCTTGAGACGATTGAACAGAAGTGTCGCGATCGCGCCAGCGCTCTGGGTATCGAGATCCAGTTTCGCCAGACCAATATCGAAGGCGTTCTCGTAGACTGGATCCACGAAGCGGGAGCTGCAAAGGCAGGCATCGTGATCAACCCCGGCGCTTATGGTCATACATCCATCGCGATGCATGATGCGATCAAGGGTGTCGGTGCGCCTGTCGTCGAAGTACATCTCTCGAACATTCATGCACGCGAGCCATTCCGTCATAAATCGATGATAGCCCCTGCGGCCGTCGGTATGATATGCGGATTTGGCCCCCATGGTTATGAGCTGGCTATCGAAGCGCTGGCGGCACGCCTGTAAGCGAAGGCGCGGCATCGTACAAAGAAAGACACGGTAATGAAGAAATCCGGTATTGATCAGCAGCTTATTCGCGATCTTGCAGCGATCCTCGATGAGACCAAGCTCACCGAGATCGAGGTTGAGGAAGGCGATCTGAAGATCCGCGTCGCCCGCCAGGTTCAGGCTGTACAGGCAACCGTGGCAGCTCCTGTTGCAGCAGCTGCAGCACCTGCCCCGGCGGCCGCGCCTGCTGCACCGGCTGAAGCGAAGGTTGACCTCTCCAAGAACGCCGTTCCCTCCCCTATGGTCGGCACCGCTTACCGCTCCGCTTCTCCGGGCGCTCCGGCGTTCATCGAAGTCGGTCAGTCCGTGGCCAAGGGTCAGACGTTGCTCATCATCGAAGCAATGAAGACCATGAACCAGATACCTGCACCGCGCGCGGGCGTTGTCACCGCGATCCTTGTGGAGGATGCCCAGCCTGTTGAGTTTGGCGAGCCTCTCGTCGTTATCGAATAATCTGGGACGCTGCGCACATGTTTCAAAAGATCCTCATCGCCAACCGCGGCGAGATCGCACTGCGTATCCTGCGCGCCTGCAAAGAGCTGGGCATTCGCACGGTAGCAGTGCATTCGACCGCCGATGCCGACGCCATGCATGTGCGCCTAGCAGACGAAAGCGTCTGCATTGGTCCGCCCGCGTCGCGCGACAGCTACCTCAACATGCACCAGATCGTGGCCGCCTGTGAAATCACCGGCGCCGACGCGATCCATCCGGGCTACGGCTTCCTGTCGGAAAACGCCAAGTTCGCGGATATCCTGGCTGCACACAACATCACCTTCATCGGACCTTCGGGCGATCACATCCGCCTGATGGGCGACAAGATCGAGGCTAAGCGCACCGCCAAGCGCCTTGGCATCCCTGTCGTTCCCGGTTCCGACGGCGCTGTCAGCGACGAGAAGGAAGCAAAGCGCATTGCCGCTGAAATCGGCTATCCGGTGCTGATCAAGGCCTCCGCTGGCGGTGGCGGCCGCGGCATGAAGGTTGCCCGTTCGGAGGATGAGCTGTTCGAAGCGCTGACGACCGCGCGCACCGAAGCCGGTGCAGCCTTCGGTGACGATGCCGTCTACATCGAGAAGTATCTCGAGAAGCCGCGTCACATCGAGGTGCAGCTGATGGGCGACGGTATGGGTCAGGCCATCCACCTCGGCGAACGCGACTGCTCGCTCCAGCGCCGTCACCAGAAGGTCTGGGAAGAGGCTCTCTCTCCGGCGCTCAACGCTGACCAGCGCCAGAAGATCGGTTCGATCGTCGCAAATGCCATGGCCGAGCTCGGCTACTCCGGCGCTGGCACGGTGGAGTTCCTCTACGAGAACGGCGAGTTTTACTTCATCGAGATGAACACCCGCCTTCAGGTGGAGCATCCAGTGACGGAAGCCATCACCGGCATCGACCTGGTGCACGAGCAGATCCGCGTTGCCTCCGGCGGTGGTCTCTCCCACACCCAGTCGGAGATCCGCTTCCAGGGTCACGCGATCGAGTGCCGTATCAACGCCGAGGACCCGCGCACCTTCGTGCCCTCCCCCGGCACGATCACCCATTTCCACACGCCAGGCGGTTTGGGTATTCGCGTCGATTCCGGCGTCTATTCCGGCTACAAGATCCCGCCGTACTACGACAGCCTGATCGGCAAGCTCATCGTCCATGGCCGCAACCGCGTCGAGTGCATGATGCGTCTGCGACGTGCCCTTGACGAGTTTGTGGTTGATGGCATCAATACGACATTGCCCCTGTTCAGAGATCTGGTCGGCAATGTGGACATTGCAAATGGCGACTACGACATCCATTGGCTGGAGAAGTTCCTGGCGCGCGAAGCGCAGCAGGATTGATCCGGTCTGGAAAGAGTACCTCCCCATTTCTATCTCTTCAGGTGAGATGAATTCCCGCGTCCGGCTTTCCGCTTCTGGCGGAAAGCCCAAGCCCGGTGCGCAACAGGAACGATGCGATGCAACCGTTCTCACCTCCTCTGGAAATTGATCCGGACCTTCTGCTGCGCGCCTATGCGACCGGCATCTTTCCGATGGCCGAGCACGAGGACGATCCGGAGGTTTTCTGGGTTCGACCCGAGAAGCGCGGCGTCATTCCGCTCGATACGTTCCATGTCCCCCGCAGCCTGCAGAAGTTCATGCGGCAATGTCCGTTCGACATCCGTTTTGACCATGACTTTGACGGGGTAATCGACGGTTGCGCCGAACGCACGCCGGAGCGCACCGAAACCTGGATCAATGCGCCGATCCGCGAGGCTTACACGCGACTCTTCGAGCTCGGTCATTGCCACACGGTAGAAGCATGGCGGGACGGCAAGCTCGTCGGAGGGCTCTATGGCGTCAGCCTCGGCCGCGCCTTCTTTGGCGAGAGCATGTTTTCGCGGGAGACCAACGCTTCAAAGGTGTGCCTTGTGCATCTGGTAGAGCGCCTGCGGGAAACGGGATTCGTCCTTCTCGACACCCAGTTCACCACAGAGCATCTCAAGCGCTTCGGCGCCATCGATGTCGCGCGCAAGCGTTACGAGACAATGCTCGCTATCGCGCTGGATGGCACCGCGCATTTCTAGAATACCGATTTTGGAAAATCAGTTCCCGCTTGGTGCGGGAACGTCAGATGCGTTCTTGCAGTCCTTGAGCCAGACGTCGAACACGGCGTGTTCCACGGCATTGAGGCCGGGGCTCTCGGCGAACATCCAGCCGGAGAAGACGCGGCGGATCTTGCGGTCGAGCGTGATCTCGTCGACCTCGACGAACGAATCGGTCTTGGGCTCTTCGCCCTCCTCCGACGTGTAGCAGACGCGTGGGGTAACCTGCAGCGAGCCGAACTGAACGGTTTCGTCCATGTAGACGTCAAAGTTGAAGATTCGCCCGGTGATCTTGTCGATGCCGGCGAACTCCGCGACAGGGTTCTTCACGCGTGCCTCGGCGGTCGGAACCAATCCAGCCGTACCGACAAGGGCAAGTGCAAATGCGGCTGGCAAGCAACGAAGGGACGAAATCACTTTGAGCTGAACTCCCCGACAGGATCCTTTGCCAGTCCTTCTAAGAGGCGAATGTGGCAGAAACAATCAGTTCGGCGTCCAGGCGTCGTAGTCGCCGGTCACCCGCGGACGATCTTCACCGGTCATGATCGAACCCTGCGGACGATAGGCGTCGGGCGTTCCGGTCATGTTGGGACGGTGCGGCTTCTGCCACTCGCGCGCCTGATAGGCTTCCTGTGTTGGCGGTACATCCACCTTGTGATGTATCCAGCCATGCCAGCCAGGAGGAATGGTGCTGGCTTCCGAATAGCCATTGTACATCACCCAGCGACGGGTGCGTCCTTCCGAATCCGTTCCGCCCTGATAGTAGACGTTGCCGAACTCGTCCTCACCCACCTTGGTGCCCTTGCGCCAGGTGTGGAAACGGGTGTTCAGCGTGGTGCCGTTCCACCAGGTAAAGAATTGAATCAGAAACTTCTTCATGGCCTATTCCAGATCCATTGTTGCCAGCGACCGGACCCGCCGCATGGACTGCTTATGATGCAACCGCTTCCAAGGCAAGGGTCAAGTTGCCAAGACGAGGCATGCCACGTCTATGCTCACAGGTCCCACGTTTCCAGCGATTTTTCCATTATCAACTTCGGCTCGTCGCAGTTGGCCGCGCCCCAATCCGTGCCGCGTCCCACTGCAACATAGCCCTTGCGGTTGAAGAAGGAGACGGCTTCCGTCTGCCGCTCCACCACATCAAGCCGCATCACCTGCACGCCCGGAAACGCCATCTCCACTTCGGCAAGAAGCATGGTGCCGAGCCCCTGAACCTGCTCCGTGGGTCGCACGAAAAGGTCTGAGAGCGTCGCCACGCTGTCATCGGTCTGACTTGCGAAAGCCATCCCGAGGAGCGTGCCGTCGCCGCTGTCGGCGACGACGAATTCAGAATACGGTCGCTTCAACTTCTCGCGCAGGCTGCTGATGGAGAACTGAGTCTCGATCACGGACGCAACCGTGCCCTCACCCATGACGCTGTCAAAGGTGGAATGCCAGGTCTCAGCCAGCAGGGCGTGCACCGCCTGCAGGTCTTCCTCGCGGGCGGTGCGAACCCACACTATTCTTCGATCCCGAGCTTGGCCTTGACGAGCGCGTTAACCGCCTGCGGGTTTGCCTTGCCGCCGGTTGCCTTCATCACCTGACCGACAAACCAGCCGGCAAGCGTCGGCTTCGCCTTTGCCTGTTCGGCCTTGTCCGGGTTGGCAGCAATCACGTCTTCGATGGCCTTCTCAATCGCGCCGGTGTCGGTGACCTGCTTCATGCCACGCGACTCAACGATTTCGCGCGGATCACCGCCCTCGTTCCAGACGATCTCGAAGAGGTCCTTGCCGATCTTGCCGGAGATCGTGTTCTCCTTGATCAGGTCGATAATGGCGCCGAGCTGATCGGGGCTGACCGGTGATTCCTCGATCGCCTTGCCCGCCTTGTTGAGCGCACCGAGGAGATCGTTGATCACCCAGTTTGCGGCAGCCTTGCCGTCACGGCCCTGGGCGACCTTCTCGAAGAAGTCGGCGGTCGCCTTCTCGGCCACGAGCACCGAAGCGTCGTACTCGGAAAGGCCCATGTCCTTGATGAAACGCACGCGCTTGTCGTCCGGCAGCTCCGGCAGGTCAGCCTTCAGGGCTTCCACATAGGCGTCATCGAATTCGAGCGGCAGCAGATCCGGATCGGGGAAGTAGCGATAGTCGTGCGCCTCTTCCTTGGAGCGCATGGAGCGCGTCTCGCCCTTGTTCGGATCGAACAGGCGCGTCTCCTGGTCCACCACGCCACCGTCCTCAAGGAGAGCGATCTGGCGACGGGCTTCATATTCGATGGCCTGACCGACGAAGCGGATCGAGTTGACGTTCTTGATCTCGCAACGCGTTCCGAACGGCTCGCCCGGACGGCGCACCGACACGTTCACGTCGGCGCGCATGGAGCCTTCGTCCATGTTGCCGTCACAGGTGCCGAGGTAGCGCAGGATCGACCGCAGCTTGGTCAGGAACGCCTTGGCCTCGTCGGACGAGCGGATGTCCGGCTTGGAGACGATCTCCATCAGCGCGACGCCCGATCGGTTGAGGTCCACATAGGACATGGTCGGATGCTGGTCATGCATCGACTTGCCGGCGTCCTGCTCGAGGTGAAGGCGCTCGATGCCGACGGTGATCTCCTCGAACGAGCCGTCCTTGGCGGGGCCTACGGTGACAATCACCTCGCCCTCGCCGACGATCGGCTGCTTGTACTGGGAGATCTGATAGCCCTGCGGCAGGTCCGGGTAGAAGTAGTTCTTGCGGTCGAAGACCGAGCGGTTGTTGATCTGGGCCTTGAGGCCGAGACCGGTGCGGATCGCCTGCTTGACGCATTCCTCGTTGATGACTGGCAGCATGCCGGGCATGGCAGCATCGACGAGGCTGACATTCGCATTCGGTTCGGCGCCGAACTGGGTCGAAGCGCCGGAGAACAGCTTCGAGTTGGACGTGACCTGGGCATGGATTTCCATGCCAATGATTACTTCCCAGTCGCCGGTTGCACCGGGGATCAGGCGCTTGGGATCGGGCGTACGCGTGTCAATGATCGTCATGGGCCGTCAGGATTTCCAAAACCGAATTGAAACAGAACTTGGTCTCTTCGCTAGACCAAACCTGCCCAACAGGCAAGCACACGTGCGGCTTAGACCGCACATGTGCGACATGAAGTTACCGATATCGGCAGGCAGTCGCCGTGGACGATCCCGCTGGCCAGTCACTGCTAGGCTGTTGCGATGTAGGTGCGGATTTCCTCCGCCTCGCGTTCAACCTCTTCCATGCGCCATTTCACGACGTCACCGATCGAGACGAGTCCGACGAGCTTGCCGTCCTTCGCTACCGGAAGGTGGCGGAAACGACCCTGCGTCATCACCTGCATGACCTCGTTCACCGTGGCAGACTCGTTGCAGACCTGAACCTTGGAGGTCATGAAGGCCGAGATTGGCTTTTCGAGCGCCGAGGAACCTTCCGCCGCAATCGCGCGGACAATGTCACGCTCTGAGAGAATGCCTAGAACGCCCTGCTCCGCGTTTACGAGCACAACCGCGCCAATCCGATTCTCGGACAACTGCCTGGCCGCATCGGCCAGCGTCTGTTCCGGCGCGACCGTCACTACGTCGCGGCCCTTGCGCTCCAGAATGGATCTAACAGTCATGGACAGACCTCCTCATCGCCACGTTGCCCTCCTCCACAAGAGGATGTTGCCCTGCCCCGAAACCGTTTGCAAGCTATTGGATCAATAGGGATTGCGCGCAACAGGCCTGTCAAAGAAGCGAATGAGGAAGAAGCCAGCGAGAAAGCCGCCGATGTGCGCCTCCCAGGCGATACGGGGGGCATCGGGCGTTGCGCCGAAGCCCAGACCAACCACAAGGTTGATCACAAACCAGACGACGAGGAAGGTCACCGTTATGCGCGAGCGGAAGACTTCGCCCAGCGGAAGCACCGGCCCGATGAAATAGGGTTGGCCGGAAAGACGTGCCGATCGGAAGGCGAATCGGGCTGCGGCACCCATCATACCAGAGATCGCGCCAGAGGCTCCAACCAGCGGCGCCGGGTCATAAGGGTGAAGGGCGAAGTGCAGAAGTGCGGCCGCGACGCTGGCAACAAGCCACAGAGCCAAGAAGCGCACTGCACCCAATCGATTGGCCAGCGGCGAGCCGAAGGCCGCAAGCCAGATCATGTTGACCACGAGATGCGCGGCGCCGCCGTGGAGAAAAGCATAGGTGACGGAGCTTACCAGCGCGTAGGCATCAAGCGGATAGTCGCTCGTAAATCTCAGCGGCATGAAGCCGAACTGAAGCACCACCATGAGATCCGCCGAAGGGGCGAGCAGGAAGGTGCGCGCCAAATGGATGATCACACATAGTCCAATGAGCGCGACCACAACCATCGGCATGTTGAACATCGGCTCGCGTGCGGCTCGGCCGGATCGTCCTTCGTCGGGGAGTGTGTCGCGCATGGGGCTCCTGAACTCGGAAGAGATTTGATTCCACCCTAGAGCATTTCAGCTTCCCGTTGAAACGCTGAAATCTCCCCGGCCTTGTCCGGAACCCCCGCGCGGTAGGCCTGTTCCAGTTGATCCTTAAAAACTCACCGTGGTGCCACGCAGATATAGAAAAACCGTCCAGAGTTTCCCCTGAACGGTTTTGGAGCCCCCACCCCGGTCCCAACGAAACGTTAGAATTTGTGATCTGCTGTGATCATTGCCATTAAACAGCCTGGAGATCAAGAGCCAAGACATTGTTAAACCTATTGAATTCTTCGGCATCCGAGAGGCGGAAACGGTTGGCACTATACATGCTTGCAGGTGGCAAAGGGGCACCCATAGCTGCGAAGTGTTCAATTCTGCAACACGCAATGCCGTGGGGTTATCAAAACAGTTCTAAATGCGAACAATTGCCCGATCGAGATCTAACAGCGGCACACTGCCTGGGGATGCAGCTTTGAGGTAACAAAGACACAAGAAAAACAATTAATCTGTTATTCTTTCCTGCGACCTGTGGATATCCACGATGAACCGCACGCTCCGCGGCTTCCACTCCGGGTTGTAAATCCCTTGAACAATCAAAATAATCTGTAGCGCGGCTCCACTTTGGCTGGCATGAAAGCAGATGCAAGGGGTAACGGACATGGAAGCTACAAAAGAGCGTAATGTCCTTGAAACGGTTGCCGGCGACTTTCAACGGGTGCCGGTGTCTGTCCAAGGGAGATATATGCTGGAGGATATGTCGGAACATCGCTGCCGGGTGACAGCTATGTCGCCGGGTGACGCAGTGCTGACCGCCGGCCATCCTGGTTCCCTTGGTGAACAGATAATCGCTTACATCGACCACATCGGTCGCGTCGAAGGCATGGTCCTTTCCGTAGACGCTGACAGTTTCGTGATGAGCATCAACGCTTCGGAGCGCAAGCGTGACAAGCTCGCCGCCCAGCTCACCTGGCTCGCCAACCGTCACGAACTTGATCTGGCCGATGACCGTCGGCACGATCGTCTTGTGCCGGCAAATCCTCACAGCTTCTTCGTCACGAGCGATGGCGCGCGACATCCCTGCTATATCATCGACGTCTCGGTCAGCGGTGCTGCACTCCGGTGCGAGGTCAGGCCGGATATCGGTACGGATGTTTCGCTCTCCAGCATCCCTGCTCGTGTCGCACGCCACATCCCGGAAGGTGTGGCCGTATCCTTCCTTACCCTTCAGGACCTGGCCGTAATCAACGCCGTATTCCTTCAGTAGCCGCGCACAGTTGCCAGCGTTACCAGAACGTAACCGCAGCTCTTAAGATTCTAGTGCTTCCGTTTGCGGTATCTCAAAACGCCTGTGGCATCGTCTCTTCAAAAGACGGGGAGAGACAAACTTGAGGAACAGGGCGTCACAGATTTGCCTGGCACTGGCTGTGCTCTTGGGCCACCCCATAGGCAATGCCCATGCTGCGGATTTCTTGCAGGTGGGCGGAAGGACATCACAGCCGGTCGGACACTACGAATTCTGCCTGCGTATGCCAGCCGAGTGCATGCTCCAGGAGCACGCACAATCACCCCTCCAAATGACCCGAGACCTCTGGGCACTCATCAACAGCGTCAACGACGCCGTAAACGAGGAAGTGCTGCCCCTTTCGGATCAGGAACTTTGGGGCGTGCCTGAGGTTTGGTCGTTTCCGCAGAGTTTCGGCGACTGCGAGGATTATGTGCTGGAGAAGCGCCGCCGCCTGATCGAGGCCGGCCTACCCGCAGGCTCGCTGCTGATCACGGTGGTGCGCCAGCCAAATGGAGAGGGCCACGCTGTACTCACCATCCCGACGGACAGAGGTGATTTGGTGCTCGATAACCTTGAGGGGAATATTTTACCCTGGTCCAGTACGAAATACGAATTTCTAAAGCGCCAATCGCCTAAACATGCAGGTATGTGGAATAAAATTGTTGGTGGACGGCGCACGGCTCCGGTACAAGAAGTAGCATCGACCCATTTGGAGCAAAACCGATGGTAATGGCTGACACAGTTGGAATACGTCAGCTGTCGCCACAAACGGTAAATTAACTCCGCAAGCTTCTAATGAGGCGCATAGAAATACCCGGTCGTACCCCCCCCCCCCGATCCCAACGGCCGGGTTAGGGGCCGGTCCCTCCCCAAAGGGTCCGGCCCCGCTTCACATTCAGAAGCACCTCTGATCACATCAGCCTTCCGAGGCGTCCTTCAGCCCAGCGCGAAAACGGCGCGCGTTGCGGACATACCGCTCCGCCGAACCCCTGAGTTGCTCGATTGCAGCCTCATCAAGCTGTCGCACAACCTTTGCCGGAGAGCCGACGATCAGCGATCCGTCCGGAAACACCTTGCCCTCAGTTACAAGCGCCCCTGCTCCGACCAGACAGTTCTTGCCGATCACCGCGCGGTTCAGGATGATCGCGCCCATGCCGATCAGCGAATTGTCGCCAATGGTGCAGCCATGCAGAAGGGCGCGATGGCCGATCGTGCAGCCCTCTCCCACCGTGACCGGGCAACCTGGATCAGTGTGAACGACAACATGTTCCTGCAGGTTGGAGCGATCGCCGATGGTGATCGGCTCGTTGTCCCCACGCAGCACTGCGCCGAACCAGATCCCGACATCCTTGCCAAGCGATACCTTGCCAATGACAGACGCGTCCGGCGCAATCCAACCGCTCTCCTCGTCCGCCAGCTCCGGCTTGTGGCCATCAAGTGAATAGACAGGCATTCCGATCTCCCGATTTCGATTGAGCAAGACTGTTAAGTTTACGCCTATGACGCGTAAGGCTTGCTTGCAATCCCGAACAATCCTGATTGGCGCCCAAATGCAGGTGTAAACGGCAAAGGTCTGAGTTCGGTAGCCGTGTGGTCCCAAAGCGCGATCCCAGATGCAGAAAACGCAGCTCACCGACGTCGTCCTCGCAAAAATCGGATCACGACCCGCTCTTCCAAAGGCAAGGCTTGCGGGCATTGTCATCCTGGCGCTGCTCGTTTTCGCCGGAATGAGATTCTACGGGCACCTGGCGATCGAGATCATCGCAAACCGCCACAGCTCAAGCACCGCACCGATACGCATTTCTTTAGACGGGCATCAATTGCTCGTGCCGAAGAACCTGATCAGCGACAAGCACCAGCGGCGCGGCGGAGAGTTTGCCGAACTCGACCTCTACATGCGCTGGCCGGCGCTATCCGGGTTCAGCTACGAGCATAGCGTGGACTTCAATACGCTGAACAACATCGTCCTGGTGTCCGTACGCTCGTACGCCGCGCAACTGGAACAATCGCGTTATCTGCTGCTGACGGAGCCCGGAGAGATCGGGCCTTGGGGCTGGAGCTTCGCCCGTTCACTCGGGGCAAGGGCTTTGACGAGGAGGTTCTCGCAGTCGGCCACAGCCGGGCGTCAGATCCCGATGCGGCCGAATATCAGGAGACAGAGCCATTCGTCGCCCGGTGCTTCAGAAACGAAATGGCAGGTGCCTTGTCTGCTCCATGCGAGCGGCACCTGCCATTTGTAGGGAATCTCGTCCTCGTCTACCGTTTCCCGGCTCGATTGCTGAAGGAATGGCGGGTTCTGGACGAGAAAATTGGTGAGCGAGCCCAAGGGCTGCTTCAGGATGGCTGATCAGTCGAGGTCGATATCGAGGATGGCCATGGAGAAGTTATAGGAGAGTTCACCGTCTTCATCGTCGCGGAAGATGATGCCCAAAAATTCTTCACCTACATAGAGCTCACAGGAATCCTTCTTCTGAGGCCGCGCGCGAACCTGCAAGGTTGGATTTTGAAACGTACGCTTGAAATAGGCCTCAAGCTTCCTGATTTCTTCCGGCTTCAAAAGCTTTCTCCACTGTTGGTGAACGGGCTTGCTTCTGACACGAGCCCGTCCGCACTGTAAAGCCTTGCCAGGCGATATGAACCGAAACGCGGGGTAAACTTACGTTTCGTTGAAGAGCTGATCCATTGACCTTGACGGCTCAGCGCAACCTGCTTCGCCGACAATACGAGCCGGGACGCCGGCAACCGTCTTCTTGGGCGGCATGGAGTGGAGCACCACGGAGCCAGCCGCGATCTTCGTGCAATGGCCGATCTCGATATTGCCGAGAATCTTGGCGCCGGCGCCGATCAGAACGCCGTGACGGATCTTCGGATGGCGATCGCCCGATTCCTTGCCGGTGCCGCCGAGCGTTACGCTATGCAGGATCGAGACGTCGTCTTCGATGACCGCAGTCTCGCCAACCACGAGCCCGGTGGCGTGGTCGATGAAGATGCCCTTGCCGATCCTGGCGGCTGGATTGATATCGGTCTGGAAGATCGAGGAGGAGCGGCTCTGCAGATAGAGCGCAAAATCCTTGCGCCCCTGCCGCCAAAGCCAATTGGCCAGACGATGCGTCTGCAGCGCGTGGAACCCCTTGAAGTAGAGCACCGGCATGATGTGACGGTCGCAAGCAGGATCGCGATCGAAATAGGCCTGGACATCCACCCTGACAACTTCGCTCCAGGATGGCTCGCTCTCCCACATAGCAATGAACGTTTGCCGCAGCAGGTCTGCACCAAGATCGTTATGCTCCAGGCGCTGAGACACACGATGAATGACGGCTTCCTCAAGCGTGTCATGGTTGAGGATCGACGCGTACATGAAAGCGGCGAGCAGCGGATCGTTCTGAACGGCGGCCTCCGCCTGCATTCTTACAGCAGACCAGATCGGATCGAGCTGGTCGGAAGCGTCGCTGCGGAACGCATGTCGGACTGTCATCGGGTACTCCAGGCTCAGTGTCTTTACGTGGTCCCTATTCTAGGGTGAAGGCGATAGGTTGGGAATTCATTTTTATAAAACCTTTCATCAAGGGCACTGTTCCCTTGACTTGCCGTATTGCGGCATCTCGGTTTTCTTAAGAAATCACCTTGAAAACAGGCCGTTAGGAGCCTGAACTACAAAGAACATTCAAGCTGGTGCTCACCACGCAATGCGTGAACAGAAAAGATCTACAGAGGATGCCGGGAGAGGAACTCAACCACCTTTGCCTTGAAGGTTTTGTCGCCCACGGAAAGCATATGATCGCGACCCTCAATGGTGAAACCCTCGCCTTTGGGGATCATGCGGGCAAGGCTGTGCGCGTCGCCGCCGATGTCGTCCCGGTCCCCGACGGCAACCAGTACAGGATTTTGGATGGTAGTCATCTGTTCAGGCGTAAGCAGTTCCCGCGTCCTCGAAATGCAGGCAGCCAGCGCCTGGCGATCGCTCCCGGTCCGGTCAGCGAAGGTGCGGAACATCTTTCCACGCGCATGGGTGACACTCGCCGGATCCTCGGCAAGCAGCGCCTCAGCGATGATGACCCATTCGCCCACGCCTTCCACCATGCCGGATCCAAGCCCGCCCAGCACGACGCTGCCAACGCGTTCCGGATGCCGGATCACGGTCACGGCACTGATCCGCGCGCCCATCGAAAAGCCCATGAGGTGGGCGCGTTCGATCCCTAGATGGTCAAGCAGCGCGATCACGTCCGCTGACATCTTGTCCAGCCGATAGTCTTCCGGGTTGTGGCTCTTGGTGGACTGGCCATGGCCCCGGTTGTCGAAAGCGATGACGCGGTAGCCCGCTTCAGTCAGCGTCTTGACCCAGCCTGGAGCAACCCAGTTGACGATATGGGTGGAGGCAAAGCCGTGGATCAGGACAATCGGATCGCCCTCGCCTTCATCGATATATGCGAGATCGAACCCATCGTGAGAAAAACGCTGCATTCCGAAACCTGTCACCCGACACCATCAGATTTTCTTAATCGCAGTCCCGGACGGAAAACCGGTTCCCACTTTTCCTGGAGCTGCTCTTTTTTCCCTCGCAGTCCCGGACGTAGAACCGGTTCCCACTTTTCCTGGAACTGCTCTTTTTTTCACCGCAGTTCCGGACGGAAAACCGGTTCCCACTTTTCCTGGAACTGCTCTTTTTTCCCTCGCAGTTCCGGACGGAAAACCGGTTCCCACTTTTCCTGGAACTGCTATTGCTTCGGGATCAGAGGATGGCGGAGCTGGTTGCCTTCCTCGATTCCGAGCTTTTCCGATGTACCAGCCTTCAACTCCAGAACAAAGAGCGAGTTGACGGGCGGACCGATCGGCGCCTCCGAGAACGGTTCTCCGGGCTGGATCGACCGCACCTTGCCGTCTTCGCCGATGAAGAGAAGATCGAGCGGCATCGGCGTGTTCTTCATCCAGAACGAGCGCAGGCCGGTGCTTGGAAACACGAAGAGCATGCCGCGATTGTCCGGCATCTCGGTCCGGAACATGAGGCCTCGGGCATGCTCGTCGGGCTTGGTGGCGACTTCGATGAAGATCTGCCGGTCGCCCGCCTTCGTCTCGATAACCAGCGGCGCGGGATGAACCGGAAGCAGCATGGGCTGTTGAGCCCATGCCGCGACAGCAAGGAAAGGAATGATGAGGACTGCGAATGCAGCTACGACACAGTTACGCATTCACATCTCCGGAAGGTTAGTGAGATACTGGCAACGTCCCAATATCCGGATGAACTTCGGCGGCCATAAGGCCTTTGTCACCACGACCAAAACGAACCAGAACCACCTGACCAGGACGCAACTCAGTCACGCCAAAGCGGCGCAGGGTCTCCATATGAACGAAGATGTCCTCCGTCCCCTCCCCGCGTGTCAGGAAGCCGAAGCCCTTCGTGCGGTTGAACCATTTCACGATGGCGCGCTCCAGGCCACTCTCCGGCGCAACGACCACATGGGTACGCTGGGTCTGGTCTTCCGCCGGATGAACAGCCGTGGAATTGTCCATGGAGAGAATCTTGAAAGCCTGCATGCCCTTTTCGCCCTGGCGGATCAGGCAAACCACTCGCGCACCCGTCAGCGCGGTCTGATGACCGTCGCGCCGCAGACATGACACATGCAGGAGAATGTCTCCCGCCTCCGGATCGTCCGGAATGATGAAGCCGAAACCCTTGGCTACATCGAACCACTTGATGGAACCGGAAATCTCTACAAGATCACCGGTGTCCTCGTTGCTGCCCGCACTTCGGGCTTCAACACCAACTGCAAGCCCCCTTGAGTTCGAGGAGATATCCTCCATCCGCTTGCCTTCCCTCACTGCCATGGGAATGATTCTGTAGTACAAAGATAGCACTATCGACTCCCCCGTTAGCAACCCCCGAGGAGCCTTTTCAACAACAGTGAACGCAAGTTTTTCCAACGACTTAGCTAAGTATAACCTGCCCTGTTAAGTGTATTTCCGGACCATTCCGGCAAAGGTCAGGGAAATCAATTAGAAGACAAAGAAGAGAGAGGATAAATAAATGCGTTATTTGCATACTATGGTTCGCGTCAGCGACCTGGAACAGGCCCTGGACTTCTACTGCAATAAGCTTGGGCTGGTGGAAACTCGTCGTATCGAGAACGAAGGCGGACGTTTCACGCTCGTCTTTCTGGCCGCGCCCGACGATCTGGAGCACGCAAAGGTGAATCAGGCACCCCTGATCGAGCTCACCTACAACTGGGATCCGGAGGTCTACACGGGCGGTCGCAACTTCGGCCACCTGGCCTTCCAGGTGGATGACATCTACGATCTTTGCGACCGCCTGATGAAGAGCGGCGTGACGATCAACCGCCCGCCCCGTGACGGACACATGGCGTTCGTGCGCTCCCCTGACGGGATTTCAATCGAGCTCCTGCAGAAGGGTGAGTCGAAGCCGAAGGCCGAGCCGTGGGCTTCCATGGAGAACACCGGCAGCTGGTAAGCACCGCCGAGCCTGGAGGCCGGCATTCGGCCCTCAGGCTCTTTGCCTATCATGGCGACACCTGATTTCTGTTGCTCAAGGGCACAACCAAGTCTGCCCTGCTCAACAATCGGCGATTGACTTTTGCAATGATGCGGTGTGGTTTGCGCGCGCAAATGTCAGTGGGAGTGGAAGGACCTGATACATGGCGAGGACCGATATTGCGAGAAGGGTCTATAACCACACCTGGAAGCTGGACCCAATCGTCCGCAGCCTCCTGGATACAGACTTCTACAAGCTCCTGATGCTGCAGATGATCAGGGGCCTCTACCCTGATGTGCAGGTCACCTTTTCGCTCGTCAACCGGAACAAGGGCGTGCGCCTTGCCGAGGAAATCGACGTTGGCGAGCTGAAGGAACAGCTCGACCATGCCCGTACCCTGCGCTTCTCCAAGAAGGAAATGATCTGGCTGGCGGGTAACACGTTCTATGGGCGCAAGCAGATCTTCCAGCCGGACTTCCTCCAGTGGCTCGCGAACTTCCAGTTGCCGGAATACGAGCTGCAACAGAAGGACGGGCAGCTCGAGCTTCACTTCCACGGCTCCTGGATGGAAGCCACCATGTGGGAGATCCCGGCGCTCGCCATCATCAACGAATTGCGCTCGCGCGCCGCGATGCGGCACCTCGGTCCTTTCGCGCTCGACGTTCTCTATGCCCGCGCAAAGGCGAAGGTCTGGTCGAAGGTGGAACGCCTGCGCAAATACCCCGATCTCAGGATCTCCGACTTCGGCACGCGCCGCCGCCACTCGTTCCTGTGGCAGAGATGGTGCGTGGAAGCATTGAAGGAAGGGATCGGCAGTTCCTTCACCGGCACCTCCAACGTTCTGCTCGCCATGGACACCGACCTCGAAGCGCTTGGCACCAATGCGCACGAGCTGCCGATGGTTCTTGCGGCACTCACCAACAATGACGAAGAACTGAAGGCCTCGCCCTATCGCGTGCTGCAGGACTGGCAGCGCTACTATGGCGGAAACCTGCTGATCGTTCTGCCGGATACGTTTGGCACCGAATCCTTCCTGCGTGACGCGCCTGCCTGGGTTGCCGACTGGACCGGTTTCCGTCCCGATTCCGCGCCTCCCATCCCGGGCGGTGAGCGTATCATCTCGTTCTGGAAGGAACATGGTAAAGACCCGCACGAAAAGCTGCTGATCTTCTCGGACGGTCTCGACGTCGAAACGATCGAAGAGACCTACAATCACTTCAAGGGACGGGTCCGCATGTCGTTTGGCTGGGGCACCAACCTTACCAACGACTTCGAGGATTGCGCACCGAAGGAGATCAAGAGCCTCAAGGCCATCTCCATGGTCTGCAAGGTGAGCGAAGTGAACGGCCGGCCGGCCGTAAAGCTTTCGGACAATCCGGAGAAGGCGACAGGAACACCGGACGCGCTCCAGCACTATCTCGACATCTTCGGCAACGAAAACCGGGTGAGCAAGGTACTGTCGGTTTAGCCCTGTTCTGAGGCTCTGGCAGGGAAGTTGAGGAACCGGAGCGCCTCGCCTGCGTTGGCGCGGCATGGAGACTTTCGCACAACAGTTCTGGCACGAAACCTGGGTGCCATTCCCCGTCATCGTCGGGCGGCTGCTGCTTGCCGCCGTCCTCGGGGCTCTTGTCGGCCTTGAGCGGGAATGGCGCAGACGGCCTGCAGGTCTGCGCACCCATATCCTGATCTGTCTGTCGACCACCACGATCGCCATCCTCGCCATCGAGATCACCCATATCGACGATTTCGGCGGCGAAGAGATCCGCATCGATCCCTTGCGCCTGATCGAGGCAACCACCGCTGGCGTCGCCTTCCTTGCCGCTGGACTCATCTTCTTCGCCAAAGGCGATGTGCAGGGACTGACGACTGGCGCGGGAATGTGGCTTGCAGGGACCATGGGGCTCGCTGTCGGCCTCGGCTTCTGGCAGATCGCCGTGGTTCTGACGCTAGCGGCTGTGGTGGTCCTGGGAGCACTCCAGATGGTGCAGCAGAAAATCCGACCGCAGCTGCCAGAGGACAAGGAAACGGACAGCTCAAGCGACCCAGGCTGAGGCTTGATCCTCTTGTGCAATGCACAAAATGCAGAACTGGTTTGCACTTTTATGCATGGAAAGACTCCGCCGGCGAAGGTAGAAGAAACGCGTTGACTGTTTTTCCTCCTCCCAAACAGTCAACGACATAGATGCAGTGACCTCCTCCTCCTAATCACTGCATTTCAGATCAAGCCCGCCAACCTCCTCCCTGGCGGGCTTTTTCTTTGCCCCAAATTTGCCCGTTCCCTTCACCTTCAACCATCATCGCACTGTGCAAGGGGTGCGACAATTGTGCGCTGCACCAAATGCAATCCTGCAATGCAGTTTCAGCGCTGGTGCATCCCGGCCCGCGGCACTAGGTAGTGCGTGTTGACGGTTTTTCCTCCTCCCAAACCGTCAACGACATAGATGCAGCGAACTCCTCCTCCTAAATCGCTGCATTTCAGATCAAGCCCGCCAACCTCCTCCCTGGCGGGCTTTTTCTTTGCCCGAATTTCCTCCTGCACCCTGACGCTCGTCCACTCCGGTTGAAGCGACGTGCGACATCTTGTGCGCTGCACAAAAATGCAATCCTGCGATGCAGTTTCGGCGCTGGTGAATCGCGGCACACGGCACTAGGTAATGCGTGTTGACGGTTTTTCCTCCTCCCAAACCGTCGACGACATAGATGCAGCGAACTCCTCCTCCCAAATCGCTGCATTTCAGATCAAGCCCGCCATCCTCCTCCCTGGCGGGCTTTTTCTTTGCCTGAACTTCTGTAGCCCTCCGTCAACGATAACGCGATTGTTGTTCGCTTATCGCGAACAGGGTGTACATTGGTTGCAAGCTTTACCGTCCGTGCTGCCGCTCCGATATTGGCAGCAACGCTCAATGAGGAATAAAGCCATGCAACTCACCGGCATCCATCATCTGACGGCGATCACCGCCGATGCCCCTGGCAACAAGCATTTCTATACGGAAACCCTTGGAATGCGGCTCGTGAAGAAGACCGTCAACCAGGATGATACCAGCGCTTACCATCTGTTTTACGCGGACGGAAAGGCCACGCCGGGCACGGACCTGACCTTCTTCGACTGGCCCGTTCAGCCCGAACGCCGGGGTACCCATTCGATCAGCCGTACGGGCCTGCGCGTCGCTGGCGAAACCGCGCTCGAGTTCTGGGCCGGCCATCTGCGTGACAAGGCGCGCGTCGTGAGCGACATCCAGACGGTCGACGGTCGCGCGAGCATCGACTTCGAGGATCCGGAGGGGCAGCGCTTCCGGCTGATCGATGACGGCAGTCAGGGATCGTCCAACCCGTGGGAAAAGAGCCCGATCGCCGCAGAGCATCAGGTGCGTGGCCTTGGCCCGATCACCATCTCCGTGCCCAAGAAGGGTCCGACGGACAAGGTTCTGACCGAGCTCATGAACATGACCGAGGTCCGCGAATATCCGTCGCCAGATGGCGAGGGTACCGTCCATGTCTATCAGATGGGAGAAGGTGGACCGTCGGCTGAACTTCACGTTGCGGTCCAACCCGGCCTGCCCTTCGCGCGCCAGGGCGCAGGCGCGGTGCATCACGTCGCCTTCCGCACACCTGATCCGGCGGGCCTCTCCGCTTGGACCGAGCGGGTGTCACAGTTCCGCGTGCCGAGCTCAGGCGAAGTGGAGCGCTATTACTTCCGCTCGCTCTATTTCCGCGAGCCTGGCGGCAATCTGTTCGAGATCGCGACGGATGGGCCAGGCTTTGCCGTGGACGAGCCACTCGACACGCTCGGCGAACGGCTGGCGCTGCCGCCGTTCCTTGAAGGGCGTCGCGCTTCCATTGAAGCGGGCCTGAAGCCGCTGGACTAGGAAATCCCGCAATGAAAAAGGCGGAGGAGCGCCCTGCTCCTCCGCCTAAGAACTGCTCAAGCTTCTGATACTGAATTTCGGACTAGCCGAACCAGAGGTCGGCGATCAGCTCGAACGACCGCAGCCGCTTTCCGTGCTCGTACACGTCGGAGACGATGATCAGCTCGTCGGCACCGGTTTCCTCCACCAGCGCCTGCATGCCCGCCTTTACCGTCGCCGGTGAGCCGACGATGGCGCGCGCAAGCATCCGCTGCACCTGCGCCTTCTCCATGTCCGTCCAATATGTCTCGATGTCGTCGATCGGTGGCTGGCTCAATCCGCGCGCGCCGCGGAAGATGCTGGTGAACGACATCTGCTGGGTGGTGAAAAGTCGCTTCGCTTCTTCATCCGTATCGGCGACAACAATGTTGACGCCCACCATGGCATAGGGGCGCGGCAGCTGTTCGGATGGCTTGAAGCGGTTGCGATAGATGGAAAGCGCCGGCAACAGCATCTCGGGCGCGAAATGCGAGGCAAAGCCGTAGGGCAGCCCAAGTTCCGCCGCGAGCATTGCACCGAAATTGCTGGAGCCGAGGATCCAGAGGGGCACGTTGGTGCCAGCCGCAGGGATGGCCTGGATCCGCTGACCCGGCTCCGCCTCGGCGAAATAGGCCTGCAACTCCAGCACGTCCTGCGGGAACGTATCGCTGGCCTGCGGCGAGCGGCGCAATGCACGAAGCGTCAGCTGGTCGGTTCCGGGCGCACGGCCAAGGCCAAGATCGATGCGGCCGGGATAGAGCTGCGCCAGTGTGCCGAACTGCTCGGCGATCACATAGGGCGCGTGGTTGGGCAGCATGATGCCCCCTGCTCCGACGCGGATGGTGCTCGTGCCGGCCGCGACGTGCTGGATGGCGAGCGACGTCGCCGAACTGGCGATACCAGCCATGTTGTGGTGCTCGGCCAACCAGATGCGATTGTAGCCCCAGCGTTCGGCATGGGCGGCAACATCACGGGCATTGTCGAGAGCCTCCTTCGCGTTGGAGCCTTCGCGTATCCGCGCAAGATCGAGGATCGACAATGGAATCATGGGAGCTCTCCGCCTGGCTGATGACTAAGCCCAAATATGTATTTGCCGATAACAATACAATGGACTTGGATGGCGAGGACGACGGACCTTATCGAGCATCATCGCTCGACAGGGCTTCAGTACCGATAATATCTGGCAACAGGCAGAGGTGACATGAGCACATCTTCCCGATTTGAGGCGATCCGCGAGCCCATGGGCCTCTGGTGCATCTGGGACATTGATCGGGACGTGGTCGCCGATTTCGCAGACCACCCGTTGGTCGGCTTGGCGGATGACGAGGCAAAGTCGGCGATCCTGCTCCTGACCAACCTACCGGAGCGGTCGTCAGCACCGCGAATATTGGGAAAATCTGTGTAGCCGGGAGCGATAATCTCTTTGATACAACATCATACAGCGTTTACCCAGTATCACTATCCTGACACAATCAGATCAAGTTAACGCCTAAAAACTATCGTCTATTACTTCTTTATTGTAATATTATTGCGTGTAGATATGAGTATTTTATTGAACAAGTCTGCAATCGTTGCCGCTATCTTGATCGGCGGTGGAACATTGGTTGGGTGTAGCACCATAACGCCCCAGCAGCAGCTGATGATCGACAAGGTTCATTGCCAGGATATCGGCTTTCCGGATCGATCCGTTCCCATGGCTGAATGCGTGCAACGCTACGAGCTCGATCGCAGGGCCGATAGCCGCGCCCGTCAAGCTGCTCTGGACCGGATGCTTGATCGTCCGCGGTGGCGTGATTGGCCCCACTACCGGACCGGCTACGGCTACAGGCACCGCTCCTGGTAAGGGTGCCTGATTGTAAATGGATGGGCCGGACCGTCACGATGTGCGTGGAACCGTCAGGGTCCGGCCCCAACGTTCTCTAAAAGAACTTTGGTAGGCAACTTCGCCAAGTCCATGCCGAATCTTTGACCGTCTATCTTTAGACGCAAAGGCCAAGTTTTATGCTTGGGTTTTTAGTCAAAGATTCGAGTAAAAATGTTCATTTCAGTGAATAAAGCTGCACTTATACTACTATCATTGTTTGGATCCGCCATACTTTCCGGCTGTGCAGCTTCAGAATCCTCCAGATCCAATGTTGCGCCAAGACCCAACCCTCATTGCGGCCCGTTTGGCTTCCCCGAAGGTTCAATGGGAATGGCGAGATGCAATGGGCACCATGAGGTCGAGCGCCTGCTCCACGAGCGTTACTTCCGCACCGATCGCTAGACCAGTTCCGGAAGGGAAAACGGTCACACCCTTTCTGGAAGAGCCCACAGCGGCTGAACTTCAGAAAACCGTGGAGGCAGCACCTGTTGGACGCTGCCTTCCGTCCTTGGTCAGAAGCGGTAGCCGATGCGTACGCCCGAGGCCTCGGCGCCATTGTTCGGATCGCAAATATTTCCGTTGGAAAAATGATCCGTATAGGCCTGGATCGTGAAGTTCTCCGTCACGTCGTAGCCGATAGCAGCGCCGAGGTGGAAAGAGAGCCGACAGCCGAGCGCCTTGTAGGCAGTGGGATTCTTCAGGTTTTCGGCTGAGTTGATCGCGCCGCCCACACTGCCGGACAGATAGAACTTGTCCGTCAGCCTGAAGTCCCAGTTCAACCCGCCATAGACAAAGTGAACCGGGTCATCAGCGATCGTCGCGTCAAATCCCAGATAGGGTCGCGGCGCACCAAAGGGTTTCAGTGCCTCCGGCGCGGCAAATACCATCTCGCCATTGACGACGACACCGCTAAATACGTCGTTCGAAAACAAGCCCCGGTCATAGGCCATGACGCCAAAACGGACTTCATTGAAGTCGGCATGAACGCCTGGCCGCAAAAATTCTCCGTCCAACAAGGATTCAGCAGCCGCCGCGTTGCAACCAATGATCAGCGCAGCACTGAAGGCTATGAAAAACTTCCCCCCCAAGGACGCCTCCACATTCAAAACTTTATCGAATACCACTTTGATTCTCAACATAATCTATAGTTAACGAAAATAGAATGGAACAATAAATTGTATCAAAAGTTCTGCGAGTGGCCGATGTAACTATCTCTGCCTGGCCTCATGTCGTGCAGTGAAATCCGTTGGCCAGGAAGAGAGTGTGAATGTCAGGAACTGCACGTCAGCCAGCCACTGAAGTGAATTTATCCCGCATGGAACGAAAAGCGAAGGCGACCGACGAAGCTTTTCGTACGATCGTCGACAGCGAGGCCGCATTGCGCGACAAGAAGACCGAACGCTTGCGGACGCTGCGGCTGCAGAAGGAAGCAGCCGAGCGCGCTCAGAAGGCAACAAGTTCCGGAACGAAGAAAAAGAAGTAGCGGCGACCATTGGCGATCAGCCTCCTGACTGCCTGATGAATTCCAGAAGCGCAGGATCTTTCGCGACCAGTTCGCTCTCCTTGGCCATCGTAGCCTCGAAGGATGGCCGGTCGACTACGCGCTTCAGATACTCTTCGAAGACAGCGAGACGCGGCAGCGCCCCCAGCACATTCATCGTGTAATTGATGCCTGTACCCCAGATAACGTCGGCTAATGTGAACCGGTCACCCGCCGCGAAGGGGCGTTCGGTGAAAACCCGTTCCACATGGGCAAGCATGTCCTCGAACGTGCCGAACGGATAGTCGTTGCTGACATACTGCAGCTTGTGTGCCCGGGCGCAGATCGCCGGATCAAAGACGGAGTCGTGATAGACGAGCTGGGTGATGTAAGCCGCACGGTCGCTGTCGCCCGGTGCCGGGGCCAGCCCCTTCTCGTTGAACGTCTCGCCCAGGTAGAGTGTGATTGCGGCCCGCTCGGTGACCACCTTGCCATCATGGACGATGGCGGGCACCTTCTTGCTCGGCTGGATGGCCCGATAATCATCCGGAACGGTCCCGCGGATGTTCACGATCTCCATCTCGTAGGGAACACCCAGCTCTTCCAGCAACCAGAAAATGGCGAAAGAACGCGACCAGGGCGAGTGGTAAAACTTGAGCATAAGCACCTCCGTTGCTTCATGCCCAATATAGCAAAGAGCTACTGACAACTGATTGTCAGTAGCCTCTGAGTTACGGTGTTATCACGGTATGAGAATGGTAGTGCCCGACGTACGCCGCTGAGCCAGGTCATCCTGCGCCTTGCCCGCATCCGCCAGTTTATACTGCTGGTTGACCACAACCTTGACGATGCCCTTCCCGACCACGTCGAACAGCTCGCCTGCAGCCGTATCCAGGGCTTCGCGATCTGCGATGTAGTGGAACAGTACCGGGCGAGTTACAAAGAGGGAGCCCTTCTGCTGCAACAGGCTGACACTGAAGGGTGGCACCACGCCGGAAGACTGGCCGAAGCTCACGAACATGCCGAGCGGGCGCAAGCAATCGAGCGATCCGGGGAACGTGTCCTTGCCGACGGAATCGTAGACCACGTTGCACATCTTGCCACCGGTGATCTCGCGCACTCGCTCGACGAAGTTCTCTTCGCGGTAGTTGATCACGTGGTGGAAGCCATGGGCTTTGGCGAGCTCCATCTTCTCCGGCGAACCGGCCGTTCCAATGACCGTCGCGCCCAGATGATTGGCCCACTGGCCAAAGAGAAGCCCGACACCGCCTGCGGCCGCGTGATAGAGGATCGTGTCGCCCGGCTGGACGCGATAGGTGCGACGGAGCAGGAACCACGCCGTCAATCCCTTGAGGATCATCGCGGCAGCCTGTTCGAAGGAAATGTTGTCGGGGACGTGGACTACCTTGCCGGCATTGATCACGCGTTGCTCGGAATAGGCGCCGCCATTGCCCGCGCAATAAGCCACCCGGTCACCCGGCTTGAAGATCTCGACGCCCTCGCCCACTTCCAGCACCACGCCAGCGCCTTCACTGCCCGGCGTGAACGGCAGGTTTACCGGGTAAAGACCCGACCGCATGTAGATGTCGATGAAGTTGAGGCCGATCGCCTTCTGCTCAATCAGCACCTCCCCCGGACCCGGCTTCTGCTGTTCCACCTCAACCAGCTGCAGAACCTCCGGTCCACCGGTCTCCGTCATGCGGATTGCCTTCACCATGCTTAACTCCTCCTCCGTCCAAGTTGAGGCAGGGCTTGCAGCACCCCGCCAATGCAGAACAAGTAAATGCCCGTCGCGCCGATCCCGTAGCGCACCCAATCGTCCGCGTTCATGCCTTGAAGCAGCGCCATAATACCGAAACAGCACCAGGCGAAGAACACAGCGAGGTTGAGCGGGCGCAGCCGCACGACGCGCACAGGATGCAGGAAGTGGATCGGCAGGAACGTGAAGACCGCCGCAATCAGCACGACCGCAAAGGCTGTGTATTCACCCACGCCAATCACAAACAGGGTGAAGACCACCATGTTCCAGACGACGGGGAATCCCTTGAAGAAGTTCTCCTTGGTCTTCATGCCCGTGTCGGCATAGTAGATCGCGCTGGTCACGACAATGATGGCGGCCGACAGAAACGACAGCCCCTCTCCCATAAACCCGCTCTGATAGAGCGCAAAGGCTGGAATGAGCACGTAGGTCACGTAGTCGACGATGTTGTCGAGGAGTTCGCCGGACCAGTTCGGCAATACCTCCTTGACCTCGAGCTTACGGGCGATCGGCCCGTCAATGCCATCAACGAACAGCGCGAGCCCCAGCCACCACCACATGGCAGTCCACTGCATCTCGCTCGCCGCCACGAGCGAGGCGAAGGCCAGAAACGAGCCAGAGGCCGTCAGAAGGTGGACCGAAAAGGCCTTGGCCTGGGGAGCGGTTACCTTTTTCCTTTTCATCGGGACGCCGTTGCGATCTCTGTGCATGTTGCCTTGCGTTCTAGTCGGTACGTCTTACTCATGCCTGAATCTTCCGGCGCCATCTCTGCAGTCGCTCCGTCCATAGCATGCACTCTTGTCCCGGTCAGCCTTAGGTTCATGTGAATAAGTCTTTCCGGTGTTAATCCGCGCCCTTCCGTGCGGCTTTGACGCGTGGCTAATGTTTGAACACTGTCAACAGATTGCTATATCAGCAGTCTGAGACAATACGGGTCATATCGTGAGCGCATCAGAACACAGCACAATCGTCATTGTCGGCACAGGCCCCGCAGGCCTTGCAGCGGCACTTGCCGTAAGCCAGCTTGGACAGGCCGTCACCCTCGTCGGGCCCGAGCCCCGCCAGGATGATCGCCGGACAACGGCGCTCATGCGGCCGGCCATCGAGTTCCTGGACCGCCTCGGCGTTGGTGAAGAATTGCGCGCGATCTCCGCACCGCTCACCACAATGCGGATCGTGGACGCCACGACGCGGCTGATCCGCAGCCCCACCGTTTCCTTCCGCGCGAGCGAGATTGACGAAGAGTTCTTTGGCCTCAACATCCCGAACGCATCGCTGAATTCAATCCTCGGGGCAGATGTTGCTTCCTCGCCGCTCGTCACCTGGCACAAGCAGATGGTGAGCGACTGGAGCACCCATCCGAATCGCGTCGAGATCAGGCTCAACGACGACCGCGAAATTACCGCCGATTTTGCCGTCGCTGCCGACGGACGCAATTCGCTCGCCCGTGATGCGGCCGGCATTTCAGTGCGCACCAAGAGCCTGCCACAGAGCGCGCTGGTGCTGAACTTCGGCCATGTACGCCACCATGGTTTCGTTTCCACCGAGCTCCACACAGAAATGGGCCCCTGCACGCAGGTTCCGCTTCCGGGCGGTTACCGCTCCAGTCTTGTCTGGGTGATGCGACCAGAGGAAGCCGAGCCGCTGGCCGCACTCGATGACGAGACCCTTTCGCGGCGCCTTGAAGAGCGCCAGCAATCCTATCTCGGCAAGGTGACCGTCGAACCCGGCCGGCAGGTCTATCCGCTTACCTTCATCCAGCCGACCGCCTTTGCAGCGCGCCGCATCGCGCTTATCGGGGAGGCTGCACACGTCTTCCCGCCAATCACCGCACAGGGCCTCAACCTCGGCATGCGCGATGTGAAGGACCTGGTCGACGTCATCTCGAAATACGCGCAGGACCCAGGCAGCGACGCTGCGCTCAGCGCCTTCAACGCCAAGCGCAGACCCGACATTGTTGCTCGCTCAAGCGCCGTCAACATCGTCAACACATCGCTTCTGTCGTCTTTCCTGCCGTTGCAGCTGATGCGCAGCGCGGGACTAACCATGCTCGATTCCGTTCCGATGCTGCGGGCCTTCTTCATGCGCGAAGGTATGAGCCCCGGCAGCGGCTTTTCTGCATTTCTGCCCACCAGACTGCGCCGTGTGGTATCGTAAGTGGAGGGAATCTGGTCCGGAGTATTGTTGCTTGAGCAGTTCTAGGAAACCTGGGAAGCCTTTTTTCGTTAGATCTGTGGAATATCAAAGAAATAGATCGTTTCCTTCAACGAGGACGGAAGGGATCTGATCAAGGCTGGAACAATGAAAAACATCAAGACAGCTAAATTTTCGATCGGCGAGATTGTCCGGCACCGCATCCTGCCGTTCAGGGGGGTCATCTTCGATGTGGACCCCGAGTTCAACAACACCGAGGAGTGGTATCAGGCCATCCCGCCAGAATCTCGCCCTGCGAAGAACCAGCCCTTCTACCATCTGCTCGCGGAAAACGAAGAGACGGAGTACATCGCCTATGTCTCCGAGCAAAACCTGTTGAGTGACGATTCCGACGTTCCGCTTCGTCATCCGCAATTGTCAGAAATATTCGTCCAGACCGACGACGGCCGCTACAAGCAGCATCCGCGCCTGCGGCACTGAGCCAGCGGTCAAGCCCAAACAGTTTCGCAAAGAACTGGACATACGAAAAAGGGCCCTCGCGGGCCCTTCGATATTTTGTCTGAAGCCACCGACGCTCTTTACTGAGCCTTGGCGCGTTCCTGAGCCTGCTTCAGCTTCTGAGCGAACTCTTCGTTGTTCTTGCTCACGAACTCTTCCAGCTTCTGCTGGCGCTCGTTCAGGTCGTCCTGACGGAGCGGCTCGCCGTCATAAGCAGCGGTAAAGCCGGACAGCGTGATCTTGATCGGGTTCGGCTGATTCTGGAAATTCACGGACGTCAGCGTGAGTTCCGAGCCCTTCTTGAGCTGGGTAACCAGTTCATCCGTCAGCTGGGTTTCGGCCAGGCAGCGATCCGGCAGGCAGATCGCGTAGTCGATCTTCTTGGCCGCACCGCCGTTGATCTGCATGCCGATGCCGGGCGGAATCAGGCGGCTGGTCGGAACAACGATCTGCACCAGGCGGCGATTGACCTTGCCCTTCACCTCGATGAGGTTGACCGCGGAAAGAAGCTGGCCGGTATCCGCACGCGCCATGTACTGCACGTTGCAGATGTCAACGTCATCCTGCTTGGTGCAGGCCTTGAACCAGCCGTCCGGAAGCTGTGGTTGCTGTTGCTGTGCAACGGCCGTACCGGATCCAGCTACGGCGGCGCCAAACACGCCGAGGAGCACCATCGCCGTGCGGCGGGCATTCGTTTTCAGGCTCATCATTTCCAATCCTGTCCTACCCCAATTTCAGCCAGCAAGGCCGCGAATTGTTGCTCACTGTCTTCTGAATGCGGCGACAGCAAGGCTTAAGGCCGTTTACAATGCCTGCTGTGGCAAATCCAGTGCTCATTTGAAAAGAGCCCCGCTCTCTGTACCGAAAGCCACAAAAACACTTGCAGACGTGCTGTATTGTGGGTGAGCCTCACCCGAATCGCGTAGATGAAAGAGATAGTTAACATGCTCCGAACCGGCCTTCTGTCACTGTTGATTTCAGCGGCTGTCATTGCGCCTGTTGCAGCCGAACCCAGCCATGGCATTTCGATGAACGGGGCGCCGGAACTGCCTGCAAATTTCGATCACTTTCCCTATGCCAACCCCGATGCGCGCAAGGGCGGCGACATCAGCTATTGCGTCGTGGGCACCTTCGACAACCTGAACCCGTTCATCCTGCGCAGCATGCGCACGACCGCGCGCGGAATCATCGATACGATCTTCGGCAATCTCGTTTTTGAAACGCTGATGCGGCGCAATCAGGCCGAACCCTTCTCGCTCTACGGACATCTTGCCGCGAGCATCGACATCGATGATGACCGCACCTTCGCCGAGTTCAAGTTGAACCCGGACGCGAAATGGTCGGATGGCAAGCCGGTGACGCCTGAAGACGTGATCTTCAGTTTCGAGACTTTCGCGGCCAAGGGCCGTCCGCCCTACTCTGCCCGCATGAGCCGGATCGAGAAGATCGAGAAGACGGGCGACCGTAGCGTCCGCTTCACGTTCAATGACGATGCGGACCGGGAATTTCCGCTCATTGTCGCGCTGACGCCGATCATCCCGGCGCATGCCTTCGATGTGGAGACCTTCGATCAGACGACGCTGAAGCCCGTGGTGGGCAGCGGTCCCTATGTGATCGAAAGCGTCGATCCGGGCCGCAAGATCGTGTTCAGGAAGAACGAAAACTATTGGGGCGCGGACCTGCCTTCGATGCGCGGCTTCCATAACTATGACCGCATCACGATCGAATATTTCCTCAACGTCAACTCGCAGTTCGAGGCCTTCAAGAAGGGTCTCTGCGCCGTGCAGCTTGACCTTGACCCAGTCATGGTGGAGCGTGATTTCGACTTCCCGGCAGCCAATGACGGTCGCATCACCGTCAAGGCGTTCGAAGAACGCATTCCGCCGGCCGTCTCCGGTTTCTTCTTCAACACGCGTCGCGAAAAATTCGCCGATCCGCGCGTCCGCCGCGCCATTTCGAAGCTCTACGACTTCGCCTGGGTGAACAAGAACGTCTATGGCGGCGATTACCGCCGCACGCTGAGCTACTGGCAGGGCTCCGACCTCTCAGCCCTCGGCCGCCCGGCCGATGAGGAGGAGAAGAAGCTTCTTGCGCCCTATGCGGACCGTGTGACGCCTGACGTCATGGACGGCACGTATGGCAAGGACGAGCTGGAGGGCAAGCCGGTCGATCGCGACGACATGCGCGAGGCAATGGCGCTCCTGCAGGAAGCGGGCTTCACACTCGACGGCCAGACGCTGCTGGACCCCAAGGGCAATCCCTTCACCATGGAAGTGCTGATCGCAAGCGGAGAACAGGAACGTGTTGCGACGGCCCTGCAGCGGATGCTCGGCAGGCTCGGCATCGGTCTGCAGATCCGCCTGCTCGATGACGCGCAGCTGCAGCAGCGCAAGCAGACCTTCGATTTCGACATGATCATTGCTGCCGTCGGCTTCACCGGCACCCTGTCACCGGGCATGGAGCAGGTCTACCGCTGGGGTTCGGAGTCCGCGAAGGCTGAGGGCTCTTTCAATCTCGCTGGCGTCGCTGACCCCGCCGTGGACGCAATGATCGAGACCATGCTCAACGCCCGCGACAAGGAGAAATACGACGCAGCTGTGCGCGCCCTTGATCGCCTGCTCATTTCGGGCGCATATGTGATCCCGACGCAGTACAATCCGAAGAAGTGGGTGGCCTACTGGAGCTATGTGGAGCACCCGGAGCAGGCCCCGCTCAACGCGTATGACCTTTCGACCTGGTGGCGGAAGCAGTAACCCGGCTGACGCAGAGGATTAGGAAGCGGTCCTAGCGCACTAAAAAAAATATCGACTGTGACAAGTCGTACCCGTAAGGATGGATCATGACCACAACAACAGTTACAGTCGATGTCGTTTCCGATGTCGTATGTCCCTGGTGCTATCTGGGGATGCGCAACCTGCTTCAAGCCTGGAGCAAACTGGGCCAGGACGCCATCAGCCTTTACTGGCGGCCCTTCCAGCTTGATCCTACCGTGCCGGCAGCTGGCCTCGACCGCCAGGAATACATGCTGGGCAAGTTTGGCAGCGTGGATCGGATCAATTCCGCTCATGATCGCCTGAAGGAACTCGGCAAGGCCGTGGGCATCGCCTTCAACTTCGACGCCATCAAGATTGCGCCGAACACGCTCGACGCCCACCGGATAATCTACTGGGCCGGTACGTTGAGCCCCGAGACGCAGACCCGGCTCGTCGCCGCCCTCTTCCGCGGCTATTTCGAGGAAGGCCGCAACATCGGTGACCACGAAGTGCTGCTCGCAATCGCCAGCGAGATCGGCATGAACACGGCCCACGCCCGCGAGCTGCTGCGTACCGATACGAACCGCAAGGAAGTGCTGGAAGCCATCACCGCTGCGCAGCGCATGGGCATCTCTGGGGTACCGTGCTTCCTGATTGAGAACCGCTACGTGATCTCCGGCGCCCAGCCTCCGGAAGTATTGGAAAATGCGATCCGGCAGGTTGCGGAAGCCAAGGCAAATGGCGAGCTCGACAACGGTCAGTAGACGCCAACGATATTAAACGAGACCAGAGACCACCTGCCATCGGCAGGTGGTTTTTATTTAAGCGCAGATACTTACGCGGCTTTCTTGTCGATCAGCTTTACCAGCTGCGTCATGATCGTAGCGGAGCCGTTAAGCCGCTTTTCCGGTGTCGCCCAATCGCGAATGAAGACGATGCTCTGGTCCGGACGGATCTTGGCGGCCGGTCCCTGCTGGCCGATGAATCCGACCAGTGCGGCGGGATCGGCAAAGCTCTTGTTGCGGAACTGTATGACCACGCCTTTCGGGCCGGCGTCCAGCTTCTCGACATTGGCCTTGCGGCAAAGCGCCTTGATGAAGACGATCTTGAGCAAGTGCTCCACTTCGGTCGGCAGCGGGCCGAAGCGGTCGATGAGTTCCGCGCCAAAGCCATCGATCTCCTGCGGCGTCTCCAGTTCGCCAAGTCGGCGGTAGAGCGCGAGGCGCAGCTGCAGGTCCGGAACATAGTTCTCCGGGATCATGACGGCCGTGCCGACAGTGATCTGCGGCGACCAGCCCGTCTCGATCGCCTCGCCGGAACCGCGCAGTTCGGCAACTGCCTCTTCCAGCATCTGCTGGTAAAGCTCGAAGCCCACTTCCTTGATGTGTCCGGACTGCTCGTCACCAAGCAGGTTGCCCGCGCCACGAATATCGAGGTCGTGGCTCGCCAGCTGGAAGCCGGCACCAAGCGCCTCAAGTGACTGCAGCACCTTCAGCCGGCGCTCGGCCATGGCGGTGAGCTTGCGCTTCGCGGGCAGCGTGAAGAGCGCATAAGCGCGCACCTTCGAGCGTCCGACACGTCCACGGATCTGGTAGAGCTGCGACAGGCCGAACATATCCGCCCGATGCACGATCATCGTGTTGGCAGTCGGGATGTCGAGGCCGGATTCGATGATCGTGGTCGAGAGCAGCACGTCATACTTACCTTCATAGAAGGCATTCATGATGTCATCGAGTTCGCCGCCTGGCATCTGACCGTGGGCCGTCGCAACCTTCAGTTCCGGTACGTGTTCGGCGAGGAACCTTCGCACCTCGTCGAGGTCTGAAATGCGCGGCACGACATAGAAGCTTTGACCGCCGCGATAACGTTCGCGCAGCAGCATTTCACGGATGACCAGCGGATCGAACGGCGAAATGAAGGTGCGCACCGCCATGCGGTCGACCGGCGGCGTTGCGATAAGCGAAAGCTCGCGAACGCCGGTAAGCGCAAGCTGTAGCGTGCGCGGGATAGGTGTCGCGGAAAGCGTCAGCACGTGGACGTCTGACTTCAGCTCCTTCAGCCGCTCCTTGTGCTTCACGCCAAAGTGCTGCTCCTCGTCGATGATCAGCAATCCGATGTTCTTGAAGGTGATGGACGAACCCAGCAACGCGTGGGTACCAACAACGATGTCGACCGTACCGTCCGCAAGGCCCTTCTTGGTCTCCGCCAGTTCCTTGGCGGGCACCAGTCGCGAGGCGTGGCGAACCGTGAGGGGAAGCCCGGCAAAGCGCGTGCTGAAGGTCTTGAAGTGCTGGCGTGCGAGAAGCGTCGTCGGCACCACAACAGCCACCTGAAAGCCTTCCATGGCGGCAAGGAACGCAGCGCGCAGCGCCACTTCGGTCTTGCCGAAGCCCACGTCACCGCAGATTAGGCGATCCATCGGCGTGCCCGTGCCAAGATCTTCGATCACAGCATCAATGGCGTTCTGCTGATCCTCCGTCTCCTCATAGGGGAAGCGGGCAGCGAACTCGCCGTAGAGACCGGGCGCCGGCAGGATCTTCGGTGCAGGCCGCATCGCGCGCTCGGCAGCGATCTTAATAAGGTGGCCTGCCATATCCAGCAGGCGCTTCTTGAGCTTGGCCTTTCGGCTCTGCCACGCGCCGCCGCCCAACTTGTCGAGAACGACATCGTTGCCTTCCGAGCCGTAGCGCGACAGAAGATCGATGTTTTCGACCGGCAGGAACAGGCGATCATCGCCCGCATAGTGAATCTCGAGGCATTCGTGCGGCGCGCCGGCAGCGGTGATGGTCTTCAGGCCAATGAAGCGGCCGATGCCATGATCAGAGTGAACGACGATATCGCCCGCTGCAAGCGCACTCGCTTCTGCAATGAAATCAGAGGCTTTCCGCTTCTTCTTAGAGCGGCGCACGAGGCGATCACCCAGGATATCCTGCTCGGAAATGACAGCCATCTCAGCTGTCTCGAAGCCTGCTTCAAGTGGCAGGATGCCGACACCCGCCTGCCCCTTGCCCAGCTTCTGCAGTGCGTCCAGCGTCTCTACGCGCACGAGATTGCCAAGCTTGTGCTCGGTCAGGATCTGGACGAGACGGTCAGTCGAGCCCTCGCTCCAGCCCGCCACCAACACCTTCTTGCCGTCAGCCCGCAACTGCCCGATGTGCTTGACCGCCACTTCGAAGACGTTGACTTCGGGCTTCGCGCGTTCCTCGGCGAAATTCCGGCCTGCGGTCGCGCCAGCATGGATCATCTGGAGCCCGGCATCGGGAGCCGCGAACGGCGTAAAGCGAAGGAATATCCGCTCTTTAACAGAATTTTCTACTTCTTCAGGTGAAAGGTAGAGGCTTGCAGGCGGTACCGGTTTATACGGCACGGAGTCAGCGCCAGTGGACCCGCTGTGACGCTTGCGCGCCTCGTAGTGGTCCACGATTTGGTCGTGACGCTCGGAAATCGACTCCTGCGTCAGGTGATCGAAGACGAATGGCGCTTCCGGGAGATATTCGAAGATGGTCTCCAGCCGCTCATGGAACATCGGCAGCCAGTGCTCCATGCCAGCGAAGCGGCGACCCTCGGTGATGGAGGCGTAGAGCGCATCGTCGCGCGACGGCGCGCCGAACGCTTCGATATAGTTGCGGCGGAAGCGGCTGATCGTTTCGGGCGTGAGCGTCACCTCGCTCATCGCCTGCAGCCGGATTTCCTTCTGCTGGGTCGTGGTGCGCTGGGTGTCGACATCGAACGCACGGATGGAGTCGAGCGTATCGCCGAAGAAGTCGAGGCGCATCGCCTCGTCCCATCCCGGAGCGAAGAGATCGAGAATGCCGCCGCGTACGGCATATTGGCCGACGTCGCGTACCGTCGGTACGCGCTCGAACCCACCCATTTCCAGGTGCTGGATCAGGCTTTCCATGTCCACCTGGTTGCCGGGCTTGGCACGGAAGCCCTGCATGGCGATCTGGGACGCGGGCGGCATCCGCTGCAGAAGCGCGTTGGCCGAAACGAGGATGACCGCGCGGTGCGGCTTCTTCTGAAGCGATGCGATGGCTGAAAGCGCGTCGAGCCGGCGGGCCGCAGCATCCGTGCCGGGCGAAACGCGATCGTAAGGAAGGCAGTCCCAGGCTGGCAGTTCGAGTACGGGCAGGCCCGGATCGATGAACCGCAGCGCGTCCGCCACGGTGGGTAGCCGCTGACCGTCGCGCAGGACGAAGACTACAGGCCCGTTGGGCGCCAGTTCCCCGGCAAGACGGGTGAGAGCGAAGGCTTCATAGCCGTCGGTCACACCATCCACCAGCACGGGGCCGGAAATGTCGGCGCGCTGGCCGAGTAGCTTCGTTGGCTTGGTCATGGGAAATCGTATCAGCTTGCGAAGACGGTGTTGGAGTCGCGAATGCGGGCGAACAGTTCCGTATCGTACTCGGCCGGAATGGGCTCAGCCCCGGTGATCCAGTTCATGAGCGTGATGTCGTTGACGGTCAGCAGCTCTTCGTAGGTGTCCAGTTCGGCTTCGGTGAGGCTTGCGATATGGGCGTCGGCAAATCCGCCGAGCACCAGGTCCATCTCGCGGATGCCGCGCCGCCAGGAGCGAATGAGATTACGGCGTCGGCGCTGGTCGAGATCTGCGCTGGAGCGCGTTGTTCCGGTCATCTTCTTACCTTTCCTGGTGATAGCGCGCATATAGCGCGTGAATTCAGCAATGTCAGCCTCGTGGAAGCATTTCGTCCACGCGAGGACGAGGGTAGGATCGATGCATGCGACCAACCATTCTTGATCCACTCTTTGCACCCGTGACCAGCCTGGAAGGCGTCGGCAGCAAGATTTCATTGCTGCTGGCCAATGTCGTGCCGGCGGATCTTTCCGGAAGACCGGTACGCGTGGGCGACCTTATATTCACATTGCCGCATTCGCTGATCGACCGCTCCAACCGGCCGGAAATCGCCTATGCGCCGCAGGGCGCGATCGTGACCCTGCAGGTGACCATATCGCGGCATGAAGCCCCGCCGCGTGGAAACAGGAAGGTGCCCTACCGGGTCTATGGATTCGATGACACGGGCGAGATAGCGCTGACCTTCTTCCACGCGCAGACCGCCTATCTGGAGCGGCAGTTGCCGGTGGGCGCTGAAGTGCTCGTTTCGGGCAAGATGGATTGGTTCAACGGTCGCGCTTCCATGGTTCACCCGGACCACATGGTGCCGGTGGCCGAGGCCGACAACCTGCCGCCGTTCGAGCCGGTCTATCCGCTGACGGCGGGTCTTTCGCCGAAGCTTCTGCGCCGTTCGATCCAGCAGGCGCTGACCCGCCTTCCGGAACTGCCCGAGTGGCAGGACAAGAGCGTGTTGGCAAAACTGTCCTTCCCGGCATTTCGGAAGGCGTTTGAGACCATCCACAATCCGATGACGCCTGCGGATATCTCGCCTGAAGGTCCCGCATGGCGGCGGCTTGCCTACGACGAGCTGCTTGCAAGCCAGCTGGCGCTCGCCCTCGTCCGCGCCAAGACACGGCGTCTGTCGGGACGTCCGTTGCAGGGTGACGGCAGGATTACCGCGAAGATCCGCGAGGCCCTGCCCTATGCGCTGACGCCATCGCAGGAACGCGCGGTCAAGGAGATCCACGAGGATCTGGCGAAGCCTGAGCGCATGTTGCGGCTCCTGCAGGGTGATGTCGGCGCGGGCAAGACGGTCGTCGCCTTGCTCGCCATGGCGCGTGCAGCCGAGGCCGGAGGTCAGGCCGCAATAATGGCGCCAACTGAGCTCTTGGCACGACAGCATCTGGCAAACATCGCCCCGCTCGCCGAAAAAGCGGGCCTGAAGGCCGCAATCCTCACTGGTCGTGAAAAAGGCAGGGAGCGTCAGGCCGTGCTGGATGGTCTGGCATCGGGCGAGATTTCCTTCGTCGTCGGCACCCACGCGCTGTTCCAGGAGACGGTGGCATTCAAGGATCTCGTGCTGACGATCGTCGACGAGCAGCACCGGTTCGGCGTGCACCAGCGCCTTGCCATCAACTCCAAGGGCGACACGCCGGACATGCTGGTCATGACCGCCACACCTATCCCGCGCACGCTCGTGCTCTCGGCATTTGGCGATATGGATGTCTCGCGTCTGACGGAAAAGCCTGCCGGCCGCAAACCGATCCGCACCGTCACCATGTCTACGGACCGACTGGGCGAGTTGGTGGAACGGATGCGGAAAGCACTTGGCGAAGGCCAGAAAGCCTATTGGATCTGCCCGTTGGTGGAAGAATCCGAAGAACTTGAGCTTACTTCGGCCGAGGATCGCTTCGCCTCCCTCCAACGCGTCTTTGGCGACAAGGTTGGGCTGGTCCATGGCCGCATGGCAGCGAAGGACAAGGACGCCGCAATGCAGGCGTTCCGCTCCGGCGAGACGCGGCTGCTGGTCGGCACCACCGTGGTGGAGGTTGGCGTCGATGTTCCGGACGCGTCCATCATCGTCATCGAGCATGCCGAGCGCTTCGGCCTTGCGCAGCTGCACCAGCTGCGCGGCCGCGTCGGTCGTGGCGACACGCCTTCCTCCTGCGTTCTGCTCTACAAGCCGCCGCTTGGCGAAACCGCGCAGCGCAGGCTCGCCATCATGCGCGAGACGGAAGACGGCTTCGTCATTGCCGAGGAAGACCTGAAGCTTCGTGGCGAAGGCGATCTGCTGGGCACGCGTCAGTCGGGTACGCCGGGCTTCATGGTGGCCCGCATCGAGTTTCATCAGGACCTGCTGGAAGTCGCCCGCAACGACGCGCGGATGATCCTTCATACCGACCCGGACCTGCAATCCGAACGCGGCAAGGCGCTGCGCACCCTGCTCTATCTGTTCGGCAAGGACGACGCGATCCGGCTGTTGAGGGCCGGATGACGGATCGCAAAAGCGTCCGAGCGGAAGTCCAGAACCTCCGCTTCCAGCTGGTTCAGGAAGCGCAATTGCCGCTCCAGTTCCTCCAGCCGCCGCTCGCCCTGAAGAAGCGTTTCCGACAGGGATCGAATGCGCGTTTCCATTTCAACGCTGTTTTCGTAGTCGAGGGCTTCGAAAGCAAAGGAAGCAGAGCAGCGGGCCGCCTCGCAGCGGGCGCGCAGTCCGGCGCTCTCCTTCTCAACCCCGGCGATTTCCTTGCGGATTGCGCGGAGAATTGCCTCGAACCGAAATTCGTCCGTCGTCTCGTCCCTTTCGGGACTTCTGATCCGGAAGCTGAATCGCATGACGAACCTCCCCCTTACGGATTTCATAATACTGCCCCGCATCAGGGTCATCATTCGGCAATTGGGATGATCAGGGTACGGGCCCCTTCACACTTTCGGATGCTGCTTGGCCCTCCTGCATTGCGCCTTCGTTGAGCTTTTCCTGGAGAAGCGCCAGAAGTGCCGCGTCCTGATCATCCAGAGCGCGTTGAAACTCCACGATCCTGGCCCTGATCCCAGCCTCGTGGACGATCCGCTCCCTCTTCAGGCGCTGGAACTGCTGGATCAGGTCAGCGATCGCGAAGGTTTCAACGTTGCCGCAGAATTCCTCCAGCCCGACGGCCTTCATCACCGCAGTATTCTTGCCGGAATATTCGAGCGAGATGGCGGGCCTGCCCATCTTCAGGGCGCAGACGATGTTGTGGTAACGGGTCGCCACGACCAGATCGGTCAAGGCAATCTCCTTCATCAGGTCGTGGAGCGACGAACCAGGTACCCAGATCAGCTGCCGGGCTGCCTGCTCGCCTGCCCGTTCTCCAATGATCCGGACAACATCAAGCGCTGCTTGTTCGTCCGTGTTCTGGCCGGTCAAAATGCGGATCCTGTTTCCGGTGCTGATCAGATAGACCGCGAAGTCGGCCAGCTTATCGATATAGGTGCGATAGGTCTTCTCTCGGTGACCAGTCCAGCCATGATAGTCCATCACGCCGAGGCCGACGGTGACAGTCGCCTCCTGCGGCTTACTGATCGACGGCGTGGGCAGGTTGAAGACCACGTCCGGCATGATCGGATCATGGCGCGTGTCGATGCCAAAGCGAGCCAGGTATCCCCGCGAAAGACCGTCCCTGAAGGATCGGTAGTGCGCCATTCTTGCAGCGGTGAGCATCAGGAACCGGCTGAGCCGATTGTTGATCGGCCCCGCGCCCACGCTCACATAAGCGATCCGCGTGCCGACAATCCGGGCGCTGAGGCACCAGAGGAAGATGTTGAGGGGCATCTGGTGGGGCCGTTCGGAGAAATCGTCCAGAATGCCAGTTCCCGGGATGATCATCATGTCGACGCCATGGAGCGTCAGGATCGCGTGAACGAGATCAACCGCCCGTCCCGGCAGCGTCAGGAACAGCTTGTCGAGGAAGCGCAGAAGCTTTGGTGCCCTTGAGGCAATCCTGATCCGCGTCGTGTTGATCGAATAGCGTTGGCGGATACCCTCGGCGTCATAACAGACGCACAGAAGGTCAGCGCCTGGCACCTTGCGCCGGAGCGATGACAGCACCGTTTCGAGCGAGCCGTCGTTGCCGAAATTGCCCGAGCCAAAGAGGCCAAAGAGCACGATGCGCGGGGTGCGGATGCCTTTGTCGCGGCTCATGTCCCGCCCCCCGTGGTCAGATGCAGCAGCCAGTCACCATCACCTGCACCATTCTCGCCAGGAGGCGTAATCGTTCGGCGCAGGGGCTTGAAGGGACTGCCCTGCACCTCACGCGACGTACCAGTGGTGGGGTCGATCCATTTCGCCTGCACCATCGGGCCATCGAACACATCCAGATTTAGCTGAAGCGGCTCCGGCCATCTGAAATAAAGCAGAGCCGCCGAACCATCATCTGTCAGTGCAACCGAGACATCCTCGTGGGGTGGAGCCAGCCTGTTGGAGGTATCAGGCTGCAGCCTCCACCATTCGAGGCCGCTCACGATCTTCTGCATCACCTGCATGCTGCGGGCGCCAGGACTGTCCAGTGCATCCTGCCAGCTGATCTCGATCGGGAAAATTCCCGGACCGTCGAAGTGCCAGATGGGATTGTTACCGTAGAGGTGACCGGCCGCGCCACCCAGCAACGCCTCGTAGGCCTGCACGCGCACACCGTACGCACCGGTTTCGTGCTCGTTTTCGTACTTCCCCTCGATCAGGATGAACGGCAGCGTTCCGCGCAGCTTGCGCTCAACGAGCGTCACCTGTTTCACAGAATCGTAGGTGTAGACGGTGTTGATGGTTAGCCAGCGCGCGCCTTCCCAATAGCTTTTCGCTGAAGTGCCGGGCGCCCCGTGCGCCGTGTGGACGGCATTTTCGTCGTACTCATTGATCCCCTGCACCATGGCGACGACCAGCCCGCGGTTAGGCGGATCGTAGTCGCCACCGTGCACCCAGATGATGTTGTCGAGCCCGCCATAGCGCCTGCCAAGATACTCGCCGTAGCTGCGCATGGCATCCCGCCCCGCCAGCTCCATCGACTGATACCAGCCCTCCCCGCCGCCACCGTAGCCCGCATAGGAAGGAGCAAGCAGAACCAGCATGCCCAGATCGCAGGCAAGCTTCAGCACCCGGTCGGCATGGGCGAAATAGCGTTCGTTGGGCCTGGTGTAGTCACCGCCTTCAAGAAAAGGCTTGTCTCCGGCCAGATTGGCGGGCGCCCGTGAGGCAAAGCGATGCTCCAGCAAATTGACGAGGATTGCATTGAAGCCGCGCGCCTTGCGGTCACGCAGATAGAGTTCCGCATCCTCGTAGCTGAGTTGTGCGATCAGCGACCATGCCGTATCACCGTGCAGGAAGAACGGCTTGCCCTCCGCATCCACGAGATGCAGTGCTTCCGGGGCTGACCTAATCGGGAAGCTCAGTTTATTCGGGAGATTGTCCGGGCCACCATGACCCGGACCGTTGATCTCACAGGAACCCGCGATGGCATCCTGGGAACCCACCAAAAGGAGCAGGAATGCAGCCCCGGTAATTCCGCCATGCCAGTTGCGACCCATGCCACACTCCCAGCATCGTTTCAGTCCGCACGCGTTTATTTTGCTTCTGCTACGTCTGCTTTCTCAAACAGAGACGCATGTCTGGCCTCGAACTCGCTTGAGCGGATGATCCCGTCGATGACGTTTTCGCGGCTCAGGACATCGGCGTTCAGCTGTTTGACGTAAGTGGTGAGCCCGTAGCGGTCCGGCTCTCTAAGGAGCAACACCTGGAAGACGAACCCCACAAACGCGGTGTTGCTCATCCGATGCGTCCCGTTTCGGGCGTTGAACTCGCCCGACGTGGCCAACTGCCAGAGCAGATCGTAGACGTCCATATCGTTGCTCGTCAGCCGGCGCTTCCAGCTGGCGGCGCCATGTCCATCCGGCCAGCGACCGAGCACGAGGCAATAGGAATATTCGATCTGGTGATCGATGAGCTCGCCTTCATAGGTCTTCTTGAGCTCGCAGTTGCGCGTGATCGTTGGCCTTCCCGCGGCACCCCGGATGAAGGTGCGGACCGTCTGGTAGGCTTCCTTCGGTGCACCGGTGGCCCAGCCACCGTGAACGTTGACCAGCTTTACCAGCCCCATCACACCTTCGAAGCCACCCCAGTAGGGCTCGTCGAGAAGCTCGTAGATGTGTGCGGCCTCAACCTTGTATTTCTTGCTGAGCTCCCGGATCTTGGTCATCATGTCATCAAGATCCTTGGCCTGAACCTCTTCGCCTTTCTCGCTTCCAAGCGGCGTGTTCAGTTCGGTGATCCAGATCGGCTTGCCGTAATCCTGGATGATGTCCAGAGCCCATTCGGGATCTTCGCCATAGACGTGCCAGACCGAAATATCCCAGTCGAGATTGTCGGCCTTCATCCGCTCGAAGGCGCCGACATGGCCCCAGCCCGCGGTACCAACCGCGCGCTTGATCGCCGGATTGACCGAGTGGATGCCCTCCGACATGCCTTTGAGCGCGGCGCTCACCTTGGCCCAACGTGGTCCATGATATTCAAGCGGTCCGACACCGCCGGCAGGTCCCCACTCACAGGGATACTGCGTACCGTCGTCCCGCGTCTCGCAGGGCTGGATGATGGCGAAATTCTCCATCTCGTTGCCGAGTTCGAAGACGCTGACGTCGTTGCCGAAGCGCTTGGCCATCTCAGCGGCAAAATCGAAGGCGCGCTTGTAGAGTTCGTCGGCGCTCATCTGTTCCAGATCGAGCTCGCCAGGTGTCAGGACCGGCAGGATCTCCACGCCATGTGCCTTTGCCACCTCCACGATCCTTGCCAGGTGTTCGGCCGTGTCCAGGTAGGAAATGTTCACGCGATATGACTTCATTCCGAGATCCGCCACGTAGCCGATCTGCTCCTCGATCGTGATGCCCGGATAGGCGGTAATCGGATGCCCGTTGATGCCCCAGGTGATGTCAGCCATCGCATGGGTGGTCATTCCTGCCAGCAGAACAAGCGCGTACTTCAGATGAGATTTCATGACAGCCCCCTTTTTCCGGTACCTGAAGCCGGATTCTCAAATCGAGCCTATGCGCTGAGCGGTGCCGTCGTAAGTTCTCCAATAGCGCTCCATTTTCCGTCCGCTCCTACCTCTTTCGACGGTCGACTGAGCAATTTGTCGAACCTGACAAGCAGTGCGAATTCATCGAAACAGGAGGCGGGCGACGTTTTTGGCGCAACCGAATTTTTGCTCGGGCTGCGCAATATCTATGGGGTGCTTCCGTGGAAGGGGTTCGATTTGCGCTGCTGCTCAGCACTGCGGAGCGTTATGTTGCGCTGCTGACAAATTTCATTTGTATCGTTGTTGTTTCGCGGTTGATGACGCCGGATGAAGTCGGCGTCTCGGTTGTCGGCATGGCCGTCATGGTACTTGCCCTCTCCGCCCGCGAATTTGTCAGCACGAATTACCTCATCCAGGCAAGGACCATCACCAAAGAGGATGTGCAGACCGCCTTCACCATGATGACCGTCTTCACGCTGGTGATGTCGTTCATCATCTATTTCTCGGCGCCGACCATTGCCGTCATCTATGAGAACGCAGGGCTCGTGAGCTACCTTCGGATCGTCACGCTGGCCTTTGCGATCGAAGTTTTTTCCGCGCCGGTCATGAGCCTGTTCCGGCGAGAGATGGCCTTCGGAAAGATCGCCACCATCAACATCACCAGCAATGCCGTCTCCACGGTCCTGGTCATCATTCTTGCCGAGTTCGGCTTCAGCTACATGAGTTTCGCGTGGGGATGGTTCGCAACCGCCACCCTCACCTGCGTTCTCTCACTCATCATCAGTCCACGTTTGTGGGTGTTCACGCCCTGCCTGTCGCGCTGGCGGATGATGCTCACTTTCGGCGGATACAACGGCGCGATAACCGTGATGCACCGCCTTTCCGAGCAGCTACCGTTCCTGCTGCTTGGGCGGCTGCTATCGCTCCACCACGTGGCCATCTACAGCCGTAGCCTTCTGGTCTGCCAGCTCCCAGACCGGGTGATCCTCGGGGGCGCCGGCGCCGTCATTCTACCGGCCTTTGCAGCAGAGGTGCGCAAGGGCCGCGACCTGAAAGCGCCTTATCTCATGGCACTTGAGATCGTCAGCGGCATTCTCTGGCCGGCGCTCTGCCTGCTAGCAATCCTGGCGGAGCCGGTAGTCATCATCGTGCTTGGAAATCAATGGCTGGAAGCGGTGCCGCTGGTGCGCATCATCGCCTTCGCGCTGATCTTCTCGCTTGGCTTCGACCTCAACTATCCGATCCTGGTGTCGCTCGGTGCCGTGCGCGACATGTTCCTGAGGACGCTGATCGTCGCCCCGATATCGGTGTTGATCACCTTCATGGCCGCGTTCATCGGGCTGAAAGCGGTTGCCTACAGTCTCTTCATCATCATGCCCTTCCAGGCGCTGGTCTCACTCTATTTCATCCGCAAGCACATTAACGTGCCGTGGAACGAATTGGCGAAATCGCTTCAGCCAAGCCTCGTCGTGGCGCTCTGCGGTGCTTCGGCAGCCTTCGCGATGACGCTCGCCGTGCCGCTCAATGGCATTGCAATTCTTCCGATCTTCCTCTGCATCAGCTCCGGACTGGCGGGATGGCTGTTCGGCCTTTGGCTGACGGCGCATCCGCTGACAGAGGAAATTCGTCACATTCTGGGCTGGCTTCAGCTCGCGCGCAGCAAGCAATCGGTGAGATAGAGCTTACTGGGTGGGGCTCCTACCGGGCTCCGCCCTCTCGCAGGATCTGAATCAGACGCTCCAGAGGATGGTTCATGCTGAAGAGCCAGTCGAGTGGCGGGACGAGACCTGCCAGCCCCCGACGCTTACGCGCGTATCTCATGAGTTCCGCCGCGACATCCTTGTGTCCCCGATAGTAGTGCGACAGTGATGACCAGTAGGCGTGCTTGCCGAGTTGGGTCAGGACCTGATGCTTCAGCTTTGACCGGTTCGGGAAGGCTTCGCCCTCATGAGCGAAGAAGCTCATGAAGGCTGCCTCCCGTTCATGAAAATCGCGCTGCAGCTGGGTCCGGTATTGTTGCGAGTGCTGGCCGGTGTGAATGCGGCGCAGCGCCTGGATCTCGCCCGTGTTGGCCACGTCGCCAAGCATCGCGAGCCGCAGCCAGAGTTCGAGATCATCATAATAGTGCAGCGTATCGCGGTAGTGGCCGGCAGCTTTTTGAGCACTCGTTCTGCGAACGACCGTGTTCGGCCCGACGATATCGATCGGGATCCGGCAAAGTTCCTCAATGAATTGGCGTCCCGACGAGATCGTCCAGCTTGCGTCTTCCGTGTCGCTCAAGGGTTTGGTGACAATTCCATCCGGACAATGCAACTCGATACCGTAGGTGAACACCACCTCAGGTTTCTGTTCCATGATGCGGAGGGCGCGACGCAGCGCTCCCGGCGCCAGCATGTCGTCAGCGTCCAGCAGCAGGAAATAGTCCGCCTCCGCCCAGTCGATCCCCTCGTTATAGCTAGCAGTCGCGCCTAGGTTTGTTTCATGAACAGAGACCTGGATCTCCGCATGCCGCTCCGCAAGCCCACAGGCGATCTCAGCGCTGCCATCGGTCGAGGCGTTGTCGATGATGAGGATGCGTAGCTCGTCGACACCCTGAGAGAGTACGCTTTCCACGGCGTCCGGGAGGAAATGCGCGTAGTTGTAGCAGGGAATGGCAACATCGACGCTGGGCATGGCAACAGATCCACTCTCAGTCGCTGTTATGCTCTGAAACGTGGTCGGCCGCATCCACCATCGACATCAGTTGCAGGTAGCGTTTCGCAACGCCGGCCCATGTGTATCGGCTGGCCTGTTTCCTGGCATCCTCCGACAGGCCGGCTCGCATCTTCGGCTGCGCGATCAGCATCCGCAGCGCTGCAATCCATTCGCCCGGGCTGTCGACCCCGCCATAGACCACCGCATTCTCACAGATTTCAGGGATGGCTGCGGCCCGCGATGCGATCACCGGGCACCCGTGCATCATCGCCTCCAGTGCCGGCAGGCCAAAACCTTCGATCCGCGACGGGAAAAGGAAGCAGAACGCCTTGCTGTAGGCTCTGGCGAGATCGTCGTCGCTCACGCGCCCGAGCAGGCGCAGGTTGTCGGGTACCTCGCCCAGCTTCTCGCGGATGTAATCCTCATCAATGTCACCGGCAATAGCGAGGTCAAGCCCCAGTTCTTCAAGCTCCGGCAGCAGCGCCAGCGCCAGTTGAAGGTTCTTGTAGGGCTGCGGTTGCCCCAGGCAGAGCACGTAGGGTCGACCGGTAAGACGAAGCGTGGAGGCCTCTGGCCGCCAGCGCCGGACATGGTCGCAGCCGTTGTAGACGACGCTCAGATTCTCCGGATGTGCGACGCGATAGTCCAGGATGCTTTCGCGGGAGTAACGCGAGACGGTCGCGATCCTGCGCGCCCGCCGCCCGAGGATCGGCAGCACCAGCCGGTGCGTCCAGCGGAACCCGCGCCCGTAGCTTTCCGGCATGATATAGGTGTGGAGATCATGGATACAGACGATCTGCCGCGCGATGGAAACGGGCGCGAGGTTGCACAAGCTCAAGAGCCCGCCCTCCACATGGAAGGGGAGCTGACATTGGACCCAGAACTGCGGCAACCGAGGACGTGAATATTCCGGGACAACCTTTTGAGTTATCGCGCTTAAACGGAAGTCGTCGTCCGGTTCGCAAGGGGAAACGAGTGTGAGGCTCAGGCCCTGCGTCAGCGGATGCTGCTCCCGGACGAGCTGATCCAGAGCCAGCACTGTTTCGCGAGCGTGCCGCGCCACGCCGTTCGGCTTGGAGCGCAGGAAATCGCCATTGATGGTCCAGCGGCGCTGAACATTGCCGCGCTGTCCTATCTCCGGCTGAACGGTTTCCCGGTTGATTGCAGCCGCTCCCGCCCCTGCCATCCTGCGCAGCATTGCCGTCGCGTTCATACCCCATCCTCCCCACGGGTGTGTAACAATTGACTCCAGCGCAACAGGAAGCGGTCGAACGTGAGCATATCGATCTGCCGTCGTATCTGCGCCAGACGCTGCTCGCGCTCGCTCTCCTCCATCGTGACCAGTTTCACCATCCCCTCTGAAATGGATGAAACCGAGAGCGGGTCGACAGGAACCGCCCCTTCGCCTACCGCTTCTGTCAGCGCGCTGGACTGGCTGACGAGCGGCACAAGACCGTAGGCTCCGGCCTCAAGCGCCGGCAGACCAAATCCCTCAAGCAGGCTCGGCAGCACGAAGCCCGCAGCATTCCGGTAGAGCCAGCGCAGTTCCGCATCCGGCAGATAACCGAGCAGCTGCACGCCGGGTGTTGCGTTCACGAGCTCGGTGATCTCTTTCGTTGCATTGCCGCGCGGTCCGCACAGAATGTAGGAATAGCCCTGTTCCCTGAGCCCTGACTCTACGAACGCTTCAATCGAGCGCTCAAGGTTCTTTCGGGTTTCGAGCGCAGCCACGGTCAGCAGGAAAGGCCTGTTCACGTCCTGGGGCCGGGCGTCCTCCCCGATACCCAGGTCCTTGCGCACATAAAGCGGAATGACGCGCATGAAGCGGAAGCCGCGGCCATAGAGCCGGACGAACTCCAGGAGTGAGGCATAGGACACGAAGACCATGCCGGGTCTCGCCTGCCGGATCTTGGCATAGGCGCTCTTGTAGAGGGCAACGGTGCCCGGCTCGTAGAGTTCGGGATGGGTGATCGGTCCGACGTCATGACATAGCACCACATCCGACCACTTGAGATCGTTCCCGAGCACGTAGAGCGGGTCAAGGTAGACCGTTGGGTCTTTTCCCGAATGCAATCCCCTCTTCCGCCAGCGCTCGCCCTCAGCCAGCCTGCGCAGGTCCATCAGCATTGCACGGCCAAGCAGCTTGCGAACAATCCCGTCCGGTTCGGACCTGCGGAAAAACCGCCAATAGCGGATGGCGGAGAAGTGATCGGGCAGACCACGGACGAGATCCCGGCACACGTAATACGCGCCAGTCCGGTTGATGAGCGCCAGCGAAAAATCCGCGACGTACCCGTCTGTCATGGTCCCCCCATGGTCCAGCCAAACCGGATTCCCATGCGCTCTGCGAGGGCACGGGAGACGTTGACCTGAAGTTCATCGCGAGCCGAGGGATTGATCCCATCTGGCAGAGCGATGTCCGGTATGGTGAGGGAATGCTATGGTTACGGTGCACCCGTGCCTAGAAACCAGTTGGCAGTAGGAGCCCGGCAAAGGCGTTCATGCAATAGGGGTAATACCTACCTCACATGGATAGCACATCACCACTGCGCCTGACGGCGGGCGCAGACGCCATCACCCATTGTTGCGGTGCCGCTAAATGCTTGTCTCAGCTACGCTCTTGCAAAACGGGGGATTGGGCATGCCGACAGAATGGACCATCAACGGGCGTTTCCTGAGCCAGACACTGACGGGCGTTCAGCGCTATGCGCGTGAGATCCTCATGGCGATGGATGAGCAACTCAGCGGAAGCCAGATGCTGCGCCAGCGGGTGAAGGTCGAGCTTCTGCTGCCGCCTGATGCCAAGGCGCCGCCCCTCAGATCCATCCGGGTGAAAACTGTCGGACCGCTGACAGGCCATGCGTGGGAGCAGCTGATCCTGCCGATCCACGCGCGCGGTGGGCTCATCAGCCTGTGCAACACCGGTCCGGTGCTGAAGTCGCGTCAGGTGGTCTGCGTCCATGATCTCAATACGCGAATGTTCCCCCAAAGCTATTCCCGCGCGTTCCGCCTGCTCTACCGGGTAATGACGCCACTGCTGGTGGGACGGGTCGCGCAGGTGGTCACGGTTTCCCGCTTTTCCGCCTCGCTGATGGAAACGTACGGTCTCAGGCCGCGAAAGGCTATCGCCGTCATCCCCAACGGACACGAGCACACAACTCGATGGACACCCGAACACACGGTTGCAACGGCTTCAGCCTGCGGGCCGGACACGATCGTGCTTCTGGGCAGCAACGCCCCGCACAAGAATGTCGGCCTGATCCTTGGCATGGCCGACCAACTGGCGGAAGAAGGGTTTCGCGTCGCCCTAGTCGGCTCCTGCGATCCGCGCGTATTCGCGAACAGCAGTCAGCGCGCCCTGCCCAGCAATGTCATGACGCTTGGACGGCTGTCGGATGATGCGCTCGCCGCCCTTCTTCAAAACAGCCTCTGTCTCGCCTTTCCCTCCTTCGTAGAGGGTTTCGGCCTGCCGCCGCTGGAAGCCATGAGTCTGGGCTGCCCGGTCGTTACTTCGGACAGGACGAGCTTGCCGGAAGTCTGTGGCCCGGCTGCTCTCTATTCAGATCCCGAAGATCCGGATGCGTGGATGGCTTGTTTCCGCCGACTTCGCCGCGAGGAAGGCCTGCGCCGGTCGCTGATTGCGGCGGGTCGTGAACAGGCTCTGCGCTTCAGCTGGAAGGCTTCGGCGCTTGACTACCTTGAACTGATGGCGGCGATGGATTCCGCCTCGGTCATGGCACGTCCTGCCGTGCCCGCAAAGGTCGCCTGAACCGTACGCACCGCCGCCCGTATGCCTTCATCGAAGGCTTCTTCAGAAAAGCGCTCCGCGTTCATCCGGCAGGCTTCCGGGCGGATCGCGTGGCCGCTCCGTTCAAAGTCGCCTACCGCCCGGATGATTGCTTCCTCAGTCTGATGCGCGAAGAGAACGCCGGTCGGATTGGGTTCTGAGCCAAGCGGCCGGACGATATCCACTGCGCCACCGCGCCCAAAGGCTATGAGTGGCGTTCCGCTTGCCTGGGCTTCGGCGAGCGCGATGCCGAAGTCTTCGCAGCCTGCGAACACCATGGCCTTCGCGCCTGCGATCGTATTCACGTATTCGTCACGCGCGAGGTAGCCGGTGAACTGGATGTTCGGCGCCTGCAGTTCCTTCAGCTGCGCCAGCTGCTGGCCTTCGCCAACGACAACCAACTTCAGATGCGGCATGGCGCGGAACGCCTTGATGACCAGATCCGTGCGCTTGTAAGGCGCAAGGAAGGAGGCCGTCACATAATAGTCGTCCTTCACCGGGCGGAATGGCATTTCATCCACGGCGACGGGTGGAAAGACCACGTCCGCATCGCGGCCATAGATTCGGCCGATGCGCCGGCGCACATAGTTGGAATTGGCGAGCATCAGGTCTGGGCCATGCGCAGTACGGGCATCCCACATGCGCAACCGGTGCAGCATCCAGCGCACCAGCAGCCCCTTCGGCCCAAGACCCAGCTTCGCCTGATCGAGATAGGAAAACTGCTCGTCCCACGCATAGCGCACCGGGCTATGGACGTAACTGATGTGGGGCTGGTCCGGACGGGTGAGCACGCCGCGGGAAAACGCGGCCGAGGACGAGATTACCAGGTCATAACGCGTCACATCGAACTGCTCGATCAGGAACGGGCAGAAGTGGAAAAGGTGGCGATAGTATCTGCGCACGCCCGGCAGCCGGTTGGCGACAGACGTCTCGAACCGCACGCCTGGAAAATGCTCCGCCTTGATCTCGGGCTTCAGGAAGTCGAACAGCGTAAAGACATCGGCACCCGGAAAGAGCTTGCAGAGTCTGGCGAGCACCCGCTCGCCGCCCCGGAAATCGGGGCACCAGTCATGCACGATCGCAACCCGCTTGTTCGGATCGATGACGCAGCCTGCGGCCGGTTCATGCGGATGGATTTCGGCTGCCACGCGAACAGCTTGCTGCATCAATTCCCCCCTCAAGCCATTTGCCACGCATGCCGTCGAAAAAAGAGCGTTGCCTGAGGCGGAGAGGTTCGGCTTTCGGGCCATCTAATTGCAAGCAGGCCTTGGGGCGTAGCTGCGGGGAAGCAATTGGTCGACATGCAGTCCAATGGTTGAAGGGCCTATCCCTTGGTGGAACACGGGCACCCTGGCTCCCACTAATGCGCAGGGTGAACTTGGCCAGTGACACTCCTAAAGTACCCGACAACAAATCATTCAACGACATCGGGCGGGGGCTCGTCATGAGACTGGCAGTGATCATCGCCACACTGGGGCGCAGGGAAATTGCGGGACGTTTGCTGGAGGAACTTGCCCAGCAGGACCGTCTCCCGGATCTGGTCGTTTTATCCGTTCCAGATCCATCCCATCTGCCGGATCCGAACCCATCACTGCCCTTCCCTGTCGATCATGTGATCGGACCACGTGGGTCGTCGGCGCAACGCAATGCCGGCATCGAGCACGTGCTTGGGCACTGTGACATCGTCACCTTCCTCGACGATGACTTCATCCCGGCCCGGGACTATCTCGATCTGGTCGAGGAAGCGTTCCGGAAGATGACCAACTGGGTCGTCGTCATGGGCCACGTCGTGGAAGATGGCGCCCGCAACGAGGGGCTGAGCTGGGACCAGGGCATGGCCATCGTCAACCAGCTGTCGCGTCACCTGCTTGAAGAGGGCCGGGTGAAGCGACACGTCGGCGCCTATGGATGCAACATGTCCATTCGGGCGAGCGCCATCGGTACCCTGCGCTTCGACGAGCGTCTCGTGCTCTATGGCTGGCAGGAAGATATCGATTTCACCAGCCAGCTCAGGATGCGCGGCGATGTGGTTGGCGTCGACATCATCCGCGGCGTTCATCTGGGCATCAAGGCGGGTCGCGTGAGCGGCACGCGCTTCGGCTATTCGCAGGTGATCAACCCGGTTTACCTGGTGCGCAAGGGCACCGTGCCGGCAAGGTTCCTTCTGCCGTTGATGCTGCGCAATCTTGCGGCAAACCTGCTGCACAGCATCCGCCCGGAACCCTACATCGACCGGCGCGGGAGGCTTCGGGGCAACCTGCTTGCGCTTACGCATCTGCTACGGGGGCGCATCGAGCCCGAATATGTGATCCATCTTTGAGGAGTGAACGCATGACCGTCAAACGGACGAACAGGTCTTATGCATCACTCGCAAGGACCGGGATTTCAGCACTCATCTTCGCACTCGCTTCGACCACGGCCCTCAGGGCAGAGGCCGACGATTACAGGCTCGGTCCCCAGGACAAGGTGCGCATCAAGATCTTCGAGTGGCGCGCGACGCGTGACGAAATTTTCGAATGGAAGGCGCTGAACGACGTGTTCGTCGTGGGGGCGAACGGCAACCTCTCCCTGCCCTTTGCCGGCGAAGTAACGGCAGCCGGGCAGACACCCACGGAGATTTCCGAGCAGATCGGTGACCGTCTTATGGAGCGGATGGGGCTCGGCCGCCGGCCGGATGCCTCCGTCGAGGTGGTGGAGTTCCGTCCCTTCTTCATCCTGGGCGAAATCACCCAGCCAGGCGCATTTCCGTATCGGCCTGACCTGACGATCCTGCAGGCGGTGAGCCTTGCCGGGGGGCTCAGGCGAGAGGCCGACCGTTTCATGCGCCTCGAGCGCGAGCGCATCCAGAGCCGTGGCGAGATCAGCCTCATCGGCCTGGAAAGGCTCACCCTGCTCGCCCGCCGAGCGCGACTGGAAGCGGAGATCAATGGTGCCGAGAAGATCAGCTTTCCCGAGGATCTGACGGGACTTGGCGATGATGTCGTCGCCATGCAGTCGATGACGCAGGAACGCTTCATCTTCGAGTCGCGACAGCGAGCTATCCAGACGCAGATCCAGGCGCTTGACGACCTGAACAACTTCCTCGAGGCCGAGTTGGTGGCCCTCGAAAAGCAGCTTGGCTTCCTCGACACGCAGATCGCTTCCATCGAGAAGGAACTGGCCAACGTGACCTCGCTGGTCGCCAGAGGCATCGCACCGGCCCCCCGGCAGATGGAGCTGGAACGAGCGCTGGCTGGCATGCGGAGCCAGCGGCTGACGGCGGAAACGAGCCTGTTGCGGGCCCGCCAGGAGATCAGCCGGACCGAACTGCAAAAGGTGCAACTGCGCACCAGTCACGCCAACGAAGTGGCGACCAGCCTGCGGGAAACGGAGGCTTCGCTTGCGGCTACAAACCGGAAGGCGGATACCGCACTCCATCTCCTGCACGAAAGCGAGCTTCTCGCCCCTGTCCCGTCGGAACAGGTCAAGTACACGATCCTCAGAACGGACGAGAGCGGCAATCCGGTCGTCATTCTGGCCAACGAGTCCACGCCGGTACTTCCGGGCGACACGATCAAGGTCGAGGTACTCGTCTCCATGAAGCAGGCTGCCACGACCAATGCCGACACTGTTTCGATCACCTCCTCAGTCAGGAGATGATCGGAAGGGTCTGCTGAACTCCTTTATTTCATGCAGCTCGATATGAATCAGGCCGGATAATGCCTGATGCCTGCCGTCATGACTCCGCGCTGGTCAGCATATCGCGCCTGAACGCAGGTGCTTACTGCAAGGCTCACGAAGAAGAGGATGCCCGGATCTGGCGTACCGCTGACCATCGAACTTGCGACAAGGCCTCCCAAAACGGCTGCTCGCGTTGCGGCAACGACAGCCTGGGTCTCAGGATCCGCGTTAAGGCGAAAGGCCCTGGTCTCTCGCGTGAGCATGAATACCGCCAAGGCCATCAGCATCGAACCGGCTATGCCCAGCTGGGAAACCACTGCGATCGGCCAGCTGGATGCACGCGAACTGCCGAAACCTACCCCGAGCCCGCGCGTATCGATCATCGATTGCAGGCTCTTGATGTTCCAGTACATGCGTTCCTGGCCTGAGGAGCTTTGCATCTTGTTGGTCACACTGGTGTCGAAGAGGGTCAGAAACGGATCAAAGAATCTTGGGTACGTCACCAGGATCAGGAGCACCGCGAAGAACCCCATGGCGAACAAGGCAAGGATGAGAACATCCGCAGAGGAAAGCCACTGGCGGCCGATCGAGCGCAGAAGCGACAGCATCACCGGAATGCTGAGAATAGCGAGCCCAACATATCCGGTGGACGAGGTTGAGAAGATGACGAGGATCAGAAGCACGAGCCCGAGCCGCAAAGCCAGCCGCGACCCGGTCCGACGCCAATAGACATAACAGAACGGCAGACATGCCAGCGATACGCCGGCGAACCCAGACGCCTCGGCCTGCGCACCCGCGATGCGCCAGAAACCGGACATCTGCGCCTCGGTCAGCATGGCATAGCTGGCGGTGCGGATCGGCTCAAGGATATCCCCCAGCCCAGCCATCTTGCCGGCAAGGTCGAGTACACCCATTGCGGTGTGACAGAACACCCAGGCGAAGAAGCCCTTGCGAACATCATCAATTGAAACGCCTCGCATCAACAGCAGCGAGACGGCCATGAAGGTGATGCCGCCCAGGACGAAGTAGCCGGTTTGCGAAATGTTGCCCGACACAGGCGCAAGGGCTAGCTCACTTACGCCGAGCTTGGTCGGCACGAATACACTGGTCTGCCCAGCGAAGATGCGTGGAAAGAAAACGCAGCTGATGACAGCATAGACCATCAGCAACGTTACCAGCCAGAAGGCGGGATAGTTGGTGAAGGCCCTGCCCAGGTCCTGCAGCGCAGTGCGGTGCCATACGACGCTGAGCACCAGAAGGCCGCAGAAGACCGTGTAGATCAGCGGGGAAGAACCACCGAGGCTCGGCAATGACGCGATGGCGGTTGATCCAAATGCTAGTGACGCCATGAGGGCAACCAGGATGGAGCTGCGGAAGAGCTTCGCTCCGCAGAAAAGCGCCACGCAAACGACGAACCCCATTACCGACGGTTGCATCAGGTATTCCCCCCGCATCCCTGCGTGTTGACGGCGGGACCCTCAAAGTCCACTTCACAAGCTGCCAATTCTCTGCTTTTGTCTGCGGCGCAGACTATCTGCTGCATTATCCAGTCACGACGAAGGGACTCTGCGTTGCTCCTAGGCCTAGCTGCCGCTGTCGCTATCCTTGGCTTCATGGTCGGCTTTCGCTTTCGTGCGCCGGCACTCCTGGCCCTCACACTGGTGATCGTGGTGGGAACCTTTGCCTGCGTCTGGCTGGTGGACATGACGCCAAGCGCCCTTCTCACCCGGGGCCTTCTTCTCCTCATCGCGGAACATGCCGGATACCTGGCAGGACTTGCCGCATCGGCAGCGCTGGAGCGCAGGAAGTAGGGCTGAAAGAGGAGCGGACGCCGGCGTTCCATCCTGAACTGCACTTCAGACAATTCGGCGGGCTCAGGCCGCCTCCCGGAAATTGGCGACGACCACGACAGTCTTGGCGAGAATGTAGAGGTCCTGCACCAGCGACCAGTTCTGCCAGTAGGAAACGTCGAAGGCGACGCGCCGGGCATAGTCGACGCAGCTGCGACCACTCGTCTGCCAGAGACCGGTCATGCCAGGCCGCATCGCAAGGTAGACGGCTGCCGCACTGCCATAGCGCTCCAGCTCTTCCGTCACGATCGGCCTCGGCCCCACACAGCTCATCTCGCCCTTCAGCACGTTGAAGAGCTGGGGCAGTTCGTCGATGCTCGACTTGCGCAACATCAGGCCAACGAAGGTGATGCGGGGATCCCTGCGCAGCTTGCGCGTTTCCTCCCATTCCTTCCTGGCTTCCGGATTGTCGCGCAGATAGGCCTCGAGAACCTCGTTGCCGTTGGTCACCATGGTCCGGAACTTGTAGCAGTAGAAGGGCTTACCATCGAAGCCCACGCGCCTGTGCTTGAAGAACACCGGCCCGCCCATCGTCGCCTTGATCATGGCCATGGCAATCAGCATGATCGGCAGCGAGAGAAAGAGCGCCAGAATGGCGACGAAGAGGTCAAGCATGCGCTTTCGTGCGCCGCCCATGGGCGCAGGGCGCGAGTCGCCCGACCGGTATCCGTACCCATGCAACGATGTCTGATCATTGCCTGCGACGAGCACAGTTACATCCTCCCCCGCAAATACACTCATGTTGGTCGAACCACCCAGTTCGCCACCGGCGCATGCACGTACATTCTGCTTCCGGTCCTCTGGCCGAGATATGCCGCCAAAGTCCTTCAACCCCGAGCGTTGGATATGTCTGCTCATTTTACCCACCCATGGCAGTGCTGAATCGCATTGCATCCCAGGGACAGTTTTCAATTGCAGGGGCTTTGCATCAAGGAAGGCAAAGGAGGTAGCCGCCTAGGGTGCATTGGTGAGGGATACGCCTATCAGCTACCCCGCTTACACCTACATGCAGTGGCCACTCCTACCCCTCCAAAACTCCCCTCAAAAAGAGGTGCCCGGATCATAGAGAAAGACCCACCTGCAGCCGGCAGATGGGTCTTTTCAAAACGATCGTTACAGTCAGAAATTCCTCAGCGGGCCCACCAGAACAGCCGCTTGCGGTAGCGCAGCGAAGATAGACTGCGAACCTTGGTCATGATCACGCCCGGCATAGAGACCTTGGCAGAACGCAACTCATCAACAAGCTCCGTCAGCATTTCGACGGGTGTCCTCGCCCACTCGGCAACGATCACCACCGCATCCACAAGCCCCGCCGCCTCGACAAAGGGTACATCCGAGGTAAGCGGTGGCAGGTTCACGATGATGCATTGGTAGTCCTTGCAGGAAGTCAGAGCATGCGAGCCGCCCATGATGAGCTCGTGCACCTGGATGGACGAGCTTGGCAGGAACGAGAAGCCACCCGTTTCCTGACGGCGCGCATCCTTGCCGAAATAGCGGCTCAGAACCGGCTTGTCGGAATCTGCATCAATGAGCAGAGTTCGCTTGCCGGCGCCCGCCGATATGGCCGCGAGGTTGCAGGCAACAGTGCTCTTGCCATCGGTCGGCAGTGCAGAGACGACACCAATCACCCGCACGCTGCCGGTAGGATCAGCGACCATGATCGTCCGCATCGCCTCTCGCAGGCTCCGCGTGAAGGTCGAATGCGGCTTTCTCTGCACCTCAAGGAACCGGCCGAAGCCGTGGCCGCGCAGCCGGACGACGGGCAGCTCGGCAATGGCGTCGAGCCCGAGTTCGTCCTGCACCTGCCTATGGGTGCGCAGGCTGCGGTCCGTCAGCTGTCGCGCGATCGCCAGTCCGAGACCGATCAGCAGACCCGCCGTGACGCCAAAGGCCATGGTCAGCGTCTTGCGCGGATGACTTTGCACGAGAGGCCTGGTCGCCTCGCTGATCACGCGGGCGTCGGCGATGAGATACGGCTGCTGGTTCACCGAACTGGTGAAGGCCGCCAGCAGACTTTCATACATCTTGCGGTAGGTTTCAGCCGTCACTTCCAGTTCTTCAAGGGTAGGTCCCTCCTGGGACTGCGGATCCCTGATGCTGAAGTCGTGGCGGGCGCGGAATTCCTGCGCCATCTTGGTGGCATGGTTCATCTGACCGCGAACTTCCTGGATGCGCGACTCGAGCCAGCGCAGACCTTCACTCGCGGCTTCGGTGCGTGTCTCAAGCTGTTCGCGCACGAACGCCCCGGCGGTCGCGTTGGCAATCCTGGCTGCAAGTTCAGGATCACGCGCCTGAAACCAGATGTCGATCGCATAGGACACGCCAGCGCGTGATACCGAAAGCCCGTCTTCAAAATTCCAGACGACCTCGCGGCGCTTCTCAAACTCTGGGTCAATCTCACCGTCTTTGATGACCGGCCGTTCCCCCTGCTCGCTTCCGGCCCGCAGTCTTCGCTCCCGGGCGGCACGGCGTGCCGCTTCCATTGCCTCGGTCGACCTGGTCGGCGTACTGCTCAGCCCAAGGAGGTACCAAAGCCGTTCGAAGCGCACGCTCAGTGGTGCTCCGGAGAGCGGGGTGAACCTCGAATTGTTCATGAGGTCCAGTTCATCGATCACCATGTTGGCGATCTTCTCCGAACGGAGAACGGCGATCTGGGTCTCCACCTGGGACGTATCGAGCGAGAGGTTGATCTCGGACTGCTGGTTCAGGAGCTGCGGAATCTTGGGCTCGATCAGGATCTGGGTTCGAGCCGTATAGATCGGGTCGCCGGTCACGATGTAGAACAGGCCTAGCGCCCCGCCGATTGCGGCGCAGCTGAAGATGAACGGCGCGAACCGCCACAGAAACTGCTTGATGTCTGAAAACTTGATGTAGTCCCGGTCCCGGCTGTCAGAGAAGAACCTCTGGCCCGGAATGACCTGCACCTGACTGCGCTCAAGCATTGGTAGCCTCCCCCATCAGGGTGAAGCTGTGTGATGCCTCCGGATTCAGCCAATCAACAGGAATGCCCTGCCCCGCCTTGCCGGATCGCATCGTCAGCGTCGTGCCTGACCTGATCATGACGATTCAATCCGATTGAATTCCATACCCAGGTAGAAACTACCCCTCGCCCGCCTGGCGCTGAACTTCGTCAATAGTGGTAGCGCCCACGCCCTAAAGCCGACGCGCAATTGCACGCCACTCCGCTACACTGCGGCCTGATTTGGGGCGGAGGTGCAGGATGCGGGCGCAATCCATCAGCCTTGCTATGTCCAATGGGCTCAATCGCAGGGCACACGAAATCATTCCAGGCGGAGCACACACCTATGCCAAGGGGGACGACCAGTATCCCGTCCTGGCGCCTGCCTTCATTGCGCGCGGCTCCGGCTGCCACGTCTGGGATGCGGACGGCAACGAATACATCGAGTACGGAATGGGCAACCGCGCGGTTGGCCTCGGTCACGCTTATCCGCCGGTCCTGAGGGCGGTACGCGAGGCGCTGGAACTTGGCTCCAACTTCACTCGGCCCGCTTCGATCGAGGTGGAATGTGCTGAAACCTTCCTGGATCTCTTTCCCAATGCGGAGATGGTGAAGTTCTGCAAGGACGGGTCGGATGCGACCTCGGCCGCAGTCCGTCTCTCCCGCGCCTATACGGGACGTGACCTGATCGCCATCTGCGCCGATCATCCGTTCTTCTCGACGGACGACTGGTTCATCGGGACGACGCCGATGAATGCCGGCATACCTGAGGCGATCCGGCAGCTGACCGTCACCTTCCGCTACAACGACATCCAAAGCGTGCGTGACCTCTTCCGCAAGCACCCCGGCCAGATCGCAGCCATGATCATGGAGCCGGCGCGCATGGACGAGCCGCGCGACAATTTTCTCGCGGAGGCAAGACGCATCTGTCACGAGAACGGTGCGCTCTTCATCTTCGACGAGATGATCACCGGATTCCGCTGGCACCGCCACGGTGCGCAGCACGTCTATGCCGTCGATCCGGATCTCGCCTGTTTCGGCAAGGCGATGGCAAACGGCTTTTCCGTCTCCGCGCTTGCCGGAAAGCGTGAATTCATGCGGCTCGGCGGCCTGGAGCACACGGACCGGCCGCGCGTCTTCCTGCTTTCCACCACGCACGGTGGCGAGACACATGGGCTGGCTGCGGCAATTGCCACCATGCGTATTTACCGGGACGAGCCCGTCATTGATCACCTCTATCAACAGGGTGACCTGTTGCGCGAGGGCATCGAGCAAGCGGCCCGCCGTCACGGGCTTGAGGGGCACATAAAGGTGTCCGGCCGCTCGTGCTGCATGGTCTATTCAACGCTCGACCAGGACCTGCGTCCATCCCAGGCATTCCGCTCGCTGATCCTGCAGGAGACGATCCGCCGGGGCGTGCTGATGCCTTCGCTGGTCGTGAGCTACACCCATACGGATGAGGATATCGAACGCACCATCGAGGCGGTGGATGGCGCGATGGCCGTCTACGCCCGGGCACTCGCGGACGGTGTCGAGCATCATCTTGTCGGACGTCCGTCCGACACGGTCTACCGCCGGTTCAACAAGGCAACGGAACCGGAACCTGCCCTGGAACGGCAGGCATAGAATAACTTCAGAGGGGAGCGCGACTGCAATGAAAGTGATGGTGACTGGCCATCGTGGCTACATCGGTTCGGTAATGGTCAAGATGCTGCAGGCCGAGGGCCACGAGGTCTGCGGTTATGACAGTGCCCTGTACCGTCGCTGCCTGTTCGCGCCCGGGGGGACGCCGTCGGGGATCCCGGAGTTCCGCAAGGACGTCAGGGACGCCAGGGCGAAGGATTTCGAAGGGATCGACGCGGTCATTCACCTCGCCGCCCTCTCCAACGATCCGCTCGGCAACCTCGATCCGGACCGGACCTATGACATCAACTATCGCGGCAGCGTCCATGTGGCCGCAATGGCGCGACAGGCTGGTGTGGGTCGATTCCTGTTTGCCTCGTCCTGCAGCAACTACGGTCAGGCAGGCGACGACATGGTGGACGAGGACAGCCCGCTGCAGCCAGTGACGGCCTATGGCTGGTCCAAGGTCTATGCGGAACGCGATATCGCGGAACTTGCGACGAGCTCCTTCTGTCCGGTGTTCTTCCGCCCAGCGACCGCCTACGGTCTTTCGCCGATGATCCGCTTTGACATCGTGCTCAACAATCTCGTGGCATGGGCCGTCACGGAAGGCGTGATCCTGCTCAAATCCGACGGCACGCCATGGCGTCCGATCGTACATATCGAGGATATTTCGCGTGCCTTCATGGCAGGCCTCACGGCCCCGCAGGATCAGGTGTCCAACCAGGCCTTCAATGTCGGCAAGACGGAACACAACTACCGCATCCGCGAGATTGCGGAAATCGTGGCAGATGTGGTTCCCGGTTGCCGGCTTGAATTTGCCGACGATGCAGGTCCCGACAAGCGTTCCTACCGCGTGAGCTTCGAGAAGATCAAACGCGTCCTCGGGTTCAACTCCAACTGGGATGCGCGCATGGGCGCCGAGCAGCTCTACAAGGCCTATGCGAGCTCCGGCCTCTCCAAGGACGAGTTTGAAGGTCCGCGCTACCAGCGCATCGGCCACATCCGAAAGCTGATGGCCGAAGGGCTGCTGGGGACTGACCTTCGCGTGCGGGAAGAACAGCCCCAGCACGGCTCAGTTGCTGCAACGGCCTGATAGCGCTCCATCATGAACGCTCATCCGATGGCTGAACGTCGTTTCAGAAGCAAAAGCGATACCGACGCCGCGGGCGCAAAAATCTATGCTCTCGCGGCCGAGATCTACCCGATTTGCAGGAGCATCACCGGCGATGGCGTGCGCCAGACGCTTGATATCCTGAAACGTCAGATACCGCTCGAGACCGTGGAGGTCCCGACCGGCACCCAGCTGTTCGACTGGACAGCACCGCAGGAATGGTCGATCCGCGAGGCGTGGATCAAGAACGACCAGGGCATCAAGGTCGTCGACTTCGCCGTCCATAACCTGCACATCGTCAACTACAGCATGCCGGCGCACCGGTTCATGGAGTTCGAGGAGCTCGCGGGCCACATCCACACCCTGCCCGAGCAGCCGGATCTGATCCCCTACCGCACGATCTACTATGCAGAAAACTGGGGTTTTTGCATGCGTCACCAGGATTTCGAGCAGCTGAAGCCCGGCACCTACGAGGTGTTCATCGATGCCGAGCGTTTTCCCGGCAGCCTCACCTATGGCGAGTATGTCATCAAGGGCACGACGGATCGCGAGTTTCTGCTATCGGCTCACCTGTGTCATCCGTCGCTTGCCAATGACAATTGTTCCGGCATGGCGCTTCTGACCTACCTCGCCCGCCAGATGACCGCCGGTGCTCCTCCGCGACATACCTATCGCTTCATCTTCGCGCCAGGTACCATTGGCTCGCTCGCCTGGCTGTCACGCAACGAAAGCCGGCTTGACCAGATCGACCATGGACTTGTCGTCTCCTGTATGGGTGATGGCGGCGGACCGACCTACAAGCGTAGCCGGAACGGGAAAGCCTTCATCGATCGCGCCATGGCCATCGCGCTTCGCGATCTGGCTCCGGAGGCGACGATCCTCGATTTCTCCCCCTACGGCTATGACGAGCGGCAATATTGTTCGCCGGGCTTCAACCTGCCGGTGGGGCTCTTCCAGCGGAGCCTGTTCGGCACTTTTCCCGAGTACCATACCTCGGCGGACAATCTGGATTTCATAAGACCGAAGCATCTGGCCTTGTCCTGGGAGATCATCCGCTACGTCATCGATATCGTGGAGAACGACTGGACGCCGCTCAACCTTTCACCAAAGGGCGAACCACAACTTGGACGCCGCGGGCTCTATGGTGCCATGGGTGGAGACAAGCGCACGGCTGAACAGGCAATGGCGCTGTTGTGGGTGCTGAACCTTTCCGACGGCAAGCACTCGCTCCTCGATATGGCCGAGCGTTCCGGCACTTCGTTCCAGGATATAGCGGATGCCTCCAGGCGACTCAAAGGTGCGGGCCTGCTGGTGGATGCAAGGGCGCTTGCACCGCTAGACGCGTGAGAACCATGGTGCATCTTCCGTTGGCTATCCGATCGTATGCTCTTCCGGTCCGCTCATACTCCTTTGGATAGGGGGGTGATCCGATCTGCCAAATCGGCAAGCGGTAACCGGCGCGCTAGCCTAGCCCCAATGAAGCATCTGGGGCCAATCCGCCGCCGAACCCGATCCTGGTCCGGCCGGCAAGGTGGGAGAGCGGGAATGAACTTTCAGGCTGTCGATTCCAGCAACAGTACCCGTGCGACAGTTCCACAGGCGACTTGCAGGCTCTGTGGAACCAGTCTCAAGCACACTTTCGTCGATCTGGGTATGTCGCCGCCCTGCGAGCTGTTCCTCGAGGCGCATCAGCTCGATCAGATGGAGGCCTACTATCCCCTCCATGTCCTGGTCTGCGACAGCTGCTTCCTCGTCCAGCTCAAGGAATATGTGACCCCCGAGGAGATCTTCACCGAATACGCCTATTTCTCCTCCTATTCGACAAGCTGGGTCGAGCACGCCCGCCGCTATTGCGAGATGATCCGCGACAGGCTCTCGCTCGACAGCAACAGCCTGGTCGTGGAGCTTGCCAGCAACGACGGATACCTCTTGCAGCACTTCCTGCCGATGGGGATCCCGATCCTCGGCATCGAGCCCGCGGCAAACGTTGCCATGGCAGCGGAAGACAAGGGCGTACCGACGCGCGTCGACTTCTTCGGCGTCCGCCTGGCTTATGAGCTGGTCGACAGTGGAAAGAAGGCCGATCTCATCATCGGCAACAATGTGCTGGCGCAGGTGCCGGACCTCAACGACTTCGTGGGCGGCATGGCCGTGCTGCTGAAGCACCAGGGTGTCGTGACACTGGAATTCCCGCATATCGAGAAGCTGATCGACGAAAACCAGTTCGACACGATCTATCACGAGCATTTCTCCTATTTCTCGCTCATCACGATCGAGAAACTCGCCGCGCGCCATGGCCTGAAGGTCATCGACGTGGAGGAACTGCCAACGCATGGCGGCTCGCTCCGCGTCTATCTCGCGCTGAAAGCGAGCGCGCACCAGCGCGCAGCACGCGTAGACGCTCTGCTTGAGCGTGAGATCGCAGGCGGGCTTGATCGTATCGAGACTTACCTGTCCTTCGGCGAGAAGTCGAAGAAGGTGAAGCGGGATATCCTCGCCTTCCTCATCCAAGCCAAGAATGAAGGCAAGAAGATCTGCGGCTACGGCGCACCCGGCAAGGGCAATACGCTTCTCAACTATTGCGCCATCGGCCCGGACTTCCTCGATTTCACCGTGGACCGGAATCCCTACAAGCATGGGCGTTTCACGCCGGGGCAGCACATCCCGATCCATCCCGTCGAGGCATTGGACGAGGCAAAGCCCGACTACGTCTTCATCCTGCCCTGGAACCTGAAGGACGAGATCATCCGCCAGATGAGCCATGTGGGCTCCTGGGGCGCAAAGTTCGTCATAGCGATACCGACTGTCACGATTATCGATCCCAAGGAGATGGCATCATGAAGGTCGTTCTCTTCTGCGGTGGTCTTGGAACCCGTATCCGAGAATATTCCGAAGCCGTGCCGAAGCCCATGATACCGCTCGGCCACCAGCCGATCCTACGGCACGTGATGCAGTGGTACAGTGACTACGGCCATACGGATTTCGTCCTCTGCCTCGGCTACAAGGCCAATGTCATCAAGGACTTCTTCCTCAACTATCGCCCGCATACCTTCGCCGATTGCGTCGTCACGGGCGGCGGCAAGGACGTCGAGATCCTCAATGATGACGCCCAGGCGGACATCGACTGGCGGATCACGCTGCTTGATACGGGCATCTGGCGCAACATCGGCGAGCGCCTGTGGGCTGCGCGCCATCATCTCAAAAACGAGAAGATGTTCCTCGCCAACTACAGCGACGGGCTGACGGACGTCGATTTGAACGACATGATCCAGAAGTTTGAAGCAAGCGGCAAGCTCGCCTGCTTCCTCGCGGTGCGCCCGCCCCTCACCTACCATCTGGCCGATATTGCGTCCGACGGTGATGTGAAGCGCTTCGTCACCTCCGACAGGTCGGAAATCTGGATCAATGGCGGCTATTTCATCATGCGGCCCGAGATCTTCGACTACATGCGCGAAGGCGAAGAGCTGGTCATCGAACCCTTCAGCCGCCTTATAGCCGACGGCCAGCTGATGGCCTACAAGCACGAGGGCTTCTGGCGCTCGATGGACACGCTGCGTGACTGGCAGACGCTGGAAGACATGGTCGAAAAGGGCGACATGCCGTGGGATGCCCGTACGCGGGCCGAGAGGGAGCGGCGTTCCGTCGTTCTCGCCGCGTCATGATCACACTCGACCTGAAGGACGGACAGCCGCTGTCCGTCCTCTGCCTCGGCGCCCATTCGGACGACATCGAGATCGGCGCAGGCGGGACGCTGCTGACGCTCATCGGCCAGGATCGAAAGCTCAGCATCGACTGGTGCGTGTTCAGCGCCTGCGGCAAGCGGGAGGATGAGGCCCACAATTCGGCGCGCTCGTTCCTTGCGGATGTGCCTGCGTCGAACATTCATCTCGGCCGCTTCAAGGACAGCGACTTTCCATCCCAGCGCGAGGCGATCAAGGAGTGGCTGCTTGAAATACGGGCGAATACCAAGCCGGACATCGTCTTCACCCATACGCGGCTCGACGCGCACCAGGACCACCGCGAGATCAACCAGCTGACCTGGAATCTTTTCCGCGACAGCCTGATCCTCGAATACGAGATCCCCAAGTGGGATGGCGATCTAGGCGGGCCAAACGCCTATGTAACGTTGTCGGAAGAAGCTCTCACACGGAAAATCGAGCTGCTCGACATGCATTTCGGCAGCCAGCGCTCCAAGGACTGGTTCGATGCCGAGACCTTTCGCGGCCTTGCCCGTCTGCGCGGCATGGAATGCCGTGCTCCCGAGCGCTACGCAGAAGCGTTCTACGTGCGGAAGGTGAGACTGTTCTAGCGGGTCGACGGTCTCGCAACCTCGCTTCTATATCGGCCGAAGCACGCGCATGGTGAGCTAGTGGCCGCATGAAATTGGGCCACTTCCGGTCCCACTTTTCCTGAAATTGCTCTAAAGCTGAGAGGCTACCCGCCGGCCGAGGAAAGGCCAGCGGGGGCGTTGTGACGACACCCTACTTGCTTCCCTTGAGGTAGAGCGTGAACGCTGTGATGAGGTGGTAGAAGATCGAGGCCGGAACTTCGGTCGCGATCGCCATGCCCTTTTCATCATAGCGGTCGATCCAGAGGCCTTTGGGTGCCGGGTCTATATGCCAGCGGAAGAGATGCGCCATGCGCTCCTCGATCTCTGGCTTCATATCCGGACCGGGCGTGCCGTCGAGCGCGATTGCCGCCTTCACCGCTTCCGTCTGCGGCCAGCTGCGCGAGGCCTGGTCGAGCGGTAATCCGCTTCTTGAAACAGCACCGAAGGCCAGGCCGGTCAGCCGGTTAAGGCCGTTGGCGATGGCCGAGGCGTAGAGCTTCCGTGCATAGGTGAAAAGTTCCGTGTCGCCGGTTCGATGGGCGTAGTCGACAAGCAGCGATGCCCATTCGAAATGGTGGCCGGGCTCCGTCCAGTCGCCTGCGGCATTCCTCGGTCGCGCCCAATTGTCATCGAAAAATTCGCCGAGCGTCCAGGATTCCGCTTCGAAGAAGTGCAACCGAAAAAGATCCGTAATGCCCCTCGCACGTTTCAGGTAGCATCGCTCGCCCGTGGCTTCATGCCAGGCAAGAAAAGCTTCCAGGAAGTGCATATGCGGGTTGGCGCGCCTCGGCTCGCCGCCCTCCGGGGTTTCGAGGAACCCGGCGCCGTAGGGATCGGCCAGATGTTCATCGATGAAATCAAACGTCTCACGGCCGAGCTGCAGGGCATCCGGATTGCCGGCGCGATGGGCGTGCGCCAACGCCAGGAGAACGCATGCGTGATCATAGGCATCCTCCGTTGGATCCGCCACGCTACCGTCCGGGTTCAGAACACGCACCCAACCGCCGTTCCGGGTACGCCCACGCTGAAGGAAATCGATGCCTTCAGCGATGCAGCGATCGGCTTCGTCGTGCCAGCCGTGGATGCTTGCCATGGAAAACGCGTAGATCTGGCGCGCCATGGTGCGCATGCGTTTCGGCTTCTGCAGACTGTTACCGTCGAATGCCAACGCTTCGTGAAACCCGCCATGGTCGCGGTCGATCCCCTTGTCCATCCATAGGGGCAGCGCCGCCTCGCGCAGCCATTCGACGATCCTAGATCGCCACAGCCCATCATCGAACTGCCAAGGTTCCTGAACGTCTGCACGGGTCAGAAGCGCGCCGTGCCAGACGGCAGGTGCTGCAACCCGTTGCGAGGCGTTTTCAATGACAATCGAACCCATAATACCTCCCCCAAGAATGGTATTACTGCGCGCAATGATCCAATCATGGCTCCCGTACGTACAGGAACCATGCTCGACAGGAAGGGAGGCCGCAATGCTCCCTTCATCCTCGCTAGATATTCGTTGCCCTAGTTCGGGAACATCTCACTGAGCTTATAGGCCACCTCGGTGCGATTGGTTGCCTTGAGCTTCTTCATGATGTTTCGGATATGAACCTTAACCGTGCTTTCGCGGAGGTTCAATTCGTAGGCGATGATTTTGTTTGCCTTGCCTCGCCGTAGCGCCATGATCACTTCCTGCTGACGCTGAGTGAACATGCCTGATAGAGGCGCAGGCTCGCTCTCACCGCCCTGCACGATCGCTTTCTTCATCGAAAGGATGCTCGTGGCCGGGACATAGACCCCGCCGGCCATCGCCAGATTGATCGCTTCGGCGCAGACGCTGATACGGGTGGATTCAGGGATGTATCCCTTTGCGCCGCATTCCAGAGCCTTCACCACATAGACAAGCTCTTCACTCTCGGCCAGGACCAGAACCGGGATCGGTGCAAACTCCTGTACCAGTGCTGTGAGTTCTCCCACGACAGCCGGTTCCGTGGTCTTACGGTTGCCGAGGCCATATAGGATGACGTTCTTGCGTGAAGTATCCAGTTTGAGACTGCGCAGCTCGCTTGCTGTGCTGCACGGGACGGTTTCCATTTCCAGCCCGTGTGCGACGAGACATTCGATGAGACATTCCCGCTGCAATGCCCGACTATCCAGAAGAAGTAATACGCCAGTTTCAGCATCAAGTGACTTGCTCGCCTGATCCTGGCTTTCCTTGGACAGATAGCCAAGGACTGGTGCAAAATTCTCTCTGGAATCTTTCCTCCATGTTCCCGAATGCATAACTAAGTTCCCCGTTTGAACCATCCGTTATGGCGGGATCCCAGCTGAGCGCTGTACTATTTGATAGGGAGACTTGACCCAACTTCCCCTACCGCATCTGCGGCTCATAACCCCCGCCTTACAAATATATAGTACACGCCCACTTTTTACTTCGCTTTAATGTGGATTAGTGAAAAATGAATATGATTAGCAACGAAACTAATACAAAGTGGTAACTTCACAATATACAGTGTTAGAAACTGCGAGGTCGCTTGTAAGTACTGCTTATTATTTATCTACTCTCAAAGTGGTATTTTCAAATAGTCCGGTTCGAATCCCGCCAGTCGTTCCAGCCCCACCCTATCCAGGAACCGAACCGTTTTCTGGCGGAAATCAATGAGTTCGCGCTCGCGAAGTTCGCGCAGCATGCGATTGACGTGGATGGCGGTGAGCCCCAGTGCATCGGCAAGTTCATACTGGGTGAGAGGACACCGGAAACCGTCCCGGCTTGCCGCTCCGGCAATTTCCAGGCGCTGTCCGAGTTCAAGCAGAAGATGCGCCACGCGCTCCAGCGCCTTTCGGCGTCCCAGACTGTTCAGATGCTGAACGAGTATGGATTTCTGGCGAAGCGCTGCAGCCAGGAGAAGCGACATAAGCCTCGGGTGATTGGCAACGCCCGAAATCACATTGCGCGCCGGCCCCTGCCAGATCATGAGCTCGGTCAAAGACGAAAAAGTTTCATCAACCCCGTTTTCGGAAGAGCGGCTCAGGAGGAAAAGGTCACCTGCCAGAGGGAAATCAAGTATCTGGCGATCACCGTCAGGAACATTGCTGTATAGACAGCCCCAGCCGGAATGAACAACTACGAACATGTCGTCATGCTCGGCTGTCACCGTGGTGTCGTGTGCGTAATACTTGTAAACGAAACCAAGCCTGTCGAGCTGCGCCTTGTCGTCTTCACTAAGGTTGCCGTTCTTGAAAAGCCCGGTCTCGCGCAGACTATGTGGCGCTTGCGGCATCATTCATACCATCCCCCATTCGAGTGATCTCTCACCCTTGATCCCTGTCCGGCAAATGCACGAATTGACCCCAAAATTCGCGCGCCGCCTTAATCCTCCAAACACATTCCTCTGTTAATCAGTTCCCAGGGCGGCCAGCCCAGATCCTTGTCAGAGACTTGCGTAACCGGCATAGGCCACTCCACACCCAGCGCCGGATCATCGTAGCGAATCCCGGAGGAATAGCCCGGCGCGTAAAACTCACTAATTAGATAGTTAACTGTTACATCATCTGTCAAAGCTTCAAAACCGTGTGCCATGCCTTTCGGGATGTAAAGCTGCCTGCCGTTAGCCGCTGTGAGTTCAACGCTGAAGGACTGGCGGTATGAAGGAGAGCCCGGACGCATGTCGAAGATGACGTCGAAGATGGCGCCGGAGACGCAGGAAACGAGCTTTACCTCTTCATGCGGTGCGGTCTGGAAATGCATCCCGCGCAGAGTACCGGCGCGCTTCGAGAAGGAGCGGCTATGCTGGACGAAACGGGTTTCGAGACCGTATTCGGCAAATTCGTGCTCGCAGAAGGAACGAGCAAACCAGCCCCGTTCGTCCAGATGGGGCTCAGCGTCTATCAGCCAAGCACCGTGCAATGGCGTCCGATGAAACAACATCCCCCATCCACCCCTGCAGACATTCCGAACAAGTAGTTAACCCAGATCAGCACCAACGAAACAGCCCTCCATAGGAGGTAGCATAGCCGCAAAACCACACCCGGCAAGAGAATTATCCACTTAGCACGTTAGGAGTATCATGCCGTCCATGAATTAATTAGCCGGCTTCTATTTCAATTGTGAAATTCGGCAAGACGTTTTAAATCCTGCACACTTCCAATTCTTTCCGAACGACTTTTTCAGCACTATGATCGCGCTGCATTCGCGCCGAACACACCGGGCTCACGAAAATTTTATCCATCGCGGCTCATCCCGCGGCGCAATATACAGATCTATACTTCACAACCTAATAAACATATTGCCGCCTGAAATCTAACGTTACCGGGACCATATAGAAGAGAAATAGTCCGCCTCTATATCGTCTAAATACGACAGTCACATGACAGCTCTCTGAGAGAGTGAGCTACTGGATCGCTGACAAGTGAGGCCCTCATGAGAATTGTATTTCCTGCAATCGCCTTCAGTGCCGCCTTCACGCTTCCCGCATACGCTTATCTGGATCCGGGTACTGGAAGCATGGTGCTGCAGGCAATCATAGGAGCCATTGCCGTTGGTGGCGCGGCGGTGTCCGTCTACTGGAACAAGTTCAAGTCGCTGTTCACGACCCGCAAGAAGTAATCTCACAAACGTAGCTGCAAGCTGAGGAGGAGCACAGCCCTGACCGCACCTGTTCGCCTGCCCGGTTCTTTCCGCGATCCTGCCGGCCACATCTATTCGCTTCGCGACAGGGTGTTCCGGAGCGTCTCTCATTCGGCAGCAGAGGCCTACGAGGCAGCGCGGCCGGCCTTGCGCGAACTGGCCAACGAAGGCCGTCTGGTCGAATTCCGGGAAGTTACAGCCGAGGAAGTAGGCCTCGACGAGTCGATCGCCTATGTGCTTGAGCACCCAAGGCTCAGCCCCTGGACTTACCCCTACGAGTGGTCGTTCTCGTTACTCAAGGCAGCCGCCCTGTTCCATCTGGAACTTCATCTGGATCTGCTGGACAAAGGGCTGACCCTATCGGATGCCTCGGCCTACAACGTGCAGTTTCAGGGCCCGAAACCCATCTTCATCGATCATCTGTCAGTACGGCCCTATCGCGACGGCGAGTTCTGGCTGGGTCACCGGCAGTTCTGCGAGCAATTCCTCAATCCGCTCCTCCTGCGGGCTCATCTCGATATCGCGCACAATGCCTGGTATCGGGGCAATCTCGAAGGCATCATGACGAGCGATCTCGCCCGCCTGCTGCCTATCCGCAGCCGCCTTGGCTGGCGCGTTCTCTCCAACGTCGTCCTGCCCGCCTATTTCCAGAAGAACTCGACCAGCGATCGGGAAGTGAGCTTCACGACAGAGGGAAGAAAGCTTCCTCTGGCGGGTCTCCAATCCATGCTCCGGCAGCTGCACGGCTGGATTTCATCGCTGCAGCCCGCCAACAAGGCCTCCACCACATGGGCGAACTACGCCTCGACCACCACCTATGACGACCAGGAGACAACCCGCAAGAAAGAGTTTGTCGCCGATTTTGTTCGCTCCAGCGGTGCAAGGCGCGTGATCGATCTCGGCTGCAATACCGGCGACTACAGCAAGATCTGTCTCGAAATCGGTGCTGTGGCGGTGACAGGCTTCGATTTCGATCAACAGTCTCTGGACAAGGCCTACGCCCGCGCTGTCGCAGAGAACCTGAATTTCCTTCCCCTCTTCCTCGACGCGCGCAATCCCTCACCCGCTCAGGGCTGGATGCAGGCCGAAAGGGGTGGCTTCAACGAGCGCTTCAGCGCCGATGCCATACTTGCGCTGGCGTTCGAACATCACCTGGCAATCGCCCACAACGTACCGTTGGCTCAGGTTGTCAAGTGGATCACTGCCATGGCGCCGGCCGGTGTGATCGAGTTCGTACCGAAGTCAGATCCGACCGTACGCAAGATGCTCGCGCTGCGAGAGGATATCTTCCCCGACTATACCGAGGAAGCCTTCGCTACGGCGCTAGCGCGCAGCGGCAGGATTTCCAACAGACTGCAAGTCACCGAAAGCGGTCGGACGCTGTTTTCCTACGTGAGAGAGTAGCGGTCTTAGCTTGACGTCTCGCTCCGAGCTGACCACCAATAGGAAGGTCACGAAAGCCTGGCAGTGGCTGATCTATGGGTAGGTGGGTGCCGCAGCATGAACAAGGTCCAGCGTGGCTATTCCTATTCGATCGTGAATGACGATCACTATGGTTCGGCGGGTAGTACCGAACTGGTCTTCCCCTACTGGAGCTTTTCCAAAACCGCGATCGCGCTTTGCGCGTTAAAACTTCACGAGCGGGGCGAGGTCGATCTTGATCGCCCGCTGTCAGGGCGTCGCTACAATCTTCGCCAGCTTCTGCAGCACACGGCCGGCCTCCCGGATTACGGCGGCCTGAAAGACTATCATGCAGCCGTAGCATGCGATGAAGAGCCATGGCCCGAGGAGCAGCTCATGACTGCTGCGCACGCAGACGAGTTGTTGTTCGAGCCCGGCAAGGGCTGGGCCTACTCGAACATCGGCTACATGCTGGCACGAAGGCACATCGAAGACCAAACAAACAAGAGTTTCAGCTCGCTTCTCGCTGAGCTGATCGCCCTGCCCCTTCATCTTCATTCAATCGAACTTGCAACTGCGCGTCAGCAGTTTTTGCGGGTCCATTGGCAGGCGGCGCAGCACTATCATCCCGGCTGGGTCTATCACGGTTGTCTGACCGGTACGCCTCAGGATGCGGCCCGCCTGCTCCACGCGCTTGTCACCGGCAAGCTGATCCAGGCGGAAACCTTGAGGCAAATGCTGAATGCCCGTCCACTCGGCGACCGAATCGAAGGCCGCCCCTGGATGGAATGCGGCTATGGTCTGGGCCTCATAATCGGGCGCATGGAAGGCGTCGGGCGCGTAATCGGACACTCGGGCGGCGGACCGTTTTCCGTCAACGCCATCTACCACTTTCCCGATCTCGATCAGCCGGTGACCGTCGCCGCCTTCACAGAAGGCACAAACGGCGGCGATGCTGAGTTTGAAGCGGTGAAAACAGCGCGAGAAATCGCGACCGATACTGCGTAGCTTCAATCACTTGGGATTGTGCTTACGCAGGTGAAAACTCTTGGATCTACGGGATCTTGTCCGTCGTTGGTGCGGTCGAGAAGACTCGAACTTCCACGGGTTGCCCCACAGCGACCTCAACGCTGCGCGTCTACCAATTCCGCCACGACCGCCCGCGACGCATGCCGGTAATCACCGGCAGAGCGGCATGTAGCAAATCACCTGGGGGAGCACAAGCGACATTCGAAGCTGAATGTGTGATGTTAGAAGAAATTCGTGGAGGAGTAAAAAAGACGCGCCAAACAGCAGGAAAACCTGCGTTCAGAAGCACTATGTTGTGTGAAGAAAGGGAAGGTTTTCGCGTCTGAGAGAGCGTTGGTGCGGTCGAGAAGACTCGAACTTCCACGGGTTGCCCCACAGCGACCTCAACGCTGCGCGTCTACCAATTCCGCCACGACCGCCCGCGACGCATGCCGGTAATCACCGGCAGGGCGGCATGTAGCAAATCGATTTCTGGCGCACAAGCCACCCGTCACAAAAAAGTCGAGCCTACCGCACAAGCCTGTGCAAACCCGCACTGGACCCAGCGTTTGCGGGGATGCATAAGAGGGAAACGCACACTGCCCCGCGCCTTGCGACCAAGCTTCACGAGAGCCGAAAGCGACAGCGGCAGAGGAATTCGGGTGATTCACGATTCGAGTTGGGTCGGGGTCGCCGCAGGAAAGAAGACATGACCGAGAGCCTTACAGAATCGATCCAGTTCCGCGCCGCCGAAGGCTCAAGGCCAGTCGAGTGGCGAATCGCGCCCGGCATCACCCCTTACGACCAGGCGCTGACCTTCATGGAGGAACGGGCGGCAGCGATTCGGGAAGGCACGGCGGGCGAGATGATCTGGCTGGTCGAGCATCCGCCGCTCTATACGGCCGGAACGAGCGCCAAGCCGTCAGACCTCATCGATCCGGAGCGGTTCCCCGTGTTCAACGCAGGCCGCGGCGGCGAATACACCTATCATGGCCCGGGCCAGCGTGTGGCCTATGTGATGCTCGACCTGAAGACGCGGCGCGAGGACGTGCGTGCCTTCGTGTCCGCGCTGGAAGAATGGATCATCCGCACCCTCGCCTCCTTCAATGTGAAGGGCGAGCGGCGGGACGGCCGCGTCGGGGTCTGGGTGGCCCGGCCGGACAAGCCCGCGCTTCCCGATGGCAGCCCGATGGAAGACAAGATCGCGGCCATCGGCGTGCGTCTGCGCAAGTGGGTGAGCTTTCACGGCATTGCCATCAATGTTGAGCCGGAGCTCGAGCATTTCGACGGCATCGTGCCCTGCGGCATCGCCAATTATGGCGTCACCAGCCTTGTCGATCTCGGCCTGCCCGTGACGATGAACGATGTCGACGTGGCGCTGAAGAACGCCTTTGTCGAGGTGTTCGGACCGGCCGAGGCTTCATCCTCTTAAGAATTTTGTCGGCTATCCTGTCGCGGACCATTCCATTGCCGAACTGCGTTCCTATGTGCAACGCTGGTCCCCTGGGTTGAATCGAACCCGTTCAAGCAGAGGAATACGATTTGCCGCTCACCACCATCGCAGATGAAGCGCGCATAGCCCTCGATACGGTTGCCGACCGGGCGACCGGTCTGCTTTCCCCATCGCTGCGGGTTGGTGTCACCGGCCTGTCGCGCGCCGGCAAGACGGTGTTCATCTCAGCACTGGTGCATAATCTGGTGCATGGTGGACGCCTGCCGATGTTCGAGGCGCAGTCTTCGGGCCGCATCTCCCGCGCCTTCCTGGAGCACCAGCCGGACGATGCCGTGCCGCGCTTCCAGTACGAGGACCATATCTCGGCCTTGATCGACCAGCGCATCTGGCCCGATTCCACCCGCGCAATCTCCGAACTGAGGCTCACCATAGAGTATGAATCGGCCTCTGCATGGGGACGCATGTTCTCGCGCGGCAAGCTCGCGCTCGATATTGTTGATTATCCGGGCGAATGGCTGCTTGACCTGCCGCTGATCGGCAAGGACTTTGCCACTTTCTCGCAGGAAGCATTGGAGCTCTCCAAGCTGCCGGGCCGGCAGGATGTCGCTCACGACTGGATCAGCCTTGCGCAAAGCATCGATCCCAATCAGGATGCCGACGAAGTGCTGGCGCGACGCCTGTTCGAGACCTTTGCCGCCTACCTCAAGGCGTGCAAGGAAGAGACGCGGGCACTCTCAACGCTGCCGCCCGGCCGCTTCCTGATGCCCGGCGATCTTGACGGCTCCCCTGCCCTCACCTTCGGTCCGCTGATCAATCTCACGGAAGGCAAGGTCCGCGCAGGCTCCATGCAGGCCATGATGGAACGCCGCTTCGAGGCGTACAAGACGCACGTCATAAAACCGTTCTTCCGCGAGCATATTGCGCGGCTCGATCGTCAGATCGTGCTGGTCGACGCTATGCAGGCGATCAACGCCGGGCCGGAAGCGGTGGCGGATCTTGAGCGCGCGCTGACCGAGATCCTCGAGTGCTTCCGTCCGGGCCGCACCAACTTCCTCACGAGCTTCTTCACGCGCAAGATCGACCGGATCCTCATCGCTGCGACGAAGGCCGATCACATCCACCACGAAAGCCATGACCGGCTGCAGGCGATCGTCCGCCGCCTGACGGAACGGGCTATTTCTCGCGCCGACTTCTCTGGCGCGATGGTGGACGTGGTCGCCATGGCGGCCGTCCGCGCGACCCGCGAAGGTTCTGTGACACGCGGACGCGAGACGCTGCCCGTGATCATCGGCACTCCGATGGAGGGTGAAACGATCGGCACGGACACGTTTGACGGCAAGACCGAAACGGCGATCTTCCCGGGCGATCTGCCAGAGACGCCAGCGGCGCTCTTCCGCAAGGGAGATGAAAAGCCGGAGAACGAACCGAATATCCGCTTTGTCCGCTTCCGTCCTCCGGCTCTGGAGCGCACGGCCGAGGGGGTCACGCTTTCGCTTCCGCATATCCGGCTTGATCGGGCGCTGCAGTTCCTCATGGGAGACCAGCTCGCATGAGCGACAAGCGCCGTCCCTCTTCCTTTCCGATCGAGCCTTCCGGCATCCAACAGGCCACGCACGAAAAGCAGCCGCAGGCGGTGCGCTCGCCCCGCGCCATACGTCTGGACGACAGCGTCGTCGTCGCTTCGGAGCAGATAGACGTCTTTGACGAGCAAGCGCTCGCAAACGAGTTGCCGCCTCCCATTCAGGTGAGAAAAAAGAAGTCACGCCTCGGCACGATCTTCGCCACGGCGTTCGGCCTGCTCGTGTCGCTCGGCATCGGCCTCTGGACGGACCGCCTGATCCGCGATCTTTTCACGCGCGCCGATTGGCTCGGCTGGCTGGCGCTGGCACTTGCTGGCATCGCGCTCGCTGCCTTCGTGGCGATCGTGATGCGAGAGCTCATCGCCGTTTCGAGGCTCGCGTCAGTCGAAAAGATGCGCGCGCGCGCGGACGACGCCTATGCGCGCGACGACGCGAAGCTGGCGCAAACGGTCGTCTCGGAAGTGAAGGCGCTGCTCGCAAGCCATCCGGACACGGCAGCCGGCCGCAAGAAGCTGTCAGAGCTTGAAGGCGATATCATCGACGGGCGCGATCTGCTTAACATTGCCGAACGCGAACTTCTGGCGTCGCTCGACCGCCGCGCACAGAAGATGGTTCTGGATGCTGCAAAGCGCGTATCGCTGGTGACGGCGGTGAGCCCCCGCGCGCTGGTCGACATCGGCTATGTGATCTTCGAGAACGTGCGGCTCCTGCGCCGCCTGTCGGAGCTCTACTGCGGCAGGCCGGGATTCTTCGGCTTCCTGCGTCTGGTGCGCAGCGTCATGGCGCACCTGGCCGTCACTGGCTCGATTGCGGTAGGCGACGGGCTGGTGCAGCAGATTGTGGGTTACGGCCTCGCTGCGCGACTCTCGGCCAAGCTTGGCGAAGGCGTGGTAAACGGCATGATGACGGCCCGCATCGGACTGGCGGCCATGTCGGCCATCCGCCCCCTCTCCTTCAATGCAGTGCAGCGGCCCGGCGTCGGTGATTTCATGAAGGCTCTGACCCAGTTCGCCAGCAAACAGGAGAAGGCTGGCGATGCAAAATAGCAACAATGTACGGATTGCCTTGGGCGGCGAAATCCCACATTGTTATGCTTAACAGATTACGATGATGTCGCGCTTAGAATCTGTTAACCAAAACACTTCATTCTATAGCGGTTGGCTCCAGCCTGTCAGGTCGTATCCCATGTTCCGAAACGTAGCCGTTATCTCCCTGTCTGCTTTCATGGTCCTCGGATCAGCGTCGTTGGCTGCATCGTCGGATGAGAAATTCTTCCGCCAGGTGTCCGGTCAATGGACAGGCCCCGGCGAGATCGTGGCCGGCAAGTACAAGGGCACGAAGTTTATCTGCAACTTCGCGGGCGAAAACCCGGATGGCAAGGTCGGCATGTCGCTCGACGGCGGCTGCCGCGTGGGCATGCTCACCCAGGAGATGTCGGCGAAGGTGCAGCGCTCGGGCAAGACCTATGTGGGTTCGTTCCTCGACGGCGCGGCCGGTCAGGGCCTCGATGTGGTGGGCGGCAGCGTCCGCAACAACAAGGCCGTGTTCAAGATCCTGCGCAACAAGCTCTCCGGCGCCATGAGCGCTCACATGGTGAGCCAGGACAAGATGAACGTCACGATCTCTGTTCAGGTCGAAGACGAGCTCGTGCCCGTCATCGGCATGACGCTCAAGAAGGTCAATCCCAAGCTCGCCAGCCAGTAAGCTAGCTCAGGTACCAAGGTCCGGCGGTTACAACTTTCTCCACGCCATCGGTACCGATTGCGGCCAGAAGTTCTGCGCCGCGCTTCCCATCGACCGTAATCTCCGGCGCTATTTCCAGAAGCGGGACGAGCACGAAGGCGCGTTCCGCTATGCGCGGATGCGGGATTTCCAGGTCGTCTGTCTGAACCTTCTCCTCGCCATAGACCAATACATCAATGTCGATGAGACGCGGCCCCCAACGCTCGCGTCGTTCGCGCTTCAGCTGATGCTCGACGGAAAGACAGGTTTCGAGCAGTTCATGGGGACTAAGGCTCGTCCGCACGCTGGCAACGCAGTTGAGGAAATCGGGTTGATCCACCTTGCCCCACGGTTTGGTGCGGTAAAGCGAGGAAACCTCCTCGACGGAGATGCTCGTGTTCTCACCCAGCAATTTCAGCGCGGCTGACATCGTGGAAGCGGGATCGCCGAGATTGCCGCCAAGGCCAAGATAGGCGCGTGTGGACAGGTGGTCAGGCTGTTGTTCCGGCAAAGCAATCTCCTCACATCCTCGCTTACACAATCTACAGTATTATGGGTCGACCGCTTTGTCAGATGAAACCATTCCGCCTATATGGAGCGATCACTTTGCCTTTGCGATGACCGAGCAGCAAAGTCGAGCATGGAGCCGTCATGAATCGCTTTGTCGTTGCCTTACTGTTGCTGCCCGCGCTGACCCTTCCGAGCGCCGCTGCGTCGCTCAACCGGAACTACAAGTACTACACCGTGCGCGGAACGTCGCTCGAGGAGATCGAGCGGCAGTTTCACACCAAAGGTCCGCAGATCGACAATTCGCGTGATCGCCATCCCGGCGCGACGACCATGGAGTTCACCTCCCGTGTGCGCTACCGCGAAACCGACGGCCGCTGTTCGATCGATGACGTGCATGTCCGCGTCGACGTCGAAGTCGTCCTCCCCCGCTGGAGAGACCGCAAACGGGCCGGACGCAGCCTTCAAATGATCTGGGACACGCTTTCAGGCGACATCAAACGCCATGAGGAAAGCCACATCGGCATCGCCAAGAACCATGCGCGGATGCTCGAGGACCGCATCCGCGCCCTGCCCCGGACGCGCTCCTGCGAAGCCCTGGCGGAAGCCGTGCAGGCAGCAACCGATCGCGTTCTCATCCAGCACGATGCCGAACAGGATGAATTCGACCGGATCGAGTACATCAATTTCGAGCGACGGATGGAGCGCCTGCTCGACTATCGCCTGGAGCAGATCGAATCCGGCAGGCTGAGGTATTGAGCATGGGCTGAAGCCGGCGGCCCGCTACTCGCAAAATACGAAGTATTGAACCCCTTTACTCTCTTAGATATGCCTTGGATGGGATGGGGGAGCAGTATGAGCGACCAGACTTCAACACCATCGAGTGCAGCAACCCGCGATGATCAGGCAGAGCTGCTGGAGGTAAGAAAGCAGCGCCATGTCACCCAACTCTTGCTTCAACGGGAGCAGGAAAGGACCAAAGCCTGGGCCAACTATGTCACGGCTATGGCCGCTGCGATCTTTACAGCCGCCGTCGCTACTCCGATCATCGGGCTCTTCCTCCAGAAAGAAAAGGATTGGGGCCTTACGGTTCTGATCGGGTTGATTGCTTTCGCGTTCGTAGCGATCATATATTATTGGATCGAGTATAAGATCGATGCCGCTTATGGCGGAAAGGATGTCGGCCACAATGGTGGGCTATGAACTGGTGCTGCTCGAAGTTGCGCTCCTGGCGGGCGCCGCGGCCTTCATCTATCTGACAGGACGCCGCCGCGCCTTGAAGGTCAACGCAATTTACGCGAAGTTGGCTGCACTCGATGATAAGGAGGAGAAACTCCTCATGCAAATCGATACCAAGAAGGCTTGCCGGGAGGCAGTGCGCCGCGAGAACGCAGCATCAGCGCTGGACAAGACCCTCAGGAAACTAGAGGAAGAGTTGCAGGCCAAAGAGCAGCGTTCTTCAAAGCCTCAAGCAAGATCCTGACCAGCACAGATACGGTTCAGCCCTGGCGCTCGGGTACATGGACGACGAGGCCGTCGAGTTCGTCCCGCACGCGGATCTGGCAGGAAAGGCGCGAGGTCGGACGCACATCGTAGGCGAAGTCGAGCATGTCCTCTTCCATGACTTCCGGCGAGCCGACGATTTCCGCCCACTCATCATCCACATAGACGTGGCAGGTCGCGCAGGAACAAGCGCCGCCGCACTCCGCCTCGATCCCCGGCACGTCATTGCGGATCGCGTTTTCCATCACAGTGGTGCCGTTCGCCGCCTCGACAACGAACTCTTCGCCATTGGGGCTGATAAAAGTAATCTTGGTCATCGATAGTCCTGGAAGCCGGGGCCGCCCGGATGGGCTGCCTCCCGAGAGATGAGTTGATCAATTATCAGCCGAGATAACGACTGACGCGCCCAAGTCAACCTTTTGCACGTTCTTCCGACGTTATGAGATGGACGAGATGCGGAATGAGCGAGTCGATCTGAGCCCGCATCCTGGCAAGAATCTCCGTGTCCTGCGGATCGTTGCTTACCGCCTCCACGGTCAGAGCGAGCGAGAAGGCGCCCACGGCGCGCGCCGCACCCACCAGCCGATGCGCCAAATCGCGCCGCTGGTCGCTGTTCATCGATAAAACAGCACTTCTGGCCTCCAGAAGTTGTTGATGAAACAGCGCAAGCACTTCGTTTTGAAGCGCTATGTCGTACAGTGTCTGTCCAGCAAGATGGTCGAGATCTATCAAGGGACCTTGCGCTTCATCTTGTTGGGTGGACTGGGAAACAAGGCGTTCTCCAGTTGGGTACCGTTCGAGTTTGTCTGGCATCTCTTTTTTGTGGCTGACGCGTTCGCGTTAACTTTATCTTTAAACTTTTGTAGAGCCAGCGCAAAACGTATTTCCAACATACTTCTCAAACAGTACGGTATAGTTGTCGCGTAATGGATACGGGCCGGCTCGCGTTGCGTTTCGGTACGGCCCAGGTAGAGGGACGGCGTATGGCAAGAAACAGAAAAAGAATCAGCCAGCAGGATGAGGCCTTTGATCAGCTCGAGGATGCACTGACCCTCGACACTGACGAGCTTCTCGACGCCGAGCTTGAAGACGACGTTTCCAGTTCCATCGAGGACCTGGAGGCCCAGATCTCCCTCGCCGCAGAGGAACTTGCGCGTGAAAGCCGCGAAGCCTCAGACGATCCATCTGACATGCAGGGGCCCAAAGCCGCGGGCGGCAAACGCACCGCAGACGAGGATTTCGCGATGGTTTTCGAAAGCGACATGGCGCAAGCCAAGCAGGTGGACGTCGAGACCCTGACCCCCGCCCCGGTCAAGGAACCCGTAGCCAAACGCAAGGCAGCGGCAGCGACGCCCTCGCCGAAGCCCCTGCTCGCACCTGCCAACGACGACCAGCAGCGCACCGATCGCGGACGCAGCGCCGGTGAAGTGCGCGCACCGCGCACAATCTATTGGGCGACGACAGCTCTCTCCACCATCTGGGTCGGCGGCACCCTCTTCGTCGGCCAGAGGCTCTTCGGCTCAGAACTCTTCGACACATCCGCCGTCCTTGACCTGGCAAACAAGCCTCAGCTTTTCGGCACCTGGCTCGCATCGCTGCTTCCCGTGATCCCCTTCTGGGGATTTGCCGTTATGATGCGCCGGGCGCAGGAAATGCGCGCGACCAGCCAGCAGATGGCCGAAGCGGCCCAGCGCCTGCTGGAGCCTGACAATATTGCGCATGAGCGCATCATGAACGTTGGCCAGGCCGTCCGCCGTGAAGTCCAGGCGATGGGTGAAGGCATTGAGCGCACGCTCGCCCGCGCCATCGAGCTGGAGACGCTGGTTCAGACGGAGGTCAACGAGCTCGAACGCGCCTACACCGAAAACGAATCCCGCATTCGCCTGCTGGTGGATAGCCTCGGCAGCGAGCGTGAAGGCATTATCAGCCATGCCGAGCGCGTGCGCGCGTCCATCTCCGATGCTCACGCTCTTCTCAAGGTTGAGATCGACTCCGCCGGCGACCAGATCCGCAGCAGCGTCGATTCCGCCTCCAAGCAGCTCAATTCTTCGCTTGGCAAGTCTGGCGAGCTGATCGTCGGCCGGATCAATCAGACCGGCGTCAACATCCAGGCAGCGCTTGAAGGAAAGGCGACTGCGTTCAGCGACCACCTGGCAAGCTCGACCACGAGCCTCGCCGAGCTGCTCGACGGCCGCATCTCCAATCTTTCCGAAACGGTCTCAGGCTTCCTCGGCAAGATCGAAGATTTCAGCGGCTCGATTGCAGGTTCCGTCTCCTCGAGCGGCGAGCATCTGCTGGCACGCCTCAGCGCCACGACGCAGGATCTCTCCGGCTCGATCCAGGGGCGTCTCGAAGAACTCAACACCACCGCGGAAAGCTTCGCCCAGCGTATCAACCAGGCAGGCGGTGCGGCTGCGCTCACCATCAACGAGAGCGGCGAACAGCTACTCACCCGCCTCACCTCCTCCAGCAGCAACCTTGCCGAGCTGCTCGATTCCCGCATCGCGGACATCGGCGACAATGCCGATACGTTCCTCGCCCGCCTGGATGCGGCCGCAAGCGATCTGTCGCGTTCGTTCCAGGATCGCACCTCGTCGCTTGCCGACGGACTGTTGTCGTCCGGCGAATCCGTTGCCAAGCTGCTCGACAGCCGCATCGCCGCGATGGACGAGCGTGCGGAAGGCTTCCTCAGCAAGGTCGACGCATCGACCGGCAACCTCGCCAGCGCCCTCGAGCAGAGAGCAACCGCGATCGAAGAGCGCCTTGCCGAATCCGGCGCCAACGTCGCGAGCGTTCTCTCGTCCAGTCTCTCCTCGTTCGACGAAACCACGAGCAACTTCGTCCGCCGCATCGAGACCTCGACCAGCACTGTCGCCGCCGTTCTCGACGACCGCACCGAAGCCGTCGAGAAGCGTCTCACTGCAACTGGCGAAAACGTATCCAACCTGCTGCGCGAGAGCTTTGCGACGCTCGACGAGCAATCTTCGCAGCTTGTCAGCCGCATCGACTCTGCTGCCGCCAACGTCACGACGGCGCTCGACCAGCGGACCGGCACCATCGAGAAGAAGCTTGCCGCTTCCGGCATCGGCCTTGCCCGCGCGCTCGAAACCGGAATCGCGACTCTCGACCAGCGCACCGAAGGCTTCATGGAGCGGGTCAACACCACGACCAGCGAACTCGCGGCAGCCCTCGAGAACAGCTCGAAGCAGGCCGAAGAGCGTCTTGCCAATGCAGGCACGGGCGTGGTTCGCACGATCGAAAGCGGTCTTGCGTCCATCGACGATCGTGCTGCGGGCTTTGCAAGCCGCGTAGCCTCGGCCACGACGGAACTCACCTCGACGCTCGATCAACACACGAAGGAAGTCGAAGATCGTCTGTCCAACTCCAGCACCGGCGTTGTCCGCGCTCTGGAATCCGGCCTTGCCTCGATCGACGAACGCACCGAAGGCTTTGTCAGCCGCGTAGCTGCTTCCACCGGCGAACTCACCACAGCGCTCGACCAGCACACCAAGGCCGTCGAAGATCGCCTGTCCGAATCCGGCAAGGGCGTCGCCCGCGTCCTCGAAAGCGGCCTGGCCTCGCTCGACGAGCGCACCGAGGGCTTTGTCAGCCGCGTTGCCGCTTCCACGACGGACCTGGCTGCCGCACTCGACCAGCACACGCACCAGGTTGAACAGCGTCTGTCCGCGACCGGATCCGGCGTGGTCAATGCGCTCGAACAGGGGCTGTCCTCGCTCACCGAACGGTCCGATCTCATCATCGATCGCGTATCGTCCACGGCAAATTCGCTCACGGCTGCCCTCGACGAACGCAGCGATGCAATCGCACAGCATTTGAGCAGCACCGGCTCTGGCGTCGTCAATGCGCTGGAAAAGAGCCTTTCGTCTCTCGCCGAGCGGTCGGATCTCATCATCGATCGCGTGTCGGCAACGGCGGATTCGCTCACCTCCGCGATCGACCAGCGCACGGATGCGATTGCAGATCGTCTCAACGCGTCCGGCTCGGGCCTCGTCAATGCACTCGACAAAGGTCTTTCGTCCCTCACCGAGCGGTCGGATCTCATCATTGATCGCGTTTCGGCAACGGCGCATTCGCTTACCTCGGCCATCGACGAGCGGACCGATGCGATTGCAGAGCGTCTGAACAGCTCCGGGTCGGGCATCGTCAACGCACTGGATCAGGGCCTTTCCTCCCTTACCCAGCGCTCCAGCATCATCATCGACCGCGTATCGGCCACGGCGGATACGCTTGCCGCCGCACTGGACGAGCGCACGGATGCGATCGCAGAGCGCCTCGCTGCCTCCGGCCAGCAGGTCACCTCGCAGTTTGATGAGCGCATCGCCACGATCAGCGCGCAGACGACCCAGATGGCAAGCCGTCTGGGCGATACCGCCGAAGCCGTCACGCGCGCCCTGCAGGAGCGTGCAGAGCACATGGCCAAGGGAATCGCGGTTTCCGGCCACGCCGTCACGCGCCTCATCGACGAGCGGCTGCAGGCGATCAACGCCAATGCGGACGATTTCGTCCAGCGCGTTGAAAGCACGACCGAGACGTCCGCCCGTGTACTGCAGGAGCGTACCCAGGAGCTGGCAGATAACCTGTCGACCGCTGGTTCGGTTGTGGCAGATATCATGGACAGCCGCATCAACGCGCTCACCAGCCAGGTGGACGACGCAACCCGCGTTCTGGACGACGTGTTCACGTCGCGCAGCGCATCGCTGGTCTCGTCGCTCGGTCAGACCGCCGACGACCTCACAAACCAGATCGATAGCCGGATCGGCGAAATCGACACGCGCATCACTGCCCGTGGCAGCGAATTGCTGGATGGCCTCAGCGCCCGCGCCGAGGCTCTGGACACCGGCATGCAGCGTCTCGACAGCGTGCTCGAAGCCCGCGCCCGCAGCATCACGGAATCGCTTGCAGCGCGCGCCCGCGACGTTGCCGCAACCTTCGAGAAGGGCCAGGAGGAGTTCAGCCAGGTCATCGAATCCGGCAAGGATGTCATCAGCCACGATCTGGCAAAGATCGTTGCGGCCACCGGCACCCTGCTCGACAACAAGGCAGAGGACTTCGTCCGCGCCATCGAAGAAGGCCACATCCGTCTTGGTTCCCGCCTGGAGCAGGATCTCGAGAGGTTCACGGCCGTCCACTCGCATGTGGAAGGTTCGGTCAACGAGCAGCTCAACGCCTTCGGGGAAACGCAGCGCCGCCTCTCGCAGGAGATCGACGCAGGCCTCAACCGCTTCGGCGAAATGCGTGCTTCCGTTGAAGACCGCCTTATGGAAGAAGCCGAGCGCCTGGGCAGTGCCGGCGTAGAACTGCGCGCCGCCATCGACCAGGACATCGAACGTCTCGAAGCGGAGAAGGCCCGTCTTGCTGACACCATCCGCAGCGAGATCGAGCAGGTCAACGCGACCTTCACCGACCAGATCGGTGCGATCGAGGAGCGGACCCGCACCCTCGATGGCGCACTCGCCGTCGGCGTCGACCGCGTTCGCCAGACACTGGAGAACGGCGCCGTTGCCGCTGCCGGTGCACTGCGTGAGAAGATGGTCGAGGCGACCAGCACACTCAGCCAGGAAGCTGCCCGCATGGTCGAGGTTGTCGACCAGCGCTTCGCAGCTTCGGTCGACGCCTCCTCCGTCAAGCTTGGCGAAAAGGTCGGCGAGCTGGATCAGGTTCTCAACGCAGCCGCCATGCGCGTTGCCGAGCGGACCGACGAGTTCGGCCAGCACTTCAATGACATCGACCGCCGCATCATCGAGCGCGTAGCACAGGCTGCCGAGGCTATCGAGAACCGCAGCGAGGCGATCGCGCAGGTCTTCACCAATGTCGATCAGGGCATCCGCGCTCGCACAAGCGAGACGGCCTCCCTGCTCAACTCGCAGGTCGAAGGCTTCGAACGCGCGTTCAACGAAATGGATGAGCGCATCATCGAGCGTGCCCGCCTCACCACGAGCGAACTCGATGCTCAGGCAGAAACCTCCTTCGAGCGTTTCTCGCAGCTTGAGGATCGCGTCCGCACAACGGCAGGTGCTGCATCGAGTGCGCTGGTTCATGCAACCTTCGAGGCCGAAAAGCATCTCGGCGAAACGCTCAACCGCACCACAGCTCTGATCCGGGAAGGCCTCGGCGAAACCGAGCAGCAGCTCAAGGCAACTGCGGAGCAGGCCTCAAGCATGGTCGGCGAGCAGCTCGCCCGCAGCCAGACCAACCTTATCTCCGCTGCCGACACGATCAGCCAGACCTTCATGGCGGTCAACGAGCACATCTCGAGCCGTACGGGTGAAGCCGTCCGCACTCTCGAGGAGCGCACCCACGACCTCAACATGGTTCTGGCAAATCGCAGCCTTGAAATCACGCGCATCCTCGACGAAACCGCGCGGCCTCTGGTCGAGCGCTTCGAAGCCGGCGGCGCCGAGTTCAAGCAGGCGATCGAGGAAGTCACGGAGCGCAGTGCGGAACGTCTGCAGCAGCAGAATAGCCTGCTGATCTCCGCGCTGTCCGACCGTACCGCCGACACGCTCCATGCCGTCGAACGGGCCCGCGCAAGCATTACCGGCGACGTCGAGTCGCTGCTTGAGAACCTCAGCTTCTCCAGCGGCAAGCTCAGCGATCTGGTTCAGTCCGCAACGCGCAACATGGTCGAGGTGGACGAGAAGCTGGCGGGAACGGCCATCAACTTCGCCGAAAACGCGAAGAAGGCTGCCGAGACGTTCTCCAGCTCTGCCGATCTCCTCAACACCAACTCCGGCCGTCTCACGGATTTCTCGGAGCACACCCTCTCGGCGCTAGCCGGCATCGCAAGCCGCTTCGAGAACCACAGCCGCATCCTGGAGAGCGCGTCGCAGCTGCTCGACAAGGCGCAGCAGGGCATGGCCGCCAACATCGAAGGTCGCCAGGACGCTCTGCAGGCGCTTGCCGATGGGCTGGTCGAGAAGTCGGAGCAGATCTCAAAGGTCATCAGCTCGTTCGACGGCCTTCTCGAAGGCATGGTCGAGCGCACCGAGCTTCGTTCGCGCAAGTCGGCCGAGACGATGCGCAACGCGATCGAAGAAGTGCTTGAGAACGCCACCACCCGCTTTGCCGGCGCTACGGAAGAAATCCGCCGCACCGCAACGGAGGTCCGCGAGGAGCTGGAGAAGACCCGCGCCGACGTCAAGCGTGGCATTGTCGAGCTTCCCGAGGAAGCCAAGCAGTCGACCACGGCAATGCGCCGCGCCATCACCGAGCAGATCAGCGCGCTGAAGGAGCTCTCCAGCATCGTGGCCAAGACGGGCCGCGTGCAGGAGACCGCGCCGGATCCGGTTCCGGTCATGCCTCGCGCCAGCACCCCGCCGCTCGCACCGGCGACCAAGGTGATGGAACGGCCGGCAGTCCGTCCGACCCGTTCCGTCGAGGCTCCGGCAGCACCAGCGCAGGCTCCCTCTCAGAACGGCGGCTGGATCCGCGACCTGCTGCGCAGCGCCTCGCAGGATGAGGTGCTCCCCTCGCCGCTCTCCGCGCCGAAGCCGGCAGCACCCCGGGCCGAGCCCCGCATCGGCGATGCTCTGACCTCGCTATCGCAGGAGATCGCCCGTTCGATCGATGCTGAAGCGGCTGCAGAGCTCTGGGACCGTTACCGCCGTGGCGAGCGCAACGTCTTCACGCGCAGGCTATACACGCTGAAGGGTCAGCAGACCTTCGACAGCATCCAGCAGAAGTATCGCCTCGACGGCTCCTTCCGCGGTGCGGTCGACCAGTTCTGCCGTGACTTCGAGCGCCTGCTGGCCGATGTTGGCCGGGAGGACAAGGATCACAGCGTCACGCAGACCTATCTCGCCTCCGATACGGGCAAGGTCTATACGATGCTGGCTCACGCAAGCGGTCGCCTGCGGTAAGGCTTGCGAATAGCAAAAATGACAAAGGGCGGGATCAAACCCGCCCTTTTCTTTTGAACACCGGTGTTTGAGCAGCTCAGTTCGTCAGCGTCCGGCGCACCGCGTCGTGCCAACCCGCAAGCTTTCTCGCGCGAAGGTCGCCATCCATCTGAGGCTCGAACCTTCGTTCAAGCGCCCAACTCTGCGAAAATTCTTCCCGCCCCGGCCAGACGCCCGCGTAGGAGGCGGCGAGCCAGGCAGCACCTAATGCCGTGGTCTCCAGAACCGTTGGCCGATCCACCGGGCTCGCCAGCATGTCGGCGATGCACTGCATCGTCCAGTCGCTCGCGACCATGCCGCCGTCGACGCGAAGGACCGTTTCCTCTGCCGGAGCCGAGCCTTGCCCGCCCCAGTCCCGGTGCATGGCTGTGACGAGATCATGCGTCTGGTAGGCCACCGCCTCCAGCGCAGCCTTGGCGATTTCGGCGGGGCCTGTATTGCGGACGAGGCCGAAGATCGCGCCTCTTGCCTCCGCGTCCCAGTGCGGCGCCCCCAGTCCGACGAAGGCCGGAACAAGGTAGATGTGCTGGGTGTCATCGGCCCTTGCCGCAAGCCTGCCCGACTCGGCCGCATTGGAGAGGATCTTCATTCCGTCGCGAAGCCATTGCACCGCTGCGCCCGCGATGAAAATCGAGCCCTCAAGCGCATAGGTGGTCTCGCCGTTCAGCCGATAGGCAATCGTGGAAAGCAGCCGGTGCTCTGAACGGACGAGCGTGTTCCCGGTGTTCAAAACCGCAAAGGCGCCCGTACCATAGGTGCATTTCATCATGCCCGGTGTGAAGCACGCCTGCCCTACGGTGGCGGCCTGCTGGTCTCCCGCCACGCCACGGATCGGGATTTCCGCGCCGAACAGCGAGCGGCTGGTGACGCCGAAATCGTCCGCACTGTCGAGCACCTTCGGCATCATCGCGAGCGGGATGTTCAGGATCGCCGCCAGCTCCTCGTCCCAACGGTTTCTGGCGATGTCATAGAGCAGTGTGCGCGCAGCATTGGTTGCGTCTGTCGCGTGAACCTTGCCGCCGGTCAGATGCCAGATGAGAAAGGTATCGATCGTGCCGGCGAGCAGCTTGCCCGCCTCGGCGCGGCCGCGCGCGCCTTCCACATGATCGAGGATCCAGGCGATCTTGGTGCCCGAGAAATAGGGGTCGAGCAACAAACCGGTACGCTCGGAGAAAAGCGGCTCCAGGCCTTCACTGCGCAGCCGCTCACACATGTCCCCGGTCCGGCGGTCCTGCCAGACGATTGCCGGATGGATTGGCGTGCCATCCTCGCGATCCCAGATGATCACCGTTTCCCGCTGGTTGGCGATACCGATGGCAGCCAGATCGCTCGACGCGACGCCAGCGCTCGCCATGGCCCCGCGCATGGTCGACACAGTCGTCTTCCAGATGTCTTCCGGATCATGTTCGACCCAGCCGGACTGCGGATAGGACTGCGGGAACTCCTGCTGGCCAAGCCCCACCACGCGCATGGTGCCATCAAAGATGATCGAACGCGTCGACGTGGTGCCCTGGTCGATTGCCATCACAAATTTCGTCATTCCCACTCCCATGCACTTCCTGACCCGTGCATTCCTGTGATTGCCTAATGCGGCGTGGCCACCTTCCGCCTGACGCCCTGCTTTTTCGATTTTTCACTCGGCGGCTTCAGCGGCGGGGTGCTGTTGCGGGCATGCATGAACTTCGCCACCTCGGCGCGCTCAGCCTCTGACAGATGCAGGCCAAGCTTCGTCCGCCGCCACAAGACGTCCTCGCCAGAACGCGCCCACTCCTGCGCGGCGAGATAGCAAAGCTCGCATTCGTAGAGATCCGCTCCAAAATGCCGGCCAAGATCCGCGACAGAAGACGCCGTTCCCAGAACGTCATGGGCCAACGTTCCGTAGAGCCGCACGAGCCTGCGTGCATGGGGACGATCCAGGAACGGAAATGCGCGTAGCAGGCACATGACCTTTCGGTCGTATTCCGCTGCAGGAAAATCGCCGCCAGGCAGCGGTGCATCCGCCGTCCATTCACGTCCGCGCTGCCCGATCTCGCCCGCGATCATCCCAAGGGCTGCTTCGGCAAGTCGCCGGTAAGTCGTGATCTTGCCGCCGAAGACGTTCAGCACGCGGAGCGCGCCGTGACGGTCGACCTTCAGCACATAGTCGCGCGTCGCATCCTGAGCCCGTGCCGCGCCGTCATCATAGAGCGGACGCACGCCCGCGTAGGACCAGACCACCTCTTCCAGCGTCACCGGCTCTTCGAAATAGGCACTGGCTGCCTCGCAGAGGTAACGCGTCTCGGCCTCGCTGATGGTCGCCTCGCCCGGATCTCCGGCAAAATCTTCGTCCGTGGTGCCGATCAGCGTGAAATCCTGCTCATAGGGAATGGCGAAGATGATGCGACCGTCGCGGTTCTGGAAGATGTAGGCGCGTGGGTCATCAAACTTGCGGGGAATGACGATGTGGCTGCCCTTGACCAGCCGCAGGTGATGGTCGGCCGCGTGGGCGCCAAGCAACGGAAGCATTTCGTCTGCCCAGGGTCCCGCCGCATTGACGATCATGCGCGCCCGCACGAATTCCCGCCGCCCATTGTCCATGTCCTGCAGGGTGATCGCCCAATGATCGCCCTCCTCCTCGGCGCGGATCACCTTCGTGTGCGTGCGGATCGAAGCGCCGCGCTTGGCGGCATCCATTGCATTGAAGACCACAAGCCGCGCGTCGTCGACGATACAGTCGGAATATTCGAATGCCTTGCGAAGATGCTTCTTGAGCGGCTTTCCGGCCGGATCCTTGCGAAGGTCGAGCGGGCGCGTGCGGCCGAGGGTGCTGAAACCCCCGAGCGTGTCATAGAGCAGAAGGCCAATACGGATCAGCCATGCGCTGCTCAACCCTTCGACCACGGGCAGGATGAACCGCCCGGGCCGGATGATGTGCGGCGCGTTGCGCCACAGAACCTCGCGTTCGCGCAGCGCTTCTCGCACGAGCCGAAACTCGGACTGCTTGAGATAGCGCAATCCGCCGTGCACGAGTTTGGTCGAGGCCGATGAGGTGCCGCTTGCGAGGTCACCCATTTCGGCCAATACGACGGAATAGCCGCGCCCCACGGCATCCCGCGCGATGCCGCACCCATTCACGCCACCCCCAACGATCAACAGATCGAACACGTCCTCGGTCATGAGCGCTCCGGTTGACATCAAGCAACGAACACACCGGACCAGACCGATCGTGCCCCCTCTGCGTCACATGTGCAGCTCAGACTATAATAACAAAAGCGAATTCGTACATAGTCATACCATGTACGGTTACGCGGGTGCGGACGTAGGGGGAGGAGGACGGGGCTATCAGCCCCAAGCCAAAGGGCTAAAGCGCGGGAATATCTCCGCGTTCCCAGCCTTCCTGGATCTCGGCGGAGCGGTCGGCGAAGCGTCCGGCCTCGATAGCCGTGCGGATATCCTGCATCAGGCTCTGGTAATAGGCGAGATTGTTCCACGTTAACAGCATGGCGCCGAGGAGCTCGTTCGACTTCACCAGGTGGTGGAGATAGGCGCGGCTGTAGTCGCGCGTCGCCGGGCACTCGCTCTCCTCGTCCAGCGGACGATGATCGTCCGCGTGGCGGGCGTTCTTCAGATTGATCTTGCCGTAGCGGGTGAAGGCGAGACCGTGCCGCCCTGCCCGCGTCGGCATCACGCAGTCGAACATGTCGATGCCACGCGCGACACTCTTCAGGATGTCGTCGGGCGTCCCCACGCCCATAAGGTAGCGCGGCTTGCACTCGGGCAGAACCGGACACGTGGCTTCCAGCATTTCGAGCATCACATGCTGCGGCTCACCCACGGCAAGACCGCCCACCGCGTAACCCTTGAGATCAAGCGCCTTCAGTGCTTCTGCAGAGCGCAGCCGCAGGTTGACGTTATCGCCTCCCTGCACGATCCCGAACATGGCCTTGCCCGGCTGGTCGCCGAAGGCAACCTTGCAGCGCTCGGCCCAGCGGATGGAGAGCTCCATGGCCTTTTCGATTTCCTTCAGCGTCGCCGGCAGCTTCACGCATTCGTCAAGCTGCATCTGGATGTCGGAGTCGAGTAACCCCTGGATCTCGATTGAACGTTCCGGGCTCATCTCGAAGACGCGGCCGTCCACATGCGAACGGAACTTTACGCCCTGCTCCGTGATTTTGCGCAGTCCAGAAAGCGACATGACCTGAAAGCCGCCCGAGTCTGTCAGGATCGGCCCGGACCAACGCGAAAAAGTGTGCAGGCCGCCGAGCCTCGCCACACGCTCCGCACCGGGACGCAGCATCAGGTGGTAGGTGTTGCCGAGGATGATGTCGGCGCCAAGCCCGCGCACTTGGCCCATATACATGGCCTTGACCGTACCACCCGTACCGACCGGCATGAAGGCAGGCGTGCGGATGGTGCCGCGCGGCATGGAAATTTCACCCCGGCGGGCATTGCCATCGGTGGCAAGAACGCGAAATTGGAATGTCTCAGTCACTGGTCGTTCCGGAATAAAAGCGAGGCGTCGCCGTAGGAATAGAAACGGTATTCGTTGCGGATGGCATGTTCATAGGCCGCCCTCATCCGTTCCAGCCCGCAGAAGGCCGAAACGAGCATGAAGAGCGTTGAACGCGGCAGATGAAAGTTCGTCATCAGCACGTCGACCGCGCGGAACTTGTAGCCTGGTGTAATAAAGATATCCGTCGCGCCTGACCATGCGGCGATCTCGCCCGTTTCCGCAGCCGCACTTTCGAGAAGGCGTAGCGACGTGGTGCCGACGGATACGATGCGACCACCGCGCTTGCGCACATTGTTGAGCGCCTCGGCGGTCTCGGCAGTCACGACGCCAATTTCGGAATGCATCTTGTGTTCGCTGGTCTCATCCGCCTTGACCGGCAGGAACGTTCCGGCGCCCACATGAAGCGTCACAAAATGCCGCTCGATGCCCGCGGCGTCGAGCCTTTCGAAAAGCTCGGGCGTGAAGTGCAGACCTGCCGTAGGCGCCGCGACGGCACCCTCTTCCTTGGCGTAAATCGTCTGGTAGTCGACGCGATCCTGATCGTCCTCCTCACGCTTCGACGCGATATAGGGCGGCAGCGGAATGTGACCGAGCGAAGCGATGGCCTCATCAAGGATAGGTCCGTGGAAATCGAACACCAGCAGCGCCTCGCCGCCGTCGCCTTTTTCCGCAACCGTTGCGGAGAGTGTGCCGAGCAGGCAGACGCGGCCTTCGTGCCCGAACTGGATCCGCTCGCCGACGTTCACGCGCTTGGCAGGCTTCAGGAAAGCCTTCCAGCGGTCGGGTCCGACGCGCATATGCAGCGTCGCCTCAATGGTCGCGACGGCCTCACCGCGCGTCCGCTTGCCGGATAGCCGCGCCGGAATGACCTTCGTGTCATTGAAGACGAGCGCATCTCCGAAACGCAAAAATTCCGGAAGATCCCGCACATGCCGATCCTCGAACCGGTCACCATCCACCACGAGCAGACGCGCACTGTCGCGCGGGTTTGCAGGCCGCAACGCAATGCGTTCCTCGGGCAGATCAAAGTCGAAAAGATCGACGCGCACTTAAACCTCGTTCAGCAATAGACCGGAGGGCCCAGGGGCAGGTTCAACCCGGACCGGAGCACTGGAGATAGAGCGGTTCAGGATTTCTTGCAAATCGGAACGGCTCAGGGTCCGACACAGACGAGCGGATATGCACCCACTCCGGGTACTTTCAATGTGCCAGCCAGCACATATTCATCGTTTTCGAGTGCGGAAAGAAGACGCACCTCGGCAATCACGCGCTCGACATTGGGGTCGGTGAAGTCAACCAGCCACTGGTCACCGGTCTGGAAAGCCTGCCCGGCGATGATGGCTTTGTCGCCTTCCATGCTGATAGCCCATTTCTGGTCACCCACGGATATATGGGCGCCGACTACGGCAAGGACCGGAAGCGAGCCCACTGTCAATTCGACCGAGGCTCGCCCCTGAGGATCGCTGCACTCAATGGCTCCGGTAGCGCCTGCGCTGCCGGAAGCCATCGCCAACAGAAACGTCGCTGCAGCGATCCTGTAGTTCATTACGCTACGTCGGCGGCAACGCGCATGGAAACGATCGAGTCCGGGTCACGCACCGGCTCGCCGCGCTTGATCTTGTCGATGTTGTCCATGCCTTCGATGACCTGACCCCAGACGGAGTACTGCTTGTCGAGCCACGGAGCCTTGTCGAAGCAGATGAAGAACTGCGAATTGGCCGAGTTCGGGTTCATCGAACGGGCCATCGAGCAGGTGCCGCGCTCATGCGAGGTGGCGGAGAACTCTGCCTTGAGGTCCGGCAGCTCCGAACCGCCCATGCCGGTGCCGGTCGGGTCGCCGGTCTGCGCCATGAAACCCTCGATCACGCGATGGAACACGATGCCGTCATAGAAGCCCTCGCGGGAAAGCGTCTTGATGCGCTCCACATGAGCAGGCGCTACATCCGGGAACAGCTGGATAACCACCTGGCCCTTGGTGGTCTCCATGATGATCGTGTTTTCCGGGTCCTTGATTTCCGCCATGGGAACATCCTTCCTGAACTGGGGCATGAAGCCCGACTGGTTACTGTCTTACTTGTCGCCCGCGATGCGAACACGAACCATCCGGTCCGGGTTGCTGACCGAGCCGTTCGGCCCGTCACCGCGCTTGATCTTGTCCACGTTCTCCATGCCTTGCTCGACCTCGCCCACGACCGTGTACTGGCCATTGAGGCTTGGATAAGAGGTGAACATGATGAAGAACTGGGAGTTTGCCGAGTTCGGGTTCTGCGCGCGTGCCATGCCGACCACGCCACGCTCGAACTTCACGTCGGAGAATTCGGCGGGAAGATCGGGCAGCGACGAACCGCCCATACCAGCCCTGCTCGGTTCAAAGCCATCTTCCATGTCGCCGAACTGGACGTCTCCCGTCTGCGCCATGAAGCCTTCGATCACGCGGTGGAACGCTACATTGTCATAGGCGCCGTCGCGCACGAGGGTCTTGATCTGCTCCACGTGCTTTGGCGCGAGGTCCGGCCGGAGCGCGATCGTGACTTCACCGCCGCTCGAAAGCTCGATGATCATCGTGTTTTCCGGATCCGCCGCGTTTGCAGCGAGGCTCGACACGGAAAGGGCTGCTGCAAGGCAGGCAGATGCGAGGAAGCTCGAAAATTTCATGCTTGAAGGTCTCCCAAATTTGTCCCTCAGCCGGCGACGCGTGATTTCAGCGCCGCGGCAACATTTTTCGCGACGAAGGGTGTAATGTCACCACCCATCGCAGCGATCTGCCGTACCAATGTGGCGGTAATCATACGCACACCCGGACTTGCGGGGAGAAAAATTGTCTGAATATCCGGCGCCATGGTCTGGTTCATGCCCGCCATTTGCATCTCATAGTCGAGGTCAGTGCCGTCGCGCAGACCGCGAATCATGATGGAAGCGCCGTTCTCGCGCGCCGCATTGATCACCAGGCCTCCGAAGGCCACCACCGAGATCTTCGCAGCACCCTCGCCCAGTTCCGCAGCCGCGGCCTGGGTAATCAGCTCAACGCGCTCATCAAACGTGAAGAGCGGCTTCTTGCCCGGGTGGATGCCGATACCAACAACGATGCGGTCCGCGAGCGCGAGCGCACCCTTCAACACGTCCATATGGCCGTTGGTGATTGGATCAAACGATCCCGAGTAGAAGGCAATGCGCTGAGTCATGGCAGATTAGTAGCTTCCGTGTCTTGAGAACGCAATTGTTGGCCAGAGACGTTTGGCTGCTGTCTTACTGTAAACGCCATCGGCGTCAAGAAAATCACTGTTCGGAGAACAACAAGACCAGCTCCAGAATGCAACCTTTGCGAGCATAGTTCAATACCGCGCGAAGCTTGGCAATTTTCAAATAAGGAGCTGAGCGGCTATTCTGAAACTCGCTCGAAGTGATGAACACAAGCTGAACGGGAAATTCAGCCTACGTTGCAGACGCCATGCGATAGTTCCAGCACTTAGTTCGGCACTGGGTGATGAAACCAAGTCTGGTCTCGTCCGTTAGTGTGCAAAAGGAGGCGTACCAATGCTCATATTCACCCTGGCCATGGCGATGACGATGGCGATGCTGGTAGCAACGTTCTTCCACCTCGGAACCGAAACGCGCCAGGTCAAAGTCAAGAACCGCTGGAACGAAAACCCCCGTACCCCGCGCAAATACTACTAGGCAATTCAGGACCAGGAACAGGATTTCCGTCCAAAACTGCTAGAAAAATTGACCAGACCCATGTTGATGAAACGAAAAACGGGCGGCCTCTGATCGAGAGCCGCCCATTCCATTTCTAGATCATCTCAGTGGAAGACCCTACTCCTCACCGCCACCATTTTCGGCCGCAGGCTCGGATCCAGCTTCGCCGGAAGCAGCCTCATCACCATTGGCGTTCTGGGGCTCCGATATCGGCTCGACCGAGACCACGCGTTCGCCGTCGGCCGTGTTGAAGATCTTCACGCCCTTGGTGGCGCGGCTTGCAATGCGGATGCCGCTGACCGGTACGCGGATGACCTGGCCGCCGTTGGAGACGAGCATGATCTGGTCGTCGTGTCCGATCGGGAATGCCGCAACCAGTGACCCGATTTCCGACTGCTTGGACACATCCGTCGCACGGATACCCTTGCCGCCACGGCCGATGACGCGGAAGTCGTAGGACGAGGAACGCTTGCCGTAGCCGAATTCGCTGACCGTGAGCACGAACTGCTCCTTGGCCTTCAGCTCTTCATAGCGTTCCGGCGGCAGGTCTGTGTCTTCACCCACCTCTTCATTGGTGAGCGAAATTTCATCCGCCTCTTCCGAGGAACCAGCACGCAGCTCGGCGATCGCCTGCTTCAGATAGGCAGCGCGCTCACCCGGCGTGGCTTCCACATGGGCAAGGATTGCCATGGAGATGACCTTGTCGCCCGCGGCCAGATTGATGCCGCGCACACCGATGGAGTTTCTGCCAGCGAACACGCGAACATCCGTCACAGGGAAGCGGATGCACTGTCCGCCTGCGGCGGTCAGCAATACGTCGTCGTCTTCGGTACAGGTCGAAACCGCAAGGATTTCATCGCCTTCGTCGTCGAACTTCATGGCAATCTTGCCATTGCGGTTGACCTGGACGAAGTCGGAAAGCTTGTTGCGGCGGACCGTGCCGCGCGTCGTGGCGAACATCACGTCGAGCTCGCCCCAGGTGCTTTCGTCTTCCGGCAGCGGCATGATCGTGGTGATCCGCTCGCCATCCGTCAGCGGCAGCATGTTGCGCAGGAACTTGCCGACGGACTGCGGCGTACCTTGCGGCAGACGCCAGACCTTCTCCTTGTAGACGATACCGCGCGAGGAGAAGAACAGGATCGGCGTGTGCGTGCTCGCCACGAACAGCTGCGTGACGAAATCTTCATCCTTCGTGGACATCCCGGAACGGCCTTTGCCGCCGCGAGCCTGCGCACGATAGATGGAGAGCGGCACGCGCTTGATGTAGCCCTTGTGCGTGACGGTAACGACCATGTCCTCGCGCTGGATAAGGTCCTCATCATCCATGTCGCCGAGGCCTTCGACGATTTCGGTGCGCCGTGGCGTGCCGAACTCATCTCGAACCGCGCTGAGCTCATCCTTGACGATCTGAAGCACGCGCGGACGCGACGACAGGATGTCAAGGAACTCGCTGATCTCGGCGCCAATCTTGTTCAACTCGTCGGCGATTTCATCGCGGCCGAGCGCTGTCAGTCGCTGCAGGCGCAACTCGAGGATCGCACGGGCCTGTTCTTCGGACAGGTTGTACGTGCCGTCGTCGTTGATCGTGTGACGCGGGTCGGCGATCAGCACGATGAGGGATTCCACATCCTTTGCCGGCCAACGGCGCTCCATCAACTGCTCGCGCGCTGTCTGCGGATCGGGTGCGCGGCGGATCAGGGCGATGACTTCGTCGATGTTGGCGACGGCAATAGCTAGACCGACCAACACATGCGCGCGATCGCGTGCCTTGCGCAGCAGGTACTTCGTGCGCCGGGTGACCACTTCCTCACGGAAGGTGACGAAGGCGCGCAGCATGTCGAGCAGGCTCATCTGCTCCGGCTTGCCGCCGTTCAGCGCCACGACGTTCGCACCGAACGAGGTCTGCAGCGGCGTGAAGCGGTAAAGCTGGTTCATCACCACTTCTGCGTTGGCGTCGCGCTTCAGCTCGATGACAACGCGGTAACCCTGCTGATCACTTTCGTCGCGGATATCGGAGATGCCCTCGACGCGCTTTTCGCGCACGAGTTCGGCCATCTTCTCGATCATCTGCGCCTTGTTCACCTGGTACGGGACCTCGGTGATTACAATCGCCTCACGCTCACCCCGCACGGTCTCGACGGAGGTCTTGCCGCGCATCATGATGGAGCCGCGGCCCGTTTCATAAGCGCTGCGGATGCCCGCACGTCCGAGGATCAGGCCACCGGTCGGAAAGTCCGGACCCGGGATGTACTGCATCATCTCGATGAGATCGATCGCCGGATTGTCGATCAGCGCCAGACAGCCGTTGATCACTTCGCTCAGGTTATGCGGCGGAATATTGGTCGCCATACCGACCGCGATACCACCCGATCCGTTCACCAAGAGGTTCGGATAGCGGGCGGGCAGAACCTTAGGTTCGCTGCCGGAGGAGTCGTAGGTCTCCTGCCAGTCGACAGTTTCCTTGTCGATGTCTTCCAGAAGCTCATGCGCAACGCGCGTCAGACGCGCTTCCGTATAACGCATGGCCGCCGGCGGATCGCCGTCGATCGATCCGAAGTTGCCCTGCCCGTCGACCAGCGGCAGACGCATGGACCAATCCTGCGCCATACGCACCAAAGCGTCATAGATCGCGGCGTCACCATGCGGGTGATACTTACCCATGACGTCAGCGACCGGACGGGCCGACTTCACATACTTGCGGTTCCAGTGATAGCCGCTCTCGTGCGACGCGTAGAGGATGCGCCGATGGACGGGCTTCAAGCCATCACGAACATCAGGCAGCGCACGACTGACGATCACGCTCATCGCGTAATCGAGGTATGAGCGCTGCATTTCCTCAATAATGGAAATGGGCTCGATGTCGTCGGGCTCGCCTGGGCCTCGAGGTGTGGTTTGATTGGTCAATGCGGGATCACACTTGGTTCAACAGAATCATATCCCCTTATATAGGAGTTCAGGGGGAAACTCCAAACCGAGCAACCAAGATTCACCGGTAAAAACGCAATTACTTTCAATATGATATGGTTTGGAGACTGGCTGCGACGATTGTTCTTTCATGGGGATATCGTTTTCACCTTCTGTCTTCGAACAAAGACAAACGTGACGAGCCCTGTAACTGTGACAATTCCTCCCCAAATGCAGTAGTAAAGAACCGCATTATCGTTGGGAAAAACAGTCGGCGACAGGAAGATCAATACACCGGCAGCACTGTTGAGCATGACGCTTGCTGATCGCACGCGGCCGATTTCTTCCGTCCTTGCGAGTGCGAGCAGCCGCCCGTCGCAGAGCGCCTTACCGAGCGCGAAGAACCCACCCAGAAGCGCATAGATGAGGATGAGCAGTGGCACGCTGCGGCTCATGGCGAACGCAATCATCAAAATGCCGATCACTGTAAGAGCCAGGAATTCCAGCCTTTCGCGCGCAAGGAAGTGCCTGAGTGAAACGATGGTCAGCAATGCCGCGCCACCGGCCGACCAGGCGGATTCCAGCAGTCCGTAGAGATCGCTCTCCCCGTCGAGCGTGTCCTTCACGAAGACTGGCACCAGCAGATTGGTAAGCTGCGCGACCGATACGAGCAGCGATCCCACCAGGATGGACGCCGCAAGGTTCACGTCGCGGAAGGCGGAACGAACACCGTCGAGCCAGAACCGCAGCGCGCCGCCCTGCCCGTACCGGACCGGTCCATCGGCGTATCGCGATAGCGACGTCTCGAAAAGCACGATCTGAAGCCCCAGCGTGACAAGCAGGAGCAGGCTCGGCGTCAACGCACCGAAGGCATGCAACAAAAATCCACCGCCCCCCATGCCGCAGATGAGGCCCGCCTGCCGAACAATTTCGAGGCGCATGGAGAGATGAACGCGCCGCGCGAGCGGAATGGCATTCTGGAACGCGCTGTCCATCGCTGAGGCGCCGAGCGCATTGCTGAGGGCCGTCGTGATGGAAAAGGCAAACAGGCCTGGAACGAGCAGTTCATGTTCGAACAAGCCCGCAAGGAAGAGGCTCAGACCCGAAAATCGGACCATCCAGCCCCAGCGGATGAGCGAGATGCGGCTGCGCTGATCCGACAGAACGCCTGTGATGGCGGATATGCCGAGCGTCGTGATGCTGCCCGCGAGAAACAGCTGGCCGACGAGCTGCATGGAGCCCGCCACCGCTCCAAGCCACGTCATCACGACAAAGCCGACGCCGACGGAAAAGAGCGACAGGAACCGGCTGGCGGCAATGACGGGAACGATCACCCCGCCGTTGACGGTTTCGATCGTCGAAGTAGCGCGTCTCAACATCTTGCCACGACCGGCCCGCAGGCGGACACAGCGCGGATGAAGGATCGCGTGTACTTGCAGCCTTCAATTGGTTTTTCCAGCATGTCGCGCGCATGGAAACCGCAGGTGTTGCGGGCGAAGACCAGCCTGCGCTGGCGTTGCGGAATGCAGTAGCGAACCGGATTGAGCGAAATGGACTGGCCCATCTCGGCGACGAGTTGGTCGATCTCTTCGCCGTTGAAGCGCTGGCGGCCCAATACCCTGCCGTTGAAGAAGACCACCGGATGGTTCTCCCCTACCCGGCTGAAGATCGGCACATCCACACTACGCGGACGCAGAAGGGTCGTTTCCTTCATGTTGGAATAGACCGTAGGCGTAAGCTCCACCCGGTAGGGCACCGCCCATCCGAAACGATCGGCGAAAGCGTCAAAATCCTCCCAGAGGGAAAACGGCACCCAGTAGAGATTGCCCGGCTTCTGATAGTTGATCAGCAGGTTGTAGAGAGAGATGAACTCCGGAACGCTGATGGTCGTCTCGTCGATGCTGCCATCGGTGTGGAAACCTACCTTCTCGCCCGAGGCGAAATAGTGGAGGCCTGCCTTCAAGAGCCGCTGCTCGTTTTCTGGCGATGCATTGTAGACGGTGAACGGCGTGTGAGAGGCAGGATCATAGATCGGCTCGAAAATGCTGCCCATGAGCGATGCGGCAATCGTGGCCGCGAAGAAGGCATCCTTGTTCGGATTAGGATCTATGCCTTCAGGAATGTCGATCGTGAAGATGCCCAGGGTCGGATCGTAGAGCGCCTCACGCGCCGCTCCCTCGAACGTATCCAGCAGGCCCTGACACAGATCCTTGCACTTGCTGTATGCGGCAGGGTCCCGGAGGAAGGACAAGCTTCGTATTGCCCCCATCTCCCGAACCAGCAATTCCGCAAACAGTACGCATTGGTCAAGCGGCAGCTCGACCGTAGGAACTGGCAAAAAACGCGGCATATGGCAAAACTCCCCCGTGCACGGCCTTGCGTGCAACGACCGGTGCAATTCCAGACAGCCGATACCTCCTGCCCGCCTGGAATCGCACGAACATCAAAAAACTGGTTTATCCGTTGCCTGGCGCCGTCCCGTGGAAGACGGAACGGTAGCGCCTCAGCTCTCGTTCGGAGGCGAGGTGTGATCTGTGCATTCGGGTGACTGCATGCATGCTGGGATATCGCCCAGCACCTCATCCAGATCGATGTGCGGATTTGCCGGGGAAAGCAATGCAACTTCCAACTCTGACTGCATAAAGGGAATATACATACTGAAATACCTCGTAAAAAATGCCATCGTAGATTCGAAAACGTTTCGAATTCAATATTTTAAAATAAACATTATGCGATATAAATCGCAAATAGACCGGATAGAGCGTTATGCCGAGTTTTGACCACCTCCTCAATGCTTTTGTTACTTTGCTGGTAACACTGGACCCCCCCGGCCTTGCACCGGTATTCCTGGCGCTCACCGTCGGCATGTCCCGGCATGAGCGCAATCAGGTCGCTGCGCGGGCCAGCGTCATTGCTTTTTTCATCCTCGTTCTCTTTGCCCTTTTCGGGAAGACGGTGCTGACAGCGCTCGGAATTTCCATCTCGGCTTTCCGCGTCGCCGGCGGCCTGCTCCTCTTCTTCATCGCCTTCGACATGATCTTCGAGCGTCGGACAGAGCGGAAGGAGAAGAGCGCGGAGGTCGCGATCACCAAGGACATGATCCACAATATCGCAGCATTTCCGCTGGCGATCCCGCTCATTGCCGGACCGGGAGCGATTTCAGCTACGCTGCTTCTGTCAGGCAGGATGCCCGGCGTGGCGGGGCTCACCACACTTTGCCTCATTCTCCTGTCGCTCTGCGTCATCACCTATCTGGTGTTCATGCTGGCAGACAGGATCGACCATTTTCTCGGCGAGACAGGCCGCTCCATCCTGAGCCGACTGCTCGGATTGATCCTCGCCGCCCTTGCGGTTCAGTTCGTGGCGGATGGCATCATTGAAATGTGGGCAGCGATCGATTGATCAAATGGAGGTGGCTTGAGGCTCTTATCCGAGAGCCTCAGGCCTATTTCTTTTCCTCGAGCATTTCCTTGACGGTCGTCGCCAGTTGCTTGAGGGAAAACGGCTTCGGAAGGAAGCCGAAGACGGCATCCGCCGGAAGGTTCTTGGCAAACGCATCCTCGGCATAACCCGACACGAAGATGAAGCGGATGTCCGGCTGGATCTTGCGCAGTTCGCGCAGCAGCGACGGGCCGTCCATTTCAGGCATGACGACGTCGGACACGACGATATCCACCTGCCCATCCAGCTCGCGGAAGATCTCCAGCGCCTCGACGCCGGAGGTCGCCTCATGAACCTCGTAGCCGCGCGACATCAGGGCTCGCACGCTGCCCATGCGGACCGCATCCTCGTCTTCCACCACCAGCACGCGGGCAGAACCGGAGAGATCCCGGTTGACGGGCTTGCCGGCATCCTTCGGATGAGTTTCCTGCGGTGCGGCTTCCACCTCGACCGGCACGTGGCGCGGCAGGAAGATGCGGAACGTCGTGCCGCGGCCCACTTCGGACTCGCAGTGGATCGAGCCGCCGGTCTGCTTGACGATGCCATAGACCATGGAGAGGCCGAGGCCGGTGCCCTTGCCCACTTCCTTGGTGGTGAAGAAGGGCTCGAAGATCTTCTTCATGGTCTCCGGGTCAATACCGGTGCCGGTATCCTCCACCTCGACCATCACATAGTCGCCAGCGGCCAGATCGCGATAGTTGAAGCTTGGCACTTCGTCGGCAGGAACATTGCGGGTGCGCACGGTCAGCTTGCCGCCTTCCGGCATCGCATCCCGCGCGTTGACGGCAAGGTTCACCACCACCTGCTCGAACTGGCCAAGGTCTGCCTTGATCGGCCATAGGTCGCGGCCATGCTCGATCTTGAGCTCGGCGCTGTTGTTCATCAGCCGCTGCAGCAGCATGCGCAGGTCGGCCAGCACGTCCGTGAGGTTCAACACTTCCGGACGCAGCGTCTGACGGCGCGAGAAGGCAAGCAGCTGGCGCACCAGCGAAGCGGCGCGGTTGGCGTTCTGCTTGATGTTCATGATGTCCGGGAAGGACGGATCGGACGGCCGATGGTTGGTGAGCAGCAGATCGGACGCCATGATGATGGCCGTCAGCACGTTGTTAAAGTCGTGCGCGATGCCGCCGGCAAGCTGGCCCACCGCCTGCATCTTCTGGCTCTGCGCCATCTGGCTTTCGAGCGCCTTCTGCTCGGTGGTCTCGACGGCATAGACGATCGCCGCCTCCTCGACGCCTTCCGCCTGATCCGCCACCGCGTTCACATAGAAGCGCATATGGCGCTCCTCGTTGTCCGGCAGAACGGTATCGATCGGCGAAATGGAAGCCTGACGCTGCTTTGCCTTTTCAAGCGCGGTTTCGAACGCCTCGCGATCGCGCTCGTGGATGACCGTGTCGAAGCGGATACGCTGGTCGAGGGAATCATTGTCGACGACGCTTGCAAAGAGCGACAGGAACGGCGCGTTGGTGCGAAGGATCCGGCCTTCGCGGTCCACGCTGGCGATTGCCATCGGCGTGGAGTTGAAGAAGCGGGTAAAGCGTACTTCCGCCGCGCGCAGATCTGCCGATGCGTCCTCCCCGATCTGGCGGTTGATGACGATCGTGCGGCTCGTTCCGCGTCGTCCATCCCGCGCAGCCGACACACGGTGCATGAAGCGGACGGGCACCGCTTCGCCGTTGACGGTGCTGAGATCGAGATCGATGACTGCGGTGCGGATTGTGCCGGGTTCCGGCTTGATCGAATGGATGAGCGCCATTCCATCGCCGGCGACGAATTCGGACAGCGAATAGGTACCCGGCACGAAGCTCGCCAGATCGATGCCCAGCCAGTCGGCAAGCGTGGCGTTGATATAGGTAAGGCGCCCTTCCGAATCCGAGGCGAAGAATCCTGCAGGCGCGTGATCCAGATGGTCGATCGCCTTCTGGAGATCGAGGAAGAAGCGCTCCTGTTCGGCGCGCTCGTCGGATATGTCGGTCAGCAGCCAGGCTGAGACCGGCCTGCGCAGCGCCGGCACCTTGAAGACGCGTGCGCATGCGCGATACCAGCGCGCGCCCGGCTCATCGCCGGCGCGAATGGGTCGCGACAGGCGGAATTCACCGTCAGCCGTGCGGCCATCGCGCACCGAGGCCACCAACCGCTCGACAACGGGAGCAGCTTCCGGATTGTCTGACAGCAATGCGTCGAGTGTCTTCACGTCGGTGGAAGTCGTAGCGCCCGTCAGGTTCGCATAGGCGCGATTGGCGTAAAGGATACGCCCCTTGGCGTCCGTCACCAGCAAGCCTTCATTCATGCTGTCAATGTAGGCGCGGGAGAGTTCCTCGCCCGTTGCACGCGGTGCAATCTGCACGAAGCCGATGGTGAGCGCGAAGAGGAAGCCGACGCCGATCATGGCGAGGATTGCGAGCACGATCAGAAGGTAGGTCTCGCCAAGGGCTTCCTGGAACACCGCGAACAGCAGCGCTGCAACGGTCAGCACCACAACGAAGATGGTTAGCCGGAACACGACACCCGTGCGGGCGGTCTGATCCACGACCGGTGACATCTCGATCTCGCCGCCACTATTCTTGGCCATATGTTCCCCGCCTGTCGCGGCCCAATCGCTGAAGCCTGATTTCGGCATATATCAAGGAGTTGCGCAGACGCAAGACGCCTGAACACTGGTCGAATGACTTGGGGCGCTCCCCCGAGTCACGTCTACACCATGGATACTATCTGGACCGCGGCATTGGTAGCCCTTCAGCGATAGCGAGAGGCTTGGAACACATTCGGCCTTCGGGCAGTGTCCTGAACAACACTTCTTCGGCCTGGTACTGGCCATTACCTCTGCCGCGAGCATTTGAGCTTGCCGCAAGACAGTTAGCCTCCTACCTTAATGTTCCACTTCGAACATTGATCCTGACCGGCGCTATCACAGATATGCCTGAGTTGGATTCGAAGGGGTAGTCGGGGGCGACGAGCCGTAGCGAAAGCTACTTTGCATTTCGAGGAGTGCATGCATGAGCACCTGGCTGGAAACATTCGGCCCCAATAATTCCTCAGCCATCATGTGGATCGTGCTGGTCCTCCTGGTACTGGTGGTCCTGCTTGTCGTGCTGCGCCTCGTGAGGAATATGCGGGGCGGCACCTTCATCGCAGGCGGCCGCAACCGGGCACCACGACTGGCCGTGGTCGATGCTGCCGCCGTGGACGCGCAGCGGCGTCTGGTTCTCGTGCGGCGAGACAATGTCGAGCACCTGATCCTGATCGGCGGGCCCACGGATGTGGTGATCGAGCCTGGCATCCAGACAGGCGATCTGGAGCGCGCGCTGCGAGAGCGCCAGATGAGAGCCGCCGCCGAAGCCAGGCCCAAGCGACCACCGGCAGCACCCAAGGTCGAACCAGTGCCAGCGCCGGTGCAGGCTCCGGCAGTTCCTCCTGAGCCAGTTCACCCGAGACGCCACGCGGTTGCAGTCACGCCGCCCGAGGCAGAGGTAGTTCCTGAAGCTCCGGAACCAGTCACACCCCCGGCCCCGGTGCCAGCTCAGCCGCAGCGCGTCGAGCCAGAAATGGAGCCTCACGTCGCGCCCACGCCGCAGGCGGCGGAGATGCCGGCAGACACGCTCGATGTGGCGCCGAGCAAGAAACCGTCGGCACAGACGCCAGAAGCCGCACTTGAAACCTCGCTTGAGGAAGAGATGGGGCGCCTGCTATCGGACATTTCGGTGGACGACGCGAGACAGCGCTAAGCCTGCCACGCAGAAAAGAATAGTCTGACGGGGAGAAAAGGCACTCGCCTTGCTCCACGCAACTTCATTGGACTTTGACATGACCCCTTCCAAGGACATCTCCCGCCTGATCGAAATCATGGCCGCTCTCCGCGATAAGGAGACGGGGTGTCCATGGGATGTGGAGCAGAATTTTGCATCCATAACGCCCTATACGATCGAGGAAGCCTATGAGGTCCGGGACGCTATCGAGCGTAACGACATGCACGACCTTCGCGAGGAGCTTGGCGACCTTCTCCTCCAGGTGGTTTTCCATTCTCGCATGGCCGAGGAAATTGGTGAGTTCAGCTTCGGCGACGTCGTGGAGGCCGTCACGACCAAGATGATACGTCGCCACCCGCATGTCTTCGGTGACGATGAGGCGCGCAGCGCCGGCATGGCCAAGGGCATGTGGGAGCGCATCAAGGCGGAAGAAAAGGCAGAGCGCCGCGCCGCGCGCGGGGTCGATGACGAGCCCAAGGGTTTCCTGGACGACATCGCGCTCGCCCTGCCCGCGCTCACGCGTGCGCTGAAGCTGCAGAACAAGGCCGCACAGGTGGGCTTCGACTGGGGCGAGCCCGCTCCCATCCTCGACAAGATCGAGGAGGAAATCGCCGAGCTTCGCGAGGAGATGAACAAGGGCAATACCGACAAGATCACAGACGAATTCGGCGACCTGCTCTTTGCCGTGGTCAATCTCGGGAGGCACCTGAATGTGGATCCGGAAGAGGCGCTGATCCGCACCAACCGCAAATTCACTACCCGCTTCCATGCGATTGAGAAGACGCTGGCGAACGACAACCGATCGCTCGACTCCGCAAGTCTCGATGAAATGGAAGCGCTCTGGCAGAAGGCCAAGGAGACTGAGCGGAGCTAACAGTCACCTGGCAGGTTCCGGTGCCCTCATGGTCAGATGCACCAGACCGCCTGAACCGACTAAAGCTTAGTTTAGCCGCCGCTCGAACTCGGTGCGGGCGGCTTCAGTGGCGCGAACGTGGATTGTCACGCTGCCGTCCTCGTGATCCTCGCGCGAGGTTACCTGCCCGTTCTTGTAGATCCAGGCGAGGAGCGCCATCTTTTCAGGCGCGATCGTCAGCTTCACGTCCTCGAGCGAGCCGGAAATGCGCTCCTCGATGATGCGCAGCAGATCCTTTATTCCCTCGCCCGTGATGGCCGAGACGGCCACCGGCGGAGTCTGATTTGCCTCGTCGCGAAGCAGGCGTTCCCGGTCGGATGGATCGAGAAGATCGATCTTGTTCCAGACTTCAAGCACGTGCCGGGTATCGGCCGGATCAACGCCGAGGCTCTGCAGAACCTCCTTCACCTCATGCGCGTGCGCCGCGGTGTCGGGATTGGCGATGTCGCGCAGGTGGAGGATGAGGTCAGCCTCGACCACCTCTTCCAGCGTCGCACGGAAGGCTGCGACCAGATGCGTAGGCAGGTCGGAGATGAAGCCCACGGTATCAGAGAGGATCGCCAGCGTACCATGCGGCAGCACCAGGCGGCGTAGCGTCGGGTCGAGGGTTGCGAACAGCATGTCCTCGGCCATCACTTCTGCACCGGTCAGGTGGTTGAAGAGCGTTGACTTACCCGCGTTGGTGTAGCCGACCAGCGCCACGATCGGGAACGGCACCTTGCGTCGCTTGGCGCGATGGAGGTCGCGGGTGCGCCGGACAGTTTCCAGCTCGCGCTTGATGCGGATGATCCGTTCCTGCAGCAGTCGCCGATCCGCCTCGATCTGCGTTTCACCCGGACCACCCATAAAGCCGCCACCACCGCGCTGACGCTCAAGGTGGGTCCAGCTGCGCACAAGGCGTCCGCGCTGATATTCGAGATGCGCGAGATCGACCTGCAGCCGGCCCTCCTTGGTGCGCGCCCGGCGGCCGAAGATTTCAAGGATGAGCCCGGTGCGATCCAGAACCTTGGCCTTGAGCTCGCGCTCAAGATTGCGCTGCTGAACCGGCGTAAGCTGATGGTCGACGACGACGAGCTCCGCCTCGTTCTCCTGGATGATCTCGGCAAGCTCGGAAAGCTTGCCCGTACCGATCAGGGTCGCAGGCCGGGGCGTAGACAGGTTGAAAACGTCGCGATGTACGATATCGAGGTCAATGGCTTCCGCAAGGCCAACGGCTTCCTCGAGCCGGGCCTGCGGCGATAATGTCGAATGAGGTGTACCCGCCTCCTCCGTCTGGCGCCGCTCTCTGGACGTCAAAACGGGTACAACGACTACGGCTTTCGTCGCCTCAGGGGCCACGGTGCCGTTACTCATGCTGAGGGCCTTGCGGCCCTTGCCTTCTTTTTCCAATCAGACTTCCTGACCGCCTTCTTCAGCGTCATACAACTGCACAGGCTGGCTGGGCATGATGGTGGAAATTGCATGCTTGTAAACAAGCTGCGAATGCCCGTCCCGCCGTAGCAACACACAGAAGTTGTCAAACGACGTCACTACGCCAGTCAGCTTCACGCCGTTGATCAAAAAAATTGTAAGAGGATTCTTGCTCTTGCGAACGGTGTTCAGGAATAGGTCCTGCAAATTCTGCGTGCGCTCCGCCATTTTTTCTTTTTACCATCCCCTGTATTGCGAGCAGCAATGCAATCTATTCACCTAAACGTAGCGGCTGCCCTTCAGCTACGTACAGCCTCCTCCTTGAACCTGCTTTAACGTCGTTAACAGGCACTAACCTTTTCCGCAATGTCAAAAAATTCACGGCGCAACGCAAGAGCGGTTGTACCGGGATGACCATTGGCCACCGGCTCATCATCAATCTCTACTACAGGCATCACTATCGTGGTGGCCGCCGTAATGAAAGCCTCCTTGGCCGCCTTCGCTTCTTCCACTGTGAATGGCCGTTCCTCAACCTCGAGACCGAGCTTGTTGGCGAGCTCGATCAACGTCGTACGGGTGACGCCACGCAGAATGCCAGAATCGGCCGGACGGGTGACGAGCTTGCCATCCCACGTCACGATCCAGGCGTTGGTGGAAGAACCTTCCTTCACCGTGCCATCGGGATCGACGAACCAGGCTTCACTTGCGCCGAATTCCTTCGCCTTCTGCTTGGCGAGAACGTTGGGAAGCAGGCCCGTCGATTTGATGTCGACCCGCTCCCAACGGTTTTCAGGCACAGTGATCACGCGTATACCCTCAGCTGCCCGCTCCTCGCCTATGGCCGGGTCAAGCCGCTTGACCGTCACCACCAGCGAGGGCCGTGTGGAAGGATGCGGGAATACGTGGTCGCGGGGCGCAACGCCGCGTGTGACCTGGATGTAGATCATGCCATCGGTGATGCGATTGCGGCGGACCATCTCGCGCAGAACGAGTTCCAGCACATTGCGGTGGACAGGCCAGTCGATCCGCAGTTCGGAGAGTGAACGGCCCAACCGGTCCAGATGCCGGGTCTGGTCGACGATGAAACCACGCGCCACCTCGCAGACATCATAGACGCCATCGGCAAACTGGTAGCCGCGGTCCTCGATATGCACAACCGCGTCCGTATGCCGAACATAGCGGCCATTTACATAGGCATAACGTGCCATTTTATCTTCCTGCGTGTCGTTCTGCGCCGCGTGGCGCGTTCAAAGTCTCTGCTATATCGCAATTCCGAACGGAAAACCGGTTCCCCCTTTTCCCGGAATTGCTCTGCTCGAGGGCAATTTAGTGGCCGCCCCCTTAAGCCGAAACCCATATTTGTGAATGGCTCCCACGCAATTTGCGGGAGCCGGTGGTTCAGACAAAGAATTCCAGGCTGACGCGGAATAGCTGTTCGACCTGTTTCAGGGAATCGCGCAGCGCGAAGATCACCACGCGATCCTTCGGCTTGATGCGCAGCGACCCGCTCGGCGTGAGTGCCTGCCCGTCGCGATAAACAGCACCAATCCTCATGCCCTTCGGCAAATCCAGCTCCTTCAGCGTCGCGCCAACCAGGGGCGAGGTTTCCAGCGCATCAGCTTCCAGAATCTCGGCCTGCCCGTTCTGGATGTTGTGCACGGCGCGGATGCGCCCACGGCGCACATGCTGCAGCACCTTGGAGACGGTGACCGCGCGCGGGTTCATCTGCGCATCGATGCCGAGCGTGCTGGCAAAGTCGTGGTAGGTCGGGCTGTTGAGCAGAACCAGATTGGCCTTGCAGCCCAGGCGCTTGGCAATGACGCCCGACAGAATGTTCACCTGATCGTCGTTGGTCACGGAAACGATCAGGTCCGCTTGGTCGATATCAGCCTCATGCAACAGCTTCTGGTCGAGAGCGCTGCCGTTGAGAACGACCGTACTCTTTAGTTCGTCGGCGATGTCGATCGCACGCTCACGGTTGTGCTCGATGAGCTTTACCTTCGTAGAGCTGCCGCGTTTCTCCAGCGCCTGCGCAACATAGAGGCCGATGTTGCCGCCGCCCGCGATAACGATGCGGCTGGCTTCCTTCTTCTCATGGCCGAAGAGGCCAAGGGTTCGGCGCACCTGGTCCTTGGTCGTCACCACATAGGCAAGGTCGCCCGCATAGAGCTGGTCGGCCGAATGCGGAATGAAGAGCTTATTGTTGCGGTTGATACCGACGACGATGGACGGCAGGTTCGGAAAGAGCTCGGTCAACTGCGCCAGCGGCGTGTTGATGACCGGGCATTCCTCCTGGCACTCGATGGCGAGCATCATGATCTTGCCGTCCGAGAACGGCACGACATCCGTCGCCCCGGGCACGGCGATGCGGCGCAGCACCATCTCGCCCACTTCCACTTCCGGCGAGATGATCACGTCGATCGGCAGATGGTCGCGCGAGAACAGGTCCATGTAGTGCGGCTGCAAATACATCTGGGAACGAATGCGGGCGATCTTGGTCGGCACTTCGAAGAGCGAATGGGCGACCTGACAGGCGACCATGTTGATCTCGTCGTGGAGCGTGACCGCGATGATCATGTCGGCTTCGTTCGCACCGGCCTCGGCCAGCACTTCCGGGTAGGCGCCGTGGCCAACGATACCGCGCACGTCCAACGTATCACGGATCGAGCGGATCAGATCCGCCCGGACATCGATGACACAGACGTCGTTCTGCTCGGCCGCGAGCCTCTCGGCAATACCGAAGCCAACCTGGCCCGCGCCGCAAATGATCACTTTCATCTTTCGCTTCGCCTCATGAACCCTCCATCCAGGAGGTGAGTCGCAATCTTAGCGCCAGAACCTGGCGCATCTCGGACAATTCGATGACCTAGACTCCGAGCGACTTCAGCTTCCGGTGCAGAGCCGAGCGTTCCATACCAATGAACTCCGCCGTGCGCGAGATATTGCCGCCGAAGCGGTTGATCTGCGCCAGCAGATATTCCTTCTCGAACATTTCGCGGGCTTCGCGCAGTGGCAGTGCCATGATGTGCTGGTCCGACTGGGTCGGCACCTTGGGCATCACGTCGCCAATCTCGGACGGCAGCAGATCGGCCGTAATCGGTGTATCGGCATTGTCGTCGCGCGTGAGGATCAGGAGGCGCTCGATGTTGTTGCGCAGCTGCCGGATGTTGCCCGGCCAGTTGTGCGCCTGGAACACCGCCATCGCGTCCTCGCCAAGCTTGCGCGGACGGATGCCCGTCTGCTCGCTGATCGTCTTCATGAAATGGTCGACGAGGATCGGGATATCCTCGCGCCGGCTCGATAGCGGGGGCACATTGACCGGCACGACTGCCAGCCGATGGTAGAGATCCTCGCGGAATTCGCCTCTCGCGATCAGTTCCTGCAGGTCTGCCGCCGTGGACGAAATGATACGCACATCGACCTTGACGCGCTTGGTGCCGCCGACGCGTTCAAACTGCTGGTCGACCAGCACGCGCAGGATCTTGCTCTGCGTCTCGCGCGGCATGTCTGCCACTTCGTCAAGGAAGAGCGTGCCGCGATGCGCCTCCTCGAGGGCGCCCACCTTGCGCGTTCCGTCCTCGCTCGTTTCCGTACCGAAGAGCTCGATCTCCATGCGGTCCGGCGTAATGGAGGCCGCGTTGACCGAGACGAAAGGCCCTTCGCGACGGGCAGAGCGTGCGTGGATAGCGCGGGCCGCCAGCTCCTTGCCGGAGCCCGACGGGCCGATCAGCATCACCCGGCTGTTGGTGGCCGCAACACGGTCGATCGCCTGATGAAGCTGATTGATCGCATGGGACTTGCCAACAAGATCAAAGCTGTGGCCGCTTCTCTTCTTGAGGTCCAACACCTCGCGCTTCAGCTTCGAGGTTTCCAGTGCCCGCTCGCAAATGAGCAGCAGCCGGTCGGCCTTGAAGGGCTTTTCGATGAAATCGTAAGCGCCGCGCCGGATGGCGCTCACCGCCGTTTCGATATTGCCGTGGCCGGAGATCATGATCACCGGCAGCTCCGGATGCATGGTCTTCACCTTATCGAGGAGAGCCAGGCCGTCGAGCTTTGAACCCTGAAGCCAGATGTCCAGGAGAAGGAGGCGCGGAACACGTTCGGCGATCGCCGCCAGTGCGGAGTCGCTGTCGCCAGCAGTACGCGTCTCATGGCCTTCGTCACTCAGGATACCTGCGACCAGTTCGCGGATATCAGCTTCATCATCAACAACAAGAATATCAGACGCCATTTTGGACCTTTTCCGTCCTTTCTTCTTCCTGTGCCTCCCCGGCCTCAAGGGCCGGGAAAACCATGCGGATCATGGCTCCGCCACCCCCATGGAAATCTTCTGGCGCATCATGCAGCTCCAGCCTCCCACCATGGTCTTCGATAATTTTCTTCACAATTGCCAAACCGAGCCCGGTTCCCTTCTCACGGGTGGTCATATAGGGCTCAAGCAGGCGTTGTCTGTTCTCTTTCGGCAATCCCTTGCCGGTATCGATCACCAGAACCTCGATCTGGGGCCCGAGCCTGCGAGCCGCAATCCGGATGACTTTCTCCCGATCTTGTTCTGATTGTCCCTCAATCGCTTCCGACGCATTCTTGATGATATTTCCGAAGGCCTGGCTGAGCAGGCGCGGGTCGAACCTTCCCATTAAAGGCTCACTCCCCAGCAAGCGTTCCAAACGAATGTCGGGCCGGCTCACTTCGATCAGGAAGGAAGCTTCGCGCAACGGCTCGCGAATGTCGAGCATTTGCATCTCCGGCTTCGGCATGCGCGCGAAGGACGAGAATTCGTCCACCATGCGTCCGATATCGCCTACCTGCCGGATGATCGTTTCCGTGCACTGGTCGAAAACCTCGCGATCCTCGGTGATGACCTTGCCATAGCGGCGGCGAATGCGCTCGGCGGAAAGCTGGATGGGCGTCAGCGGGTTCTTGATCTCGTGAGCGATGCGGCGGGCTACATCCGCCCAGGCCGACGAGCGCTGAGCCTGGACCAGATCCGTAATGTCATCGACCGTAACGACGTAGGATCTCTGCTCGCGGCGCCCTGCCCGTTCCTCGGACGTCAGCTGGATGTTGAACGTGCGCTCGGCACCCGCCCTGTAGAAGGTGACCTGCTCGCGGTGAACGCGACGGCCGGACGTGCGCCCCTCCTCGAACACCTGCGCCAGATGCGGAAGAATATCACCCAAGGGCTTGCCGACACTCTCCGTCGCGCGGATCGCGAGCATCGTTTCTGCCGATCGGTTGACGATGGTGATCACGCCCTGCGCGTCCACGCCGATCACGCCAGCCGTGACACCGGCCAGAACCGCTTCGGAGAACCGGCGGCGCTCATCGATCGTGTCACGGGCGGAAATCAGCTGATCGCGCTGGCTCTTCAGCTGGGACGTCATCTTGTTGAACGTATCGCCAAGTGCTGCCACGTCACCGTCGGACGCACGCACAGGAACCTCGACGTCGAGATCACCCTGCGACACGGCGGCAGCCGCGCCAATCAACTGGCGGATCGGCCGCACGATCCGGTCCGCCACCGCGATGCCTGTCCAGATGGCCGCCAGCACGATCGCAAGCGTCACCACGAGATAAAGGAGCGCGAAGGCAACCTGCGTGTTCATGCGGTTGTCTTCAAGCGACCGGTACTCGTCAGTGTTCGAAGCAACAATGCGCTGCGCGCGCAGAACCTGCGGATCGAGCAGACGGAGCGTGTAGAGGTAGGCGTCCGGGATTTCGCGCAGCTTGAAGATCGCGCCGATGACGTTGCTCGGCGCAAGGTCGAACAGTACGGGCCGGCCTTCGGAAGCCTTCTCGATTGCGCCTGCCGGCGGGACCGGAATCTCCAACGGTTCCGGCACGTCGGCAGCCATGATAACCGACTGGTCGTCACGGATCAGCACGGCATGCGCAAGACCGCGCCCGATCGTCTGCTGGGTCAGGAGCTGGCGGAAGGCGTTTCGGTCGAGGCTATAGACCGAGCGGAAACGGTCGAGGTCGACCGCCATGGAAACCGTCGTGCCCTGCAGCGTTCCGGCATTTTCGCGGACATAGGCCTCGGCAATCGACAGCGACGATTGCACGATGACGCGGGTACGCAGCTCAAACCAACGGTCGAGACCCAGATCGAGGGTGATCGAAGCGATGATCGCCACAAGAATGGCGGGGATCGCCGCCACCAGCGAGAACATCATCACGATGCGTACGTGGAGCCGCGCCGCCGCCTTCCCGCCCTGGCGGGCGGCATAGATGCGGTGGGCCTCGCGCACGATCAGGCCAATCAGCAGCAGGATGAAGGCTGCATTGATGCTGATGAGCGTTATCGTCGTGGGAGCGTCAGGGGTAAGCGGCGTCAGGCCCAGCAGCACGGTGAAGGATACCATTGCCGTGAGCAGAGCTCCGACCACGCCCAGAATACCGGGCAAGGCCAGCAGCCGGCGCCCGTCGGGCCGAGCTGGCTTTTCCGCAGGCGTGGTGTTAGCCGATGACGCTTCTAGACTCATTATAGACTCAACCATAACTGCGTTGCACATCTGCAACGCAATGTGGCAACTTTACAACGCTTTGTGCACTAGACGCAAAAACAATACGCCCAGGAAGCCTGAATGGCGACGGCTTCCACAAAAAGCGGCTAATTCTGCCGGGTTGAATGGGCCAAAGGATCAGCTCGAGAACGGCGCCTCCATCTTGCTGACGCGATAGACGTCGATGCCAAGTTCGCGGATCTTCTTGCGCAGTGTATTGCGGTTGAGGCCCAAAAGCTCTGCCGCACGGATCTGGTTGCCGCGGCAAGCCGCCAGCACCTGAAGGATCAGCGGGTACTCCACCTCCATCAGGATCCGGTCATAGAGCCCGGGCGGCGGTAGTTCACCGCCGAGCTTCGAGAAGTACTGGTGCAGATACTGCTCCACCAGCTGCGAGAGGGTCATGCCTTCAGCAGGTGTAGCGCCCGGCTGCGGGATCTCGTTGCGATAGGTGTCGGAAAGTTCGTGGCGGATGATTTCGGCCGAAAGCTCATCCTGCGGATAGAGTGCTGCCAGCCGGCGCACGAGGTTTTCCAGTTCGCGCACGTTGCCAGGCCAAGGGTAGTTCACCATCACGTCCATGCCAGCCTTGGTGATGCGCTTGGCCTGCAACCCTTCCTTCTCCACCTGAGCGAAGAAGTGGCGGACGAGATCCGGAATGTCTTCTGCGCGCTCCCTGAGCGGCGGCAGGCGCAGCGGCACCACGTTGATGCGGTAGAACAGGTCTTCGCGGAACAGGCCCTGGTTGATCAGGCTGCGCAGCTCCTTGTTGGTCGCCGCGATGATGCGCACATCCGTCTTGATAGGCGTGCGCCCGCCGACAGTGGTGTACTCGCCCTGCTGCAGCACGCGCAGCAGACGTGTCTGCGCCTCCATCGGCATATCGCCAATTTCGTCGAGAAACAGCGTGCCGCCTTCCGCCTGCTCGAAGCGGCCTGTCGACCGCTGTTGTGCACCGGTGAACGCGCCCTTCTCATGGCCGAAGAGCTCGGACTCGATCAGATCTCGCGGAATGGCCGCCATGTTGATGGGAACAAACGGACCTTTGCGGCGACGGCCGAATTCATGAAGCGCACGCGCAACCAGCTCCTTGCCGGTACCGGACTCGCCTGTGATCATCACGGTCAGGTCCGTCTGCATCAGGCGGGCAAGTGTGCGGTAGATGTCCTGCATCGCTGCGGAGCGACCGATGAGCGGCATCGATTCAGACTGCTCCGCCTCCGCTTCCTGGTTGCCCTTGCCGCGCGGCTCAGCCAGCGCGCGGCCGACGATCTGCAGAAGCTCGTTCAGGTCGAAGGGCTTCGGCAGGTATTCATAGGCCCCGGCTTCCGAAGCACGGATAGCCGTCATGAACGTATTCTGCGCGCTCATCACGACGATGGGCAGCTCCGGACGAGCCTTCCGGATGCGCGGCAGCAGGTTGAAGATGTTCTCGTCGGGCATCACCACATCAGTGATGACGAGATCGCCTTCACCAGCAGAAACCCAGCGCCACAGCGTGGCGACGTTGGAGGTAACCCGAACCTGATGGCCAGCCCGCGACAATGCCTGATTGAGAACCGTGCGGATCGCGGCATCGTCATCGGCTACAAGAATATTTGCCTGCTGTGTCATATGCTTAAACCTGTTTCTTGTAGCTTTCAATCATCATTGCCCTTGCGCCATGCCGGCATCAGCACACGGAAGGTTGTTCCCCTCGAGGAGGTATCGCACTCGACAATGCCGCCGTGGGCACCGACGATCTTGGCCACGAGCGGGAGGCCGAGGCCGGAACCGTTCGTCTTGGTGGTGATGAACGGATCGAAGATGATTTGCTGGATGTCATCCGGCACTCCGGGACCGTTATCATGAACGCAAAATTCCAGCGGAAGAGACACGCGTTCGGTTGTACCCGGAACGGAGAGACGGATGCCCGGGCGGAAGGCGGTCGACAACCGTATTTCGCCTTTGTCATTGTTTCCAATGGCTTCCGCTGCATTTTTAATCAGGTTCAGGAAGACCTGCACGATCTGATCCCGGTTGGCGTAGATGGGCGGCAGCGAAGGATCGTAGTCCTCGGTGATCGTGATGTGCTTGGCAAAGCCGTTCTTGGCGATCACCTTCACGTGGTCCAGCACGACGTGGATGTTGACGGGCTCGCGGTCGACGGGACGATCGTCCGAGAAGACCTCCATTCGATCAACCAGTTTGACGATCCGGTCCGTCTCCTGCGTGATGAGCTGAGTAAGTGCGCGGTCCTCGTCGGAGACGACATCTTCCAGCAACTGGGCAGCGCCTCGGATACCTGACAGCGGGTTCTTGATCTCGTGGCCCAGCATGGCGGCGAGCCCGGAGACTGAACGCGCCGCACCGCGGTGGGTCATCTGGCGGTCAATCTTCTCCGCCATCGAGCGCTCCTGAAACATCACAACAGCAGAGTCGCTGCCGCCGCCAATGGTGCCCACATAGACATCGACGATCTTGTCTGGCCCTAGCCGCGGCGACGAGATGTCGATCTTGTACTCGTTCATCGGCGCATGGCGCGCGTGGACCTGCTCGACCAGCGCCAGCAGCGGGCTTCCGAACGGCACGAAGTCCTTCAGCTTGTTGCGCGCCAGCATCGCGGCACTCAGGCGGAAGAAATCCTCGGCCTGCGCATTGGCGAAGGTAATGTACCCTTCCTTGTCGACCACGATTATGGGATGCCCGATGGCATCGATCACCTGCTGCGCAATGTTGCTGTCTTGTGAAATGAGCGAGGCAATCATGCTGCTTTTCTTTCCGTAGGCGAGGTGCTGAAGACGCGGGGCAGCATGGCCAGAACCCTCGTGTGGTCGGTCTCTGCCATCAGAGCGTCGCGCCAGGACAGGGCCTCACCGCCCCATGTTTCGAGGTACCAGCCGAGATGCTTGCGGGCATGGCGAAGGCCCTGCCCGACCCCGTAATGCGAGAGCATGTCTTCGTAATGCGCGGCCACGTACTGGCCCATGGCCGCCGCATCTTGCGGCACACCTGGCGCAAGCGTGCCTGCAGCATGATGGGCCAACGCGCCAGCCTTCCAAGGCGCGCCATAATGAGCACGGCCAATCATGATGGCATCTGCGCCGGATTGTGCGAGCATCGCTTCAGCTTCTTCCGCTCCATCGCCATCACCGTTGGCAACAAGCGGAATGGAGATCCGCTCGCGGACGGCGCGGATCGCCTTCCAGTCGGCATGATCCTTGTAGAACTGGCAGCGGGTGCGTCCATGGACGGTGATCATCGCCACGCCAGCAGCTTCAGCGCGGGCGGCAATGTCGGGAGCGTTCAGGCTGTCATGGTCCCAGCCAAGCCGCATCTTGACTGTCACCGGAACGGAAACCGCTTTTACGACCGCCTCAATCAGCGCCAACGCGTGGTCGGGCTCGCGCATCAGGGCAGATCCGCAGGCGCCGCCAACCACCTTCTTGGCCGGACAACCCATGTTGATGTCGATGATGTCGGCCCAGCCCTCGCCCACAGCGATGCGCGCAGCCTCAGCCATCCAGTGGGCATCACGTCCGGCAAGCTGCACCATGTGGACATCGATATCCGGACGGCGCACCCGGCGCTCACTTTCCTGCCGACCTTTGGCGAGCTCGCCGCTGGCGATCATCTCGGAGACGACGAGTCCAGCGCCATGGTCATAGGCGCGCATCCGGAAGGGCGTGTCGGTGACACCCGACATGGGAGCAAGAATGACGCGGTTGCGCAGAACGACTCCACGGACGTTCAGCGGTTGCGCCAGCTGTTGTATAAGTGGACTGCCCAAGAATGGTGCACCTGATTTGTGATGCCTATTTAGTAGACAACGGCAATGTTTTGCGCAATGCCTGAATCGCGATCAACAACAAATTCATTGGCTTTTCAGGTGCACATGCTAGTGGGAGCGGCATGGAAAACACATCACACACCCCTGTGAACGCCCGCGTAACGGCGGTTCTGGTGGCTGCAGGTCGCGGCGAGCGCGCCGGCCAGAGCGTTGAAGGCCCGAAGCAATACCGAACCATTGGCGGCGCGCCGGTCATAGCGCACACCATCAAGGCGTTCTTGAGCCATCCGCAAATCGCTTCGGTTGTCGTTGCCATTCACCCCGATGATGAAGAACTGTTCAGCCGCGCGGCACCCCGTGCCGAAAAGCTGCGCATTGTCTTCGGTGGCGCAACCCGTCAGGAATCAGTGCGACTGGCGCTAGAAGCAGCCGGTGAGGATAGGCCCGAGATCGTCCTGATCCACGACGCCGTACGCCCCTTTGTCGATGATCAGCTCATCGGTCGCGTGATTGCCACCGCGCAGGAAGGCAGCGGCGCGCTTCCGGCGCTTGCGGTCTCCGACACGCTGAAGCGCGGTTCGAACGGCATTGTGGAAGGCACGGTCTCGCGCGATGGTCTTTATGCGGCGCAGACGCCGCAAGGTTTTCCTTACCAGCCGATCCTGGAGGCCCACCGCGCGGCGGCAGACGCTGGCCGCTCCGATTTCACCGATGACGCGGCCATCGCCGAATGGGCTGGCCTCACCGTCCGCCTCGTTGAAGGGTCCCCCGACAACGTCAAGATTACCTGGGCACGCGACATCGCGATCGCCGATCAGAGGATGCGAATGATGAGCACCACATTCCCCGACGTGCGCACCGGCAACGGCTATGATGTTCACAGCTTTGGTGAAGGCGATCACGTAACCCTTTGTGGAATAAAGATTCCTTCTAACAAGGGGCTCTCCGGCCACTCGGATGCAGACGTTGGTCTGCACGCCCTCACCGATGCTCTTCTGGCAACCAAGGGCCTCGGCGATATCGGCACGCATTTTCCCCCATCGGACCAGCAATGGAGAGGTGCAGCCTCCCGCATCTTCGTGGAACATGCGGCGAAGCTCGTCCGCGAGCATGGCGGGCGTATCGCCAATGTCGATATCACGCTGATCTGCGAGGCACCGAAGGTCGGTCCCCACCGCGACGCCATGACGGCCGAGCTTTGCGACATGCTTGGCATTTCGCCCGATCGCGTGTCTATTAAGGCGACGACCAACGAGAAGCTTGGCTTCCTCGGCCGTGGCGAAGGCATCGCTGCCATCGCGACGGCGAGCGTCGTCTATCCGGGGTCCCTGCCTGAGTGAGCGCCATGAGCGAGATCGAAGACGCCGCCAATCTGGTCCTGAACCTTTGTCTTGAGCGCAAGCTGAAGGTCGCGACAGCCGAATCCTGCACCGGTGGCCTGATCGCGGCAGCGCTCACGGAAATCGCAGGCAGCTCGGCCGTCTTCGACCGTAGCTTCGTTACCTATTCCAACGAAGCCAAGATGGATCTCCTGGGCGTCGAGGAAGCCACGCTGCAGGCCTATGGTGCCGTCTCTGAGGAAACCGCGCGTGAGATGGCGGAAGGCGCGGTAGCGCACTCGCTGGCCGATCTTGCGGTATCGGTCACCGGCATCGCAGGTCCGACGGGTGCAACTCCCGGCAAGCCCGTGGGGCTCGTCTGGTTCGGTCTTGCGACGAAGGGGGCAGCGACAAAGACGCTCCACCACGTGTTTGAAGGGGACCGAGCATCCGTTCGGCGGAGCGCCCTGCGAACGGCTCTCTCACTTCTGGCTGAGGGCGCCAACCAGCCGTGAAAACTCGTCCATCTCGCGATAGGACTTCAGCATCACGACGGGCTTGCCGGAGGCGTGGTTCTGGATATCAGCCAGCACTCTGGGCCTTACCTCCCTGTTCCACGTCCAGACGTAGCGCAGGAACTCAAGGTCGATCTTTTCAGGACAACCGGGCGTCATCTCCGGCCTTGTACGGCCAAGGTTTGCCACCCAGCGCCTGAGGATGCCCGCTACACAGGCAAAGCGCGGGAGGTCTGGCCAGATGATCAGTTCGGTTCGAGGCAGACGCAAGTGCAGCGTGGATGAGCCGGTGCCATCCATGATCCAGCGGTCCCAGGCAATCAGCTCTTCCGTCAGCCTCTTCTGCTCCGGCCGGTCGCGCAGGATCCAGCCAGGCAACCAGAGAACATCCCGGTCAATTGAAATATACGGCAGATCAAGGAGCGCAGCTGCCTTCTGAGCAAGCGTTGATTTCCCGCTACCGGAACAGCCGATCACGATCATCCGGTCCGCTTGCCGGGCTAGTTCTGCCGCTTCCGCGAGGCCGACAAAGCGTATGGGTTCCATTTGAGCCCCATCCCGAGGCTGACTTCCGCTCTCAGGCAGCCTTGCCATAGATTGCATCGGCGCGGGTCTCAAAAGCTTCGGCGAACATCCTGAAGGCCCGGTCGAACATTGCGCCCATCAGCATGCCCAGCATCCGGCTCTTGAATTCATAGTCGATGAAGAAGTGGATGTCCGTCTGCCCCTCACCCACCGCATCGAAGCGCCAGCGGTTCGTCAGGTACTTGAACGGTCCGTCGATGTAGCGGACATCGATGACGTTTTCCTGCGGCCTGAGCACCACCTGACTGGTGAACGTCTCACGCAGCGCCTTGTAGCCGACGGTCATGTCGGCCACGAGGATCGTCACGCCGTCGCGCTCCTTGCGCGAGCGCACGGTCAGCGCCTCGCACCACGGCAGGAACTCAGGGTATGTTTCCACCGCCGCAACAAGATCAAACATCTGCTCCGGCGCGTGATTTACCCGGCGGACTGTTTCGTGCTTGGGCATGGGATCTCAGGCGAGCTCGCGGACAGCCAGCTTGGCAGCACGCGCGGCACGAAGCCGTTCGAAATCTTCACCGGCATGGTGGGACGAGCGCGTCAGCGGGCTAGACGAGACCATCAGGAAGCCCTTGGTGTAGGCGATCGTCTCGTAGGACTTGAATTCGTCCGGCGTCACAAAGCGCTTGACCGGATGGTGCTTGCGGGTCGGCTGCAGGTACTGCCCGATCGTCAGGAAGTCCACGTCAGCCGTACGGAGGTCGTCCATGAGCTGAAGCACTTCATTACGCTCCTCACCCAGGCCAACCATGATGCCCGACTTGGTGAAGATTGTCGGGTCCAGCTCCTTCACCCGCTGCAGCAGGCGGATAGAGTGGAAATAGCGCGCGCCCGGACGGACCGTCAGGTAGTTCGAGGGCACGGTTTCAAGATTGTGATTGAACACGTCGGGACGTGCGGCAACAACCTTCTCCAGTGCGCCTTCCTTGCGCAGGAAGTCCGGCGTCAGGATCTCGATCGTCGTGTTCGGCGAGGTTGCACGCAACGCCTGGATGACTTCGACGAAGTGCTGTGCACCGCCATCGGCAAGGTCGTCGCGGTCGACCGACGTGATTACGACGTGGCTCAAGCCCATTTCGCGCACGGCACGCGCCACGCTTTCCGGTTCGTTCGGATCAAGTGCGGTCGGAATACCAGTCGCCACGTTGCAGAAGGCGCAGGCGCGGGTGCAGATCTCGCCCATGATCATGAAGGTGGCGTGCTTCTTTTCCCAGCACTCACCGATGTTCGGGCAGCCCGCTTCTTCGCAGACAGTCACGAGTTTGTTGCTCTTGACGATCTCGCGGGTCTCCATATAGCCGCGCGACGTGGGCGCCTTGACGCGGATCCACTCCGGCTTGCGCAGCACTTCCTGATCAGGCCGGTGAGCCTTCTCCGGGTGACGCGGGCGTTGCTTGGCGACGGTGTCGAGAACGGTGACCATCTATTCCTCTGTCTTTCATGATGAGCATGACCTCATTGTCCGATGGTCATGCCCCTGCGCGGAGGCTTCTTATCCTATCCCGCGCGTTTCGTAAAATCCGCCGGCTGCGACAATGACGTGTTATGCGTTGAGGGCGCGGCCATAGGCGTCGAGCACGCTTTCCTTCATCATTTCCGACAATGTAGGATGCGGGAAGACCGTGTGCATCAGCTCCTCCTCGGTCGTCTCCAGGTTCATGGCGACGACAAAGCCCTGGATCAGCTCGGTGACTTCCGCGCCGACCATGTGTGCGCCCAGAAGCTCACCCGTCTTCTTGTCGAAGATCGTCTTGATGAAGCCCTGGTCCTCGCCAAGCGCGATGGCCTTGCCATTGGCGGCGAACTGGAAGCGGCCAACGCGGATGTCGCGGCCTGCAGCCTTCGCCTTTTCTTCCGTGAGACCAACAGAGGCCACTTGCGGCGTGCAATAGGTGCAGCCCGGAATCTTGCCCTTGTCGAGCGCATGGACGTTGGGGAGACCGGCGATCTTTTCGACGCAGATCACGCCCTCATGCTCGGCCTTGTGTGCCAGCATCGGCGCACCGGCCACGTCGCCAATGGCATAGATGCCCTCAACATTCGTGCGGCCGTAGCCATCCACCTGCACTGTGCCACGCTCAACCTTCACGCCAACAGCTTCCAGCCCGAGGTTCTCGACATTGCCCTGCACGCCAACGGCGGAGATCAGGCGGTCAGCGGTGATCTTCTCCACCTTGCCGTCCTTGAGCTCGACATGCGCGGTGACGCTCGAAGCCCCCTTCTCCACCTTCGCCACCTTGGCTTCGGTAAGGATGCGCATGCCCTGCTTTTCAAGCTGCTTGCGGGCAAACTTGGAAACCTCGGCGTCTTCCACCGGCATGATCTGCGGCAGAAGTTCGACAACTGTCACCTCTGCGCCCAGCGTGCGGTAGAAGCTGGCGAACTCGATGCCGATCGCACCCGAACCCATGACGATCAGCGACTTCGGCATTTCCTTCGGGATCATCGCTTCGAAATAGGTCCAGATCAGCTTGCCGTCCGGCTCGATGCCCGGCAGCACGCGCGGGCGCGCGCCCGTGGCGACGATGATGTGCTTGGCCTTGTATGTGCCTTCGCCCAGCGTGCCCTTGGGCGTCGGATGCTGCGGCTCCATCGGCTTCTTGGCCGTCTTGCAGACGACGATTTCGCCAGGCGTGGCGCCCTTTGGAGCCTTGGAGAGCTTTGCCTCGCCCCAGACGACGTCTACCTTGTTCTTCTTCATCAGGAAGCCGACGCCGCCATTGAGGCGTGCGGAGACCTGACGGGAGCGGTTCACCACCGCGCCAATGTCGGCGCTGACAGCACCATCGATCTTGAGGCCATAGTTCTGCGGGTGCTGAGCATAGTGCAGCACTTCAGCCGAGCGCAGCAGCGCCTTGGTGGGGATGCAGCCCCAGTTGAGGCAGATGCCGCCCAGGTGCTCGCGCTCGACAATAGCCGTCTTCAGCCCGAGCTGTGCAGCGCGAACCGCCGTGACATAGCCGCCGGGGCCTGAGCCGATGATGATGACGTCGTATGTGTCAGCCACGGGTGAGTTTCTCCTTGGATCTTATGCGGATGGGCCAGCCAGGTGACCCATCCGGTAAATTTGGCCGCTAGAGCCGGCGCAGGCTGCGAAGCCCGAACGCCACCAGCAGCATGAAGAAGCCGTTCGACAGAAGCTCGATCGCCAGCAGGATGCCGAGGATCGAGGTCGCGGACATCGGCAGGTCCGCAAGGATCATGATGCCCAGAACGAGTGAGATGATGCCCGACAGCAGCACCCAGCCCCATCCCTGGAGCGGGCGCATGCCGAAGGCATAGAGAAGCTTCGCGATGCCCAGCACGATGAACATGATCGCGACGAGCACCGTGAGCGAGATGATGCCCTCGAGCGGGCGGAAGATGAGCGAGATGCCAAGCGCGATCATCAGCACGCTGATGAGCAGGTTCCAGAGGAAGAGCGCGCCACGATCGGATGCGCGGAACGTCTGGACGAGCGACAGGATGCCGAAAATGAGGAAGGTCCATGCGGCGAGCATGGCGGCCGTCAGCGTAGCGGCGAAGGGGTTGATCAGTGCCAGAATGCCGCCGATGACGGAAATGACGCCCAGAAAGGCGAGCCATCCCCAGCCGTATCCGAGATCCGAAGTTCTTGTGGCCATTGCATTTTCCTCCAAAAACCAACAGACGGATCTATAACCCGAGCATCGAACGCACGCCAGCGACGAGCCCTTCGCCTATCGAGCGCGTGTTTGCGGCGTCGAGGTGCACACCGTCCGTCGGATCGGCCCTTGCCACCGTTCCGGCATCGAAGAAGCCGCAGCCCATCCGCTCTGCCACCTGCGCGTAGAGCGCAGAGAGTTTCAGCGACTGCCCGATGCCGTCCTCGAAGACACCTGCAAAGTCCACATTGGGCGTCTCGCAAAGTGCCGGCGGCGAGACAATCAGGATTTGCGGCGCCGCTACGTCGAAGGGATAGTCATGTCCCCGCACGATATCGATCAGCCGCTCCATGCCCTGCCTTGAACCGTGGGCGCGGCCGCAGATGGCCGGCTTCAGGTCGTTCGTTCCGAGCATGATGATGATCAGATCCAACGGCGAATGGGTGGAAAGGATCGTCGGCAACGTGCGCGCACCGTTGCGGTCCGCGCCCGATGCATAGTCGTCGAAGATCGTCGTCCGGCCATTCAGGCCTTCAGCGATGACGCGGACGCCATCGCCGAGACCCGCCTGAAGTGCCGAAGGCCAGCGGTCTTCATACGCGTGACGCGAAAGCGTCTGCGCATTGTAGCCCCAGGTGAGAGAGTCGCCGTAACACAGAACTGTTTTCATGGCTCAATTCCACGCGGGACTACGGTTGTCGATCAGACCAGCATCGACAGCGGCTGCTCGATGTAGCGCTTGAACGCCGAGAGAAGCTCTGCGCCAAGCGCTCCGTCTACCGCGCGGTGATCGGTCGAAAGCGTGACCGACATCACCGTGGCCGCAACGATCTGGCCGTTCTTCACCACCGCACGCTGCTCGCCCGCACCAACAGCCAGGATGGTCGCATGGGGCGGATTGATGACGGCAGCGAAGTCCTTGATCCCGTACATGCCGAGGTTGGACACCGCGCCCGATCCGCCCTGATACTCTTCCGGCTTCAGCTTACGATTGCGGGCACGCGAGGCGAGGTCTTTCATCTCGTTGGTGATGACCGACAGGGTTTTTTCTTCCGCCTTGCGGATGATCGGCGTGATCAGACCGCCCGGGATGGAGACGGCAACACCCACATCGGCGTGGCTGTGCTTGACCATCGCGGCTTCGGTCCAGGACACGTTTGCATCCGGCACCGCCTTGAGCGCCATCGCGTAGGCCTTGATGACGAAATCGTTGACCGAGAGCTTGAAGGCCGGAGCCTCGCCCTTCTCCGTCTTCACCTTCGGCGCGGAATCGTTGATGCGCTGGCGCATCTCCAGAAGCGCGTCGATCTCGCAATCCAAAGTCAGGTAGAAATGCGGAACGGTGGACTTCGCCTCGACAAGACGGCGCGCAATCGTGCGGCGCATGTTGTCGTGCGGGATAAGCTCGTAGGAGCCTTCCTCGAAGAGCTTCAGAACCGCATCGTCGCTCATAGGCTTGACCGGCTGGGCCTCTGCTGCCGGAGCTGCGGACCCAGCCGCCTTCGGCGCAACGCCACCGGAAGCGGCGGCTTCCACATCGGCCTTGACGACCCTGCCGCGCGGGCCGGAGCCCGAAACAGCGGAAAGATCAATGCCAGCCTCACGGGCAAGACGACGCGCCAGCGGCGATGCAAACACGCGCTCGCCTTCGGCCTTCGCAGGCTGCTCCTGCTTTGCTGCGGGAGCCGGAGCGGCTTCTGCTGCCTTCGGTGCGGGTGCAGCTTCCTGCTTCGGCTCAGCCTTTTCCTCAGCCTTGGGCGCTTCGGCCTTGGCTGCGGGAGCGGAACCTGCGCCGCTTGCCGCAGCGCTGACGTCTTCACCTTCTGCGGCCAGGATCGCAATGACAGAATTGACCTTCACGCCCTGCGTCCCCTCGGGCACGACGATCTTTGCGACCGTACCCTCGTCGACGGCCTCGACTTCCATCGTGGCCTTGTCGGTTTCGATCTCGGCGATGACATCGCCGGAGGAAATGGTGTCGCCCTCCTTCACCAGCCACTTGGCGAGGTTACCCTCCTCCATGGTTGGCGACAGGGCCGGCATCGTGATCTGTATCGGCATGATTCCCTCCCTACCTATTTGTAGGTGACGGTTTTCACCGCCTCAACAACCTCGGCGACGCTCGGCAGCGCCAGCTTCTCGAGATTTGCCGCGTAAGGCATGGGAACATCCTTGCCGGTAATCGTGATGATCGGCGCGTCGAGGTAGTCGAAGGCGCGCTGCATCACCTTGCTGGCGATATGATCGCCAACGGACGACTGCGGGAAGCCCTCTTCCACCGTGACGAGGCGGTTGGTCTTCTTAACCGACTCGATGACCGTATCGAGATCCATCGGACGGATCGTGCGCAGGTCGATGACCTCCACGTCGATGCCGCTTTCAGCCAGCTCCTCGGCTGCCTTGATGGCATAGGTCATGCCGATACCGAAGGAAACGATCGTCGCGTCCTTGCCCGGCTTGTGGATGCGGGCCTTGCCGATCGGCAGGACGAAATCGTCGATCTTCGGCACGTCGAAGGTCTGGCCGTAGAGGATTTCGTTCTCAAGGAAGATGATCGGGTTCGGATCGCGGATGGCAGCCTTGAGCAGGCCCTTGGCGTCGGCAGCCGTGTAGGGCACCACCACCTTGAGGCCTGGAATGTGGCCGTACCACGCGGCATAGTCCTGGCTGTGCTGGGCGGCGACGCGCGCAGCAGCACCGTTCGGGCCGCGGAACACGATCGGCGCACCCATCTGGCCGCCAGCCATGTAGAGCGTCTTCGCGGCCGAGTTCACGATCTGGTCGATCGCCTGCATGGCGAAGTTGAAGGTCATGAACTCCACGACCGGCTTCAGCCCGGCGAATGCCGCGCCAACGCCAACACCGGCAAAGCCATGCTCGGTGATCGGCGTATCGATCACGCGGCGATCGCCGAATTCCTGAAGCAGACCCTGGGTCACCTTGTAGGCGCCCTGATACTCGGCCACCTCTTCACCCATGACGAAAACGTCCGGGTCGCGGCGCATCTCTTCGGCCATCGCATCGCGAAGCGCTTCGCGCACCGTCATCTTCACCATCTCGGTGCCTTCCGGAATGTCCGGATCGGACGGCATCGGCTGAGCCTCGGCCTTGGCTACAACGGCAGGCGCGGGAAGCTCTTCCGTCTTCTGGTCGGCGTGTTCCTCGGCGGGAGCCTCCGCCTTGGCGGGCGGCGGCGTGGAGGCTTCCGCCTTCAGGTCGTCGACGGATTCACCTTCGCCAAGCAGCAGCGCGATCGGCGTGTTGACGCGGACGCCCTGAGCGCCCTCCTCGACCAGGATCTTCCCGATCGTGCCTTCGTCAACAGCTTCCACTTCCATGGTGGCCTTGTCGGTTTCGATCTCGGCGATCACGTCGCCCGGGGCAACGGACTCCCCTTCCTTCTTCAGCCACTTGGTGAGGTTACCCTCTTCCATCGTAGGGGAAAGGGCTGGCATCAAAATCTGGATCGGCATGTGAGCTGGTTCCCCCTCAGAGCAGAATGTCAGTGTAAAGCTCGGACACGTCCGGCTCTGGATCAGACTGGGCGAAATCGGCGGCGTCAGCGACAATGTCACGGACATCCTTGTCCACCGCCTTCAGCTCATCCTCGCTCGCCCACTTCTTGTCCAGTAAGCGCTGACGCACCTGCTCGATCGGGTCATGCTCGGAGCGCATCTTCTGCACTTCGTCCTTGCTGCGGTACTTCGCGGGATCCGACATGGAGTGGCCACGATAGCGATAGGTCAGCATCTCGAGGATGATCGGTCCCTTGCCGGAACGGCACCATTCGACCGCCATTTCGCCGGCAGCAGCAACGGCGCGCACATCCATGCCATCGACCTGGATGCCGGGGATCTTGAAGGAGATACCGCGGTGGGAGAAATTGGTCTCGGCGGAAGAACGCGTAACAGCCGTGCCCATGGCGTAGCGGTTGTTCTCGATGATGAACACGACCGGCAGCTTCCACAGCGAAGCCATGTTGAAGCTTTCGTAGACCTGGCCCTGGTTGGCCGCGCCATCGCCGAAATAGGTCAGCGACACGTTGTCATTGCCGCGATAGCGGTTGGCGAAGGCAAGCCCGGTGCCGAGCGGCACCTGCGCACCAACGATGCCGTGGCCGCCATAGAAATTCTTCTCCTTGGAGAACATGTGCATGGAGCCGCCCTTGCCCTTGGAGTAACCTCCACGGCGGCCGGTGAGCTCGGCCATGACGCCGCGCGCTTCCATGCCAGTGGCCAGCATGTGGCCGTGGTCACGATAGCCGGTAATGACCTGATCACCTTCCTTGAGGTTCATCTGCATACCGACGACGACAGCTTCCTGTCCGATGTAAAGATGGCAGAAGCCGCCAATGAAGCCCATCCCATAGAGCTGGCCGGCCTTCTCTTCAAAGCGGCGGATAAGCAGCATCTCACGGAATGCCGAAAGCTCCTGCTCCTTGCTGAAATCCAGCGGCTCAGGAGCCTTGGGCATGACGAGGCCCGTCTCGCTCAGGGCACTCGAACGTGATGAGGATCTTGTGCGTTGTTTCGCCACCGATGGTTTCGATGCGCTTTTCTTGGCGGTTGTCGCCATATATCGCTCCCTAGACTGCAGAATGATTGGGACTGCATTGCCCCCATAAGAGCCGAGACGCGAAGGAGTTTCTTCCTCCCGTCACAAAACTCCAGTCTCGGAAATGCTACCATGCGACAAAATGTTTGGCCATGCGCATTTACGCATAGGTGCCATGCCGGTGCCCTAAAAATACTGACACCAACCATATGAAATTAAACAATAAACTAGAATTAACCGGAATTCGGTTAATTCTAACGTTTTATGTACACCACCAGCTCATTGGGTGCAGCGTAGTTGAGGGACCGGCGCACGTATTCGTCAAGCATGTCCTTCTCGAGGCTCGCATTGTTGAGAAGGCTCGTGCGCTCCTCCAGCTTCTTGCGAGCGTCGGTAAGCAGCGCCAGCTCAGCCTCAAGGCTTTCGATGCGCTCCTGGTATCGGACCTTGGCATTGATGCCGTAGTCGCCATTATAGGCGTGAAAGACAAAGTATGACAGGACCACTACCGTGATTGCGGGAACAATCAGTCGTCCGGTGTTGCGACGCTTATGATGACGTGTCCACATGCTGCGAAAATCCCTTTCGCACCATATGCTCACAGTTTGCTTAATGGAGAGTTAGCTTCAGGTCTTGGAGCCTGACGCTGAGCCCATCGAAGCGTGGGAGGAACGATCAGGAATCCTTCTTCTTCGGCAGCTTCTTGCGCTTGGTGGCGGCAAGCTCCTCCAGCTGATCCTCGTTCATGGATTTTTCCATGGATTTGGATGCGCCCTTGAGTTCCTTCTTCGGCATATCGCCACGCTTGGCCGCAAGGGCCGCTCCGGCTGCCTTCTGCTGCGCCTGGGATTTGGCTGGCATGATCAACTCCCTTGGTTGTCTCCATTGATAATGTTCGTTGCTCGCGCAATGTTCCGGAACAGAGCGACAGGCTCGGTGTTCGGTCCCCAGACACCATTCAAAGGAGCGATTCATGGGCGACAACACCCCACCGCCTCAGCATCAGGACAAGCAGCCTGGCGATGAGCACAAGATGCATCCGGAGCCGGACTACGCGCCACGGTTCCCGGGCTCCGGACGTCTCGACGGCAAGGTAGCCGTCATCACCGGCGGCGATTCAGGAATTGGACGCGCCACCGCAGTGCTCTTCGCCCGCGAAGGCGCCAAGGTCGCCTTCCTCTACAAGGACGAGGACAAGGATGCGCGTGACACCGAAGAGCTCATACGCCAGGAAGGCAGCGAAGCCTTCTCCATGGCAGGTGACGTGGGCGAGACTTCTGTTGCCGAGAAGTTCATCAGCGCCGTCATCGAACGATGGGGCCAGATCGACGTCGTGGTCAACAATGCGGCCGAACAGCATTATCAGGAGGAACTGACCGATATCTCCGACGAGCAGCTGGAGAGAACATTCCGCACCAACATCTTCGGCATCTTCGCCGTTACGCGGGCTGCTCTTCCGCATCTCAAGAAGGGGTCCGCCATCATCTGCACCACCTCTGTCACCGCGTACAAGGGCCAGCAGGTGCTGATGGACTACGCCTCGACCAAGGGCGCGATTCTCGCCTTCGTCCGGGCGCTATCGGGAAATCTGGCCGAGAAGGGTATCCGCGTGAATGGCGTCGCGCCGGGACCAATCTGGACGCCGCTCATCCCGGCATCCTTTCCAGAGGAAAAGGTAGCCAAGTTTGGTGGAGACGTCCCGCTCGGCCGACCCGGACAGCCGAACGAGGTCGCTTCGTGCATGCTGTTCCTGGCCTGCGAGGATTCGTCCTACATGACAGGTCAGGTGCTCCACCCCAACGGCGGAACCTTGGTTGGAGGTTGAATATCCTCGACCATGTCGTTGAAGTAACGAGCCCCTGAGTTCTGCTCAGAGGCCCGGTCATTCGTGTTGGCTGTTCAAAATCAGCGCATGCGGACGTTGATGAAGCGCGATTCTCCGCTCGGCGAGACAATCAACAGATAGGCGTTGCGCCTGCCCTGCTCCTTCAGACCGTTGACCAGATCCAGCACCTCGCTTGGATTGGCGACCGACTGCTGGTCCACCTCGGCGATCACATCGCCTGGCTTGATGCCCTGTTCGAAGGCGGATGAGTTCTGCTCGACTTCAGCGATCACGACGCCCGTCACCCCTTCGGCTAGACCGAACTCTGCGCGGCTTTCCTCATCGATCTCGCGGATCGCCATGCCGAGAACGCTGGCCGACGTCAGCTGCTGCTCATCCTTCTGCTCGTCGTCATTGGAAAAGTCCGCCTTGGCTTCACTTTCTTCCAGACGCCCGAGCTTGATCTTGACGTTCTGGCGCTCGCCATCGCGCAGGACCTCAACATCAACCTCTTCGCCAACGGGACTATCCGCCACGACACGGCTCAGCTCGCGAACGTCGGCAATCTCCTCGCCGTTGAAGGTGATGATGATGTCGCCCGCCTTCAGCTCGCCGCCCTCAGCCGGGCCACCCTTCTCGATGCCACTGATCAGCGCACCCGCGGCCTTGTCCAGACCCAAGCTCTCGGCGATTTCGTCCGTCACAGGCTGAATGCGAACGCCGAGCCAGCCGCGACGGGTTTCGCCGAACTCACGCAGTTGCCGGACAACATGCATCGCGAGCTTCGACGGGATGGCGAAGCCAATACCGATCGAGCCGCCGCTCGGAGAAATGATGGCCGTATTGATGCCGATCACTTCGCCCTTCATGTTGAAGAGCGGACCGCCGGAGTTGCCGCGATTGATGGCGGCGTCCGTCTGGATGTAGTCGTCATAGGGGCCGGAACCGATCTGGCGATTCTGGGCGGAGACGATACCGATCGAAACCGAGCCGCCGAAGCCGAACGGGTTGCCGATCGCCATGACCCAGTCACCGATCTTCATCTCAGCTGAATCTCCGAACGGCACCTGCACCAGCTCCTTGCCGGTCGGATCAACCTTCAGCACAGCGAGATCAGTCTTGGTGTCGACGCCGATCAGCTCGGCGTTGCGCTTGGATCCGTCAGCGAAATTGACGACGATCTCGTCAGAGTCAGCAATGACGTGGTTGTTGGTGACGACAATGCCTTCTCCGGCATCGATGATGAAGCCGGAACCAAGCGAGGACCCCGGGCTCGGCACGCGCGGCTGGCGGTTGGAGTCACCAAAGAACTCGCCGAAATATTCCTCGAACGGAGAGCCCTGAGGCAGGCGTGGCATGGGCACACGGCCCTGCCCGCGCTGCTGCGCCTTCTGCGTGGTGGAGATGTTCACCACCGCATCCAGCAGCCGTTCCGCCAGACTGGAAACTGAAGCCGGGCCGGCCGGCGCGATCGCCTGTTCCGCGTTCGGAGCTGCCGCCGTCTGTGCCAGGAGCGTCCCCGGGACCGTCGCCATCGACAGCGACAGTATTGCCACGACACTCTTGCTGGAAAGCAGCTTGGAAACTTTAGGCAGGTGCATGTGGCAACTCCGTTAGGGCGAGCATCATCCGCAGAGACTCAAACCTTTTTAGGGCCTGATTGGCTCCAACGCAAAAGCGATCCCAAGAAAATAGAGCGTGCATCGTTCCCATACCAGTCGGAAACCAGAACGCGACGCCTGCCAAAGATACTTACAATTGAAATGTGATCGATCGTGATCTGCAGTTCATGAAAACTGGAGCTTCCCGGCATCGGGAGATCTGGAAGGTCGGGGCCGAAACGCTTAGCCCCGGACCAGCCATACGATGAAGACGCCGAACGCCATCACCATGAGGCCAATGACACGCATCACGCCCTCGGGAACATGCATGATGTCGGCGGCCATTCGTTTTACCAGTCCCGGAAGGCCGCCATAGAGCAAGCCTTCCAGAACCAGCATCAAACCCAACGCGGACAGAAAATCGTTCAATGCCTACCGTCCGCGTCTTGCTGGATTACGCAATGCCATCCAGCCTATTTCTTACTGCGCCTGTGCGGGGGCAGTGCCCCGCACTGGAGCACTGCCTGCGGCAGGAGCCGCATTGCCGCTGGTGTCTGCGCCACCCGTCGGGCTGTTGAAGAACCGGAAGAATTCCGTGTTCGGGTTCAACAGCATGGTGGTGCCCTGCGGGTCGAGTGCCTGGCGGTAAGCTGCCATCGAGCGATAGAACTCGAAGAAGTCCGGGTCGCGTTCGAAAGCTTCGGCGAAGATCGCGTTCCGCTGGGCTTCACCCTGACCACGGATGATCTCGGATTCGCGCTGCGCGGCAGCCAGAATCTCAACCACCTCACGGTCGGCACGGGCACGGATACGGGCAGCGGCTTCACGGCCACGTGCACGCAGACGCTCGGCCTCGGCCAGACGTTCAGCCTTCATGCGCTCGTAGGTCTGCTGCGAGACTTCAGCGGTGAGATCCGTGCGGCGAATGCGAACGTCGACGATCCGAAGACCCAGCGTTGCCGCATCGGGACGCAGCTGCTCGGCAACTTCACGCATCATCGAAGCGCGCTCTTCGGAAAGAGCAGCCTCGAAGCCGCGCAGACCGTAGACCCGGCGCAGAGCCGCATCAAGACGGGTACGCAGGCGCTGTTCGGCAAGCTGCAGGCTACCGGACACGGTCTGACGGAACAGGCGGGGATTTTCGATGGCATAGGCTACGAATGCATCAACTTCGTAGAACTTGCCGCCGGAAACCTGAACGCGGATGTCATCCAGATCGAAGCGAACGATACGGTTCTCGATGATCTGGACGTTATCTGCGCCGGCAAAGGAGAACGGCAGCTTGAAGTAGATGCCAGGCTCACGCTCGACGCGCACGATCTCACCGAAACGAAGCACCAGCGCCTGCTGGCGTTCGTTGATGACGAAGATGGACGACCAAGCCAGGAACAGGACCAGACCAATGGCGATCACAATTGCAGGAAGACGATTTGCCATCAGTTGTTACCCCCCTGAGTGTTCTGCGCTCCGGTGGTTTGGCCATTCACGCGCGGCTGTGCGGGCGCGTTGCGCCGCAGTTCCGGCAACGGGAGATACGGGACGACGCCCTGCCCGCCTTCGTTGACGATCACCTTGTTGGAACCATTCAGCACCTGCTCCATCGTCTCAAGGAAGAGACGCTTGCGGGTGACTTCAGGTGACTTGGCGTATTCGTCGAAGACCGAGATGAAGCGCTGCGCCTCACCCTGGGCTTCCAGGACGACCCGGCTCTGGTATGCGGCAGCCGCTTCGCGGATCTGCGCAGCTTCACCACGGGCCTGACCAAGCTTCTGGTTGGAGTACTGGTTGGATTCCTCGACGAAGCGATCCTCGTCCTGCTCGGCGCGCTGAACTTCATCGAACGCGTCAGCCACTTCACGCGGCGGAGCAGCATCCTCGATCGAGATCGCGTTGACGTTGAGGCCCGCGCCGTAGTCGTTCAGAGCACTCTGGACGGTGGCGCGGACAGCCTCGGCAATGCCCTGGCGGTCATCACGGAAGATGTCCTGTGCCGGACGGCGACCGACAACTTCACGCATGGCGCTCTCGGAGACCTGCCGCAGCATGCCGTCCGGATCATCGACGTTAAAGAGATAGGCGATCGGATCCTGCACCTGGTAGGCGATGGAGAACTTGACCGCAACCAGGTTCTGGTCACCTGTCAGCATCAGGCCGGAGGAAGAACCGCCGCGTGCCTCACCGATCTCGATCAGACGCTCGGCGATGGTTGCTTCTTCCACCGTCTCGATTGGCCACCAATGGAAGTGCAGGCCAGGCTCGGAGAGTTCGGCCTTGGGCTTACCAAAGCGCATTTCGACAGCGATGCGATCTGGCTGAACGGTGTAAATAGCCTGGAACAGCCACAGCACGACCAGTGCCAGCGCGATCAGGCCAAGCATGGCAGGATTGGATCCGCCACCGCCCGGCAACGCGCGCTTCAGCCTGTCCTGGCCGCGTCGAATGATTTCCTCCAGGTCCGGAGGCGTACCCTGGGGGCCAGAAGGGCCGCGCGGCCCCTGGTCCCACGGACCTCCTCCACCACTACCGCCGCCCCATGGGCCGCCACTCTGATTATTCCAAGGCATTCAGAATCCTTCTTGGTCAGGGCAGACCGCCCTCCCGACAATGAGCATGTCGCCTTTATAGGAAGCCGTTCACGTGCTTTCAACGCAACGATGCGGCGGAATTCCGTTTAAGGACAAGATTCTATACACAAATCCGTCATGCCGGATCACGAACAGGCTCCCGCCGGCGGTAAATCACGTAGCGTGTCGGAAAATCATCCTTGTCACCTGCAGGAATGTGCTCTTCATGGTCTGCGCACCATTCGTCACCGATGGGCGGGAATGACGTATCGCCTTCCACTTCCGTCTCCACATGGGTCACATGCAGAATATCGGCGAGCGGCATGGCCTGACGGTAGATCTGGCCACCGCCCACGATGAACACTTGCCCCTCGCCTGCGCTCTCCCGCGCCGCCGCAATGGCCTCTTTCAGCGAAGTTACAACCGTCGCGCCCGGAGCTTCGAAGCCCTCCCGCGAAGAGATGACGATATTTTCACGGCCCGGAAGCGGCCGCCCGATGCTTTCCCAGGTCTTGCGCCCCATGATGATGGGCCGGCCCATGGTGATGGCCTTGAAGCGCTTGAGGTCAGACGAAAGCCGCCAGGGCATGTCGCCATCGCGTCCGATGACGCCATTTCGCGCAGCGGCGACGACAATCGCAATATCCATGATGCTCCTCGGTCGGTGATCTGACTGCATAGCAGTCACGGATGCCACAAACCGGACGCGGCGTCCAATCGCGGGGAGCCCGAACATCCCTCGGCAGCACCAAGCACACAACAAAAGCGCTGCACCTGAAGCCGAGCTTGACATTTCGTTAGGTACCATACATATTTGTTTGGTACCTAACGAAATGAGGGTAGCCAAATGAGCGGGACAGAGGTCTCATCCGTCTCTGGATGGGCAAAGCGTTGCTTTTTTGCCGGGCGAGCGCTGATGGACAAGACGTTGCGTCCCCATGACCTTGGCTCGACGCAATGGTACGTGCTCTGGCAGCTGGCCACCAATGGACCGACTGCTCAACGCGACCTGGTGCGCATTCTCGATCTGGAAAGAGCAACGTTGAGCGGCGTTGTCGCGACACTGGTCCGTAAGGGATTGGTGGACCAGTCTGCGAGCGGCAAAGACCAGCGTCAGCGTACGTTGCAGCTGACCGAGGCCGGAAAGAAGCTCTGGAGCGAACTCCCCGACCTTCATTTCATTCAGGATGCTGCCTTCAGCGGCATCGATCCAGCCGATCTCGCAATCGCAATCCGTGTCCTTCAGACCGCGACCGGAAGATTGCAGGATCTTCTCGGGAAAGGAACCGAATAATGACGATCCTAGTCACTGGAGCAACAGGACTTGTTGGCGAACGCCTGGTGCCCCGCCTGGTCGAAGCAGGCTTCAAGTGCCGCGTTCTCCTGCGGGCCGGCAAGCAAGTGCCTGCGAATGTCGAGGGTGTCACCGGCGATATTCTCAATGTTTCGACGCTCGATCAGGCAACGCAAGGCGTGTCGGCTGTCGTGCATCTGGCCTCGGTCTTCCGCACTCAGGATATGGACCTGATCTGGAAGAGCAATCTCGACGGAACCCGCAACCTCATTGCTGCAGTGAAAAGCAATTCGCCGGATGCGCCTTTCATCATGGCGAGCACGGCGCACGTCTACCCTGCCGACAATCCTCATCCAGGGCGGGAGGACGACGTTGTCGACCCGCAGCACGCATATCCAGCGAGCAAGGTGGCCGCGGAACGGGAGCTCAGTGCAAGTGGCCTGAACTGGGCTGTTCTCCGGTTCCCGTTCATCTACGGCGATGGAGACGGTCACCTTGAAGCGCTGCCGCAGCATGTTGGCTCGTGGCATCCGGCCCAGAGGATGAGCACGATCCACCACCGAGACATAGCATCCGCGATGCTGATGGCGCTGAACGGCGCGATGGATGGGCGCATCGTCAATATAGCGGACGATGCAGCCCTGTCTGTGTCCGAGCTTGTGGGTGCGACGGGGGCCAAGGTCCCCTCTTCCTCGGAACCGCTGGCGAACCCGTGGTACCTGACAATGGATGTCTCACGTGCCCGCAGCCTCGGTTTCAGGCCAACGGTCAGTACAGTCCTAGAAGCTCAGCGAAACGGACTGCTGTAGGACTCGCTCGGATGTAGACGCCTACACCGCGACCGGCGCTTCAATGGGCGGATGAGGATCGTACCCCGTGACCTCGAAATCCTCGATCCTGTATCCGTCGATTGAGTCTGGACGCCTGGTAAGGCGCAGTTTCGGAAACGGCCTTGGTTCACGGCTGAGAAGGGTTTGAGCCATCTCAAGATGGTTCAGGTACAAATGAGTATCGCCACCGACCCAGATGAGTTCGCCTGGTGTCATGTCCACCTGCTGGGCCACCATATGCACCAATGCCGCTTCCTGGGCGATGTTGAAGGGATTTCCGAGCCCCAGGTCACAGGATCTCTGCCCCACCATAAGGCTGAGCCTTGGCTTGGAATTCCCGCTCTTCACCTCCGGATCATCCAGGCCGCTGACGTGGAATTGATATGTCATGTGGCAAGGGCTTAGCGCCATCTGATCCAGCTCACCGACGTTCCAGGCGTGGAAAAGCATTCGACGGCTGGAGGGGTTCGTCTTCAGCGTGTTCATCACGCCTGCGAGCTGGTCGTGTTCATTCCCGTTCGCGTCAACCCACCTGCGCCACTGCTTTCCATAGACTGGCCCGAGGTCACCCCACTGGCGCGCGAAATCATCATCGGCCAGGATGCGCTCTTCGAAATCTTCCTGTGTGATCTGTTCGCCGGTCGTCTTGCGGTACTTGTCCAACGGCCAATCGGTCCAGATCCGCACATTCTCCCGCAGCAACGACTGGATGTTGGTCTGCCCGGTGAGAAACCACAGCATCTCCTTCACCGCGGTTTTCCAGTAGACGCGCTTCGTGGTGTAGACCGGGAAGGTACCGTCAGAGAGATCAAACCGGAGCATTGCGCCAAATACAGACAAGGTACCAACGCCCGTCCGATCGATGCGTCTGTCCCCCTTCTCCAGAACATACGCGATGAGATCGAGATATTGGTACTCTGGGTGGCGGAACATTGTGGCGAACCCCTAAACTCTTGGACCAGTGTGACTATGGTTGGCGCAGGGCTCAATAAGCCGATCCACTGGAAATGCAAATGCACCTCTGGGAGTTGGCACCAGTGTTGTCCAGATCGTTTCAGCATTTTGCTGAAACGCTGAACGATCTAAGCTTTTGTTTTCTCGCAGTTCCGCACGGAAAACCGGTTCCCACTTTTCCCGGAACTGCTCAAGGATTCAGAAATCTTGCTGCCTTTGCGGCCAGCGAAAGCAGCGGCCTGCCCGTCAGCGGACGGCCACTGCGTCATGCGAAATGCATGGGTCCCGATACGGGGACTCCTGTGGATACTCAGGCGAGAGCTTTGAGCTTACCCAGTTCCTTGGCCACCAGATAGTAGAAGGTGACCCGGTCCTTGGTGTTGTCGCTGGACATGGCCTGGCAGACTTTCTCGATAGCTGCGTCGGCAGCGGCATCGTCGGCTACGCCCAGCTTCTTCTTGCACCAGCTTTCACGCACCCGCTTCAGCTCTTCCGGGTCGGAGCATGACACAAGCGACGAATCACGGTTACGCAGCGCAATGCCAAGATGCTTCACGATATTCCCAACCACGGCCTCGTCCGCGGAAGTGTCGTATTTCTGCACGTCTGCAAGATAATTTGCCATTTTCAGCCTCTCCTCGTTACCTGCAGGATGCCGCTCCGTCTAAGAGGAGCCAGGCGCAAGACCAGCGTTCTTCATCATACCAGCCAAGTCAAAGGAAAAATGGCGTTATCCAACGCCCTTGCCTCTTCCATTACAGCGATCTGATCCCTATATTCGCGCCGTCAGCCTCGTGCTGACTATGGCGATAAACGGACGGTGTAATAAGCCATTCGGACCCGGGGGCGGTACCCGGCGCCTCCACCAGAAACCGCCGGCTGTGGGCGAAGTGCTCATGAGGACGGCTTCTGATGGGGGCGAAATAGGATCGACGAGGGTGTAAAGATCGTACTTTCGCTCGGCATGGTACCACCGATATCGGACCAAACTAGTAGTTGCAAACGACAACTATGCGGAAGCACGTCTCGCTGCTTAATGCAGTGCGATAGCTTCAAATCAAGCCCTAGGGGTTCGCACTTCTAGGCGGGGTTCGGAGGTACCTGGCAACAGAAACCTCCACTTTCTTCCTTCCCATTCTTCCCCTTCAGAATTCCATGCAACGCGCGCAGCCTTTGGCTGTTTGCGGTGCTTGCCGTTGGCCATTCTTCACCCATGAGGCCGCCATGAAACGCACTGCTGCAGACCGGCTCATTCTCCTCACCGGCGGGCCGGGTTCCGGAAAGACGACATTGCTCGATGCGCTTGCGTCAGAGGGTTACCGCGTCGCTCCCGAGGCGGGACGCGCGATCATTCGTGATCAACTGGCGATCGGTGGGCAGGCACTTCCGTGGAAGGACGCTGCCCTCTTTGCGGAACAGATGCTGCAGTGGGACCTGCGATCCCACGCTGAGGCGTGCGCGGTCGAAGCATATACTTTCTTCGACCGGGGCGTGCCTGATATCGTCGGATATCTTCGTCTCAGCGGGCTTCCCATGCCGGAGCATGTCACCAGGGCCGCAGAGCGTTGCCGGTACTGGCAGAAGGCCTTCATCCTCCCGCCGTGGCCGGAGATCTTCACGCAGGATGCGGAACGCAGGCAGGATCTTGAGGAGGCTATGCGCACCAACGACGCAATGGTCACTGCCTATTCAGATCTGGGATATGAGCTTGTTGAAGTGCCGCGCGCCTCGATCGAGGAACGCGCGGCATTCGTGCTTCGCGGATCGGCCTCTCGTTCGGCTAGCCAATCCGCAGCGCGTCGTCGTCCAGCTCAGCCCCGCCCCTGACCTTGCGGAACATCTCCACCAGATCATCGACCTTCATCGTGTGACGGCGGTCGCCCGCGATATCGAGCACCACCTGGCCCTCGTGCAGCATCACCGTACGCGTTCCATGATCGAGCGCCTGACGCATGGAGTGCGTCACCATCAGCGTCGTCAGGCCGTGCTGCTTGACCAGCTTTTCAGTCAGGTTGGCCACAAATTCTGCCATGCCCGGGTCGAGAGCTGCCGTGTGCTCATCGAGAAGCAGGACCTTGGCTTCGGCGAGGGTCGCCATGACGAGCGACAGCGCCTGGCGCTGGCCGCCTGACAGGAGCCCCATGCGGTCGCCCATGCGGTTTTCCAGCCCCAGCCCGAGCTCTGCCACGCGGTCGCGGAACTTCGCACGGCGGGAGGCCTGAAGCGCCAGCCCAAAGCCACGGCGCGAGCCACGCGCGGCTGCCAGCGCGAGATTCTCCTCGATCGAAAGATCCGCGCAGGATCCTGCGAGCGGGTCCTGGAACACGCGCGCCACACGCTTGGCGCGGGCCGACGGCTTTTCGCGCGTTACATCGTCTGCGCCGACGCGGATGACACCTTTCTGGGGCGTCACGTCGCCGGCGATCGCGCCCAGGAGTGTAGACTTGCCCGCGCCGTTCGAGCCGATGACCGTGACGAACTCACCGTCGTGAAGGGTGACGTTGATGCCGCGCAGCGCCTTGCGCTCAAGCGGCGTGCCGGGGTTGAAGGTAACGTGAAGGTTTTCAGCGGCGATCATTATGCAGCCCTCCGGCGTGCCTTGAGCTTCGGCAGGATGAGCGCAAGCGTCACCAGCACGGCAGTTACGAGATTGAGATCCGACGCCTTGAGGAAGAGAAAGTCGGCGGAGAGCGCCAGCTGCACTGCCACGCGATAGACGACGGAGCCTATCACGCAGGCAAAGAGCGCGACCAGCATCGAACGCGACCGGAAGAGCGTTTCGCCGACGATCACCGAGGCAAGGCCAACCACGATGGTGCCAACGCCGGAGGTGACGTCCGCGAAGCCGGCGATCTGGGCGAACAGCGCGCCGGCGAGACCCGTCAGGCCGTTCGAGAGCACCATGCCGACATAAATCTGGCCGCCAACATTGACGCCATTTGCCTGCGCCATGCGCGCATTGGCGCCCGCCGCTCGCATGGCAAGGCCGAAGTCACTGGCGAGGAAGCGCGCCAGAAGCAGCACGGCAATGACGACCAGCACGAAGAGCACGAGCGGCCGGACGATGTGGTCGGGAATTCCGAGATCGTAAAAGGGTGAGATGATCGTGTCGCGGTTCAACAGCGACATGTTCGGACGTCCCATGACGCGCAGGTTGACCGAGAACAGCGCGATCATCGTCAGGATAGAGGCGAGCAGGTTCAGAATGCCAAAGCGCACGTTCAGGAAGGCTGTAACAAGGCCGCAGGCAGCGCCGCAGATGGCGGCAATGATGAGCGAGGTCCACGGGTCCACACCAGCACTGATGGCGACGGCAGCAACCGCTGCGCCGAGAGGAAAGGAGCCGTCAACGGTCAGATCGGGGAAGTCCAGCACCCGGAAAGCCAGGTAGACGCCCAGCGCGACGAAACCGAAGATCAAGCCTAATTCGACTGCTCCCCAAAGGGCGATGGCTGACATAAGAACAATGCTCCAGATAGCTGCGCGTTCGGCTGTTGCGTGGCCCGAAGCAGGAGGCAAACGCAAGTAGAAAATTCAGTAATCGGCAGGAAAAGGTGAGAAAAAGTGCCGCTCCGCCGGGGCGGAGCGGCCAAAATACTATTCAATGACCTTGCTTGCGCGCTCAACGACGGCGTCCGGCAGAGTCACGCCCTGAGCTTCTGCTGCCTTCTTGTTGACGACAAGGTCGGAACCGCTGGCGAAGGTGACGGGGATCTCGCCCGCCTTCTCGCCTTTCAGAACGCGCAGGACCACGTCAGCAGTCTGCAGGCCAACCTGGTAATAGTCGAAGCCTACGGCTGCGATAGCGCCACGGCCAACCGAATCCGTGTCTCCGGAGATCAGCGGCAGGTCGTTCTCATCGGCAACGCCGACGATGGCTTCGAATGCCGAAACGACGGTGTTGTCGGTCGGGACATACATGGCCTGAGCCTTGCCTACCAGGCTGCGGGCGGCGTTCTGCACGTCAGCCGTACGGTTCGCCATGGCTTCCACGACGGTGAGCCCCTGCTCCTCGGCTGCCTTCTTGAACATGTCGAGAAGCGCGACGGAGTTTGCCTCACCCGGGTTGTAGACGAAGCCGACGGCCTTCACGTCCGGAACGATCTCCTTGATGAGCGCGATGTGGTCGGCAACAGGCGTCAGATCGGAGACGCCGGTGACGTTTGCGCCAGGCGCTTCGTTCGTTGCAACGAGGCCAGCGGCGACCGGGTCGGTCACGGCGGAGAAGACGATCGGAATGGTGCGCGTCGCACCGGCTGCGGCCTGTGCGGACGGAGTAGCAATCGGCACGATCACATCCGGCGAGCTTCCCGCGAATTCGCGCGCGATCTGGGCAGCCGTGGCCGGGTTGCCCTGTGCGGATTCGTAGATGAACTCAAGGTTTTCCCCCACCTTGTAGCCGGCCTTCTCCAGGCCATCGCGAACGCCATCGCGAACGGCGTCGAGCGAAGGATGTTCAACGATGGCGGTCACGGCTACCTTTGCCGAATGCGCGATCGCGCTGCCGGACATGAGAAGGCTGGCCGCTGCGAGAACGAGAAGCTTACGCATGTAATATACTCCGATGACAATTTGCCCTAGCAAGGCTCCCCCGGGCAGCCGGAAGACTGCCGGCATTTCAGGAAATCCTCCCCTCGGCGCAATGTTTTCGATAGCCCTTTGGATGTCAATGGCGCGGGGCGTTGGAGCTGTTGAGCATTGCCCAGTGGTCTCAAAGATCGGGCAAACCAGGAGCGCTATCCCAGGCGTCTGACGAGGTTCACCAGCTTGCCCGACTGATCGGGTGACTTGGAAGGTATCGCGAGAACTGCTCGAAATGGTCTCAGGTGGTGAGCCGCAGCCCGAAATTTTCTGGGTTCAATGATGATCCGCTAGAGCTCGCCACCCCGGATTAGCCGAAGACATGAATTGGTCCTAGGGGCCGCTTCTGGTCCAGCTTTGGAGAACGACGCGCCTTGCCACACGGGGTATCAATGTTCCCGAGGAAATGATGCAGACCAGGCAGCTTGTTCAAAGAAGAAATACTGGCGGGGGAAGATTGCCCAAATAAAAACCCGGTGAAGCCATGCCTCACCGGGCTAATTATTGTCAGGAATTTCCGCTATTCGTCGCGGTAGACTTTTTCACGGCGCTCGTGGCGCTCTTGTGCCTCGATTGAAAGCGTCGCGATCGGACGCGCATCGAGACGTTTCAGCGAGATAGGTTCGCCGGTTTCTTCACAATAGCCATAGGTCCCCTCCTCCAACCGTTGCAATGCAGCATCGATTTTCGCAATGAGCTTTCTTTGGCGGTCACGTGCTCTGAGTTCAATAGCGCGATCGGTCTCCGAAGAAGCCCTATCGGCAAGATCAGGATGGTTGGCGCTTTCTTTTTGAAGCACCTCTAGCGTCTCACGCGCTTCTTTAAGGATGTCGTCCTTCCACTTTATGAGCTTCCGGCGGAAATAGGCCCGCTGGCGCTCATTCATGAAGGGTTCGTCCTCAGAGGGCACGTAGTCAGCGTCGACGAGATCGGACATAAACAACCCCACTGCTTCACGGCGGGTGCTATATATTCTGGCAATACGGCGGGTACAAGCCCAATCCGCCTTAATGCCCTGTAATTATGATTCTCCTTTACGTGTAAAGGAGATCACGATGGTTCCAATGACCCAAATTCGCGCCTGAGCTCGCGAATCACTCGCATCAGCATGAGCCATTGCCCCGTCAATGCGACTCAACGGTGCAGTCTGGAACGCTCCATGGCAGCGTTCAGCGCGGAGCACGCCCAGCCTCGCGCAATCCGTCGCCCGCCTTTGTCGCCTGCTAGACGTAGATCCAACAGCACAGCCATCTGCCCCGAAATGACCTTCAGTCAGTTTTCCGTGATTAGCTGAGGATCATTCCCTGTTCATCAGGAACGTCCTCCAGCATCCGGGCCGTAACGCTTCCGCAGCCGTGTGCGACAGCAGCTCATGCCTGAGCAGGCTCACACCTCGGCAGGCTGACGCTTATGATCTCACTCTTCAAAGAGCACATGCTTCGACAGCTCACGCTTCGACTGCTCATGCTTCGACAAGCTCTGCGTGAGCGAGGGGCTGCCCTTCATCCAGAAGCACGTCTCAACCGAGACGACGGGGCTCCCACCCCGCCCGACCAGCAGCATCCGCTCATTTCCAACGGAATTCGCATGCACCAAAAAATCGGAGTTCGATCAGTGAAAAATGCTGATCCAGGACGTCGCAGCAATAACAAACGAGCTCACAGCAAGCAGCGAAGCCAGGTCACGAACAAAGTCAGTCATCGGGTTCCTCCTAAGAACTATGTGCTGATCTCTATATGGACATCGTATGTTCTGATTTTGTTCACGTCAACACGAAAGTGGAAGATCCGATTCTCGCGGGCTTCAACCTGGATCAATGATTAAGAAAACCTTAGCGCGATAAATCTCGAGGGAGCTCATGCTCCGCGATGTGGGCCTGCTCGGACAGACAGGCGCTGCCCGTACAGCAGCGGGCCGCGTAGCACATCATGAGGGGTAACGAGACCTGAGGCGAAGGGTGGTGCGGCCCGATGCGAGCACGCCCGTCGCCCAGGCAACGCGGGCGAACGGGTCGTTGGAAACCGGGTAAAATCGGCCCAGATCATTTCAGCGTTGCCAGAAACGCCGAAAGGATCCAGGTCTCTGTTTGAGCGCAATTCCGGACGGAAGCCCGTACGCTAGCGAGATGACTTGGCGAGCGTCGCGTCGAGATCGACGATCTTGCCGTCGCGCAGAGTGACGCGGCGGTCCATGCGGGCTGCCAGCTCTGCGTTATGGGTTGCGATCAGGGCTGCGAGGCCGGAATGGCGCACCAGCGCTTCCAGTGCGTCGAAGACGTAGTGCGCGGTGCCTGGATCGAGGTTACCGGTCGGCTCGTCCGCCAGCAGCACCAGCGGGGCGTTCGCCACGGCGCGCGCAATGGCGACACGCTGCTGTTCACCGCCGGAAAGCTCGGCGGGGCGGTGTTCGGCCCGCTTGCCCACCTTCATGTAGTTGAGGAGCTGCTCCGCCCGCTCTTTCGCCTCGGCGGGTGCGAGGCCGGAGATCAGCTGCGGCATCATCACGTTTTCGAGCGCGGTGAATTCCGGCAGGAGGTGATGGAACTGGTAGACGAAGCCGATGTCGCGGCGGCGGATTTCCGTGCGGCGGTCATCCGAGAGGCCGGCGCAGGGCTGTCCGTTGATGATCACGTCCCCGCCGTCGGGATACTCGAGCAGGCCAGCGATGTGCAGCATCGTCGACTTGCCGGTGCCGGATGGAGCCACAAGTGCCACCATCTCGCCGCGCTTCAACGTGAAGTTCGCGTTGTTCAGGATGACGAGCTCTTTCGACCCCTGCACATAGCGCCGGTTGATCGACTTCAGTTCGAGGATGCCTTCAGCCATGATTATTCGTATCTCAGAGCATCAACGGGATCGAGACGTGCAGCGCGCCAGGCGGGGAACAGCGTCGCCAGGAACGACAGAGCGAGCGCGATAAGCACGACCGCAATGGTTTCGCCCGATTCCATGTCGGCCGGAAGCTTGCTGAGGAAGTAGATCTCCGGATTGAAGATGGTGGTGCCCGATACCCACGAGAAGAACTGACGGATCGATTCCACGTTGAGACAGAGGAGCGTGCCGAGGATCAGGCCGGCGAAGGTGCCCGCCACGCCGATCGACGCGCCCGCCATCATGAAGATGCGCATGATCGCCCCGCTCGTCGCGCCCATGGTACGCAGGATGGCTATGTCGTGCCCCTTGTCCTTCACCAGCATGATCATGCCGGAAATGATGTTCAGCGCGGCGACGAGCACGATCATCGTCAGGATCATGAACATCACGTTGCGCTCCACTTCCAGCGCGGAGAAGAACACCTGATTGCGCTGGCGCCAGTCGGTGAGCTGTACCGGGCGCTGCGCGGCATCTTCGATCAGCGGATAGAAGCTGGCGATATTGTCTGGATTGTCGACGAAGACCTCGATCTGCTGCGCCAACCCCTCGACATTGAAGAAGAGCTGGGCCTCGCTGATCGCCATGAAGACGAAGCTTGCATCGTATTCGGAAATGCCAACCTCGAAGACGCCCTTGATCGGATAGGCCTTGACGCGCGGCGTCACACCGAAGGGGGTGATGTCGCCCTCCGGCGAGAAGAGCGTGACGTTGTCGCCAATGCTCACGCCCAAGCGCTGGGCCATGCGAGAACCGATCAGGATCCCCTCGCCCGTGTCGAAGTTTTCGAGCGACCCCTGGCGAATGTTCTGGCCCATGGAGAGCTTGGCGATGTCCTCGGCACGCAGGCCGCGAACAATGGCGCCGGAACCCGCGCCGCGAGGCCCGGAAGCCAGCACCTGTCCCTGCACCATGGGAACGGCGAGGCGAACGCCCGGCACGCCGCTCAGTCGCGTCGACAGTACTTCATAGTCGTTCAGCGGCATGTCGATGGGCATCACGGACATGTGCCCCTCGATGCCCAGCATGCGTGTCAGGAGCTCAGTCCGAAATCCATTCATGACGGCCATCACCACGATCAGCGTCGCGACGCCGAGCATGATGCCGATGAATGAGATTGCAGAGATTACGGAGACCGCAGCCTCCTTGCGGCGTGAGCGCAGGTAACGCCATGCCACAAGACGCTCGAAATACGAGAAAGGTCCCGCCCCCGCCGCCCTGGCTCCTTTTTCACTCATGAGTTGGTGCCGAACCTTTCCAGAACGTCCTTCAGTGCCAAGTTTTCGCGCTCGCCGGTGGCGCGGTTCTTGAGCTCGACCTCACCGGCAGCGATGCCGCGCGGACCGACGATGATCTGCCAGGGCAGACCGATGAGATCGGCGGTCGCGAACTTCGCGCCGGCGCGCTGGTCGGTGTCGTCGTAGAGAACCTCGACGCCAGCAGCCCAGAGTTTGCTGTAGAGCTCTTCGCAGGCGGCATCGCAGGCAGCGTCGCCAGCCTTCATGTTGATAAGGGCCACATGGAACGGCGCGACAGCCTCCGGCCAGATGATGCCGTTATCGTCATGGCTCGCCTCGATGATCGCAGCGATCAGACGAGACGGACCGATGCCGTAGGAGCCCATGGAAACGAGCTGTTCCTTGCCGTCCGGTCCCGTCACAGCAGCCTTCATGGGCGCGGAATACTTGGTGCCGAAGTGGAAAATATGGCCAACCTCGATGCCACGGGCGGAAAGGCGGCTGTCCTCCGGCACGGAAGACCAGTCGTCCTCCTGGTGCATTTCTTCGGTGGCCGCGTAGGGCGTCGTCCATTCCGTAACAATGCCGGCGATCTCGGCATCGTTGTTGAAGTCGACGTCCGCCGAAGGCACGGGAAGATCAAGGAACTTCTTCTCGCAGAACACAGCGCTTTCGCCGGTGGAAGCGAGGATGATGAACTCATGGCTCAGGTCGCCGCCGATGGGGCCCGTGTCAGCGCGCATCGGGATCGCCTTCAGGCCCATGCGGGTGAAGGTGCGCAAGTAAGCCACGAACATGCGGTTGTAGGCCGCCCTGGCGCCCTCGTAATCGAGGTCGAACGAATAGGCGTCCTTCATGAGGAATTCGCGCGAGCGCATCACGCCGAAGCGAGGACGCACTTCATCGCGGAACTTCCACTGGATGTGGTAGAGGTTCAGCGGCAGATCGCGATAGGACTTAACGTACGACCGGAAAATGTCGGTGACCATTTCCTCGTTGGTCGGACCGTAAAGCATGTCGCGCTCGTGACGGTCCTTGATGCGGAGCATCTCCTTGCCGTAGTCGTCGTAACGGCCGCTTTCGCGCCACAGATCAGCCGACTGGATGGTCGGCATCAGGATTTCCTGAGCGCCGGCGCGGTTCTGCTCCTCGCGGATGATCTGGCAGACCTTGTCCAGCACTCGCTTGCCCAGCGGAAGCCAGGTGAAGCTGCCCGCAGCCTGCTGGCGCAGCATGCCAGCACGGAGCATCATGCGGTGAGACACGATCTCCGCTTCACGGGGATTTTCCTTCAATATGGGCAAAAAGTAGCGCGACAGTCGCATTTGTCAGTCCAGCACGAGAGGAAGCGCGGAATCATCTCCGCGACTATTGGATTTGCATTGCTTCTTAGCCATTTCGTGACCGCTTGAAAACCCGCGGCTTCAAGGGCGGATGAATTGCCCCAAGGCTGTTGCCCGCCGTTCACGGCTGTATTTTGTCAAAGTCGCCGGACGCGAAAATTTATCGTGACATTGCACGAAAACTTGGTCTAAAGTGCATGCCACATAACAAGAACATGGAGTAACAATCCAGTTCATTTACGCGGTCAAAAGTCTTGGGAGGATATGGTCCTGGCGCGATGACCCGCTGCCGCCGTCGGGAGACGGAGTAAGGATCGGACGCGTTAAGTTGCAAGGCTTCATGCCTTGCTTTTTTTTTGCGCAAAATGAAATCGCCTGGTTGAAGCCAGACGAAGTGTTTGGGGTCTCAGGATTATGGGGTTGCAGAGCTTAAGCTCGTGCCCACAAGCTAATGCTTTCACAAGCTTGGCATGAGAGCAGAGGCCTGGACCAGTTCAGACTCGCACAGAAACTCTAGTGGTGGCCGCCGCCTATTGCGCCAAATACGGGGATCAGGCGCGGGATATCGTCGAAGGAATAGCCCAGAACGCGCGTCACGATCAGCATCACGGTCATGACGACGGCCGAAAACACCGTCGTCAGAATGACCACCTTCAGCATGTGCTTGCCCGCAGGCGCGCTGGAAGTCGTTCCGAGGATGACATCCTTCTCATCGTCCTGTGTGCGCAGCCCGATCGGCAGCGCCACAAACAGCATGATCCACCAAAGGATGAAGTAGACTGCGGCGAGCGATACCCAGGTCATGTGCACTCCAAACGATATTCAGGCTGACAGCCATGGTGATCCTGAGGAACGACCCTGTCAGGGATTGCTTAAAGGCGGACCAGCTTCCAACGCCTGTTACGCCATCCCGCCGGGGAATGAAAGCCCAGGCAGGAGCGGTTCCCTGTCACAGCGGCGTAATCCAGGGCAGCGTCAGATCTGCTCCAGTTCCACCAACGTGCCGTTGAAATCCTTCGGGTGAAGGAAGAGCACCGGCTTGCCGTGGGCGCCAGTCTTGGGTTCGCCGTCGCCCAGTACGCGGGCGCCCTTCGCCTTCAGCTGGTCGCGAGCAGCAAGAATGTCCTCGACCTCGTAGCAGACGTGGTGCAATCCACCCGAGGGGTTCTTCTCCAGGAAAGCAGCGATGGGAGAGCCCTCGCCCAGCGGCTCCAGAAGCTCGATCTTGGTGTTATCGAGCTCTACGAACACGACGGTGACGCCGTGCTCCGGCAATGCCTGAGGCTCCGACACCCTGGCACCCAGCGTGTCGCGATAGTTCGCGGTTGCGGATTCCAGATCGGTAACAGCGATTGCCACATGGTTGAGCCTCTTCAGCATCATTCCCCCTAATGTTACTGCGTCACAAACACGGTCACGATCGGCTTCTTGCCCCAGACTTCGTTGGCAGAAGACCGAACCGAGCGGCGTACAGCCTCGGCAACCAGATCGAGGTTGCGCCTGCCCTTGCGCGGAATGCTCTGGATCGCACCGATGGCTGCGTCAAGCATCACCTGTTCAATCAGGCGGCCACTTGCGTCCTTTTCGGCCACGCCGACTGCGACAAGATCCGGATCGCCAGCCAGTTCGTACTGGTCATCGAGCACGACGTTGACGGCCACATGGCCGGCGAAGGCGAGCTTGCGGCGATCTCGCACTCCTACTTCAACATCGTTGCCTATCACCTTGCCATCCTTGTAGATTCTGCCGAACGGCACGCGCTCGATCAGCTCTACCGGTCCCGGTGCGAGGCGAAGCATCTCGCCGTCACGGACCTGGGCAACTTCAGGGATGCCGCTCATGGCGCCGAGCGAGCCGTGGGCTGCCAGATGGGCAGCTTCACCGTGCACGGGCACCAGAACCTGCGGCCTCACCCATTCATACATCCTGCGCAGCTCATTGCGGCGTGGATGGCCCGACACATGGACGAGCGCATCCGTGTCTTCGATGATCTTCACGCCCTGCTCGATGAGCTGGTTCTTGATCGTGATGATGGCCTTCTCGTTGCCCGGGATCACGCGAGAGGAGAAAACGACCGTATCACCGGGAGCGAGGCGGACATTACGCATTTCCTGACGGGCAAGCTTGGCAAGGGCGGCGCGCGCCTCGCCCTGGCTGCCGGTGCAGAGCACCACCACGTTCTCGCGCGGAATATGATCAAACTGATCTTCCGGTACGAAGGGTGGCAAGCCGTCCAGGTAGCCAAGCTCGGAACTCACTTCAATGACGCGCTGAAGCGAACGGCCAAGGACGAGCACTGAACGACCGGCATCGCGCGCAGCTTCAGCGATGGCCCGGATACGACCCACGTTTGAGGAAAAGGTGGTGACCGCGACGCGACCCGACGCCTGCTCGATCACTTCACGCAGACCGTTGCCGACGGCGCGTTCGGACGGAGAGTCCCCTTCACGCATCGCGTTGGTGGAGTCACAGACGAGCGCCAGAATACCCTCGTCGCCGAGCGCACGGAAGCGAGCCTCATCGATGCTCGGTCCAAGAACAGGTTCCGGATCAATCTTCCAGTCACCGGTATGAATGACCTTGCCGAGCGGCGTGGTGATCGCCAGCGAAACCGGCTCTGGAATGGAGTGGCTGACCGCCACGGCCTCGATCGTGAACGGCCCTATCTGGAAGGTCTGGCCGGCGCGGAAGATGTTCACCGGGATCTCCGGCGCGTTCCACTCGCCTTCACGCTTTGCTTCAAGCAGACCGGCGGTGAACGGCGTTGCCCAGACCGGCGCCTTCAGCATCGGCCAGATGTCCAGAAGACCGCCGTAGTGGTCCTCGTGGGCATGGGTGATGACAATGCCCTTCAGGTTCGGCAGCTGCTCCTGAACGAAGCGGATGTCCGGCAGGACGAGATCGACGCCCGGAAGGTCTGGTCCCGGGAAGGTCACACCGCAATCGACCAGAAGCCAGCTACGGTTGGCCGCCGGGCCATATCCGTAAAGGGCCAGATTCATGCCGATTTCGCCGACACCCCCCAAAGGACAAAATACCAACTCCTCGCGCCCTACTGCCACGTCGCGTTTCCTCTCGCTAAAATAGTTAGCAGATTATTGAATCTCTCGATCAATAACTACTCTTAACTCGTTGTTCTCAAACCCTCTCGGGATTTTCTACTCGCGGACCGATGCCACGGCACCGAAATGCACGTCACCAGCTGCAATGTGCACCAGACTGTTGTCGTCCTCGCGAATGACAAAGCGGCAGGCATCATCAATGGTTTCAAATATGCCCGAAGCGACCCGTCCGTCTACCCTTATGGTGACACGAGTGCCAAGACCAGCGGCGCGAGCAAGCCAGCGTTCGCGGATGCGCGGAAGCCCCCGGCCTTCATCCCACAGCCGCATGTTGTCGATCCACGCGTCGCTCAGAGCAAAAAACAAGCCTTCCGCGTCGACCTTGCTGCCGAGGGCGGCAAGTGACGTTGCCGGATAGGGAAGATCGGTTGGATGGGCGACGATGTTGACACCGATGCCCACGGCAACCGCGAGCCGCCCGTCTGAAAAGACGGTCGATTCAAGCAGGATGCCGGAAAGCTTTGCTCCATCGGCCAGAACATCGTTCGGCCACTTGAGCTCGAAACGGTGATTGCCAGCAGTCGCAACCAGTGCATCAGAAAGCGAAAGCCCGGCCACGAAGCCGAGCGTTGCAGCAGTAGCCGGGGGAATACTGGCAACCACGAGGGTGGTCGCAGCCAGATTTCCGGAAGGTGTGTCCCAGACACGCCCTCGCCTGCCACGGCCGCCGGACTGGTGCTTCGAGACGATCCAGAGATTTCCCGGATCGCCCTCAAGCGCCCGCTCCAGCGCGAGCGCGTTTGTCGACGTCACAGTGTCGTGTGCCTCGAGCCGGTAGCCGGTTGAATGTGCTGTCGGCGCGAGGGCAAACATTGCTTAGAAGAAGCTATGGGCAGCAGCTTCCGCGAGCTGGCCGACCGTACCGGCGAAAAGCACGTAGAAGGTGATGAACAGGCCGCTCAGACCCAGAACCAGGCGCAGTTCGCCAGCCATAGGCTGGAACCCACCGGCGGATTCATCGAACCACATGATCTTGATGACGCGCAGGTAGTAGTAGGCCGAGATGACCGAAGCCAGCATGCCGATAACGGCAAGTGTGAAGAGGCCAGACTGCATTGCAGCCAGGAATACGTACCACTTGGCAAAGAAGCCGCCGAGGAACGGGATGCCTGCCAGCGAGAACATGAGCAGCGTCAGGATCACCGCCATGACCGGGTTGGTCTTGGAGAGACCAGCCAGATCATCGATCTGCTCGACATTCTCGTCATTGCGGCGCATCGCCAGGATGAAGGCGAAGGTGCCGAGCGTCATGACCAGGTAGATCAGCATGTAGATCGCAACGCCGCGAACGCCTGCTTCCGAGTTGGCGGCAAGACCAACGAGTGCGAAGCCGACGTGACCGATGGACGAGTAAGCCATCAGGCGCTTGAAGTTGCGCTGGCCAATCGCGGCGAACGCGCCGAGCAGCATCGAGGCAATGGAGATGAACACCACGATCTGCTGCCAGTCGGAGGCAACCGGACGGAACGTGTCCATCGTCACGCGGACGAGCATTGCCATGGCCGCCATCTTCGGCGCAGCGGCAAAGAAGGCGGTGACCGGCGTCGGCGCACCTTCGTAGACGTCCGGCGTCCACATGTGGAACGGCACGGCGGAGATCTTGAAGGCAATGCCTGCGAGGATGAAGACCAGACCGAAGATCAGGCCGAGCGGACGCTGGCCGTCAGCAAGTGCTGCAGCGATACCGTCAAAGCCTACCTGGCCGGTGAAGCCGTAGACGAGCGAGATACCGTAGAGCAGCATGCCCGAAGCCAGCGAGCCCAGCACGAAGTACTTGAGGCCAGCTTCCGTCGCACGAACGCTGTCGCGGTTGATGGCGGCAACGACGTAGAGGGCAAGCGAAGAGAGTTCGAGGCCGAGGTACAGCGTCAGCATGTTGTTCGCCGACACCATCAGCATCATGCCAACGGTCGAGAGGATGATCAGGACCGGGTACTCGAACTTGTCGAAGCGCTCTGCCCGTGCAAAGCCAACCGACATGACAAGCGTAATCGCAGAACCAGCAAGCGTCAGCAGCTTCATGAAGCGGGCGAAGCCGTCGTTCACGAAAGCGCCGCCGAAGGCCTCGCCTTCCGTCGGGAAGACGAAAATCCAGGCGATGGCCGCAAAGAGCAGCGCCACGGCCAGACCGGTCACAGTGTTGTTGGCCCGCTCGCCGGAGAATACGCCGACCATGAGGAGCACCATCGCGCCTACGGCGAGTGCTACCTCCGGCAGTGTAAGAGCCAAGCTCGAAGTGAGATCAAACGTCATGGAATCCACTCTTCCGTTCAATTGGCTCCGGCCACCTGGGCCGCGTCGAGCGAGGCACTCAGATGATCGATCAGCGATCCGACTGAGGCCGTCGTCACATCAATAAGGGCGTTCGGATACACACCGAAGAAGATCACCAGCGCAACCAGCGGGTACAGGATCGCCTTCTCACGCACGGAGAGATCCGTCAGCACCTTCAGGCTTTCCTTCGTCAGCGCACCGAAGATCACCCGGCGGTAGAGCCAAAGTGCGTAGGCTGCCGAGAGGATCATGCCCGTGGCCGCGAAGAACGCGATCCAGGTGTTCACCTGATAGACGGCCAGAAGCGTCAGGAACTCACCGACGAAGCCGCTGGTGCCCGGAAGGCCGACGTTCGCCATGGTGAAGATCATGAACACGACCGCGTATTTCGGCATGTTGTTCACGAGGCCGCCGTAGGCTGCAATATCACGGGTGTGCATGCGATCGTAGATCACGCCCACGCAGAGGAACAGCGCACCAGAGACCAGACCGTGCGACAGCATCTGGAAGATGGCGCCCTGGATGCCCTGCTCGTTCATCGCGAAGATGCCCATGGTCACGAAGCCCATGTGAGCAACGGACGAGTAGGCGATCAGCTTCTTGATGTCAGTCTGCATCAGCGCCACGAGCGAGGTGTAAATCACCGCCACAACGGAGAGCGTGAAGACCACAGGAGCAAGATCGGCGGACGCGATCGGGAACATCGGCAGCGAGAAGCGCAGGAAGCCGTAGCCGCCCATCTTCAGCAGGATGGCCGCCAGGATCACGGAGCCGGCCGTCGGTGCTTCCACGTGTGCGTCCGGCAGCCAGGTGTGCACCGGCCACATCGGCATCTTCACCGCGAAGGAAGCAAAGAAGGCTACCCACAACCAGTACTGCATGTGTGCCGGGAAAGCGTGCGTCAGCAGCGTCGGGATGTCGGTCGTACCAGCCTGCCAGTACATCGCCATCATGGCGAGCAGCATCAGCACGGAGCCAGCCAGCGTGTAGAGGAAGAACTTGAAGCTTGCATAGACGCGGCGCTTGCCACCCCAGACGCCGATGATGATGAACATCGGCAGAAGGCTCGCTTCAAAGAAGACGTAGAACAGAACCACATCCAGCGCGCAGAACACGCCGATCATGAACGTTTCCAGGATCAGGAACGCGATCATGTATTCCTTGACGCGGTGCTGAACCGACTCCCAGCTCGCCAGGATGCAGAAAGGCATCAGGAACGTGCTGAGGATCACGAACAGCATCGAGATGCCGTCCACACCCATGTGGTAGGAGATGTTGGCGTCGAACCACTCGTGCTTCTCGACCATCTGGAAGCCCGGCACCGAATAGTCGAAGCCGGCCCAGATGAAGATCGAGAGAACGAAGGTGAAGACCGTCGTCAGCAGCGCAACATTGCGGATGTTGCGGCCGGCGCTCTGGCCATCATCCCTGATCAGCAGGATGAGAAATGCACCTACCAGTGGCAGGAAGGTGACCGTGGAAAGAATGGGCCAATCGGTCATGGTTTAGAACGAGCTCCCGAGCATCATCCAGGTCACAAGGGCTGCGACGCCAATCAGCATCGCAAAGGCATAGTGGTAGAGGTAACCGGTCTGCATCTTCACAACGCGGTTGGTGATGTCCACGACGCGGGCCGAGATGCCATCCGGGCCGAAGCCGTCGATGACCATGCCGTCGCCCTTCTTCCAGAGGAACTGGCCGAGGCGCATCGCGGGACGGACGAACAGGAAGTCATAGAGCTCGTCGAAGTACCACTTGTTGAGAAGGAAGGCGTAGAGGCCCCGGTTGCGGGCAGCAAGCTGCTTCGGGCTCTCCGGCGAACGGATGTAGAAGTGCCAGGAGACCAGCAGACCGATCAGCATCGCGGCGAACGGCGACCACTTCACCCATACCGGCACGCTGTGGAAGTCGTGCAGGATGTGGTTGTCCTCGAGCACGAAGAGAGCGCCCTTCCAGAAGTCGGTGAAGTGATGACCGATGAAGTATTCGCTGAAGACAACGCCCGCGAAGACCGCACCGAATGCAAGAATGTAGAGCGGAGCCAGCATGACCAGCGGCGATTCATGAACGTGGTGCATGACGTCGGCGGAAGCACGTGCCTTGCCGTGGAACGTCATGAAGATCAGGCGCCATGAATAGAAGCTGGTGAAGACGGCTGCGATTACGAGCAGCACGAAGGCGAACTGGCCAGCAGCCGTGTGAGCCGCAAACGCACCCTCGATCACCGCATCCTTGGAGAAGAAGCCGGCCATACCGATGAGCGTCCCCGGGATACCGACGCCGGTGAGCGCCAGGGTGCCGATGACCATCATCCAGTAGGTCTGCGGGATCAGCTTACGCAGGCCACCCATCTTGCGCATGTCCTGCTCGTCGGAAACGGCGTGGATCACCGAACCGGCACCGAGGAACAGCAGGGCCTTGAAGAAGGCGTGCGTGAAGAGATGGAAGACTGCAGCACCGTAGAAGCCGCTGCCAAGCGCCACGAACATGTAGCCCAGCTGAGAACAGGTCGAATAGGCGATGACGCGCTTGATGTCGTTCTGGACCAGACCGACGGTCGCCGCAAAGAACGCGGTGAAAGCGCCGACGAGGGTCACGATCATCAGAGCGGTCGGCGCCAGTTCGAAGATCGGCGACAGACGAGCGACCATGAAGACACCGGCGGTCACCATCGTAGCGGCGTGGATCAGAGCCGACACAGGGGTCGGGCCTTCCATGGCGTCCGGCAGCCAGGTGTGAAGCGGAACCTGCGCCGACTTGCCCATGGCGCCGACGAAGAGCAGCAGGCAGACGATGGTCAGCGCCGCGTGCGTCGTCAGCGAGTAGCCGAGGAAGGTCAGAACCGGTTCGGCGGATTCAGGCGTGCCCGGCAGGTAATTCTGGGTGTTGGCGAAGATGGTGTCGAAGCTCACCGAGCCGAACAGCATGAAGACGCCAAAGATGCCGAGGATGAAGCCGAAGTCACCAACGCGGTTGACGATGAAGGCCTTCATCGAAGCGGCATTGGCGGAGGGCTTCTTGTACCAGAAACCGATCAGCAGGTAGGACGCCAGACCCACGCCTTCCCAGCCGAAGAACATCTGGACCAGGTTGTCGGCGGTTACGAGCATCAGCATCGCAAAGGTGAACAGCGACAGGTACGCGAAGAAGCGCGGACGCTGCGGATCGTGATGCATGTAGCCGATTGAGTAGATGTGAACCAGCGAGGACACCGTGTTCACGACGACCAGCATCACGGCCGTCAGCGTATCGATGCGGAGCGCCCAGTTCACGTCGAGGTTTCCCGACGAGATAAACTGCAGCAGCGGTACGGTGAAGCCTTCCTGATCGCCAAGGGCTACGGAAAAGAATGCAATCCAGGAGAGCACGGCCGAAACGACCAGCAGTCCGGAAGTGATGAGTTCCGATCCCCTCGCCCCGATGGCGCGGCCAAAGAGACCGGCAATGAGAAAGCCCGCGAGAGGAAGGAATACGATCGCCTGATACATGAAAGTCCCCTCTTCAGCCCTTCATCGTGTTGATGTCTTCGACAGCGATGGAACCGCGGTTCCGGAAGAAGACCACCAGGATTGCAAGGCCGATCGCGGCCTCGGCCGCGGCGACTGTGAGTACAAAAAGTGCGAAGATCTGACCGACCAGGTCACCCAAGGCCGAAGAGAACGCGACAAAGTTGATGTTCACCGCGAGCAGGATGAGCTCGATCGACATCAGGATGATGATGACGTTCTTCCTGTTCAGAAAGATGCCGAAGACACCGAGCGTGAACAGCACCGCCGAGACAGTGAGAAAATGTGCAATCCCGACTTCCATGATTATATTCCCTCGCCGGTTTCCACTTTGCGGATCTCAATGGCGGTTGCGGGGGTGCGAGCCACCTGTTCCGCAATGTTCTGGCGCTTGACGCGTGGCTTGTGGCGGAGCGTCAGGACGATGGCGCCGATCATCGCTACGAGGAGGACCAGACCCGCGATCTGAAAGAAAAAGACGTAGTTGGTGTAGAGGACGTCACCCAGAGCCGCCGTGTTGTGGCGGTCGGCAACAGCCGGGACCGGCTGGCTGATGTTGGAAGCAACCTCAGGAGCGAAAGCATAGCCGCCGAGAACGATGATCAGTTCGGCCGCAAGGATCAGACCGACCATCGCGCCGATCGGCGCGTACTGCAGCGCTCCCTGCTTCAGCTCGGCGAAGTCCACATCCAGCATCATCACCACGAAGAGGAACAACACTGCCACTGCGCCGACATAAACAATCAGCAGGATCAGTGAGAGGAACTCTGCTCCCGACAGCAGGAACAGACCCGCCGCATTGAAGAAGGTGAGAATGAGAAAGAGCACCGAATGCACCGGGTTACGCGCGGATATGACCATGAACGCCGCCGCGACCGCAACGAAGGCGAATAGGTAGAAGAAGATCGCCCCTAGTCCTGTCAGCATCGATTCCCTCGATTCTTTCCCGGCGCAGCCATTTTGACCGAGCCGTTGCCGTCCGCATGACGGCTTTGCCTGTGTCATAGCGACGGAGCGCCTCAGCGCCCCATCCGTTTTACATTACAAGTACGCCTGCCCGGTTAGCGGTAAGGCGCATCCAAAGCGATATTGCGGGCCAGCTCACGCTCCCAGCGGTCGCCGTTCGCGAGAAGCCGTTCCTTGTTATAGTAGAGTTCCTCGCGGGTCTCGGTCGCGAACTCGAAGTTCGGACCTTCCACGATTGCATCGACCGGGCATGCCTCCTGGCAGAAACCGCAGTAGATGCACTTCACCATATCGATGTCGTAGCGGACCGTGCGGCGCGTGCCGTCATTGCGGCGCGGACCAGCCTCGATCGTGATCGCCTGAGCCGGGCAGATCGCTTCGCAGAGCTTGCAGGCGATGCAACGCTCTTCGCCGTTCGGATAACGGCGCAGCGCATGCTCGCCACGGAAGCGCGGCGAGATCGGGCCCTTCTCGTAAGGGTAGTTCAACGTCGCCTTCGGCGCGAAGAACTGCTTCATCGACAGAACGATGGCGCCCCAGAACTCCTGGAGGAGCAAGGATTTGGCGGCCTGTGCAAGAGCAGACATCGTCATTCCCCTACGAAAACAATAGCTTGTGAAAGGACGTTCACATTCATGTTCATGCCATTCCCGTGATCTTGAGGAACGCCGCCGTGGCGATGACCATGAAGAGCGAGATCGGCAGGAACACCTTCCAGCCCAGACGCATCAGCTGGTCGTAGCGGTAGCGCGGCACGAATGCCTTCACCAGTGCGAACATGAAGAATACGAACACAACCTTCAGCACGAACCACACCACACCCGGCACCCAGGTGAAGGGCGCGAAGTCGAACGGCGGCAGCCATCCACCCAGGAAGAGGATGGTGGTGAGCGCGCACATCAGAACGATCGCAACGTACTCGCCAAGGAAGAAGAGCAGGAACGGCGTCGAGGAGTACTCGATCATGTGACCGGCAACGAGCTCGGACTCTGCTTCAACCAGATCGAAGGGCGGGCGGTTCGTCTCGGCCAGAGCCGAGATGAAGAAGATGATGAACATCGGGAAGAGCGCCAGCCAATGCCAGTCGAGGAACGAGTTGGGCAAGCCGACCATGGTTCCGAGGCCCGTCTGCTGTGCAAGCACGATGTCGGTCAGGTTGAGCGAACCGACCACCAGCAGCACGGTGACGATGACGAAGCCGATGGAGACTTCGTAAGAGACCATCTGTGCGGCAGAGCGAAGTGCACCAAGGAACGGGTACTTCGAGTTCGAAGCCCAGCCACCCATGATCACGCCGTAGACCTCAAGCGAGGAGATCGCGAGCACGAAAAGGATACCGACGTTAATGTCGGCGATGGACCAGCCAAGGTTCACCGGAACAACTGCCCAGGCCGACATGGCGAGGACGGCGGAGACCAGCGGCGCGAGCAGGAACACGGCCTTGTTCGCACCCGACGGAATGATCGGCTCCTTGAAGGCGAACTTCAGAAGATCGGCGAACGACTGCAGAAGGCCCCAGGGACCAACGACGTTCGGGCCGCGACGCAGCTGCACGGCAGCCCAGATCTTGCGGTCCGCATAGAGAAGGTATGCCAGGCCAACCAGAAGGATGACGAGGAACAGTACCGACTGAAGCAGGATGATCAGCCCCGGAACCACATAATCAGTAAGGAAGGCTTCCATGTTTGACCTACTCAGCCGCCTGTTTGATTTCGCCGCGCGCCAGTGCAGAGCATTCAGCCATGACTGCCGATGCGCGAGCTATCGCATTGGTTAGGTAGAAGTCCGAGATCGTCGAGACGAAAGCGGTGCTGTCGAGCGCTCCGGCATAAGCCGCAAGGCCCTGCACTTCCGCAGCCGCGCCCGGCGCAATCGCGTCGAGAGCCGCAAAGTGCGGGTAGTCCGCATAGAGCTTCGCGCGCAGCTGGGCAAGCGAGTCGAACGGCAGCTTCTGACCCAGAACTTCGGACAGCGCACGGATGATAGCCCAATCCTCGCGAGCGTCGCCCGGAGCGAAGCCTGCGCGGTTGCCCATCTGAACGCGGCCTTCCGTGTTCACATAGGTGCCCGACTTCTCGGTGTAGGCTGCACCCGGCAGGATGACGTCGGCGCGGTGAGCACCGTTGTCGCCGTGCGAACCGATGTAGACCGTGAAGGCGTTGCCGATGCGGTCCATGTTGAGCTCGTCGGCGCCGAGCAGGAAGAGCACGTCAAGGTTGCCCATCATGCCGGCAACATCCTTGCCGCCCTCGCCCGGTACGAAGCCGAGGTCGAGACCGCCGACGCGGGAAGCCGCCGTGTGGAGGACAGCGAAGCCGTTCCACTCGTCAGAAACAGCACCTACGGCAGAGGCGAGCTTGGCTGCGTTGCCGAGAACCGACAGACCGTCTGCACGGGTGAGAGCGCCCTGCCCGATGATGATCATCGGACGCTGCGCGGTCTTCAGCACGTTCAGGAAGTCGCTGCGGCCATCGATCAGCGCCTGGAGCGAATCCGCGCCTGCACCGAGGTTCGTGTATTCGTAGCGCAGCTCGGTCGCCTCGCCGATCACACCGATCGGGAACGGACCTGCGCGCCAGCGCTTGCGGATACGGGCGTTGAGCACCGCAGCCTCGATACGCGGATTTGCGCCGATGATCAGCAGCGCGTCAGCGTCTTCAATGCCTTCGATGGTCGGGTTGAAGATGTAGCTTGCGCGGCCGAGTGACGGGTGAAGCTTGGTGCCATCCTGACGGCAGTCGATGTTCACTGAGCCCAGCGAGAACATCAGCTTCATCAGGGCGTACATTTCCTCGACGCTTGCGAGGTCGCCAGCAATCGCGCCAATGCGGTCGCCCGAGGTCTGCTTCACGGCGCCGGCGATGGTTGCGAAAGCCTCGTTCCAGGTTGCCGGCTGCAGGCGGCCGTCACGGCGAACGTACGGACGGTCAAGGCGCTGCGTGCGCAGGCCGTCCCAGATGAAGCGGGTCTTGTCGGAGATCCACTCCTCGTTCACCGCCTCGTTGGTGATCGGCATGATGCGCATGACTTCACGGCCACGCGTATCAACGCGGATCGCCGAGCCAACCGCATCCATCACGTCGATGGACTGGGTCTTGCCGAGCTCCCACGGACGAGCCTGGAAGGCATAGGGACGCGAGGTCAGAGCACCGACCGGGCAAAGATCGATCACGTTGCCCTGCAGCTCGGACGTCATTGCGTTTTCGAGATACGTGGTGATCTCGGCGTCCTCGCCACGGCCGATCAGGCCAAGCTCGGAGATACCGGCAACCTCGGTCGTGAAGCGAACGCACCGCGTGCAGTGAATGCAGCGGTTCATGATCGTCTTGACGAGCGGTCCGATGTACTTGTCTTCGACTGCGCGCTTATTCTCGTGGAAGCGCGAGGAGTCGACGCCATAGGCCATGGCCTGGTCCTGCAGGTCGCACTCACCGCCCTGGTCGCAGATCGGGCAATCCAGCGGGTGGTTGATGAGCAGGAACTCCATCACGCCTTCGCGGGCCTTCTTGACCATCGGCGTCTTGGTGAAGACTTCCGGAAGCTCGCCGTTCGGGCCGGGACGCAGGTCGCGAACACCCATGGCGCAGGAAGCCTGCGGCTTGGGTGGTCCACCCTTCACCTCGACAAGGCACATGCGGCAGTTGCCCGCGATGGACAGCCGTTCATGGAAGCAGAAACGAGGCACTTCCGCGCCGGCTTCTTCCGCAGCCTGCAGCAGCGTGTAGTGATCGGGAACTTCGATCTCTAAACCGTCGACCTTCAACCTTGCCATTATCGCCGTCCGCTAACTGCTTGCTTTATAGCCATAATTCTACTTACTCCGCCGCGACCATGACCGGCTCGACGCGGTGCGCATTGCGCGAGAACTCGTCGATCCGGCGCTCGATCTCCGGACGGAAATTCCGGATCAGGCCCTGGATCGGCCAAGCCGCAGCATCACCCAGAGCGCAGATCGTGTGACCCTCGATCTGCTTGGTGACGTCGAGCAGCATGTCGATCTCGTGCTTCTGAGCCTCGCCACGAACGAGACGCTCCATCACGCGCCACATCCAGCCTGTGCCTTCACGGCACGGCGTGCATTGGCCGCAGCTCTCGTGCTTGAAGAACTGCGACAGGCGGGCGATCGCCTTGATGATGTCGGTGGACTTGTCCATGACGATCACGGCAGCCGTACCGAACGACGACTTCACGCCGCGAAGGCCGTCGAAGTCCATCGGGCAGTCGATGATGTCGGCTGCCGGAACGACCGGACAGGATGCGCCGCCGGGGATCACAGCCAGGAGGTTGTCCCAGCCGCCGCGGATGCCGCCTGCATGGGTCTCGATCAGTTCACGGAAGGTGATGCCCATGGTCTCTTCAACGGTGCACGGCGTATTGACGTGACCGGAGACCATGAACAGCTTCGTGCCCTTGTTGTTGTCGCGGCCGAAGGACGAGAACCAGGAAGCGCCGCGACGCAGGATGGTCGGGGCAACGGCGATGGATTCAACGTTGTTGACCGTCGTCGGGCAGCCGTAGAGACCCATGTTCGCCGGGAACGGCGGCTTCAGGCGGGGCTGGCCCTTCTTGCCTTCAAGGCTCTCGATCAGGGCCGTCTCTTCGCCGCAGATGTAAGCGCCGGCGCCGTGATGAACGACGATGTCGAAATCGTAGCCGTGCTTGTTGTTCTTGCCGAGAAGTCCGGCGTCGTAGCACTCGTCGATCGCGGCCTGCAGCGCCTCGCGCTCACGGATGAACTCACCGCGAACGTAGATGAACGCATGATGCGCGCCCATGGCGAAACCGGCGATGAGGCAACCCTCGATCAGCGTGTGCGGATCGTGACGGAGAATGTCGCGGTCCTTGCAGGTGCCCGGCTCGGATTCGTCGGCGTTGACGACCAGGTAGTGCGGGCGTCCGTCGCTCTGCTTGGGCATGAACGACCACTTGAGGCCGGTCGGGAAGCCAGCGCCGCCACGTCCGCGAAGGCCGGAAGCCTTCATCTCCTCGATGATCCAGTCCCTGCCCTTTTCCAGAATGGCCTTGGTGCCATCCCAGTGTCCGCGCATCATCGCGCCGCGCAGCGAACGGTCGAAGCGGCCGTAGATATTGGTAAAGATGCGGTCCTTGTCCTGAAGCATCTCTCTCTCCTAGCGCGGCTTCTTGCCGAACACCCGCTCGTACTCGGCTTCGCCGCCACGTGCCAGTGCTTCAGCCTGCTTCACCCAGTCCTCACGCTCGATGCGACCGCTGAAGCGCAGATGATGGTCAACCCAGGCCCGTTCCTTCGGGCCCCAGGCTGCGATTTGCATGTAGGTGTAGATGCCAAGCTCATTCAGGATGGCCTCGGACTTCGGTCCAATGCCGGAAATGAGCTGAAGATTGTCAGGCTGAGCCGGACGAGCAATCGCAACCGGGCGGTCGTCGTCGTTGCGCGCGGCGATCTCGGCAACCTCGTCCTTGCTGAGTTCAGCTGCACGGAGCTCCGGCTGTTCCGTCACCGGCGCTTCGCTGTGCGCGCGAGTGCGAACGGAGCCTTCCACTTCCTCGGAAACGCGATCGGCCTGAACCGGATTTTCGGCAGGAGCATCGACACTGGCAGCAGCTTCCGTCGCGCCGTTCACCTTCACCGGAGACGGTGACTTGATGGCCGGATTGGTCTCGATCGCGTCGGTGCGCGGACGGCCCGCCTCGCTGGCGCTGATCGGTGCCGCAGCACGCGCGCTGGAACGCGAAGCACCGAGGCTGACGTTCTGGACCTTAATCACGTCGGCTTCATTGGCGAGCGCGGTGACTTTGCCCGCAGGCGCCGAGGTGAAGCGGTCGATCTGCGGTCCCGGGGTGATCGTGTCACCCTTGCCAGCCTCGAACGCATCGATGATCTCTTCGAGACGCTCGGGCGTCAGATCCTCGTAGGTATCCTTGAAGATCATGATCATGGGTGCGTTGACGCAGGCGCCAAGGCACTCGACTTCTTCCCAGGAGAGCGTGCCTTCCTCGTTGAGGTGGAACGGCTCGGGATGGATCTTGTGCTGGCAGACCTCCATCAGATCCCGTGCTCCGCGCAGCATGCAGGGCGTGGTGCCGCAAACCTGCACGTGGGCGCGGGTGCCAACCGGAGCCAGCTGGAACTGAGTATAGAAGGTCGCGACTTCAAGAACGCGGATCAGCGGCATGCCAAGCATCTGTGCGATGTGCTCGATGGCCGCCCGTGTGACCCAGCCTTCCTGCTCCTGTGCACGCATCAGAAGCGGGATAACGGCCGACTGCTCGCGCCCTTCCGGGTACTTCGCAATCGTACGCTGGGCCCATTCCAGGTTTTCCTGGTTGAAGGCGAAGGCTGCGGGCTGAACAGCTTCGTCGGCTAGACGGCGGACTGACATTACCTGTCTACCTCACCAAACACGATATCGAGGGAACCGAGCACAGCAGTAACGTCGGCAAGGAGATGATGACGGCAAAGGAAGTCCATTGCCTGCAGGTGCGCAAAGCCCGGAGCACGGAGCTTGACGCGGTAAGGCTTGTTGGTGCCGTCCGAGACCAGGTAGACGCCGAACTCGCCCTTTGGCGCTTCAACCGCCGCGTAGACCTCACCGGCCGGAACGCGGAAGCCTTCGGTGTAGAGCTTGAAGTGATGGATCAGCGATTCCATCGAACGCTTCATCGCACCACGCTTCGGCGGAACAACCTTGCCGTCCACGGCCGAAACCGGACCGGTGCGCTCGGTGCCGAGCAAACGTTCGACGCACTGGCGCATGATCCTGGCCGACTGACGCATCTCTTCCATGCGGATCAGATAGCGGTCGTAGCAGTCGCCGTTCTTGCCGACCGGGATGTCGAAATCCATCTCGGAGTAGCACTCGTAGGGCTGGCTCTTGCGCAGATCCCAGGGAGCGCCAGAACCACGGACCATCACGCCCGAGAAGCCCCAGGCCCAGCAATCCTCAAGGCTGACGACGCCGATGTCGGCGTTACGCTGCTTGAAGATGCGGTTTTCGGTGAGCAGAGAGTCCAGATTGTCAACCGTCTTCATGAACGGATCGATCCAGTTGCCGATGTCCTCGACCAGCTTCTCCGGAAGGTCCTGATGGACGCCACCGGGGCGGAAGTAGGCAGCGTGCATACGGGCGCCGGAAGCGCGCTCGTAGAACACCATCAGCTTCTCACGTTCCTCGAAGCCCCAGAGCGGCGGCGTGAGCGCGCCAACGTCCATGGCCTGCGTGGTGATGTTGAGGAGGTGGTTCAGGATGCGGCCGATTTCGGAATAAAGGACGCGGATCAGCTGGCCGCGCTTGGGAACCTCAAGACCGATCAGACGCTCGATCGCCAGGCACCATGCGTGCTCCTGGTTCATCGGAGCCACATAGTCGAGACGGTCGAGGTAAGGCAGCGCCTGCAGATAGGTCTTGTATTCCATCAGCTTCTCGGTGCCGCGGTGCAGCAGACCGATATGCGGATCGACGCGCTCTACAACCTCGCCGTCGAGCTCCAGCACGAGACGCAGAACGCCGTGCGCAGCCGGATGCTGAGGGCCGAAGTTGATATTGAAATTGCGGACAGAGGTTTCAGCCATGGGTCCAGCCTGTGCGGCAAGAGTGAATGGTGAATGGTGAATGGTGAATGGTCAAAGTGTCCCCCGCTCCTGCTCCAGTGAGCGAACGAACGTAACCAGCCGCTTGCCCAACGTCGTGCAGCGCGCTTCCAAAGGTAGCGACTGATCTTCCGCTATTAAGCCGATCCTCGTGCAGAGTACTACGTGTGTCTCCAGCTCTTTGAGGGAGCCCTGCGCGATTCTCAGAAATTGTATGAAGCTCCGCCTTTGAGCACGCCCAAAACCTTCCGCGATATTGGCCGGGATCGAAACCGCACACCGGCGCATCTGCGACGTCATACCGAATAGTTCCTCGCGCGGAAAGGCGCGGGTCAATAGATAGACGTGCTCGGCGATGTCCATCGCCTCTTTCCAGACGATGAGATCGCGATAGTCGCGGATCGCTCCAGGCATCTGGTCCATTCACCATTCACCATTCACCATTCACTGCTTCGCTTTCTCATCACCCGGGAGCACATAGTCCGTGCCTTCCCATGGCGAGAGAAAATCAAAATTACGGAACTCCTGGCGGAGGTTCACCGGCTTGTAGACCACGCGCTTTGCTTCTTCGTCGTAATGGACTTCAGCAAAGCCGGTCAGCGGGAAATCCTTGCGGAGCGGATGGCCTTCAAAGCCATAGTCGGTCAGGATGCGGCGAAGGTCCGGATGATCGGAGAAGAGAACGCCGTAGAAGTCGTAGACTTCGCGCTCAAACCAGTTGGCAGCCGGGAAAACCTCAACAGCGGAAGGAACCGGAGTGTCCTCGTCCGTGGAGAGCTTCACGCGGATGCGCATGTTCTGGCGCGGCGACAGGAGGTGATAAACAACCTCGAACCGCTTGTCGCGCGACGGGTAGTCCGCACCGCAGATGTCGATGAAGCAGATGAACTGGCACTGCACATCGTTCTTCAGGAACGTCAGGACCTCGACGATATCGGCGGGCTCCACGACCAGCGTGAGCTCGCCGTATGCGACGATGCTCTCCTGCACACGGCCAGCAAGCTTTTCCTGGATATAGGATCCAAGGTCTTTAAGCGCTTCGCTCATCATTACTCCTAGCGCTCGATGGTGCCTGAACGGCGGATCTTCTTCTGGAGAAGAAGCACACCGTAGAGCAGAGCTTCGGCGGTTGGCGGGCAGCCAGGCACGTAGATGTCGACAGGAACGACACGATCGCAACCACGTACGACTGCGTACGAGTAGTGGTAGTAGCCGCCGCCGTTGGCGCAGGAACCCATCGAGATCACGTAACGCGGCTCCGGCATCTGGTCATAGACCTTGCGGAGCGCCGGCGCCATCTTGTTGGTCAGGGTGCCCGCAACAATCATCACGTCGGACTGGCGCGGAGAAGCGCGGGGTGCAAAGCCGAATCGCTCGCCGTCGTAACGGGGCATCGACATATGCATCATCTCGACGGCGCAGCAGGCGAGACCGAAGGTCATCCACATCAGCGAACCGGTACGCGCCCAGGTGATGAGCGCCTCAGACGACGTGACGAGGAAGCCCTTGTCGGTCAGTTCCTCATTGATGGAGCCAAAGAAGGCGTCATTCTCACCCACAGGCTTGCCCGTGTTCGGATCAATGATTCCCTTGGGCTGCTGAGCAACCAGAGTGTTGCTGTTCAATCCCATTCGAGAGCCCCCTTCTTCCATTCGTAAATGAACCCGACGGTCAGGACGCCGAGGAAGATCATCATGGCCCAGAAGCCGAACATGCCGATGGAGCCGAAAGATACGGCCCACGGGAACAGAAACACCACCTCAAGATCGAAGATGATGAACAGGATGGCGACCAGGTAGAACCGCACATCGAACTTCATGCGGGCGTCATCAAAGGCGTTGAAACCGCACTCGTACGCCGACAGCTTCTCCGGATCCGGATTGCGATAGGCAATCAGGAATGGAGCTACCAGCAGTGCGCAGCCGATGAGGAGCGACACTCCGATGAAAATCACGATGGGTAAATATGAACTCAGGAGCTCGTTCATTGTCCGACTTTCCGTTACCTGCCCGGCAGGTTCCGTACAGGGCACGTCGCTCGCCAGCACGAAATGCCAGATGGAGCCAAGCCCATGTTGCAACGCGGCGACGGTTAGCGCAGGCAGTTCGAGGAAGCAAGTCCAACATTATCAAGTCGACTAGATACTTCGCCTACCGGCACCCCGTCTCACAGGATTGATTTTCGGCCCTTCCCCTGCTGGGGAGAACGCTCCCTTGGCCGAAAGTAACGATGAATCAGTGGGTTATTACGTTCTTGTTATTTTTTGGGAGCGGCATGAGGTTATGCACCGCATATATAGATCATAACGGAGCATTTCCAGGGTCTGAATTACCATGCCATAAATTGGGGGCAAAAGCAGTGGGAGAGTCGCGCTTGACGATCGACACCATCGGTTTGCCACAGGCCCGGAGGATCGCTCTGGCCGCGCAGGGATTTGCGGAGCGGCGACCGGGATCCGTCAGCCGCCAGCACCTCCCCCGCGTGCTGCGGCGGCTCGGTCTGTTCCAGATCGATTCGGTGAATGTGGTCACCCGCGCCCACTACATGCCCATGTTCTCGCGAACCGGCCCCTACCCAACAGAACTCCTTGACCGGGCATTGTCGCGTGCGCCACGCCTCGGCTTCGAATATTGGGCGCACGAGGCCTCGCTCCTTCCGGTCGAGGTACAGCCATTGTTGCGCTGGCGCATGGCCGAAGCCCGCGAGGGCCGCGGCATCTATCGGAGGCTCGCGACGTTCGGGACAGAAAAGCGCGACTTCATCAACAAGGTGCTGGCCGAGGTGGAGCGGAGAGGCCCCCTCACCGCTTCCGATATCGACGGCCATCGCGGAGCGTCAGGCTGGTGGGAGTGGAGCGACGCCAAGCATGCGCTCGAATGGCTGTTCTGGGCTGGCCTGATCACCACGCACTCGCGTGGGCCAAACTTCGAGCGGCGCTACGACATTCCGGACCGCGTCTTCCCCGCCGCTGTACTCCATACGCCGACTCCGGAGCCGCATGAGGCCCATCGGCAACTCCTGGAGATCGCCGCACGCGCCATGGGCGTCGCCACGCGCAGCGACCTGCGCGACTATTTTCGCCTGAGCCCTGCCGTTGCCTATTCACGCATCGACGAGTTGGTAGAGGACGGTGTGCTGATGCCGGTGAAGGTGGAGGGCTGGCCGCAACCGGGGCTACTCCACCGCGATGCCCGCATGCCGCGCCGGGTGAATGCTTCCGCCCTGCTCGCCCCGTTCGATCCGCTGATCTGGGAGAGGTCCCGCGTCGAGCGGCTGTTTGGTTTCCGCTATCGGCTCGAGATCTACACACCGGCCGAAAAACGCGAGCACGGCTATTATGTGTTTCCGTTCCTGCTCGGCGACCGGCTGGTCGCCCGCGTCGACCTCAAGGCGGACCGGAAGGCTCGTGTCCTGCGCGTACAAGGTGTCTCGAATGAAGATGTTGCTCCGGAGGAGACTGCGGATCGCCTTGCTGAAGCACTCAACAGAATGGCCAGCTGGCTCGGCCTCGATGAGGTTTTCGTCCAGGCGAATGGAAATGACTTCTCTCGAAGACTGACAGCCTCTATCGAAAACACGGCTGTGTCGAAGTAGACGGGTGACTTTCCTCGCGTTCGGTGCCATGAGCAATCCATGCAGAAGCTCAGAAGCATAAGGCAGGATCGTTTGATGGCGTGGCTGCTAGCCGCGTTGATCTCCTATATGCTACTTCTGCAAGGTGCAGTGTCGGCCTACGCCAAGAGCTCGATGGCAGCTCATGAGCTGGGGCCCACTTTCATCATCTGCGCACCCAGTGGCGAAGACTATTCTGACATTGCGCATCCGCTCGCTGGGTTTGCCCACGACTGCTGCTCGTCGCTCTGCCAGCTTGCCTGTGCCGCTGGTCCCGCAGATCTCCCCGAGGCTGCCGCACTTCCAGCCACCTTGCAGCAGACCGTTTTCTTGTGGGCGGCAATCGCAGCAGATCTTGCCGCACCCAGCGATCTCGGCCTTGCTGGCGAAGCGCGCGCGCCGCCTGCCCTCTCCGCCTAAGTTCCACACATGCCGTGCCTAGCGCACATACTGGAATTACGGAGATTAACATGAAATTTGCAGCTCTGGCCCTTGCCGCCGCTACGTTCTTTGCCAGCCACACAGCCTTCGCCCACGAATACAAGGTGGGCGAGATCGAAATCGGCCATCCATGGTCCCGCGCCACCCTGCCTGCCGCGAAGGTCGGCGGCGGCTACCTCAAGCTCACCAATGAAGGAACGGCGGACGACCGGCTTGTGGCGGTCGCGTCGCCGATTGCCGATCGGGTCGAGGTTCATGCGATGGAAATGAAGGACGGCGTGATGATGATGCGCCCGCTCGCCGACGGGATCGAGATCAAGGCTGGCGAGACGGTCGAACTCGCACCCGGCGGTTTCCACCTGATGCTGATCGATCTCAAGCAGCCCATGACTGAGGGCGAGCGCGTTCCGCTGACGCTGACCTTCGAGAAGGCTGGTTCGATTGATGTGGAACTGGCGGTCGAGGCCGCCCGCGCTCCGGCAGCAGCCGCGCCTCAACATTCCCATCACTAGACTAGAACAGTTCAAAGCCTTCCATGGTTGACTGAACCATGGAAGGCCGCCCTCCGCCTCTTACTTCAACAGTCCAGCGCGTATATGCCCCGCCACGAGGTACCTGTTGCGATCCGCAACGGCAGCCGAGGCATGCAGCGCGGTGCTGTATGTGTCGATCGCCTCCTTAGTCATGCGCACCGCAAGGGGTGGCAGGTTCGTCACCTTCTCGGCCCAGCGTTGGGCAACAATATGAGACTCGCCGGCGGGCGCGATTTCATCGGCTAGCCCCCATTTCTCGCAGATCGTCGCACTCAGGAATTCTCCGAACAGGATCATCTGCTTGGTACGGGACGGTCCCGCCAGCTCAACGAGGCGCGGGATGGCGCCCCATCCCAGGATCATCCCGTTTGGCACCTCGGGGAAGAAGAACTCTACGCCTTCGCCCATGATCCTGAAGTCGCAGGCGACCGAAAGGACGCTCGCCGCACCTCTGCAGCGTCCGTCGATGGCAGCGATCGTGATTGCCTCGATCTTGCTCCAGGCCTCCGCCATGTCGGCGCCTGGCATGACGTCGTGTCGCCGCTCCAACATCGTTTCCGGGCTGAAGCGCAGTTTGAAAGCTTTGGGGTCGCTTCCAAACGAGAACACATCGCTGCGCCCGCAAAGCAGGACCACGTTGATGTCGATGTTGCGGTGAAGGAGGACGCCTAGCTGCCGCAGTTCATCAATCACCGACGCGTCGAAGTCATTGCGCTCGAAACCCTTGGTGTCGAGCTGCACAGTCAGAATCTTGTTGTCGAGCGACAGATTGAAGTGCTGCCACCCCTGATTTAGAATTTCGTCGATTTTCACCGCACCACCTCTTCGATCCGTTACCGGCGCATCCTGCGTCTTTGAAGGCTGGCTCATGATATCCGGACGCCCGCCTCGAGCAACAGACGTACTCCAAACGCGGAACGCTGTTTCATCCTTCGAAACGAATGAGAAGAACACGATGCTGGCAAACGGCAAATCGTTAGGCTTCACATGTGATTGAATCGCGCTTCTACGCATCCGGAGTTGGTTCAGCCTGCGGGCGCGCGATGTGAGGACAACTAGGGAGGAGCCTGTGTCCGAATATTCTTTCCTGCGTAAAGTTTCGATGACCCTGGCGATCGCGGGTGCGGTAGCCGTAGCGGGGCCGGCAGCCGCAGCCGAGTGGAAGTGCTACACATACCAGGCGGCCCCGGCGAGCCCTGTCAACGCCGGCCTGAAGAAGATGGCCGAGAAGCTCAAGGAAATCACCAACGGCGAAGTCAACATGACCTGCAACGTCGGCGGGTCCCTGCCGATCGATGCCAACTCGATCGCTCCCGCCATCAGCGACGGCGTTCTGGATTTCGGTTCGAGTTCGACGGTCTCTGGCTACGTTCCGCTCGCTTCGGTCGGCATCCTGCCCGGCATGTTCTCCAGCAACGCGGATTACGACGAAAACGGCTGGCCTTTCCTGAAGCCGATGATCGAGGCGGAGTTCGACAAGCGCAATATCAAGGTCTTCGGTGTGTACCATTATCCGCCGCAGGTCATTCTCGGCTCGAAGAAGGCTCCGCCGCTGAACTCGTTCTCGGACCTGAAGGGCCGGACGATCCGCGTCAGCAATCCTGAGGTGGCTGAACTTGCTAAGGCAATCGGGGCGATCCCCGTTACCCTGCCCACACCCGACGTGTCGGCGGCGCTGCAGCGCGGAACTGTAGAATATGTCGTGACCGCCTATGCGGCCGGCGGAAGGCTCTGGCGAGACTTCTTCGGCTCCGGCACCCAGGACGCCGTCTATGTGACGGTGAGCTACATCCTCATGAACAAGGACCGGTGGGAAAGCCTGACATCGGAACAGCAGAGCCAGTTCCAGGAGTTCGTTGACGAGACCCGCAAATGGATCATCAGCTCCCAGGAGGAGGATAACTCGGTCGCCATGAACGAATTCCAGGAGAAGGACGGCTGGGTCATCTCGCCGGCAAATCCTGACTCGCTCGCCCAGATCAGGGAAATCATGTCCCCCGTCTGGGATCAATGGGCGAAAGAGCGCGGTCCTGAAGCCGAGGATATCCTTCAGAAACTGAAGGCGCACCTCGGGCACAAGTAGGCGCATAGCCGTCAAGTGCCGCGGCGTCCCTGCCGCGGCCATTTCCGCACGTAATTCTGAGAAAAGGAAGCCATATGCGCGCGCTTAATGCTGCCCTGGACTGGCTGGTCCTATTCTGCGCGATACTCGCCTGCGTGGCGATCGCGGGCATGAGCGTTCTGATCGTCATTGAGGTCATTCTTCGATCCGTGTTCTCGTCCACGCTCTATCTCATCGAAGAATTTTCCGGGTACATGGTGCTGGCGATCATGGCACTCGGCCTGCCTTACTGCCGCGAGAAGAATGCACTGCTCACGGTCGATTTCTTCATTTCACGCATGGGTCCTCACCTCCGCCGGAGGGTGGAGTTCGTCTACGGCCTCGTCTCGATCGCCTATTGCATCCTGATCGACTGGTACGTGATCCAGCTGCTGATGAAATCGATCCAGCGGGACCTGACGGCAGCGAGCGTCATGAGGACCCCGCTCTGGATCCCCCAGATGCTCCTGCCGATAGGCATAACCCTTCTTTGCCTGGTCATGATCAGAAAACTGATCATTCCGGATCCGATCAAGGTCCCAGATCCTGGCGCAGAACTCGCCATCCGCGAAGTGGAGTAAAGCCGCATGTACGAAATCATTACGGTTTCGCTTGGAATGATCGTCTCGATCTCTCTGCTTCTCGCCGGGATGCCGATTGCCGTTTCAGTGGGGCTCGCAGGTGTTCTGACGCTCCTCCTCAATGAGGGCTTCAACTCGCTGAATGCGGTGACCTTCATCATCTGGGGAAGCATCAACAACGCATCTCTCAGCTCCCTCCCCCTGTTCGTCCTGATGGCAGAGTTCATGCTGCGCTCGGGGATGAGCGACTCCTATTATGCCGGCATGTCTCAGTTCATCCGCAAGGCGCCCGGGGGTCTGCTGCAGACCAATATCGCGAGCTGCGCGCTCTTTGCTGCCATCAGCGGATCGAGCGTGGCGACGGCAGCCGCCATCGGCGGCGTTGCTATCCCGCGCCAGCGCAAGGATGGCTACGACCTCTCCATGGCCTGTGGATCGATCGCTGCAGGCGGGACACTGGGAATTCTGATCCCACCGTCGATCGTCATGATCATCTATGCCACCTTCTCGGAGCTTTCGGTCGCCAGGCTTTTTGCGGCGGGCATGGTTCCAGGGCTTCTGCTTACCGGCATGTTCATGGCCTACATCGCCATACGCTGCATGATCAATCCAAGCCTTGCACCCAAGATGCCGCCGGCGGAGAAGGGATGGTTCTGGATCGGATTGAAGAACGTTTCTCCGATGCTGGGCCTCATGGTCGTCATTCTAGGGGCGATCTTCATGGGAATTGCAACGCCTACCGAAGCTGCAGGCGTCGGCGCTTTCCTCGCCGCGGTCATTGCATGGTTTGTCGGCCGCCCACCCTTGCGCGCCTTCGGTCAGGCGTTGATGAACACCATCCTCATCAGCTCTTCGATCCTCTTCATCGTCATCGGCGCGTTCATCTTCAACTACGCCATCCAGACGGCCGGCATCACCCAGCAGCTGACGCAGTGGGTCATCTCGCTTGATCTGAACGTCATCGCCTTCCTGGTGGCGATGCTGCTCTTCTACATCGTCCTCGGATGTCTGGTGGATTCGATCGGCATGATCGTGATGACGGTGCCGCTGCTGCTGCCTATCCTCAACGCATACAACATCGATCTCATCTGGTTCGGTGTCGTTCTGGTAGTAGCGGTCGAACTGGGACAGGTAACACCACCTGTCGGGATCAACCTCTATGTGGTGGACCAGATCTCGAAGGCAGGCATCGCAACGGTTATTCGTGGCGTCGCCCCCTATTTCGGCATCATCATCCTGCTTCTCGTCCTGCTGACGATGTTCCCATCGATCGCGACGTGGCTTCCGTCGACGATGTGACAGTCTCAACGCAGCTGATGATGTAAAAAGCAAAAAAGCGGGCCAGTGTGCCCGCTTTCCTTCGCTACCGAGACGCTATCTCCGCTGCCAGTACATCCGTGGTCAGCATCGCATCGATCGGTACAAATGCGCCCGCTCCAGCGACGAACCCCACAATCTATCTGAAAGGACCTTCGCCGCTCCCGCGAGCACTATCCGGCATATGGTGGCGGGACGGCAACTTTACAAGGTTCATTCCGGAAAGCGGGGCATCGGACGCTTGATCCGGTTGACCTTGACGCCGCCGCGCGCTCATCTCCGCCCAAACACGGTGAGTCCAACGGAGAGCAAGATGGTACAGTCATGGCAGTTCTGGGCGCTTCTATCGGCCGCCTTCGCCGCGTTGACGGCCATCTTCGCCAAGGTCGGTGTCTCCGGCATCAATTCGGACATGGCGACGTTCATCCGCACTGCAATCATCCTGCCGATGACGCTCATCATCGTGCTTGCCTTCGGCAACTGGCAGAACCCCGCCAACATTCCAGGCAAGACCTGGCAGTTTCTGACGCTTTCGGCACTCGCCACCGGCGCCTCCTGGCTCTGCTATTTCCGGGCGCTGAAGCTTGGCGATGCCGGACAGGTCGCTCCGATCGACAAGCTGAGCGTCGTGCTGGTTGCAATCTTCGCCGCCATCTTCCTCGGCGAGCGCCTCTCGATCCAGGGCTGGGCCGGCGTCTCACTCATCGCCGCAGGTGCCGTTCTGGTCGCCACCGCCTGATTTTTCCTTGAGCTGGCAAAGTTTTTTGGCCGCGCGCGCCAACCCCGCTTCCGCACTGCTCCGCAATTGAATAATGCTTTGCCATCGCATTTGATGGGAGGAGATTTCAGTGCGAAGCTCAGCAAAACTTGCGGCCATTGGCCTTGCCTTCATAGCATCGACCGCCACCGCCTTTGCGCTGGAGGCGGTGACCGTCACACCCCTTGCAACCAAGACCGAGACTGCTTCCGGGCAGCCCATCACCCTGCCCCAGAAGAACGTCCGGGTGGTATTCTCCACCTTCGAGATCGCGCCGCAGGCGGGCCTGCCCGTCCACAAACATCCATTCGCCCGCTACGCGTGGGTCCAGTCCGGCTCGTTGCAGGTGACCAACGCCGAGACCAACGAGAGCAACGTCTACAAGACCGGTGACTTCGTCATCGAAATGATCGACCAGTGGCACCACGCCAAGAACGTTGGCGACGACGTGGTGAAGCTGCTCGTGATCGACCAGATGGAAGGCGACGTAGAAAACACGCTGCTTCGGGCGAAGTAATTCGAGGTTCACAGCGAGCGGGTGTCATAGGCCCAATGGAGCAGTGCCTGGCGCTGGCGCGGGCGGCACCATGGGTCGCCCGGCTCGCAGTTCTGGCGAATCTGGGCGATGTGCCGGCGCATGGCTCGCCACCGGCCGATCTGCCGCTGGTCTTCGCCGGGGATGCGGCGGCCCATGTAGTAGCGGCAATACCACTGGAACCATCCGCGCGGATCGTCCGGATGGATCCAGCCCTTGGCCCGCCAGACGCTCAGCGGCTGGCTTGCATCAACGCCAAAGTAGTTCAGGCTCGGATCTCGCCGTGCGGGCGACAGGCGAGCATCGGCAAACCAGCTTTCCGGAAATTCAGTACGACAGTCGGTCATGTACTTGCCGCCGAAGACGCCGAGAGCCAGCATTTCGGCCGGCGACAGCTGCGGTTCGAAGCCTGATTCAAATTCGGAGCCAATCGGCGCAACCAGCTGATATCTATAGCCCTGCTGCATCCGGTCATGGACTTCGACCCATTGCTGTTTCATCGGATGAGCTCTCGAATATGTCATTCCACCGTCACCACCAGCGCCTTGCAGGCTTCGATTCCAACGCGCTGGTAGTGATGCGGTTCACTTGAATCGAAGGCCATCGCGTCTCCCTCTTCCAGCTTGACCTTCTTGCTTGCGATCGTCACCTGCAGCGTTCCGGCAAGGATGTAGACCAGCTCTTCCGTGCCGTGCTGGTGCGGTTCGGAGGGAACGGAGTTTTCCGGAAACTCTGCGACGAAGGCCTCCATCTTCCGGTCTGTCAGTGGATAGTTGAGGCTCTCGAAAAGGTAGGCCAGCGATTTTGGTTCGGCTCCCTCTATCGGAAGCTGGACACGCTCCTCCTTCTTCGCCACCGCAATCTTCGGCCCCTTCTGGTCGAAGAAATGATCCAGCCCCACACCGAACACGAGCGCGATGCGCATCAGCGTCGGCAATGTCGGGAAGAGCTGGCCGCGTTCGATCTTCGACAGCATGGCAGTCGACAGGCCCGTATGCTGGCCCAGCTGTGCCAATCCCATCTGCTTGGCCAAGCGCAGGGCCTTGATGCGAGGTCCGATTCGATAGCGGTCGAGCTCCATCGTCAGCGTATCGGACAGCATTTCCACTCTCCTTTTTCCCTGCAGGACAAACCTGCGTCGGCATTTTTCGCCACAGGAGAAACGTCATAGCGCATGGAGATTTTTATTGGCAATAAAAACTTTTTGCACCACATGAAACTCATCCGCTCTTTTAACGCGGGCAATTTCGGAACTCATGGAGTTAATGAGATGGGAATGAAGCACGTATTCGCAGCCGCCATCATCGGGCTTGCAGCCGCTCTACCGGCTCATGCAGCAGACAAGGACATCGTGGACACGGCCGTCGCAGCTGGCGACTTCAAGACGCTCGCGGCCGCTCTGGAAGCAGCTGATCTGGTCGGTACGCTGAAGGGTGAAGGTCCATTCACCGTCTTCGCCCCCACGGACGCAGCGTTTGAGAAGCTGCCTGCGGGCACGGTCGAGACCCTTCTCAAGCCTGAGAACAAGCAGAAGCTCGTTGATGTGCTCACCTATCACGTCGTGCCGGGCAAGGTGATGGCTGCCGATGTCGTCGGACTTGACGAAGCAAAGACCGTCAACGGCAAGGCGATCGACATCACGGTCGAAGGCAATGCGGTGAAGGTCAATGAAGCTAATGTAACGGCCACGGATATCGAGGCCCGCAACGGCGTCATCCACGTCATCGACGCGGTTATCCTCCCGCCGGAAGGCTAATCCCGAAGCATTCGGGCGGCCGTGCCGCTCTGCCGCCCGACCATTCGATCTGACCACATAGGCTCGCGACACCCTGTATTCCGGGCTCGCAAGGAGACAATAATGAAGACTATCAACCTCATCACGCTGGCGTTGATCATCGTCGGCGGTCTCAACTGGGGCCTCGTGGGCCTCTTCAGCTTCGACCTGGTCGCCGCGATCTTCGGCGAAGGCTCCGCCCTTTCGAGGCTGGTCTACATCCTCGTCGGCGTGTCAGCCGTCTGGCAGCTGGTACCACTGTTCTCGGCATTCAGTACGAACGAAACCTATGCCCAAAGGCGTGGTTAAGTCTGGCTTGTTCTTCCCGTCTTGCCAGTCTTAAACGGAAGGGCGTGCCACCGGCGCGCCCTTTCAACGAGAAAGCAAATAGCTTCCTCGATTTGCTTCGCGCCATTGGGCGATATAGTCTCTCGCCTCCGCCAGAGCTTCAGCGCGGATCTTCTCGTCGTTCTCCGCGACCGTTGCCTCGTAGAATTCAGTCATTTGCGCCGCAGTATCGCAGAGTGAACTATCCCCCGTCATGTCGCAGAGCCCGCGAGCAAGATGCGCGGCACGATGCTGTCCGTAGTCGGCATGAGAAGGCATCTCGACCATATACGAGAAATAGCGTCTCTCATAAGTCTGCTGAGGCAGGTAATGTCGCACCGTGTCTATTGATGCCTCAACGACTTCGTCGAATTCGGAACTGCCGGTGAGGCTCTTGTGCTTCAAGAATGCCAGCATTGCGTGAATGTGGCCGTTGTACACTCTGGCGCGCCACCAACCGTCGTCGCCTTTTTCAAATCCGAGATGAGCGAATAGAGGCTCATCTTTCTCAGGCATCTGAAAAACATACTCATTCAGCCAGAAATACCCGTTGCTGTCTACCGAGTGCAGCTTGACCTCTCGTGTCTCGCAGAATGCTGTCGACCTTAGGAGCCTCTCCGCAGTCGCAAGGTAATCAGCGTTCTTCGTTGCATCGTATAAATGCAGATAGCCGTATGCGGTAACGTTGTTCATGAAGGCGCCGCGAAACCCATAATCAAACTTCGACCACAGATATCCGTACTCAAACTCGTTGGTGACGTAATAGCACCCTTCATTTTCGATTATGTAGTTCTTGGCAACGAAGTCGAGGTATGCGGCCATGCGCGCAAACAAGCGCTCGTCTCCACCTTGTCGGAGCCGCTGCACAATGGCTGCACTATTACGAGCGAACGTGTAGCTGTTGTACGGTTGAGCAAAGCGCTCAATATAGCTTTCAGGCCAGGGGTAAGCGATATCCAGAAAAGTCTTTGGCTCCCACGTCGATGGCGCCGAGGGAACCAGGGTCATCACTTGATCCACAATGGCCAAGTCCAGCTTTGGCTTTTCAGCCGCCTGTACACCCCCTACAGGGACCAACCAAGTTGCAGCAATGATCAACCAATACAACATCTAGCGATGCTAACAGATGGTTATACTGTTATGCAACTGCGGACGAGCCGATCAGGCATCCTTACGCATGAGGATCGGCCATCGATGATGCGGGAATTTCAGGGGGCGAGCGCGATTGGCTCGTGGTGCAGGTCAGCGGCTGCCTGTACTTCGGGAACTGACAGGCTCTCGCGTATTTTGGCGACCCCGACAGGATTCGAACCTGTGACATTCAGCTTAGAAGGCTGACGCTCTATCCACCTGAGCTACGGGGCCAACACCGAATGTCAGTGTGTCCAAGGCATCTTTCGATCATAGCGGAAATTTTCCGCATACGAAACCTGGCGGCGCTTCGGCTTCTTTTCGGGCTCAACGCGGAAGGCAATACCGTTCTTCTGAGCGTAGGCGACAGCCTCTTCCATGGTCGGGAAGGTGAGCCGAACCTGACGGCGCATATCTGACGAAGACGTGTAGCCCATCAATGGCTCGATCGTCAGGGGCTTCTCCGGCTCGAATTCCAGGACCCAATGGCCTGTCTTTGCTTTCCCGGATTGCATCGCTGTCCTTGCTGGGCTGTAAATGCGCGCGGACATGAATGACGACCTCGCTAATGCCTGAGCTGCCATTCGCATGGCACTTTGAACTTTGGTCGGAGCGGCAGGATTCGAACCTGCGACCCTCTGGTCCCAAACCAGATGCGCTACCAGACTGCGCTACGCTCCGAATGGTTGTTCCTCTAGAGAGTCGAGTGATTCAACGCAAGGGGTAAATCGCCGAAAAGTGTAACATGACCGTCTAACATGGGCATAACATTCATTCCGACACATCTCAGACTGAGCTCCCGTAACGGGTAACGCTACGCGCAGCCCCATCTTCATAAGCTGCCCGTTGCTTGTCCCCTCCTCCCATATGTGGTTCACTCCTCCGACTGCTGCAACAGTGTGGGAGACACTGCATGGCCGAGGAAAAGGCAGCTAGCGGGGCCAAACTCCTTTCAGGCGGCAATCCGCAGATCCCCAAGGGCTATGGGGAAGAGCCTGTGCAGGCGTACATCGACGCCATGCCCGGATGGAAGCGCGCCGCAGGCGAGCAGCTCGACAGGCTAATCGTCAAGACCGTCCCCAATGTCGCCAAGGCGGTCAAATGGAACTCGCCCTTCTATGGAATGGAGAAGGACAGCTGGTTCCTCAGCTTCCACTGCTTCGACAAGTACATCAAGGTCGCGTTCTTTCGCGGTTCTTCGCTCAATCCCTTGCCACCGGTCAGCTCAAAGCATCCCGAGGTCCGCTATCTGCACATCCATGAGGACCAACAGCTGGACGAGAGCCAGTTCTTCGACTGGGTGAAGCAGGCCAGCCACTTGCCCGGCGAGAAGATGTAGCTGTGACCTTCGGCACAACGCTGCTGCGCGTGGATCGCATACTGGCCAGGTAGTTCATACGTGGGCCAGAAACATGCATTATTCTGTTGGACAACTATCGCCCGGAGGAAGATCGTACGGAAGCTACTTCGCGCCGAGCATTCCCTACCTCAATATTCTCAAGCAATGGCGCCCAGACAACTTTACAGACCCCCAGACGCTGAGCACGCTTGACCTGAAGGCTCCCGTAAGCCAGCCCTACAGGTTCATCGTGCATACCGCCACGATGGCAGATCTCGTCTGGCGGAACGGCGTTTTCTCTTCTGACGTCGATTGCGAAATCGCCGGGCGTGACGCGATGTGTGCGAGCCTGATCAGCCACCTGAAGCCGTTCACCTTCCGTGAGGTCGGCGTGATCCTGCAGGTTCCCCATCAGAATATCCTGTGCGCGTTCCACCGTGACATCAACAGCAACCTCCAGGCCGGTTTGCCCGGCACGAAAGTGGCGGGGCCAGCGGAAGCGCGAGCAAAGTACCAGGCGTATCTGAACAAGGTGCCGCCGAGCAAACGCACTGGCATGCTGAAAGAGAATGTCCTCAAGCATGCCTCCTTTCTTCAAACCCCTGAGGATGTCTTGAACAACACCTTTCAGCGTCACAATGAGATCATCGTCGTGACTCGGCCCGGCGTAAACGTACATCCGGGAATGCCTGCCACAAGCTCGATCAAGGTCACCGGCTACTTCATGATCGATAATGACGCCTCATCCGGTTCGGATCAGGTTCAAAGCCCCAGACAACCTAGGACCAGGGAAGAAAAAGATTACTTTTTTCGAGCGTATGTCGTGCCGCTCGCCATACATCATGGTGTGCCCGCACTGCGCATCGCCGGGGCGGCAAGCCGAATTTTCGACTAACGCTGCTCCCGGCAAGGATCGAGCCTAAACTGCTCCCCCCGGTTCAGCGTTCGCGAGTTTCGTCTCAGGTGAGACGATCTCGCCACGGACGAGCGGACGGCGGCGGCGCAGGCGTATCTGCGAGGGAAGTCTGACGGGCGCTTCGTCAGCCAACGCGTGCTGTACCGATTCGATCATCGTCGACGAGACAAAGTCGGCGTTCATGCGATTGGCGATTTCCTCAGGCTTGAAACCGTCAAGGGCGTCGCTATCCCAGAGGATGATTCCGACGCGCAGCCGCGGCGACGCCCGCTTCAGTCGGCGGACCAGATATCGGCCATGCCCGATCGAGTTCGGGTTGAGGAAGGCGATGACCGCCGTGTCGAAGCCGCGCACCGCAAGTTCGCGCAGGTTGCGGGGCTGGATCTGCACATGGGTGGCGACCTCCGTGTCTGCGCCCTGTACCTCCAGCACCTGCGCAAACATGGCGGCTGTGACATCATCCAGTTCGGTGCGGCCGCCGATGCAGAGGATGCGCCTGCCCTCACCGTCCGGGAGCTCAACTTCGGCCTCATCCGGCTCTGTCTCGCTCGCTTCCGCGACGTCTTCCGTGGCGGTCACGTCCTCCTCTTCGGATTCTTCCTCCGCGATCTCTTCAAGGTTCCGGAGTAGCGTCGAGGCGCTGGCAGCCACCTGCTGCATCTGCTCTTCAGAAAGAACGCCCCTCGCCCGATCATGCTCGCCGAGCAGGAGTGCCGGAATGGCCACCTTGCCGTAGAAGTCGACCAGATAGTCCTCTTCCAGCATTTCCTCCGCATTATCCGTTGCCTCATCCGGGTCGGACGCGAGCAGGCGCTGATAGAGCCGTTCCTTGGGGTCAAGCACCGGCTCATTGCCAAGCATCACCTGCAGGAACTCGAATTGCGGCACGTGGCGTCCCAGCACTACGAGGCACACGGTGAGCGGCGTCGACAGAACGAGGCCGATAGGACCCCACAGCCAGGTCCAGAAGATCGCAGCGGCAATGATGGCAAGCGGCGACAACCCCGTGCGCGAGCCATAAAGGAGCGGCTCGACCACGTTGTTGCTGATGAGCTCCATGGTGAGGAACAGGCCTGCCGTCCAGAGGACCAGCGACCATCCCGGCGCCACCGCCAGCGCAAGCGTGAGCGGCAGCACGGCCGCAATAAACGGGCCTATATAGGGCAAGAAGCGCAGGATCGTGGCGAGCAGACCCCATAACAGGGCGTTGGGAACGCCGATCAGCCAAAGGCCGATGCCGATTGGCACACCGTAGGTGACGTTCACCACCAGCTGCATCAGGAGATATTGGCTCACGCGGCGGCCAGCATCCTGAATGGCCTCGGTGGTGCGATGAAGATCGTTGTATCCCACCAATCGAATGAAGCGATCACGCAGCTCCTCGCGGTCGAGAAGCATAAAGATGACGACGACGATGACCAGGCCGGTAGTCGCCAGCGGTTCGATCAGGGGCGCGATCAGGCCTGTCAGCATCTCGATCGGACGCTGGGGCGAAAAGATTTCGACGAGAATTGGATCCCGCTCATCCGTCCCCGTAGTGGGAGCGGAATCGGAATTCAACTCGCTCAGCTCCGAGCCAACGCGTTCGACCACGCCGCTCAGGCGTTCGATGCTGCTGTTGCCCGCCCCCATTTCCTTGAGCGAGCGGATCTTTGAGATGATGTTCGTCTGGTAGGTCGGCAGCTCACGCGCCAGTTCATTCAGCTGCAGCACCACCACCAGGGTGACCGACAGCAGGATCATGAAGGCGATGAGAACGCTGACGCTTACCGCCAGAATTCGCGGCATGCGCCAACGGCGGAACCGGCTGACCAGCGGTTGCAAGGCAAATGAGAGCAGAACGGCAATGGCAAAGGGAAGAATAACTTCGCTGGCGAAATAGAGCGCAACCACTGCGACGAAGATGAGGATCAATGGCTGATAGGACTGGTTTCCCGGAAGGGAAGTTGGAGAAAACCGTATCGGCCCCTTCGTCGCGTCCGCCATTCTCATGCCCTCCCAACCATTACAGTGGATCTACAACGCTGGAAGGGCCGCTCTCGTTGCAAAGCCGCGTGAAAATGTCCGGCCGCCGACGCGACCGGACTATTAGAGGATCAATGCAGGCCGCTTAGTTGCTGTGCTGCTTCAGGATATCGGTCAGCTTTGCGTCCGGCGTGGAACGGCAGTCCGTCAGCACCATTTCGACAGGAATCTGATAGAAGCCTTCCGCGCTGAACTGGCCCGAACCGCTGCCACTGACACCTGCAGTCACGGTCGGATCGACGGTGGAGCCGGCGCTCTCGCCCTGAGCCATGTCAGATTGGCCGGCCTGTCCAGCCTGACCGGACTGGTCCGGGGTGGCCGGGCTCCCTGCCATGTCCTGACTCGAATGGCTGGACTGGCCCGCGTCGCTGGAGCCCTGCTCTGCTCCTGGTAGCGGATTTGCTGCCATATCCTGGCTGGGGGCCGCTGCCTGGCCCTGATCGCCCGGCAGGTTTCCGGCTGCAGTATTATTGCCCTGGGACGGCGAGACGGAGTCGCCTCTCGGCGGTGTCGCGGCTGCCATATCGCTCGGTGAGGCAGACGAGCCGCTTGCCGATCCAGCCGCATCGCCAGAGGCTGCGCCCGGCATCGTGGATGCGGCGGTGTCCTGCGTTACGTCAGGGTCGGTCGAGTCGCTGTTCGCATTGCGCATGGCTGCAGCGCTGTCTTGCGACATGCGGCTTGCGTTCTGGCCCTGCTGCAAGCCCGCCAGGAAATAGAGTGCGCGTTCGGCTTCCTGCGGCTCCAGATTGGCCACGTCGGCGCAGGTCATGTCCATGCCGGTCATGGAAGCGGAAGTGGAAGCCTTCTCACCTTCCGCCATCGCGATTCCAGCACCTGCAAGCAGTGCGACCGCGCCGGCAGTGGTCTTCAGCAATACGTTCATGCGTCTTCTCCCGTGTTCGTTTCGTGCTTATCGTTGCACGTCCGCCAAACATCGGGGTGGACCGCATGTTCCCTATCAAATCATGTTTACAGGTTTGTCAGGAGCGCTTAGCGCCCTGCTCCAGGATGGTAACGGCTTCGGCGGCGATGGCGCGGGTGATCTTTGTCTTCCGCTCCATTGCCATCTGGTCGATCATCCGCACCAGCTCGCGCATCGAGGAAAGCGAACGCTCCGTCCGGCGCACGAGGAACTGCACAACGTGCGGCTCGACCACCACCTGGCGGTCGGCAAAGAGCTTTACGATGACGCCTGCCAGCAGCATGTCGTCCGGCTCATAGATTTCCACCGTTGTGGCTGCCCGCAGGCGCGAGGCCAGATCGGGAAGATCCACGCCCCAGGCGCCGGAGAAGGTCCGCGCCGTCAGAAGCAGCTGCGTTCCCGCGCTCTTCACCACATTGATCAGGTGGAACAGTCCCGTCTGGTCCAGTCCCGGAGCATCGGCGTTTTCCACAAGCACCGGGCCCTCGGAGGCAGCGTCGATTGCTTCCTGCCCGATATGGCTCCGGCTCACCTTCACGGCATTCGCCTCGGTGCACCAGATTTCCGCCAGATGCGTCTTGCCGGATCCGGGAGGACCGGCAAGGATGACCACAGGCGCAGACCAGTTGGGCCAGCTGTCGATCAGTGCGACAGCCTGCTCATTCGACTTTGTAACAACCAGGTCATCGCGGGTCCTACCCTCACCATGCTCAAGAGCAAGGGGCAGTTGCCGCGGTAGAATTTCGTCATTCATTGGTGTTCCAAATCTCCGGCACGCTGGGCTTGGCCACTATAGAGCGGTGACTCCAGATAGCGGCCAATGGCGAAACGCACTAGCACAGCAACGGCTGCCGCAGCCGGTACAGCAATCAACAATCCCACAAATCCAAAGAGATATCCAAAGGCAAAAAGTGCGAACATAAGCCACACGGGATGAAGGCCGACGCTCTTGCCCACCAGTTTCGGCTGGAGGATGTTGCCTTCGATGAACTGGCCGCTGAAAAAGACGGCCATTACGGCCACGACCCAGAACCAATCCGGCCAGAACTGAACGATGGCGACGCTGACGGCAAGTCCAAGGCCCACAAGGGATCCCACATAGGGAATGAAGCTGATCAGACCGGCAAAGAGGCCGATCAGCAGGCCGAAGTTGAGGCCGACAAGCGTCAGCCCCGTTGCGTAGTAGATGCCAAGGATGAGGCAGAGGGTGCCCTGCCCCCGCACGAATCCTGCAGTCGCCAGATTGATGTCGCGGGCGATCTGACGAACGTCATTCAGGTGATTCCGTGGCACGAGACTATCCACATGCGCCACCATGCGATCCCAGTCGAGCAGCAGGTAGAAGGCGACGACCGGCGTCACGACAAAAAGGCTGACGAGGTTGACGATCGCCAGGCCTGAACTCCACAGCGATGCGAATAGTCCAGTGATGAAACCAGTGCCCTGCGAGAGCAGTGAAGCGACGCCATCCTGCAGGGTGCCTGGTTTGACCCCCAGCTCGCGCTCGAACCATTCGGGATCGAAGCTGATGATCCGTGCGTGAAGCTGTGCGAGGTATTCCGGCAGTCGCGCTGCGAAATCAACGAGCTGGTTGGTGAGAACCGGGATCAGGACCATCAGGGCCACGATCAGGGCCAGGACACAGACGATCAGGATGAAGATGGTGGCGAGAAGGCGCGACATGCCGAGCTTCTCCAGGCGGTCGGCGATTGGATCGAGGAAATACGCCAGTGCCATGCCGGCCAGGAACGGCAGAAGGACCGAGCTGAAAACATAAAGGAAGAGGATCAGCCCGCCGCCAGCGACCAGCCAGAAGCCAGCGGTGCGCAACAGGTGGGCGCGACGCAGCTCACTTTCAGAACTAGTCATCCGAGGCGGTACTTGCGTCGACATATCCACCCATATGTTTGATCCAGCTAACGAGATAGGCCGCGCCCGAAGCGATGGTCAAGAGGCCGCTCAGGTAGACGAAGCCCTGGAGGAACAAACCGAGGGAAAAATGGAGCGCAAGGCTGGCAAGAACCAGTGACGCAAGGATGAGCTGGACCGTTGTGTTCGCCTTGGAGACGAAGATCGGCTTCATCGGGACCGGGTTGCCCATGACGGTGGAGAGGATCACCCCGCCAACGATCAGCGCGTCCCGCGATACGACCGCTATGACCAGCCAGAGCGGCAGATGGCCCATGTAGCCCAGCACGACGAAGACGCTGACCAGAAGCACCTTGTCGGCCACGGGGTCGAGATAGGCGCCAAGCGCGCTTCGCTGGTTGAAGTGACGGGCGATAAAGCCGTCCAGACCGTCCGATACCGCAGCGGCCAAAAACCCGCTGAAGGCCCAGCCCCACTTGCCGTCCAGCAGCGACAGCACCACCAGCGGCACAAGCAGAAACCGAAACAGGGTAATAATGTTAGGGATGGTCAATCAAACGGCTCCAGGTCAAGCTATGCTGATGCATATGAAGGTGATGCAAAGCGGCTTCAAGAGGCGGTGCGATTTCCGGCCCTGAACAAACGGTGGAGCGTTCACCTTCCTCCCACTTTTGTCTAAAGTCCCCTCTATGGCTGTTGCCTGTGCGTGGTGCCCGCTTGCGCTTGAGTTGCAGGCCGCTGCGTGCCAATAGAGCGCATGGTTCGCGGGCTTGTCCAGCGAGGCCATAGATGAGTGGTCCGCCTCGTCAGAACTGCTACCGGGACGGAACCTGAGCCAGTGAATTGCGCGGAGAGGTCTCCAATATGAGCAGCAACCAGGAAAAGGGACTGAGCTACGCCGATGCGGGCGTCGATATCGACGCGGGCAATGCGCTGGTGGACAAGATCAAGCCGCTCGTCCGTTCGACGCGCCGTCCTGGCGCTGACGGTGAGATCGGCGGCTTCGGCGGCCTGTTCGACCTGAAGGCCGCAGGCTTCAACGATCCAATCCTCGTTGCTGCCAATGATGGTGTCGGAACCAAGCTCAAGATCGCGATCGAGTCGGGCAAGCACGACACCGTCGGCATCGACCTCGTCGCCATGTGCGTCAACGATCTCGTGGTCCAGGGCGCTGAACCCCTGCTCTTCCTCGACTATTTCGCCACGGGGAAGCTCGATCCGGACCAGGGCGCTTCCATCGTTGCCGGCATTGCCGAAGGTTGCCGCCAGGCCGGCTGCGCGCTGATCGGCGGCGAGACCGCCGAGATGCCCGGCATGTACAGCGATGGCGACTATGACCTCGCGGGATTCGCCGTGGGTGCTGCCGAGCGCGGAACGCTGCTGCCCACCAATGACGTCGTCGAAGGCGACGTGCTGCTGGGCCTCTCTTCTTCTGGCGTGCATTCGAACGGCTTCTCGCTGGTGCGCAAGATCGTCGAGAAGACTGGCCTCAAGTGGACCGATCCGGCACCCTTCGCGCCGGAAAAGACGCTTGCCGATGCGCTGCTCGAGCCAACCCGCATCTATGTGAAGTCCATCCTCGCGGCGATCCGCGAAACGCATGGCATCAAGGCGCTTGCCCACATCACCGGCGGCGGCTTCACCGAAAACATTCCGCGGGTCCTGCCCAAGGACTATGCTGCCGAAATCGATCTCGACACCGTCGATGCACCGGCGGTGTTCTCCTGGCTGGCAGCCGAAGGCGGCGTGGCACAGGAAGAGATGCTGCGCACGTTCAACTGTGGCATCGGCATGGTGATTGTCGTCGCTTCCGGACAGGCTGCACAGGTTGCCGCCGTACTGCAGAAGGCCGGTGAGCACGTCACCCCGCTCGGCCGCATCTGCCCGCGCCGTGACGCAGGCGTCGTTTACCAGGGGAGCCTTGAGCTATGAGCCCACGTAACCGCGTCGGAGTTCTGATTTCAGGGCGCGGCTCGAACATGACCGCGCTGATCCGGGCCGCTGCCGAAGCCGATTTTCCGGCTGAGATCGTCTGCGTGATCAGCGATCAACCCGAGGCGCAGGGCCTGGCCGTCGCAGCGTCGTCCGGTATTCCTACCTTTGTCGCGCCTCGCGCCGGTCATCCGAACAAGGCTGCGCATGAAGGCGAGATCCAGCGCATTCTTGACGAAGCTGGGGTCGAGATCATCTGCCTCGCCGGCTTCATGCGGATCCTCAGCGCCGACTTCACGAACCGCTGGGTCGGACGGCTCATCAACATCCATCCGTCGCTGCTGCCGCTGTTCCCGGGGCTTACGACGCACGCTCGCGTGATCCAGCAGGGCATGCGCATCCATGGCTGCACGGTTCACTTCGTGACAGCCGAAATGGATGCCGGACCTATCATCGCGCAGGCTGCCGTGCCCGTACTGCCGACCGACACGGAAGGTGAGCTTGCCGTTCGCGTGCTCAACATGGAGCACAAGATCTATCCGCTGGCGCTTTCGATGGTGGCATCCGGCAAGGCGCGCATGGAAAACAACCGGACCGTTTACGCCCACGGCCTCGAAATCGGCTGGGGTGCAAACACCAGCCTCATGGTGCCCTCCTCCGTCGAGGAGATCGTCAACCTCGAGGATCTGGCACGCCGGACGCCTTGATTGGCTGTAAGCGAAGATGAATTGAAAAGGGCGCGAATTCCGCGCCCTTTTGCTTTTCAGGAGTTTGGTGGACTAAAGCGGCTTGGATCTCGTTTCGGTGAAAGCTTCACTTGCGTCGGTTTCCGTCGGCCCCTTCACCGTGGCGTTGTTCTCCGACGCTAAATCTCTCGAAGCCCCAGTGCCAACACCCGATACTGGCTGCGTCGCAGCAAGGCTGCTCGGCGAGCGCGTCGGCGAGGACGAAGTGGCGGACGAAGTACTTGTATCTTCCTCCTTCGCACTATCCAGCTTTTCAGTGGCCTCGTCGTAAACCTTGGAAGCTACGTTGCGGACTTCATCCATGCCCTGCTGCGCCATCTCGCGCACCGACTGGCCTGCCTTCTCGGCGTAAGGGCTCAGGTACTCTTCCTCGACGCGGGTGCGCGGCATCATCGCGCCGATGGCAGCACCCACAGCAAGACCGATTGCGCCGAGGATCAGCGGCTCCTTGTCCAGCGTGTCGGAGATCATCCGCTGGCCACGGCTCTGGACGTCTGAAAGGCTGTCACCGACATAGCGGGGTGAGCGCCGCATGCCGCGCCATGCGCGTGACGTGCTGTCAGAAACGCTGCCCGCCGCCTGCGATGCACTATCGGTGATCGCCTCAGCAGCCGAACTCACAGTGCTCTTGGCGCTGTCATAGGCGGAGCTCATGCGCTCCGTCACCGACGGGCCGCTGTCGCTTTCGCCACCGACGGTTCCTTCGCCCATGCGGCGCATTGAATCGGCCGGGATGGGACGATCCACAACGTCATCTTCCCAGTGACCTTCCGGATAGTCACCCTGGTAGCGACCGAAGTCGGTGCGATCGAAGCTGCCGCGCCTCGAAGCCCTCAGACTGGCAGCGGATGGGCCACCTCCCATGAAGAGCCAGGCGAGCCCAGCTCCGACCAGCACCAGCGGCAGCGGGTTATCGCGGACCTGTGCGCTCAGATTATCGAGTGCAACGCGACCGTCGGAGTTCTTGAAGTAGGTCGTCACTTCATCGACAAGCTGCCCTGGCGAGAGCTTGCGCTGCAGTGTGTCGGCAGTTTCGGACATCTGGGCGCGGACGGCCTCGGCCTCCCGCTCCAGCTCGGCAGAACTTTTCTCACTCATCTCATCTGCTCCTTAACTGCGCGTGCATCCTGCGACAGCTGATTTTGGGTCCGGTCCGGGGTGAGGTTCGCCGCGCTCATGTTGGACGATCCGGCCTTCACCATGATGTAGCCCAGCACTGCGAGCACCACGCCAACCAGAAGCGAAGCCCAGCCGCCGCCAAGGCCCATCTCGGCCAGCGCTATGATCAGCGCCTGCACCAGGACCATGAGGGCCACGAGCAGGCAGATTGCGCCGGCGATCACCTCGATGGCGCCGTTCTTCACCTGATCGAACTTTTCGGACATTTCGGTCCGCAGGAGGCGGAACTCGGTGCGGACCAGCGTTGAAGCCTGATCGGCGAGATCGGACACCAACCCCATCACGCCACGGCCTTCGTCGTTCCCGTTCATGGCTTGCTCCAGTCCTTGGTGTCGGTATTCGTCGTGGTCGAGCTCGCGGATGTCGTCGCTGAGGGATAGGACGATGCGTAGTTCCGGTTGCCGCTATATTCGGCCGCACGCCTTTCGCCTGAGTTGTTGGACGTTCCGGAAGCCGCGGCTGTCTGGGCGAACCTGCCAAGCGCTACGCCCAGCAATGCAGAGCCCAGAATGAACGCACCGGGATGCTGGCGGCCGAAGCTACGGACGTCATTGACGATTTCGCCAATGCCCTTTTGCCCCAACGCTCTCGACATCTCGTCTAGGCTACCGGCGGCCTGCGCCAGAACCTGGGCCACGGGGCCCTGGTCGTTCTCCTTCAGCTCGTCGCCAGCCTTGCGGATCGCCTCAGCAAAGCTGTGCATGCTTTCGGATGCCTTGGCCTGCGCATTGCGCACACCTTCAACCGCACCTTCCGTCACCTGGGAGCCAATTTTGGTGGCCGCTTCCGACAGTGCGGGGGCATCGCCACCAGTGGACGTGGACGTTCCACGCAGATCGTCATGGTTGGACATTTGTCATTCCTCCTAAGCAAGACCGAGGAATGACAGGATCGCCAGAACGACGACGATCAAGCCTATGATGTAGATAATTGAGTTCATGGAACACTCCTCGTGTTGTGAGAACCCAACTTCCAAGAAGCAGCCAGGTTCCTCGGGAAAAGCGTTTTCATCCAATGGGATGACTTTCCGGCCCCTGATCGGCAACGAAGGCGCCGCGCTCGCCCGGCGGCAGCTCAGGGCCGGTCGTGGAGTCGCGCGCGGTCTGGCGCTCCATCTCGGCATTCAGTTCAGCCCCGACGATGACGACGATGGTGGAGATCCACATCCACATCATCAGGCCGATCACGGCTCCGAGAGCGCCATAGGTGGCGTTGTAGTCAGCAAAATTCTGAAGGTAGAACGAGAAGCCCCAGGCGACGATGAACCAGCAGACTGTGGCGAAGACCGCGCCGACGCTTACCCAACGCCATTTGGCGGGCGAACGGCTGGGTCCGTAGCGGTAGAGCAGCGATATGGCGAAAAGCGCAACGGCGGCCAGCAGCACCCAGCGCAGCACATGCACGAGAATTTCCACCACGGGCCCGAAGCCCATGTAGGCGAGCACGGCCGGTACCACGCCGAGCACCGCGATGAACACGATCGCCAGCACCACCGCGCCGAGCGTGAAGCCAAAGGCTGTCAGGTTCAGCCAAATGAAGCTGCGCTTCTCGTCCTCCTCGTAGGCGACGTTCATGGCGTCGAAAAGCGCCTTGATGCCACCATTGGCGCTCCAGAACGCCACGGCAAGGCCGATAATGAAGCTGATGCCAAGCGCATCGTTGCTCTGCTGGGCGAGCGAACGAAGCTGCGTTGAGATGATCTCGACGCCTGCCTGGGGCATCACGCCCTGCATCTGGTCCATGTAGCCGGAAATATCGGAGGGATCGGCAAGGAGGCCGTAGATGGAGACGAAGGCCGCCAGAGCCGGGAACATCGCGAGCAGCAGGTAAAAGGTCACGCCGCCCGCGATCATCAGTACACGGTCTTCGCTGATTTCGCGGAAGACGCGCATGAAGATCGCCTTCCAGCCGGACCAGGAAAGCTCGCCGGGTGAACGGGCGTTCTCGCCGTTCAGTTCAGTATCAATTCTACGGGTGCTTGATCGAGCGGCCATTGATCCCTCCAGCTGAGGGATCAAATCCTTGAAGGCCCGGTTCGTTCCTGTTCGTAAAAGTTAGACCGCCCGGACCCACACCTTTGTGTCGTGGAAGCCGACGCCGCCGTAGGGTGCAACGGCATCCGCGCCGGTAAGCACGTTGATGCCCTCGCCCCGCTCGTGCGCATCGTTCGGCCAGATGCCTTCAGCGACAACCACGCCGCGGCGGACGCCGTCGAAGATCTTTGCGTGCAGAACCAACTCGCCGCGCTGGTTCCCCAGCTCGACCCGCGCGCCTTCCATGATCCCCAGGGCCTCCGCATCCAGCGGATGGAGCATGAGCTCAGGCCTGCCTTCACGCTTGCGGGAGTCCGGCGTTTCGCTGAAGGTCGAATTGAGGAAGTTGCGCGCCGGCGACGTTGCCAGCCGGAACGGATGCTCAGGATCGGCTTCCTCGATCAGGTGCACGTGATCCGGAAATTCGGGAAGAGCGGGGTAGTTGCCGCGGATGCCCATCCTCTCCGACGGCCGACCAGGCGCAGGCGTCGTGGTCCATTGCGGCCGGAAACGGAACTTGCCATCGGGGAAGCCAAAGCCGTTGAGGAAATGCGCGGTTTCAAAGTCCGGCTGCACGTCCGCCCAGCGCTGCTCCTTGAATGTGTCAAACGTTCCTAGGCCACGGCGTTCCAGCATCAGGTCGATGTGCTGGCGGGCGGTCATGCCGAAGCCGGGCTTGTCCGCAACACCTAGACGCTTTGCCAGCTCCTCGATGACGAAGATGTTCGGCATCGCCTCGCCCGGAGCGTCGACCAGCTTCGGGCCGAGGTGAATGAACTGGTTGCCACCCCCACGGTAGATGTCGTCATGCTCCATGAACATGGTCGCAGGCAGCACGACGTCGGCAAGCTTGGCCGTGTCGGTCATGAACTGTTCGTGCACGCAGACGAAGAGATCGTCGCGCATGAAACCCTGCTTCACCAGCCGCTGCTCCGGCGCGACATTGGCCGGGTTGGTGTTCTGGATCAGCATGGCGGCGACGGGTGGTCCCCCGTAAAGCGCGTCCGGATCGTTGGTCAGCACGCGGCCGATCTGCGACTGGTCGAGCGAGCGGATAGTGCGGTCGCGATAGGCGTGCCCCTCGATCATCGACTTGTCGAGGCCGAAGATATCGGAATTCGAGTGGAAGGCGCCGCCGCCCTCATATTGCCAAGCCCCAGTCACTGCAGCGATGCTGAGCGCGGCATGCATATTCACCGACCCGTTGCGGTTGCGAGTGAAGCCATAGCCGAGGCGGAAGTAAGTCTTCTTCGTCGTGCCGAACAGATGAGCGAGCCGCACGATCTCATCGGCAGGGACGCCGCAGATCGCCTCGGCCCATTCGGGCGTGCGGCTCTGCAGGTGCTGTTCAAGCCCACGCGGATCGTCGGTATATTTTTCGAGATACGCCCAATCGGCCATGCCATCGCGGAAGAGCACGTGCATGATGCCGCAAGCAAGTGCCGCATCCGTGCCCGGCCGAACGAGCACAGCGATGTCCGCCTGCTTCATGGTCGCGTTGTCGTAGACGTCGATCGCGACGATCTTGGCGCCGCGCTCCTTGCGGGCACGGATCGCGTGGGTCATGACATTGACCTGTGTGGCGACCGCATTGGTGCCCCAGATCACGACGCAATCGGAATTCGCCATCTCGCGCGGGTCAGGACCGCGCAAGGTGCCTGCACCCATTACCCAGCCCGTCCAGGCAGGATTGGTGCAGATGGAATCATATTGCAGCGAATAGCGCTTGGCGTGGCGCAGACGATGGATCGAATCGCGCTGCACGAGACCCATGGTGCCAGCATACTGATAGGGCCACACAGCCTCGCTGCCGTATTTCTCTTCCGCTCGCAAAAATTCTTCCGCCACGCAATCAAGGGCAGCTTCCCAGCTCGCCTCGGCCCAGCGGCCCTCGCCCTTGCCACCAACGCGGACGAGCGGCTTCAGCAGACGGCCCGGATGGTGGATGCGCTCGGCATAGCGGGCGACCTTCGCGCAGATCACGCCTGCCGTATAGGAATTGTCCTTCGCCCCATGCACGCGACCGATCCGGCCATCGACAATCTGGATGTCGAGCGCGCAGGTCGAGGGGCAGTCATGCGGACACGCAGAGTGCCCGATCGTCATGTTCGGCTGAATGTTCATGGGTGGAACCTAGCGGATTTTGCCCATATCGAGTAGAGCCTCGGACAGAAAAACAAGCGCCCTTCAACCGCCATCCACCGATGGCCGGAGCTGCCATGAACTATCGCCACGCCTATCACGCGGGAAACTTCGCTGACGTCCTCAAGCACACGGTGCTGACGCTGCTGATCGAGTATCTGAAGCGCAAGGAGAAGCCGTTCCGCGTCATCGACACCCATGCGGGCATTGGGCTCTACGACCTCTCCTCTGACGAGGCGCAGCGGACCGGCGAATGGCTTGGCGGCATCGGCGCGCTGCGCGATGCCAAGCTGAACGAGCAAGAAGCAAGCATTGTCAGCCACTTATTCGGCGCAGTTGAATCAGTTAACACGGAAGATGAACTCAAGTTCTACCCCGGCTCGCCAGTCGTCACACGTCATCTTCTGCGCAAGCAGGACCGGCTCACCGCCATCGAGTTGCACCCGGAAGATGTCGAGACGCTGCGCGGTCAATTCGAAGGCGATTTCCAGACGCGGGTCATCGAACTCGACGGCTGGCTGGCGCTCGGTGCGCATCTGCCGCCCAAGGAAAAGCGCGGCATCGTGCTGGTAGATCCGCCGTTCGAGAAGGAAGGCGAATTCGACCGGCTGCTCTCCGGATTGCATAAGGCGCACAAGCGCTGGCCGGGCGGGATCTATGCGCTTTGGTATCCGATCAAGAACCTGAAGGAAGTGGCCGCGTTCCGGAAAGGCCTCATGGAAAGCGGCATTCCAGACATCCTGGATGTGACCCTTGAAGTGTCGCCAGTGCTGCCTGACACGAAGCTCAGCGCAACGGGTATGATTGTTGTCAATCCGCCCTATGTCCTGCAAGAACAGCTGAAGCTGATTCTGCCTGCCTTCGCGCGGATTCTCGGAGAGGCCGGCAAAGGGCGTTATTCGATCCTGAAGCTCGCAGAGGAACGGCGTACAGCATCTTGACCGAAGTCAAAGCCTGACAGAAACTAGTGATAATTTTTACACGGGGACACTGATGTCACGCATATCCAACGTTCTGGCAGGTTTAGCTGCCGCCGTCGCTGCATTCACCGCGATCCCGTCCGCCCATGCGGCAGATATGCTCGGGCAATATCAGGCTTATGGCGTGGATGATCCGATCTGCGGACATTCGAGCGTTCGCGGCATTATCGCGAACCGCTTCCGCCATCAGGTCACCCATGTGCCGAACCTGCCGAACGTGAGCATCGTCAGCTTCCATGACGCACGCCTCACTCGCGTCGAGCCGTCTACGCCCGATAGTCCGATCGAGCGCCGCTACTGCAATGCGAGCGTTTCGCTCTCCGACGGCTACACCCGCCCGATCTGGTACCTGATCGAATACGGCCAGGGCTTTGCCTCCATCGGCGATAATGTTGAATTCTGCGTCTCCGGCTTCGACCGCTGGAACGTCTACAACGCGAACTGCAGCGTTCTTCGATGATCAAGGCAGCGGGCGCGGCTCTGGCCGCGCTCTTCCTGTTCAGCACACCGTTGCTCACGCCGGCTGACGCGCAGCAGCGCCGTCATGTTGCCGGTGAGTTCGATCACTACGTTCTGTCTCTCAGCTGGTCGCCCAGCTATTGCGCGACCGAAGGCGCTGGCCAACGCTCGATCCAGTGTTCGCGTCCCTATGCCTTCATGGTCCACGGTCTCTGGCCGCAATATGTGCGCGGTTACCCGGAATTCTGCCGCACGCGTGAATCGGATCGCGTACCGGATCGCCTGGCGCAGCAATATCTCGACATCATCCCCTCGCCCGGCCTGATCGGCCATCAATGGCGCAAGCATGGCTCCTGCACCGGCCTTAGTCAGGCCGAATATCTCTCGGTTGCGCGTGAAGCCTTCAACGAGGTGAAGATCCCGCAGGAGTTCGTTCTGCCCACCGGGCCCATCATGATCTCGCCGCGCGAGGTCGAGCAGAAGTTCATGGCAGCGAACAAGGGGCTGAAGCCCGATGCGATCGCCGTTTCATGCGACAGGCGCTATCTGCGGGAAGTCCGCATCTGCTTCTCGAAGGATCTCAAGTTCACCCGCTGCGAAGAGGTGGACCGCAACAGCTGCCGGCTCGACCGCACGCTGATGCCGCCTGTGCGATAGGCCATCCAATCCGAAATTCTGCATACAAAAAAGCCGGGCTCGAGGCCCGGCCTTTCTGCAATTCAAGGCTTGTCAGCCTTAGAACTTCATACCAACGCCGACCAGAACCTTGTGGCTGGTGGAGCCGACATCGCCGCCGACGCCGCCAAGGTCAAAGGTCTCGTCGCCGAGATCGGTGTAGCGGTACTCAAGGCGGCCGAAGGCCTGCTCCGTGAACTTCACGTCGGTACCGACGCCAGCCGTCCAGCCCCAGAGGGTCTGCGTGTCGGATGCGCCAGTTACAGTGTCGGTAACTTCTACGCGGCTGCCAGCACCACCAGCGGTAGCGTAGAGCAGAACGTTGTCGGTCGCAGCAACACCGAGACGTGCACGCAGACTGCCGTCAACGCCGTGCTCGACGTTGTAGCCGAAGTTGTCGCCTTCCATGCCGTTGTAGCCGACATCACCTTCGATACCGTACACGAACGAACCCGACTGCCAGTTCCAGCCGCCGAAGACGTTACCAACGAAGCCGTCGGTGTCTACAGTGCCGAGGCCTGCGAGGTCTGCCTCACCGGAGAAGCCGTAGCCGAGGGAGAGACCGGCATAGCCACCTTCCCAGGTGCTGATCGGCTCGGAGATAACCGGAGCAGGAGGAGCAGGAGGAGCCTCGAACACTGCGTCAGCGGCCTGAGAGATAGCAGTTGCTGCAAACAGAGCTGCAACAGCAGCACCGAGCTTAAGACTTGTCTTGGTCATACGTGTGACTCCTTAGCCAACAGAATTCAATATTGGGTCATCCGAGATTGGTGGCCCCGGCGCCCCACCCGCGTCGCTCAAACATGTGAGCTGTTGTGCGGTTCCGCCTGACGCCAGAAAAAGTCGCCAAACGTGGCATCAAAATGGCCCAAGTTTGAATTAGTTGCCCTATTTACTATCACTCCCCATAGCTGTTGCCGATAAGGCACAGGTTATGGTTTCAGAAGGGTAAATGCGTTAACAAGCGGTATATAAGTCACTGCAAAATCGTCTTCCCTGGCGCCGCCGACGTATTGGGGAGAATTGAGTCGAAGCAGCTGAATGCTGTGCAGCATCATCGAACTTCTATGGCTTCATAGCCTGCTGGCAAGTGATGCTATGAAAGCCGCCACAGTGCTCATATATACGCGGTGATGCGAAGATAGACGGGGTTGAGATGCTAGAGTCGGGAATTGGTGCGCTGATCACCGGTGGGGCAAAGCGCATTGGTCGATCGATTTCACTCGACCTGGCCGCCCACGGATTCCCGGTCGCCATCCACTCCAACGACTCGGTCGAAGAGGCCGAGACGCTGGCTCAGGTGATCAACCGGGATGGCGGGTTCGCGCGGGTGGTGCAGGCAAACCTCACCGACAGCGTATCCACCTCCTCGCTGGTGGATCGCGCGGTGGAGGCCATCGGGCCGATCGGCATTGTCGTCAACAATGCTTCGATCTTCGAGAACGACTCGCTCACCGACTTCAATCCGCAGGTCTGGGACGGCCATTTCGCCATTCACGTGAAGGCCCCGTCGCTCATCGCCCAGGCGTTCGCCCGCTACGTGGGAACGGACGCGGAGGGTTTGATCGTGAACATGATCGACCAGCGAGTCTGGCGGCCCAACCCGCGGTTCTACAGTTACACGCTCTCCAAGGCTGCGCTCTGGATGGCAACGCAGACCATGGCTCAGGCGCTTGCGCCGAACATTCGGGTCAACGCCATTGGGCCGGGTCCCACGCTTGCCAACGAGCGGCAGAGCCCTGAAGATTTCGAAAAACAGGTCGAGGGCCTTATCCTGCGTCGCGGCCCAGACTTGCCCCACTTTGGCGCTACTGTTCGCTATCTCTGGGAAACACCATCTATAACGGGCCAGATGATCGCGCTTGACGGCGGCCAGCATCTGGCTTGGGAAACGCCTGACATCATTGGAATGGCTGAATGACTTCGATTGCGCATGACGAAACGATTGCCTGGGACAGCGCCGGACGCGACTCTGCGGCCGTCGGTGTCGAGGTGATTCAGGAGATCGTGAAGCGTCTCCCGAATGCGCCGGGCGTCTATCGCATGATGAATGCCGAGGGCGACGTGCTTTACGTCGGCAAGGCGCGTAGCCTCAAGAAGCGCGTCAGCAACTATGCGCAGGGGCGAGGCCATTCGAATCGCATCGAGCGCATGATCCGCGAGACTGCCTCGATGGAGTTCGTGATCACGCGGACCGAGACCGAAGCGCTGCTGCTCGAGGCTAATCTCATCAAGCGGTTGCGCCCGCGCTTCAACGTGCTGCTGCGTGACGACAAGTCGTTCCCCTATATCATGCTGTCGAGCGATCACCCTGCCCCCGGCATCTTCAAGCATCGCGGCGCGCGCTCCCGCAAGGCTGATTATTTCGGGCCATTCGCTTCCGCCGGTGCCGTCGGCAGGACGATCAATTCGCTCCAGCGTGCGTTCCTGATCCGCACCTGCACCGACTCCGTGTTCGAAAGCCGGACGCGGCCCTGCCTGCTCTACCAGATCAAGCGCTGCTCCGGCCCCTGCACCGGCGAGATCAGCCGGGAGGATTATGCGGAGCTCGTCAAGGAGGCGAAGGATTTTCTCTCAGGCCGCTCCAGCAATGTGAAGGCGGAGATCGCCACCGCCATGCAGCAGGCTTCGGAACAGCTCGATTTCGAACGCGCCGCCATCTACCGCGACCGCCTCTCAGCGCTGTCTCATGTCCAGGCACATCAGGGCATCAATCCGCAATCGGTCGAGGAAGCGGACGTATTCGCCATCCATCAGGAAGGCGGGCAGAACTGCATTCAGGTCTTCTTCTTCCGTACCGGCCAGAACTGGGGTAACCGGGCCTATTTCCCGAAGGCCGACCCGGCACTGGAGGCTGGCGAGGTGCTCAGCTCCTTCATTGCACAGTTCTATGACGACAAGCCGGTGCCGCGCATGGTGCTCCTGTCGCACGAAGTGGCGGATCAGGAAGTGCTTGCCGAGGCGCTTTCGGCGCGGGCCGAACGCAGGGTCAGCGTTTCCGTGCCCCAGCGCGGCGAGAAGAAGGATCTGACCGATCACGCGCTGCAGAATGCGCGCGAGGCGCTGGGACGCAGGCTTGCGGAAACATCGACGCAGGCTCGCCTGCTCGAAGGCTTTGCCGAGACGTTCGGGCTCGACCGTGCGCCGCGCCGGATCGAGGTCTACGACAACTCTCACATCATGGGCACCAATGCCGTGGGCGGGATGATCGTGGCGGGACCCGAAGGCTTCGTGAAGAACCAGTACCGCAAGTTCAACATCCGCTCGACCGACATCACGCCAGGCGACGACTTCGGCATGATGCGCGAAGTCATGCAGCGGCGCTTCTCCCGTCTTCTGAAGGAGGAAGGTCTGCGCGAAGAGGCTCCCGTGACGAACGAGAATGAAGCCTTCCCCGCCTGGCCGGACGTGATCCTCATCGACGGCGGACAGGGCCAGCTTTCAGCGGTCCGGAAGATTCTGGAAGAACTCGGTATCACTGATGAGATAACCGCCATTGGCATCGCCAAGGGTGTTGATCGCGATGCAGGGCGAGAACGCTTCTTCATCCCCGGCAAGGAGCCATTCACCCTACCCGTGCGCGACCCCGTGCTCTACTTTGTTCAACGCATGCGTGACGAAGCGCATCGGTTCGCCATCGGCTCGCACCGCGCCCGCCGGAAGAAGGAAATGGTGAAGAACCCACTCGACGAAATTTCGGGGATCGGCCCCGGCCGCAAGCGGGCGCTGCTGCATCACTTCGGCACCGCCAAGGCCGTCAGCCGTGCGGGCGTTGAAGACCTGATGGCCGTTGAAGGCATCTCCGAGTCGATGGCGAGGCAAATCCATAACCATTTTCACGAAAGGGCATAATAAGGCTGGAATAGCATCGCTAACTATGCTCCACGATTGCCGTACCTGTTTCATGTTGAAGGGCTGATATGAGCCAACCGTCCATCCAGCAGCAGCGCACCGCGTTCAATCTTCCCAACCTACTTACCTATGCCCGCATTCTGGCAGTGCCGATGATCGTGCTCTGCTTCTTCCTTGAGGGCCGACTTCAGTCGAGCGACTTCGCACGCTGGTCGGCGCTCGGCATCTTCATCGCCGCCAGCGTGACAGATTATCTGGACGGGTATCTCGCCCGCACCTGGAAGCAGACCTCCAACATCGGCCGGATGCTGGATCCGATCGCCGACAAGCTGCTGGTCTCGACCTGCCTGCTGCTGCTCGCCGCCGACAGCGATCGCACGATCGCCGGCTGGACGCTCTGGGCGGCCATCATCATTCTCTGCCGTGAAATCCTGGTTTCAGGCCTGCGCGAGTACCTGGCGGCGCTGAAGGTGAGCGTGCCGGTGACGCAGCTTGCAAAATGGAAGACCGCTATCCAGATGGTGGCCATAGCCACGCTTCTGGTTGGTCCTGCGGGCGACAAGATCGTGCCCTACATGACCCAGCTCGGGATCACCCTGCTCTGGATCTCGGCCATCGTGACGCTCTACACGGGCTACGACTATTTCCGCGCCGGCCTGAAGCACATCATCGAGGAATAGGAATGAAGCTGGTCTACTTCGCCTGGGTTCGCGAGCGCATCGGCAGGGGATCGGAGACGATCGACAAGCCCGACTCCGTTGTGACTGTCGCTGACCTGCTCGCATGGCTTGCCGAGCGCGGCGAAGGCTATGCGGCTGCACTCGTTCGCCCGGAGGTCATTCGCGTCGCAATCGACCACGAGCATGTCGAACACGACACGCCCCTCCCCGACGATTGCGAGGTCGCGCTTTTCCCGCCCATGACGGGGGGCTGACATGGCAATCACGCCCCGCATTTCCGTCCAGGAGCAGGATTTCGATACGGCTGCCGAGATCGAGCGGATTTCCGATGGCCGCAAGGACATTGGCGCCGTCGTCACCTTTTCGGGCAAGTGCCGCGACGAACAGGGCACGCTTGTTGCGCTTGAGCTTGAGCATTATCCGGGCATGGCAGAAGCCGAAATCGGTCGCATCGCGGCTGAGGCAGCGGAGCGCTGGGAACTGCTCGGGCTCACCGTCATCCATCGCTACGGCAAGATCCCGGTCGGTGAAAACATCGTGCTCGTGGTGGCGGCTTCGAAGAGCCGTGCGGCTTCATTCGAGGCTGCAAACTTCCTCATGGATTATCTCAAATCCCGCGCACCCTTCTGGAAGAAGGAGCATCGCGTCGACGGTCAGGACGGCGGCTGGGTGGAAGCCAAGCAGAGCGACGAAGACGCGCTCGCCGTCTGGCAGAAGCAATCCTGACGGGGAACCGATTGGGCGGGCAGACGGACATTGCGGAACGGAGGCGTGATGCGCACGACGCCTGATCGTATCCGCCACGCGCTCAGTTTCGAGATCATCGGGCTCCTGCTTTCCACGCCGCTGGCGGCATGGGTGTTCAACCATGGGATCTTCGAGATCGGCGTGGTGGGCGCCGTTACCTCCGTCGTGGCGACGGTCTGGAACTATCTCTACAACCTGATGTTCGACCACGCGATGCAGCGGCGGCGGGGAACAACACAGAAGACGCCCCTGATCCGGGTCCTGCATAGCGTGCTGTTCGAGCTCGGGCTGCTGGTGATGCTGCTCCCCTTCATCTCCTGGTATCTCGGCACCGACCTGATCTCGGCCTTCGTGATGGATATCTCCTATTCCATCTTCTACGTCTGCTACGCCTTCGTCTTCAACTGGGCCTACGACCGGGCTTTCCCGCTGCCCGAGTGGGAGATGGAAGCCTCCAAAACGAAAAAAGCCGAGGCGTGAGCCCCGGCTCAGGCAAGATCACTATCCGCTTCTCCCGCGTTTAACTCGATGCCATAGTCGCCATCGGTAGCACAAACTTTCGATGGGGGGCTTATGGCTAAGTGGTTAGTGCAGAAAGCGTTGTTGGATGGGGATGGTCCGGAGAAGTTTCATACCACGGCCCAACGCTATGCGAATTCAACATGGTTTTGGATAATTACGGCTGTTGCCGTGTGGTATTTCTTCGGTTGGGGATGGGCGATTTTGCCTGCGGCACTGGCCCTTGCTGCAACCGGATCTTCAATTCTTGCAACGAGGGTTGCCTACAAGCTTGAGGAACTGAAAGAACCCAAGGAGCAATTCGCTGGCGCGCAAATTGAGAATATAGTGAGAACCTACGGGCAGTTCTTAGAAAGCTCTGCCCCACTTCCAGGGTGCGTAGCTGATGTGACCAAGCTCCCGTTCCCCAAGGAAGACATAAAGACAGCACTTAAAGCGGCAATGCATCTGAGTAACCCAAGTGAGCGAACTGCTTTGGCGACCGGATATGTGTCATTGGCGTCTTGGCAGGAAGGAGTTGGGCCTGACGATATGGGCTTGGATATCAGCAAGCTGTCGGACCAGATTGCCCCCCAAAAGCAAGCTCAGATGGTGCTAGACATGGTCGAGAGCAGTCATGTTTTTATGGACCAGGTAAAGGCAGAAGAGGCGTCACTCTGGCAAGAATTGACTGATAGTGGTTTAATCTAGGTGCCCAACGAGAAAACCCCGAAAGCTGCACCAGCTTCCGGGGTTAAGTTCAATATGTTCTCAGATGCAGGCGCGTTAGCCGACGATCTCGGTGTCGGAGAACCAGTAGCGGATCTCCTGGGCAGCCGTCTCAGGAGCGTCCGAACCGTGAACCGAGTTCTCACCGATGGAGAGAGCGTGTGTCTTGCGGATGGTGCCTTCAGCAGCAGCTTCCGGGTTGGTCGCGCCCATGATCTCGCGGTTCTTGAGGATGGCGTTCTCGCCTTCCAGAACCTGAACAACCGTCGGACCAGAGGTCATGGTGTCGACCAGCTCGCCGAAGAAGGGGCGGTCCTTGTGAACTGCGTAGAAGCCTTCAGCTTCACGGCGGCTCATCCAGACGCGCTTGGAAGCGACGACGCGAAGGCCGGCATCCTCCAGCATCTTGGTGATGGCGCCGGTCAGGTTGCGCTTGGTAGCGTCCGGCTTGATCATGGAAAAGGTGCGTTCGATTGCCATTTCTGGTCCTTCACAAATCAGGAAAATGCGGGATGGGCGTCTATAGCGTCACCGGAGCTTTCTGTGAAGGGCCACCGGCATTCCATATCCGTCATATATCGATGACATCAGAAATATGCATCGTTCCGGCGCTATTTCATTCTCCCGGCGAAGAACAATCAGGAGTATCTAGTCGGGAAACCGTGATTGGGGGATTGCAATGAACAAGCAGTATTTTTCAATGATGGCCGCCTACAATCAATGGGCAAATAGCAATCTCTATGATGCAGCCGCGGAACTGACGGCGGAGGAATTCAAGCGGGACGTCTTGGCGTTCTTCCGGTCGATGATGGGGACGCTGAACCATCTCGTGGTGACCGACAGGATCTGGATGAAGCGTTTCAGCGGGACAGGGGAAGCGCCGAGCGAGCTCAACGCCATCCTGCACGAGAGTTTTCACGAGCTGCGCACCGCCCGGGAGGCAGAGGACAAGCGCATCATCGACTGGGTCGAAAGCCAGAGTGATGAAGTGTTCCGCGGCACGTTCACCTATACGCCCGTCACCAAGCCGCAGCCGGTGACGCAGCGGCTCGCCCCTGCCCTCGTGCACCTCTTCAACCATCAGACGCACCACCGTGGCCAGGCCCACATGATCCTTTCCGTCATGGGCAAGAATCCTCCGTCGATGGACCTGATCTACTATCAGCGGACGAGTGAGGGATCGCGCTTCGCCTGAGGCGCAGTTCAAGACTTCAATGATCTGCCGCGATTCACCCTTGCAAGCGCGCGGCGGCTCAGCCAAAACGCGCTCATGCTAGTTATCAATGATCTTTCACTGCGCATTGCGGGCCGTCTGCTGATCGAGCACGCCTCTGTCACCCTTCCTTCGGGCACGAAGGCGGGTCTTGTCGGCCGCAATGGCACGGGCAAGACCACGCTGTTCCGCGCCATCATGGGAGATCTTGCGTCGGAGACTGGCTCCATCAGCCTGCCCAAGGGCCTGCGCATCGGACAGGTCGCGCAGGAAGCCCCGGGCACCGAAGAGCCGCTGATCGACATCGTGCTGCGCGCCGACGTGGAGCGCGAGCGGCTGCTCGCCGAGGCTGAGGTCGCCACTGACCCGCATCGCATCGCTGAGATCCAGACGCGGCTCGCCGATATCGGCGCGCATTCGGCGGAAGCGCGGGCGGCAGCGATCCTCTCCGGCCTCGGGTTCGATGCAGAAGCCCAGAAGCGGCCGGCCTCGTCCTTCTCGGGCGGCTGGCGCATGCGCGTGGCGCTCGCGGCCGTGCTGTTCTCCGAGCCCGACCTGCTGCTGCTCGACGAGCCGACCAACTATCTCGACCTCGAAGGCACGCTCTGGCTTGAGAACTACCTGTCGAAGTATCCGCACACGGTGCTGCTGATCAGCCACGACCGCGACCTGCTGAACAATGCGGTCAACTCCATCGTGCATCTGGAAAACCGCAAGCTCACGCTCTGGCGCGGCGGCTACGACCAGTTCGCGCGGCAATATGCCGAGAAGGCCGAGCTGCAGGAGAAGGCGCGCGTCAAGGTGGAGGCGCAGCGCAAGCACATGGAAGCCTTCGTCGAGCGCTTTCGCTACAAGGCTTCCAAGGCACGGCAGGCGCAATCCCGCCTGAAGGCGATTGCCAAGTTGCCGCCCATCGCGGCCATGGAAAGCGAAAGCGTCATTCCGTTCCGCTTCCCCAATCCGGAGAAGCAGGTCGCTTCACCGATCATCGCCATCAATGGCGGTTCGGTTGGCTATGAGCCCGGCAAACCGATCCTGAAGAACCTGTCGCTGCGCATCGACCAGGACGACCGGATCGCGCTGTTGGGATCGAACGGTAACGGCAAGTCCACCTTCGCCAAGCTCATCGCGGGACGCCTTGGCCTTGAGGCCGGTACGCTGACGATTGCACCGGGGCTCAAGGTTTCGATCTTCGCACAGCATCAGCTGGATGACCTTCGCCCGAACGAGACGCCGGTGGAGCATGTGCGCCGCCTGATGCCGGACGCCCCTGAAGCCAAGGTGCGTGCGCGCGTTGCGCAATTCGGTCTGGCGCGTGAGAAGATGGACACCGCTGCCCGAGATCTGTCCGGTGGCGAGAAGGCGCGTCTGCTGATGGGGCTTTCGGCCTTCGACGCTCCCCACCTCTTCATCCTCGACGAGCCGACCAACCACCTCGACATCGACAGCCGTCAGGCGTTGATCGAAGCGCTCAACAGCTTCGATGGCGCGGTCATTCTCATCAGCCACGACCGCTACCTGATCGATGCCTGCGCCGACCGCCTGTGGCTGGTCGACAAGGGCACCGTAAAACCCTTCGACGGCGATATGGATGAATATCGGTCGATTGCGATCGGGCGGACGTCAGATAGTGCGCAGAGCAAGGACGACAGTGACAGCAAGGTCTCGAAGGCTGACCGCCGCAAGGAAAATGCCAAAAAGCGCGCAGCCCTTGAGCCGCTCGCCAAGCAAATCAAAACGATCGAGAACGGTCTTGAGAAGGCACGAAAGCGCCTCGAGTTGATCGACAGCGCCATGGCTGACCCCGACCTCTACACGCGGGATCCCGCCAAGGCGACAGCGCTCGCCAAGGAACGCGCGACGATCGTCGACCTTATCGACGAGAACGAGGAGAAGTGGCTTCTCCTCTCATCCGAATACGAGGAAGCTCTGGCCGAGCCCTCAAACTGAGGGCTCGGTCTTCACAGCTGCCGTCTCTGTGGGTTCAGCCTCGACAGGCGTTGGCTCGATGACTGCAGGCTCCGTCTCGGGAACCTTCACCTCCTGCACATCCACGTCTTCGGGCTCTACTTCCACTTCATGATGCGGGAAGAGCAGCTCCCAACCTTGATCGGGCTCGAAGCGGGCGCCGTGCTTAGCTTCAAGCTCGAGCAGTCGCGCGCGGATATTGGCAACGCCACGCTTGCGCGCATAGTGAAGCGGGCCACCCCGGAATGGCGCGAAGCCGGTGCCGAAGATCATGGCCCCATCAGCCGTGTCCGCGTCGGCGATGATGCCCTCACGAAGGCAGCGCACGAGCGTGTTCAGCATCGGCAGGATCATCCGGTCTGCCAGATCCTCTTCCCGATACTGGACGTCAATATCCTCGGATAGCTTGGCGTCTTCCTTCTTCTTCTTGCCCTTCTCGTCATAGGCATAGAAGCCCTTGTTCGCCTTGCGGCCGGTCTCGCCCGCCTGCACCTTGCGGGTGAGCCACTCGGGGATCGCAGGCTGCTTGTCGGGCAGTCGCTCGGAAAGCATTCGGGCGACTTCAAGGCAGATGTCGAGGCCAACCTGATCGGCGAGTTCCAGCGGCCCCATGGGCATGCCGAACTCGCGCGCGGCCTTGTCGATCAGTTGCTTCGAGATGCCCTCATCAAACATCAGGAAGGCTTCGCCCATGTATGGCATCAGCGCACGATTGACGAGGAAGCCTGGCGCGCTCTTCACCGGTACGGGCAGACGCGAAATGTTTCCGCAGAAGGCCTGCAGCCGATCGAGCGTCTCGCGGCTTGCTCCGTCGTGCGACACCACCTCCACCAGTTCCATCTTCGTCACCGGGTTGAAGAAGTGGAGGCCCGCGAAACGTTCCGGCGAAGCAAGGCCGCTACGGAGCGTTTCGAGCGGGATGCTCGACGTGTTGGTGGCAAGGATCGCGTCAGGCTTCATACGAGCAGCAACATCCTCGAAGGCCTTGCGCTTGATCTCCTCACGCTCGGCCACCGCCTCGATCACCAGATCCGCCCTGGCGATACCGTAGCCTTCAAAGTCTGGTGTCAGACGATCCAGCGCGTCGCGTCGCTCGATTGAGGAATACAGGCGCTCCTCAAAGAAACGGCTGGCGCGGCCAATGGCTTTTGCCAACGCCTGCTGGTTGAGATCGGACAGCGTGACGTGCAGCCCCCGCGCCGCGCACCAAGCGGCGATGTCCGCACCCATGGTGCCGGCGCCGATCACATGCACATGGTGGATGCCGCTCTCGCCCTTGGCCAGACCCTTCAGCTTTTCGCGCAGGAAGAAGACGCGCACCAGGTTCTGCGCGGTGTCACCGGTGATGAGTTCGGCGAAGGAATGGATTTCGGCCTTCTGCATCGTCTGGGCATTGCTGCCATGCTCTTCCCAGAGATCGACCAGCCGCCATGGCGCGGGATAGTGCTTGCGTGGTGCGCGCTTCTCAAGCTCCGCACGCATGCGCTTTGCGGCAAAGGTTCTCGCGGGCTCGAAGCCGAAGACGCCAGCCTTGAGGCCACGTCGCGCGGACTTGAACTCGCCGCGGATCGCCGCACGGATGGCTTCGCGCAGGTGACGTTCGTCCACGATCGCGTCGACAAGACCGAGAGCCTTGGCCTTCTTCGTGTGAACGGTCTTGCCGGTCAGCATCATCGTCATGGCTTCGACGGGATCGATCAGCTTGGTCAGTCGGAAAGTACCGCCGAGCCCCGGATGCAGCCCCAGCAGAACTTCCGGGAAGCCGAAGCTTGCGCCGGTGATAGCGATGCGATGCTTGCAGGCAAGCGCCAGTTCAAGCCCGCCACCCAGGCAGAAGCCGTTGATGACGGCGATTGTCGGCATCGGCAGCCCCGCCAGACGATCAAGGATGGCGTGACCCTGACGGAGCACTTCCTCGACCTTGGCCGTCTCGCGCATGCCGGTGAACTCGCGGATATCCGCGCCGGCGATGAAACCGCTCGACTTGGCGGAGCGGATCACGAGCGCGCGCGCGCCGCTCGCATGGACTTCGCCAATGATGCGGTCGAGTTCGGCCAGAACTTCCGCAGAAAGTGTGTTGGCGCTTTCGCCTGCACGATCGAGGATCAGCCAGACGATGCCTTCCTCGTCCTTGGCCCAGCGCCAGTGCGTGAGCATAGTCCACGCGCCGCCTTCAGGCCCCAGCGCCTTGTTGCGGTCCTTCAGCAGTTTCCAGACCTGACTTGAGACCGTCATCTTACGCTACCTCCAGCAGCATCGCGCCGCCCTGCCCGCCACCGATGCATTCCGTGGCGATACCTCGCTTCAATCCTCGTGCCTTCAACGCATTGGCCAGATGGAGGACGATGCGGTTGCCGCTCGACCCCACCGGATGCCCAAGGCTGATGGCGCCGCCATCGACATTGAGACGGTCACGCGCAACCTGCCCGAACGGAGAATTGAGCCCAAGAACCTCGCGGCAATATTCCTCGTCCTGCCAGGCGGCAAGACAAGCCAGAACCTGCGCTGCAAAGGCCTCGTTGATCTCCCAGAGATCGATCTCCTCACGCGAAAGGCCCAGACGCTCAGTGAGCGCGGTGGAGCAGATCGTGGGTCCCAGTCCCATGACGGAGGGATCGAGTGCTGCCCATTCGCTGTCGACGATGCGGGCGAGCGGCGTCAGGCCGTATTCCTCCACGGCTTCTTCCGAAGCGAGGATGACCCAGCTCGCGCCATCGGTGATCTGCGACGAGTTACCGGCAGTGACGCGGCCATAGGGCTTCTCGAAGACCGGTTTCAATTTCGCCAGATGCTCCATGCTGCTATCCGGGCGCACACCATCGTCCTTCTCGAAAAGCTCGCCTTTACGAGACACGGCAGGGATCACCTCGCCCTTGAACGTGCCATCTTCCTGCGCCCGCGCAAGGCGCTGATGGCTTTCAAGAGCATAGGCATCCGCCTGCTCACGGGTCACGCCAAAGGCGTGGCCGATGATTTCAGCCGTGCGGCCCATGCTCAAATCGGTGATCGGGTCGGTCAGACCGCGCTCAAGACCCACCACAGGTTTCGCCATGCCCGGACGGAAGCCGCCGAGCGCCGCGATCCGCTGGAATGGCGACTTTGCCGTCGCGAACCTGCCGAACCAGGCAGAGGCATTCTGCGATAGGACGAGCGGCGAATGTGAAAGTGCCTCGGCGCCGCCCGCCAGAATTAAGTCAGCCTGTCCGCCTTCGATCAGCCGGTAGGCCGTATCGATCGACTGCATGCCCGAGCCGCAATTGATCTGCACCGTGAAAGCGCGCATCGCCTCGCCCATGCCCAAGCGCAGGGCTGCTACGCGTGCGGGGTTCATCTCATCAGCGATGACGTTCACGCAGCCTAAAATGACATAGTCGAACGATTCCGGCGAAAACGGCTGGCGCTGCAGCAGCGGCCGTCCGCACTGGACGGCAAGATCGACAGGCGTGAAGGGACCGGGCGCTGCCTTGGCCCGCAGGAACGGGGTGCGTGCGCCATCAACGACATAGACTCGGGTACCAGACTTCTGATGGTGGTGAATGCCTGGGCCTGCAGCGGTCGCGGGTCGGGAGATCGGGGTTCTGCGTGCACTGACCCGGCGTCGTGCGGGAATTGTGGGATGGGGTGCCTGTGCCATTTCGTCCGATCCGTTGATGAATGGAAGCGATTGAAACATAAGGAGATTGAGGCTCAAAAAGATTCAGAGGCAACGATTGTCAATGATGTTCGTTCCGGGACCAACGTTCCGGATGGTGGGTCGATTGATGTCATTGCTCTCTGTGCGCCTCAGCGAATTCGATGGTCGCGTAAATCACGCGCTTATATTGCATCGGAATAAAAGTTTGCGTCACGAAGATGGCCATTTGTGTAACAAGCAAATTGAACATGTGTGCCACGCCAGCTATCCCCGTCTGCCCTGCCCAAATGCATACTTTTTTAGCCAAACTTTCAGCTTATTTCTGCCTGGCATTGCATTGGCAAATGTTTGTGGTCAGGTTTAAAGCTCGTCCAGGTGCGTCCTGGGCCTCCAACACGATGAAATACAGGCGAATCGACCTGACGGGTGCAGCCATTGCCTAACGGAATTCTCAGAGCCGGATTGTTCAAGTATCTCGTTGCCGCCTCTGTGCCGGCGATCCTGCTGCCTATGGCCACGCCCGCCGAGGCATTCCAGATCTTCGGCCTCAAGCTTTTCGAGGGAAAGCAGGATCAGGCTGCTGAAGATGTCATCGGTACACCGCAACCTTATGAGGTTGAGGTCGTCGTCAGCGGCGGCGATTCGGACGTCGAGGATCGTATCCGGTCCGCATCGTCCCTCTGGAACAATCGTGAGAAACCGGCTTCCGGAGCCGCCGGGCTTATCGCCAGCGCGCGTGGCGATTATCGCCGTCTGCTCGACACGAGCTATGCGCTTGGCCGCTATGGACCCTCGATATCCATCACCATCAACGGCAAGGAAGCTGCAGGACTTCTGCCGGACGAGGAGTTCGGCGGTATGGCCCGCGTGGTCATCACGGTTGATCCGGGTCCGCAATTCGCCTTCTCCAACGCGCAGGTGGTCAACCGGGCTCCAACGCCGACCAACCGCCGCGACCGCGTGGAGGACGCATTCAAGAAGGAGTTCCTTCCCGGGCAGCCGGCGCGCAGTGGTGTCATCCTCGGCACGGCCCGTACCGCCGTCGAGGAATGGCGGCAACAGGGCTATCCCAAGGCGACCATCTCAGAACAGCGCGTCGTTGCGGCTCACGACACCGATACGGTCGATGCCGCGTTGGTGGTCGATCCAGGCCCCTACGCGGTGTTCGGGCCGGTCAGCGTAACCGGTACTGAACGCATGAACCCGGAGTTCGTCGCGTGGATGACGGGGATCAAGCCCGGCCAGGAATATGATCCGGACGAAATCCAGGCGGCGCGCGACCGTCTCGCACGACTTGGCGTCTTCCGCGCCTCGCGCATCGAGGAAGCTGAGACTGTCGGCGCTGACGGCATGCTGCCGCTGACACTCTTCGTGCAGGAGCGCGCGCGGCGGCGGTTCAGCGTCGGTGCAACCTACTCCACCGTGGACGGTCTCGGTCTCGAAGCCTCATGGCTTCACCGCAATCTCTTTGGCCGCGCCGAAAGCATCCGCTTCGAAGGCAAGGTCGCGGGTATCGGTGAAACGATCGACCCGAAGAAGTTCACCTACCGCGCAGGTGCAACCTTCACCATGCCCGGCCTCTATACGCCGGACACAGACTTCGTTGCCTCGCTTTATGGCGACCGCGAGGTGCTGGAGCGCTATACGCGCACCGGCGTCACCGGTCAGGCAGGATTCACGCACCAGTTCGACAAACAGCTTTCGGGACGGCTGTTTGCAGTCGGCACTTATAACAAGTTCGAGGATGACGTCTTCGGCACGCGCGACTTCGTCACGGCAGGCTTCCTTGGAGGTCTCACCTATGATTCACGCGACAACAAGACAGATGCTACCGAAGGCATCTACGCCGACCTAACACTCGAGCCCTATTACGAGTTCAACTACGGAAATGCTGCCGCCAAGGTGGTGGGCGAAGTGCGAGGCTATTACAGCGTCGATGACAACAGCCGCTTTGTCGTCGCGGGACGCGCGAAGATTGGGGCGATCTTCGATCCGCCGATTTCCGAGACGCCGCCAGACAAGCTGTTCTTTGCCGGTGGCGGCGGTTCGGTGCGCGGTTATGCCTATCGTAACATCGGCGTCGATACGCCAGCAGGCGTTGCCGGTGGCCGCTCGCTGATCGAAGGTTCGGCGGAAGTGCGCGTTCGCGTCACGCCGACGATCGGTGTCGTGGCCTTTGCCGATGCGGGCTATGTCGGCGAGGATTCGATCCCCGACTTTTCGGAAGATCTTCGTATTGGCGTCGGTGGCGGCCTGCGCTACCTGACAGGTTTCGGGCCAATCCGGCTCGACGTGGCAACACCGCTGGACCGCCGTTCGGGTGATCCATCTGTCGCAATCTACGTGGGAATAGGTCAGGCGTTTTGATCCGGATCGTACTCATCTCTGTTGTCGGAATTACCGCTGGAATCGCGCTGGCGCAGGACACTGCAACCCAGACGCCGGAAGAAGAACGCTCGTTCTTCACCTCGCTGCTTGAGGACCAACTGTCGACGCCGAACCGGATCATCCGGATCAGCGGCATTCAGGGTGTGCTCTCGTCCGAAGCGACCATTGGCCAGATCACCATCGCGGATCGCCAGGGCGTGTGGCTGCGCATCAACAACGCCACAATCGACTGGAGCCGCACCACGCTGCTGCTGCGCCAGCGGCTGGAAGTCTCCAGGCTTGCCGCCGAGTCGATCGAGGTGGTCCGCAAGCCCTTGCCCGACGAGAACGCCCTGCCCTCGCCGGAAGCCACTTCGTTCTCGGTTCCCGAATTGCCGATTGCAGTGAACCTCGGTGCACTTGAAGTGCCGAGCCTTTCCTTCGGCGAGACTGTTTTCGGACTGGCGTCCCAGGTCTCGCTCACCGGACGCCTGCAGCTTGAGGAAGGTGCACTCGACACCGCACTCGATGTAACGCGCACCGACGGCCCGGGCGGCGAGCTGTCGCTTGCGGCGAAGTACGCGAATTCTACCTCTGAACTCGCGCTGAACCTCAGCCTCTCCGAACCGGCAGACGGCATTCTCGCCAACGCCCTCAATATCGAGGGACGCCCGCCGCTCGCCCTCACCGTTCAGGGCGAAGGTCCACTTCAGAACCTCGACGTGCAACTGGCGCTGGACGCCGACGGTCAGCGCACGCTGGCAGGCTCTGCACAGCTGCGGGGCCAGCCGGAAGGGCTTGGCTTCAACGTCAATCTCGGCGGCCCGATCAGCACGCTTATTCCCGCGCAGTATCGCGGCTTCTTTGGCGCCGATACCCGCCTGCAGGCTGCGGGCGTTTCGCGCGACGCTGGCGGGCTGCTGCTGTCATCGCTCACGCTTTCGAGTGCTGCCCTTCAGCTTGAAGCGGCAGCCGAGACAGCTGCTGACGGGTTCCTCACCAATCTCTCGCTTGATGCGACCATTGCCGATCCCTCGAACCAGGCGGTCCTCCTGCCGGTTGCGGGCGGTGACACAACACTGCAATCGGCCAAGCTCACCGCCACCTATGGCGAGGCTGGCAGCGAGGCATGGCGCGTCGATCTCGATGTTGCCGACCTGCGCACGAGCAGTTTTGCCGCGCGTGACACAAGCCTCGAGATCAACGGACAGGCGCGGAACCTTCAGGACCCCGCCAACCGGCAGATCACCTATGCGCTTTCAGGCGGCCTTACCGGCATTACCGCCGAGGACGAAGCAATCCAGGAATTGCTTGGCGACAGCATCAATCTCAGCAGCCGTGGCGGATGGAAATCGGGCCAGCCGCTGTCGCTTGGCCAGCTGGAGCTTGCCGCTCACAGCTTCGTAGCCCGCCTTTCCGGCGATGTTCAGGACCTTGCCTTTAACGGCAAGATTGCACTTGAAGCAGCTGATATTGCTCCGTTTTCCGAACTTGCCGGCCGCGATGTAAGCGGTGGCCTGACGCTTGCTGCGGATGGCGAGCTTCGCCCGATCAGCGGTGCGTTCAACCTGGTGCTGGATGGCACTGGATCGGAACTGCGCATCGGTGAGCCTGCCGCCGACAACCTGCTTGAAGGTACGACGCGGCTTACCGGTCGCGTCGCACGCACAACGCAAGGCTTCGAAGCGGAAAATTTCCGCATCGCTAACGAACAGCTCGAACTCGATGCAAACGGCACCTTCTCCACGGAAGCTGCCGACTTCCAGTTCGATGCAGCGGTCTCCGATCTTGCCCTCCTCTCGGAGCGTGCAAGCGGTCGTCTGACGGCGACCGGAACGGCCAAAGGCAGCGCCAGCGATCTCAAGATCGACTTTGTGGCAGAAGCGCCGCAGGGCAAGCTGCTGGACCGCAACCTGACGCAGGCGCGTCTCGGCTTCGACGGTCGCATGCAACAGGGTAACCTCAACGGCCGCGTCTCGGGTGATGCGTTCCTCGACGGCACGCGCACCAGCTTGCAGGCAGACGTTGCTTTAGCTGACGGCGCCAAGAGCCTGAACGGAATCGATTTTTCGGCTGGCGGCGCGCGGCTGACGGGCGGCGTCCGCCAAGATGCTGCGGGTTTGCTCACCGGCAATCTGGCTGTCGACGCCGCTGACATTTCTACTGCTGCAGCCCTCTTCCTGACGGAAGCGCGCGGTTCGATCAAGGCCAACATAGACCTTGAGCCCCGCAACAACGAACAGCAAGCAACGATCAACGGCACCGTTCGGGGCCTTGAGCTTGAAGCCGTTTCGCTCAAGAGCGCCGACATCGAAGCGACGGCGTCTGACCTGTTCGGCGTTCCGGCGATCCAGGGAGTGCTCAGCGCGGAAGGTTTGAACGCCGGCGGTATCGACGTTGCGCGCCTTGCCGCCAACGCAACGTCAAACGGCAGTGATACGGCGTTCAACGCGACCGCGTCACTCACCAACGGCACCGACGTCGCCGCGAAGGGCAACCTTGCGCCGGTTCAGGACGGTTTCCGCCTCGGCCTCGATGAACTGTCTCTGCGCCAGAACCAGATCGCGGCGCGACTGCTGCGGCCGGTCACCGGGACGATGGCGAACGAGAATGTCTCCTTCACGCCGCTCGAGCTCGATATTGCGGGTGGCCGCTTGACGGCGGAAGGCTCTGCCGGAGAGACGCTCAACGTCGCCCTTTCCATGGCAGGCGTTCCGCTTTCGATCGCCAATTCGATCAAGCCTGATCTCGGGCTCGGTGGTACTCTCGACGGCAATGCCACGGTTGGCGGTACGCGTGCTGCACCGCAGATCGGCTTCAACGTGCGCGGCAGCGACATCCGCGCGGCGGCCCTCGCCAATGCTGGTATTTCCTCGCTAGCCGTAAGAGCAGATGGCACGACCGACGGGACGCTCCTCAATGTGAACACCGAAGTATCAAGTCCCGACGGCCTGCGCGCCAATGTGAACGGCAATGTGCCGCTCAATGGCGGCGAACTCGGGCTGGATGTTAACCTGCAGTCGTTCCCGCTTGCACTCCTCAACCGTCAGGTGCCGAACCAGAACCTCGGCGGAACGCTGACTGGCACGGCGAAGGTTGCAGGCAGGCTGGAAGATCCGAACGTTCAGTTCAACATCCAGGGCAGCGGCCTCACCGCGCTGCAGCTCAACGAATTTGGCGCCTCGCCGCTGTCGCTCGATGTTGCAGGCTCCTTCGCCAAGAATACGGTCCAGCTTTCATCCCTGACGGCTAACGGACCTTCCGGGCTGACGCTGACGGCCAATGGCAGCATTCCGATCGAAGGTGCTGGCCTTGCTGTGACCGCGCGCGGCTCGATACCGCTTGCGCTTGGAAATCGCCTGCTGATCGATCGTGGAACGCAGCTTTCCGGCACGGCCACAGCCGACATCCAGGCATCGGGCAGCATCAGCAATCCGGTGGTAAACGGCACAATTTCCACCAGCGGCGCGTCCGTGGTCGATCCGCTTACCAACCTGCGCCTCAACGACCTGCGTGTTGACGCAGCGCTGGCTGGCGATCGGGTTGAGCTGCGGACGGCAACGGCTGCCTTCTCACGCGGCGGCAGGATCAACGTCAACGGTTCCATTTCGACGGACGCGGCTGCGGGCTTCCCGGCCGATCTTTCGATCCGCCTCAACCAGGCGCGCTATACCGACGGCGAGCTCGTAACGGCTACAGTCGAGGGCGCCATGAACATTTCCGGCGCTCTCACGCGGGACCCGCTGCTCTCGGGCAACGTGCGCATCGAGCGCGCTGAGATCGTCGTGCCGGAAAGCCTCGGTGGTGGCGCAGCAGGCATCGACGTCAGGCACATCGATGCACCTGCCAGTGTGATCCAGACGCTGGAGCGGGCGCGCGCCAATGATGGCACGCCCGTTCCCGGCAGTCGCCCGAGCGTAATGCGGCTGGACCTGACCGTCGACGCCCCTGCCCGCATCTTCATCCGCGGCCGCGGCCTTGATGCCGAAGTCGGCGGATCGGTGCGCCTGACGGGTCCGGTGACGTCGGTGGAGCCTGTCGGTGGTTTCCGCCTGATCCGTGGTCGTCTTGCCATCCTTGGCCAGCGCATCGTGCTGAGCGAAGGTACGGTGACGCTGACGGGCGACCTTGATCCTGACCTCAACTTCACCGCCACGTCGGAAGCGAACGACATCAACATCATTCTGACCGTCCGGGGCCGCGTTTCAGATCCCAAGGTTGGCTTCTCGTCCGACCCGACGCTGCCCGAGGACGAAGTGCTTTCGCAGCTGATCTTCAACCGCAGCATCGACGAACTGTCGCCGCTGCAGCTGGCGCAGCTTGCCGTTGCCGCATCGGAACTTGCTGGGGGAAGCAACACGTCGCTCCTTGGATCGCTGCGCAACGCAACCGGGCTGGATGAGCTCGACGTGGTAACCGACAAGGAAGGTAATCTCGGCGTGCGGGCCGGCCGCTACATCCAGGAGAATATCTATCTCGGCGTCGAAACGGGTGCGAGCGGCAATGCCAAGGCCACGATCAACCTGGATCTGACGGAGCACCTGCGTTTGAAGGGTTCGGCTGGTACCGATGGCGACACCGGCGGCGGTATCTTCTACGAAAAGGATTATTGAGGCTCCTCAGCCCTCAGTGCAGAAACCTCAAAATGCCGTCGCCATGCTCTGGCGGCGGCATTTTTGTTTGACGCAACTCACGGAAACCCAGGCAAAAAAAATGCCGGCTGAGCCGGCAAACGGTACGCAATTGTGGGGTTGGGGGGCGGGGAAGTGCGTACCGTCGGGAGAGAAATCATCTACGCGGAAAAAGGTTCCGGACTTTTTTCAATTTTTTTCAGCGATCGATGATGAAGCCGTAATTTCTCGTCAGTCGTACCACTTGCCGAGGATGACGTTCGTCTCCGGTGCGGCTTCCTTCACCTTGGCGGCGAAGGCCTCAACGTCGCTGCCCTGATAGTGGTACGGGTAGACATTGGCCGGCTTGAACTCAGCCACAGCCGAACTCGCCTGATCGATGTCCATCGTGTAAGGCACGTTCATCGGCAGGAAGGCAATGTCGATATCCTTCAATGCGCGCATCTCCGGAATGTCTTCCGTGTCGCCAGCGATGTAGACGCGGCGGCCGTCGACGGTCAGCACATAGCCGTTGTCCCTGCCCTGCGGATGGTACTTCTTGCGATCCTCCGTCGTGTTGTAGGCGGGGATGGCCTCGATCTTCAGATCGCCGATATCCGTCGCCTCGCCGTTGGCGAGAGCAGACGCCTTGGCCTTCAGATCTTCCGGCAGCTTTTCGAGGACGGCCGGGTTGGTGATAAGCTTTGTCTGCTCGCCCATCACCGCACTCAGCGTCTCGGGATGGAAATGATCGCCATGCTCATGCGTGATGAGGATCAGGTCTGCCGGCGGCAGGCCATTGTAGGCATCCGCTCCGCCGGTCGGATCCGCGTAGATCACCAGACCGGGAACGGCCAGCACCACTGACGCATGCCCTACCGGATAGACGGTGATTTCGCCATTGTCGGTCTCATAGCGGTCGCCAGTGCGCTCCTGCGCAAAGGCTGATCGCATCACTCCGTTCATGCCCAGGAGCGCTGCTGCGCCAAGGCCGAGTTTCACTGTGGTTCTTCGGGTGAGCCTCATCCATTTACCTCCAGATCAATGGGTGTCTATGACCAGACTGCGGCATCCGAAAGCGCCCGTCCACTCATTGACGCGCCGGCAAAGAGAATTCCGTGCACGTTTATGTGAGCGCGACGCGAGCCCACCGCCGCTCTGACCTTGATCAATTTGCTTCAGGCCATTACATCGGCACTATAACTTGTTTGCGGATGCCACCCCTGCTCCGCCCTTCTGGTACTCACTGGAACACGTTTCTTGAATATGTCTGGACCTGGCCACTTGCTGGCGGAACCAATTGAAGCCGTTCTCTTCGACATGGACGGCACGCTGATCGATTCGGAATCCGTGTTCCGGACCGCGCTGTTCAACGCCTGTGCGGATCTCGGCTTCGAGATGACTGCGGACATCCACACCAGCATCATCGGCGGTACGGCGGAAAACACGCGGCGCGTGTTGTTCGACGCGTTCGGCGAGGCGTTTCCCTTCCCGCACTTCTATGACACGTGCACGATGCACATTCAGGCAGAGCTTGAACGCAATCCCATGCGCGCCAAGCGCGGGGCGGAAGACCTGCTCCAGTTCCTGGACAACACCGGCATTCCGATGGCTGTTGCCACCAGCTCACGCCATGTCCATGCGAACGGCCACCTTGCAAAGGTGGGGCTGCTGCCATTCTTCCGCACGGTCGTGACGCGCGACGATGTCACGAACCCGAAGCCTCATCCCGAACCATATCTCACCGCTGCGAAGCGGCTCGATATTCATCCCTCGCGCTGCATCGTCATCGAAGACACGCCGACTGGCGTGCTTGCCGCGACGTCTGCCGGCATGCGGACCATACTCGTGCCCGACATGCAGAAGCCTCCGCCTGAGATCGTCGCACTCTGCTCGCTGGTCCTCGATGATCTCACCCACGCGCACGATCATCTGGCGAAGGTGCTCGGCGAATTCGCCTGAGCCAATCAGTTATGGGTGGGACCGGCAAATCGTCACACCCGATTGACCCTTAGCACGCTTATTACCTACATGGGACATCGATCGGAGATATCCGGCAGCAAGCGTAAGGAAGGAAGTACCGATGTCCGAACAGCAGGAATGGCCGAAGCTTTCGCCAATGCAGGTCGGTCTTCGCGGGCGTTGTCCGCGCTGTGGTGAAGGAAGGCTGTTCAAGGGTTTCCTGACGCTTGCCGACCGTTGCGATGTCTGCGGTCTCGACTACTCCTTTGCCGACCCGGCTGATGGTCCCGCCTTCTTCGTCATGATCTTCGCGGTGATCCCGAGTGCAGCACTCGCCGTCTGGCTGGAAGTGCAGTATTCCGCACCGATCTGGGTGCACCTCCTCCTCACCCTACCCTTCATGTTGTTGACGTGCGTGCCAACGCTACGACCATTGAAGGGGTGGCTCGTGGCGAGCCAGTATTTCTACAAGGCCGAACAGGGCAAGCTCCACAGCCACGAGTAGCTTCCGCAGACATTCGAAGACAAGAAAAGCCCGATAGCGTTGAGCCGTCGGGCTTCTTTGTATTGGTGGTGATGTCAGTCGGCGATGAAGTGCGGCAGGAAACGCGAGGTGTTGCGCGTAATCGGCCCCTTGTCCTCACGGATACCAATCCCGCACGCCCGTCCAGCGATGATCCAGGAGCCGATGACTGCCCAGTCGTCGCCGAACTGCGGCAGCATGTGAAGCTGCTGGCGAATGAACCCTTCCGCACCATAGGCGCCGCCGACGCTGAAGCGACCTTCGGGCAGGCTCGGATCGATGATCGCGACGTTCGCTCCCTCGCGCGACAGCAAGGGCTTGCGCACATAGCTGTTGCCGAGGGAGTCAGCGGCCGGGCTTCCTTCGAAATAGGCGGGCAGAAGGTTCGGGTGGCCCGGGAACATCTCCCAGAGAACGGGTAACAGACCCTTGTTGGAGAGGACGAGCTTCCAGAGCGGCTCCACGACCCGCGTCGGCGTTCCGATCAGGTATTGGCCAAACTCCTCGCGGACCATGTCCTCGAGCGGATAGAGCTTGAACAGAGTGTCGATCCGATAGTCGTTGGTATCGGTAAACCAGCCTTCGGCATCGACGCCGATCTCGCTTATGTCGATCAGTGACGTCTCGATACCCGCCTGAACCGCGCAATCGGCAAGGTATTCGACGGTTCCCCTATCCTCGTCGCTCTGCAGAACAGCGGCAAAGTGCATGCGCCGGCTCGGACCAGCAATGAAAGGCAGAGACTCCACCAGCCGCTCGTGGATGCTGTTGAACTGGTCGGCATCGGGCGGAAGCAGGCCCTCCTCCTTCAACTGCTCCAACCAGCGCCACTGGAAGACGGCGGTTTCGAAAAGGCTCGTGGGAGTGTCGGCGTTGAATTCGAGAAGCTTGGCAGGCGACTGGCCGTCATAGGCGAAGTCGAACCGGCCGTAGAGGTCAAAATCCTTGCGCGTCCAGGAATCGCGGGCGGGCTGGTGGAACTCCTCTGGGATCGCCATGCGCTCCATCAAGGCGTCGTCGCCGAGGATGCGGTCCACCGCCTGATAGCAAAGCGAAAGAAGCTCCTGCGTCGGGTCCTCGAGCTCCGTCTCGATCTCTGCGAGGGAGAAACGATAGGCGTGCGTCTCGTCCCAATAGGCTTCGCCATCAATCGTGTGAAAGGCGAAGCCGCAACGCTCCGCATCGTCCCGCCAGTCGGGACGTTCGTCAAAAGCTATGCGCTCCAATGCAGCGTTCCTTGTGCAGGCAGGTTAAGCTGATACGCCCATGGACCGGCTGCCAAAGCCGCCGCGGGCCATCGTGCGCGTCGTTGCTGCAGGTGTCTTTGCTACGGGCGAACTGGTCGAAACCTTCACTGGCCCGGTCGTGCGAGCCACCGTGTTGCCGCCAGCGTTGACGTAGGCGCCGGTGCCAGCCTGACGATAAACGGGCTGCGCGGGGACGGCTGCGGCTGGACCGCCAAGCGTCCTGCCGATCATGTATCCTGCCAGGATCGGCAGGAACGGGAAGCCGCCGGAAGCGTGCTGCTCTGTCGGCTGGGTGCACTGGTTAGCGCCGAACTCTGCTTCACAGTCTTCCTTCGACTGGAATGCAGGCGCTACCTTTTCGTGCATGGTGACCGCAGTCCTGAAGTCGGTCTCGCACTTCTCGGCCGTGTAGATCTTGCCGGCGATACATTCATCCACGGATGAATAAACCGCGGAATCCACGGCTTCGTCCTGGCAAGCCGCAAGCGAGGCTGCACCCATGATGACCAGCGAAACAGCAACAGAACGTTTCAAGAAGACCTCCAAAAGAACTTCAAACAGATATGGACATCCAGATCATCACAGTCAACCAACGACCGGGCAGAAAGGTCCATAACTCAGGCGGCCTGATCCTTGGTCGCGGTCGGTTTAGCCTGGCGGAACCTCTGCCTCATATCTCTCACCTTGAAGATGACATCGGCCGAGAGGCGGCTAACCCCGCTTTCCCAACGGTCAAGCTCGCCTTCCATGGTGACTATTCTCCCCGCCTTGCCCACCAAACCAGCCTTGAACTGGCGCAGGCCCGGTTCGTCCGCTATTCCGCCGAGGTCATACCAGGGATAGCCGTTTTCGTGCAGCCACCGGACAACCTCCCATTGGAGAGCGTAGCCCGCGCGGAGCGGCAGGGCCTCGGATGATGTGGCTCCAAACAGGTAGTAGGCAGCGTCTCCGAAAATCCCCAAGAGGGCACCAGCGACGAGCTTGCCTTCGTGAGTGGCGATGAAGAGCTTTGGCTTCAGGTCAGGCGGCAGGTTCGTCATCAGCTCGGTCGCCAGATGGATCGGTCCTGCCTCGACAAACTTCTTCCGCTCGGTCATGGACGCGTGAAGGGCCTTGAACGCCTCGACGTCTGCGCGGTCTTCACTGAGACGTACGTCCAGCTCGTTCTTCTGTGCCTGCCTCAGGTTATAGCGCCACTTCTGCGCAAGGCTCTTCAACTGCGCCTCTGCATCCAGGCTGGTGTTGACCACGAAGCGGTCCGCATCGTGATAAGGACGGCGGTTCTCGAAGCCAAGCTCGCGTAGCCACGCACATTCCTGCGCATGATAGTCGGGATGCGGCCGGGGCAGGATCGTCAGGCAATGCCCGCGCTTGACGCAGTATTCCTCGTGCAGGGCCGCGATCATCCGGCGGTAGATAGCCGGATCGACCGGCTGGCCCTTCCTGCGCCAGAAGGGACCAAAGCGCAGGTAAGCCGTTCCCCGACCAACGAGTGGCAGCTTGAAGATCGCGACACGAGCACCAGCTACCGGCTCACCATCGCGCCGCAGGAGAATATGACTGTCCCTGCCCTTCCAGTGGCCGCTGGAAAAGGCTGCGACCTGCTCGCCGCTCAGATCCAGAAAGTCGCAGCAGATGTCATCCCACGCGTCATTTGGGATGGTATCGACTTCTATCGTATACTGTTCACTCATTGCCCCTCCTGAGTAAACCGCTGATCCTGATCGTCACGCGATCAGCCTGCCCACCGCGAAGTGCAGCAGAAGCGTTTCCAGCGCGATGGAAGCAGTGGTTGCTGCTGCGGCGCCCATGGCGCCAAAATCGGTGATGAAGGTCATGCAGAGCAGCAGGTTGACGACGAGCGCCACGCAATAGATCGCGGCGCATACCCGCTGACGGCCCATCATGTTCAGAACCTGCTCGCCCGGGCCGATGGCCGCGCGCAGTACAAGGCCAGCGGTAATCACCAGGACGAGGCTGTAGCCGGACATGAATTCCTCGCCGAACAGCCAGAGGAGCGGTCGGCCAAGGACGATGATGACTCCGCTCACCAGCAGGGTGGGCCAAAAGGTCCACTTGATGGAGTTGCGATAGAAAGCCCGAAGCCCCTGCCGGTCGCCAGCCGCGTTCAGAGCGGCAAAACGGTAGGCGACGGAAGCCGCAACGGAGAAATAGACCATGGAGATGATCGCGGTGAGCTTCGTCGCCGTGTAGAAGACAGCGATGTCTTCCGGCGTGCTGTAAACCTGCAGCAGCAACACACCCACGTAGCTCAGCATGAACTGAAACAGGCTTGCGAGCAGGATCGGGAACGAGGACACGACCCAATCGCGGCGCTCGTAGCTCGAGGGACCGGGTTCGATCCGCTTGCGGACGCGCGTCTCGAAGACGGCAATCTGGCCTACGGCCGTCAGCCAGGTGGAAAGAACACCCGCCCACATGGCGTAGGTTGCGTCGATCTCGAAGCCCAGGGCGACGAAGAGAATAAGGATCGCAAGGAGAAGCAGCGGACGGATGATGTAGCCCGGCACCAGAGCCAGGTTGATCCACCCGAACGCGCGCGAGGCGCCATCCTGTGCATAGGTAATGCCGTAAGGCGGCAGCACCATGCAGGCAAGCAGCAGCGGCGCCACCAGATACGCGTCCAGCCAGTCGCCCACCAGCCAGATTACCAGCGCTGCGGCAAGGGAAAGCGCGCTGATGCAGATGCCCGGCATCCACCGGCTCGATTGGATGAAGCCGCGAACCAGGTCGTGCTGCTTGCGCTGCAGATAGGCGGGAATGACGCGCTGTGCCGTTATCGCGAAACCCAGATCAGACACTACACCCACGATCAGTACCCAGGTCCAGACATAAACGAATATGCCGAACTCGTAGGCGCCCATCCAGCGGGCCATGATGATATGGGTAATATAGGTGATGGCAGCGTTGGTAATGCGAATAGAGAAGGCCGAACCTGCCGCGAGCTTCACGCTGCGGTCGGATCCCCCCAGCAACATTCGCAGCATGCGCACCCCCCCGGCATCCGCACCCTGGCTTGCTTCATCCGTCATATTTTCCCGCCCCATTGACCAGAGTCACGACGCCCGAACGCCAGAAATGCTCCATCAGGCTACCGAGCGCCCCTGATCCGTATGACCAGCCAATGTTCTAGCGGCAAAAAGTTAGCTTTCTGTGCCCGACGTGGCTCTAGCACTGCTCGCTCGGCCTTTGCAACTGCAGCGCGTTGCATAGCTGCTAAAGTTGGCGCTTGGGGATTGATTTGTTGGCGGTTAGCGGCAAACTCGCCAAAGTCATCGTCTCTCAGGGGGAGCGGCCTGGCCGTATCCGTTTATGCCGCATCTTGTCGTTGAATACAGCCGTTCCGTCGAAAATACATATGACGTGAAAGTGATCATGGACGTCGTCTTCGAAGCCGGTGTCAGCTCCGGTATCATGAAGGCCGAAGACATCAAGGTTCGCGCCCTTGCCTATGATCACTACCGGCTCGGGGGCGGGCTGACATCCTTCCTCCATCTGGGGGCCTATCTCCTGACCGGCCGCACGCCCGAGCAGAAGGAACATTTTTCCACGCTCATGCGCAGCCGCCTGGCCGATCACTTCCCTGAGATCGAGAGCATCAGCATCGACGTCCGCGACATGGATCCGGTCGCCTACAAGAAACGCCTTCTGTCGGACGAATAAGTCTCCCGCTCAGAACCAACATCGCAACCTCCGGGGGAGACCGCAAAGAGCACTCCTGCGGTACACGCTGCCTTTTCATGATCGCCGGTTCATCAGCCTGCCTCAGCGCCTGCAAACCGGGCCGGAGGCAGCACCAATTATTGTTATCGCGTGAACCATTATGTTAGTAATCGCGTTCTGGTGACCGGTCGGCACTGAGCATTGTCTCAGGGCCTTGGGGCTCAGGATGCGAGAGCGCATGAAAATTGCAGTGATAACGGCAGCCAACCCGAGAAATTCGGGTATGTACAGCGTTGACCTGGCAGCAAAGGAATTCTTCTCGCAACTCGGCGTCGATTTCACCATCTTCGTAGCCCAGGCCAAGAAGAAGAACATCTCCCGCATCCTGCCCGGCCTTCAAGCCTACAGGTTGCAATTTGGACAGCTGCGGCATTCACTGCTTCGCTCGATCGATGAACTCAATAGCTTCAGCCATATAGTCTATTGGGGCGACTTCCTGAACAATCCGCGTTACGGGCGGGCCGATTTTGCCCCACGCGATGTATCGTGCGGACTCGCAAAGTCGGAGGAAGAAGCCTGGCTTCGCTGGGGCCGGCTTTTCGCACTGACCGATGGCGCACCATCCGGCCGCGTCATGTCCGTCGGCGGCAACTTCCAACACCCGCTCGATGCGGCAGAAGCAGAGACACTACGCACGTTTCTGAGCAAAGCCGACTGCGTTCTCCCCCGTGACCCCTATTCACTGAAAAACATTGCACCACTTGCCTCACCCAGCACCAAGCTTGCTGGAGGTATCGACTGCGCGTTCCTGCTCTCGAACCACGACCAGTTTGTGGAAGAGGGAAAATATTTCTGCTACGAGTTCGGCCGTTCCGCGCTCCCCGACACCGAAGCGCTTGTCCGTTCGGTTGAGGCGGCAACGGGGTTGAACGGCATCAGGCTGGCCGACTGGCTGAACCTCAGGTACAAATCAGCGGATGCGGTGTTCTGGCGGCAGAAAGCCGTGATCTCTTCCGCGCAGTTCATCCTTACGGACATCTACCATCTATCGATCAACGCTCTGAACAGCGGTGTGCCGGTCTTCTGCCTGGGCGAACCGTCCGGGGCGCAGACCGGCACGCTTGGCGACTTCAAGAAGAAGGTGTTGTTCGAGATGCTAACCCTTGATGATCATTACTACGAGATCGAAGGAAACGCTGAAGCCCCTTACGCGCATGTGCTGGAGGCGATAAAGGACCGCCCAGGGCGCGCCTCCGCGCAATGGAAAGAACGCGTGGCGCACATTCAACAGCTCAAGAACAGCTTCCGCTCGGATCTGATTGCCGCCCTCTAACGCGTGAATACTCTGCAGCTGAATAACGGCGGCAAGCAAATTCTATCGGTTGACCGCCAGCAAGCGTCGCGCCACACGACAGAAGCGGAGTTGGTCTTCGCTGAAGCCGGTGCTTTGGCGAGATAGACGTGGCGATGCCGCCGATGGTAATGTTGCATGAAGGCAGGGAATGAGTGGTGGGTGATACAGGGATCGAACCTGTGACCCGCTGATTAAGAGTCAGCTGCTCTACCAACTGAGCTAATCACCCGGAGCATCGTGTCTCGGTGGTGTGGTCACCGCCGCCGTCGATGTGGGGCTGACTTAACCTGTAAATTTTAAGATTGCAAGGGCCGTGAAAACTTAATCACAAGCGAGAAAATATTATCCGCAACAGACATCCCGGATATGGGAAATCAGCGTCAGGACTTGAATTTCTTGGAGAAAGTGGTGGGTGATACAGGGATCGAACCTGTGACCCGCTGATTAAGAGTCAGCTGCTCTACCAACTGAGCTAATCACCCGGAGCATCGTTATTCGGCGGTGTAGGTCACCGCCGCCGTCGATGTGGCGCTGAATTAGCCTGTAGATTCTGAGATTGCAAGTGCCCTTCCGAAAGAAAGTTTGCGCATCCGATCAAACCTCACGTTCTGCGCGGATTATTTGGCGCTTAAGCCGTCCGGGCCGGTGGAAATCACACAAACAGCGTCCCCTCGACGACCTTCACAGCCCCTCCTCCGATCCGTGCGCCCCGAATCCTGCCTCCTTCCACCTCCACTTCGAGTCGGATTCGTGAAGGACGTCCCATCTCCATTCCCTGTTCGATCCAGTAGCAATGGATGCCGTCGAGCGGCTCGTCACTCTCGACCACGGCTCCTGCAAAGGCTGCGGCCGCCGAACCGGTTGCCGGATCTTCGGAAATGCCGAGACCCTGCGCGAACATGCGCACATGGAAGGCGCTATCGTGGAGAATCGATTCGCGACAGTAGATGTAGGCGTTTGGCTGGATGCCATTCACATCCGGCACAAGCTCGCGCCACATCTGGGGATCGAGCCTGGCCTTCGCGGCGGCCCTCAGATTTGCGATCGGCACGCAGACGAACGGCACGCCAGCTGACCAGACCGCCACCGTGTGATTCTCGAAACCCACCTCATGGGGCGAAAGACCAAGCGCTGCGGCTGCCAGCTCCGGCAGAACCTCGATGTCGATTCGCTCCGGCAGACGCGGCAGATCGAATTCGCAGAAGCTTCCCCTGGCAGCGCTGGAAACCGCGCAACGTACCGGACCAATGGTTTCTTCAAGCAGGATCAGCGCCGGGCGAGACTGCTCGCCGTCGGCCTTTGCGAGCTCCGCCAGCGCAATCGCCGTTCCGACTGTGGGATGACCTGCAAAGGGCAGCTCATGCTGCGGGGTGAAGATCCGGACGCGCCTGGTGTGGACGGGATTTTCCGCCGGTGTCAGAAACACCGTTTCCGACAGGTTGAACTCGCCGGCGATGCGCTGCATCTGCGCGGCGTCCAGCCCCTCCCCGTCAAGAACAATTGCCAGCGGATTGCCCGCGAGCGGCGTGTCGGTGAAAACGTCATAGATCAGATAAGGGCGTGCTCTCATTTCCCTTCAGCCCACATCAATGCTTCCCTCGCCCATGTTTAGAGCAGATCGAGCGTCACCGCCACCGGGCAATGATCCGATGCCTTGGGCCGGTCCCATCCGGTGCGCGGGAAGCGGTCGACCTCCTGCCCCGGCGGGAAGATGGCGCGCCACGGCTGGCCATTGCGGATGATGTCGGGCACAGCCTGACTGTTACGCTCTGCGAGCGCCGGAGAGAGCAGCAGATAGTCGAGCTGGCAGAGGTGGCGCTCATCGGGTCCGCGCGTGTGAAACAGCGTCCAGCGGTCGAGCTCAGGTCTGCGCGAGACAATATTTTCGGCGAAGCCATCGGCGAGCAGCAGATCGAGTGAGGACATCTCCTCCTTGACCGGCTCAAACTCATAGCCCGTGACCTCGTCGCCGTGGATCAGCACACGCTCGTAATAGTCGTTGCAGTCGCCGCAGATGAGCCAACGCCTGCGGGCGGCCTTGTCCGCACCAAAGCGCGTCTCGATGATCCGGCGCACGGCAGCCGCCTCCGCCATGCGGACGGGCATGGTTGCATCGCGGCCGTTGAGGCCGTTGCGCCCGGGGCCCATGGACTTGAAGTGGACGAGATAAATCGTCAGCGCCTTGCCGCCTACCTTGAGATCCACCTCCAGGCAGTCGCGGCGGAAGATGCGATCATTCGGATGAATGTTGAGGGGCTCCAGCGCAGGATCGTAGAGCCCGAAGTCATCGAAGGTCACATGCGCGTGCGAGGTGACGCGGACGAGCTCGATCGGATCGCCGTCACGCGTTTCCGTCCGCATCATGATGGCGACGTCAATGCCGCGGGAATCGTTTCCGGTCGACGTGTAGGATTCGCGATAGCCGCTGCCGATCATCTTGAAGAGATAGCCGTATTCAAAGGCCCTCAGAGCGGCCGCGTTGTCCACCTCCTGCAGGCAGAGAATATCGGCGCGCGTGGCGGCAATTGCCAGCGCCGTCAGCTGTCGCGTGTCGTCGGCGTGTGCGATGGCGCGGGCGCGCTCGAGCAGACGGTATTCCTCTTCGTCCTTGATCGAAAACAGCGCGAGGGCGCGGTCCTGATGCAAGCCGTTGCGGAAACCGGAATAATCGAACCGGTTCATCAGGTTCTCGATATTGAAGGTGGCGATGCGAACGGACATTGAACAGTTGTGGGATCAAGCGCGACCGTTGGCAAGAAAAAAGCGAAGGAGTATTCGGCGGACGCTGATTATTCATGCAGCGTTCATTTCAGAAGTATAGCTATTTCACGGAGGGCGGATATTGTTTGTGGAGTGTTGTTTATGCGTAAATATCCATCCCCCATTTTGATCAGCAGTATTGCCGCCATTGGACTGAGCCTCTTTTCTCTGTCTGCCCACGCAGCCATGACCGGGCAGCTTTCGGGTAAGCCCTCAGGAACCTCGGGTTCTAACCTGGTCAAGGTTCAAAGCTACATCTATGAATCCGCTCCATACGGTTACAGACACGGCACGAGGTCTCACTACCGGCCGTATCACCACACCGTACCGCGCGTTGTTCCAGCACCCACCCACGGCCACACCTTTACATACGAACTGAAGGTCCGCCCGATTCAACGACCGGATCCTGTCTACGCCGTTCCGCCGACATACGCTGCCCCGCAGCCTGTGGCGCCAGTGTACTCCGCGCCTGTCTATGCAGCACCGCAGGCCGTACAGCCCGGATATTCCATGCCTCCCTCGCATGTGAACTGGTGCGCGACGCGCTACCGGACCTACACGGCCTACGACAACACCTATCAGCCGAGCCGCGGTGTGCGGAGCCAGTGCATATCCCCCTTCTGGCGCTAACGCGAAAACACGCGGCCAGCGCCCGACGCCAAAGGCGGCGTTACCCGACGCCGCCCTCTCGGGGGGCTTTTTTCCTTATGGAGCATTTCATGCGTAGATGGATTTCACTCGCGCTTTTGATCAGCAGCATTTCAATTGCGGGCGGATTGCAGCCCCTGCCCGCGCAGGCCGGTATGGCCAAGGGGATCGCAACAAGGTCAATCCAGACGACCAACCCCAACCTGATCAAGGTTCAGGATTATATTGGTCAGGAGTACCATTACAAATATCCGCAGAGGGCACAGCGCCTCACCTATGAAGAGGCGATGCAGCGAGCAACCCCTCTTGCCCGTACGCCCACTCCCCGGCCATCGCCGCAACACGACCTGTTTGTCGTCGAGCCGTACGTCGTTGAGCCACCCGTCACCCGCCAGAGGGTGAACGTGAAGCACCCGTGCGCTGCACATCCATCTGGTCATTGCGGAACCTCTGTCTACAAGTAAGTGCTGCGTTCCAGCAGCCCCACATAAAAAAGGCGGCGTCCGAAGACGCCGCCCTTTCTTTCAGGTCTGTGAGCCGAATTAGTTGCGGTCCTTGTCGACCAGCTTGTTCTTGGAAATCCACGGCATCATGCCGCGCAGCTTTGCGCCGACTTCCTCGATCTGGTGGGAGTCGTTCAGGCGGCGGGTCGCCTTGAAGCGAGCTGCACCGGAATGCCACTCCTGCATCCACTCGGCGGTGAAACGGCCGGTCTGGATGTCCTTCAGGACGCGCTTCATCTCGGCCTTGGTCTCTTCCGTGATGATGCGCGGGCCGGTGACGTACTCGCCCCACTCAGCGGTGTTGGAGATCGAGTAGTTCATGTTGGCGATGCCGCCTTCGTAGATCAGGTCCACGATCAGCTTCACTTCGTGCAGGCACTCGAAGTATGCCATCTCCGGAGCGTAACCGCCTTCGACCAGCGTCTCGAAGCCAGCGCGGATGAGCTCGACCAGACCGCCGCAGAGAACAGCCTGCTCACCGAACAGGTCGGTTTCGCACTCTTCACGGAAGGTGGTCTCGATGATGCCCGAACGGCCACCGCCAACGCCACAGGCGTAGGAGAGAGCGAGGTCAAGCGCGTTGCCAGAAGCGTCGTGGTGAACTGCAACCAGGCAGGGAACGCCGCCGCCCTTCTGGTACTCGCCGCGAACCGTGTGGCCCGGGCCCTTCGGCGCGATCATGACAACGTCGACAGTCTTCTTCGGCTCGATGAGGCCGAAGTGAACGTTCAGGCCGTGTGCGAAAGCAATCGCTGCGCCGTCACGGATGTTCGGAGCGATCTCGCTGTTGTAGATGCCAGCCTGCAGCTCGTCAGGCGTAGCCATCATCAGGAGGTCAGCCCAGGCAGCAGCCTCGGCAACGGTCATGACCTTCAGGCCATCAGCTTCGACCTTCTTGGCGGTCGAGGAACCGGGGCGGAGCGCAACAGCGAGTTCCTTGGCGCCGGAATCCTTCAGGTTCAGCGCATGGGCGCGGCCCTGGCTGCCGTAGCCGACGATGGCAACCTTCTTGCCCTTGATGAGGTTCAAATCCGCATCGCGATCGTAATAGACACGCATTTCGATTTCCTTCCTTGGTGGTGTTCTGGACAGACCGCTCAGACGCGCCCTGCCGTCTCCTTCTCCCGCACTCCAAAAAGCGCGAAAAACTGTTGAATGGCGTGTTCCGCCTGCGCTTCGAGCGATCGCGGCTTGAACAAACCGGCTTCTCCCAAAAGCATTCTCACGTGCAAGTCACGGACGATAAGCCCATAAAGGGTGCGATAGGCATCGTCCAGATCGTCATAGTGGATATGACCACAGCGCTTGCCCGCCTCGAGCAAGCGCGTTGCAGCCTGATCGATCCTGCGCCGGCCCTGCGCAACCAGCAGCGCGCCGAGGCGGTTGCCCTCGCGGCTCGCCTGCCCGATCGCCAGACGGTTGAGCGCCAACGAAACTTCGCCGGACAGTACGCGCAGAAGATCTTCGGCAAAGCCCGTCAGGTGCATCTCGAAAGCATCACGGGAGAGCGTCGCGCCAGTGTCGGTGAAACCGCGCACCTTGCTCGCCTGATGGGCAATGATTGCGGCGAGCAGGCCATCCCGATCGCCGAACCACTTGTAGAGGCTTTCCTTGGAGCAATTGGCGGCCCGCGCAAGTCCCGCCGTCGTCAGCGCCTTTTCGCCGCCAGCCACAAGCAGCTCCAGCGCGCGTTCCAGCACATCCTGCTGACGCGGTGTTAGCTCTTCCTTGGACTGACGCTCAGGCAACTGAAATTCTCCGTACCGTACGGTACGGTTCTCTCACAATGGAGCCCGTTGCGCAAGCGGTATGTTGGATTGGGGAAGAACAGGAACATCAAGATCATCACCACCAGATACACAAAACCCCGCCGAAGCGGGGTCTTGGGACATCTGTTACAAGGCGATCCGACGGCTTGTCATCGCCTTAATGAATCGCCTGCCTAGTAATCTAGGTCTTAAAGCCCGACGACCGGGTTACCAGGCAAATATAGCCTCGCTGACGGCTTCATTCAATGCCCTTGTCCAGCCCCAAACCGCAGAGAACTGACCATCGAACAGCTTTCAAATCTTGAGGCGTCAAGTTGGCCGACGCATATTGTCGGCGCCCAATCTTGAAGGTCTCCAATCTTTCCAAGCTGATATTCACCAGCATGTCGCATTTTGCCCAACTTGGAAGGTCATCCGGTTCAAGGGGATGATAATTCTTGGACAAGCGGCAACAATACGGCATCCCGTGTCGGGGCTCGGTCAGGCTGATCGGTACTATAGCGGCCAATTGCGATCGGTATGGCAGCCGCGGTGACACAACAATAACAGGTCGCTTCTTGACCATCTCTGGTGGTTTGAAGCCTGAGAAATCACAAAGCAGGACTTGCCCTGCCCTCGGAAAGAACTGCAACGCCATAAACCGCCCCACCCAACGGAACGCTGCTCAAGCAAACCGAACAATCGCCGCTTCCAGCACGCTAATCAAGGTACAGTTTTGGAGAGAGAGCAACGAACGAGGCATTTTGCCTTGCGTCGGCTTGAAGACAAGGTCAGCTGCCAGCACTATAAGCGCAACCCCGTAAACGAACGAGAGAGTCAGCTATGGCCAAGGCAGTTCATTCGATGATCCGCGTCCTCGATGAGGAGCGTTCCGTCAACTTCTACAAGGACGTTTTCGGCCTAGAGGTCGCAGAGCGCTTCGAGTTCGACAGCTTCACGCTGGTGTACCTGCGCAATGCCGAGTCGGAGTTCGAGCTGGAGCTCACGATCAACAAGGGTCGCCTCGATCCCTACGATCTTGGCGAAGGCTACGGGCACCTCGCGTTTACGGTTGAGGATATCGAAGCTGAGCACACGCGCCTTCGTGAAGCCGGCTACCAGCCGCGCGATATCGTCGAACTAACGAAGGATGACGTGCCCCTCGCCCGCTTCTTCTTCGTCTCCGATCCTGACGGATACAAGATCGAGGTGATCCAGCGCGAAGGGCGCTACGTTTGATCGTTGGCGATGTTTGGCTGGTAGGTGTTACCAGCCAAGCGCCTTGTTGTAACGGCGGACGGTTTCGGAAATGCCGTGAACCAGCGCATCGGCCGTCAGAGCATGGCCGATGGAAACTTCGGCCAACATTGGCAGGTGCGTTACCAGGTCCGGCAGATTTTCGACTGTCAGATCGTGGCCGGCATTGATCTCCAGGCCGAGGCTCTCCGCGCGCAAACCGGTTTCGCGGAGCTTTTCAAGCTCCACCTTCGCCATCGCCGCATCATCGTGGCAGGCGCCATATGGGCCGGTGTAGAGCTCGACACGGTCGGCGCCCAGCTCCCTGGCGATCTTCAGTTCCTCGAGGCTCGCATCCGGATCGGCAAAGCAGGAAACACGGAAGCCCCCCTTCTTCAGACGTCCGATCACCCTCGCCAGCAGCTCACGGTTCTGGCTGAATGACCAGCCGTGGTCGGACGTGTTCTGCTCAGGACTGTCAGGCACGAGCGTGACCTGTTCCGGCTCTGTATCCTCGACCAGCTTCAGGAACTCCTCGCTCGGATAGCCTTCGATGTTGAACTCCCGATCAGGGAATTCGTCATCGATCAGGTTGCGGATCTCCGGCAGGTCAGAGAAGCGGATGTGGCGCTGGTCCGGGCGGGGGTGAACGGTCAGGCCGCGAGCGCCCGCCTGCAGCGCCAGACGCCCAATTCCCGTGACACTCGGCCATGGCAGGTTGCGGCGGTTGCGCAGCATCGCAACGGCGTTGAGGTTTACAGAGAGCTTTGCCGGCATGACAGAATCCCGTGCGAGGACGTTTTAGCCAACCGCTATACTCCATCAAAGCGGAACTGACAGGGGGAAATTGCCGTTTCAATGCGATAGCGAAGGACAGGTGACGGATGCTGAACAACGAAACACCGCCAAGAGTAAAGCGAATTGAGACCGATCGGGACGATGTTTTCGCATTTGAGGTGACCGGCGAAATCGTCGCCGCCGACATCGAGAACCTTTATGGCCTCATCGAAGGTGCTTCTCTGCTTCACGAGCTCATCGATATCATCGTGATCGTCCACGACTATGACGGGCTCGACTGGAGCACCTTGTTTCGAGGCGAAACTTATTCGGGCAAGGCCGAAGCCTTCAAGCATATCCGCAGGATCGCGCTTGTTGGCGCCGAAGGCTGGATCAGGACCGGCATTACGGTCGCCAAGCCGTTCACATCCATCGAGATCAAGGAATTCGATCTCGATGAAGCGGACGAGGCCTGGGCGTGGATCGGCGCCAGCCCCCTTCCCGTCTAGCTAGCGCACGATGGTAAGGCGCTCTGCCGCGCGCGTTATGGCCGTGTACAGCCAACGCGCGCGCGTATCACGGAAGGCAAAGCTTTCGTCGAACAGCACCACTTCATTCCACTGCGAACCCTGCGCCTTATGGACGGTCAGCGCATAGCCATAGTCGAAATCATCGTAGCGCTTCTTTGTCTGCCACGGAATTTCGGCGTCCGGCTCATCGAAGGCAGCCTTCAGGAGCTTGATCTTGGCAACGCCACGATCGGGATCGTCTTCTTCCGGCGTCACCAGAAGATTGATGCCGGGCTTCACTGTCTCACGCGACGATGTCATTACCTTCCAGAGCGAGCCGTTCAGCAGGCCCTTGGCCGGATCGTTGCGCAGGCAGACAAGCTTGTCTCCAGCCTGCGGGTAGAGCGCGTCGAAGCCGCGCAGATCGCGCAGGCGCTGATTGTAGCGGCGGCGGGTGCGATTGGTGCCGACCAGAACCTGATCCGCCGAGGTGACGATGTCGCTGTTGATCTCGTTGCGGGAGATCACGCGCGCCTCCCCATATTCGCCGTAGTCCACCTCGCGGCCTTCGCGCACATCAAGCGCCAGCCGGAGGATGGGATTATCACGCGCCTGACGGTGGATTTCCGTCAGCAGGAAATCGGGATCATGGTCGGTGAAGAAGCCACCACCCGAAATCGGCGGAAGCTGCCCCGGATCACCAAGCACAAGGATCGGTGTGCCGAAGGACATCAGGTCGCGGCCCAAAGCCTCATCCACCATGGAGCACTCATCGATGATGATGAGCTTCGCCTTGGCAATCGGGCTCTGGCGGTTGAGCGAGAAGGTCGGCGAGATCATCGTCTTGCCGGTTGTCTCGTCCTCCACGGCCTCCTCGCCCTTGGGGCGATAGATCAGCGAGTGGATCGTACGGGCGTTGCTCGCGCCCTTGGAGCGCAGCACCTGGGCGGCCTTGCCTGTGAAGGCTGCGAACTGGACGTCGCCATCAACGTGCTCGGCGAAATAACGCGCGAGCGTCGTCTTGCCCGTTCCGGCATAGCCGAACAAACGGAAAACCTGCTTGCGCCCGCCGGCCAGCCATTTTGCCACGGCCTGCAGGGCTTCATCTTGTTGCGGTGAGAATTTCATGGCCTCCAGAAACCAGATTCTGGCGCATCTGAACAGCCCGCACGCCCAGCATTTGCCTGAGCCAATCGTTTCACCCTTCCCTTTCGGCCCATTATATTATCTTCCGACACAGGGCTTAGACATTGCACAGTGATGGATCCTGCAATAGATAAGCCTTGATTGTTTTGGGGTTCCGGGCCTTGAACCCGGAAATGAAAGGACTGGGCCGATGACAGGCATCAACGAATTCATCGACAACGAGGTCAAGTCGAACGACGTCGTGCTCTTTATGAAGGGCGTCCCGGACATGCCGCAGTGCGGTTTCTCGGGTCAGGTCGTGCAGATCCTCGATTACCTCGGCGTCAACTACAAGGGCATCAATGTCCTCGCCTCAAATGAAATTCGCCAGGGCATCAAGGACTATTCCAGCTGGCCGACCATCCCGCAGCTTTATGTGAAGGGTGAATTCGTCGGCGGTTGCGACATTGTCCGCGAAATGTTCCAGGCCGGTGAATTGCAGCAGTTCCTGAGCGACAAGGGAGTAGCCGTCCGGGCTGCTTGACCCCGTCAGCTCGCCGGGCGACCGGCAGATAATTCGGATACTGCGATGCGCCGGCGATTCGTCGGCGCATCTGTTTCAAGAAATTGAAAACTGCCGTTCCGGCAGTGCTACCACATTCCAACGCCCATGGCGTTTTGAGTTTTTGGCCAGGAGCCAATCATGGACAAATCTATTGTGAAAGAGCCGCAACCCGGCTCTGCATCTTCTATTGGAGCTCAACCGAGCTACGACCCCGCTTCGCTCATCGGCAAGAAGGAGTTCGTTGCACTTGCGGCCGCGATCATGTCGATCAACGCGCTTGGCATCGATGTCGTACTGCCCGCCCTTCAGCAGATGGGTTCAGCCCTTAACGTCGACGACGAGAACAGCCGCCAGCTGGTGATCACCGCCTATGTGATGGGCCTCGGCCTCGGGCAGATCTTCTATGGCCCATTCGCCGACCGTTTCGGTCGTCGCGGGCCGCTCTTCTTCGGACTTGGCATCTTCATCATCGGCTCGATCATCTCCGCCTTCGTTCCAAGCTTTGCATTGATGCTCGTGCTGCGCGCGCTGCAGGGCTTCGGTGCGGCATCGACGCGTGTCATCGCCGTCTCGGCAGTGCGCGACATGTACGGCGGCCGCCGGATGGCAGAAGTCATGTCGATCATCATGATGATCTTCATGGTCGTGCCGATCTTCGCTCCCACACTCGGACGCATCTTCATGTCGCTCGGCGGATGGCCGATGATCTACGTGCTGACGGCCACCGTGACGGCTGGCATCGCCGTGTGGGCATGGATCCGCCTGCCGGAGACGCTTGCCCCGGAAAACCGTCGGTCGATCGCGGTAAGCTCCATCCTTCAGGGCTTCCGGATCGTGATCACCAACCGCCTTGCCGCCTGCTACATGCTGGCGACCACGGCGATCATGGGTGCGCTGTTCGGGTTCATCAATTCGGCTCAGCAGATCTACATCGACATCTACGACATGGAGGACGTGTTTACCTACATGTTCGCGCTCGGCGGCTCGCTGATGGCTATCTCGTCCTACAGCAACTCCCGCCTGGTCGGACGTGTCGGCATGCGCCGGCTGTCGCATGGAGCGCTTATCGGCTTCATCGGCATCTCCGGCATCTGGCTGATCATCACGCTGTTGGGTCCGGTGCCGTTCTGGCTGTTCTTCCTGCTCTTCTCGCTCGCGATGTTCCAGTTCGGCTGGGTGGCCGGCAATTTCAACGCCATTGCCATGGAGCCGCTCGGCCATGTTGCAGGCACTGCGGCTTCGGTGCAGGGCTTCGTCAGCACCATCGGTTCGGGCCTGTTCGGAGCCTTGATCGGCATCAGCTTTGATGGATCGCTGACGCCAATCGCTGCCGGCTACTTCATCCTCGGTCTGCTGTCGCTCGTCCTGGTCCTGATCGCGGAACGCGGAAAACTGTTCCAGCAGATCAGTCCAGCGGTTAAGCACTAACAAGAAAAAAGGGGCTCCAAACGGGGCCCCTTTTTCGTTGTAGCGACTATCAAAACAGCGGTTCAGCTGGTCCCGGGCGAGGCTTGCCGTCCGGTTCCAGCCCGGCGAAATCAAACAGCTTCATGTCGAGGAGATGCGAGGGGCGGATATTGCCCAGCGCGCGGATCATCGTGTCCTTGCGGCCCGGCATGCGCTTCTCGATATCGGTCAGCATCGCCTTCATGGCGTTACGCTGCAGGCCGTCCTGGCTGCCGCAGAGATTGCAGGGGATGATCGGGAACTTCATGGCGTCGGAGAATTTCTGCAGGTCCGTCTCAGCGCAATAGGCGAGCGGGCGGAGCACCATCAAATCACCCTCGTCATTGACCAGCTTCGGCGGCATGGAGGCCAGACGTCCGCCGTGGAAGAGATTCATGAAGAAGGTCTCGAGGATGTCCTCGCGATGGTGGCCCAGCACCAGCGCACTGCATCCCTCCTCCCGCGCGACACGGTAGAGATGGCCGCGGCGCAGCCGCGAGCAGAGCGAACAGTAAGTCCGATTTTCCGGGATCTTTTCGGTGACGACCGAGTAGGTATCCTGGTACTCGATGCGGTAGCGGACGCCGATGCGATCAAGGAATTCCGGCAGGATGTGTTTCGGGAAGCCGGGCTGTCCCTGGTCGAGATTGCAGGCGATGAGCTCTACCGGAAGAAGCCCGCGCCACTTCAGGTCCATCAGCGCCGCCAGAAGCCCGTAGGAATCCTTGCCGCCGGAAAGCGCCACCAGCCAGCGGTCTCCGGGCCGGGCCATCGAGAAAGCCTCGATCGACTCTCGCACCTGTCTCAGCAGCCGCTTGCGCAGCTTGTTGAACTCAACCGACGATGGCGCATCGCGGTAGATGGGCAGGCTCTCCGCGAAGCTTGTATCTTCGTGCTGAACGTGACTATCGTCCCGCGTGTCCGATGGTGAAATGCCGAGATCAAGTTCCATGCTGCATCCGTCCTGTTCGTGACGACAGCTCTAATGCATTTTGCTTATCAATGGAAAAGCTTTGATCGGACAAATACCCGCCAAATGCATGGTATAGGCCAGTTTTTAGGTAGAAGCTCCTGATCTCGCCTCTTGCGGCGACGCGTAGGACGCAATACCCCTGTGTGACAAAAGTAATGGGATTCAAGCGACTAGCCGTGGCCAACAAAGCAAAGCAACTCGACGTCATCGTTCCGTTCCTGAATGAAGCGGAGTCGGCTATCCACTTCGCGCGGATGGCAGTCGAACTTGCAGATGCGGTGCGGGAGCGGTTTGGCCTCACGACCCGCTTCATTCTCGTGGACGACGGTAGCACGGACAATAGCGTGGCGCTGTTCGAGACCCATATGAATGGCGACTGGAAGCTTCTGTCTCTCTCGCGCAATTTCGGCAAGGAGACGGCAATCCTTGCAGGCCTCGACCATTCCGAGGGCGATTACGTGTTGCTGATGGATGCCGACCTGCAGCACACGACCGACGTGGCGCTCGATATGATTTCGCGGATCCTGAAGGACCCGGAGCTCGACATGGTCTATGCGGTCCGCGCCAACCGCGAGGACGACCGGCTGCTCACGCGCTGGTTTGCGGGCACGTTCTACAAGATCATGAACATGGGCCAGCGCTACGAGATCCCGGAAAATGCCGGCGATTTCCGCGTCATGACCAAGCGTTTCGCCGCCGCCATGCGGCAGCTCAGGGATCGCAAGCGCTTTAACAAGGGGCTTTATGCCTGGACCGGCTTCCGGCAGGAGCGGATCGAGTACATGCCGGCGGCGCGCAAGGCGGGCGCGACCAAGTGGTCGAAGCGGAAGCTCATCGCCTTTTCCGTCGAGGGCTTTACCTCGTTCTCGGTGGTACCGCTGCGGATTCTGTCGGTCTTTGGCGCCTTCGTCGCGATCCTGGGCTTCCTCTATGGAATCAAGATCATTCTGGAAGTGCTGTTCAGCGGCGTGGCCGTTCCCGGCTATCCGAGCCTCATGGTCGCAGTGCTGGTCATCGGCGGGCTCAACCTGGCGCTCGTCGGGCTCGTCGGGGAATATGTCTGGGCGGCCCTAAGCGAGGCGAAGCATCGTCCGATCTACATCCTGAAATCCGTGTCGGGACCGGCGGTCCAGCAGACAGCCGTCTCGCAAGAGATGCCTCGAACGACTGAAGCATGAAGCCGCGCTCCTTCCGCCTTGTCGCCGATGACTATGGATTCTCCCCGGGCGTCTCCCAAGGGATTCGCGCGCTCATCGAACAGGGGCGGCTGTCGGGCACCGGATGCATGACGCTGTTTCCGGACTGGGCGGAACATGTGCGTGATCTCAGACCAGTCGAGCACAATGCCGAAATCGGTCTCCACCTCACCCTCACCGATTTCATGGGGCTCACTGGCGAGAAGCTTCCGCCCCTCAAGAAGGTCATCCTGGGCGTGACAAGCGGCGCGATGCGGCCCGAAAAGATCTTTCGCGAGCTCGACGCGCAGCTCGACCGCTTCACCTCCGAGATCGGCAGGCTTCCGGCCTATGTGGACGGGCACCAGCACGTCCATTTCCTTCAGCCTGTGCGCCAGTGGATCACCGATCGGTTCGCCGGTGTGGCTGACGATCATAAGCCATGGGTGCGCGGAGCGCCGACGCTCAAGGGTGCGCCAGCCAACATCTGGCCAAAGATCTCCTTCGTGAAGGGACTGGCCGCAGGGTTCGAGCGGCAGATCACGGATGCGGGCCTAACGGTGCATGGACCGCTTGCAGGCTTTTATCCGTGGAAGCAGACCGGACTCTTCGAGAAGACGCTCTCAGCACTCTCCTCCGCCCTCCCCGAGGGTGCCGTCATCATGTGCCATCCGGGCTTCGTGGATGACGTGCTGCGCTCACGGGACGCGTTCACCGATGCGCGCGAGGAGGAGCTGCGCTTTCTCGCCAGCGATGCCTTTGCCGCGCTGCTGGCTTCGACCGGTACAGAACTCGCGCGGCCGCGCTCGTGATGGAGACAGCTCACCCACGACGCTTGAGCTCCAAGGCGATCCGCTTCGCAGCCGTCGGCATCGCCAATTCGGGAATCGATTTCCTCGTCTTCACGGCCTTGGCGTGGGCCGGGCTCCCTGCCCTCGTCGCAAATGTTCTCGCCTGGGCCGTGGCCGTGACCTTCTCCTACGCGGTCAATTCGCGCTGGACCTTTGACGCAGCGGAAACGCTCGGCAAGCAGAAATCCTTCCTCCGCTTTGCTTTATCAGGTGCAGCCATTTCGCTTGGTTCGTCCAGCCTGGCGCTGGTGCTGCTGACGCCGCTTGTCGGGCTGCTGCCGGCCAAGCTCATCGGTATCGTTGTGGGCGCCGTGCTCAACTTCTTCGCCGCCCGCTGGTCAATCGAGGACAAGGTGGTCTGAGCTTACCCGTTTTCGGGCAACGCGAAGTGCAGCTTCACGGTCCACTCCTTGCCAGTCGCATCCAGAACGGAAACCGTCTCGGTTTCGCTGAACTCGACCGGAAACGACTCCAGGCTCTGCTCACAGACGGCTTGGTCTGCAAGGCAGGCAATTGCCATCCCGTGCCGGGCGATATCCTCCGGCTTGATCCAGGGCGTCTTCGCGAAAGAGTTGTCGATGAACGAATAAGGCTTTGATTTTCCGTAGAAGCTGGCGCCGCTCGACAGCACCTTGTCGCCTGCGACATACATCAGCGGCGCATTCGTATGGCGGCTCCATGCGACTTCAAGCGCATCCGCCGCAGCCTCTACGGGCACATGGCTGTAGTGCTTCTCTTCAGATACCCCGAGATAAAGAACGAACGGAGTTGCGGCGATCAACGCACTGCAGAAAATGGCAACAATGACTGGAATAACGTCTCGCCTTGCCTCAAGTGCACCTCCAGGGATGGCTGCCAGAAGGAAAATTGGCACCGCGAAGAACATCGGCAGGCCCCACACGGAGCTGAGCCGCGTGCCAAGCACAATCCCGATAATCAGCGTCACGATGATCGAGCCGAAAGTCGTCCAGGCAAGCGCACGTCCTGCAACGGTATCGCGGAACAACTGCAGGCCGGACCGGTCAACGAACCGCTTACCGCCCACGCGATTTCGCAGAAACGCAATATAGAGAATGAGCACCATCGGCAGCGCGTAGAGGATGAGCGCGCCGAGGAAGCGGATGCCGGAGGTTACGCCGTCCAGCACGTGCCCGTCGCCCTGCGAAGCAGCATAGGTTATCGGCAGGAAGTCCATTTCCACCAGCCAGCCGAAATGCGGCACGAGAGCCACGAGGAAGATCGCCGCCGCGATCCATGTCGTGGGTGTCCGCAGAAGCGAGCGTGCCTCGCGGTCGAACAGAATGTGGAGGACGATCGGCAGCAGCAGCACAGCGGTGAAATACTTGGTCAGCATCCCGATGGCAGCGGCAACGCCCAGGATCAGCGCGTCACTCAGCTTCCGGTTTTCAAGGAAGCGCAGGTAGAAGAGCACGATCAGTGGCCAGAGCGGCAGAAGTGCCGAATTGGCATTAAACTTCGTTGCGAGGAACGTCGTCGGCGGAAGGAAGAAGAAGAGTGCAGCGGCGAGCAGAGAGCGCCATGGATCGAGGAACCGCAGCGCGATCCGCCAGCTCAGGAAGACGGCGAGCGCTGCATTCACTGCAGACAGAAGATAGTAGGCCCAGTCGGCGCGCGGAAAGACTTCGAACCAGGCGGCGGTGGTCCAGGCGAAGAACGGCGGATGCTTGAAATAGCCCCACTGCCAGCCAATGCCCCAGGCGAAATTTTCGAGCATGTCGCCATAGGGGTCGAGGTTGAGGCGCGTCATGACGGGATAGACTGTCCACAGGACCACGAAAACCGCCAGGAGTGCCAGCATCTGCCACCACTGACCCGCCGTGTTCTGCCCGATTCCGGCTGAATGCGCTCTGGTCTCGCGCGCTATAGACAATGCCCCGCTCCTCGTTCATCTCATAAAAAAAGCGCCCGACAGCATGACCTGCCGGACGCCTTGTCGCAACCCGAATGGGGTATATCAGCGCGAGTAGAACTCGACCACCAGGTTCGGTTCCATCTGTACCGCGTAGGGTACATCGCCCAGAACCGGGGTACGAACGTACTTGGCCGTCATCTTGTTGTGGTCGACTTCAACGTAGTCAGGAACGTCACGCTCAGCGGACTGTGCGGCCTCGAGGACCAGAGCCAGCTGCTTGGACTTTTCCTTGACTTCGATGACGTCGCCCGGACGGACGCGGAAGGACGGGATGTTGACCCGGCGACCGTTGACCAGAACGTGACCGTGGTTGACGAACTGACGAGCAGCAAACGGGGTCGGAACGAACTTGGCGCGGTAGACGATTGCGTCCAGACGCGACTCGAGCAGGCCGATCAGGTTTTCGCTGGTGTCGCCCTTACGACGGTTGGCTTCCTCGTAGATCTTGCGGAATTGCTTCTCGGAAAGATCGCCGTAGTAGCCCTTGAGCTTCTGCTTGGCGCGGAGCTGCTGACCGTAGTCGGTCATCTTGCCCTTGCGGCGCTGGCCGTGCTGGCCCGGGCCGTATTCACGCTTGTTGACCGGGGACTTCGGACGTCCCCAAATGTTTTCGCCAAGACGACGGTCAATCTTGTACTTGGCTGAGTGGCGCTTGCTCACCGCATTCCCTTTCAAATAACTGCACCCGCAACGACATGTTACGGGCAAAGGAACGCGCCCTCCTCTGACCCCTTTATCTGAGGCCTGACAGGAACCCAGCGCACGCTACGCCGGATTTCCACGGGACACGTTGGAGTGCCCAGAGACCCAGAAGAGCCTCTGTGCGGGGGTTCCTCTAGGTTACTTCGCGGCGGGAGTCAACGCTTCCGGCACGTTTCGTGCAATCTGACGCAGCGAATTGGGCAGGACAGCTTCTGCCACAAGCAGCTTCTCCGTGCTCGTCACAAAGCCGAAGCCGCGCATCAGCCTGCGCAGGCTCGCGGGCGGTTCGCCTGAGGTAAAGTACGCGTAGTCAACGTGGTCCATCACCTCGCCTGCAGGCGGCGTCACGAGCGCCATGGCCCTTCGCGCGATGGCTTCCGCGGGGTCAATCCAGTCCACCGGCCAGGGAGCGACCTTGCGCATCCGGTTGACAAGGAAGGGATAATGCGTGCAGGCCAGCACCACGATGTCCGTGTGGCGGCCATCCATATCGATGAAGCACGGCGCGATCTCCTCGCGCACCTGTTTCTCGTCGACGAAGCCTTCACGCATGTATTGCTCGGCCAGAGCAGCAAGGTTCTGGCTACCCACCAGCCGCACGTGGCACTGGCTGCCATAGGTGCTGATGAGGTCGCGGGTATACTGGCGCTCGACCGTGCCCGGGGTGGCAAGCACCGAGACAATGCCCGAGCGAGTGCGCTCGGCCGCTGGCTTGATCGCCGGAACCGTGCCGACGAAGAGCTGGCCGGGGTATGCGGCGCGCAGCTCGGCAATAGCGAGCGTGGAGGCTGTGTTGCAGGCGATGACGATCACAGCCGGATCGAAGCGGTCGATGAGCCTGCCGAACAGCCCTACCAGGCGTTCACGCAGCGCGTCCTCTTCCCAGCCGCCATAGGGAAAGGCCGCATCATCGGCCACGTAGACATAAGGGTGCTCGGGCAGCAGCACCCGCGCTTCCTTGACTACCGAAAGTCCCCCAATCCCCGAGTCGAAGAAAAGGATCGGCCTCGTTCCCATTATTTATTCCTCGTCCGGGCTCCCGGAGCCCTTGGGCCGTTTTGGAGAGTATTTTTCCAGCGAACCAAGTACCCCTCGCAACGCTGTAAGCTCCTCGGCAGTAAAGGCCGGCCGCGTAAACAACGCCCTTAAGTTGTCGATCATTTTGGGCTTTTTGTCGGCGGTGCGGAAATAGCCGCGTTCCGAAAGAACGCGATCGAGGTAGTCCATCAGGCTATTAAGGCTATCTTTGCTCGCAGGAATCCTCTCAGCCATCTGTGGACGAACGGCTTCATCTGGCTGCGTCTTCATCCACTCGTAGGACATCAGCAGGACGGCCTGCGCGATGTTGAGCGATGCAAAAGCCGGATTTACCGGAAAGGTGACGATCTCATCAGCCAGCGCCACTTCTTCATTGGTGAGGCCCCAGCGCTCGCGGCCGAAGAATATGCCAACGCGCTCGCCGCGGTTATGGCGCGCGCGCAGGTCGACCGTCGCCTCCACCGGTCCACGAACAGGCTTGAACCCGTCACGCGGACGGGCAGTCGTGGCAAAGATGAAGTTCAGATCCGCGATCGCGTCCTCAAGGCGGTCGAAGACCCTCGCCCCGTCGATCACGTGGTCTGCCTTGCTGGCAGCTGCCCTCGCCTTTTCGTTCGGCCAGCCATCGCGCGGATTGACCAGGCGCAGTTCAGCCAGACCAAAATTGGCCATGGCGCGCGCCACCATGCCGATGTTCTCGCCAAGCTGCGGTTCCACAAGGATGATTGCCGGTCCGTCGGCAATCATTGCCTGCTGTTTGTCTGTTCCAGCCATGAATACCTGTCAGAGCATTTCCGATCGGGCAAAGGTCGCCGCGTTCGGAGAAATGCGGGATGTTGGAGCCAAAATGCCCTTGTTCTGTCGCATCACGCTCTACCGCCTTCTCCAACCATCGTAAAGCGCCGCTTTCCATGGTTTTTCGTCGCGCCAAGAGCTTTGCCTGCGGGAATTGCGATGCTATAGGGTCGCACGCTCAAAGCGATGCCTTTGGGGGCGGAAGGTCCGCGATTGTCGAGAAGAGGTTAAGAATGGCGAAAATCAAAGTAGCAAATCCCGTCGTGGAACTCGACGGCGATGAAATGACCCGCATCATCTGGCAGCTTATCAAAGACAAGCTGATCCACCCCTACCTCGACATCGATCTGGAATACTACGACCTTTCGATCGAAAATCGCGACGCGACCGACGATCAGGTCACTATCGACGCCGCCAATGCAATCAAGAAGCACGGCGTTGGCGTCAAGTGCGCGACCATCACCCCGGACGAGCAGCGCGTCGAGGAGTTCAACCTCAAGAAGATGTGGAAGTCGCCCAACGGCACGATCCGCAACATCCTCGGCGGCGTGATCTTCCGTGCTCCGATCATCTGCCAGAACGTTCCGCGCCTCGTTCCGGGCTGGACGAAGCCGGTTATCGTCGGCCGTCACGCCTTCGGCGACCAGTACCGCGCAACCGACTTCAAGTTCCCCGGCAAGGGCAAGCTCACCATCAAGTTCGTCGGTGAAGACGGCCAGGTCATCGAGCACGAAGTGTTCGACGCGCCGGGCTCCGGCATCGCCATGGCAATGTACAACCTGGACGATTCGATCCGCGACTTCGCACGCGCTTCGCTGAACTACGGCCTGCAGATGGGCTACCCGGTCTATCTCTCCACGAAGAACACGATCCTCAAGGCCTATGACGGCCGCTTCAAGGATATCTTCCAGGAGATCTACGAGGCCGAGTTCGCCGACAAGTTCAAGGAAGCCAAGATCACCTACGAGCATCGCCTGATCGATGACATGGTGGCTTCGAGCCTCAAGTGGTCCGGCGGCTACGTCTGGGCCTGCAAGAACTACGACGGCGACGTCCAGTCCGACACGGTTGCACAGGGCTACGGCTCGCTCGGCCTGATGACCTCCGTGCTGATGACGCCGGATGGCCAGACCGTCGAGGCTGAAGCTGCACACGGCACGGTTACCCGCCACTATCGCCAGCATCAGCGCGGCGAAGAAACCTCGACCAACTCGATCGCTTCGATCTTCGCCTGGACCCGTGGCCTCGCCCACCGCGCGAAGCTCGACGGGAACGAAGAGCTGGCAAAGTTTGCCACGACGCTTGAAACCGTCTGCATCGATACGGTTGAAGCTGGTCACATGACCAAGGACCTGGCGCTGCTCATCGGCCCGGATCAGCCGTGGCTCTCCACCACGGGCTTCCTCGACAAGGTCGACGAAAACCTCCAGAAGGCAATGGCCTAAGGATTTCAGGAAGGGGCTGGCATCGACCAGCCCTTTTCTTTTGTTGCCAAAGCAACCTTCGCATCCATACCCAGACAAGAAAACTATTCACATCGCATAAGTGAATACGTCCTCTTTTCCCAATCGCTATACTGTAGCATTAACCGTTAGAACACGGTACAGTCAGCGCTAATATAGCATAGCACTATTTTCGCCGCCCGAATCAGCCTGTACTTTTCCGGCAATAATTTATTGCTGGAGGGTTTGCTATGAAGAAATTGTTCGCTGAGTTTTTCGGAACATTCTGGCTTGTCTTCGGCGGATGCGGCAGTGCCGTCCTGGCTGCAGGCTATCCCGAGGTTGGCATTGGGCTACTGGGCGTATCCCTCGCATTCGGCCTCACGGTGCTCACCATGGCCTATGCGGTGGGCCGCATCTCGGGTGGTCACTTCAACCCGGCCGTTTCCGTCGGCATGGTCATTGGCGGCCGCCTGCCGGTGCATGACCTTTCCGGATACGTCATCGTCCAGGTGCTGGGCGCGACCGCCGCCGCTGCTGTTCTCTATTTCATTGCAACCGGCAGCGGCAGTTTCGTAGCCGGAGGTTTTGCCTCCAACGGGTACGACGAACTCTCCCCAGGCGGCTACTCCATGCCTGCAGCGATCTCCATGGAAGTGGTGATGACCGCCTTCTTTGTCTTCATCATCCTGGCGTCCACGGCCAAAAAGTCTTCCGCCGGATTCGCGCCGATTGCCATCGGCATGACGCTCACCGTCATCCATCTGGTTTCGATTCCGGTGACGAACACGTCCGTCAACCCGGCCAGGTCGACGGGTGTGGCGATCTTCGCAGACACCGCCGCCCTCACCCAGCTCTGGGTCTTCTGGGTTGCTCCGCTTGCGGGCGCCGTCGTGGGAGCGCTGGTGTGGCGGGCGATCTACAAGGACAGCGACTGAGCTCCTGCGTCGCGCTCAGGCCCGGAATCAAAAATGCCATCGCTCAGCGAGCGATGGCATTTCGCATTGTGTCAGGGTCTGATCGAGGATCAGGCCTCGTAGTCGACGTCCTTGGTCTCGGATCCGAGCAGCAGCGAGATCAGCGTCAGGACGGCGGATCCAGCGAGATACATGCCGACCCAGAACGGGCTGCCGCCACCATACTGCCATAGGGCGACCGCGATGAAGGGAGCAACGGCTGCACCGATGATCGAAGACACGTTGTAGGAGATTCCCGAGCCTGTGTAGCGGACGTTGGCCGGGAACAGTTCCGGCAGCAGCGCGCCCATCGGGCCGAAGGTCATACCCATCAGTGAAAAGCCAAGCACCAGCCAGATCAGCGGTCCCCAGCTGCCCAGCTGGAGTAGCGGAACCCAGCTTAGTCCGTAGACCAGGATGAGCGCCGTGACGACGATCAGGAAACCACGACGGCCCCACTTTTCCGCCCAAGGTCCCGACAGCAGCGTGAAGATGCCGAAGAAGACCGCACCCAGCACCATCATCCAAACGAAGTTCGTGTAGTCATAGCCGAGACCGGGCAATGCCGCGTCCATCTTGGCCGTGCCGTAGCTCAGCGAAAAAGCCGTGATGAGGTAGAACAGCACGTAGGTGCTCAGCATGTAGAAGGTGCCGAGGATAAGCTCCTTGGGAAAATCCTTGATGACACTGGTCAGCGGAAGCTTGACCACCTTCTTCTCTTTCACGACCTTGTTGAAGGCCGTGCTCTCGACCAGATGCAGGCGAACCCAGAGGCCGACGATGACCATGACGGCCGAGAAAAGGAAGGGAATGCGCCATCCCCAGGTCAGGAACTCATCCGACGGGCGGTTGGCATGTTCCGATGGCAGCATCGCCGCAATCAGCAGGAACAGCGAATTGGCCACGATGAAGCCCAGCGGGGCTCCGAGCTGCGGGAATGTGCCGAATATGGCGCGCTTACCAGCAGGCGCATTTTCCGTCGCCACAAGAGCGGCACCACTCCATTCACCGCCCAGGGCAAAGCCCTGCGCCAGGCGAAGGACGACGAGGAACAGCGGCGCAAACCAGCCTGCCATTTCATAGGTGGGCAGAACGCCGATCAGAAACGTCGCAATACCCATGGTCAGCAGCGCGCCCACAAGCGTGAACTTGCGGCCGCGCTTGTCGCCCAGATGACCAAAATAGATGGCGCCCAGAGGACGCGCGATCATAGCCGCGCCAAAGATAGCGAAGGATGCAAGCAAGGCCGTAGTGGGGTTGCCAGCCGGGAAAAACAGCAGGGGGAACACAAGCACCGCTGCGGTGGCGTAGACGTAGAAGTCGTAAAACTCGACGGTGGTGCCTATAAGGCTCGCCACCAGCACTCGCGATGGCGAATTCGCCGGAGCAGCCTGACTCAACGGCTCGCCTCCCGCGACCAATTCTTCAGAAACCATTAAAACTCACCTTGGTGAAGCTATTTGTGGCTGGACTGTTAGATCCAAACGCAAATCGGTACGCTAATTAAAATCAATTTATTAACATGAAAATTATCAAAACTGTCCTGCGGACATCTATAAGGTTAGCATAAAATTTCGCTCAGGACATAGGCGCGTGTTCTTTCTTTTCCATGGTTCACAACGTTCTTCCTGTTTATTGCTGGGCCGAGCAGCCGGAGACGTTTATCCACAGAAATCGCGGATAAGCCTGCGTGACGGTGACCTCTACGCGGACAGCAGGAGGCCAAAAGAAAGGGCGAAACCCCTGCAGGTTCCGCCCCGAAACTCACGTCAGTCCGATTTGCTAGATCAACCAGCCAGCATTGCCTTCACCGCATCGATGGCTGCGGCCGCCTTGGAACCGTCCGGTCCGCCAGCCTGCGCCATGTCAGGACGACCGCCGCCACCCTTGCCGCCAATTGCTTCCGAGGCAGCGCGGACGAGATCGACGGCGCTGAAGCGTCCCGTCAGATCTTCCGTGATGCCGACGACGACGCTTGCCTTGCCGTCTTCAGAAGTGCCGACGAAAACAACGACGCCGGAGCCCAATGCACGCTTGCCATCATCGGCGAGCGGCTTCAGGTCCTTCGGTGCAATGCCTTCGACCACGCGGCCCATGAAGGACACGCCGTTCACCGTCTCCTGACCGTCCGATGCGGAACCAGCTGTACCGCCACCAAGGGCGAGCTTGCGGCGGGCATCAGCCAGCTCGCGTTCCAGCTTCTTGCGCTCTTCGACCAGAGCCTCAAGACGCGAAACAACGTCAGCGGGCGCGACCTTCAGAACTGCAGCAGCCTGCTTCAGGCGGTTTTCCTGCTCTTCCAGGTACTCACGGGCGGCTGCACCGGTCAGCGCCTCGATGCGGCGTACGCCGGCGGCAACAGCGCCTTCGGTCACCACATGGACAAGCCCGATATCACCGGTGGAACGGGCATGGGTACCGCCGCAGAGTTCCAGCGAAAAAGTCTTGCCAGCCTTCTCGCCGCGGACCGCCGTGCCCATGGAGACAACGCGCACCTCTTCCCCGTACTTCTCACCGAAAAGAGCCATTGCACCTTCGGCGATTGCGTCATCGACGGACATCAGACGCGTGTTGATTGGCGCGTTCTGCAGAACAATCTCGTTTGCACGCTCCTCGATCTCGGCCAGTTCCGCTTCGGAAATCGGCTTCGGATGCGAGAAGTCGAAGCGCAGGCGCTCCGGTGCGACGAGCGAACCCTTCTGGGCAACATGGGTGCCCAGAACCTCGCGTAACGCCTCGTGCAGCAGGTGGGTGGCCGAGTGGTTGGCGCGGATTTGCGTACGACGTTCGTGATCGACCTTCAGCGCGACCGCCTGGCCGACCTTTGCCGTGCCCTTCACAACCTTGCCGGAGTGAACGAAGAGGCCCTCGCCACGCTTCTGCGTGTTCTCGACCGCGATGGTGAAGCCCTCACCTTCCATGGTGCCGGTGTCGCCGACCTGGCCACCCGACTCCGCGTAGAATGGCGTCTGGTTGGTGACGACGGCCACTGCCTCGCCTTCGGCAGCCGCATCAACCATTGCACCATCACGGACAAGTGCCGCAATCACACCCTCGGCCTCTTCGGTCTCGTAGCCGAGGAACTCAGTGGAGCCGACCTTATCCTTGACGGAGAACCAGATGGCTTCGGTTGCCGCTTCGCCCGAGCCTGACCAGCTTGCGCGCGCTTCCGCCTTCTGGCGTTCCATCGCGGCATTAAACGTCTCGATGTCGACTGAAATACCGCGCTGGCGCAGTGCATCCTGCGTCAGATCGAGCGGGAAGCCGTAGGTGTCGTAGAGCTTGAACGCGGTCTCGCCATCGAGACGGTCGCCTTCAACCAGCGAGGACGTCGCGTCGGACAGAAGGTTCAGGCCGCGCGACAGCGTCTTGCGGAAACGGGTCTCCTCAAGCTTCAGCGTCTCAGTAATCAGAGCCTCGCCGCGCACCAGCTCAGGATAGGCCTGGCCCATCTCGCGCACGAGTGCCGGCACCAGACGCCACATCAGCGGCTCTTCGGCCCCCAGAAGCTGGGCGTGACGCATGGCGCGACGCATGATGCGGCGCAGAACATAGCCGCGGCCCTCGTTCGACGGCAGCACGCCATCGGCAATCAGGAAGCTTGCGGAGCGCAGATGATCGGCGATGACCTTGTGGCTTGCGGCTTGCTTGCCTTCCGCCTTGACGCCGGTTGCCTCGACAGAAGCGCGGATCAGCGCGCGGAAAAGGTCGATGTCGTAGTTGTCATGGACGCCCTGCAGAACGGCTGCGACGCGCTCGAGGCCCATGCCGGTGTCGATGGACGGACGCGGCAGGTTCACGCGCTCTTCCGGCGTCAGCTGCTCGAACTGCATGAACACGAGGTTCCAGATCTCGATGAAGCGGTCGCCATCCTCATCCGGGCTTCCGGGAGGGCCACCGGCAATGTGGTCGCCGTGATCGTAGAAGATTTCGGAGCACGGGCCGCAGGGGCCGGTATCGCCCATGGCCCAGAAATTGTCGCTGGTTGGAATGCGGATGATGCGGTCATCGCTCAGGCCGGCAATCTTCTTCCAGAAATTCGCAGCGTCATCGTCGGTGTGGTAGACAGTGACGAGAAGGCGCTTGGCGTCGAGGCCGAATTCCTTGGTGACGAGGTTCCAGGCGAGCTCGATCGCCGTCTCCTTGAAATAGTCACCGAAGGAGAAATTGCCGAGCATCTCGAAGAAGGTGTGGTGGCGCGCCGTGTAGCCGACGTTGTCCAGGTCGTTGTGCTTGCCGCCAGCACGAACGCACTTCTGCGCCGTTGTGGCGCGGCTATAAGGACGCGTCTCGAGACCAGTGAAGACGTTCTTGAACTGCACCATTCCGGCATTGGTGAACATGAGCGTCGGATCGTTCTTCGGGACGAGCGAACTCGATGAAACGATCTCGTGGCCATTCTTCCGGAAATAGTCGAGAAAAGTCGACCGGATGTCGTTGACGCTACTCATGCTCTGCCTTTGCGAGAAACCCGCCTCTCACAGCGGAATATAAGACCGCAGCCTTGTAGCGCCACCCGAACTGTCTGTCCAGAAATCAGCGCACGACTGGGTCAATCTGTTGTGGCCATGGAGACGCATGGCCTGCTTTGACGCGCCTCCCCAACCCGCGACGTCAGAAGGACCAAAAACACGAAACGCCGCGACCAAGATCGCGACGTTTCAAAATCATGCTTCAATGTGTTGCGTAAGAGCCGGATGCAAAGCTGCCCCAACCCGCTCACACATCAACCTGCGGCAGCGTCGTCGAAATCCTCGCCGCGGGCGTCATCCAGGAACTGTTCGGCGATCAGGCCGGCATTCTGGCGCAGCGTCGTTTCAATCTCGTTTGCCACTTCCGGATTGTCGCGCAGGAACTGCTTGGAATTTTCCCGGCCCTGACCAAGGCGCTGCGAGTTATAGGAGAACCAGGCCCCCGACTTCTCGACCACACCGGCCTTTACGCCGAGATCGATGAGCTCGCCCGTCTTCGACACGCCTTCGCCGTACATGATGTCGAACTCGACCTGCTTGAAGGGGGGAGCAAGCTTGTTCTTGACGACCTTGACGCGGGTCTGGTTGCCCACGGCCTCGTCCCTGTCCTTCACCGAGCCAATGCGGCGGATGTCGAGACGCACCGAGGCATAGAACTTGAGCGCGTTGCCGCCCGTGGTCGTCTCGGGTGAACCGAACATCACGCCGATCTTCATGCGGATCTGGTTGATGAAGATCACCATGGTCTTCGAGCGCGAGATCGACGCGGTGAGCTTGCGCAGCGCCTGGCTCATGAGACGCGCCTGCAGGCCTGGCAGGCTGTCGCCCATGTCGCCTTCGATTTCAGCGCGCGGCGTCAGGGCAGCGACCGAGTCCACGACAATGACGTCGAGCGCGCCGGAGCGCACCAGCGTGTCGCAGATTTCCAACGCCTGCTCGCCCGTGTCCGGCTGCGAGATCAGCAGGTTCTCAAGGTCAACGCCAAGCTTGCGGGCATAGACCGGGTCCAGCGCATGCTCGGCATCGATGAAGCCGCAGATGCCGCCCTTCTTCTGTGCCTCAGCGATGGTGTGAAGCGCCATGGTGGTCTTGCCGGAGCTTTCCGGACCATAGATCTCAATGATGCGGCCGCGAGGAAGTCCGCCCACACCCAATGCAATATCAAGCCCCAGAGAGCCGGTTGAGATCGTTTCGATCTCAACAATCTTTTCGTTCCCGGCGAGGCGCATGATTGAACCTTTGCCGAAAGCTCTCTCGATCTGCGAAAGAGCAGCGTCCAATGCCTTGGATTTGTCCACTGCCTGATCCTCTACAAGCCTCAAAGTATTTTGAGCCATGATACAACACCCTTCTAAGGTCAATGGGCGCGATGCCTAAATGCTTTCAACTTTCCTTTCTGTACACTTTTTGTTCTCTGTGCGCAATCGGCTTTATCCGATTGGTATCAAAATAGATTCCGGACCGTTGCCAATATGTTCTACAGCTTCATTTTTCTCGCCTTCTGTGGTCTGCCGGTCGACGTGACGCACCCCGAAAACAACGATGCGCACAACCATAGGCTGTGCGCATCGTAAGTCTCTTTTCTGCGAAAACTAGCGCAGCGGCGTCAGGCGAATCTCGACGCGGCGGTTCTGGGCGCGGCCTTCCGGCGTCGCATTGGATGCAATCGGCTGGTCGGGACCCATGCCGAAGATCTGGAAGCGGCGCGGGTCGGTGCCCTGCGCGGTCAGGTAATCCGCGACGGAGCTGGCACGGCGCTGCGACAGCTGCATGTTGTGCTGGTAGCCGCCGGTGGAATCCGTGTGGCCATAAACGTCGACAAGCGTCTGGTTGAAGCGCTTGATGACGAGCGCGACCGAGTTCAGCGTGTTGTAGAAGCCCGGCTGGATCGATGCCGAATCCGTCGAGAAGGTGATGTTCGACGGCATGTTGAGGATGATGTAATCACCCTGACGCGTGACGCTGACGCCCGTACCCTGCAGCTGCGCGCGCAGTTCGGCTTCCTGGCGGTCCATGTAACCGCCGATCGCGCCGCCGGCGAGCGCGCCAACACCTGCACCGATCAGCGCGTTACGGCGATCGTCGCCACCGGCCAGAAGGCCAAGGCCCGCACCAGCCAGCGCGCCAAGCGCGGCACCGCCCGCGGTGTTCGAGATCTTCTGGTCCCCCGTGTAAGGATCAGTGCTACAGCCAGCAAGCAGGCCACCGACCATCGTCGCGATTATAACTTTCTTGAGCATGAATAGTCCTCTCCGAATATGTTCTGCATGTGCCGCATGACTGAGCCGAATCTTGCAGCAGGCGTCCCTCATCCTCCTATTAACATAAATGTGGCGAACTGCGGAAAGTACGGGCATTTTTGCCGGGATAATGAGTCGCGACGTCAAACACGCAGCTGAGGCCCTCTTCAATGGTCATTGAGACATCCCCTCCCCGCCGGAGAATCGAGCTGGTCGACTGCGCGCGTGGTCTCGCCCTGGTCGCCATGGCGATCTATCACTTTACCTGGGACCTCGACTTCTTCGGCTATATCGAACCGGGAAGCTCGGTCACTGGCGGCTGGCGCATCTTTGCGCGCTCGATCGCGATCTCTTTCCTCTTCATTGTCGGCTTCAGCCTGTTTCTGGCGAATGGAAACGGGTTCAAGCGCGGACCGTTCTTCAAGCGGCTCGCCCTCATCGTCGCGGCAGCGGTGGCAATCACGGCCGTCACCATGCTTGCAACGCCGGAAGCCTTCATCTTCTTCGGCATCCTGCATCATATCGCCCTGGCAAGCGTGCTGGGCCTGGCGTTTCTGCGGCTGCACTGGGCGCTGGTCATCCTTTCGGGCGCAATCGCGATCGCGCTGCCGCAGTTCATCGAAGGCGGGATCTTCAACCACGAGGCGCTCTGGTGGACAGGCTTTTCCACTAATGTCGGGCCATCGACAGACTATGTGCCGCTTTTCCCGCTGTTCGGCGTGGTGCTCTTTGGCATCGCGGCTGCGCAAATCGGGCAACAGACTGGCCTCAATGTGCGCATGGCGGCACTCCGCTGGCCGGACCGGGTGCCGGTGCTTGGCTTCATCGGCAAGCACAGCCTCGCCTTCTATCTGCTGCACCAGCCGGTTCTGGTGTCGCTCGTCTGGCTTTTCGCGCAGGTTTCCCCTCCACCTGAGCCGGACCAGGGCGCGCTTTTTCTCAATTCCTGCAACGCACAATGCGTAGCTTTCCGTGACGAAACCTTCTGCAACGCCTATTGCGGCTGCCTCCTCGACAAGGCGCAATCCAACAACCTGATGGACCAGTTGTTTGCGGCGGATGAACAGTCCACTCGCCGCCTGCAGGATCTTGCCAATATCTGCCTTATGGAGAACACTGGCCCGCAAGATCAAACGCCGGTGCAGTAACCCGCGGGAGGAAAACGGGTTCGCATCGGCTGTCACGGGAGGAACCGATGACGACGCGTCCATTCGACCAGAACAAGGCAAACCGGGCATCTGATCCGTTCCATGCACCGACAGCCTTCCCCTGGCCGCCGCTGCTTTATCTCGGGGCACTTGCGATTGCAGTGCTGCTGCAGATCTTCCTCCCGGCGCCATGGTTCGGACGACCACTGTCCGACATTCTCTTTGCCGTCGGATGCCTCTTAATCGTTGGTGTAGCAGCGCTCTACATCAGTGCGATAAGTGCCTTGCGACGGGCAAAGACGACCATTCGGCCGCACGCTGGCGCCACCCATCTCGTCACCAGCGGTCCATTCGCGATCAGCCGCAACCCGCTATACCTAGGCAATTCGGTTCTGATGTTCGCCGTCGGCTTCGTTTTCGGCAATGCCTGGTTCCTGCTCCTCGGCGTTCTCGCCTCCATTGCCACGAACAAACTGGCCGTGGAGCCGGAAGAGCGACACCTTGAGGCCCGCTTCGGCAAGGCCTATCGCGATTACAAGAAGAAGGTGCGGCGCTGGATTTAGCAGGGTCGAACGGAAGTTCGGCCAGCTCTCTCCTTCGTGGTCCGACAAGCTCACCATAAAGGGAGAGAGGAAAGCCAGCCTCAGGTTTTTACACCAAGTTCTGCGAGGCGTTCGACGCAGAGTTCTTCCGCCTCATCGAGCTCCTGCAAAAGCTCCTCCAGATCGCGGCGCTTCTGGCGCAGCTCCTGACGGGTACGGTCGATCTCGTTCAGCATGCCGCCCAGTTCGCCCAGGTGCTCGGGCAGCGGACGGTAGATCGCCAGCAGCTTGCCCACCTCTTCCACCGAGAACCCCACCTTGCGAGCGCGCAGGATGCGGCGCAACATCTGACGATCGGCATGGGAATAGAGACGCGTGCGCCCTCGCCGCGTTGGCTTGATCAGTCCTTCGTCCTCGTAGAAGCGCAGCGTACGCGTCGTGATCCCGAACTCCTTGGTGAGCTCGGTGATGGAATAGTACTCATGGATCATTATTGGCACCTTTCGGCGCGACAATTCAGCTGCTTTACGTAAAAGTCAATCTTCCGGTAGTAGGATGAAAGCTCGTCGCCGGGTCAGCAATGGCATCGGCAATTGTGGAAATTCCGCTGGTCCCGGTGTCGGCAGCGGCGCCATAAGGGAACTGAGCGTTTCCCATGAGCAGAAAATACATTAAGAGAGCGCCTAACGCCCGGTCAGCATGGCCGCAGAATGCGCAAGTTCCTGTTCAAGACGACGAACGGAACCGGAACACGTTTAGCTTTGCCCGAGAATTCGTGGCAACATCAGCGGTGATTCGCGAGGCAGTAATAGTTTATGGACGATAGCAACGACCTTTTCACCGGCCTGCCGATTTCCGGGGGCGTAAAGCAAGCTACAATTCCTGCGACCGAGCGTCAGCCAGCTGCCGCCCGCGCCACCACCGTGCGCGACGCAACCGACAGCTATAGCGCAGCCGATATCGAAGTCCTGGAAGGCCTCGAGCCAGTGCGTCGCCGCCCGGGCATGTATATCGGCGGCACGGATGAAAAGGCGCTGCACCATCTGTTCGCGGAAGTCATCGACAACTCGATGGACGAGGCCGTTGCCGGCCACGCTACCTTCATCGAAGTCGAGCTCGATACGGAAGGGTTCCTGACGGTCACCGACAACGGTCGCGGCATCCCGGTCGATCCGCATCCGAAATTCAAGGACAAGTCGGCGCTTGAAGTCATCATGACGACGCTGCATGCCGGCGGCAAGTTCGACTCCAAGGTCTATGAGACCTCGGGTGGTCTGCACGGCGTCGGTGTTTCGGTGGTGAACGCGCTTTCGGAGCTTCTGGAAGTCGAAGTTGCGCGCGGCCGCAAACTCTACCGCCAGAGCTTCTCGCGCGGCAAGCCGCTGGGCGGCATCGAGCAGGCTGGAGACATCCATAACCGGCGCGGCACACGCATCCGGTTCAAGCCTGATGCCGAGATCTTCGGCTCCCACGCCAAGTTCGATCCCGCCACAATCTACCGCATGGCTCGCTCGAAGGCTTATCTGTTTGGCGGCGTCGAGGTTCGCTGGAGCTGCGATCCGTCTCTCCTCGGTGAAAAGAGCAAGGTTCCGGAAAAGGCAAGCTTCCACTTCCCCGGCGGCTTGAGAGACTTCCTCGAGGCTTCGCTTGATGGCGCTTTCCAGGTCACCAAGGAAATCTTCTCCGGCCGCACGGAAAAGCAGAGCGGTCACGGCGCGGTGGAATGGGCGATTACCTGGTACGGCGGCGATCCGTTCCTCAATTCCTACTGTAACACCATCCCGACGCCGGAAGGCGGCACGCACGAGATGGGCCTGCGCGTGGCACTCCTGAAGGGCCTGCGCAATTACGCGGAAATGACGCAGAACAAGCGCGCATCGATCATCACGGCGGAAGACGTGATGATTTCGGCGGCCGGCATGCTCTCGGTCTTTGTGCGCGAGCCCGAATTTGTTGGCCAGACCAAGGACAAGCTCGCTACCGCGGCCGCAACGCGTATCGTGGAAAACGCGCTGCGCGATCCATTCGACCATTGGCTCACCAGCAATCCGGCGGAAGCAAACAAGCTGCTGGACTGGGTGATTGCGCGCGCGGACGAGCGCCTGCGCCGCCGCCAGGAAAAGGAAGTCAGCCGCAAGACGGCGGTGCAGAAGCTCCGCCTCCCCGGCAAGCTGGCCGACTGCTCGGCGACCGCTGCAGCTGGTGCTGAAATCTTCATCGTCGAGGGTGACTCGGCAGGTGGTTCAGCCAAGCAGGCGCGCAACCGCGTCAATCAGGCGGTGTTGCCGCTGCGCGGCAAGATCCTGAACGTCGCCAGCGCCGGTTCGGGCAAGATGGCCGGAAGCCAGACCATCACCGATCTCATCCAGGCGCTCGGCTGCGGTACGCGCAACAAGTATCGCGAGGAAGACCTGCGCTACGAACGCGTGATCATCATGACCGACGCGGACGTGGACGGCGCGCACATTGCATCGCTGCTTATCACCTTCTTCTACCAGGAGATGCCGCAGCTTATCCAGAACGGGCACCTGTTCCTCGCCGTCCCGCCACTCTACCGCATCAGCCAGGGCGGCAAGACTATGTATGCCCGCGACGATGCCCACAAGGACGAGTTGCTGCGCACCGAGTTCACGGGTCGCGCCAAGATCGAGATCGGACGTTTCAAGGGTCTGGGTGAAATGATGCCGGCCCAGCTCAAGGAGACGACCATGGATCCGAAGCACCGCACAATCCTGCGGGTGGAGGTGATCGAGTCGCCCGACGCGACCAAGGATGCAGTGGAAGCGCTGATGGGCACCAAGGCCGACGCCCGCTTCCGCTTCATCCAGGAAAACGCCGAGTTCGTTGAAGAGCTCGACATCTAAGTTTCCAAGTGCCCCGCTGGTCGGGGCACTTTTTTATGCTCGGCTCTGACTATTTTTGAACACGGCAAGCTGTGCGGCGAAGGCCCGTTGGTAGGCGGGACGCGCCGTTCCTCGCGCGACGTATGCTGCGAGGTTCGGGAATCGTTCCACGATGCCGTCGCCGTCCAGACGCCGCAGGACCATCACCATCATCAGATCACCGGCGGTGAACTCGTCCTCCAGCCATTCACGGTCGCCGAGCCAGACCGAGAGTGACTTGAGACGCCGCACGATGGCGCGTTCCATGAGAGGAATACGCTCCTCGTGCCAGCTCCTGTCCCGCTCCATGAGTGACGTCTGCTCGTATTCAACGATGGGCGGTTCGACCGTGTTCAGCGCGGCGAACATCCACATGATCGCCCTCGCCCGTCCATTGGGATCTGGCGGCAGGAGCCCGCCGAAGCGTTCCGCGATGTGGAGGATGATCGCACCCGACTCGAACAGCTTGAGGTCGCCCTCCTCAAACGTAGGAATCTGGCCGAAGGGGTTGCGCTCCCGGTGCGCCGGTTCCTTCAGTGCAGCAAAGGACATCAGGCGGACATCATAAGGCTGCCCCACCTCCTCCAGCGCCCAGCGCACACGCATGTCGCGCGCAAGGCCCTGCCCCTCGTCGGGCGAGGCCTCAAATGCGGTGATGGTGATTGTCATCGTCACTCTCCCTTGGCTTGTCCTTCTTAGGACGTTTTCCACAGGAGATCGCCGACATTAAGCGGCAGCGAGCGCCCAGGCCTCACTGCGCGCGTTGCGGCGGAGTTCCTCAAGGAAGATGCGGCGCAACAGAGACGCCAGCGCGATGCGCTCCTGCTCGCCACCTTCGGTGCTCTTCTCAAGCGTCGCAAGCATGGAGCGGGCGATCTCCTGCGGTCCGTGCAGGCAGCGGCCAGCTTCCACATCGCGACAGATCTTCAGCGCCGTCAGGATCGGCTCGTGTGTAACCGCCCGCAAGCCAGCCTGGCGGAAGACCGAAAGCAGCGAGCGAGCGCTGCCCTTCTGCAGGAGCGCATTCATCTTGGCTTCTGGAGTACCGGTGACGGAGGACAGGGCCGCCGCCAGAAAGCCGGTCTTGCCATAGGCCACCGCACGCACCAGCAACGAGGATGTCAACTCGCCTGCCTCACGCATGCGGGCAACGAGTTGCGCATGGTCCGTCGGCTTTGCATGATCAACAAGGGCGAGCGAGGCATCGCTGCGGGCGTTTGATACAACGGCCCTGGCGCCTTGCGCTCCAAGGATCTTTGCCACAAAGGGTGACGCGCTCAGCGCCTCGCTCGCACGCTGCAACAGCAGGTGCCGGCAATGGGCTGGCAGGCCTTCACGCTTCAGCAGGAGCGAGCGTAAATGACAATCGTCCCCGTGACGCTCGATCATCCGACGCAGGCTTTCGGCTGGAATGTGGACGCTGTTCTTGCTGACAAGCACAGCGCAGGCGCGGGCACAGGCCACGTCCGCGAGTGTGGCGATGACACGTTGCGAGAGCCCTGCCCTAGAAGCCACCGCCGCCTGAATTTCGGACTGTGCCGTGTTGGTCAGGATGTTGATCAGATCGCTGTCGGTCAGAAGCGGCGAATGCAGGATGACGGGAGCCGCCACCTCGTGCTGGTCGCCTGCAAGCGCCGTCACGACTTCAAGCGGCGCCCTGGTGCTCGTGCAGAGCGCTTCGCTCATGGCGATCCGGACCTTGGGCGAAGGATCATCCAGCAGAAGCGTGAGTGCTGCCTGGGCAGCCATGCGCTGTTCGAGGGTCAGATCGCGTTGAATATAGGCGCGCGACAGGGCTGCAGCCGCAGCTATCCGTTCCGGCACACGTGCCGTCTCTCTCCACCTGAGGAAGTTCGCAATTACGCTCACGATAGTCCAAGCCCCACTAACAGGAAGGCAGAATAGGACCAAATCGTATAGGAAGAGTTTACCTTAATGGGTGGTTACCCAGCACCATGAAGAGGTGCGGCGCACGAATAAGTCCGCGCGCCGAGTTCGAAGTCGATCAGCTCTCAGACCAAGGGCCCGAATATTCGCTCACCAGGCCAGCAACGTCCGGTCGCGGGCGGTCCGGCGTGTTGCGCGGATGGCTGCCGATGTGGACGAAGCCGATCACGCGTTCGTGGGGCGCGAGGCCAAGGATGCGGCGCCCCTCCTCCTTGTCGGAGTACCAGTTGGTGATCATGTTCGTGCCGAAACCAAGTGCGTTGGCCGCATGCATGAGGTTCAGCGCCACCATCGCGCCCGAGAGGAACATCTCCCACTCAGGGAACTTGATGCTTTCCTTCGGGCTTGAGACGACGCCGATCACCAGAGGTGCACGGGAAAAGCGGGTCAGCTCCTGCTGCCGCCTTGCGTCGCTCAGCGGTCCCTCCAGCTTTTCGGCCAGTTCCGCCAGCTTCTCGCCAACCTCGACGCGGCTCTCGCCCCTATAGAGGATGAAGCGCCAGGGCGTCAGCATCCCGTGGTCGGGGACGCGCGTTGCCACGCGGAGAATCGTTTCGATCTCCTCCGCATTGGGGCCGGGTTCGGAGAGTTCTTGGATGGGAGCAGAACGACGCGCAAGCAGGAAGTCTAAGACGGGCTTATCCACCTTGTACCTTTCACTTCATGGACGGAAAATGAGCCTTGAATTTGCCACCACCTTGCGGTTCAAAGCAAGCATGAGGATTTCATCGCGATTTGTCATTGCAGCGTGTTGTGCGGCGTTCGTCGGGATGAATCCCGGGCTCGTTGCCGCCCAGGAAGAACCTGCGCCAAATACCTTTGCGCCGCCCGCTAACGGCTATGCGCCGGTGTTCCCGCTGGCGCAGGAACCGATCCGCGGCAATCTCACGCTTTCAGCGAAGCTCAGCGAGGACGCCGAAGCTGTCGTGCCCTCAGGCCTCGTCTGGCGGGTCTTTGCTCCGGAACCTGATGAAAGCGGCAAGCTGCCGCTGCTGGCTTCTGCCGAGGGTGGCACGAGCACATTCGATCTCGAGCCCGGTGTCTATCTCGTGCATGCCGCCTATGGACGTGCAGGCGCGACCAAGCGCATCCGCGTGGGCTATGATTCCAAGGAAGAGCAGTTCGTGCTGGATGCCGGGGGGCTGAAGCTCGACGCCGTGCTTTCAGGCGGCGGACGCATTTCGCCCGATCTGCTGCGCTTCTCCATCTACGATGGAAGCGGCGAAAGCGGTGGCGATCGATCGCTGATCATCCCGAACGTCGAGCCGAACAAGATCGTCCGCCTGAAGGCCGGCACTTATCATATCGTCTCAACGTACGGGAACGTGAATGCCGTGGTGCGCTCCGACATCCGCGTCGAGGCCAACGAACTGACCGAAGCGTCCGTGGAGCACCGCGCGGCGCAGCTCACCATGAAGCTGGTGCGTGAACCCGGCGGCGAGGCCATCGCGGATACCGCATGGTCAGTGCTGAACGAAAGCGGCGAGATGGTGCGTGAGACGGTCGGCGCCTTTGGCTCCATGGTGCTCGCCGAAGGCCAGTACACGGTGATCGCCAAGAACCGAGATCGCCTCTACCAGAAAGACCTGACCGTCATTCCCGGCAGCAACCAGGATGTCGAACTCCTGCCGCAGGATCTGCTTAACCCGAACAATGAAGACGAAGACGACGTCGACTACGACTACATAGATTAGGTCGATTGAGGCAGCTTTCCTGAGCTCATGAAAAAGGCCGGTGCGAGACCGGCCTTTCGTATTCTTGATCAGGCGTCCTGCGCCCGAGCCCGGCGGATATCGGGCGGGGTCGCTTCATCCTTCAGCAGCGACAGCGCTTCGTCGAGCGACATCGACGTCTGGTCACGGCTGCCAAGACGGCGGACGTTTACCGAGCTTTCCTCAGCCTCACGCTTGCCGCAAACGAGAATGACCGGAACCTTGGCCAGCGAGTGCTCGCGGACCTTGTAGTTGATCTTCTCGTTGCGCAGGTCTGCCTCAGCGGCAAGCCCAGCCGCCTTGAGTTTCGCCACGACGGACTTCGCGTAATCGTCCGCATCTGACGTGATCGTCGCGACCACAACCTGCAGAGGCGCCAGCCAGAGCGGGAAATGACCGGAGAAGTTCTCGATCAGGATGCCGAGGAAACGCTCCATCGAACCGCAGATCGCGCGGTGGACCATCACCGGCTGACGCTTCTCGGAGTTCGCATCAATGTAGAAGGCGCCAAAACGCTCCGGCAGGTTAAAGTCCACCTGCGTCGTGCCGCACTGCCATTCACGGCCGATCGCATCACGCAGGGTGTACTCGAACTTCGGACCGTAGAACGCGCCCTCACCCGGCAGAATGCCGGTCTTGATGCGGCCGCCAGACTGTTCCTCGATCTGCTTGAGAACACGCATCATGATCTCTTCGGCGTGATCCCAGTTCTCGTCGGAGCCGACGCGCTTCTCGGGACGCGTCGAGAGCTTCACGACGATCTCCTCAAAGCCGAAGTCCTCGTAGACAGAGAGGATCAGGTCGTTGATCTTCAGGCATTCCTCGGCGAGCTGCTCTTCCGTGCAGAAGATGTGCGCGTCATCCTGCGTGAAGCCGCGAACGCGCATCAGGCCATGGAGAGCGCCCGAAGGCTCGTAGCGGTGAACGGTGCCAAATTCTGCAAGGCGAATCGGCAGTTCGCGGTAAGACTTCAGGCCGTGCTTGAAGATCTGCACGTGTCCGGGGCAGTTCATCGGCTTCAGGGCGAAGATGCGCTTGTCCTCGGCATCATCACCGGCCGACTGCACGGCAAACATGTTCTCCTTGTACCAACCCCAGTGACCGGACGTCTCCCACAGGCCGTGGTCGAGCACCTGCGGTGCGTTGACCTCTTCGTAGTCGTCGGCCAGGCGGCGGCGCATGTAGGACACCAGCGTCTGGAACATCTTCCAGCCCTTGGAGTGCCAGAACACGACGCCCGGGCCTTCTTCCTGGAAGTGGAACAGGTCCATTTCGCGGCCGAGGCGGCGGTGGTCGCGCTTCTCTGCTTCCTCAAGCTGGTGCAGGTAAGCGTCCAGCTGCTCCTGCGTCGCCCAAGCCGTACCATAGATACGCGTCAGCATCGGATTGTTGGAGTCGCCGCGCCAGTAGGCGCCGGCCACCTTCATCAGCTTGAAGGCCTTACCAACCTGGCCGGTCGAGGCCATGTGCGGGCCACGGCAGAGATCGAACCAGTCGCCCTGGTAGTAGATCTTGACGTCCTGATCTTCAGGAATGGCGTCAACCAGCTCGACCTTGTAGGCCTCGCCCTTCTCGGCAAAGACCTGCTTGGCCTTGTCGCGGGACCACACTTCCCTGGTGAACGGCTTGTTGCGGTCGATGATCTCGCGCATCTTCTTCTCGATAGCGGCGAAATCTTCGGGCGTGAACGGCTCGTTGCGGGCAAAGTCGTAGTAGAAGCCGTTGGCGATGACCGGTCCGATGGTCACCTGCGTTCCCGGCCACAGTTCCTGCACGGCCTCTGCCAGCACGTGGGCGCAATCGTGGCGGATCAGCTCGAGCGCACGCGGATCGTCGCGCGTGATGATCTCGAGCCTGCCATCGGAGCCAACCGGCTCGGCAAGATCGCGCACCTCACCGTCGAGCGCATAGGCGACGGACTTCTTGGCAAGCGACTTGGAAATGGATTCGGCGATAGCGGCGCCGGTGATCGCGGCGTCGTAGCTGCGAACGGAACCATCGGGAAATGTAAGGGAAACGGCTTCAGCCATGGAATATGCTCCTTTATCCAGTCCCGCCAACGAGCGCGGGTGGTCAAGTTTCAAATGAAGCCAGCCATGTAGCCCCTGAAACCGGCTTCGTAAAGATCAGGGTTTCAAGGTTTTTGCTTGGGTTCCGGCTTCCAGAACCGCCACGGCATCCACCAATGGTGCCGTTCGCTTAAGGTCGGCGGCACCGGATCGAGGCCATGCGTTCCGCCCGGGCCGCAGCGCATGACGCGGAAGAGCGCCATCCAACCACCGGACCAGAGGCCATACCGGGCAATTGATTCATAGGCATATTCAGAGCAGGTGGGGAAATGCCGGCAGTGATTTCCCACAAAGCCGGAGAGCGTCAGCTGGTAGAGACGCACGAAGCCCGTGCCGAAGAGACGCCCCGGCGTCTTTGGCCAGGGACCCTGCCAGTTGCGCGATCGGCGGGTGATGCTCATCACGTCAGGCGGCTTCGCCCGCCGCCCTCTTCTTCTCGATCTGGTCGATGCAATCGACAACCGCATCGAAGGTCAGCATGGTGGAGGCGTGGCGGGCCTTGTAGTCGCGCACCGGCTCCAGATACTTCAGGTCCTCGAAGCGGCCTTTGGGCGGCTCTCCGTTCTCCTTCAGCATGCGCAGCATGGTTTCGCGAACTTCGCGCAGTTCCTCAGCGGTTGCGCCGACAACGTGCTGCGCCATGACGGAGGACGAGGCCTGGCCTAGCGCACAGGCGCGAACTTCGTGAGCGAAGTCCGTCACCACGCCATCTTCCATCTTGAGGTCGACAGTCACGGTCGACCCACATAATTTTGAATGAGCGGTTGCCGTCGCGTCAGGCGCTTCCAGCCTTCCCGTTCTGCCGATATTGCCGGCAAAGGCGAGAATTTTCGCGTTATAGACTTCATTGATCATCTTAGTTCTGCCTGACGCAGGATGCGAACAATGCATCCTTTCAATTGCTTCTCGGTCACCTTATATAGGAACTATAACTGACCGAGAGCAAGAAGGTGACCGCTCTTGGTGCCACCACACGCCACTTGGGGCTGGACTAAGGTCTGTTCCTTGAATTCCGAGAGGCCGTGTACCGTTCAACTCGTCCCAGCTCCGACTGGGACTACGGGAGCGCCTTGCCATGGACGCGATTATCAAAAGCTTCCCTCAACGTCCTGAGGAAAATTCGGCTGCGGATGTGTCAGCTCACCACCCTAAGCCGACCGTCGAGCGTCCGAGCCGAGAGGAAGCGGAAGCCGCCGTTCGCACGCTGCTGCGCTGGATCGGCGACGATCCGGAGCGCGAAGGCCTGCTCGACACGCCCAAGCGCGTCGCCAAGGCCTATGAAGAGATTTTCGGCGGATACAGCGCCGACCCGGTGGAAGAGCTTGGCCGCACCTTCGAGGAAGTGGCGGGCTATGACGACCTCGTTCTGATCAAGGACATTCCGTTCCATTCGCACTGCGAACACCACATGGTGCCGATCATCGGCAAGGCGCATGTTGCCTATCTGCCGGACGGCAAGGTCGTTGGCCTGTCCAAGATCGCCCGCGTGGTCGATATCTTTGCCCGCCGCCTGCAGACGCAGGAAGCGCTGACCGCGCAGATCGCCGGAACGATCCAGAGCGTGCTGAACCCGCTGGGCGTCGCCGTAATGATCGAAGCCGAGCACATGTGCATGTCCATGCGCGGCATCCGCAAGCATGGTTCGACGACCATCACGACGACCTTTACCAAGGCGTTCAAGATGAATACGGAGGAGCAGACCCGCTTCTTCAACCTCGTCAACAACGGCCGTCGCAGTTAAGCATGACAGACACGCTCTTTCCCCCTCCTCCGGCAGACAAGCACGCGCTCGAGGAGGGTTCTCTCTTCACGCCCAAGTTCGACGACAAGGGGCTGATCACGGCCGTCGTGACAGATGCGGATGACCGCACCCTGCTCATGGTCGCGCATATGAACGAAGAGGCGCTATCGCTGACGCTCAAGACGGGCATCGCGCACTACTGGTCGCGCTCGCGCAAGCAGCTCTGGAAGAAGGGCGAGACCTCAGGCAACGTGCAGCATGTGGTGCGTATCAGCACCGACTGCGATCAGGACGCCATCGAGCTTTCCGTGCGCGTGGCTGGCGACAATGCCACCTGCCACACCGGCCGCCGCTCCTGTTTCTACCGCAACGTCGTGCTTGAAGGCGACAAGGCAGTTCTTGTGTTGCAAGACTGATTGCCTGTTGGCGTTAATGCCTCCACACTTTTGACATCCCGGCGGAGCGATACTTCCACCGGGTGTCGAGGAGAGGATGAATGCCGAAATGGACGTCGCCGCTAGGCAGCAACTGGAAAAGCATTCGCATCGGTTCGCAGGAACCACCTCCATCCGAGACCATCGAGCGAACGACACCGGGCATTGCCCTGGCTCTTGGCGGCGGAGCGGCGCGCGGCTGGGCCCACATCGGCATCCTCAAGGCCTTCGACGAAGCTGAAATTCCCATCGACATGATTGCCGGCACCTCGATTGGTGCGTTGGTTGGCGGCTGCTATCTGGCCGGTAAGTTGCCGGAACTCGAAGAATTTGCGCTGTCGCTCACCAAGCGTCGCATCTTCGGACTGCTGGACTTCAATTTCTCAGGCAGCGGCCTTCTGGCTGGCATGAGGCTCAGCAACCGGATGCGCGAGCATCTGGAAGGTCTGAAGATCGAGGACCTGCCCAAGCCCTTCGTGTGTGTCGCAGCAGAGCTGCGCACCGGCCACGAAATCTGGCTCCACAGCGGTTCGCTCGTCACTGCCATCCGGGCCTCCTATGCCCTGCCCGGCGTGTTCTCTCCGGTCGTCTGCAACGGCCGCGTTCTGGTCGATGGAGCGCTGGTCAATCCGGTGCCGGTTTCCGTGTGCCGCGCCTATGAGCAGCAGGTGGTGGTGGCGGTGAACCTCAGCAACCACATCTTCGGGCGCGCGGCGGTCATCCGCCATGCCGCTGACCTCGAAGAACTGCCGGAAACGCCGGAGGGTGAGACAGCCGCGCCCCCTCATCCGCTGGTTGTGCACCGGGGTTCGCACCTGCCGGACAAGCCCATCGGCCTCCTGGGCGTGATGATCGAATCCTTCAACATCATTCAGGATCGCATCTCGCGGGCACGGCTCGCGGGGGATCCTCCGGACCTGACGCTGCAGCTGAAGCTCGGCAATCTGGGTCTTGCGGAGTTTCACCGGGCGGCAGAGGCTATTGAAGTCGGCTACCAGGCGGGCAAAGCACACGCCACCGAGATCAAGGATATGCTCCAGCTGCTGAAAGATTAGCGGCTTGCCGCAGCGTCCGTGATCTTGAACTGGATCGACTTCGAACCATTCCAGAAGTTTGACGACAGCCCGCCGGCCACGTGGATCTCACGGCCCCGATTGGCCATCAGGAACTGGCCCAGATCTGACTCGGCAGCGCGGAAGGCCATGCCCTGAAGTCGTGCGCCTGTCATGCTGCGCAGCTCGGCGCGGATATGGCCGTTCCCCACCACCTTGGCGTCGGCAAGCTTGTGGCGTGGCAGGACCAACATGGGCGATGCATGGCCCGAGCCGTAGGGGCCGGCAGCCTCCAGTGCATCGAGCAGACTGAAGTTCGCACCATCAGCGGAAAGGGCAGCATCGATCTTCAGGCTTTCGCTGCTGCGGAGGTTACGAACTTCCACGCCAGCGCGTTCTTCAAAAAAGCCACGGAGTTCACCGAGCTTGGCGCGTTCTACGGTGATGCCGGCAGCCATCGCGTGGCCACCGCCCTTGACCAGAAGCCCCTGGTCCACCGCAGCCCGCACCATGCGACCGAGGTCGAAGCCCGGAATCGAACGCCCAGAACCGGTGCCGACGCCATTCACATCGAAGTGGATAGCGAAGGCCGGACGGCGGGCATGCTCCTTCAGCCGCGCGGCGATGAGGCCGACGATGCCTGGATGCCATCTGTCGCTCGCGGTGACGAGCACGGCGGGACCTTCGCCCCTCAGTAGCTCGGCATCGGCTTCGGCGCGGGCCTGCGCGAGCATCTCTGCTTCCATCGCCTGCCGTTCAAGGTTCAGCCGGTCGAGCGTCTCTGCGATCGTATCCGCTTCTTCGGGCGCAGTTGCCGCAAGCAGAGTGCTGCCCAGCGCGGCGTTGCCAATGCGACCGCCCGCATTGATGCGCGGTCCAAGCAGAAAGCCCAGGTGGTAGCAATTGAGCGGCTCGCCGATGCGCGAAACACGGGCCAGTGCAGCCAATCCCGGCCGCCGCATCTGGCGGGCGGCCATCAAGCCCTTCACGACGAAGGCTCGGTTCACGCCGATCAATGGCACGACGTCACAGACCGTGGCGAGCGCCACCAGATCGAGCATCGAGAGAAGATCGGGCTGCGGGGTTCCCGGCAGACGCTGGCGAAGGACACGCGCGACCTGAACAAGCGTCAGGAAGACGACGCCCGCCGCGCAGAGATGCCCCTGCCCTGAAAGATCATCCTCGCGGTTCGGATTGACGACCGGCACGTCGGGAAGCGGTCCACCCACCTGATGGTGATCGAGCACAACCACATCGGCGCCCGCTTCGCGCCCGGCAGCAATCGAGGGAGCGCTGTTGGTGCCGCAGTCCGCCGTGATGATGAGCCTGGCGCCGCGTTGTACAAGCTCGCGCATGGCAGCGGGGTTCGGGCCGTAGCCTTCGAAGATGCGGTCTGGAATGTAGACGTCAGCCTCGACGCCATAGTGGCGGAGGAAAATCTTCAGGAGAGCCGAGGAAACAGCGCCGTCGACGTCATAGTCACCGAAGACTGCGACTCGCTCCTTGCGCAGAATCGCCTGCACAATGCGGTCGCCCGCAGCTTCCATGTCGGTGAGTGTCAGGGGATCGGGCAGAAGGTCCCGGATGGTCGGGTCGAGGAAGCGCTTTGCTTCTTCCAGTTCAATGCCGCGGCCAGCCAGGACACGGGCCACGATGTCAGGCATCCCATAGCTTTGCGCTATGGCCAGAGCCGTGTTTTCCCCGCGCAGGCTGAGCCTGTGCTCCCACGCCATTCCCCGTGCAGATTTCCGTACATCGAGAAAGTAGCGCTTTTCGCCGTCCAAGTTTTGTCTCGCTTCTATCATCCGATCCCTTGAAGGACCGGATGATAGAAGTTTGCAAGCCTGGAAGGAAAAGAAATCAGAACTTTTCCAGATCCTGGTGACGTGCCTTGATCTCGCGGACCGTTTTGGAGGACGAACGCATGACGATCGTGTGGGTCTCGATGTAGTCGCGCGCGAACTTCACGCCCGAGAGCATGTTGCCGTCGGTCACTCCGGTTGCGGCAAAGAGCACGTCGCCCTGCGCCATCTCTTCCATGGTGTAGATCTTCTTGGGATCGTTGATGCCCATCTTGGCTGCACGGGCGATCTTCTCTTCCGTGTTCAGCTCAAGACGGCCCTGCATCTGGCCGCCGATGCAGCGCAGAGCCGCAGCCGCCAGAACGCCCTCGGGCGCACCGCCGATGCCCATGTAGATGTCGATGCCGGTGTTGTCCGGGTCGGTCGTGTGGATCACGCCGGCAACGTCGCCGTCGCCGATGAGGCGGATGGAGGCACCGGTCGCACGCACTTCCTCGATCAGGCGGGCATGGCGCGGTCGGTCGAGGATGCAGGCGGTGATTTCGGAAACCGGCACGCCCTTGGCCTTGGCCAGGTTGTTGATGTTTTCCGCAGCTGGCGCATCAAGGCTCACGATGCCAGCCGGATAGCCCGGGCCGACCGCGATCTTCTCCATGTAGACGTCCGGTGCGTAGAGCAGGCTGCCGCGCTCAGCAATGGCGATCACGGCCAGCGAATTCGGCAGGTTCTTCGCGCAGATGGTGGTGCCTTCGAGCGGATCAAGCGCGATGTCCACTTCCGGCCCCTCGCCCAGACCAACCTCTTCACCGATGTAAAGCATCGGGGCTTCATCGCGCTCGCCCTCGCCGATCACCACAGTGCCGCGGATCGGCAGGCAGTTCAGTTCCGAACGCATCGCATCGACGGCAGCCTGGTCGGCGTCGTTCTCGTTGCCGCGTCCGCGCAGCCTTGCTGCAGCCACGGCGGCCCTCTCGGTCACGCGAACCAGTTCAAGCGTGAGGATACGGTCGAGCCCGGCGGTCGGCGCCTTCGGCATAATGGTCATCTTCGTCTCCACTGTATGGATTTTCCAGCTTTCTGCTGGATTTACCCTCTTCTGGCAGCGTTAATGTGACAGGGCAAGGGGTGCCAGACCGGGATTAACTGACTGAATCGATTGAATAGATTCGAACCGATTTGATCCTTCAAGAGGTGCTGGCAAGCCGCACCTGTCAGGTGCGCTCGCGCATGAATGCGCCTGAGAGACAAGGGTTCCTGACTGCAACAACAAACACGGTGCCAGAGCGCAGGTGTTCCGAGCGAGAGAGGCCAGACGACGTTCAGGAAACTGTCGTAGAACAGCTGGTAACTACTTGATTTTAAGGAAAATATCTTGGTACGCCCAAGGGGAATCGAACCCCTGTCTGCGCCGTGAAAGGGCCAAGCTGAGGATGTCGTACGACTATCCTACATTGTTTTTATTGGCTTTTCCGGCGTTGTCGTATGGCAAAACACGACAAAATTAACGTTTCAATGGCCAGTTAACGGGCCAGTTTTTAGGCTGTTCCGAGCATCATTGCGACGAGCAGCGTTACGAATATTCCTCCGGCTATTATCAAGCCCAAGGCTCGCATGATTGGTCCAAAGCAGGCCAGGACGACGAGAATCAGAAGGGCCATAAGGATGCCGCCAGCGACTGTAAGCATATCATTCCTCCTCTAAAAGTTCGCCAAGATGATCTGCTGAGTGATGTCCATAGACTCGCTCAACGGTTGCAAGTGTGTCTCCGAGGAGACGTGCCACGGAGTAGATCGGCTTTCCCTCCTGAAGGAGGTGAGTCGCCCTCGTGTGGCGCATGATGTGCGGATGGGCTTTGAAGTCAGGGATGCCCGCCCGCTTCATCAATTCGCGGTATGGCCGATAGAAGTCTGCGCATTTGAACAGACGATCCTTCCGGCCAGTGGCCAGCAGGAACTCCAGCGCCGGTTCCATCGGCTTCAGGATCGGCACAATCGGCTGACGCTTTTTCGTGTCGATCTTGCCGGGGCGCTTCAGGATGATTCGCTTCTGCTCCATCCTGATCTGGCTGCGGCCAAGGTTCTCGATCGAGCCGCGCCGCGCACCGGTGTAGTAGAGCAGCGTAATGAAGGGCTCAATCTCGCCGGCATTCTTGTCTTCGGGGAACTTCTCCCTCTCCTCGTCCGCCCATGATGAGGCTTCTTCGAAGATCCGGAACAGTTCTTCCCGGTCGTAGAACGGTGCCTCGTCGTCCTGGCCAAGGCGCTTCTCTGGCGGGTAGTCCACCTGAACGTCGTAGGTCGTGCGCTTCATCCACTTGGCGTGATTGATCGCGGCCACGAGCACATTCAGTTCACGCCGGACGGTCGAGGGAGCAACTTCCTTTTTCGTCCTGCGCTTGCCGCCACCGATCTGGCCAGACACTCTGGCGTCCGTGTAGGCTTGGCTGCTCGGCACATCCACGGATGTCACCGGCGCGTCTTTGAAGAATGCCTTCAGGTGCGTGATGGCGTCCAGCTGGCGCTTGGCATGCGCGCAATTCTTCAGCACATGCTCCTCGTAGTAGTCGTCGAGTGCCTTTTCCACGGATAGAGCCCCCGACTGGTCGCGCCGGAGTTCATGCCCTTTGATCAGAAATTCCGCGAAACGAGCCTGCGCTTCAGCGTTATCTCTCGTACGAAGGCTGAGGCGCTTTGTTTCTCCGGTGCGGTCGTCGTACCAACAAGCGTAATGGATTCCGTTTTCTCTCGTATCGAGCCACGGCCCCGGTCGCTTAGGTCTAGCCATTCCCTGATCTTCTCCTTTCCAAATCTCATGTGCCCGCCTTCCGTCCTATAGGTTGGGGCAAACCTCCCTTCGTTCACGTATCGTGTGACTGTCCTGACAGAGACGCCGACTGCTGCGGCGAACTCACTTATCCGCACTAGCTTCTTCCTCCAGCATCTGAAGGATCTTGATGGCGGCGGCCCATGAGATCTCCTGATTGACGCGGAGCCACACTCGCCCACCCCCTAGATCTTTTACCTCGCGGGTTGGCGTCACATTTTTCGACACTGGCCGCATAACGTTCGGCAGCAAATCCGTAGTTTCCACACCCAAAGCTCGGGCCATGGCCTCAAGCCGATCACGTCCAGGCATGGCCTTCACATTCACGTAGACCGAAATGTTATCCCGGTTCACGGACTTGCCTTCTGGCATGAATTTCGTAGCTTCTCTGGCCAGATCGCTCTGGTTCCATCCCTTTGCAGCCATGGCCGCTTGAAGACGACGAGCGAACTCTAGTGCTACCGCGTCCTTGGGGGCGTAAGCGGGGATCTCACCGCTTGGCTCCGCATGTATTGTGTTCCTGCGAGGCATATGTCGTATTCTCCTTGCTGCGCGTTTGTAGATTTTTTACGACAAATAACCACAGATGCGCGTTTATGCAAGCCCCCTGTGGATCACGAAGCTAAAAAGCCCTTAACTTTCGTAATGCGGAACGACGAAGTGTCGGACAGGAGTCGTACGACACCTATTCGACTCGCGCGGGAATTGCCACCCAATCGGTGCTCTCCGCACCCTTCGGTTCTTCGACAAGAACGCTCCATCTGGACGTAATGCCGCGCCTCGGATGGATGAAAAACAGCACCTGGCTCGGCTGCGACGGCACTGCTCTAAGGCTGTTTTTCGCGTATTCGTCGAAGCCTTTCAAAGCGTTGTTTATGATCGCCCGAGGTAGCCAAAGCTCCTGATGCCAGTGCGCGCCCAACAGCAGATCGTATGGCCGGCCAAGCGAAGTGGATTGGCCCCTCGTCTTGATCTCGCCACGCATGATTGGCCCGATCGCGCCGATTATACCATCCCCACCTTTCACACCGAGCATGTCCCCGTGCATAGCTAATATGCGGATTCCGTGGACGCTGTAGTATGCCTCGTTTGATGGATCGATCATAAAAGTCAGGCGCGGATCGTTCTCAAAATGCCTCTTTAGTAGCTGGTAGATCAGCCAATCGAAGTTGTGGTGGAGGTAGCCCTTATATTCAGGCTTGGGCGTATCGCGGCCATGGTTGCCCGCTGTGCAGGGGACGAACACATTCCCGAATTGATCGGCCATCTCTGTGAGAGCCCACACCAGAATGTCCCGTACGCGCAGCGCTGCCGGGATGCGGGCATATTCATCGGTCTTGGCCAGTTCAGGGTGCAGGCCACCGCTGATGAAGTCGCCTAGCAGGTTGATGACGATGCCAGGGTATAGTCCCGGCCCGTGATCCTTGCACAGATGGATGGTGTTATTCACAAGCCGGCGGATACGGGCCTCGGCCACCTCGGCATTGAACTCGTTGTAGCCGTTGACCGCAGCAGGGTCCACGCGCTCGCCGTAGTGCCAGTCTGACCAGATGGCGACCGGAACCTCGGACGTGACGCCCTGCTCCTTCGGACGCGTTTCCGTGAGCCACACAGGCGGCATGGTTTCGGCCTGAGCCATGGCCCCAACGATGGACAGTATTGCGTCCTGCTCGATATTGGCGCGTGCCAGCGCCCTGTTCTCGGCCCGAAGACGGGCGATCTCGTCCCGCAGCGCCTGCTCCGTGATCTTGCTCTGAAGCTCCGGAGACGACGGGTCCAAGATCTCGGGCCGGACGAACTGCGACCAGTCTGGCGCGTAGTTTGGTTCCCCGGCCTGCTTGGTGCGTTCTTCCTTCCTGATGAAGTCATTCAGCGCGCCCTCACTGATGCCGAGCCGGCGCGCAGCTTCTCGAACACAACCTCCTTTGGTGCCGGCAGTAGAATGACGGAAAGGAGCGAAGCCGTCGCGGAGGCATTGTTCGATTACCTCCTTGCGACGCTCCCGCTCATTTGCGGAAAGTGGTGGTGTTGGCATGCAGACTATTCTTTGAGCAGTTTCTGAATAAGCATGTTTAGCTGACCCTGTACGTTGGCCAGCATGCCCTCCATGCGGTCGGTGTGGGCCTTCAGGTCGCTGTGCCGAACCATGTCGTCACGGACACGATTGATCCGATTGTGAAGGTTCGCCGTCTCTGTATCGAGACGGGCATTCACCGCGCCCACCTTGTCATCAATGGTCTTGTGGAGTTGCCGGTCGCGCATGACGATGCCTCCTACGAGGCCGATCACCGCGACGACAAACCCGCCAACCGATAGCATCAGCCCCATATCAGTCATTTCTGCCCCCACCTCTTGGCCGCGAAGTCCTTCACGGTATGTCCGCCCATGTGCAGGGCCAGATAGGCCAGGGTGAGATTGGCCAGATCGGAGATATTCGGAGTCGGGATTGCAGCGCGCAGCGACGCGTTCAGTACCGGCACGAGTACCCATGTGTAGGCCCACAAGCCCATCAGGAACCACTGCCACGCGGCCAACCATGCCCAAGTCCACGTCGGCTTTCCTGCCTCCATGGGGGCCAGCAGAGCGCGGCTGATCTCCTGCTGGAGCTTCACATACGCCTCGATAACTTCCGGCTTGTCCTCGACGACGACAGCGGCTGCTGCCAGTTCCTGTTCCGGCACAGTGGAGAGCTTATCGACCGGAACGCCGGCCTCGGCAGCGATGGACTTCAGGACGGTTTCGGCCACATCCGAAGCCACCTCGCCGGTCGCACCAAGCTCATGCCCGAGGACGGCACGAAGCCTCGGCAAGCCATGACGGGCAGCGATGTCCACAAGGATCGGGATGGCAACTCCTGCTACGCTCATGCTGCCGCCTCCCGGTATGCCTTCTCGCGGCGCTTGTTGATGACGGCGCGGAAGATAAGGAACGCGGCGATGAGGATGCCGACGAAGATCAGGCCACCGATGATCGAGCCAGCCACCTGATCAGCAGCCTCGGGCGATATCGCCGATCCACCGGCAACGGCACCACCACCGGCCTGCGCAGCAGACTTCTTCGCTGCCGACTGGGCTTCCTTGTTGAGTTCCTGCTTCACCTCGGCCTGGCTCTTGCCCTGAGCCTCCAGCGCCCACTTGACGCCCGTTGCCTCAATATCGGTGATCCGGTTGAGCCATCCCTTGCCGAAGGTCTTCCACGTCGAAAGACCCTGCACGAAGCTGAGACGCCTCTTGCAGATGTTCTTCACCGTCTGGTCATCTGGCCCGCCGATCGATGCCATCAGCCACTGCTTGGCCCGACCGGGACCGCTGTTGACCGCTGCGTCATATGTGGCGAGATCCACGCCGGGAGCGAGCCGCTCGGCGTTGACCGCATTCCAGTAGTTGGTGCGGTAAATCTGCTTGGCTTCGGCCATGGTGATGTTGCGGACAGGCTTAGGGGCCTTGCCCTTGCTCTTGAGCCATGCGTGGTACACGGCCTCGGTGATGCCGTACATGGTTTTGCCGCCGGGATCGGCGGGATGGTTGCTCCATCCGCCTTCCCATTTGGCAGTAACGGCGTGGCACTTTTCGAAATTTCCAGCAGCCATTCCAGTACCGTTAACGTGTTGTTGGATCTACAATTCTTCGCAAAATCCAACACAAAAAGCAAGATTACTTGCTTATGTTATTGGTTTTGCGGCTCCTCGTCTGACCGGCCAGATTCACGTCCACCGATCGTTGCGGCCAAGAGCCTGTTCAGCTGCTTGTTCCAGTCTGGCGAGTTCAGATGCGCAACATCCCTCGTCAGCAGGTGCCGAGCCAGATCAGGGTTGAACTGCGCCTCCAGCAGGATATCGCTGATGGCGTCCGGACGATCGGTGAGCGACTCTGCGAACAGGCGAATGGTGCGGAACACACCGCCACCCTTCAGAACGCCGTACCGCGCCTTCAGGGCCGCTTCCAGAACGCGCCACTGCTTGCGCTGCGTTTCGTTCTGCGCGGCCATGAACTTGTCGTAGGTGTTCGAGCCGCCAGTCGTCTTAATGTCCAGCTTCTGCGCGTCGGCGACGAGCTTGCGGGCCTGACGAAGGCTGTTCATTTCATCCGGAGTGAACAGCTTGGCCAGCGTGTCCTCGTGCTTCTGGAACAGGCCCTCGATCTTGGCAGCAGACAGACGCGCCGCGTCGTCGTGGCCAGTGAGCGCGCGCTTCAGACCAGCCTCCTGCTTCATCCATTCGATCGTGGCGTCCTTCAGGCCCTTCAGCGCCTCGTCGTCGCCTTTGAAGCGGTCAACGAGTTCGGCCATGTGCCTGCTCGGGTTCTTGCCACCGATGATGGACCCGACAGCGATCACGGGCTCCGTGCCGATCGTGTGATGCAGCGCAGACAGGCGAAGGTCGCGCTCCGTCATGCCAAGGTTCTCCTTGGCTCGCTTCACATCCTCGGCCAGCTGCTTCGACAGTGCGCCGCCACGCTGCGCGTTGGCCAGTTCCTGATCGACACGCTTGGCCAGTTCCGGCCACTGGTTGATCGTCTCGCGGTTGCGGTCCACCCACTGCCGGAAGCGATCGTACCGGAGTTCCGCCTTGTCGGTCAGTACGCCAGACTTGGCCAGATCGCCGAGCATCCATTCCGTGACGTTCTGCTCAACCTTGGCATCCGGGCCAGTCGGACGCGGAGCCGGGGTCGCACCATCCGGGCCGGGAAGCGCGTTGTCCACATCCCTTGCGATCGGTGTGAGCGCCCTGCGCAGGCTGGCCGAGTCTTCGGGATGCCGCAGGAACTTTTCGGCGAACTGGCTGTCGCGCGTTGCGCTGCTCTCGCCACCGGTGTTGACGGCTCGATCCATCGCAGCGCCGTACTCGCCGGCCCTGCCCTCCTTGAAGCGCGGTGCGTACTCGTCCGCATAGAACCTGGCCGCGTCCGGGTTGATCTCGTCCATCATCCGGCCAACGATCCTGCCAAGCGTGTTGAGCCGCTCAACGTCAGCGCCAGATCCTGCGGCAGACCTGCCGGCATTGGTGATCGCAGCCTTACGTGCCTCGGAGATCTGTGCGCGCAGCGCCTTCAGGTCGCCGTACGTCACATCCTTGGTCACGACCTTGCCAGTCTCGGGATCAATCACCTCGACCAACCTGCGGATACGGCGCTCGATTTCCGAATACGGGCCGCGCGCCATCCTCTCGGCGTCGGGCATTTGCGCGCCGATACGGTCCACAGCTTCCTTCAGGAAGTCTCCGCGTACTGGCGTCTTCGGATCTGCCGCCTCATAGAGCGTGTTCTTCTCGGAACGGGCGGCACGACGGGCCGCGTCGAAGTCCTCGGCCAGGGCGGACGATACCTGCTGCTGATTGGACCTGTAGGCTTCCAGTTCCGCGTTCTGGCGGATCAGGTCATCGCGCGCCGCCTGCTGCGCAGCCATGGCCTCATCGACCTGCTGACGGGCAGCACCAAGGGTTTCGTCATACATCTGCGTACCGCGATCAATGAACGCCTGCTGATCAGCGCCCTGCGGTCGTGTGCGATCGACGAGATCCGATGCCTTGGCCAAGCGGCTGTGATCGCGCTCGGCAAACGGCTTCTGGTTCCTGGCTCTTGCAAGGTTCTCACCGATGGCCAGGCCGATGTCATCGGCCAGCATGCCGACGGTCGGGATTTCCTCGGGTCGTGCGAACTGCCTGTAGAAGTCAAGAGATTCATCAATGTTTCCAGCTGCTCGGAAGCGGTCGGTCGCTTGGTCCTGCATCAGCTTGGACGCGAAATCCATTTCCTGCGTGGAGTACCGCCTTCCAGTTGCGGGGTTGACCGGCGCGTTCTGGTCGCCGGCTCCGGGAAGCATGTTTCGGAGCATCCGGCCACCGCCCCGCACCAGACCTTCCCCGGCGCTAAGTGCAGTCATGCCGCCGATGCCGCCAATGAGTGCAGCGATCGCCTTGCCGATCGGCGACTGAGCGCTTTCAGGAAGGAAGTCGTCATGGGCCTGCGCAGCCATGCCGGAGCCAAGGCCGGCCACGGCGTCGCGCGTAATGGTCGCGCCCGCGTTGGTTCCGTAGGGCTCGGCTAGTGCCTTCAGCATGGTTCCGCCCCTGCCCGCCTGCACCATCTGCTGAACAGGCGCGCTGGCCAAACCCATGCTGATGGGGAGCGCAGATCCGGCGAACTCGGCAGCGGTGCCGGCGAGCCGCGCGCCCTGAGACACGTCCTCGGGCTGCACAACCGTACCGCCAGCGCTTTCGTAAAGCTTGCTGACCTGATCGGCGATCCAGTCAGACCCCATCACCGGGTTCTTGACGCGGTAATCCATGTTGCCGCCGAACATTTCGGCCAGCTTGTCGATACCCCATGCGCCGACGTTCAGCGCACCGGTCGCCAGATCGACCGGCATGCCGATGGCATTGGCCAGGCCACGGTTGCCACGCTGGAGCGTGTAGGCCGTGTCCGTCATAAGGTTCGTTTCAGGCTTGGGCGCAGCAGCTGGCTCGGGCGTGGCCGGAACCTGCCCGCCGAACTCAGCCGGGAAACCAGCCAAGAAGTCGGCCATGTTGTCGCCGGACGGCGGAGTCGGGGCCGGAGCAGCAGAAGGATCTTCGACCACGCCGAGGGAACGCGCGATCTCATTGACCGTTGCCTCCTGCTGCTCCGGGGTGAGGGACAGGAAACTCTCATCAACCTGCACCCTCTGACCGTTGATGTTGAGCGTCGGCATTATTCGATACTCCAGATAACCCCAGTGCTGGTCCTACGCGGCTGCTGCGGCGATACGGGCTGCTGCGGTGTTGGTGCATGCTTCGGAGCCGGCTGGCCGGGGGCAACACCGTTGAAAAGCGCCTCGTCCAGAACGCTACCCGTCGTGTTGACGATGTTCTCCAGCATGTTCAGCTTCGCTAGGAACCGCTCTTGGTTCATCATCCAGTCCTGCGGGTTCCCCACGATGTCCTTGAAGTACTTCACGTCCTTGTCGGAGACGCTGCGGCCAGACTGACCGGCGAGCGCTTCCGCTGCCGAGTACACAAGGAGGTCGGAGATCGTGTGCAGGCTGGCCAGATTTTCGTCGAACAGGCCGGAGATCAGACTGGGCGAAATGCCCTGAGCCACGGCCCGCTGGCGAGCATCATCGATAGCCTGCGCAGCACCCTCGTAGCCAAGGCCATTGGCGACGCCGTTGGCCAGCGAAGCTAGGTCGGCGACCGTACCCTTGATGAAGCCCGGAAGACCGAAGTTGCTCGGGTCCTTCTGCGCTGCCTCACGCGTCAGGTTCAACAGGCCACGGAACTTCTGGATCGCCAGCTTCTGCTCCTGCACCGCCGTCGTGGCCGCGTTGGTCAGAACACCAACGTCCTTCGCGCCGCCCTCGACCGTGCCGAGGTAGCCGCCCGGAGGAAGCGGGTTGCCCTGCATGTCCGTTTGGCCATCGCGGGTAAGCAGAACAGTGCCGTCCGGCAGGATGTAGTTCTTCACCCCGCTCGCACTGTCGGCCTTCAGGTTAGCACCAAGAACCTCGCGCTCTGCCGCAGGTAGTTCGCCAAGGTTGCCCCAGTTATCCAGAAGCAGACCGCCCCGAGCGTTCGCCTCAGACACGCCAGCGCCGAGGGCCGACTGCTGATACGGGTTGAGTTCGCCGAGGTTGTCAAAGTTCTGGCCGAGCAGCATCGCCCTCTGCTGCGTCTCGGACAGGATCGGCTGTGCGCCAGATCCTGCAACCTGACTACGAGGCACGAAGGTCGGGCCATCAGGCCCCATGACGGGCTCAAGCGCCTGATCGAACTCGTACCGCTTCTGTCCAACGTCGGCATCGACACGGTACTTCGCGTCGGCCCCAAGCGTGGTGTGCTTCCACCGGTCGCGCTGATCGGTCAGGAGATCCGCGCCACTCGGGTTGTCGTGCGTGTACTTGCCGAGTTCGAAATTGCGGTCCACGTTGTAGCGGCGGTCGGCGCTGGCCAGGTCGTTGGCGCGCGCCGTCTCCTTCAGCGTCGCGTCGAACGCGCCGAAGGTGTTTCCGTACCCCTGCCCTGCGCCGATCTGCCAGTTCTGCGTACGCGGATCGGTTGCGCCGAACTGCGTTGCCGCGCCCATGAGGCCGAACTGCGCCAGCTGCTTCGGATCGTACCCCGCGCCGATGGCCGTGGCCTGCAAGATCGGGTCGGAACCAAGCGCCTGCATACCGCCGTTGTTGGCGATATGGCGCATGAGGTTGTCCATCTCCGTGTTGCCGCGCTGGAGCGCGTACAGCTGCTCACCTCTGATGGCGTTGCCCGTCTGGTCGCCCCAAAGCCGCTGGCCGAGGTTCCGAAGAACCGCGCCAATCGGGTCCGGCCCACTAGGAGTTTGGAAGATCTTGACCATTACCAAAGCCCCGGAGTGCTAGAGAAATAGGTTGGCGACGTGTAGGAGCGCTTGGGCAGGCCACCCCCGCCACCGTAGCTGCCCAACATGCCGCCGACGCCCTGAAGGATTCCCCCGATCGGCGAGATCGGCTTGTAGGCTCGCATTTCAGCAATATCCTGCTGGTACGGGAGCAGCGCCATGTTGCCCGACGCGAAGTTCGAGTACATGCCAAGGTCGCGGCCCGCCTGTGCGTCGGCAAAGCCCTGATTCAGCCACATATCGCCATAGCCGCTGAGGATGCCGAGCTTGTTGGCTTGATCCTTCGATTGATTGATGGCGGACTGGAAGCGCTTGGCCATGTCGGACTGGACGACCTGCGGGGTCGAGCCAGCCAGCGGGATGTCCGCTGCCGGTGCCGGCGTCTGCTCTGCTGCGACCTGAAGCTCCTGCGAACGCTTGTCTTTGGCTTCCTGCTCCGCCTTGTCCAATTCCTGGCCTTCGGACGCGCGCCTACGGGCCTCGAACACGTCACGGCTCTTTGCGGCCAGCTCGTCGTTCTTGGCAAGGGTCCGGCGAAGCTCATTGTTGCGGGCTTCAGCCATGCGCTGCTGATTGCGCGCCATTTCGCGCTGCTGGATCGCCGCGCCCACGCCACTCATCACGGGGCCGGCGATCAGACCGATCAGTTCAAGTCCCGTACACATGCTATCTTACCTCACTACTCGACCCGAGCCATAACCTGATGGGTACGGACTGGTGTAACCTTGGTTCTGATACGGGTTCGGCCTGTTCTGGCGCGCGGCCATGTAGTTGCCGAAAGCGTCGAGCGCGCTGGCAAAGATGTTGCCAAGCGGCGAATAGACGGGCGGTGCGACAAGCGCAGTCGCCTGTCCGATGGCCTGGGCGTTGACCGCCTGCGGATCGGCAGATGCCTCGTTCAGGCTATAGAGATTGCCCTTGGCATTCTCGACCTGAGCGCGGAGCTTGTTGGACGCATCCAGCGCCTCGTTCGAAATGTTCGTACGAGCCTTGGAGTGTTCCTTGGCCAGATCGGCGAACTTGTTGCTGCTGATCGACGAGGACAGAATGCCACGGTCGGCCAGCGCCGCCGTCATCTTGTCCGTCACCTTGTCGTACTGCTCGTCCAGCTGCGGGAAGTAGTATCCGGTGTAGTCATCCCGGTACTTCTGGTAGTAGTCGTCGCCGAACTTGGAGAACGCCTGATCAATGCCAATCTTGCCGAGGTTGACGTTGTGCTGGCGCGCCAACTCGCGAATTTCCATCGCGGCGCTCGGATCTTGCTTGATAAGGTTTTCCAGCGCATCCTGGCTGCGTCGGCTACTCCAACCCCCGCCCGAAGGTTGATAGATAAGGCCCTGTTGCCTGATCGTAGCTATCTGACGATCTGCTGCCTCTTTGGAGATCTCACCGCGAGCAACAGCCAGTTCGAGTTCTGCGATCTTATCGAACTGGTGTTTCCACTGGTTAAAGTGTCCGGTCTTATATGCGTTGTAAGGTTCGTGTCCGCCGCCACCACACATGGTTAGTCGGCTCCGTCATCTCTAACAGAACCGGCGCAGCGAACTCCGGCGATGTAACGCTTGCTGAAAGTCGTTTTTACCAAAAGGGCGTGAAAAAGTCACGCCCTGAATAGAAAAACCTTGTCGTTGATCTGCTCAAAGCCGATTGTTTTCAGCCACTTGGCCATCTTCGGGTGGCTGGCGTGGCTGACCGACAGTATAGGCCCGAACTTTTCTCCCGCCGCTTTCATGTAGTTCTTGCAGATCCGGGTAGTAGCGATGGCTTTTTCGAAGAACTCCGTCGTCACCATGAGCCATGTCGTGGGGATCGGGCCATCGCTGCGGATGGCCAGTAACGCCTGTGGCTGGCCGTCGAACTCCAGAACATCAATCTCGCTATTGGCCAGGAACTCGGCCATCCTGTTGTTGAACTCGTAGCTCGGGAAGCCGAGCCGGGAATACTCGTCACGGTGCTGGTCAGACAACCGAGCCATGATGGATTCAACGTCAGACCAGCCTTTGGGCTTTCGAATGATCATCGGGATTCCGTTGTGTCGTGGTGGACTGCGGTCGAAGACAGCGAAGCAAATCCCTCAGACTGGCAGGTAAACCGCAGTGAGAAATGCGAAGTATGGCCAACCAGCCCCATGGAGAGCCGCTGATATGTGGTGTCGTACAGGTAGCCCGCGTTGACGAGCTTCGTCTTGTCGTCGGGGTCGATCAGGACTTCGATCTTCCAGACGCCCTGCGAAGCCATGTCAAAGCCGAGAAGTTCCTTCTGCGAAGCAGGGTCCTTTGCAGCGATGAACGGCGTCTCGATCACCGGCAGGAAATGCTCGTCGTCCGGGTATTCGAGGCCAGACACGCCACCGTACGCATAAATCTCGTCGCCGGTGCGGACTTCAATGCGTCGCTTGACGCGCACCATGTCGGAGATCTCCTGCCCGAAATCCACGTAGCTCCATGCCACGATCTTGGATGACGGGAAGTAGGACAGGATCACGATGTACTTGCCGATGGCCAGCATGAACCGGCCATCCACGGCTTCGATCGCGGCGCACGCCCTCGACCGGCCATAGTCGCCGACCTCGTTGAAGATCTCCTGCATGAACGGGTCGATGGCGCTGCCCACGTCCGACGTGAACGCCGAGTCCGTGACATCGCGGCTGCGCAGCGAACGGATTCCGGTTTCGTCGAGGTAATACACGTCGTTTGCGCCATAGGAAACGATCGAGCGCGGCGCGAAGGTTCCCGTGTTCTCCAGCACTTGGATAAGCTCGGTGGCCTCGATGTCGGCCATCAGCTGGTAAATCACGATGGCCTCGCGAGCGAAGACGGCCACATACTCGCCGTACGCGGCCATGCCGAACAGAGTGGCTGCGCCATCAACCTCGTTGGAGATGTTGATGAAGCCTGCGCCGCTGCTCGCGTCGCCGTCCGTCCAGTCGTTCGGGGTGTTGATCTTACAGAACCGGAGCAAAGATCCCGCGACCGAATACACGCGGCTCTTATGGACGAACGCCACGGTGCCGGTGGCCGAGGCCATGCCGGTGGTCTTGTAGTCTGCCCCGTTCAAAGTGATGGTCCACGACGCATCAAAGCTGTCTGGCAGGTTGTTCGCACTGATCGTAACCGTGACAACCTTGGCCTGCGGCGCGACGTAGGTTACGCCGCCGCTGAGATTGGAAGTCGTCGCCGTCACATCGCCTGCCGCGCCGACAGCCACCACGTGGCCATTTACGGTCGCGCCAGATCCGGCTGGAGCCGTGATCGTGACAACAGCGCCGCTGGCGTCTGCGCGGTAGTTGTGGACGTGCGAATTGTTGTTGATCTCAACAGCCAGGGCGTTCGCCGTAGCCGCGTCCGACTGCACCCAGTCAACCGCCTTGGACAGCAGTTCGACGCTATCGACCGTAACCGACGTGATGCGGTTTACGCCGGGGGACGCGGAGCCACCGGTGATCTCTACAGTGCCTTCCGCGCGCACTTCAGGCACTTCCACCACATTCGCCTGCACAGTGGCGACGGTGGCCACAGGGCTCGTCGGTGTCGTGCCATTCGACGTGGAGGTGGAAAGCGTGAAATCCGTTCCCGGCTCGATCGCCGTGATCTGGATGATGTTGCCAGCTGCCTCAACACGAACCGCGTTGTCGGCGTCCATCATTACGGCCAGATGCTCGGCAACCGTCTCAAAGGTGAAGGCGTCTTTGGCCAGCTGATCCCATTGCGAGACGCGGGTTCCGTCGTAGTAGTGGTAAATGTTGCCGTCGTCGAACTGGGCGATGGCGTACACCTTGCCATCGAAAGCCTTGGCGTCGAGCACACGAACCAGCGCCGCATTGCTCGGTGCTTGCAGCCGCTGATAGATGACGCCAACAGGCATGCCAGTCGGCGCGGTTTCATGCCCGAAGACGTACCGCTGGCCCTTGACCGAAAAGAAGCCCTTGGTCTTGCCAGCCGGCAGATCGAAGACCTTCACGAAGTCCTTGATCCGCTCAACGTCACCGCCACGGGTGATGACGCAGTTCTTGGCAATCCATAGGGTGCCGGGAACGCCGGAACTCTGCGGCCTGCGGCGATCCAGCCCGTACTTGAAATCGGAAATGACTGTGTAGGCCATTACCTAGAGATCCTCACGACTGCTCGTGGATGCGGCCTGTCCGGCCCCTGCGCGCCCAGGCCAATCCGGAACGTCCCCTGTGACTCGCCAGCCGAGGTTGAGTTGAGCTTGAGCAGGCGCAGCAGTTCGTTGGCCATCTGGAGCTTGGCGTCTGCGTCCTTGGCGTCGTACGCCTGAAGAAGCTCCGCAGCCGCGTACAGCACGATAAGCTCACTATCGAGCGCGCACCTGTCGTCCTCGTCCACCAGCGGCAGATGGCGGTAAACCCCTTCGAACAGGAGCTTTTGCGCGTCGCCGTCCGGCAGCGGCCAGACCTCGATCTGCTCCTTCGTTCCGGTGAACGTCACATCCCACTTCATCACGGGACTGGAGCGCTCGTTCTGCTCCGGGTCATGGATGTTGTAATCGTCGTACGAGATCCCCCGGCAGATGTCGGTATAGTGATCCGACCAGAAGACCTTGGCGGTCAGGATATGCTCGGGGTCGAGGCCAGCGGGCAGATCATAATAGCGCTGGCCAGCGTTCAGCGTGATCGGCGCGAACCTATGCTTGAGGAACGGCCAATCGTGCTTGTAGTACATCAGGTGATAGACGTGGTTGATCGTCCTGCGCAGGACAGGCGTCTCGTCTGGCGACGCATACGGCGCGTTTGTGCGGCGCAACTCGTCGCGCAAATCAGAGATCAGCTGTCTTAGAGTTGCACCGCGAGCCATCTTACGCGAACTCCTCCTGCTTGATCTCCGTGTCTTCCTCAGCCTCGTCCTCGGTCATGGCCGAGTCTTCTTCCTCCTTCCGGCGAAGCAGCGCTTCCTCGGTCGGGGTCAGCTTGATCGTCGGCTTGCGGCCACGACGCTTCACAGGCTCGGCGTCCGATTCAGGGATACCGGGGATCGACTGCGGCAGCGGAACAGACGGGTGGCCGAGGATGTCATTCAGCGAGCGCAGACGCGGGTTCTTGGCCAGGGTCGCGCCATAGAGTTCCTGAAGGCGCTCGCGCTCCGCCTTATCGGAGCGGTCAACCTTGCGGGTGGCTTCGATGCGGACGATCGTTTCCACGCCAGTCTCCGGGCCTTCGTGGATGGCGCGCAGAACCTGAATTTCTGCTGCCGTGACATCCCTTTTCGGCACTTCGTTGTACAGACTGCCGTTAAGCCGGAGAACGCACTTGTAAAGCTGCATACTTCTTCCCTCGTTATGTGGAAAAGGGCCAGTCCAGCTGGCCCTCTATGTTATCATGTCGGATCGTGTCGTGTCGACATTTGTTCACAAAATCCGACTACTCAAGCGCGGTGACACGCGCAGCCAGATCTTCGAGGATCTCCTGAAGATTGTCGCCGGTCGCGTCAGCCACCTTGCCGGGGATCTCGGAGAACGCTGTCGGGACAAGTCCAGACTGAAGGGTGAGCAGCGTACCCGAAGGAATGTCCAGTTCACCGAGGTAGGTCACGGTGATGTTGGAAACGCCGTACGTGACAGAGAACTTGCCAGCGCCCACGGTGAGGACCGACTGGTGCGTGGGGATGACAAGTACCTCGTTGCCGCCGACGTAGCTGTCCTTGTCACGGCCACTTGGATAGGCGAAATTCACCGTCCCGTTCTTCTGAACGGCGGTCGCTACGCCTGCGTGAATAAGGTCGAAAGCCATTTCAAAAGTCTCCTGCTGTGCCGAAAGGTCCGGCCCGAAGGCCGGACGCTGTTAGCTGATGGCGTACACGCCCTGTGCGTTGCGCTGATCGCAGACCAGGCCACCAACCCAAGTACGTGCGCGGTAGAAGACGTACTTGTCTTCCGGACGTGCGGGCTTGTGATCCTTGCCGTTCTCGCCCTGCACCACCATCGGGTAGATGTGGCGGGTGTCGAGGACGTAGCAGTACTTGCTACGGGCCATGTCGTCCAAGGTCGGGTCGTACTCGAACCGAACGCCCTTGAACGAAATGTCAGCGATCGACGCTTCCGTGTTGCGGCGGTGCGACCAGCCTTCCATGGTGTACTGGCCCTTGGACAGCAGTTCGTCCTCAAGCGCGTCGAGGAAGTCAGATCCGCAGAGCACGAGGTTCGGACGGCCACCGTAGCGGCGCAGCTGACGCCACTCGGACTTCAGCTTCTTGACGATCACCAGATCCTCGGCGCTGGCCGGATTGAAGCTGATGTTCGTGTCCGCGCGGTTCTGCCACCACGTATGGACCGACTGATCGATGCCGCCGACAAGAGCCGGATCGGTCGGATCGTCGTGGACGAAGGACAGGATGCCTGGAACTTCCTTGGCGTCCTGCGAACCGTCCTGCCAGAACATGCGGTTCATGCCACGGTCGGTGCCTTCCGTCATGTCCTCGATCTTGTCATTGAGCAGATCGACCAGAACGATCTTCTCGTTCTCGGTATGACGCACCTCGCCACTGCCATTGGCAGAATCCACGATCGAAATGCCGCCCTTGATCATTTCGTGCATCGTGAACTCGATACCCGAGTGGATGAGCTTCCACGGGTAACGGGCAGTCTTCAGGTTGGCAGGATTGCGGTACGTCACCGTGTCATCGTGCTCGAAGCCCTGAATCGTGGTGTCGTACTCGCCCTTCACGCGGACGGTAAGTTCTTCCTTGCCGCCGGGGAAGGTCTTTTCCTTGGCGCGCAGGGTGCGGAGCAGAGGCTTGTCCTGAAGCGTCTGGCTACGCACCTCCGGCGTGTTCATGTGGTAGTCAAGAACGGCCTGTGCGACGTTCTCAATTTCCTTTGCGGTAAACGGCATCGTAAGCAACCCTTAGAGGCTGTCTCACTCCGCCTCCAAAGCCATGTTCACTGCGTCCATCAGACTCTTTGGCTTCGCTGCGGAATGAGGCGAAGCATTTCCGCCAGTCGGGAATGGCTTGCTCGGGCGCGGTGCTGGCCGATAGCGACGGATCTCGTCTTCGACCTGCTTCCGGCATTGATCCAGAAGGGCTCGGACTTCCTCGCGGGTGCGTGGGTAGTTTTCCGGTCCCATCTGGAGCCGCCGATGCAACTCAAGCTCGACCTTTTCCGTAATGCGGTCTTGCTTCAGGTTCCAATCGGGGTCCGACTTCGCCTGCTCCCTACTCCATTCGTCCGCTGCGCTTGCCGCGCTGTTGACCAGGGTTTGCAGTTGCTGCTGATGCCTCTCGGCAGCAGTCTGTTGAGCCTGCATCTGGGCCATTTCGCGGGCGCGATGCTCGCTCAACCGAGCCTTATGCAACTCCTTGGCACGCGCTTCGGTAATGTACCCAAGCTGCACTTCACGCTGTAGATCTGGTGGGAGTATCTCGCCTGCCGCATGTCGAATCTGTTGCACCAGATTTTCCAGCACAGGGAGAGCGGACTGATAATCACCCCGGTTGATCATCGAAACGATGCCAAGGGCGTTATTCAGATGCTCGGGCGCTATGCCATTTGTCTGCATATAGCCGAGCAGTTCGTCCATGCGCTGTGCCTTCGGCTTCAGTGCATCAAGCTCCATCTGGAACTGCTGCACCTTGCTTTCGGCAGACCGGCGCTGCTCCACCAGTTCACGGAAGCGCTTCTGCGTCCGTTCCGACAATCTGGCCAGTTCTTCCTCGGAAAGCTCGTCGGATTGCTGCTCCTGATCGTCGTCTGGAGTGTTAGGATCAGGTTCTTCCGAACCATGCTCCATGGAGGTCGGCGCTTCCTCCTGCCCCCCACCGAGCGTGGTGTTCACCACGTCCATGAGGTTTGTTACGCCATCTGGTGCGGGCGACGACTCCGCGTGTACGTCCAAAGATTCGGTGCTGATGTTCTCAGCGGGTTCCGTTGACGAAACGGGCATACGTCAAGCTCCTTAACGACTAATGTCGTTCATACAATATTTCTCATAATCCTACAGCCAAGTCAAGCGACGGTAGGTGCGGGGTATCCCGGCTGCGGGCCGGGTTCATCAACCTGCGGGTTCTCAGCGTTTTGAACGCCTGCGCCGCCCTGCATGTTGGGGTCCGTGGTCGGATCGCCTGTCGGATTTGCTCCGGGGTTCTCCGGGCCACGGGAAATGAGCGCATTGATAGCCGTAATAGAAGGCATTCCCTCAGCGTAAAGCTCCTCCATCGGGATATCGAGAAGTTCAGAATACTTGCGAACCAGCGGCTCCTGATTGACGCCGGGAAGCTGCACGAGCCATGGGGCCGCGCGCTCCATGTTGGCCAGCGATGCGGCCTGATTAGGCTTGCCGGTGCTGCCCGCCTGAGCCTCAAGATAGATCTCCTTGGCCGCTTCCTCGCGCGTCTGCGGCAGGTCGGGCCAGACAGCGCCCTCGCCCACGATCTCGATAACCGTCTCCTTGCTCACGTTCTGGAGCAGGATCTGGCCACCGGCCCTGGCCAGGTCAGTCAGAAGGCCGTCGATGTCGTCCGTCTGGTCAGACTGAGTTGCCGACTGCGCCTGCTGCGCGATCGAGCTTTCCGTCGCGGTCGCGCCGGACACGGAGCCAATCTGAGCCTCCTGATAGCCGACCACGCGCAGGAGGTCGTTGAAATGGCTCTCCAGTTCGTAAAGATTCGGATCAATCGGAGCTGTCGGGCCACGCTGGATAAGATCCTCGATCTTCTGGCCAGCCACCAGCGTCTTCAGCGAGACGACCTCGTGCGCCGAATGGTCGGCCAGCTTGGTCTTCTCCTCGGACGACAGGCCAGCTGCCTCAACCCAGTACGGACGAGCGGCAATGCGGTGCTCGCGCAGCGCCTCGCGGGACCGGTTGTACTCCTCCTGAATGTCCTTGGCCTGCTCGACATCGGACAGCGGATAGATCTCATCGTAGTGTTCGACCTCGTTGAACACCAGCGGGAAGAACGGCCAGAATCGTTCAATGTAGATGTCGGGTGCTGCCGGCTCCTGAAGGAAATCCGGGTAGCCCTCACAGACGACGAACATCTGGAGGTTCTCCTTATCCCACACCTCATAGACGCGGGCGTATGCGCCCTCCTGCTTCTCGTCGCACTCCTTGTCGTTGCGGCTGGAGTATGCGCGGAACTTGCCGCGTACGTTCACTCCGTAGGTCTTTTCGATTTCCTCCGGCGACCGCTCGTACAAATGCGCAATCCACCGCGCGCCGGCCAGCGTCCGCAGGTGTGTGCATGCCGTGTCCACGATGATCTGATCAGACTTCGGGAAGTCGAAGACCAGACCTTCGCGCACGATCATTTCCTTGTCGCGCTCCAGATCGGCAAGATTGAGCTTCAGCTGCTCCAGCTTCGCGCTCGTCTCGCCGTACTCCTCGCTGCCTTCCTGTAGCTTGGTCATGGCGAGTTCGATCGACTTGATCTTGTCCGTAGCGTCCGCAATCTTGTCGATGATACCGGGGCGCGGCTCAAGCATGCGCTGGAAGCCGATCTTCACCCAACCGACCTTGGCCACCTTGGCGCGGCGCACAGCTGCCTTCAGCTGTTCCTTGAAGCCGGTGGACTGCTCGTCAATGTAGTATTGGTACAGGATCTCAAGCGTCTTACCCATACGCTCGATCGACTGGTTGCGCTGACGAACCTGCGCGACCTCGGCCAGGATTGCCATGGAGGCAGGATCGCCCATCTGCGCCATCTGCATCGCAGCCTGAAGCGTGTCGAGCCGGCCATCCCACAGCTTGTATTCCAGCCGCTGACGGCGCTTGAAGACAGTCTTCGGGTTGCGGGCGTACAGGGTTGCAATCGTCTGGTTGATGTAGCGTGGCAGGATCGGCACCGTGTACTTGCCGGACTCACGCCACTTCTTGTCCGCCCCGTACATCGCAAAGTCCTGCGCCTTGCGCATGTCCTTGAACGTCTTCTCGCGGGCCTTCCGGGCCTTCTCGATCTTTTCAAGCCACTCGGCCACCAACGCCGCACGGGACTGAGTTGGTTCCTGGCCCTTGTTTTCGATCTCGTTCACGAGCCCAAATTCTTCTTCCATTACCAACCTTCAGCGGCCTTCATCCGCTGCTCCTGTCTGGCGCGCTTCAGCGCGGATTGCATGATCCACTCGATCGATCCGGTACGCGGCCTGTTCTCGTTCGCTGCGATCGGGTGCGCACTGCGGATCTTCACAAGGCCAAGGCCGATGTGGGCCAGCCAGTCCACGAAGTCGTCATTCGCGGCATGGGGGAAGCGAAGCAGCTGCTTCCGGGCGTCCTGATACCAAGGCGCAAAGCGCGGGAAGCGGACCTTCTTCATGCTCATCCGGCCCTGAATGGCTCGGGCTCGGGTGGCCTTGTCCTTGGAGACGGTGACGGGATCGATCGTCACGTACACATGCTCGTCGATCATCCGCTTGTGCAGGAACGGGCCGAACGCCTTGGCGATGTTTTCGCTTTCCATCCACCACAGCTGCGGCTCGTGGACCCGAAACTGCGTCAGCATTTCTTCCACCGTGCGGTCAGTCTGCATCCGATCCCACACGAGATCCGGCAAGATCCAGATATTGTCTTGCGAATCCACGCCGACGCAGCCGAGGACCGTGTAGTCGTTAGTCTGCTTGGTGCTGACGGCATGGTCGGACGCGCCGTAAATCATCAGGTTATCCGGCAGTTCCTCCGGGTCGTATTCGACGATCCAATCCGCCTTGAAGTATTCACCATCCTCACGGGTCGGCGAGCCCATGTAGAGCGCCTGGAACGTGCGCGGGTCCATGCGCTTGGCCTCGGCCAGGAACTCCAGACCCTTGCGCTCGGGCCACAGCGCCGACATCGGCTTGCTGCCGAACTGCTCGATCACGCGCGGGTTCGTCGGCACCTCCAGCGTCAGGCCAAGCCGCGCTGCAAGCTCCGGATCTTCGACGACTGCCGGCAGGTTGATGTACGTCCAGTCGTCGGCAATTCCCTTATATTCCTTGTTGCGCTCCGGGTGGTTCGGGTCGCACAGCCGGCCAATCAGGTCATCCTCGTGCCATCGGGTGTGTACGACCACGACCGCGCTCTTGGAGTGCAGACGGGTGAACGCGACAGAGTTGAACCACTTCCAGATGCGGTCGCGGTAAAGCTGGCTCTGCGCGTCGTCGTCAGAGCGGATCGGGTCGTCCACCACGAAATAGTCTGCCGGCTTACCAGTACCCGAGCCGCCAACGCCGACGAAAGCCGTCTTGCCGCCCTTCGACGTGATGAGCAGATCGAGCGCACCCTTGTTGAGCCTGTGTTCGGGGAACACCGCCCGATGGAGGTGGCTTTCAATGCCGTTCCGCACATCCGCGCCAAATTCCTCGGCGAACGTCTGATTGTAGGTCCCCAAGATCAGATTTCGATATGGGTTGCGTCCAACGCACCACGCCGGGAAACGACGGGAAATGATCTCGGACTTGCCAAGCTGCGGGCCAATGGACACGGCCACACGGCGCATTTCACCGCGCTCGACCTTCTCCATGATCTGGCAAAGCACGATGGCTTGCGGAGTGGCCTCGAACCGCGTCAGGTCCGGGTTCTCCGGATCGTTCGGATCTGGCAGCTGAAGCTCGCAATAGCGCAGCAGGCTCTCGCGCCCCTCCAGAAGCGCAAGCTCGCGCTTCTTGAGGCGGATCAGCTTCTCCTTGTCGCGGACGATCTGCTCTGAGGTCATTCGGCGTCCTCAAGCGCAGCGAGTCGAGCTTCGAAGCCAGCGGCCACGAATGCCCAAAGCTCGTCGTAGCGGACACCATAGCGGTCGCCCGCCTCCTCCAGGCCAGCTTCCGGGTCAGCTTCCCACTCGTCGTAGCAGACAACGCCGTACTTGTAGGGATCGAGCCCTTCGGCCTCAAACGCCGCGATCACGTCCTGCGCCCGGACACCGGCATGCAGGCGCGCGCCGTCGCCCTTCGCTGCAATCGCGTGGTGCCAGCGATAGATGCCAACCAGCTTGGAGATCCGCTTGGCCACGGCAATCTCAGCCGCGTTCAACTCACCGCGCCAGTCCTTCTCGCGTGCGTCCGACGTGTTGATGGTGCCGGTCGCGGCGTACACCTGTGAGAAGCGCGCACCGCCCGTGCCGAGTGCACGAGCGTTGTCAGCGCCAGGGCTCCACAAGGACGTGTTGAGAATACCGACCACGGTCGAGCTGCTGCCGATCGTCCATCGAGCGTTGCCTACGTCGTACAGGATGCTCGCAACGTTGGCCGTCGAACCGACGTTGCACTGCAAGCCGAAATACTGCGCTGTATCGCTAGGCATCGCACCAGCAAAAATGACGGAACTCGGGTGCTCGTGCCGCCACGTCTGGACCGAGTTGTAGGCAAGGGTCGCGCCGCGTACGAGGCTGTCCTTGAAGTAGCCCGAGCGCGAGCCAAGGCGCTCGCCGGTGGTCGGCGAGTACACAATATTGGCGTCCATGCCGTTGATCGCTTTGCCGGTGCTATCAGCGATAGACAGGGCAATGTGATCCCGTGTGCCGGTGTGCATCACTTCGACGAAGTTGCCAGCGGCGGTGCCGGTGAACGTTACCGTGTTCGTCGAGGCGTCGAACGCCGCGATGTGCACCACGTTGTTGTTGCTGTCGTCGATCCGGACGGACGATTCATTGCCCGCACCGACCGAAACAACGTCCGTCACGAGGTTGCCTGTAGCGCCACCGGAAATGCGAACGCCATGCTTGCTGTTCAGCTTCTCGGGTGAATTGTTGGTGTTCACGACCATGTTGTTGATCGCGTTGTACGAGCCCTCGCCCAGTACGAAACCAACGTCACATTGCGCGGCCACGATGTTGGTGCAGACGGTGTAGTCCACGCCGTCCGTGCCCGTGGTCGTCTGGCCGAAGCCGAGGCCATAGGCCGAACTGACCGCGATCAGGTCAGATCCGGTGTTGTACCGCGCGTCGTTCTTGTACTCGTGCGCAAACGCGGCAATGCCATGCGCCACGTTGCCCCGCATCTGGCTGAAGCGGGTATCCACAAGCAGGAAGCCGTTGGTGTTGTCCGACAGGGAAACGTCCCCAATGACGGTCGAATCGACGATCCTGTTTCGTTGCGGGATCTCGGCCCCCATGTATGAAATGATGCCCGAGCCGGCCGAACCACCGTTGTTGCCGAGGTCGCTGACTAAGACACCGCGCAGATACACGTCGGTCGAGTCAACAAAGATGATGCCGTGGCCCTCGTTCCCGGTGGTCGAGAACCGCATATTGAGCGTGAAATCCTCAAGCTTCACGCCATCGCTGTTGTTGAAGGACACCACCGAATTGAGCGAATTGCCTCGCGAAAGGATCGATGTCTTCGTACTGCGGCCCCTGAGCGTGACGCCATCGGTGCCGGAGAAGCCCACCAGCGCATCAACCGTCACGGTGCCTTCGTCGAGAATGGCTGGCCGCGTACCAGCAGCCTCGATCAGCTGCTTTAGGGTGCCGTTGATCTGCTTCTGGCTGATCTCGGGACCGATGATCTCCCACCACGCGCCATCGTTCGACTGCACCTTGCCCTCATGGGCAGGCTGCGATCCCACGCGCTTGTAGACCGCGCCACCGCCATCGCCGATGGTGCTATATCCCCGCGTCACGATGAAGTTGACAGAGGACGGGATGGCCTGGCCGGTCACATCCGCCCGCGTGTCGAAGTGCCGGAACGACTTTTCGTAGCTGTCGGCAATCGCATTCCGCTCGCTCTGCGTCAGAATGAGGTTCACCGAGCCCTCGGCCATGTTGTCCATGTCGAAGGCGTCAGCGCCCTTGCTCTGAGGGTCGTAAACGCCGGTCAGCATGTCACCGCCAGACGACATAAGACCCCAATTCGCGCCGTCGTAGACGTACATCAGGTTGGTGACGGTGTTGAAATACATCTGGCCGGCGAACGCGCCAGCTGGAGCCGTCGCATGCGCGCCGAGGTACTTTTCCTCCATGTCCTCCAGCGCGTCGATGGCGTCCTGCGCAGCCGACTGCGCGTCGTTCTTGAAGCCCTCGGCAGCGTTCTTGGCCAGGATCGCATCGTCACGAGCGCTTTCAGCGGCCAGCTGCGCGGCCTCGGCATCGCCCTTCGCCGACTCTGCGTCCGACTTGGCCTGAATGGCATCATCGCGGGCCGATTCCGCTGCGCTCTGCGCCAGTGCGGCATCGTTCTTGGCCTGAACAGCCGTATCCTTCGCGCTCTCGGCGTCGCCAGCCTCCTGAATGGCTACATCGCGAGCGTCTTCAGCGTCGCTCTGCGCCTGCAAAGCGGCATCGCGGGCGTTAAAAACCGCCGTCTGGACGCCGGAAGCGGCCAGATACGCGGCCTCGGCGTCGTCCTTGAAACCTTCAGCTGCGTTCTTGGCCAGAATGGCGTCGTCGCGGGCTCCTTCCGCAGCAGCCTGCGCCGCTTCAGCGTCGGACTGCGCAGATTCCGCGGCCACCTTGGCCAGGATCGCATCGTCACGCGCCGACTCCGCCGCTGCCTGGGCCAGTTCGGCATCGTTCTTGGCACCAGTGGCGACATCACGAGCCGATTCCGCGTCGGCCTGTGCCTGCAATGCAATGTCGCGGGCGTCTTCCGCAGCAGCCTGCGCGTCCTGCGCCTCGTCACGGGCTGCAATCGCAGCCGACTGGACGCTGGCGAAGTCAATAATCAGTTCCCAGTAGCCGGCATTCAGGTCATCGGAGAAAGTGTTGGACGAGATATGCGACACGACGCAACGGTACATCTGTACGTCATGGAAGACCGTATCGCGGGTGATGTAGTTCGTCCCGGAAGCCCAATCGACCGGCGGGTTGAAGCCAAGATCCACCTCATCGCGCAGCTGGTCATAGCCAACCGAGTTGTTGGCCAGCGCCGTGTCGTCGCGCTGGATGATGGCCAAATTCTGTAAGATCCCGTCGAGCGTCGTCTTAACGCGCGCAAACTCCTCATCGAGCTTGTCAGCCGGCAGCGGAGCCCTCGGGTTTTCCGCCTGATAGTCGTGGAAACTGTACGACCGGTCGTACACGGGTGGCTGTGCCATTGCGTTACCCACGTTGGATGTTACAAATTCGCGAACTTTCCCTATAATACGACACGGAACCTCGATTTAACAAGCCCCTTGGAGTTCGCAAATGGCTGTAGACCTTTCGCAATTCGCCATCGGGGGCGCAACGCGGCCTGATAGCTTCTCGGGGATGAATCCCGCATTCCTGCAAGCGCTTCAGGCCATGATCGCGGCAGCGCCTCCCGAGATCCAACAGAACCTGAAGATCAATTCCGGTTTCCGTTCGCCCGAGCGCCAGAAGCAGCTTTGGGAACAGGCGCTGAAGAAGTATGGGTCGCCGGAGAAGGCGCGCAAATGGGTGGCCCCTCCCGGACGCTCCTTCCATAACCACGGCACCGCAGCTGACCTGAAGTTCCTCAACGACGCGGCCAAGGCTTGGGTGCACCAGAACGCCGGGAACTTCGGGCTGGCCTTCCCCCTGGCCAACGAGCCATGGCACATCGAATTGCATGGCAACCGTGGCGGTGGCGGTCGGGCTCCCGCCCCTGCTCCTGCTCCGGTCCCGGTAGGCGGGGAAGCTCGCGGGCTTATGGCCATGGGTGGCGGGATGGTTCCCCCGGCCACTGGAGCGGCGGCAGGACCGGTGGGGCCGGTCGCACCGGCCAATCCGCTGGCGGCAGCGTTCGTGCAGGTGGCACCTCAGATGGAGCAGCAGGTCGCCGGGGGAATGGACGAGGCTCCAGTTCCGCAGAGGACTGGCGATCCGCTTCAGGCCACGATGCTTGCGAAGCAGACCGCGCAGCGGGATCGGCAGCTACCGCAGATGTTCATGCCAGATCTGGAAGGGCTTATGGGGCTCGCAAAAAGAAGGGGGTGACAGCACCCCCTTTTTAGTTGGTCCATCGGAGAAATACGGCATCCTCGGAGGAGGCGGCGATCGGGGTGAGGAAACCGAAGGAAAAAAGCCCCCGATCGCCGTTGGGAGGATGGCGGTTTTGTAGCATGGTGTAGGACGCCTTGCAAGAGCAAAAACTTCGCAAAATCCAAAATTTAGTAGAGCGGCCTATGCAGGTTTCGCACTGCATAGGTCGGGAGGGGGCCAGGGGGCGGGTCGGGCCTCTGGCCGAGGTGGTGCCGGGGTCCGGGTCCGCCGATCGACTGCCGGCGAGGCGCGCCCTACCCTGCGCAACTGGCCGAGGCGCTATCCTGCCGCAGACACGCCGGCGGCACATGCCGGGGTCCGGATCTCGCGTTTGTGCCTTGCATAGGCGCAAACTCACTCAAACATTTCAGCTAGTTGGGCATCGGTTGGCGCGTCATTTGGCGCGTTGGGCGTGATATCAACGGCTCTATTGCTCAATTCGCGCTCAAGCGCTGCGATCTCGGCGCGCAATTCTTCCGCGGTCTTCTCACTGTCTAGCTTGTCACTGTCGCGCGCTGCCTGCGCCAAACGCTTACTGTCAAAGCCAGCGCGGTCTAGCAGGCTGTTCGCCGCCTGCACACGGACTCCCGGCGCTGCTTTTGTGTCGTGCAGGATCTGATAGAGCGTCCGCAGCGCTGCCGGCGCAGCGTCCGCGACAAGGAATTTCTCCAGCACTGCCGCGATCGCCGCCTGCATTTTGCTGCTGCCGAACAGTATTGAAGCCGATGTCGGACGCAATCCCGCCTTGGCACATGCTTCAGTTTTTGTGCTCCCCTGAAGGAAGAAATAGAGCATCAAAAATTGCTTTTCGGAGAGCAAAATCCCCTCATTTTCCAATGTGTTAGCGACTCTTGACGGTGTAAGCGGATCTCGCGCCTTTGCGCCTCCCTGCCTAGTTGTCATCTTTTAACCTATCCCTCTTGACTGTCGGATTTTGCGAAATATACTATACGACATAAATTCACACAAACCGAAGGAAACTGAACCATGGCAAGCAATATGAAATACGTTCGGAAGTTGCTCCAAGCCGCTAAAGCCGAGGGCTTCACATTCGTTTGTTTCTATGACTCCCCGGAAGAATACGACTATCGCGGCCGGGACATCAGCGAGGCCGTAAAGGCGCTGGAGGCATGCGGGGAAATGCGCCTTGCGCTGCTCGACGGGGAACGCGTCATTGGTTCGGCGCTGATTATCCCCCAACTCGATCAAGAGGAGGTCATAGCCGACTATTCCGGCGCTTTCATCGACGAATGGTGGAATGAAACCGTCGCGCCGGCGCTTTAATCGCTGGCCACCTATTGGAGGAAGCCGACATGCCGCAGGTTATCGAAAAACTCGCCTACACCTATGATGAATTGTCAGATGAAGCAAAAGCCATCGCCCGCGATCAATTCCGCGCGCATGCGCTTGACTACGAATGGTGGGAATTTGTTTATGACGACGCCGACGAAATAGCCAAAATTCTCGGCATCGACATCGACAGGAAGGGCAAGAACACGCCGGCGATCTGGTTTTCGGGCTTCTGGAGTCAAGGCGACGGCGCATGCTTTGAGGGCTCCTACCGCTACGCCAGGCACAGCAAAAAGGTCATCCGGGAACACGCGCCTAAAGACACGGAATTGCATTCCATCGCCGATAGGCTTTACGCGCTACAGCGCCGGAACTTTTTCCAGCTAACAGCGACAGTTAGCCATCGCGGGCATTATTACCACGAATTTTGCACGTCTATCGATGTTTACCGCGACGGCTACCACGCCGACGCCGATGCTGCCGAGGATCTCGCCGACATCCTGCGCGATTTCATGCGCTGGATCTATCGCCGACTTGAGGCCGAGGCGGAATGGCTAATGTCAGATGAATGTATCGAGCAAGGAATCGATGCTGCCGCGTCTCAATTCAACGAAGACGGGACGCTTTTCCTTTAACCAGCTTGTAGGATTTTGAGGAGGATTAAACCATGTACAAGCCTACAAACAACGATTGCCAGCGCCGGGACAGCAAGCGATCGCGGATTCGCGTGGCGCGCCGGCAGGCACTAGCAGCCAAGCAATTCTTCAGTTTTGCTAATTCGAGGATCTAAGCCATGGATAATGTTCTCTATGAAAAGGCACAGCGCCTAGTCCGCAACGAAGTGTTCCTTTGCGTGTCTCACCTAGTTCATACGTTGGCGCAGGGATATGGGCGCATAGACTTCCGCAGCGATCTGGAGGAACTGACGGAACAAGCTTTTGAGCTTTCAACGCCAGTTCTCGATTATGAGGAGGCCGCGACTGAGGCAGGATGGACGCGCAACGAACACAACGGAATGTTTGTTGCCCCTACTGGCCATGATCCACGTATGGCCGACTATGACGACTGGGAGGAGCTTTGCGACGCCGAGGGCATAGAGCCCCATGAATCCGAAATTTTCGAGCATTGGGCCGTCTCGCGCTGGCTAGGCGAATTGCTTCAAGCCAAGGGCGAAAAAGTCGATTTCGACTTTGCCGGAATGGTTGTTTGGGGTCGCCGAACAACTGGGCAAGGCATCGCGCTGGATCACGTCATTCACGAAATAATTCGGGATCTCGACAATGCGCGGGTTGCTTGAGCTTGCCGCAATATCCCTGTTCGTAACAGGAACCGCCATGCTGTCTCTTGGCGTGGCGGGAATGTAGGAAAACACGCACGATTGAGGAAAACGGAAAATGAGACTTGAATGCTGCCACGCCGACACCTGCCTGCCGGACTATTGGACAGGCCATCACCTGCCGCATGTGCAAATCCTTGTTCATAGGGGAATGACGCTCAAGGAAGTTAAGGACGCCATCAAGGATGAACTGCGCCACGGCTACGTCATGGGCTCCACGGAAGCCGCAGAACTGCTTTCCAGGGACTTCATTCCTGCATGGAAGGAAAAGGAAGCCGACAGGTTGACGCGCGCTGCCTACGCCGCAGTGAACAGGCTCAAGCCAGCAAAGCGGGGGCAGCGCAAACTGTTCTTGGATCTCCCGGAAGAAACCACCTGCGAGCCGGATTCACTCGTGTTCGCCTATTTCGTTTTCCGCGAAATGTAGGATTTTAGGGAAGGAAACCGAACATGGAAAATTACACGCCGAAACACCTCAAGCGCTGGACTCGTCCGGAATGCTACATTGGCGAGTCTTGGCCAGAACACTATTCCGCAGGAGTCGGCCAGCATCGCGACAGCGACGCGCTCGCGCGATCAAACTTTGCCTGCATGCTCAAGGCATTAGGCGGGGAGTCAGAAACCGTTAAGGTAGTGCACGAAGGGCATTGGGCTGTCGGTTGGGTTGAATGGATCGCGATACATGAAAGCGACAGCCAGGCGCTTGAGACTGCCGACGAAATAGCCGCAGCTCTGGAGGACTACCCCGTCATAAATGAGGATCATTGGTCAGAACTGGAAATGCAGGAAGCAAACGAAGTCTGGAAAGATTGCTACACGGCACAAGAGCGGATCGATTACATACGGGAACACCGCGATCAATTCGACTTCTACGACTTCCGCGATATGCTGGCCGTGGTGCGCGGGGAATATTTCAACGGCTATGCGTCGGAGTTGCTGAATTGATCGCGCTGCTAAGTCTATCCGGGCGCACACTCGCCGCGCTGCTGTTCATCGCCTTGCTGCTGGCTCAATCAACGCCTATCTGACCAGCTGGCCAGCTACCACGCCACCGAAGCACAAAAACCCCGGATCTCATGCCGGGGTTTTCTTTTTGTCGGATTGTACGCCTAAAAGCCAATTCCTCATAATTCCCTCTATTTTGCCCGTACACGCGTTTCTTGCCGCGCATAGGTACTAACACTCGCCGAGGGCAGAACGCCATTCCTGAGCCAAATCTGAGGCGTTCTCGGCCATTCTGTAAAGATAGCGAACGGCATATGTCGGCTGGATCGCTTTCATGCGCTCATAATCCGGATTATCGATCTGCTCGACGAGTCCCGCCGGCACAAGTTTGGAAAACACAAACGTTTTAATTCCAGAATAGCTATATTCCGGCATCATCGCGCGAAAGTCGGCCATCCGGTAAACCTTCCCCGGCTCCATCCTTGCCAGCGCAACTTTCCATCCCGGCAAGCCTAGTTTGGCGACTCCAAGCCTAGCGGATATGGGCGCATTCTGCGCTTGGATCTCGCGCCTGCGCTTTGCCTGACGCGCCTTGCGGGTCCGTGCAGCCTTGCGCGCATGCTTACTCCAATCCACCTTGACCGCCGGACGCGCCCGCGACCCGCCGCCCGTCTCGCGCATGCGCCTGATGCGGGCCAGGGCTCTCTCCAGCGCGCGGGCTTCCACTTCCTGTTTTTTCTGAAGGTCCAATTTTTCCTCGAAGTCCAATTTTTTCTCCAAGTCCAATTTTCCGGCATCAGTCCGGACGCTTGCCGAGGTGCTTGCGGGTGCGGGCGCGTGGACGCCTGATGCCCCCTGCCCGAGCCAGGGCGAGTTCGCGACAGGTTTCACAACGCCTGACCGGTTCGATCTTCCTCGCCTTGATCGAGATCCGGGTGATGAACTTCTCGCCACAGTCGGCGCAGCAGGACGCCATGTGCGCAAGGTAGGTCGTCTTGCCATCCAGGCGGGTGTGGGGCTCGATGTCCACGCAGACGTAGACCTGCCCTCTGTACTCCCACTCGTCGAAAATCTCGATGTCGTCATTTCGGTATACTGGCACTTACAACCTCCTTCCTCTCGACCCCAGTACAACCACAACCAGCACAACCATCAGAACGACCTTCAGAACGACCTCGGCCATGCCGATCACAGTTTGTCGTATAACACGCCTGCATTTGCTCTTGCAAGTTTCCACATAATCCAACATTCGGACCGCAGGCGGACATGTCCGGACAAGCCCAATTTTCGCTGCCAGATGGGGGCGGACACGGACAGGCAGCGGAGGACAGGGGGCGGACAAGGGGGGACAACTCTCTACTATATGAGTTGTCCCCTCCGCCATGTCCGCGCTCCCCGCCCTAGTCCCGGTTGGCCGGACAAACGGACAAAACGCCTTTGTCCGCCCTTGTCCGCCTTGTCCGCTTTTACTCTTGCAAGTCATTTTCAGCCCTTGCTATCGAACGTCGGCCACACAAAATCTTCGTAGATTTCTACAGCTTTTTTACCTAAAAGCTGCTCCCGAGCACGCCGGAACGCCCTCGCCTGCGTGCCCGGATCGTCCGATTTTGACAACCCGAGGTTGTAGCAGAACTCCCTCCAGATGCGGATTTCGACTACCTTGCAGGCGGGCCACTCATCGCCGAACTTCAACACGCCATGCTCGGAAATCGCCATGTCCAACGCCGCCGCAGCCGTCCTCAGACTTTCGGGCCATGATACGTTACCCTCTGCCTTCGCCTCGGGATCGTAAACAGGCACCAGCGTCCGTTCGACCGACTCCAGATTGAAGCCCCAATGGCCGTGACTGTCCGCGTCCTTGTGGCGCTCGATCATCAGCAGCGTTGTCATCTTCTCCTTGTCGCCCTCGACCTTCATTCGCGTGTCAAAGGAGCCCCAGAAGTGCGTGTGCATGCGGGCGCGCGTATCGTCCTGCCAGCCCGTATGCGCGACCGTGAGCGTTGCCGCCCCGGTGGCCCGCATCAGGGCCTGAATGTTGTGCACCCACGTCCTGGCCGTAGTGTCCTCTGTTTCCGAGCCCATCATTGTGCCGCCGAAGATGTCGAGCACGATCAGTTCAAATCCCCCGATGGCCTGACACGCTGCAATGAGCGCTTTGACCTGCTCCTTGTCGTCGAGGCAGATTTCCTGCGGGTACAGGAACACGTTTGCTCTCAGTTCAGCCGGGATGCTGTAATGCTCCAGCCATCCGGGGATACGGAGCCGTCCGACGCCGTTGGCACCCTCGGTGGCGACAAACAGCACCCTGCCCTGTTTCGTCTGGTTGCCGTGCCATGGCCGTCCGGTGGCCACGGAGAGCCCGAGATCGATCGCAAGGAAGGATTTGAAGCTGTTCGACTTGCCGAACATCAGGGCGGCAGAGTTGCGCTGTATGACGCCATCGATCAGCCACTCCGGTTCCGGCAGGTTGAGCATTTCGTCGTACGTGAGGAAATGCAGCTTGGATGGCGACTTGGCCGTTTTCGGCTTGGCCTCGTCGGGAATGTGCTGCGGCGGCGGGCCTTGGTCGCCAGCGATGCCGGAAACGTCCCCGAACTCGCCAAGCGCAGTCTTCGCGCCCCACCCACCTGTTGCGTACTGGTACGCGTTCTCGACCTTCGTGCGCAGGTCGTCGTAATCCCACGGCGGGCTTGCCTTGGTGTCGTTCCACATGTTGACCATGAGGTCGAAGGCTTTGCCCTCGGAGATCCCGAGATCGCGCAGGTGCGCGGCCACCTTGTATGTGGTTTCGTCACCGCCGCTGCCCTCGATCGCTTCAGGTGCCGTGTTCAAGAGATAGTCCACGGCCTTCAGGATGTGCTCGGGCCGGTCAAGCTCGACCAGCGGTGTGTCTGAATGCGGAATGTGCTTCGGCGTGGTTTCCTTCAGATGCTGCTTCCACCAGTCCGGGGCAGCTGCGACCGTGGTGCCTTTGGCCTCGTACGCCTTGCCGTTGAGCGTGGAGCCAGGACCAACGACGTAACCCCCGGCACTGCGGATATCAATGCCGGGGTAGTCGGGAAGGCTGTCAACGCGGTTCTGGAAATCCTCGTCGGACTTCAGATAGACATGGACGCCGCCTGAAGGTGTGTAGACGCGAAGCGATTCCGGCATGCCGAGCATGTCCAGCAGTTCGAGGGACTGCATTCCTGGCTTGCCGTTCTTGCAGTCCGCGTCCACGACAAGCAGACCATGGCCGGCAGCTACGCCGATATTGTACTTCGGGTTTTCTTCCCACCACTGACGGATCTTCGCTTCATCCGTGGTGGCTTCGTCCTTCCAAGGAAACTCCTTGGGTGGAACCTTGCTGTTGGGTGACAGCGGGAAGACACGAAACCCACTGCCAGCCAGCGCAAGAGCTGATTGCAGTTTCACAATAGGTCCCTCGGTATATTTGTCGTAAGCGCGGATTTTCGTATTTTTCGACAAAATGGGCAAGCCACTAGCTTTTCGTCACCGACTGGTAGTGGTCCGCCCACCGTCGAAGCTCGCGCCGAAGCGCTTCTCGTGCGTCTTTCATAACTGCTTCCTCCTTAGTACCAGTTCGTATCCAAGCAGATCCGCCATTTCCTCGACCCGGAGGATGTTGGGTGTCTGATCGCCGCGCTTGTACTTCTGCATTTGCGCCTTGTCGGTCTTCAGCCCCTTGGCCATGGACCTCTGTGTCACCTCCTGTCGTTCCATGATGCCGAAGATCTGCTGCAAGGTCTTTGAGGCGGTGCGAACCGGCGTCCGGTTGTAGGGACGGCGTTTCGGCTTAGGCAGCATGCGGAACCTTCCTCCTTCAAGTTGAGTTGAATCGCGCCATGAACACTGGACGCTGGAGAGATCCGGTCATCGTCATGGCCGGAGACGATTTCACCCCGTACCGCATCGAGAACGCGGCGCGGGCTGCTGAAGTGTTGCTGGAACTATGGCCGGTCGAACCTGGCCCCAAGCACCTTGCGGCCAGGAAGACCATACTCAGGTGCCTCACTGGCAAGTGCGATGCCGAGAAGGCCCGAGCGGCGTTTGTTGCTGCCGCGCGGGAGGCCGGAAATCTGGTCGGGTGACATCACACCTCCAGCAGACGCTTCAGCGCGTGATTGACTGCCGGCGCGGTAACGTGCCGTTCCGTCTCCTCGCCACCCTCGAAGACGATCAGGGTCGGTAGTGAAGACACGCCCGCCTGCATGAAGCGGTCGGCGCTATCTTCCATGTTGATGATGTCCACCAGCTTCTGCTTGTCAGCCGGAAGGCCGGCGATCTGCTGCTTGATGGCCTGACAGGGTGCGCACCAGCCGGCAGAATACAGAACGAGTTTCATGCTGTACCTCCTGTGTTGCGTAGAATGAGTCGTTGATAGAGTTCACGGGTGCAGTACATCTTGTGGCCACGCACGACAGCGCGGGCGTTCGTGATTTCAATGTACTGCCCCGTCCGGTGGCAGCGGAGCATCGTACCGTCCTCAACAGGCACGAGCATCAGCCCGCCCAGTTGAAGCTCTGGCGTGTCGATCAAACCGCCACCTCCGCTTTGATAGCCGGATGCGGCGCGTAGCCTTCCAGAACGATGTCCTCCATGCCGATCGAGAAGATGTCGTTCGTGTCCTTCGTGATCCGCACCGTCGGCAGATCCAGCGGCTTGCGGGACAGCAATTCCTGAACCGCGTCCATGTGGTTGAGGTAAATGTGCGCGTCGCCAATGGTGTGGAAGAACGTCCCTGGCTTCAGACCTGTGACATGCGCCACCATTACGGTCAGCAGCGAGTAGGATGCGATGTTGAATGGGCACCCCAAGAACAGATCACAGGAACGCTGGAATAAGTGGCAGTCCAGCCGCCCGTCGTTGTTGACGTAGAACTGGTACAGCACATGGCATGGCGGCAGGGCCATCTGATCAAGCTCGCCGACGTTCCATGCCGAGACGATGTGCCGGCGGCTCGTCGGATCTTCGCGAATACCTTTGATGACTGCCGAGATCTGATCGACGTACCGGTGCCAGTATCCGTATTCCGGCCCGTATTTGCCCGCCTCGCAGGTGCGAGTGGCAGCGAACCAGTTGCGCCATTGCCACCCATAGATGGGGCCAAGGGAGCCGTCCCTGTCGGCCCATTCATCCCAAATAGTGGCGTTCTCGCCTCTGGTGCCGAACGTGATCCGCTCCAGACGATTGCGGCTTGTGCTGCCCTCCAGCATCCACAAGAGTTCACCGACGACCGCGCGCCAGAAGACCCGCTTGGTTGTAACGAGGGGGAAGCTGTCGCGGAGGTCATATCGCTGCGTGTGTGGCGAAAAGAGCGATACAGTTCCTACACCTGTACGATCTTTCCTCACTTCTCCGCAGCTCACAACATCGTGAAGTAGGTCGTGGTATTGTCGCATTTCTATCCTACTGAAGAACAGCGTCCGAGGGAGTGCTGAAATGGCCGGCGACTCGGAAAACAACGTCCAGATTGAAGACGTTGGCGTTGTGAATGGCTTGCTCCACATCCTCCGACATGGCTATGCAACTGGCCGCAGCAAGGCCACTTAGCGCCGTCATCACTACTGCCGGGGAGTGCTTCTCGGTGTTGATCAAGTCCGAGAATTGGTTCGCGAGTTCCCCCGCCTTCTTGAAGATCTCGGCGCGCTCCTTGTCGGTCAGCCCCTCGGACTTTTTGATCTGAGTCAAATCAATCTCCTCTCATTTGGCTTTGGCGTACATATGTCGTACGTTGTCTTTTCGGACAATCCAACAATTACTCTTGCAATCCATCAAAGGCAATACTAAAAACATCACATGAGCAGTACCGATCATTCCGAAAGCTTGGACCCTATTACACCGCGCCTCATTGAGGCGTGGATGGTTTCTGGCATGAGCCAAACCAAGTTCGGGTACACCTACTTCGGCGACCCGACTTTCCTGCCAAAGGCCCGGAAAGGCCGGAGATTTCGGCCTTCCATGATTGAGAGGATCGAGGCCGTGCTGAAGGAGTACGGCGTATGAGCGAACTTCTCGTTGGTGATCACGTCCGACGCGTGTCCACTGGGCAGATTGCGAAGATCATGCGCTTCCTGCCCTTCGGAAACGACCTGATTGAGGTCGAACCGATTACCCCAAATGAGGATCATCCGAAAAGAGTATGGTGGGTTGTGTCGGATGTAGAGAAATACAATGTAGCTGATATGTCAGCCAATAGTTCTAGTGAATCCGCATATCCCGACGGCAACCCGAAGACGGCAGTCGGCATGACTAAGCCGCCGCTCCGGGCAATTCCTCCGGTGGCCATCCTGCATTTGGGCAAGGCCATGGCCGACGGGGAGCGCAAGTACACCCGCTTCAACTGGCGGGACAAAGCCGTCACCACCTCCGTCTATTACGACGCGATGCTGCGCCATGCTCTTGCGTTTTGGGATGGGGAGGACTTCGCCGAGGACAGTGGGTGCCACCACCTCGGCCACGTAATGGCCTGCTGCGCGATCATTCTCGACGCCGCCGAGAATGGCATGTTGATCGACGACCGCCGTCGTGAATGCACAGCAGCCAAGTACATCGCGGCAAACATCAATCGATAATGAAAGGCACAATAGCGAGGAGTTATGGGGTATGCAGCCCAAAGTTCTGATGCTTGATCTAGGGACGAAATGCGGGTTTGCCGTGGGAAGCGGGGGCCATGTTATTTCAGGCACATGGGATTTGAAGCAGGGTCGTTACGATGGTGGCGGCATGCGCTATGTGAAGTTCCGGACGAGACTTGAAGAGCTTCGTTCCGCGTACACGATTACTCATGTGTTCTTTGAGGAAGTCCGACGCCACAAGGGCGTTGATGCAGCGCATGTCTACGGCGGGCTCATGGCCACGCTGACTGCTTGGTGCGAAGAAAACGAGATCCCCTATGAGGGGCTCCCGGTGGGCGAAATGAAGCGCTTCTGGACTGGCAAGGGCAACGCCAACAAGGAGCTTATGATCGCCAAATGTGAGGAGCGCGGTTTTTACCCCTCCGACGACAACGAAGCTGACGCGATCGCCGGCTTCCACCTCGGCCTGACGCGTCTCGGTATCTATCAGCAAGAGGACCTAGCTGAAGCCGCCGAGTAATGATGGTCGAGTTATACCCGTACCAGCGGGAGGGGGTCGAGTTCCTGTCCAACAAAAAGACCGCCCTCCTCGCAGATGATCCTGGCTTGGGGAAGACGCTCCAAGCCATTCGTGCATGCGACGAGGCCATGGCCCTGTTCGTTCTTGTCATCTGCCCTGCTTCCGTCGTGGAGAACTGGAAGCGCGAGATTGCCAAGTACCGACAGGGTGACTGGTCCGCTTTCGTGACGAGCTACGACAACGCCGTTGGCAAAGACTTCAGGCGGATAACCGAGCGGCAATGGTGCGTCATCATTCTCGACGAGGGCCATCTGCTCAAGAGCCTCAGCACCAAGCGCACCAAGGGCATCTATGGTCAGGATGCCGCCCTGCCCGACGACTGCGTTGCGGCCAAGGGGCTTCAGGTGTGGGTGCTGACAGCGACCCCGATGCCAAATCACTCCGCTGAACTGTACCCTCACCTGCGCGCCCTGTATCCGGAAGTGCTGATCTCTCCGCGTACCGGCAAGATCTGGAGCTACTACCAGTTCGAGGCCGCGTACTGCGTCCTGAAGAACAACGGGTTCGGCCAGCAGATCGTCGGAACCCGGAACGACGCCAAGCTGCACGAGAAGCTGAAGGGCTTCATGCTGCGGCGGCGCAAGGCGGACGTGCTGAAGGACCTGCCGCCAATCCGCTTCGCCGACCTGTACCTAGACGCCGACGTTGATGGGATCGATTTCGAGGAAGCCGAGAAGGTCCGCAAGGCCCTGGCCGAGGAAGGGATCGACGGCCTGCGCCGGATCTCCTTCGACGGCGGTGTGGCCAAGCTACGACGCCTGACAGGCATGGCCAAGGCCAAGCCGGCTGCTGCATGGGTGAAGGACTGGCTCGATGCCACACCAAATGACAGAAAAATCGTACTTTTTGCCCACCATACGGACGTGATCGAGTACCTGTACGACCAGCTGTGCGCGGTCGCGGTGCGCGTCCACGGTGGCATGAAGCAGAATGAGCGACAGCGGGCCGTGGACCGGCTTCAGGAAGACCCGAAGATCCGCGTTTTCATCGGCCAGATCCAGGCCGCTGGCACTGGCATCACCCTGACGCGGGCCAGCGATCTGCTGTTTGTCGAGCACTCATGGGTGCCGGCAGAGAACGAGCAGGCCGCGCAGCGCATCCACCGCATTGGCCAGACAGAGCCATGCCTAGTCCGCACAGGAATTATCCCTGGGTCAATCGACGAGGACATATCACGGGCGGTATCCCGAAAGATGAAGAGTATTTCCGCTGTTATTGATGGCTGCGAGGAGAGAAGGTTATGCCAGAATGAGGCGTTTGATAGCGTACGGAGTTTACGGTTGGATAGCGGTAATGATAGTTGGCGCTATGGTCGGCCAGTGGGGCACCATCTCTAGGGTGCAGAACAGAGGCGGTGGGCAGACGATTAAGCCGTCGGCGAAGTACTGTGACGATTGCAGGAAACAGAGCTACTTCATACAGTTTCTCAATACCGACGCCTGGGGGCTGTGCGACTGATGGGCCGTAGCGCCTCAGTGCATGAACCGCCCCTAAGCCTTGGAGCCATCTTTGAAAAATAGCTTTAATACGGCAATAGATTGCCATGGGTAGTCCAAACCGTCTGAGGCATCCTGCGCTATGTCAATCGGCATATCTCCTCGGACTGAGCCATAGTCAGCTAGTGTTTTCAGAGAACCAACTCGACGTGCATACTCACGAAATACATCGGCCGAAACAGAAACTAATACGAGTGCGTCACGGATAGAATCGGTTTCTTTCAAATCCATAAATTTGAAATCTTTTTTAACGTCATCCAATCTACTTAAAATGATCTGCAATAAATACGACATCCTACCATCAGATATGTTATTATTTTTGATAAATTCTTTCGCCATATCAATTTGCATATCTGGATAACGGTTTGCTAAAAGCTCAAGAAGGATAGTTCGAAGGCAATTGTCAAAGAATACATACTTATTCCGAAGCTCCCTAACCTCGGCCTTATTGGTATTCTCTACTTGATGCTCGATTTGTATTTTCGCTGACCAGTAAACCCAAACACCGGCAGCAATGGCGCAAAAACCAGAGAGAAGCGTCTGATACTTCGATACCCACTTCAGCAGAATGATGTGTTCGGCTGCGTTGCCGATGGAAATCCACGTGCTCTCACTGAACAGATCATAAGGGCTTCCGACCAATAGCTGGATGGCAGCAATAGCCCAAACTATAGCACCGCCAACCAACACGTTCCTAACGGTGGTCCACCGCAAACCCATGCCCCTGCCCCCTCATTGATGATCCAATCGCTCCCCGTACAACCGGACTATTTGATTAGCCTGGCCCCTGCAAGCGATACAAGGGACCTCGCAATTTCCCTTGCACAAGATCCACGCCACCTCGTCCCGCGTGGGCTTCAGGTGCGCGGTAAGCAGATGGTTGCCAACCATCATTGCGGTTCCTGGCGATAGGACCGTCTGCTTCTTCATGTGGCCCCGAGCTATGAGGGCGTCCGCGAGCTCTTTCAGATTCGACCATTGGCGCATAATGAGAACAAATTGAGAACATGCGCCGCGAAGTCAAGCCCTTCTCGCCTTCTGCATGGGTCCGAAGGACAACCTATTCATTGTTAGGTCAGTTGGCCGGAACGCAGTAGTAGCGGGCCTCTGGGTAGCGATCCATATACATCCTGGCGATCTCATTGCAGAATGCTCCATCATCCATGAACCCGAAAATGACGGCTACTTTGTCAGGGCCGGCAAAGCCACTCTTGACCAAGATGTAGTCCGGCGAACTGCCCGTTTTACCAAGCGCAAAGAACCATTCGATCCAGCTAAGTTGGCGGTCATAGCTGTTCCCGCACCCAGCAAGCAGCACTACAACTGCCGCCAAAACAACGGCTATCCTCATATTGCCCTCCCCCGATCAAGCCGCGATGATATGCGGCTGCCTAACTAATGTTTGTTACTACCGAACTTCGCCTCCTTCCATATGGTTAGACTAAAATCGCCTACCGTACCCATACGCGAAATGCCGAAGCTATCAGCACCGTCTGGAACTTCGATTTCATGTTGATCCCCGCTTGCTAGAACTTTGATAAGGGGCGTGGTTATTTCAGGCGACCAACGCGCATAGAACCCGTGTACGTGCCTGGCTCGCAGGATTAGCCCGTCTGCGCCAGCGTCAATCCGACGAACATACCGCTCAAAGGTGCTTGGTCTCAAAAGCAAGTGGAAATCAATAAAATCTTCGGCTGTCTCGCCTTCATTCGTCGTGTAACTTACACCACCGGTCGCAACAAGGGCTTCCTCTTGCGTCTCGTCACTCAGCACTTCGATATGAAGACCGAAATGCTTCACATATCGATCTGTACCGAACATTTGGTAGGAAGTCGCATGCCGATCAGGCGTCAGGTACGCATGAATCCAGCTTGTATGCCGCACCTCCCTCTCCTCGGGCGATAACACAGTTCGGTGCTCCTCACGGCCATCAAAGACGGAGAACTGGCTGGAAAAGGTTAAGTTAGTGGCAGAAAAATACGAGTCCCACTCCCAGGGTATCAAGTCATCAGATACCGGCTCACCGTTCTCGTCAATCTCCTGAAGCGCTCGCGTGTAAAGGTTCTTGTACTTCGGCTCTGTTACAAGCCGTATCTTACGGTCTATGTGGTATTTCATGTCCGCTCCCCGCCCTCTAGCCGGTCTACCTTACCTCTCGGCCAGCTAACCACAATGGCCCATAAGTGTCATATCCACCGCTTGCCTTGTAGGATTTTACGTAAAAAGATGGTAGACAAATCCCTACAAAACATTCTACACTTCCAACCACCAAGGAAAGGAGCATGTCGTGAGCATTGAGATCAAGATTACAGGTGATGACGTACAAGAGGTAGCCAAGCAGCTGTTTTCGCTAGGCTTTATCATGTCTGGCAGGGCAGCGGCCCCGGCGACAATGGGCAGTGGCCCAATGACGACAGGCAATGTTGAGGCAGTTCGTAATGAGGAAACTGTTGAACGAGTTGATGATGGTGGCGCAGCAGCTGAAGCTGTCGTGGACGATGTGGAGGTTGTCGAGGCGGTTGAGGAAGCTGATCCGGCAGGCGGAGAAGCGGAACCGGAACCTGATCATAGGGAAGCAGTCGAGGACGCCGAAGTTGTAGATGTCGAGGCCGAACCGATCGAAGACGAGCCAGCCCCGGTGGACGACGAGCCGGCCATGTCGGTGGACGAGCTTCGCGCATATGCCCTGCGCAACTACCTCCTGAAAAACTTTAAGGACCTGGCCGAACAGAAGGCCGCTTGGGAAAGCATGATGTCCGACTTCGGCGTCAAGAAGCTGACCGAGCTTCCCGAGGACAAGCTGAAGGAGTTCAAGCGCTACGTCGATCGGAAAATCGCTGAAATCTCATAACTTGATTGTAGGATTTTAGGAGGTTTTGATGGCTCACAATGTTTTCGACAAGGTTGTGGCCAAGGACTATGAGGGGCTGACCCGTCTCGGAATGCCCCTCCGGGATCAGGGAGCGGTTGAGCGCAGGATCAATCTGTTCTGGTCACTGACTGGTGGCCGAGGTTTCCGCCAGCCAAAGCTGAAGTACCCCGACCCACATCGCCAAACCCGCAGACAGACTCTCCGCCTTATCTATGAGCGCGCCCTGCTGGCCGAACAAGAGGCTCGGGCGAAGTGAGCGAAGCACATACGAACCGCGCACACGCCAAGCTGTCGCCAAGCTCGGCACACCGCTGGATGAACTGTCCCGGCAGCGTTCGCATGTCCGAGGGCATCCCCAACACGTCATCTGTGTACGCGGCAGAAGGCACTGCCGCGCACGAACTGGCCGCGTATTGCTTGCAGGAAGGGTGGGCTCCCGCGACCTTCGAGGGCATGTGGGTGGACGTCACCAACGGCAAGATCGTCGATACGCCGGCGGATACGGACGAGGAGCACCGTTTCTTCGAGATCACCGAGGAAATGGTCGAGGCAGTCCACACATATGTGGAGTACGTCTCCGAGCTAGTCCATCGCCCTGACGCCGACGAGACGTTCCATGAACTGCCAATTCTGGAGGTTGAGCAGCGGCTGGACATGACGCACCTGCACCCGGAAATCTTCGGGACCGGTGACGCCACGGTTTATGATCCGATCGCCCGCCATCTGGACGTGATCGACTTCAAGTATGGCAAGGGCGTCGCGGTCGAAGCCACCGCCAACCCGCAGCTACTCCTGTACGCGGCTGGCGCTGCCCGTCGGCACCACAATGTTCAGATCGAGACGTTGACGGTCCACATCGTCCAGCCTCGGGCCAGCCACCCGGACGGCAGGATTCGCAGCTACCCGATCGACCTGATTGGCCTGTTCGAGTTTGAGGACGAACTGGCTGAAGCTGCGGCCAGGACGGACGATCCGGACGCCCCTGTCGTCTCGGGCGAGTGGTGCCGGTTCTGCCCTGCCAGCGGCATCTGCCCGATCCACCGCGAGCGGATCTTGTCTGTGGCCGCTGCCGAGTTCGGCGACGTTGGCTCTGAGATCAGGCTGACGCCCCCGGACCAGCTGGAACCGGAGCGTCTCGGGGTGCTGCTGCGCGAGGCCGACCAGATCGGCAACTACGTAAAGGCGGTGCAGGAGTACGCCCACGCGCAGGCACTGGCCGGCAACATCCCGAGCGGTTTCAAGCTCGTGGCCAAGCGAGCTACCCGCAAATGGAAGGACGAGGACGAGGCGCTGAAGTTCCTGCGTGGCCGCAAGGTGTCTGACGACGACCTGTTCACCGAGCCGAAGCTGAAGTCCCCGGCGCAGCTGGAAAAGTTCTTCCCCGGCAAGAACAAAACGGAGCGCCAGGCAGCGATGCAGGACCTCGTTGAGAGCAAGAGTTCGGGGCTCAACCTGGCCCCTGTCGAAGATCCCCGGCCAGCGGTCGCAGTGGACGCGGCCAGTGAGTTCGGGGCCGTGGAGTAGGCCGTCCACTCTCAAACGGCCAAGCAGTGTCAACCTTTAGAGAGAAAAACCTGATGCCGAAAATTCCTGATTCTTTCAAAAAGGCTGTCTATTTCGAAAAGAGCGGCAACTTCTTCATCCCGGCTGCTCGAATGATGTACGCGAGCCTGTTCACGCCGACCCCGCCGAGCCAGGACGAGGACGACGAGAAGAAGTTCATCTGGTCGGTGACTGCGCTCATTCCAGCTGGCTTTGATCTCTCCGTACTTGAGGAGGAAGTCGAGCGCCTGATCGACAAGGAGCACAAGCCGGCCAACGCCAAGCTGCGCGAGAAGATCAACCGACCGTTCCTCGAAACGGCTGGCATCCGCTCGCTGGCGTCTCTGGCTGACGAGTATCCCACCTGCCTGCGTCTCACGGCCAAGGCATACGACAAGAACGGCAAGCGCCGTCAGGCTCCCGGTGTCGTAGACATGCACGGCAAGCCGGTGCCGGTCGAAAACGAGCCGGACGAGACATACAATGGCCGCTGGTTCCGCGCCTCGGTCAATCCGTATGCGTGGACGCACAAGACCGGCGGCGAAGGCGTCTCCCTTGGCTTGGTGAACGCGCAGCTGCTCTGGCATGACGATCCTCTGGCTGGCGGCAAGATTGCTGCTGAGAGCGAGTTCGAGGCCATCAGCGACGAGGAAATGGCGGAGCTTGAGGGGGCCTTTGAATGAGCGGCGAACCTTCGATCGGCCACAACTCTGTAGCTGGCGACCAGCTGCGTTCGTTCATTGAACGGATCGAGCGGCTGGAGCAGGAAAAGCGCGACCTGACAGAAGACATCAAGTCGATCTATCAGGAGGCCAAGGGCCAAGGCTTCGACTCCAAGACGATCCGCAAGATCGTGGCTCTGCGCAAGAAGGACGCTGCGGAGCGTCAGGAGGAAGAAGCCATTCTTGAACTCTACATGCACGCGATCGGCATGATCTAGCCGAGGGGCGACGGCGCTGGCGGCTTTTTATTTGCCGCCAGTGTCGGATTTTCCGAAAAATAGGAGGTACGACAATGGAGCGTGTATTCTACATTTCCCTGATCGTAGCAGCTGGCCTGTACACCCTCGACAAGGGGGCTGACCTCATCCGCGTACTGATGGTTTCGGGGTTCTAGCCATGGGCCAGTGGGTGGAAGGTGCGTGGATGCAGACCTACGGTGGGGTCGCGTACGATGTGTTCGACCCTCACCCGAGCCAGATCAACATTTTCGATATCGCCACGGCGCTGGCCAACACCTGCCGGTTCAACGGGCATGTGAAGCGGTTCTACAGTGTGGCGCAGCATTGCGTTCTGCTGGCCGAGCAGGCCAGTCCCGAGCTCGCCCTGCAAGCGCTGCTGCACGACGCGGCTGAAGCCTATGTCGGCGACCTCATTCAACCCATCAAGAAACACACCGGCATGGAAGCGTTCCGGCGCGCCGAGGAACTGGCCGAAATGGCCATCTGCGCCCACTTCACCCTGCCCTACCCGCTGGTGACGCCTGAGATCAAGGAACTCGACCAGCGAATACTGATCGACGAGCGCAATGCGCTGCTGTCCGAACCGCCGCAGCCTTGGGCTGAGGAAGTGGAACCGCTCGGCGTGAAGATCGAGCCATGGACGCCTGACGAGGCCCGCGACCAGTTCCTGAACGCCTACCGGGAATACGCCAAGTGGGCCGGCCTGTTCGGATACGAGCCAAGAGGAGAATAGTGTGACTTTCATGCTGCGCGACAGCTCCATGATGTCGTACGACGAGCTTCAGGATTACGTTTTCGAGCTTGAGGAGCGGATCAGGGCCATTGAGGGCCAGAAGGACATGGACCCCGAGTTCAACCTGCGCCGCTATTTCAACCTCACGGAAACTGAAGGCCGAATCCTGGCCCTGATGTCAGACGGCAGGGTGCGAGACAAGGAGCGCCTGCTGACCCTTGTCTATGGCGCAAGCCCCAACACCCCCGGCATCAAGATCATGGACGTGTATATCAGCCGGCTCCGCAAGAAGCTGAAGGGCTCGGGTATCACGATCTCAACCGTATGGGGTGCGGGTTACGTGGTCGATCACCCGGAGAAGCTCCGCGACGTGATGGCCGGCAAGCCGATCGAGGTCAATTTCGACGAGGAAGATCCGGAGCCGCCCGTCGGTCGGCCAACCGGGGCGTGCAATACGATGTCCAAGGGCTCTGTGCGCGACAAGGCGCTGGAATGGCTGCGCACAAAGGCCGTGGATGGTGTGGCCGAGTTCGAAACCAAGGAACTGTCTCAGGCCGTCAACCCAAATCGTTCTGGCTATTCGATCATAGAAACACTGGCCTTCGGCAACTACGTCGAGGTGCTGGACCGGCCACCTGTTGGCCCGAAGGGAGGTCTTTGGCGCGTTCGGCTGAAGGAGCGCTGATATGGCGGTCCTGCACTGTGATCTGGAAACCCGCAGCGCCGTGGATCTCAAGAAGACTGGCGTCTACGTGTACGCGGCAGATGCCACGACCGACATCTGGTGCATGGCCTATGCCTTCGACGATGGCCCCATAGAATTGTGGCTCCCCGGCGATGAAGTGCCGCTGGACATTATCGAGCACATTCTTGAGGGCCAGCCGATGGTGGCCCACAACGCCTCCTTTGAGCGGACGATCTGGCATCACATCCTGACGCCCCGGTACGGCTTCCCTGAGCCGGATCTGTACCAGTGGCGCTGTACCATGTCCTACTGCTACGCGCTCGGCCTTCCTGGCTCTCTGGACGGCGCTGCGTACGCGATCGGTCTTCAGACCCGCAAGGACATGACTGGCCATCGCCTGATGATGCAGATGGCCAAGCCGCGCCGATACGAGGACGGCAAGCCCGTCTGGTGGGATGACGAGGAAAAGAAACAGCGCCTGTACGAATACTGCAAGCAGGACGTTGAGGTTGAGCGCCAGCTGGAGAAGAAGATCCGCCCGCTCCCTCCGTTCGAGCAGGCTCTTTGGCACCTCGATCAGAAGATCAACGACCGTGGCGTTCTGGTGGACGAGAAGCTGGCCAACGCGGCCAAGAAGATCGTCAAGAAGGCGCAGGACGACCTCAACGACCGCATGCGCCAGCTGACCGACTATTCGGTCAAGAGCACTTCCGCCATCAACCAGATCACGACATGGGTGCGCCAGCAGGGTGTCGAGGTCCACTCGCTCAACGCCGGTGCGATCGACACGCTTCTGGAGGAAGACATTCCGGCCAAGGTGCGGGAAGTCCTTACCGTGCGCCGAGAAGCCGCCAAGGCTTCGGTTTCGAAGATCGACGCTCTGCTGCGCGGCAAGTCGCCCGACGACAGCCGCGCCAAGGGGCTGCTGCAATACCACGCTGCGTCCACTGGCCGGTGGGGTGGCCGACGGTTCCAGCCGCAGAACCTCCGCAGGCCCGAGGAAGAAGACATTGATACGCTGATCGAGGTCGTCAGCAAAGGCGACTACGATCTGTGCGCCATGATGTATGAAAAGCCGCTGTCAGCCGTCGCTGACACGCTGCGCGGCATGCTCATGGCCTCGACCAGCCACCGCGTCATGGCGGCGGACTATTCGAACATCGAAGGCCGCGTGCTGGCATGGTTGGCTGGTGAGACTTGGAAGGTGCAAGCCTTCCGCGAGTTCGACCAAGGCATTGGACCGGATCTCTACATCAAGTCCTACGCTGAGACGTTCGGCGTCCCGCTGTTCGACAAGAAAGATCCACGGCGTCAGGTCGGCAAGACCATGGAGCTTGCCGGCGGATATCAGGGTGGGCATGGCGCTTACCTCAACTTCCTGACGGACAAGACGCTGGCGCAGCTGGTGGCTCTCGTCAAAGAGGCTGTCACGCCGGACGAGTTTGACGAGTTCGCCCAACGCTACAAGGGAAGCCATGGCCTGACGCTCGACGAGTGGACGAGCCTTGCCATCGTGATCCACCGCTGGCGCGAGAAGCATTCGGCCATCAAGCGGTTCTGGCACGACATGGAAGAAGCTGCGGTCTTCGCGGTCCAGAACAAGGGCCAGATGGTGAAGATCCGCGGAATCGTCTTCAAGGTGGTCGGCAGCTTCCTGTTCATGCGCCTGCCATCTGGCCGGCTGCTCTCCTACCCCTTCCCCGAGGTGCGCGAGTTCGACACGCCATGGGGCGAGACGAAGCAGGGGCTGACGTACTTCTCAACCATTGACCAGTCGAAGAAGGCCAAGGTTGTCGAGGACAAGAACAACACCAGCAACTGGGCTCGGATCAAGACCTACGGCGGCATGCTCGTTGAAAACGCCACCCAGGCAGTGGCGCGGGATGTACTGGCGGTCGCCATGCCCAAGCTGGAGGTCGCCGGCTACCCGATCATCCTGACTGTTCACGACGAAATCGTCTGCGAAGTGCCAGACGGACACGGCTCTGTCGAGGAGATGGAGCGAATCATGTGCGACCTGCCGGAATGGGCCGCTGGCCTGCCGGTGGCCGCAGAAGGCTTCGAAGGACCGAGGTATAAGAAATGATGGAATATATCTGGTTTTGGCTTGCCAATGAGTTGGCGGGGCTCGGCGTCGTGATGGCGCTGTTCGTCTTCTACGCCGCGCTGATGGTGATTCTTGAAATCGACGTAAGGCGACGGGAGCACAAGCGCAGGAGGGGCGAATGAGCGGACAGGAGCAGGCGTCAATGTCGATCAAGGTTCTGGCTGCTAAACTCAGGGCTGTATCGAACGCCTACGGTGGCGTACCCGCTCTGCGCGCTGCTGCGGAGTGGCTGGACAGTGCGCTCACCCGGTTCACCCATGAGCCATCACTTGAGGCTTTGCGCGAGCTTAACGCCGCCGTGGCCTATGCCAACCGATTCAGGAAGCAGTCTCCGCTTAAGGAGGTGAAGTGACTTAACGTGCCAATGGCACGTAAGACACGTCGTATGAAATCGAAAAGATTTGCCATACGACAAGCCGTAACCGACTGATTTTCCAAGGGAAAATCTTGGTACGCCCAAGGGGAATCGAACCCCTGTCTGCGCCGTGAAAGGGCGCTGTCCTAACCGCTAGACGATGGGCGCGCTCAAGATGTGGCGCTTATAGGTGGCTTGTTTTCAGTCGGCAAGCCCGTTTTTGCCGTCTGCCAATTTTTTTTGTTAAGTTACCTTCGGCAGCGCCAATTCCAGTCTCGTTCGGCGCCGACATCCACATGCACCGAAGCCGTGTGGCAGTAGGTTCCCACTCCACCACGACCCGGCAGTGAGCGGGCAAATCGCGCCAGTTCCCAACGGCTTACGCCCGCAACCTGAATATCCGCTGCAGCACAATCCATGTGCGCGGACTTGCGTGCACCGCGGACCCGGCGGTTGTGTGCAGGGCTGCGATAGCCCGAGGTTACGAGGACCGGTTTGCCGTAGTGGCGCTCAATCGTCTTGAGAATGCGGACGAGCCCGGGCTTGAAGCAGGAGGTATTAACATCCGGCCGCTGCCTCAGCAGACCGTGAGGCGCCAGGCGGGCAAGACCAGTGGCCGAGGCAACCTGATAGCTGCCCTCCTCCTCATAGAGATCCACGTCGCTGTCATCCGATCCACCGGATTTGCGGACGATGTCGAAGAGCTCGCTGCTGGCGCGCACGCCCGGCAGTGCGTTTGCCGTGTAGGCGCTCGCCACCGATGACGAATCGATGATGATCTTCTTCTCGACCGGAGCCGGTGATTCAAAGCTGAAAGACGTGAGCTTGACCGGCTGGGCTACCGGCTGCTCAGCAGGTTTGGCGGCCAGTCTGGGCTCGCTTTTCTCTTGAGACTTGGGCTCAGCGTCTGCGTTGTCTGTCGAATCGCTCTTCGGCTCGTCAGATCGGCCAAACAGCGAGGCGAAGAACCCCCGCTTCTGTTCTGGATTTGCTTCTGTCTCTGCGGCTACTGGAGATTCGCTCGGACGATCCTCAGCCGCAGCGACAGCTGCTTCCGCTGCAGGAGCTGCCACTGGCGCTTCGGCGGCTTCCGGAATTCGTGCCTCGGGTCGCACGGGCGGTTCGGCAACGGCCACGACCTCAGGGGCAGCAGATTGAGTGGACGTGGCTGCGACAGCTTCTCCCGCCGGAGCGCGGGCAGCATCCGTCCCACCATCTGTATTCTGATCGGCACGGACAGCGCGGGCGAGTTCAGTGAAACCCATGGCCGTCCCGAAATCAGATGCTGTCGAACAGGAAGCGGTCAGACCACAAGCAAAGACAACGCTCAAGACGCGCCGGGAAACCTGCTTGCTATTGTTCCGTTGGCCGGCACGTGCCGGTTCATCCAAAAACAATAATCATACCCCTCGGAAACCGTAGGCAGCAGGAAAAACCTCTGCCGCAAACAAACGGAAATACAACTGCCCAAATCAAGCAATCAAGAACTGGTACCCAAAAGCCGCTTATTTGGCAATTGGTTATGATATGATCAATTATATTCCAGTGTTTCCGAAGGCTCAGTCGCGCGCCAGAACATAGGTTCCGGGTGCATCTCCGAGATAGGTTTTGTGCGGATCCAAAGTCCGCGCAGCTACTCTTTCCTCATCTTGAGCAGCGAGCCAGGACTGCCAGTGCGGCCACCACGAACCAGGCGTCACATTGGCGGTCGCGCGCCATTGCTCGAAGGTCTCCCCTCCCGTCACGCCACCTGTGCGGAACTCATACTTGTTGGCGTGGGGTGGGTTGATGATGCCGGCGATATGGCCGGAGCCGCCCATGACAAACTCCACGGGACCGCCGAAGAGCCGGGCACCTTCGAAGACGGACCTTGCAGGCGAGATGTGATCTTCCGCGGCCGAGATCAGATAGACGGGCAGCTTGATGTCGGCGAGCGACAGGCGCTTGCCGCGCAACGTCGCCCTGCCCTCGGCCAGATCGTTGTTCAGGTAGAAGGTGCGCAGATAATAGACATGGTTCGCAGGCGTCATCCGCGTGGAATCGGAATTCCAGTAGAGCAGATCGAACGGCATCGGCTCCTTCCCGCGCATATAATTGTTGACCACATAGGGCCAGATCAGATCGCGCGAGCGCAGCATGTTGAAGACGTTCGCCATGGTCAGGCCGTCGAGGTAACCTCTCGCCTGCATCGCGCTCTCAAGGGCTGCAATCTGCTGTTCGGTGGCGAAGTGCTTGAGGTCGCCTGAATATTTGAAGTCGACCTGGCTCGCCATGAACGTCGCCGAGGCAACGCGGTCATCACCTTCCTGCGCCATGGCTGCAAGACTTGCTGCAAGAAGCGTTCCGCCGATGCAGTAGCCCACGACATTGGCCTTCCGCTCGCCAGTGCACTCCTCAACCGTCTTCAGCGCGAAGTCGATGCCCTTGCTGGCATAGTCTTCCCAGCCGTGCTCGGCGTGGCTTTCGTTCGGATTGACCCAGGAAACGACGAAAACCGTGTGGCCATGCTCCAGCGCCCAGCGGACGAATGAGCGCTCCGGGCTCAGATCGAGCACATAGAACTTGTTGATCCATGGCGGCACGATAAGTAGCGGCCGCTTATAGACCGTGGGCGTCAGCGGCTCGTACTGGATGATCTCGGCCAGTTCGTTGCGCGCCACCACCTTGCCGCGCGTCGCGGCTATGTTCTTGCCGACGGTAAACCTGGTGGCATCGGTCTGGCGCAGCCTGAGCTGCCCCCTGCCCGCAGCGAGATCCTCAGCCAGCATGCGCATGCCGCGGACGAGATTCTCGCCATTCGATGCAAGCGTTTCCCGCACCACTACCGGATTGGTAAGGAGAAAGTTCGATGGAGAGACGGCGTCCATCACCAGACGGACATAGAAGCGGGCCTTCTGCCTCAGCTCCTCGTCCACATTGTCGGGCTGCTCGACCATTTCCTCCGCCCACTGGGCGGTCGCGAGATAGACCTGCTTCAGGAAGCGGAAGAAGGGATGACGCTCCCAGTCGGGATCGTTGAAGCGCTTGTCGCCGCGCGCCGGTTCGAAGCGGACAGGATTCTCTTCGTCCTCGCCTCCCAGCTGCTTGATGGAATTCGTCCAGATGTCGAGGAAGGTGGAGACCAGGCGGGTCTGTGCCTCGATTGCGCGGGTCTGGTCGGCGCGCCAGTATTCGGAAACCTGTAGAAAGGTATTGAGCAGATCGGAGATCGGGCCAGAAACAGGAGCGTCCGGTTCAGCGTCTTCGCGGGCACGCGCCCAGGTTCCGGCGACCTTGCCAACCTCTTCGAGCATATAGGCGAAGTTGATGGCGAGCTTGTTCGGATCTTTCACCTGAAAAGGGTCCAGCGATGTATGCTGAGGGTCTTTCCCGCTTTCGCTACCTCGTGCGCCTTCCATACTTCGCTCAACGTCCTTTTTGTGTCACTCTAGACCCAACTGCGGGGCTATGAACAGAGATGAATATATGAAGAACTCCACCGGGATACGACAGTTTTCACTGATTTCCCTTATAACTGCTTCACTTTGCCCGATGCTGGCGGCGTGCTCCAGCATGAATATGGAGGACGCGGCGCCTCGATCCCAGACGGTCAGCACATCATCTGCCCCGCAAACCCAGCAAACGCAGGGCGTGCGGGACTATCCGAACCTCAATGTGGCTATCCAGCCGGCAGCGGATCAGATAAGCGCGGACGAGCGCAAGCAGCTCATCGACGAGCTTTCCGCCAAGCGCGGGGTGGCGTCTGGCCCGCGGGCCGCATCGGTGTCGGAGGCCGACCGGCTTCGACGGCTTGCCCGGGAGAGCCAGGAGCAGACGCTGAGCACGATCGAATCAGGGCAATAACTCTTTATGAGTTGATCTCTTTGAGCGTTTCTGGCTATCGACCACCCGTGCGAACAGGTGTATGACCTCCCGGCAATCCACTAAATCTGGAAAACCACCATGGAAGAATATTACAAGATCCGTCGGCTACCGCCATATGTCTTCGAGCAGGTCAACAAGCTCAAGGCGGCGGCGCGAGCGCGTGGCGCCGACATCATCGATCTTGGCATGGGTAATCCGGATTTGCCGACGCCCACCAGCATCGTTGACAAGCTGTGTGAAGTCGTACGCGACCCGCGCACCCATCGCTATTCCGCCTCTCGCGGTATTGCCGGTCTGCGCAAGGCTCAGGCCAACTATTATGCGCGCCGTTTTGGCGTGAAGCTCAACCCGGATACGCAGGTCGTCGCGACTCTCGGTTCCAAGGAAGGCTTCGCCAACATGGCGCAGGCGATCACCGCTCCCGGTGACGTCGTGCTTTGCCCGAACCCGACCTATCCGATCCATTCGTTCGGCTTCATCATGTCGGGCGGCGTCGTGCGCTCGATCCCGGTTGAGCCGGATGACAAGTTCATCCCGGCACTGGAGCGTGCGGTCCAGCATTCGATCCCGAAGCCGGTGGCGATGATCCTCAGCTATCCGTCGAACCCGACGGCGTGCCTCGCAAGCCTCGACTTCTACAAGGACGTCGTGGCGTTTGCCCGCAAGCATGAGATCATCATCCTGTCAGACCTCGCCTACGCCGAGATCTACTTCGATGACACACCGCCCCCGTCGGTGCTCCAGGTCCCGGGCGCGATGGATGTGACCGTCGAGTTCACCTCCATGTCGAAGACCTTCTCGATGCCGGGCTGGCGCATGGGCTTTGCGGTCGGCAACGAGCGCCTGATCGCGGCACTGGCCCGCGTGAAGTCGTACCTCGACTACGGCGCATTCACGCCGATCCAGGTTGCGGCCACCTCCGCGCTCAACTCGAACGGTGGCGAGATCGAGGAAGTTCGCGAGATCTACAAGCGTCGCCGCAATGTGCTCGTCGACTCCTTCAGCCGCGCCGGATGGGACGTTCCGCCTCCGCCCGCGACCATGTTCGCGTGGAGCCCGATCCCGGAGAAGTTCCGCCACCTCGGCTCGCTCGAGTTCTCGAAGCTGCTTCTGGAAAAGGCGGATGTTGCCGTCGCTCCAGGTGTAGGCTTCGGTGAGCATGGCGACGAATATGTGCGTATCGCACTCGTCGAAAACGAACACCGGATCCGTCAGGCTGCCCGCAATATCAAGCGGTTCCTGGCCTCGGATCCCAGCGAAGGCAACGTCGTTCCGCTCGCTGCAAGCCGCTGATCGCACCAGGTCACGCAACCAGTAAAGCAAGTCATGGCTCCGGCCGTGACTTGTTCAACAAGGAAGATTTGAGCAGATTTCTGACGCATCGACGGACAGGAACTGCTCCAGAAAGGTCTAGGGAAGTATGGCCGCCGCACCATTGCGCATTGGAATTGCCGGTCTCGGAACAGTAGGCACCAGCGTAGTCAGAATGCTCGCCGACAAGAAGAGCGAGCTCGAGAGGCAATGCGGCCGTCCCATTACTACCATCCTTGTCAGTGCCCGCGATCGCACGCGCGATCGCGGCATTGATCTCAGCCAGATCCAGTGGGTCGACGATCCGGTCGAACTCGCCCGTTCGCCCGAGATCGACGTGTTCGTCGAGCTTATCGGCGGCGACAACGGTCCGGCAATGGCTTCGGTGAAGGCTGCGTTAGAGTCCGGCAAGCATGTCGTGACCGCCAACAAGGCGCTGCTTTCCAAGCACGGCGTCGAGCTCGCTCAGATCGCCGAAGAAAACGGCCTGCTGCTCAACTACGAAGCGGCGGTGGCCGGTGGCATCCCGGTTATCAAGACGCTGCGCGAGGCGCTTGCCGGAAACCAGGTCAGCCGCGTCTTCGGCATCCTGAACGGCACCTGCAACTACATCCTGACCCGGATGGAAGCAGAAGGCATGAGCTTCCAGGAGTGTCTTGCCGACGCACAGCGCCTTGGCTACGCGGAAGCCGATCCGACCTTCGACATCGAGGGTCACGACACGGCCCACAAGCTGTCAATCCTGACAAGCCTTGCCTTCGGCTGCCAGATCTCCGCGCAGGACATCTATCTCGAAGGCATCTCCAACATCACGCCCGCCGACATCAAGGCGGCCGCGAACCTCGGCTACCGCATCAAGCTCCTGGGCGTTGCCCAGCGCACGGAGACCGGCATCGAGCAGCGCGTCCATCCGACGATGGTACCCACCTCCTCGGTGATCGCGCAGGTTCATGGTGTGACCAATGCGGTTGCCATCGAGACCGACATGCTGGGTGAGCTGCTGCTCTCCGGTCCGGGCGCCGGTGGCAATGCCACGGCTTCCGCCGTGATCGGCGACCTGGCTGATATCGCGAAAAGCCGGCCGGGCTTCCAGCATGGTCCGGTGTTCGGTCGTCCCGCCAGGGAGCTTGCACCCTACCAGCGCGCGCGCATGCGCTCGCACGAGGGCGGCTACTTCATCCGCCTCACCGTGCATGACCGTCTTGGCGTCTTCGCCTCGATTGCCAGCCGTATGGCCGAGAACGAGATCTCGCTCGAATCCATTGTCCAGCATGGGGATGCGGCGGAGTACAAGACCGTCATCATGGTCACCCATGAGACCACGGAACTTGCCGTGCGCAATGCGGTCGAGCGCATCACCAATGACGGACTGCTTGCCGACAAGCCTCAGGTCATCCGCATAGAGCGGGCCGCCTGAGTTCAAAGGCATGAAGTTTCCATCTCCACTGGTCGAAGCACGGCTGATCCGCCGCTACAAGCGCTTTCTGGCAGATGTGCTTTTTCCAGACGGTACTGAAATGACGGTGTCGGTCCCGAATACGGGATCGATGCTGGGGCTGACCGAGCCGGGATCTCGCGTTTTGCTCGTCCATTCGCCGAGCGCCACACGCAAGTACGCCTACTCGCTGGAGATGGTCGAAGCCGACGGCGGATGGGTCGGCATCAACGCCAACCTGCCCAACAGGCTTGCCGCTGAAGCCATTCGTGCAGGGCTTGTCGATGATCTTGGCGAGTATCCGACGATCAAGCCCGAGCAGCGCTACGGCACCAGGTCGCGCATCGACTTTCTGCTGGAGCACCCGGAACGGCCGCCTGCCTATGTGGAGGTGAAGAACGTCCACTTCATGCGCACGCCGGGTCTGGCGGAATTTCCCGACACGGTAACCGAGCGTGGCGCACGACATCTGGATGAGCTGGCAGCCGTCCGAGAGGCGGGATGCCGTGCGATCATGCTCTATATTGTACAGCGGACCGATTGCACCCGCTTTAGCCTCTGCTCGGATCTTGATCCGGCATATTGTGCGGCTTTCGAGCGCGCAAGACGTGCAGGGGTTGAAGCTTTTGTGCTAGGTTGCCACATCAGTGCTGACGAGATCGTTCCCGATCGTCTAATCGAAATGGAATTCTAATGGTCACCTATCTCGACGCCGATACTGCCCCGTTGCGCAACCTCGGACAGATCCGGCTCTACAAGCAGAGCGATTTCGAGGGTATGCGCAAGGCAAGCCAGCTTACGGCACGCTGCCTCGATGAGCTCGTGGATATCGTGAAGCCCGGCGTCACCACCAACGAAATCGACCGTTTCGTGTTCGAGTTCGGGATGGACAATGGCGCCCTCCCCGCGACGCTCAATTATCGCGGCTACACCAAATCCACCTGCACCTCGATCAATCACGTGGTCTGCCACGGCATTCCGGATGACAAGCCGCTGCGCGAAGGCGACATCGTCAACATCGATGTGACCTATGTGCTGGACGGCTGGTACGGCGATTCAAGCCGCATGTATCCCGTGGGCAAGATCAAGCGGGCTGCCGAGCGACTGCTCGAAGTCACGCACAAGTGCCTGATGCTTGGTATTGCCGAGGTGAAGCCCGGCGCCCGCATTGGGGCAATCGGTGCGGCCATTCAGTCTTATGCAGAAGCCGAGCGCTGCTCCGTTGTGCGCGACTTCTGCGGCCATGGCGTCGGACGGATCTTCCACGACGCGCCGAATATCCTGCACTATGGCAAGCGGGACGAAGGTCCGGAAATGCGTCCGGGCATGATCTTCACCATCGAGCCGATGATCAATCTCGGCAAGCCGCACGTGAAGGTGTTGGCGGACGGCTGGACTGCCGTAACGCGTGACCGCTCGCTCACCGCCCAGTACGAGCATGCCGTGGGCGTGACCGAGACCGGATGCGAGATCTTCACACTGTCGCCAGCCGGGCTTGACCGTCCGGGACTGCCGCCTCTCGAAGGCTAATCAGAGGCGGCTTCACGGGTTGGTGAAGCCGCTTTTTCTTTACAAGAAAATACAACCATAGGCTGTTATTCTTCGTGTGCGTATGCTTTAAATTGCATGTGTGGCTGAGGGGGTACAGCTATGTCAGACGGAGACGACGAACGGCACTTCTTCGCTGAAGCAACGATGCAACCACTCGGCCAGCCGGCTGACAAGGTTGTGCGGGGGGTACGGAGAAAATCCAGTTCCGCAGGCAGGAAGCTTCACGAAGGGCACCGACAACGGCTGCGCACGCGTTTTGCCGAAGCGGGCGCCGATTCCCTGTCGGATTATGAGCTTCTGGAAATGCTCCTCTTCAGGTCGATCCCCAGAGCTGACACGAAATCACTCGCCAAGCTGTTGCTGACGACGCTTGGCTCGCTGGCCGAAGTGGTCGGCGCATCGCCGCAGCGGTTGGTGGAAATATCTGGCGTTGGCGAGGCGGTCGCTCAGGATATCAAGCTCGTCGCGGCTATCGCCCAGCGCATGCTGCGCAACGAACTGCGCGGAAAGCAGGTGCTTTCCTCCTGGTCGCAGGTGCTGGATTATTGCAAGGCGGCCATGGCATTCGAGGAGCGCGAGCAGTTCCGCATCCTGTTCCTCGACAAGAAGAACTGCCTGATCCGCGACGAATGCCAGCAGGTGGGCACCGTCGACCATACGCCGGTCTATCCGCGCGAGGTGATGCGGCGGGCGCTGGAGCTATCGGCAAGCGCGCTGATCCTGGTCCATAACCATCCGTCCGGTGATCCAACGCCTTCGCGCGCAGATATCGAGATGACCAAGCTGATCATCACTACGGCCGAGCCGCTCGGGATCACCGTGCATGATCACATCATCATCGGGAAGAACGGGCACGCGAGCATGAAAGGGTTGCGGCTGATCTGACATCAGCATGCTTCCCGCTGGAACGGTTCCCGGAAAAGCGGGAACCGGTTTCTCCTCTAAGTGCTCTAAAACAATTCTGCCGGCTGAGGTGCGGTCAAACCCTCAGCCGGCAGTTGGTCAAGCTCTCGCTTTTCGAGAAGGATGTCGCTCGACACGCTCACGCGGCACCGCAATCATCCCGCGCCGATTTTTTTTGGCGCAACTTGCAGGGTCCCCTCTGGATCCATCTCTATCAATGCAAGAGCTGTGCCAGTTTGTTGAAAGGCGGGAAATCGGTCGCGAGGCCGCAAGATACGGGTGCAAAGCCAGGTGTTCCCGGCTGATGGGTACGACCATAAAAAATGAGCGCCAACTGGTCGTCCGCAGTTCAGCGTCGCGCCAGCCGCAAATTTGAGCTTTTGATGCCCAATTGATGGGCAACTTAACAAATGACTATAAACTAGGCGTAGAAGCTGCCGTCATCCGCGCCGGGGCTTGTTTCAACCCGCTCCACCGCAGAGAGTACCGACTTCTCGCCCAGTTCCGCCAAAAGCCGCACCCTCGCACGGTTCAGCCGGCTCTTGATGGTGCCCATGGCGCAGTTGCAGATGTCGGCGGCTTCTTCGTAGCTCATGCCCAGGACGCCAATCAGCATCATCACCTCGCGTTGCTGTTCGGGCAGTGCCTGGATGGCGTTGTGGATCTCGAGACCTCGGGCCGACCACTCCTGCGTGGCGCCAATGGTTGGCTTGGCCGACACACAGTCGGCGGCTCCGGGCGCCTCGCGTTTGGCGATCTTCACCTTCGTGTAGAAGGTGTTGCGCATGATAGTAAAAAGCCAGGACTTCATACTGGTCCCGGCTTCAAACTGATGCATGTGAGCCAAACCCTTCATCAGCGTCTCCTGCACGAGATCGTCTGCATCGTTGACGTCTCTGTAGAACGTGCGGGCGAACGCACGGAGCGCGGGGATAAGCTCCACGATCTCGGAATTTGGGGGCTTTGGCGCGCTGTCTCTCACGTCACGGGACGGTGCCATTCCGAAATCCCTTTATGATTGGAAAGATATGCTGGTCCGCAAGTAATGCCCCATGTCGGCGGTGGTTCCCAAAGTCACTTATGATGCTCAAGAAAACCGAAACACACGCAGGAAGCCGACAGCAAAAAGCCGGCGGAGCGGTCCACCGGCTTGCGTAACATGTTTCCAGAACGGCAGTCGGCCTGCCCTGCGGAACAGGATGGAGGCCTAGGCCGCCGCCTGCATCAGCGCGTGGGGAAGCAGGGCGTCTTTCAGTTCAACGTCGGAGAACTTGGTCGCATCAAGCTTGATCCAACCGACGGTCTCGCCATCATGGAAGCTCAGGTGAGCGTTGAACTTGCGGGCCAGCGCCTTCATCCGGTCATTCTGCGGGTGCGTCGTGACGCTCAGCTGGGTATACCCGAGCAGGAGCGCGTGTGCGAGAAGGCGGCGGAAGAGTTCGCTGCCAAGGCCGCGATGCTGGAGCTCCCGCTCCACGCTGAAAGCGATCTCGCCAGTCGGCACGGCAAACTCCGGCTGCTCATGCAGCTCTGCCGCGGCAAGAACGCGGCCGTTCTCCACATAACCCAGAACAGTGGCGCCTTCGGCAAAGCACCGCTGCGCATAGTCGATCAGGAACCCGTCACCAATGGCGCTGTTGAAACGGTCGCGGCGGCTCTCATGGTCGAGACGCAAAAGATGCTCGCGGTAAAGCTTCAACTCGGACGGCCGCAGCCTCCGAATCACACCCGATAGCTCCTTGTTTGCCAATTGCTCGTTCATGGTTCCACGTCTTCCCGGCAGCGGGTGAAAGACCCGCTTCTGCCTGTAACGTATATTGTGCAGCGCAGCATACTTAACAAGAGGCAAGATGGCACTAGAGCGTTGCGTCAGGTGCATGGCTGTAAGAGAACATGAACGCCTGGGTCATATTTGATCGCCCGACATCTGGAATTATTCTAAAGAATGGTCCATATTGCCGGCACCAAAGCCCGAGAGGATTTCATGAGACTCACCCGTCAAACCAATTACGCCATCCGCATTCTTATGTATTGCGCGGCGAATGATGGGAAGTTGAGCCGTATCCCGGCCATCGCCGAAGCATACGCACTTTCCGACCTCTTTCTCTTCAAGATCCTGCAGCCGCTCGTTCAGGCGGGCTTCGTGGAGACCGTGCGCGGCCGCAACGGCGGCATTCGCCTGGCCAAGCCCGCGTCAGAGATCACACTCTTCGACGTCGTTCGCGTCACGGAAGAGAATTTTACGATGGCCGAGTGTTTCGAGGGTGGCGGCACCGACTGCCCACTCGTCAACGAGTGCAGCCTGAACGAAGCCCTGCGCAAGGCGCTGGGAGCGTTCTTCGAGGTTCTGGCCGGCTACTCGATCGAGGATCTTGTCCAATCTCAGCCCAATACGCGGAGCCTGCTGGGAATTGATCTGCCTGACGTCGCGCTGGCGGTTTAGGCCCGAGCAGTCAGATCAACTTAGACCAATTTCCCAAGGGAGACGCGCATGTACTTTGCAATGAACCGCTTCAAGGTCGTTGCAGGTTCCGAGGACGAGTTTGAAACCGTCTGGAAGAACCGGGATTCCCGCCTTCACGAAAACCCCGGCTTCGTTCAATTCCGCCTTTTGCGCGGCGCGACCAACGAGGCGGAGGGATACACAGCCTACATCTCACACTCCATGTGGGAGAGCGAAGAGCATTTCATCGCCTGGACGCGTTCGGAAAGCTTCCGCCACGCCCACAAAAACGCGGGGCAAAGCAAGGTGCTCTACAAGGGCCCACCCGTTTTTGAAGGTTACGCGACCGTCATCGGCGACTGAACTGATCTCTTTTCTAGACCGTGAGCTGATCTCTTTTCTAGATGGAAGCACCGGATGCAGATCGCGCCCGGTGCTTTTTCTTTTCAGGCGGAGGCGAGCAAGCTTGCGTTCCCGCCTGCAGCCGTCGTGTCGACGCAGATAGCCCGCTCGTGCACATAGGCAGCCGGATAGGAAAGCTCGGTCACGAGCGGGATGATCGGACCAGTCCTGCGGGCCAGCGCTCGGCGCAGCGACCTGAGCCAGCGCTCGTCACCCGTCGCTGCGACGAGATCAACGTCTAGTGTTTCCAGAGCCACAGGATCGATCGATCCATCCAGTACAAAGAGTGGGATGTCGGCTTTCACTAGCGGCTGGAGAAGTTTCTGAGCCCCCTCACCTACAGCCGTGACGCTGTTGCCTGCGGCCAGCGCCGAGATCACCTGATCAACCAGCGCGTCGCTGCCAGCGCCGAGGCAAAGAACGGAGCCTTTCGGCGTCAGCTCATAGGTGTTCGACTCGCCTGTCGGGCCCGGGAGATCAACCGGGCCATGGTCGAGTGCAGCCGCTTTCGCCAGCTGATCGGCGAACCTGCCGCGCAGCAGCCTGCGCAGGATGGCGATGCGATCGGGACGCACGGCCCAGTCGCTTGAGAATGAAGCGAGCTTGTTCTGCACCGACAATGCTGCGCCAACAGGCTGCGCTGAGGCTTTGGCCGTAGAGCAACGGAAGCGACGGAGATAGAGGGGTCCGCCTGCCTTGGGGCCAGTGCCAGAAAGCCTCTGTCCCCCGAACGGGTGGGAGCCCACCACCGCGCCGATCTGATTGCGGTTGATGTAAATGTTGCCTGCCTCGATCTCGTCGACGATGTCCTGCACCCGCGCATCGACGCGCGTGTGAAGCCCGAAGGTGAGGCCGTAATCTTTTGCGTTGATTGTCGAAATGACCTTGCCAAGATTCTCCGGCTCGAAGGTCGCAACATGGAGCACTGGCCCGAATACTTCGCGCTCCATCTCCTCGATACCAGAGACTGACACGGCCGTGGGCGGAATGAAGAGACCGCCTTTCGGTGCTTCGATCTGAGCGATCAGGCGGCCTTTGCCCGCCATCTCGGCGCAATATTGTGAGATATCGCGGTGCGCGTCCTGATCGATTACGGGACCGATGTCAGTCGCAAGTTCCCAGGGGTCCCCCATTGAAAGGGCATCCATCGCGCCCTTCAGCATCTTCACGACCTTCGCCTCGACGTCCTTCTGGACATAGAGGATGCGGAGCGTCGAGCAGCGCTGGCCTGCGCTCTGGAAGGCTGAGGCGACGATGTCGCGCACTGCCTGTTCGGGAAGCGCGGTGGAATCGACGATCATGGCGTTGAGGCCGCCTGTCTCGGCGATCAGCATTGCATCAGGACGTGCAGTTTCGGCCAGCTGGCGCTCGATGATGCGCGCAACTTCGGTCGATCCGGTGAAGCAGACGCCAGCGATCTGCGGATGCGCGGTCAGCGGGCCACCCACGGATGGGCCGTCACCCGGCAGCAGGTGAAGAACATCCTGCGGAACGCCTGCCTCGTGCATCAGCTGCACGGCGCGGATGGCAATCAGGCTCGTCTGCTCGGCGGGCTTGGCGACGACGGCGTTGCCGGTCATGAGGGCGGCTGCGATCTGGCCAGTAAAGATTGCCAACGGGAAATTCCAGGGCGAGATGCAGGCGATGACGCCACGCGCTTCCGTACCGGTCTCGGCCTTCGACGCCTCACCGGAATAGTAGTAGAGGAAATCGACCGCTTCACGCAGTTCTGCGATGCAGTCCGGCAGCGACTTTCCGGCCTCGCGCGCCGCCAGCGCGAAGAACTCGCCAGCATTTGCTTCATAAAGCTCAGCAATCTTGCGTAGAATTTCGGCACGCCGCGAGACCGAGACGGCGGCCCAGGCGGGCTGCGCCGCCGCAGCGATCTTAACGGCCTCAGCTACCGTCTCGGCATTCGCATCGACAACCTCGCCGACAATTTCATCCATGCGTGCGGGATTGCGCACGGTACGGGTTTCACCCCTCGCCTTCGCCGCGGTCACCGGCTCCAGACGCCACTGGTGAGGGGCAGCAAAGGGAGCACGGATGCGATCTATCCCGGCCAACGTGTCAAGATCAGTCAGGTCCCAGCCTTTGGAATTGCTTCGCTGCGGCGCGAAGATTTCGGCAGGCCGGGGAATGGCCGGATTGACGATCGGCTGGCCGCTGAAGGCGACGTCGAACGGGTCGCTTGCGATTTCCTCGGGGCTGACGTTGTCATCCAGAATCTGGTGGACGAACGAGGAGTTCGCGCCATTCTCCAGCAGGCGGCGGACGAGATAGGCGAGCAGGTCCTCATGTGCACCAACAGGCGCGTAGATCCGGCAGCGCGTCCCATTGCGGCGGTGAACGATGTCGTGCAGCGCCTCGCCCATGCCATGCAGGCGCTGGAACTCGAATTTTGAGCGGTCATCGCCGGCAAGCGAAAGGATGGCCGCAACCGTGTGGGCGTTATGGGTGGCGAACTGCGGATAGATCCGGTCCGTCTTCGAGAGCAGCTTGCGGGCACAGGCTATGTAAGAGACGTCGGTGTTCACCTTGCGGGTGTAGACGGGGTAGTCATCCAGCCCCAGCACCTGCGCGCGCTTGATCTCCGTATCCCAATAGGCGCCCTTGACCAGCCGCACCATGATCTTCCGGTTCAGCTTCTCGGCGAGCGCGTGCAACCAGTCAATGACGAAGGGCGCACGTCGACCATAGGCCTGCACGACAACGCCAAAGCCATCCCAGCCGGCGAGCGACGGATCGACCAGAACGCGTTCGATCACGTCGAGCGAGAGGTCCAGGCGATCAGCTTCCTCGGCATCAATGTTGAGGCCCATGCGTGCGTTCTTGGCGAGCTGCGCCAACTCCAGAAGGCGCTCGCACATGCAAGGCAGCATGGCCTCCTTCTGTGCCACCTCGTAGCGCGGATGGATGGCCGAGAGCTTCACCGAGATGCCGGGGTTCAGGCGGATGTCGTCGCTTTTCGCTTCGGAGGCGAGCGAAATGATCGCGTCCTTGTAGGCAGCGAAGTAGCGAAGAGCGTCGGCGTGGGTCCGCGCCGCCTCGCCCAGCATGTCGTAGGAATAGGTGTAGCCGTTGCGCGTCATCGAGCGGCCGTTCTTTACCGCTTCCGCTATGTTGCGGCCGAGCACGAACTGCTCGCCCATCTCGCGCATGGCAGCAGAGACAGCCGTGCGGATCACGGGCTCGCCAAGGCGGCGCACCATGGAACGGAGCGTCGAAGCGATGCCAGTCCCCTCCTCCTCCAGCACGCGGCCGGTCAGCGCCAGCGCCCAGGTAGAAGCATTGACGAAGATCGAGGCCGAACCTCCCGAATGGGCAGACCAGTCGTGCGGTGCGATCTTGTCGCGGATCAGTTCGTCTACGGTCTCCTCATCGGGCACCCGCAGGAGAGCTTCCGCCAGGCACATCAGCGCCACACCTTCCTGCGTGGAAAGGCCATATTCGGCGAGGAAGGACTCCATCAGGTAGCGCCCACCCGATGTGCGAACGGCGCGGACGAGTTCAGCAGCATGGGCGGAGATCGAGTGACGGCGCTCGTCCGTCAAGCTCGCCACAGAGCGCAGGCGCTCAAGCGCGGCTGCCTCATCAACCAGATAGTTGTCGCGGATGGATCTGCGGAGAGCATTCAGGTCTGGGCCCGTCATCTTGACCTCATCGGTGGATACGTACTTACCTGATTAGCACGGCACGAAGATCAAGATCGGTCTGAAATATGATGCAATGAAGACCGAATGAACTATAATATCGCAGTAAACTCTTTGATATGATCTACAGAATCCATGACAGCAGGCCAACTGGACCGTTTCGACCGCAGCATCCTTCACGCCCTGTCGCAGAACGGCAGGCTCTCCACGGCTGAACTCGCCCAACGCGTTGGACTCACCAAGACGCCGGTGCAGGCGCGGGTGAAGCGGCTGGAAAGCGAAGGCTACATTCGCGGCTATATGGCTATCATTGACCATGAGCGGATGGGCGAAGGCCATGTCGCCTTCGTGCAGGTGACGCTGTCGGATACGCGGTCCGCCGCACTCGACGCGTTCAATCGCGAAGTTTTGAAGCATCCGGAAATCGAGGAGTGCCACATGATCGCGGCGAGCTTCGACTATCTTCTCAAGGTGCGTACGAAGGACATACAGTCCTACCGCCGCGTGCTCGGCGAAAAGATTTCCAGCCTGCCCCACGTCTCCCACACGTCCACATTCGTTGCCATGGAGACGGTGAAGGACCGCTAGATCTTTTCTCACTGTAACTTCATTCTGTTCCCCCCTATATCAGTTCTGATGAAATACAGATCTGGACTACTGCACGCGGCCCTGGCGATCCTGCTCTTCCTTCCGGTCCCTGCGATGGCCACGGAGGCCGGATGGGCGTTGCTGCGGGAGGGCGGACAGGTTGTCCTCGTGAACGAAGCCTATTCGCTGGCGACCGGGCGACATGCGTCGGAAGACATCGAGAACTGCCGGACGCAGCAGACGCTGTCCGATCGGGGACGCCAGCAGGCGGGCAAGATGGGCGCACTCTTCTACGCGCGCTCGGCTCCCGTCGAACTGGTTCTCACCAGCAAGCATTGCCGCGCTCAGGAAACCGCTTCCATCGCCTTCCGCGACAGCAAGATTGAAGTGTTCGAACCCTTGAACGAACTTTCGGCGGACGAGGAACTGCAGGCGCATCAGATCGAGGCCACGATTAGCCGTATTCAGGAGTATGGCGGGTCCGGTAACCTGATCATGGTGTCGCATCCCTCCAATATCGCAGCGCTTACGGGTGTAACGCCGAGACCCGGTGAAGCCATCGTCGTTATGCCCGCAGACAATAAGCTTACCATTGCGGCACGCATAACCTTTAACTAGATCAAAGGGATCTGGGGCCGGCCTTCAGCGGCCGTCAATCTCCCGTTATTTGACGGCAGATTTCAAGATGTTTAGGCCACGGCCCTTTTCCTGACCAGAAAAAGCGATTAGACACGCCTCTAACGAATCCAAGTGAGATACTGCAGTGACGAGCACATTTGACAGGGTCGCCGACATCATCGCTGAGACCAGCGAGATCGATCGCGAGAAGATTACGCCTGAGAGCCACACCATTGACGATCTCGGCATCGACAGCCTGGACTTCCTGGATATCGTATTCGCGATTGACAAGGAATTCGGCATCAAGGTCCCGCTCGAAAAGTGGACCCAGGAAGTGAACGAGGGCAAGGTCGGCACCGAGGAATACTTCGTCATGAAGAACCTCTGCGCCAAGATCGACGAACTCGTAGCCGCCAAGGCTGCCTAAGCAAGTACAGGATTGCGAGGGGATATGAGCCCTAACGACGTTGTCATCACCGGCATCGGTATCGTCTCCTCGCTAGGCCTCGGTGCCGATGTGCACTGGCAGGCGCTCACTGCGCCTGAGCCAAAGCCTGTGGTCGATAGCGAGCGCTTCTCGCCATTCACCGTGCACCCGCTGCCGGAAATCGACTGGAGCCAGCAGATCCCAAAGCGCGGTGACCAGCGCCAGATGGAAACGTGGCAGCGGCTCGGCACCTATACGGCCGGTCTTGCGTTGCAGGACGCAGGCATCAAGGAAGACGAAGCGCTCTGCACATCGATGGACATGATTGTCGCCGCTGGCGGTGGCGAGCGTGATGTCGATGTCGACCAGGCCATCCTGGACGCTTCCCTCTCCCGCGAAGATCACGGCATTCTGCTCAACGAGAAGCTGACAACCGAGCTGCGGCCGACGCTGTTCCTCGCGCAGCTTTCGAACCTGCTCGCAGGCAACATCTCCATCGTCCACAAAGTCACTGGCTCCTCCCGCACGTTCATGGGCGAGGAAGGTGCAGGCATCGCGGCCATCGAGACCGCCGCTGCGCGCATCCGCTCCGGCCAGTCGAGCCATGTACTGGTAGGTGCTGCCTTCCAGACCGAGCATCCGGACATGCTGCTTGCATACGAGCTTGGCGGCTATCTGCAGCGCGACGGATGGTCCTCCGTCTGGGATCGCCAGGGCAAGCAGGGCGGCGGTGTCATCACCGGATCGGGCGCAGCTTTCCTGGTGCTGGAATCGCGCGAGCATGCGGAAAAGCGCGGCCGCAAGGCTTATGCTACCATTTCGAAGATCGTTTCGGATCGCAGCCGCCGTCGTGAAGACAGCCTGCGCGAAACGCTCGGCCAGATGCTGGCCAAGCTCGACGTTTCGGAGCCGACGCTCGCCATCAGCGGCGCTTCCGGCGCGCAGATGCCGACGACCGTCGAAAAGACCGTGCTTGAAGCCAATGAGAACCTGGCCGTCCGTGGCTTTGGGTCGCTCACCGGTCACCTCAAGGAAGCGCAGTTCCCCTTCGCCGTGGCGCTTGCAGCGCTGGCGATCCACAATGGTCAGTCCTATCCCGCCTTTGATGCGGCAAACGAGCGTCCGCTCGAACAGGCGCCAGAGGCGGTCGTGGCAACAGCGGTGGGCTACAGCTGCTTTGAGGGCGTAGGGCTCATCACCAAGGCTTGAAGCACTCGCTCGGACTTGCGGGCAGCGCAACACTATTGAAGCGGCGCATCCTGCCCCTCAAAGGCAGCGGAATTCGCTCCGGGGCGATGCGGTAAGGAAGGAAGAAATGGCCGTGAAGACAACCGACAGCTTCGGCAGACCGCTGGTCGCAGTCACCGGCATGGGCCTTGTCACGTCGTTGGGCCAGGGCAAGAAGGACAACTGGGCGGCGCTCACCAGCGGACGCTCGGGCATCCACCGGATCACCCGTTTCCCGACCGACCATCTTGCAGCGACCATTGCCGGAACGGTGGACTTCCTGCCGCAGAGCAGCCAGGGCGCAAGCGCCCTCACCTACGCATTGGCGGACCTCGCAGCCGAAGAGGCAATCGCCGAGTCCGGCTTCTCGGTCACCGATTTCGGCGGACCGCTCTTCCTGGCCGCTCCTCCGGTCGAGCTCGACTGGCACCACAGGCTTCGCCTGTTCGCCCAGTCTGACCGCGAGCGCGGATGGCGCAGCCTGCTCGATGCAGCGCGCGACGCCAACGAGCGCGAGCGCTTCGATGAGTGCCAGTTCGCAACCATCGCCGACCGTCTCTCCGACAAGTACGGCACGCGCGGCATGCCGATCACGCTTTCGACGGCCTGCGCTTCGGGTGCGACCGCGATCCAGCTCGGTGTCGAAGCCATCCGCCGCGGCGAATGCGAGCGCGCGCTCGCCATCGGCTCCGACGGTTCGGCAACCGCCGAAGCGCTGATCCGCTTCTCGCTATTGTCGGCGCTTACGACGCAGAACGAAGTTCCCGAGAAGGCATCGAAGCCGTTCTCGAAAGATCGCAGCGGCTTCGTGCTGGCCGAAGGTGCGGCTGCACTTGTGCTGGAGCCGCTGGAGGCCGCCCTTGCGCGTGGCGCCGACGTGCTCGGCATCATGCTCGGCTGCGGTGAAAAGGCTGACGATTTCCACCGTACCCGTTCGAAGCCGGACGGCTCGCCGGCGATTGGCGCTGTCCGCGCCGCGATTGCCGATGCAGGCATTTCCGTGGAAGAGGTGGACTACGTCAACGCGCACGGCACCTCCACGCCCGAGAACGACAAGATGGAGCATCTGTCGCTTTCGACCGTCTTCGGCGAGCGCATCCGCAACATTCCGGTCTCCTCCAACAAGTCGATGATCGGCCACACGCTGTCCGCCGCTGGCGCGATCGAGGCCGTTGTATCGTTCCTCACGATGCGCGAGGGCGTCATCCCGCCGACCATCAATTACGAGATCCCAGATCCCGCGATCGAGCTCGACGTGGTGCCGAACGTGAAGCGTGAGGCGGATGTAAAGGTCGTCCTTTCCAACTCCTTCGGCTTCGGCGGGCAGAACACCTGCCTTGTCATGGCGCGCGAAGCGCGTTAACTCGCGCTCTAAGCAGTTCACGACCGGGCGCGCCCTTGAACGCGCCACACATTGATCTGGACCGGACGCCGTGACGTTTTCCGCTCCAGCCAGAATACGGAGTTCCCATGCGCGCCTTGCAACTGGTCGCCGATCGCAAGCTCGAAGTTGTTGATCTTCCGCCTCCCCCGGCTCCCGGTCAGGGTGAAGTGACGTTGCGGATCGCGGCCGTTGCACTCAACCACATCGACGTGTGGGGCTGGCGCGGCATGGCTTTCGCCAAGCGCAAGATGCCGCTGGTCGTCGGTGCTGAAGCATCCGGCTATGTCGAGTCGGTTGGCCCCGGGGTTTCAAACCTGCTCCCCGGCCAGCTCGTGTCGATCTATGGTGCGCGCACCTGCGGCCTCTGCCGCCATTGCCGTGAGGGTCGCGACAATCTCTGCGAGCATGTCGGTGGCGTCCATGGCTTCCACCTCGACGGTTTTTCGCAGGAGAAGGTGAACCTCCCTGCCCGCCTGCTGGTGCCTGCACCTCCCGGCGTGGACGCTATTGGTGCAGCGGTTGCGCCAGTTACTTTCGGCACGGTCGAGCACATGCTGTTCGACAATGCCAAGCTGCAGCCGGGCGAGACGATCCTGGTGCACGCAGGCGGGTCCGGCATCGGCACGGCAGCCATCCAGCTTGCCAAGCGCATGGGCTGCACGGTCATCACCACCGTCGGCTCCGACGACAAGGCCGAGCGCGCGAAGGCGCTGGGTGCCGATCATGTCATCAACTACCGCAAGGACCGCTTTGAGGGCGTCGTTCGCAAGATTACCAAAAAGCGCGGTGTCGACGTCGTTTTCGAGCATGTCGGCAAAGACACGTTTGCCGGTTCCATGCTGTGCCTGAAGCGCGGCGGGCGGCTCGTCACCTGTGGTTCGACGTCTGGCGTTTCGACAGAAATCAACCTGATGCAACTCTTCCAGCAGCAGCTGAAGCTCATGGGCTCGTTCGGCTGCCGCATGGAGAACATGGCCGACGCCATGCAGAAGATGGCTAGCGGCATCGTGCATCCCGTCATCGACACGATCGTCGGCTTTGATGACCTGGAGCCTGCGCTGAAGCGCATGGAAAGCCGCGACGTCTTCGGCAAGATCATCCTCAAGCTGGAGCAGTAACGTCCGCCAATGGCTCGTATGTCCCGCAAGCTGGGCCATTTCCTTAAGAAGGCTGAACACTGGCTGACGGCGCAGGTATCGCTGGCCGCGCTGTCGCTGCTGCGCCGCCTCCCGGCGGACAAGGCTCTCGGCTTTGCTGAGAAAGTAGCGCGAACAATCGGTCCCCGCGTCAGCCGCCACAAGCTTGCGGTCGACAACCTGCGTCGCGCCTATCCGGAAAAGTCTCCTGCCGAGATCGAAGAGATCGCCCTCGACATGTGGGGCAACATGGCGCGGCTTGCAGTCGAATACGTCTTTATCGACAAGCTCTTCGACTTCGATCCTGAGCGCCCGGATGAAGGACGCGTTGAGGTCGACGGCATCGAGACGTTCCTGCGCATCAGGGAAGAGCAGCGCCCGCACATCTTCTTCACCGGACACATCGGCAATTTCGAGTTCCTGCCGGTCGCAGCCGCCACGTTCGGCCTCGACGTGCATGTGCTCTTCCGCGCGCCGAACAACCCGTACATCGCCGACTACATCAACGAGACGCGCAAGTCGGTCATGGGCGGCCTCGTGCCGTCACGCGCCGGTGCAGCGCTACAGCTTGCCCGCATTCTCGATGATGGCGGCAATGTCGGCGCGCTGGTGGACCAGAAGTTCCGCAATGGTGTGCGCACGACCTTCTTCGGACGGGAGTGCCTGACCAGTCCGCTCATCCCCAAGCTCACCCGGCAGTACGAGTGCGACGTCTATCCGGCGCACTGCATTCGCCTCCCCGGCGGCCGCTACAAGCTGGAAATTGGTGACAAGCTGGTGCTGCCGCGCGACGAGAACGGCTCAGTCGATGTGCCGCGCATGGCGCAGCAGCTGAACGACATCACCGAACAGTGGGTCAGAAAAAATCCCGGCCAGTGGATGTGGTTTCATCGGCGCTGGGGTTGACCGCGGCAGAAGAGCTCCATGTTCACGATCAGCCGCGTCGAGACCTTCAGCCAGGACATCAAGAAAAGTCGTTTTGTGGCAATAGCCGCGCCCGTCTCGACCGAACAGGCGGCGAAGGACTTCCTGCGCGAACACTCCGACCCCACTGCCAACCACAATTGCTGGGCATGGCGCATGGGGCAAAACTACCGGTTCAACGATGATGGCGAGCCTTCGGGGACGGCCGGCAAGCCAATTCTGCAGGCGATCGACGGTCAGCAGATCGACAATGTGGTGGTTCTGGTGATCCGGTGGTTCGGCGGCATCCTGCTGGGCAGCGGCGGTCTGATCCGGGCCTATGGTGGGACAGCGGCAAGCTGCCTGCGTGAGGCGGAAAAGACCGAGGTCTTCGACCTCATCGGGTTCTCGCTCGATTGCGATTTCTCCGACCACGCATTGCTGAAGGCGCGGCTCAGCGCCGTGGAGAACCTGTCTCTCACACGCGAAGAGTTCCTGGCAGATCATGTTGCAATGAGCGGCATGATGCCGGTGGAGGCGAGAGACAGGCTCGCCCAGCTCGTGACCGACATCACGCGCGGCAAGCGCGCCATCAAGTTCGACGAGTGAGCCAAACAAAAACGCCGCCCCTGCGGACGGCGTCGGAATAGTCGCTGGCTTCAGTCGGGATGTCAGCTGACGGGATAGGCTCCCCTGGTGCCGCGCCAATGCGCAGCCGCAAAGGCGAGCACAACCAGAGCAACGCCCTGATGCACCAGCGCCCAGTCGATCGGCACGACCAGCAGCAGCGTCGTGATGCCGATGGCGGCCTGTACGAGAACCAGCCCCAGGAAGACAACCGCGCGGCGCGCGTGGGTCGTTCCCGCTTCATTGCGGAAGGCCGCAACCACCTGCCAGATCGCCAGCGCCAGCACCGTATAGGCACCAATGCGGTGCACGAACTGGACCGTCTTCGGATTCTCGAAGAAATTTACCCAAGCGGGCGCCTGCGAGAACAGTCCGCCCGGAATGAGCGCTCCGTCCATCAGCGGCCAGGTGTTGTAGGTAAGGCCCGCGTTGAGGCCGGCTACGAGACCGCCCAGATAGATCTGCACCAGCACGGCGACAACCATCCAGCCGGCAAGGCGGCGGGTCAGTGTTCCGGCGGGCCGCTCATGGTGTGGAGCATGTCCACGTGCGACGACCATGACTGCTGTGAAGATGATGCAGGCGAGCGTCAGGTGTGCGGCAAGGCGGTACTGGCTCACGTCCGTACGTTCTGAAAGGCCGGAGGCAACCATCCACCAACCCAACGCGCCCTGCATGCCACCCAGGAAGAAGAGGCCAAGCACCTTCGGCTTGGTGGCGGATTCGAGCCGTCCCGTCGCCCAGAAGAAGATCATCGGCAGCGCAAAGATGACGCCAACGCCACGCGCCAGCAGGCGATGCGCCCACTCCCACCAGAAGATCACCTTGAACTCGTCAAGGGACATGCCCTTGTTGATCTCGTGATATTGCGGGATCTGCTGGTACTTGGCGAATTCCTCCTGCCACTCGGCTTCACCAATCGGCGGGATCACACCGTGGATCGGCTTCCATTCGGTGATCGACAGTCCGGATTCCGTAAGTCTCGTCGCTCCGCCAACCAGCACCAGCGCAAAGAGCGTCGCAACGACGACGTAGAGCCAGATGCGGACCCAACGGCGGTTTTCGGCTACGTTTGCGGGTATGGCGGGAGATTGGAAACTGGTCATTGTGCTCATGATCTATCAATCCGCTCTGCATCACCTCGAGGATCCGGAACTTTCCGGGTTCCATATGCAGGCTTAACACTTGTGCCCTGCTTCCGTCCTGGAGAATGGGCCAGCCTGTAGGTGACGCAAACCCGCCCGCCTTGCAAGTCATCGGGCGGCGACATGGGGTCGCGTCTTCACGAAAGATTAAGGAATGACGCGGCTTGCGTTTCGGGCTAAAGCTCTCTCGCGGAGAATGACATGAACCCAAGATACAAGAAACTCATTGCGACCGTCGTACTGGTGCTTCTCGTCGCCATCTACGCGATCGTCTCGACCGCTCTTGCTGTTTCGCAGCTGGCTGACAAGAGCCCATGGGTTCACCTGCTCTATTATCTGGTCGGCGGCGTGCTCTGGGTGGTGCCCGCAATGTTCCTGATCCGCTGGGCTGAGCGCAAGCCTCGTTAAGTCCATACAGGTGACACTGCCGAGGCGAGCCTCTATCATCGCCCGATCAGGCAGTATTCCTTCGGTCGGGGGGACCATTGAACAAGATCGATACCATTGCAGGCGGAAAGCCCCTGCATTCCGGTCATGACGTTCCGCAGACCGGTGTCTTCAGCCGAGTTCTTTCCGGCTCCGACGCGTTCCAGTCCTATTCCCGCTTCTGCAAGGATGCTCTCTATGCCGGAGCGCAGCAACCGCTCTGGGTCGAAAGCTGGCTCGGAGACAAGAGCCCCGAAGAGCGCCTGATCGCTCTCACCTTCAAGAACGGCAAGCCCGTCATGGCTCTTGCGCTTGAAGTGCGTCGAATGGGACCCCTCTCCGTTGCCTGCTTTGCAGGCGGTTCTCACGCGCACAGCAACTTTCCCCCGATCGCTGGCGAGCGGCTGGCGATGGGCGACCTCTACGCCGTGCTGCATGATATCCGCACCGCCCGGCCCGATATCGATGCGCTGATCCTGACACGCATGCGCAAGGAGTTCATGGGCGAGCCCAACCCCCTGCTCCACCTCTGGCACATCGAAAGCGCCAATCTTGCCTTCGCCAAGTCGCTGGAGCGGGCGCGGCAGGCCAAGGCGATCGCAAGCACGAGCAGGATGAGCCGCCACCGCAAGATCCAGCGCAAGCTGAAGCCATTCGGTGACGTCAGGGTCTTCCAGGCGCAGACGCGCCAGGAGGTCGATCGGCTATTCGACCACTTCCTGCAATGGAAAGGCGAGCAGCTCGAGCAGCGCGGCATTGCCAATTCGTTTGGTCCGGAGGAGGTGCAGGCCAATTACCGCAGACTCTTCTATGCGGCGCTCGACGAAGAGGTGCCGTCCTACCTTCTCTATGGTCTGGAGGTAGCTGGCGAATTGCGGGCGGTCAACGGCTACAGCCGCACGGCAGAAGGGCTATTGTGCGACTTTCTCGCTTACCGGAACGACGAACTGGCACAGTTCGCCCTCGGGGAATATCTGACCTATGAAGTCGTGTCGCTTGCCATGCAGGCAACCGACGCGGTTTACGATCTGGGCGTAGGCGAAGCGCGCTACAAGCGCTCCTGGTGTGATCTGGAGCGCCAGCAGTTCGAGGTGCACGTTGGCCTCAGCTTCCGGGGCAAGATGCTGACGCTCATCACCATGGCGGCGGAACGTGCGAAGCGCTTCATCAAGCGCAACAAGAATGCAAATGCATTCGTGCACAAGGCCCGGGAAGTACTTGCCCGAGCCAAATCCGAGTGATCAAGCCGCGTCGCGATCCGTGGGATGGGCGGGCGGGTCATACCTGACCGGCGAATGCACCAGCATCGGGGTAACGCCCTCGCCTTCAAGCTCTGCCAGAACTTCCGCAACACTCTCATCATTGCGATTGATGATGCTGACCACCACGTCGGTCTTGTCTTCCATCAGGCGTGCGATGCTGCCTGCGGTTGTCGGGCCGCACTCGATCATCAGCACGTCATAGGCAGCCGAAAGAGAGCCAAGAATGATGGGCAGACGGTCGATGTTTTCCATCGCCTGCTCCGGATCAGCGGTGCCCACCGGGATGACATGGCTGGAGGAATAAAGGTCCGAGTGGATCGCATCGGCGAACTGGGCCTCCGACGTCAGAAGATCCGTGATGCCGTAGAAGGAGCGTGATTCCAGCATCGGCAGTGACGCGGCACCCGAAATCGTCAGATCGAGCAGCAGGACCCGCATGCCAGCGTCTGCCAGCTCACGGGCGATACCAACGGAGACAGCAGCAGCCTCGTCCCCTTCGGGAGAGAGATAGACCACGCGTTCCACGCCGGACGACATCAGCGCACCGGCTGCGGCCTGAACGTCCATTTCGCTCGACGCTGCCGCTGGCAACTCCGCCGGCTCATCGATCGCTTCGCTGACGATCTCGCGAACGCGCTGCTCCGGCTCCACCCGAGCGATCTCGGGCAGCGGCGCCCTGACCTGCTGGCGGCCACCAGGCGCCGGCTTCAGGGCTCGACCGCTGAAGAGCTCCTGCAGCAGGATCAGCACGGACATCAGCAGCAGGGTGCCGGCGAATGCGGCAAGCGCCATGGGTGCAGGCTTCGGATAGTAAGGCAGCGATGGCGCCAGCGCGCGCTGGAAGATGCGCGCATCGACCGGCAGATAGTTGCGATCGAGACGGGCTGCAGCTTCGCGGAAGCGGGTTGCGTAGGATTCGAGCAGTTCACGCTCGGAGGCGGCTTCCCGCTCCAGCGCGCGCAGTTCCACCTGCGCTTCCTCGGTCTTGGCGACCTCTTCCTTCTGGCGGTCGAGGCTCGCGCTCAGCTCCTGCTCGCGCTGACGAGCCGATTCGGCTTCGGCCTCCAAAGCGCCGAGGATGCGGCGGGCTTCCTGGTTGATCTCGGAGTTGAGGTCTGCCAGCTGAGACTGCAGCGCGCGAATGCGCGGGTGACCGCTCATCAGCGAGGTGGAGAGTTCTGCAATCTGAGCCCGGAGCTCGACCTGCCGTTCACGCAGGCGCTGGATCAGCGGCGACGCCTGCACCTCGGCGAGAGTCTCGACGGCGGCACCGTTCTGAACGGCAAGGCGCACCGTGCGCGCCCTCGCCTCGGCCGCCGAACGGCTGGCGCGGACGCGCGACAGTTCGCTTGAAAGCTCCGAAAGCTGCTGGGCGGCCAGTACGGTGTTGTTCTGGCCGAGCAGAAGGTTGGAACTGGCGCGGAACTCAGCCACCTTCCCTTCCGCCTGCCTGACGCGTTCGCGCAGATCCTCGATCTCCGGTGCCAGCCAGCCGGTAGCGCTCTCGCTGGATTCGAGCTTGGCGGCGCGTTGGCTCGACACATAGGCGTCAGCTATGGCGTTGGGCACGCTAGCGGAAAGCTCGGGGTCTTCCGACGAGAAGCTTATGACGATTACACGTGAGTTTTCAATACGATAAACCTCGAGCTTCTCACGCAGGTTGATCAGGACGGCCTCTTCCGGCGGGATTACGCCGGGGTCACGGGCAAGACCCAGGAACACCAGAGCCCGGTTCACGGCAGACGGCTTGTCCTGAAATTCCTCAAGCGAGGCGAGGTCCAGCTGCCTTGCCACATCAAGCAGTATCTGGGCGGAGGAAATGACTTCGGCCTGGCTCGCCACGCCCTCGCTGTCCAGCAGAACTTCCGGGCCTGCGTTGCCCGTCGGACGGGTGAACACGGATTCGCGCGGCTCGATGAGCAAACGTGCTTCGGCCCGGTAAAGGGGCGTAGACTTGGAAGCAAGCGCATAGGCGCCCGCGCCAACGGCAAGGGAAACGCCCAGCACCAACCACCATTTGCGTGTCAGACTTCTGACAAGGTGGCCAATGTCGATGTCGACGTCACTGGCCGCTATGCTACTGCCCATTCCCTACTCCACGACTACGCCGCCGGCTGCCGTTGATCGATCTCAGCTCGCCTCGGGTAGATCCAACAAGTGGAAGCGTCCCAAAGAATCTCCGCGCTTCTAGGGCACAGAGTAAATTTGTGTGGTAACCAGCGGGTTAATCTTGTCACTTCTATGGCTTTAATAATCTTTGGCTTAACTCGCCATTAACCCTGTTCCCTCGATAAGTGCCAGAAGGAACCCGGGTCAGACATCCAGGACGAAAGACAAGCGTAAGCTCCGATGAAAAAGCGTGTGTCGATGTTGGTAACGCTTGCCGCAGCGGCAGTAGTCCTGGCTGGCTGCACCGGCTATCGCACGCCGCCGCCAGCGTTCCATGCCGTGCTGACCCAGCCCTACAGGCTCGATTCGGGCGACCGGGTGCGTGTGATCGTCTACGAGCAGCCGGATCTTTCCAACACCTACAGCGTGGACCAGGCGGGCTATATCTCCTTCCCACTCGTGGGCGCAATCGCCGCCCGCGGATCGACGGCCAAGCAGCTTGAAAAGAAACTGGCCGAGAAGCTGCGCCAGGGTTACCTGCGCGAGCCAGACGTCAGCGTCGAGGTGGATCAGTATCGCCCGGTCTTCATCATGGGCGAAGTCGGAGCGCCGGGGCAATATTCCTACGTGCCTTCCATGACGGTCCAGCAGGCTGTTGCGGTTGCCGGCGGTTATACGCCTCGCGCAAACCAGTCGCTGGTGGACATCACCCGCCAGATCGACGGCCATGTCATGACAGGCCGGGTAACGACCTCCGATCCGCTTATGCCGGGCGACACGGTTTACATTCGCGAACGTCTTTTCTGAGGCCATTGGCCTCGATAACACGTGACCTGGATGCCACTTGTCTGCGGCATCAGTGTTTCCGCATGTAATGGCTCTTGCGCGAACATCCTCAGGGTCATATTTGGAGGCTACAGCTTCTAAATAGGTTTAAACCTCTTGTTTTCCGGGCTGTGGGGCTAAGGTTGGGGCGTTTCGCTATCAAGCAAAGCGGTCTGTTTCAGAACGGCTAGTATCATGCGCATAGTGCATTGTTTTCGCGCGCCCGTGGGCGGCGTGTTCCGGCATGTCCGTGATCTGTGCGACGCGCAGATCGCCGAAGGGCATGAACTGGGCATTGTCTGCGATTCCACGACGGGCGGACCGCATGAAGACCGTCTGCTGGCCGAGATTGCCCCAAAACTCTCGCTGGGATTGATCCGTACACCGATGCAGCGTCAGGTGGGCCCTGGAGATATCGCAAGCTCGTGGCGCACTCTGCGGGCGCTTCGTGCCATGCGTCCGGATATCCTGCACGGCCATGGGGCCAAGGGCGGCGTCTACGCCCGCACGTTCGGAACCGTGATGCGGCTCACCGGCCGGCCGGTCGCGCGCCTTTATTCGCCGCATGGCGGCACCCTCCACCACAGCGTCGATACATTTGCCGGAAAGGTTTACTTCGGCATAGAGCGCTCGCTGGAGAGGATCACCGATCACCTGATCTTCGTCTCGGAGTACGAGAGCCGCACCTACAATTCCAAGATCGGAACCCCGCGCTGCCCGGTGAGCATCGTTTATAACGGGTTACGCGCTGGCGAGTTCGAGCCTGTGACAGCAGACCCGGATGCCACCGACTTCCTCTATATCGGCACCATGCGTGACCTGAAGGGACCGGACCTGTTTATCGCTGCGCTGAAGCAGGTTGAAGAGACGGCTCAGCGGCCGGTCACGGCAACGCTCGTCGGCGATGGCGAAGATCTCGCCAAGTATATCGCTCAGGCAGAGGCGCTCGACTTCGGCGAGCGCGTGCGGTTTCTGCCGGCCATGCCTGCGCGCGATGCCTTCAGGCTTGGACGCCTGATGGTCGTGCCCTCGCGTGCGGAAGCCATGCCCTACATTGTGCTTGAGGCTCTCGCAGCCGGAAAGCCACTGATTGCAACGCGTGTCGGCGGGATCCCGGAGATCTTCGGCGCCCGGTCCGAGGCTCTTTGCGATCCCTCGGCAGCCTCCCTTGCCTCGACCATGGCCCGGGCCTTCGAAGATGAGACCAGCTGGAAAAACCTGATGCCCGGCGGGCAAAATCTCAAAGAGAAATTCAGCATAGAGGCAATGGCTGGAAAAATATCCGGCATCTACAAGCAAAGTTTATCACCTTGAGCTGGTGTTAACCGCGTTTGGTAACGCCCAAGACTCTTTCTGGTTGTAAACGACTATAGCCGAACTCTCACTGGTAATGGCTCATGAACACGATCGATCCTCATCCCCGGTTCGACAAGGCAGTGGAAAGCGCCCAGCAAGGCATCGGCCCCTCCAAGGGCGAGGCTGCTGGTCTGAGTCCACTTGCCCTTGAGATCGCCAAGCAGTTCCGGAACGATACGATGTCGCCCGTTCTGGTCGCAGGTGTTGTGCGGATCGTGGAGCTTCTGCTGCTGATCGTTGCGGGCTTCACGATCTATCTCCTGCATGTCGGCCATGAGCCGGAGCTCGGTCTGCAGTATCCGATCGTGATCATCGGCCTCCCGTTGCTGACGGTGATCCTGCTCGAGTTCTCCCAATGTTACCAGATGCCCGCCCTGCGGAACCCGCTCCCGAAGCTGGGACGGATCCTGCTCATCTGGTCGGGCGCGCTTGCCTTTGCCACCGTCGCACTGTTCTTCCTCAAGGTTTCGTCCGAGTTCTCGCGCCTTTGGCTCGCCTCCTGGTATGTCGGCGGCTTTGCTCTGATGCTCCTGCTCCGCGTGGGGGTAGCCCAGCTGACACGCCGCTGGGTACGCAATGGACGCATGGAACGTCGCGCGGTGATCGTAGGCGGCGGAGCGCCCGCGGAAGCCCTGATCCGCGAGATCGAGCAGCAGCCCTACAACGACATCCGCATCTGCGGCATCTTCGATGACCGCGACGATACCCGTTCGCCTCGCGTTGTGGCCGGATACAACAAGCTCGGCAATACGGACGAGCTGATCGAGTTTGCCCGCGTGGCCCGTGTCGACCTGATGATCGTGACGCTTCCCATCACTGCGGAAGCCCGGGTGCTGCAGATGCTGCGCAAACTCTGGGTGCTGCCGATCGATATTCGGCTTTCCGCCCACGTCAACCAGCTACGGTTTCGGCCGAGGACCTATTCCTACATCGGCTCGGTGCCGATGCTGGACCTGTTCGACCGCCCAATCAACGATTGGGACAAGGTCGCCAAGCGCACCTTCGACATCGTGTTCAGCCTCATCGGCATCATCCTCTTCTCACCGGTCATGCTGGCGACCGCCCTTGCCATCAAGCTCGACAGTCCGGGCCCGGTGATCTTCAGGCAGCAGCGCTACGGGTTCAACAACGAGCTCATCAAGGTCTGGAAGTTCCGTTCGATGTATACGGATCAGTGCGACCCGGCCGCCCGCAAGCTCGTCACCAAGGGTGATCCGCGCGTGACCCGCGTCGGCCGGTTCATCCGCAAGACCTCGATCGACGAGCTGCCGCAGTTCTTCAATGCGCTGATGGGAACGCTGTCACTCGTGGGCCCTCGCCCGCACGCCGTCTCGGCACTTGCCAACAACCAGCTCTACAATGAAGTGGTGGACGGCTATTTCGCCCGCCATCGAGTCAAGCCCGGGGTGACCGGCTGGGCGCAGATCAACGGTTGGCGCGGTGAAACGGACAGCGAAGAAAAGATCCTCAAGCGTACCGAATTCGACCTCTACTATATCGAGAACTGGTCGCTCGCATTCGACCTGAAGATCCTGCTGCTGACGCCGATCCGCCTCATCTCGAAGACGGAGAACGCCTACTGATCATGAAGGGCGTTGGGGGGACTGCAAGTTTCGACCGGGCAGCAAATGCCCTCCTCATCACGCTGATGAGGACGGTGGCAATTGCACTCGCGGTCCTGCTCTCCGGCTTTGTGCTGAGCGAACCCGCGCCGTACGAACTGTGGCTCGCCGGGCTTATCCCTATCTGGGCACTGTTCGGGCTTCGACTTTCCCGACACATCGCGCCGCTGGTGGTGCTGCTCGTGCTCTTCAACATCGGCGGCATGATCGCCATGACCCAGATGGCCGATCTGGGCAAGGCTCCGCTCTACATCGCCGTTTCGCTGTTCCTGGCGATCACCTCGATCTTCTATGCTGCCGTTGTGGAGTCGGATCCCAAGCTCATCAGCGTCATGTTCAAGGCGTGGATCTTCACGGCTGTCGGTACCGCGGCGCTCGGCATTCTCGGCTACTTCAATGCCGTGCCCGGAGCCTCGCTCTTCACCCGCTACGGACGCGCGACAGGAGGCTTCGAGGACCCGAACGTGTTCGGGCCGTTTCTGTGCCTGCCGGCGCTCTTCCTGTTGCACCGCGTGATGACCGCCGGATCAAGGGTAGCGCTGCTCGCCGTCCCGCCCCTCTTCATCATCGTCTTCGGAATTTTTCTTTCGTTCTCGCGGGGCGCCTGGGGGCTTTTCGTGTTCGGGGCTGCGATCGTGACGCTTGCCCTCTTCATCCAGCACCGGAGCGGCGCGACACGGCTCAGGATCATCCTGATGTGTATTGCCGCCATCACAGCGCTTGCCGTCGGCATCATCATCGCCCTCCAGATCCCCGCCATCGCAACGCTGCTCGAACAACGCGCGCAGCTGGTGCAGGACTATGACGGAAACCGGGTGGGTCGTTTCGCGCGCTTTGCCCTGGGCTTCCAACTGGCGATGGAAAAGCCCTTCGGCATCGGCCCGCTCGTCTTCGGACCGATGTTTGGTGAGGATACGCACAACATCTGGCTCAAGACGCTGATGGATTATTCGTGGCTGGGATTTGCGAGCTATCTGATCCTGACCGTCTGGACTATCGTTGCCGGTTTCCGGATCCTGCTACGCGAACGCGAATGGCAGCCCTATCTGCTTTGCGCCTACGCAGCCTTCCTGGGCCACGTGGCGCTCGGCAGCATCATCGATACAGACCACTGGCGGCATTTCTACCTGATCCTTGGCCTGGTCTGGGGCATGATGGCGCTGGAACAGCGCCATCAGACCGCTTCAAAGGTTAGCGGCCGTTTAGCTATGCAGCCGATCAATAGTATGGCGAACGGCATTCCCGACGCGGGCCATTATACGGCTGGAATGAATTGTCTGCCGGACGATAGGAACGGTACTTCTGCGAACACCACTGCACGTGTGCAGCAGGCAAGCTTACTGCAGGACCGCCACGATAAACTGGCGCCGGCGGGTTCGCACTGCGCGAGATAGCATTGCCAATGATTGCACCAGCAATGAAGGCTGCCGGCGGGAACCATGCATCATTGTGGCGACGCCAGCCTTCACGCGGGCGGAACGATCCGCGGTGACCATTGTAGTAGACGTCCCGACCGCTTCGATAGTAGCCGCGCGTTGGGCCGACGATGCGTCTACGGTCAGGATTCTGAACCTGGATCAGATTTGAGCCGACCTCGGCTTTCGCAGAACCGGCGACGGGCATTGCCATCGCGCTGGTTGCCGCGCCTGACACTGCTATCGCAGCAGCGCATACCATAGATAACATGCGTTTCATGTAACTCTCCCGATTGTTGCCTGCCAGCATCCACTGGCTTCGACTATCCGGAGCCCAACGCCGTAGATCACCCGTAGTTCCACCTGATCGCGCAACAAAACCCGTGGAACAAGGCCAGCCCTTCCACGTTTGCAGACAGAACCAGCCTGCAGGTCCCTCGCCTCCGCGGCACTTTAAGGGTCAGGCTGCAGCCTGCTCAAGTTCATCTACAAGGAGATAAAAATGACCGCTTCAGATCCGGAAAAGGCATGGAAAATCGCGGAAAACACCCGGGCCTGCTTCTTCAGCGTGAGCGGCCATCAGATGCCCATGTCGGCCATCGTTCGCAAGGATGAAGGAGCCATCTACTTCCTCACCGACGCAAACAGCGAAAAGGTTGGCGAGATCCAGGATGACCACACCGTACAGCTGAGCTTTGCCGATCACTCGGCCAACGACTATCTGGTCGTCGAAGGACAGGCGCAGGTTTCGAACGACCGCGAGAAGATCCGCGAGCTCTGGAGCACGTTTGCGCAGGCCTGGTGGGATTCGCCGGAAGACCCGAACATCCGCCTGATCTCCGTTTCGCCAAACAGCGCCGAATTCTGGGACGGCCCCGGTTCCATCACCGCTTCTGCCAAGATGCTCTTCGCCGCCGTCACTGGCGGGCGTCCGGACATGGGCGAGAAGAAGCATACGGGGATGTAAGATCGCCTCTCGGGACGTTGTTGCCGCTCAAAGGACACGGATGTGGCGGCAACTGCGTCTTCGTGCGCGTTTCATCAGCCTTCGTCACGGAACACGCCCACGGCACGACCAAGCAACGTTGGCAAAGGATCTCGGTCCATCTGGCCGGCCTGATTCAAAGGCTCCACGGACGCTGCTTTCCAGTTCCGTTCGCTTTCCAGCATCAAGCCCGGCGACATACATGCCCAACGGTCCTTCACCCGCGGATATGGGTGCCCAGAAGTCATTAAAATCCAGGTAATTCATCCTGATCGTGAATTCCGTTTCAATGACATCCTCAAGGCCGACGCTAATAAAGGTCTGCTTGAGCTCCCCCGGTTGGACCATCGGTTGGAAAGCGTAGCGGCTGCGAAGCTGTCGGCCCGCCTCATCTATGGCCGCTGCAGCATCAATGACCATTCGCATTCCAGGCATCCCACCGTAGTGATCCCATACAGCAGCGGCAACGGTACCACCGGGCCGAACGACCCGGCGCATCTCGCGGACCGCTTGGGGGGCTTCCGGTATAAAGTGCAGGACAAGGAGCGCCAGGGCACGATCGAAACTGCCATCTGTGAACGGCAGACTACAGGCATCAGCCTGCTGAATTGAAATCCTGCGATCCGTATTGCGCTCTGATGCTGCCGCCACGAACACTGGCGAGAGATCAACAGCCGCGATCGCCTTGATTCGGAGGTTTTCGGCCATTGCGAAAGTCAGGCTGCCTGTTCCGCAGCCGACATCAAGAACTGTTTCGCCATCGGTTACGCCAGCGAACTCGATGAAAGGCGTTGCAAGCTGCCGACTCCACCGGCCCATGAGCTGTTCATAGCCAGCGGCTTTCTGGACGTTGAAGCTAGAAGTCATTCTATCCTCCATACGCCTCACCCGTCCTGCACAGATTATCCGCCTCTGCGCACTGAAGAACAAGTCGTTCTTCAAAGCCGCCATCCGGGGCCGCAAAAAACCGCGAAGGAATACTCGCTCACCACGAACTCCAGCTGCCCAACGGCTATTCCGCCCGTCGCATAGACGAGAAGACGTTCTTCCGGCAGGAAGCCGAGCCTGCCACGGGCGGTGCCAGCCCAATCCATCTCGACGCTACTACTATAGTGACCAATCTTCATTGGCGAATACTGGACATCCGTCTCGATGCCAAAGACCGTAGAACCAAAGCGCCAGTTGTATCCGGTCTGCACGCCAGCGACGAGATTTTCTCCGAGGATACTAAGGGTCACGTCAAATTCGGAATAGGTGAAATGCTTGTATTTATTTCTGCTAATGCCGTAGGCATAGCCGGCATTGACACCTAGATAGGCGCCACTACACGAATGCACCGCACTTTCATTCGGATCGACCAGAACTGCGCTGCCGGCGGTTGCTCCAGTTGAAAGCAGTCCGGTAGTGAGTGTTGCAATGACGAATTTCACAGGAGCCCCTCCAAAGCTGTTTGAGAGGGTCAACTAGCATCCTGGTCGAACTGTCATGTCATATTCAGCACAGTTCGACCGCCCCACGACATCGGAGCCATTTCCCATCAGCTCGCTACATGTCTGGCTCGACCAGACTTCCGGCCAACAAAAAACGCCGCGGAGGTACCCGCGGCGTCTTATCGGAAACAACTGCTTCGGCTTAGAACTTGTAGTTCAGACCGGCGCGAATCGTGTGGAAGTTGAAGGACATCTCGTTGCGGTCCCAGTCAGATTCGGTGACCGTCCACTTGCCCAGATCGGTGTAGAGATACTCGGTCTTCAGTGACCAGTTGTTGTCCAGCGCGTATTCCACGCCAGCGCCGACCGTCCAGCCAATCTGGGTCTTCGAAATATCGAAGAGCCAGGTGTCGAGGCGCAGCTTACCGTAGGCCACACCGCCCGTGGCGTAAGCCAGAACACGGTCAGCCGGTGCGTAGCCTACACGCGCCCGCGTGGTGCCGAACCAGTCGATCTTAGCTGCACCTTCATATTCTTCCTTGGCCTTGATGTCAGCGTACTGGAGATCGGTCTCCAGACCATAAACAACCGAGCCAGACTGCCAGTTGTAGCCGGCTTGCACGCCACCCAAGAAGCCCTTGCCGTTGAGGCTGCTGTTCTCGCTGTATTCCGGATCTTCAAAATCCGTGTAGTAGCCCTTGGCCTTTCCGAAGCCATAGCCGGCGTTGACGCCAACATAAGCACCGCTCCAGGCATAGGCGGGAGCCTGAGCGACTGCAGCCGGAACCGGATCAGAGGCGAAAACAGCGTCAGCGGCAAACGCAGAGGTGGAAAGCAATGCGACAACCGCCGTGGCAATAATGAACTTCACAGGCACTACTCCAAATGGGTTAGATAACGGGAGCTCCTGTATCACGGCTAAACGTGTGCACTATGATAATTATGTCACACACGTAACGCGTTAGCTGACTAATTAACGGATATTAGATTGGAAGGATCAGACCTGCTGGAACTGCTATTCAGGCCACGAGCCCGTGCTGGGACCGAAATGGGCAGTGCCTCTGCAATACATAGTCTCAACGAAAAACGCCGCGGAGTAAGCCCCGCGGCGTTTTTACAGGAATGGAAGCTTCGGCTTAGAACTTGAAGTTCAGGCCGGCGCGAACCGTGTGGAACTTGAAGTCAACGTCGGCAGCAATTCCCTCATCAACTGCGATATCCCAGCTACCGAGATCGGTGTAGAGGTATTCCGTCTTGAGGGACCACTTGTCGTCGATGGCGTATTCCACGCCGGCACCAACAGTCCAGCCAACGCGGGTGTCTGAAAGATCTGCAAGGTCAACGGAGTACTTGCCGTAGGCTACACCGCCGGTCGCGTAAACCAGGAAGCGATCGGTCGGAAGGAAGCCGGCGCGAAGACGGGTCGAACCGAACCAGTCAATCTCGATGATATCAAAGTCAGCAATCTCGACGGAGACATCCGAGTACTGGATATCCGTTTCGATACCATAGACGGCCGAACCGGACTGCCAGTTGTAACCAGCCTGAACACCACCGACGAAACCGTTGCCGGTTGCGCTGATGCCAATTTCACCGTCGGTTGCCTCAGCCTTGCCGCCAGCATAGCCGGCGTTGAGGCCGATATACGCACCGCTCCAGAGATAGGCAGGAACCTGAGCCGCAGGGATAGGATCGTTGACGAAAACAGCGTCGGCAGCAAACGCGGACGTGGACAGCAGTACTGCTGCTGCAGTGGAAATGATAAACTTCATCAGAGAAGCCCCTCCGTTACATTTCGATGAGGGGATGTTTATCACCCATGAACGAATTTACTATGACATATATGTCACATAACAGATTTTGTTGAATGTTAAGCAGTGATCGATGTTTGACGGTCACGGCAATGCCGCAGTCTTCCTGAGATGTGGCAACGATATGATTTCTGCAGAGGCACTTCGGGAGAAAAATGCTTTCGCTTTTTGCGCGAGGTCGTGGAAGCAATTATCGAGCTGCTGCAACTATCCTGCCGCCAGGGATGGTCTTGTTCCAGAAATATTCTCCGGTGAGTCGGAAACATATTGGATTGCCATGCGGATCAGCTCCGGCAGGTTCCTGGCTCCGAGCTTTTCCTTCAACAGAGAGCAGCTGTTGGCGACGGTCTTGTAGCTTACACTAAGGCTATCGGCGATTTCGCCATAGGTCTTGCCGTCCGCCAGAAGGGTGAGCATCTGCAGCTCACGCGGCGAAAGGTTGCCGTAGGGGCCACCGTCGCGCCGGGATCCCAGCATCGCAATCTGAACAGCTATTTCGTGGTTCAGGTAGGGCTTGCCCGCGCGAACAGACTGGAAGGCAGCCAGCAAATCGCGCGGTCCCGCCTCCTTCAGCACATATCCCGTGGCTCCGGATTCCAGCGCCCGGCTGACAATGTGCGGGTCCGTGTGCATGCTCAGCACAAGAATAGGTACACGGGCATCATGCCGGCGCATCCGGCGAATCAGGTCCAGCCCGCCAAGGCGATTGCCGTTCAGGGCCAGGTCGACGATTACCGTCTCCGGACGGCTGCGAAGAAAGGTGCGATAGCCGCTGGTGGCGCTGCTCGCCTCCAGCACTTCCGCTACCCCCGCATCCTCCAGGATACGGCGGCAGCCCTGCAGCACGATCGGGTGATCATCGACAAGCAGTACGCGGCTCATTGCTGTCTGCTCCCTGTTTCACTGTGGTCGGCAAACGCGACTTGCCGGCGATTGTCGTCCAGCGGGATGGCGACTTCAAGCCTGGTCCCGCCCTCAGCGCGTTCCACGATCCTCAGCGTACCTCCAAGCGCGCGCACGCGCTCATCCATTCCCGTCAGGCCGAACCCCCATGGCTTGCCAGGCGGGAAGCCGCTGCCATCATCCTCCACCGTGATTTTCAGAGCGAAGGCCCCCTGCTCGGCATCGTCGGGGCCGCTTCTGTTGACCAGCTGCTCCGCCAGCCGAACGTTGATCGCCTGGGCCTCGCTATGGCGTTTTGCGTTGGTGATTCCTTCCTGAATGCAGCGGTAGACGGTCAGATCGATGCTGTCGCCGTAGCTTGGTGCAACAGATCCTACAGACAATGAAATCCGCGGGTGCGCATCGACGCGCTCGAAATCGGCAACCAATCCAGACACCAGCTCAGCCAAAGGCACATGCCCCAGCGCCATGGGCCGGATGCGACTCAACAGCCGGCGGTTCAGCATCTGGATCTGGTCGGAAATGTCGCCGAGTGCTGCAATCCGGTCGCGCATCCTGTCGGCGGAGGGATGTGCCCGCTGGTCGACAAGCTGTTCCAGCGAGGCGATGTTTGCCTTGAGGCCAAAAAGGCATGGGCCTATCTCGTCGTGCAGTTCGTTGGCGATGTGGCGACGCTCATCGTCCTGAACGGTGATCAGACGGCGGGTCAGCCTTTCATTGTCCGCTTTGGCGCCGGCCAGCCGTTCGGCAAGCGCGTTGAAGCGCCCGGCAATATCCGCCAGCTCCGGAACACCCGGCCTGACGAGCCTGTGCTGAAACTGCCCCCTCTCCAGTTCCTGCAATCCCTTGGCCAGGCTGGTCAACGGCTGGAGAACCCGCCCTAGCGCGAAATAAAGAATGGCAGCCACTGCAATATTGAACGCAAGCGCGATGCCCGCCAGGTTCTTGCTCTCCTCCCAGACCTCTGCGAGCTCGTCACCGGCATAGCCAAGCAGGATGACGGAGCCGATCTGGCGGCTGCCCATGCCGATCCTCAACTCACGCCGGATGTCCTCCACCTGAACGAGCTTTGAGAACCAGGCGGGCACCTGTCGCGTATCGTTGAGGTGAGCCGCATCCGCCATGGGCAGAACCGAGAACCTGCCACCGCCGAGAGTGGTGGTGATAACGCGGACGTGACGCAGTTCCCCCAGTTCCTTGGCAAGCGCTTCGAGCACGGCCGCTCCGTTTGCCTCCTGCGGGGTGCGAGCCATGGTTTCCAGGACGAAGCGCTCCGCAAGCCGCATCGATGACATGATCTCCAACTGCGCCGAACGGCGTGCGTCGTAGATGGTCACGATCGTCGCGACGATCCCCGCGACGGAGGTGGCGAAAACGAAGGCGGCAAAAATCTGCCAGCGAAGCGGTATCCTGTTCCACCACCTGACACGGGATTTGGGCTGCAAAGAAGATGCAGCGGAACTGGCATGGACCGGGAAGTGATCGTGTCGGCCATGGGGTCCACTGGGTTGCTCGGCAGCAATTCCGGTCATTCATCCTCCCCCGTGAAAGCTCCTCCGCAGGTCCGCAGACACTTCAGTCAATCTGGAATTATGCTCGCCTGCAAGCGCATAGTTGGCAACGGGATCGGGAACTTTTGCCAATCAACTCGCGGATGAGTTCCGTAGCGAAAACTTTGGGATCACCCTACGATACAGTCAGCATTTGGCCCCAGCCACTTGCGCACACGCTAGCAAAGGCGTCCGGATCAACCCCGTCTCCCCGTTGCGCGGCTTCCGGACGCCTTGTGTTTGTTTCTGGCGTCCTTGGCTTGCGCCAGGAACCAGGCGGAATCCACTTTTCCTGCCTGCTAAGTGTCTTAACGCCCCCTTGTTTCCCATCGTCGGATTAGCGCGAAATACTGCGACGGCCGGATGCCCAGTGTCCCGCCCATGGCAGTGACGGGTATGCTCTGCGCCAGGTTCTTCAGGACGCGCTCAAGCTGCCACTTCCCTTCCGTCTCGTGCGCAATTGTCAACGCCGTCGGCCTTGCTGGGCCTCGGGCATCGACGGTCGAATCCCCCCCTCGGTCACAAAATGCGATAAGACCTGAATTGTAGTATACATGGATGAGAAAGCAGCGTTATATTGGTTGAGGCACCGACTGAACAAACTATCGAGCGGGGGCGATTCTTTGCAACAGGAGGACGCTCAATGTTTTTACCTTCGATATTACAGCTTTCGGCAGCGACATTGCTTAGCGCAGCACTGATCCAACCATTGGCCGCACAGACGACGGCCAACCCCGCCTCTGACTTCACTCAGCTTGAAGAAGCTCTCCGCGCCCCTGTCGAGCGCGGCGACGTTCCAATGGCCGTAGCCGGCGTTACCGATGCCAACGATACCGTCTTCATCGGCGCATTCGGAGTTCGTGAACTCGGCGGCAACGATGGCGTTAACGAGGAAAGCGTTTTCAACATCGCCTCGATGACAAAGGCTGTCACCGCCGCCGCCGCAATGCAGCTGGTGGAGCAAGGAAAGCTCGACCTGGATTCGCCGATCTCCAAATGGCTACCGATGGCCGACAAGCTCATGGTGCTCGAGGATTTTGACGCTGAGGGCAAGCCGGTACTCCGGAAGCCGAACAAGCCGGTTACACTTCGCCACCTGATGACCCATTCCTCAGGCCTCGGATATGTCCAATGGTCGGACAAGCTCAAGCGCTACACCGAGACTCAGGGCGAGTTGCCACCGCTAACGTATGACCAGGAGGAGACCTGGCTGAGGCCACTGCTGTTCGATCCGGGCGAAGACTGGATCTATGGCGAATCCATCGACTGGATCGGTTACCTGGTGCGTGAAGCCAGCGGGCAGCCACTGGCCGACTACGTCAAGGCCAACATAACGGACCCGCTCGACATGAACGACACGAGCTGGGGGCTTTCCGACGCGATGGAAAGTCGCCGGGTAACGAGCCATCAGCGCAACGAAAAGGGTGAACTCGAGGCTACCGACTATATCGCCGACCAGAACCCTCCGCGTGATTATGGTGGCGGCGGCCTGTACAGCACCGTACCCGACTACCTTAAGTTCGTCCGCATGATCCTGAACGAAGGCACCGTCGACGGAAAGACGATCCTGAAGGCTGAGACCGTCCAGGAGATGGCAAAGAACCAGATGGGCGACGTGCGGGTGAAGATGATCTACACAACCGACCCGGCACGCTCGGAAGACGCCGAGTTCTTCCCCGGTGTTGAGAAGACCTGGGGCTTGAGCTTCATGATCAATGAAGAGGACGCACCTACGGGAAGGCCCGCTGGCAGCCTCGCATGGGCAGGACTGCGGAACACCTTCTTCTGGATTGACCCGAAGAACAAAGTGGGCGGGGTCTATATGACCCAGTTGCTGCCGTTTGTAGACCAGAAAGCTCTCCAGGCCTTCTATGACTTCGAGACAGCATTCTACAAATCGCACAATGCCGACAGCACGATGACTGGCTCCACCAAGTAAGGAACCGCTTCATCGAACCTATAGCCCCGAAGTGGTCTGCGATCGCTTCGGGGTGTGCATTCGTCAGCAGGCGAAGGCTCGAGATGGAAAGGGTTTTCGAACAGCAACGCAAAAGCCTTTGCCGGCTATCATTAGCTGCTGCCGCTGCATCAAGGAAATGGATGATGAAAAATGGTCGGAGCGGCGGGATTCGAACCCACGACCCCTTGACCCCCAGTCGCGTAGTTTCTGAACAGAATCAACGGCATGTGGGTAAACTCGGACCAAGCCCACCCAAGCAAACATTGGCGTTCCGAGGTTCGGTGTAAACGAAACGAATCACCAAAATGTGGCTCATTCTTCCCGCCAGACCGGCACGCGAAGAAGCTTGATTGCCACCAAGCGGCGGATCTTGAGACCGATTGCGTCAGAGCCCACTGGTTGGAAAAAATCCACGCTTAGAGCTGAGTTGCGTCGGCACTGTTCACACTTCATCCGGCGATGAAGACTGTTCACATCGGCATCGCCGAAGATCTGTATCAGGTCCTCGGGCCGGTAATGGTGCAGCGTCTTGCAAGTGTGGCAACGAACGCGCAGAATCAAGCGATGCTGGATCAGCTTGGAAACTGGGTAGGCGTATCCGGGCGCGGCTGTATTGACCATGCGAACAAAATGAGAACATTGTACGCAGAGTCAACTGAGATTTTGTCTCACCCCCGAGCGGTGCATGCACTCGCCTTCACGAACTCTCTGTACGAAGGCTTCGTATGAAACGGTGACGCCGTTGCCCACCACCTCAGGTTCCTGCATAGATGTACGATGCCGTAATGGCCGCATTGAGCGAAGCAGAAAACAAAGTTCGATGCGACGGTCGTGGAACGCTTTTTAGAAGACAATCAATTCCGTCCAACGCTCCCGACTGACGAAAGATTTGAGACTGCCAATATTGCGCTACGCCGGGCATCTGAAAGCCAGCCAGCCACAGCGCGATGCGGATCATTCTTATCCGGGAGCAGCATCACCACGCGATTGTTTCACTGAACGCTGATCATTGATTTGCCGGCAGCCAAGAGCGCGATATCTACTTACAAGCAGATTGGCCGCTCACTTGCATGGAGGACGCCATGGACCCTGCCTTGGTGGAGTCGCTCATTGAGCAAGGCATGATTGCGGATCGGCTGGAAAGCGACATCGAAACCATCCTGACCAAGAAGGATCTAAACCTCAGGCAAGCGATGGCGATTTACACCGCACTGACAGAAGCCGAGGCCACCTGTCGAGCCACCATCCAATTGATATTGGAAGAAGGTGATGTCGATGAAGACCTTCAGATGCTCATCGACAATCTCAATGCTCTTTGGGACGATCTTTCAGCTGCATGCGCGAACAAGCTATGTGAGATCCAAGGAATTGCCCAGTTCGAGCCTGATCAGCAGCGGAAACAGTGACGGTAGAAGTGCCCGTGCGCATCTAACATCTTACCAAATTAACTCTCTGATGTTAGTTGGCTATTGGCAGTGGTCAGCACGCCCCCCCCCCATGATGCGTCAAGCATCTAAGCTGGCCACTGCTACAGTTCTACCGTCGCAGCTACACTTCCTCTATGGGAACCATTGCAGTCCTCAGACGTTCGCGGGCCGGGACGAGTTGTAGTGGAGAACTGGGGCGTGCCAAGAAGTGTTCTAATCGTCGAAGACGAATTGTTCGTCGCGATGGATCTAACCCATGTGTTTGAGGATCATGGTTGGATCGTTTTGGGACCGGCTCCAAGTGTCCACCGCGCCCTGCAGATCCTCGAAGAAGAACTCCCGACAGTCGCGATCCTTGATGTCAATCTTCGTGATGAGCTGGTAACGCCGGTTGCAGCGGCGTTGAAAGACCGGAGCATTCCTTTCGTGATCGCCACCGCGGTAGGAGACCCACGGCAACTATGTGGCCAGATTATCAGCGGCGCGCCCATTCTAGGAAAGCCTACCGATGAAGTTCAGCTGCTAGCCGTCGTTGACCAACTTGCATCGCGCATTCCTGCAAGATCTGGTGGTGTTTTGTAGTGGAATTGTGTGTTTACACGAGTTGATTTGGCGGATGTAATATGCTTGTTTCCAACCCGGTTGGGGGAGGCAAGATGAGAGTCCTGATAGCTGTTGATTTATCTCTTCAGGAAGCAGCAGCGTTGAAGCGATATGGTGATAAGAACGGACTGCCCTCCCTTGAATTGGCGGCCGCCCACATTTTGCAGGAGCATATCAAAGGCTCCCAAAATATTATCTTGAAAGCCTTAAAGAACGTCGAGATCGCGGGATCTGCCTAGACCCAACAAGGCTCTTATGACGCCGCTGAGCTGGCTCTCTGAACGCGTAGTCAAGGAAAAGTTGCCTTCACAGTTCTGAACCGCGCCGGGTTTGCCGGAGACCGTTTGGTTTAAGTTATGCGGCCATGGCTGGCGCGTCCAGCGTGGCGTAGTGACGTTCTTCAGCCTCGGCTGGTGGGATGTTTCCGATGGGCTCTAGAAGT